>Ga0335078_10000055_pt1 | contig 211032 bp, 170 predicted proteins | sample Lox_Sample_32_FD_206711 | JGI IMG/M metagenome (GOLD analysis project Ga0335078, IMG submission 206711) | Soil microbial communities from Loxahatchee National Wildlife Refuge, Florida, United States - Lox_Sample_3.2 | ecosystem: Environmental > Terrestrial > Soil > Wetlands | place: USA... | reverse complement strand
CGCGCTATTTCGGTCACGAGTAAACTCTGGTTGGATGCGTACCATAAACCGATTGTCGGGTGGTGTGATTTTAGCGTTCGGGCTTTACTCGCTTTTGATATTCTTGTTCGGATGAGTCGCGAGATGCGACCCGATTTTGGTCCGTTAAGCGGCACAGTTACTCCCATGCAAATCGATTACCTTGCAGACCACCAAGAATTCATTCCCATTCTGGCGGATTGGCACCATCAAGAGTGGGCTTATCTGCGGCCCGGCGATTCGGTAGAAGCACGCACCGCACGGCTTCGGGATGCCTGTGGCCACACGGCGATACCAACCGTGGTCATCGCCTTCACCGGCACTGCGCTGCTCGGCTCAGCCATGCTGATCGCCCACGACATGGACACGCGCATGGATTTGTCGCCTTGGTTGGCTGGCGTTTTCGTCGCCCCAGACCATCGGCGTCACGGAATTGGTGCTGCGCTGGTTCAGCGGGTCGTTGATGAGGCAACGGCGCTTGGCGTAAAGCGGCTTTACCTCTACACTCCAAGCACGGAGCAGTTTTACTCGCATCTCGGTTGGTTGCTCATCGAGCGCACAAGCTACCGGGGAACAGAAGTGGCGGTGATGTCGTATGAGTGTGCCTGCAACAATCGAAACGTTCCCAACTCCGCCTGATGATTTAGTCTTTGACCAAGGCGGCAACTTCAAATCACGCACGGTGTTTATCAACGTAGTAGGTACCCCATCCACGGCGGAATAATCGAAATTGCTGCTTCATTTCAGTGCTCACAGTTGATGAGCTTAAAGCAGCCCCGGATTTTTCGTCAGCGAGCAATGGGCGAACCATCAGCGGGCGATGCCCGGAAACTGACGGAGCGGCCAAAACACTGAAACTTTCACTGAAGGTTTTACTGGCAGGCTTCCAAAACCCCTGTAAATGCAGGGTGAAAAATGGAGCCAATGGCCGGGATTGAACCGGCGACCGACGGTTTACGAAACCGTTGCTCTACCGCTGAGCTACATTGGCTTGAACGCGGTCCAATCCCGCAGAATTCACACGGTAAGTTATTCTGGCATAGCTGCAACAGACGGCAAGTCTTAATCTTTTGCTCAAGTCCGGAAAGACCGGTCGCCGACCTCGAAAAGAGCGCCATCAGCTTGTCGCTGGAGCTGGCAGGTGGCTCTTGATTTTCTCGAGAATCATATCGGACACGGTCTTGTCGCCAAACGTGCCCACGCGAATACGGATTTCGGTGGCCGTGTTGGAGACATATTTCAGCTTGATGCTGATGGCGGTGTTGCTCGCATTGCGCGCGGTGATTTGGCCCTCCAGGGCATCTTTGGATTTGCCGGTGACCGTAAACTGCAGGTCGTCCATCGCTGCCACCGATGCGCTGTAGGCCTCATTCATGGTGGCGCCGGCGGTAATGGTGAGTTCGCCGTTCACGTAGGAATAGCCGGCCACGCCGCCGGCCACGAGTGCGCCGGCAACGAACAGGAAGCAGCCGTTGGTCATTAATACGAGGAACAACGACAGAAATGTGGTCATCAACAATTTTATTTTCATAAAATTAACTCCATTTGTTCTGACAAACTGCGGGGAAAGTAGGGGGTCTGCCCGGTTGTGCAAGCGGAAAATGCGGGCCCGGGTGGGAATGGCCGGTGGTCGCGGCAAATGAGCTTGCCCCGGCGTCCCGAACCTGCCCGATATGCTGGCCTGAAACGCGTCGTGTCGACCCGGCATTCTTGCGGAAGGGTGGCTGAGTGGTTGAAGGCACCTGACTCGAAATCATCAATCAAAATTGGCCCTTTTTGGCAAGGCTTGGACTGCAAGGGACTTGCCATACGCGATTCTCAAAACGAGGGACTGTAGGGGACTGTTTTTGCCCCCTTGAACCACGCGCGGGGTACAATTTGGGGTACAATGGATAAGTCTAAATTTGTCAAAGGACCAGTTGCTCATCATCGGGCTCTCACTGAGGCGTCGGTTCTGACGTGTTCGCAGAGTATGCCTCGCTTCACCCAAACGGTTGCTTCCTCAATACTGAAAAAGCAGGTGAGAGAGATCCCGTCGTTTCTAGCAACTCTTTCGATGAGTTTGGCATGTTTGGTTTGTTCCGGGCGCACCACGAGGGCTAACCGGGCATCCCGCGGCAAATCTGAGGACAAACCGCTGGCGAACTTGAATAATTCCCACGCTGTCGGAGTTGTTTGCAACGCGCTGACATCCACCACCATTTGATTCCAATGCTTGGCTGCCAGCAGTGCATTGGCTTCGTATCGGACGGCGACCATTTCGATCGGCGGGACTTCTCCTTGATAGGTCAAGAGCACACATTGATCCTCTTCAACTGGTTTTATGAAGTATGGCATGGAATGACTCCTTTCATTGAACATTGGTTGTCTTCATGGCGCATGACGTCGGAAATCCTTTCAGCATATTATTTACGGTCAAAAGAAATAGCTTATGCCAACCGAACCGAACTTCGACTCCTGCGTTTGCCCGTGGAATTCCTCGCCCCAGAAGACGAAGCTGAACGAAGCCTGGATGTGCCGGTTGCCGACACTCGCGCCGATGCCGGCCGCCGGAACGAAGAACTTTTTGTCTACACTGGGGCTGTCCGCAAACGTATTCCCGTCGAGAGTGATATCCCTCAGGACGAAATTAGCGAAGGCGCCGCCGTAAACCGAAAACCCCCAATCGCTGCTGGATTGTCGCAACGCGTCATGACGCGGCGGTGGCATGAATCCCATGCCCCGCACCAGCGACGGCCCGAAATCGTCCGGCAAGTTGTAACCGGTTCGCAAAAGGCCGCCGATTTGGCCTTGCGTCAGCATATTGCCCAGCCAACCGCCGGCCACGGGCAAAGTTTCCACCGACCATTCATCGCGTTGACCCAGGAGATGGAATTTGTGGCGGTACTCGTACGCCAGGTCCAGAATGGGTTCGTTTTTCAGCTGATGGTCCCAACCCGCCGGCTTGCCGTCGCCAATGAGGGAGTGGACCGTGTCCTGCGTCTGCTCGGCGAGTGACGCCGGGCCGACCATGCCGGTTGTGAATTTCAATGCGTGAAAGGAATTCGTGCGGTCGACGTAGGCTGTCAGGCTGAAGGCCAGAATTCCGGCATAGGGCCGATCATTTGGGTCAGGCGGATTCAGGTCCTTGTTCGAAGGCGTGAACATGGCTTGTGCCATCTCATATCCCACCGTGTGACGTCCTTCGCCCCAGGGCAACCAGTCGATCACAGGGTCCAGCCAACTGGGGCCGGTGTGTGATAGCCCAATGGCCACTCCGTCCGTATACCACCGGTCGGTTTTGCCAAACGCGTCGTTTTCCCAGCGGAGGGATACTCCCCATTCGCGTTTGTCGGCCGTCAGGTCGATTGGCGGATTTGCCGCAGGGCCGGCATCCATCCTTTGTGGAAGAAGCAGGCCAAGGGCGGCGAGAAGACACCGGCTTGCCATCGCTGACGGCGCCGCCGGCCGTTCAAGAATTCTATCAAGCACGCTTTTCATACCCTTTGCCTCTGATCTTTCAAAATCGGTTCGGCCTGGAGTCCGGAAGGCGCGTTCACATTTGGATCTGCGAGTTCAGCGGCGGCGGATTTCTCATTCCCGTCGCGCGTCTTCTTGGGGACATGTACTTGCAGGGTTCCGTCATGAAAGTTCGCTCGAATCTCATTAAGGCGGGAATCCGGCGGGAGTGTGAGCCGATGGACAAAAGCGCCACGCGGGCGCCCGGCCTGGCATTCGTTTTCGGTTTGGTTCGGAGTGGTGCGGACGCCGGTGAGATAGAGAGCATCCCCATGCCGGCTGACGTGGAATTCGTCCCGCGGGAGACCGTGCAGCTCGAATTCGAAGAAATACTCATCGCCATTGTCAAACACATCGACGTTTGCATCGCTGGGTTTCATAGTGTGGAATTCTTTATTGGCCAGGCGGTTGCTGAACCACCAGGACGGCGCAGGAAGCATGGCGGATCACCGAAACCGCCAGGCTGCCCAGCAAAGCCCTGGTTATGGGACCGTAACTGTGAGTTGCCACGACGATGAGGTCCGACGAGATTTCATCGGCGGTTTCGACAATTTTTTGGAATGTTCCCTGGGGGCCGAAAGCAACCAGTTTTTCCCCGATGAGACCCGGCGGAATGTCATCGGCGATTTGGTCCAACGATTCGCGCGCCAGGTCCATAAAATGATCCGCGGCTGTTCCGGTTTCCAGGGAGCCTGAATACATCTGAACGACATGCAGGAGGGTCACTTTTGCGCCACACTGTTCCGCCAGATAAGCGGCGGCTTTCACCGCCTGTTTTGATCGCTCGGACAAGTCCGTTGGCACAAGGATGGTCTTCCAGTGAACCGGGGCTTTGCGTTCGAGCAATTTATGATCGGCTTCTTTCATATCCTGATTTTCTTTCCTTCAACGGTGTGCGATCACCACCGCCTTGCCCGAGTCCCGGGCTATTTTGGTGGTTTACGGGTCCGGTTGCCATGTCCGGGGAAGGCTTTGCCGGGTGCACGCGCAAGTCCGAAACGAATCGGCGGAATTCCGGATCGTCTTCCAATTTCTTAATCGCGAGGTGTTTTAAACGGTCAACGATGGGCGATGGCAATTGCAGAGTGGTCGGCACGGAATTAAAAAATCGGCGGTCCGATTCGTTTGCCAACTGGCTGAAATGCAATTCGACGATGTAAGTCTCAATCCTGCCTGATTGCGAAACATCGTTTTGCGGGCGCGCCGCTTCGCGCTCGCGATCCAATCGTGCGGTCACTTCCCGGAAGAGCTCGACGGTTTCAAAGGAATAGCGATCGCCGGTAACCTGCGCCACGGAATGCATCACGGTTCCCACCCCGAGTGTCCGGTCTTTGGAATCCCAGCCGTAATCCCGCTCGGCGCTCGCGTCTACCATGATGATGGCCAGTCGCCGTGGAATTTTGGCAGGAGCCTCCGGCACCGCTTCCGATTCTTCGAGCTTGATGGCCCGTTCGACCGGTCCGCGGAGCCCCAGATTATCCGCGATGCCACCGTCAACCAGGTGGATGAATTTGCGCCGGCCGCCGTCCAGGTAGGAGCGCTCATGCAGCGCCAGATCTTTTAACCGGCTTGATGCCGCTGAGTTGGACAACGCGGACTGAATCCATTCCGGTTCCGGCACCGGATGAAACGCCGAGTAGTTTTTCAATACCACCGGACCCAGATAAGGCGGGAATGCGGCCGACGCGGCGACCGCTCGCGCAATGGGGAACTTTGATAAATCAGACTGAAGCAAATCGAATTGGTCCTGGGTAAATTCAAAGCGGGCGCCCACAGCCAGGTCGGTAGCATTGACGATGAGGAACGGCCGCGCCGGTCGGGGCGCCAGATCGCCGAACGTCGCCCCTTTGAAAAGCAGATGGTCATAGTATTCCGCCGCCAAATCGCTGCTGCCGTATTTCGGCGACGCCACTCGCGCCAGGTTCCACGGGGCCAACAGCCTCAGCAGCAAGCCGGTCTGAACGTGTTTCTTGAGGAATCGCGATTCGTAATCCGAAAAAATACGGTCGCCATAAAGCGTGTAGTAAGCCGCGGTGACGCTTCCACCGGAAACGGCGGAAATCATTTTAACATCGTCCAACAACCGGTGTTCCCCGCCCGGCGGACCGACTTCCGTTTTGGCCAGTTCCTGGAGCACGCCATAACTCAAAGCAGCGGCGCGGGTGCCGCCGCCGGAAAAAACGAGCACGAGCAACGTGTCATCGGAGTTGGTCTGACTCACGACGTTTTCGAAACGGTATTCGGTGGCCGCCGGCCGGGTGGCCATCAGCGGAGCATTGACCGGATAATGCGCACAGCCACCGGCGAGCAGTGCGGAAGACAACAACACGGCACGCTGCGCCAAATTTCGCCACTGATTCGCGATGAAGAAGGGTGCTTTCATTTGGATTCTTGATTCTGTGAAGGTGCCGATTGGCGAAAATTTCGAGCCCGGTCACATAACTGGCGTTTCGGGCTGGGCAGGTTTGTGTTACCGCCAGGCTGACGTCGTACCGGCTGTTTTCCAGCGGGATGACCTTCAGCATCGATGCGGTTTGCCGGCTGCTCGTGCCATGTGAGCGCGAAGAACAGAACGAGTACTACGAACGATGGAAGAAATTGGAACATAAAATTTCCCTCAGCAGCGGCTTTTCGCGGCAGCCAGGTCGGGCGATTTTGGCCGGTCGTCATGTGCTGTTTCTCTGGCCCATGCTTTAGCTTTGGCGATTTCAAAGAAGATCTGCAGTTCCACGCCTTCAATTTGGGCTACGCATTGGACGAGCTTGCCGTATCCCACCTGATCCGGACTCACCACCAGGGCAATCCGTGCGCCAGGGGGCAGGTCTGAGGACAGGTCGATTGCCAGATGAATCAATTCCAGTGTGGTCGGTGTGGATCGCATTCTGGTGATGTCCACGATCATTCTGTTCCAATGCTTCATCGCCAGGTACCGGTTCGTAACCGCCAGCGTGGACATCATTTCATGGAAGGGCGGCTCACCTTTATAAGCCACCAGAACGCACTGATCTTTTCTGACCGGATCGACGTAGCAGGACATAATAAGGGCTCTTTCGATGATTTTTGTGGTGGGGTCAGCGTTGCCAGAGGACCCGGTGGCTCTCGAAGGGTACTGACACGGCCGGATAGCACGCCGTGATTTTAAATTGCGCATCCAACAACGCTTCTTTTCTCCTGGCTGGCTTGCTGGGAACAATTGAATCGGAAATGGTCATGAGCTTGTCCTTTCAAGCGTTTTGGCGTCAGGGCTTGTTTTGAGCGGGCGTCTCGTTCACTGCCAGAGTCTTTGTTTTCGTTTCCCATCCGCCGCCGAGGGATTTGTAGAGCGCGACCAGATTGGCCGAAACGGTGCGGTCACTTTGGGCAAGGGCGTCTTGCGTCTGATAGAGCGAGCGCTCGGCGTCAAGCACGTGGATGAAATCCGTCAGCCCGTTCGCGTAGAGTTTGTTGGCTGTTTCGAGCGATTTTTGGCTCGCGGCGACGGCGTCTTCCAACGAGCGGCGGCGCAGCTGCTCCTTGGCGTAAAGCACCAGGTTGTCTTCCACCTCTTCGAAGGCCGTCAGCACGGTCTGTTCGTAGGCGGCCAGGGCCTGTTCCTGGCGGGCGTTTTGGACTTTGATATTCGCGCGGATGCGGCCGGCGTCAAATATCCGCCATTGCACCGCCGGGCCAACCGACCAGAACCGGCTGCCACTGGTAAACCAATCATCCGCACTGATGCTTTCAGAGCCTACCGAGCCGGTGAGATAAAATTTCGGAAACAGATCGGACTTCGCCACGCCGATGTTCGCCGTCGCGGCAGCGAGTTGACGTTCGGCTCGGCTGATATCGGGCCGGCGCAACAACAGTTCGGAAGGCAGGCCCACGGGCACCTGCGGCGGCTGCGCGGGGATCGGCGCAACGGCCGCCAGTTCCGTCTGCAGTGTTCCCGGTTGTTGTCCGGTCAAAACTTCCAGGCGATGCATCGTGGTTTCAATCAAACTTTCCAGGGTCGGTACAGCCGCGCGGGTGGTCGCCAGGACCGTCTTCGCTTGTTGCACGTCGAGGTCCGTGGCGAGTCCGTTGGTGAAACGATTCTGCGTGATGGCCAGGGATTTTTCCTGCGCTTCAATATTTTGATTGGCGATGGCCAGCCGTTTTTGATAGCCGCGCAGGTCAACGTAGTTGCGCGCCACTTCGCCCAGGAGCGAAACCAGGACGTCGCGCCGGCTGAATTCAGACGCGACTAATTGTGCCCCGGCCGACTCCACCGCGCGCCGTTTGCCGCCGAACACGTCGATTTCCCAGGACGCGTCGAAACCGGCCTGGTACACGTTGCCGTCAAACGGAACACCGGGCGGGATAGGCAAGGAACCGAGCACGGGCTGGTGTTCGGATTGGCGCCAGCGATTGTAACCGCCGCCGCCGTTCACGGTGGGCCAAAGGTCGGCGGAGGCGCCACCGTATTGCGCGCGGGCTTCGCGCACGCGAGATTGCGCCATCCGCAGGTCCAGGTTCGAGCACGCGGCCCGTGCCATCAATGAATCCAGCTCGGTATCGTGAAAATTTTTCCACCAGGCGGCCGTAGCCGCGGCGGAATCAGTTTCGCCGCCGGACAACGGTTCCGTCCATTGCGTTGGCGCCTTGGTTTCCGGCTTATGATAATCCGGTCCGACACTGGGAACATTGGCGCAACCGCCGGCGAGAATCGCCAGCATCGCCAGGGTTAAGAAGTGATTTGTTTTCATCGTTGTTCTTTCTGGGTTTGAATTCAGGAGCGAATGCTTTGCAGTAAGTCGGCCGCCAGGGCCGTCTCGGTAATTCCGTCAATCGGCGGACACACCGTGACGCGCACGATGTTCGCGGCGTTGATGGCGCCAATGCCGCCGGTTTTCAGATGAAATGGAACGGCGGGCAGGTCCAACAAATGGTTCCAAAGGTGGCGTTGCTCCTGGACGGTCTCCGGAACGATGGTTTCCAGTTTCAGACGAATCATCCAGTCCCCCACCGTATGGATCTCCGCCAGCATGACATGCTTGTTTTCCGCGGCCGCCGACGCTTTCAGGTCATCCAGGTTGATCAGAGTTTCATCAGTGACTTCAACGGCATCGACCCAGCTGCTGGGCAGCGGAAGCGGCGGCGGTGACGCGGTGTGCGCCAGAATCATGTCAATCGTGCGGGTGGGAATGGCGCTCAGGCTGTGCTCCGAGGCCAGGGTGAGCAGCGGCGGAGCGAACAACCGGGGTGAAACCAATTGTCGCAGCGTTTTTGAGGCAATCGCCTCGTCAGTTTGATAGAACCGCGCGCGCGCTCCGTCTTCCGTGCAAATGTCGAGGGTCAGGTCAATGTTCGTGTTTTTCATAAGCTTGTTGTTGTTATTTCTAAATGAGTTCAGTGCATCATGACTTCCCGTTTGCCGTCGCCTTTTTTGAACAACAGCACGAGCGGCACCGACAAGAAGCAGATCAACGCCAGCCAGCGGTATTCATCGACGAAGGCAATCATGTTGGAATGCAGGATCAGCGATTTGTAGATGACGCCGAACGTTCCGGGTTCGGCTTGCGCGGCCCCCATCGCCGGGGCCATGACCACCTTTCCCATCTGCACCGCGTTCTGATAAGGCAGATCATAGGGAGTCAGGTGGCCCGCGAGATACGCCTGGTGCCGCAACGCGCCGCGCGAAACCATCGCCACAGACACGGCGATGCCGATGCTGCCCGCCAGATTGCGCGCCAGCGCGAACAGGCCGGTGGCATTGCCCATTTGTTCGTTGCGAATGGTCGCCATTGCCACGGTCATCAGCGGGACCATGGTCAGCGCCATTCCGAAGCCTTGAATAAAATTGGGCCAGAAGAACTCATGGCTGGAAATATCGAGGCTGAAATTACCCATCATCAACGAGGCAATCCCAATCAGTAGGATGCCGGGGCCAACCAGAACGCGGTCCCTCACTTTTCCCGTCAAATATCCCACCAGCGGCGTCCCGATCATCATGCCCAGGCCGCGCGGCGCTTGCGCCAGGCCGGCGACATACGCGGTGTATCCCATCAGGCCCTGGGCCATGATCGGCTGAAGGTTTTGAATGGCATACAACAGCAGAAAGACCACCGAAACCAGAACGGTGGCGGAAACGAAATTCCGGTCGGCGAAAACGCGCAGGTCGGCGAGCGGCTCTCGCGTTAGAAATTCCCGCGCTACGAATGCGACGAACGCAATCACTGAAATGACCGAGAGCCAGCAGATGAAACTGGAATTGAACCAATCTTCATCCTGTCCTTTGTTCAGAACGGTTTGCAAGGTTCCCAGCCAGATCGCCAGGACGAGGAAACCCAGGGCGTCAATGGTTCCGGCTTTGGCATTGCGGATGTAGGCCGGGTCGAAGATGAACTGTTGAACCATCCACAAGGCCACCAGGCCGCACGGAATGTTGATGTAAAATATCCAACGCCAGGAATAGTTCTCGGTAAGCCAGCCGCCCACGACCGGCCCAATCACGGGCGCCAGGACAACGCCCACGACATAAGCTGCCATCGCCGCGCCGCGTTTGTTCGGCGGAAAGCTTTCCATCAGGATCGCCTGTGAAATCGGCTGCAACGCGCCGCCGCCCGCGCCTTGCACGATGGACGCAAAAATCAGGAAGGGCAGATTTGGCGCCCAGCCGCAAGCCAGCGATGCCACGGTGAAAATCCCGATGCACGCCATCAAAAACCGTTTCCGTCCGAACATCGCGGAAAACCAGGCGCTGGCAGGCAGGACTATGGCGTTGGAAATCAGATAGCCCGTCTGAACCCACGTCGCTTGCGACACTGTGGCGGCGAGATTGCCGGCGATGTTTTCCAGCGCAACGCTGACCACCGTCGTGTCGAGCACTTCGATGAAGGTCGGCAGAATGACCGCGAACGCGATGATCCACGGATTTATTTTTGGCTGGTTGGTTTCCCCGTTCATAAGCGCAAGAATCCTGGTTGGGTTGAATGATCTGAGACTTTTGAGCCGCTTCGGTTATTTGACGCGCACTTTGGGCACAACCGACATGCCTGGGCCGAGCGCGAGCTCGCTCTGGGGCGTGTCGTCGAGGACGATTTTCACCGGCACGCGCTGCACGACTTTGATGTAATTGCCCGTGGCATTTTCCGGCGGAAACAAACTGAATCGCGCACCGGCGCCGTTTTGAATGCTGTCCACGCGGCCTTTGAATTTGAACTGCGGATACGCATCGACCTCAACGGTAACGGGCTGGCCGGGCCGCATGTGTGTCAACTGCGTTTCCTTGAAGTTGGCGATCACCCAGATCTTTTTGGGCACAATGGCCAGTAGCGATTGTCCGGGTTGGATGTAGTTGCCTTGTTCCACCACGCGGCGAGTAACGCGGCCGGCTTCCGGCGCTGTCACTTTGGTGTAGGACAGATTCAACTCGGCCTGACGCGCCGCCGCTTCGCTCTGGCCGATGTTCGCTTCAGCGGTCGCTATGTTTGCCTGTGCCAGCGCCACTTGTGCGTCGGCCGCGTTGATTTTGCTGCGCGCAACCAGAACCTCGGCGGAAGTTGCCCGCACCTGCGTTTCGGCGGCGTCAATCTGGTCCTGGGACACGCCGGAAATGCCGATGGTCTTCAACCGCGCCAGATTGGTTTTGGCGTAGCTGGCTTGCGCTTCGACAGCGGCGAGACCGGCTTGGGCTTCCTGCGCGGTTGCTTCCGCAGCGGAGAATTGCGACCCCGCCTGCTCCAATTGGCTGCGCGCCGCAGTCAGGTTGGCCTGGGCCTGGGCCAGCCTCGCTTCGTAATCACGGGGATCAATTTGCAGCAGCAGGTCGCCTTTATTGACCTCCTGATTGTCCTCGACGAGTAATTGGGCGACCCGACCCGGAACCTGTGACGCTACCGCCGTCACGTGTCCTTCAACAAACGCATCGTCAGTGGATTCAAACGGCAGCATGAACCAGAAGTAATAAGCGCTCGCGGCCACTGCCACCGCCGCCGCCGCGAATGCGGCGAGCGTGCGGGGCAGGCGTTTCTTCGCGATGTCAGGTGTGGGTGGCGGACCCGGAGGAGTTTCTTCGCCGATTTCCTGGCGCCGCGGAGCGGTGGTGGGGGTCTTGGCAAGATGTCCGTTTTCGGTCAAGGCGGTCGCAGCGGTTTCAGGTTGGCCGTTGCGTTGGTTTAAGGTGGTGTTCATGTCGTTTCTCTTTTTTCGATTAATGATTTTTGATTGTCTGGTTGGCTGAATTCGTGAAATGGCGAAAAGCGCAGGAAGATGAGCACAGCAATATTTTCGCGGAACCGTCGCCTTTTTGCGGCAGCCGGCAAAACCATTGGCCGTCCGCGATCTGCTTCCGGCACTCAACGCACTTCGTGGAAACATCGGCGCCCGCGCCGGCAACTGAAATGGGTTCAATATTGTTCATGGCAAAATTTCAGGCCACCGGAACCGCAGTGACTTCCATGGGAGCGGCATCCAGCCCGGCGGAAATCACGACCGGGGATTCGCTCTTATTCGCGGTCGCCAGGCGGATGCCCGATGCTGACAACCAGGCCGTCACCCGGCGCAGGACGCCTCCGCCAACTTCGCGTCCCGGCAGGAAATCCGAACGGGTTTCCGATACCGGCGCGGGAGGAACGGCGCGGAAGACCTTGCGGACCTGCACCGGGTAAGCTTCAAAACTGAATTCACTGATGCGGACGAAACGACGCGCGTTGTCCTCCGGTTTGGATTGAAACGAGATTCTCATATTTCAGGGTCTGGGCTTGCCTGGTTGGAATCCTGGTTCCGGGTGGAATTTCCCTCCTGCAACAGCGACTGCAATTTAGCGAGAATCGCCTTGGCGGTGACCGTCCCGACAAATTTAACGCGGACCGTGCCGTTAAAGAAAAAGACCGACGTGGGAACCGATTGAATGACATACAAGCTTCCAAGTTCGGGATTGTCGTCCACCTCCATCTTGAAAACCTTCGCATTGCCATTGCAGGCTCGGGCGACTTCATTCAACACCGGTTCGAATCGCCTGCAGGCCTGGCTCCAGTCGGCCAGAAAGCCGACTACGACCGGTTGCTTGGAATGCAGAACTTGCGCGTCAAATTCCGCCTCGCTGATTTCTTGCACTGGATTTACTTTCATTTGTATTGTTCTTCAACTTTCATGAGCCATTAATCACTCTCCGTGCCAAGCTGACGATTAAATCGCAAGTGATTGATTTGTAGTGACATACATTCGTTTTCAAATCCGTCATCGCTGGGACAAAATTTTGAACGTTCAATTCTTTGTCCGTTTTTGGTTGAAAAAATTGTCCCTCCCGGGATATTCGGCGGTTGTGGATCCCGCCAGCGACCAGCGTTACGACACAAGATTCGATTTTGATTTCGCGTCGAGTTTGTTGCTGGACATCGCGCAGGAGCGATCCGTCGAACGTCTGATGCGAAAATCAGTGGGCGCGGCGATGGCCCTCCATGAATTTGCACGAGTGGAATTCTGGTTGATTGAAAAGGGGGACATCTGTTTGCGTTGTCCGCAAAGGCCGAAATGTACCGACCAGACCCGTTGTTTGCATTTGGTCGCCGCCGGCGAAAATCCCAGTTCTGGCGGCCCCCGTGAATCTTCGCATATTTACAGTTCCCAGGAGAGAATCCCGCTGGGGGTGGGTTTTGTAGGCAGGATCGCGAAGACCGGACAAATAAATGTGTTGGAGAACCTGCAGGCCGCTCGGGACGAATTCTTCGATTTGGATTTCTCCCGGTTCAGAAAACTCGGTCATTGTGCCGGAGCGGCTATCTCTTTCCGCGGCGAAGTTTTGGGAGTGCTGGTCATCTTTTCCCACGTCAACATCACCCGGGACCGCCGCGCCTGGCACAAGATTTTTTCCGATCACTTTGGCGCCGCCATTGCCAACGCTCGAGCCTTCGAGGAAATCGAAAAACTGAAATCGGAATTGGAGCAACAGAATGCATTGCTCAAAGAGGAAGTCATCGAAGCCAAATCCTTCGGCGATCTGGTCGGACAGAGCGCCGCGCTCCGGCAAGTGGTGAGCCAGATTGATCTGGTCGCGCCAACCGATACTTCCGTTCTCATTCTCGGCGAAACCGGCACCGGCAAAGAACTGGTCGCGCATGAAATTCACCGGCGCAGCCGGCGCAAAGACAAGCCGTTCGTTCGCGTCAACTGCGCGTCCATTCCGAAAGATCTGTATGAAAGCGAATTTTTCGGCCACGCCCGCGGTTCGTTTACCGGCGCGATCAAAGACCGCACCGGACGTTTCGAATCGGCGGAGGGCGGGACGATTTTTTTGGATGAAATCGGCGAAATGCCGCTCGACTTGCAAAGCAAACTGCTGCGCGTGTTGCAGGAGAAATGCTACGAGCGGGTCGGCGAAGACCGCACACGGCATGCCGACGTGCGCATCATCGCCGCCACGAACCGCGACCTGAAAAAGGAAGCGGCAGCGGGCCGTTTTCGCGAAGATCTTTATTATCGCCTGAATGTTTTTCCAATCCAGGTTGCGCCGTTGCGCGAACGCCGCGAGGACATTCCGTTGCTCGCGCAGCATTTCATCAAGGTGTCGGTGAAGGAAATGGGTTGTGCGAAACCAAGACTGACACGCGCCGGGATCATTCACCTTCAAAGCTACGATTGGCCGGGGAACATCCGCGAATTGCGCAACATCATCGAACGCGCGGTTATTCTCTCCCGTGGCAAAGCATTGGAATTTGATCTTCCAGCCAGTCCAACAAAGCCCGTAATTGTTGAAGGCAAATCGCACGCTGAAGATTCCATCGATGCGGGGTTCTTCACCGAAGCTGAGATGCTTCAAAAGGAGCGCGGTAATCTCGCCAAAGTATTGAAGAAAGCGAATTGGAAAATCAAGGGAGCGGATGGGGCGGCGGAACTCCTGGGCATCAAGCCCAACACGCTCCTTGCGCGTATCAAAAAATTGGGGTTGAAACGGGAAAAATACTTCAAAAATTAGGCTGACCTCTCCGTGAGTGTCACAAATTTTTTGCGGCATCGAGTCTTTTCATATCAAAAACCAGTCTATTTGGGACACGGTTGATTTGAAGAAAGCACCTGATTCGGGGTTATTTCCTTGTCGATTTTGATGGTGTGATTATATTTCAGACCGGCAAGATCAATGGTTTACGTATTTTGATTGTTGGGCCGCCGCACTGATAAACGTTCGCGGGGTACAATTCCGGGGTACAATGCGAAAGCCGGCGTAATGGAGCATCTGCAAGCTATTGAATACCAAGTGGAAGGGTGGCTGAGTGGTTGAAGGCACCTGACTCGAAATCAGGCTTAGGAGCAATCCTAACGTGGGTTCGAATCCCACCCCTTCCGCCATCTCCGGATCCTCGGCTTTTCGAGGATTTCGGTTTAAAAAAGGGGGAAAGGCCGCCCGCGCTTTGGGACGCAAGGTGAAGATTGAATTGGTGCCGGCGTGATGGACAGATGGCAAGGCCACAAAGCGCGAAGTTTTTTTGGCGAGGATCACCAGCAGATGAGCGACATAGCCAAATCCGAAAAATAGGCGCTCTGAATTTGCCTATTTTATCGCAACTGCAATGAGGCGTTTCGCCTTTTCATCGTAGGATCGACCGTCGAATCCGCCATAGAGACGTGTGCCATGAAAACCTGCCTCTTCGAGAAGCTGCTTAAGCTCGAACCCCGAGTAGATGTTGTGTCGGAACTGGTAAGTCCTTACGGCGCCGTTCTTTTCGATCTTCCAAACGTTCTCAATCCGGGTCCAATCGTTTAGAATTTTGTGCGTGCTTTTGAATCGAGCTCCGTCGGAGGTGGTTGACTCGCTTTCCGGAGTAAACACTTTTGCCAGAATCTCTTTTCCCAGCACATCCAGCACAAAAGGGCCATCGCCTTGCAGGCTCTCGCAGACATTCCTGAGGACTGCGAGATCGTCGGTGCGGCTTTCGAGCACAAAAGACGAAAAGAGACAGACGCAGGAGCGGAATGAGTTCAGGCGCCTGAAAGTTCGCATGTCGTCATTCACGAATTCGACACTCTGTCCCTGTTCTTTTGCAAACCTCCGAGCCTTTTCCAAAAGGAACGGGGAAAGATCCACGCCGGTCACTTTAAAGCCGCGCTTGGACAGCGGAACGGCATGCCGGCCCGGCCCGCACGCCAGGTCCAACAGCGGGCCGGCCGGCAGATGAACGAGGTTCAGGAGACCTTTGATTTCCCTGTCTGCCGTCTCCATCCGTTTACGCGAAAACATGAATTCGAACGTATCCTTCCAGATGACATCATTTTCAAACCACTCAGGCATCTTTCATCCCTCCAGGTAAATTGTTTCTGCAGCGATCAAGGAAGCCCGTAAACTTGTTCAGATCCGCCGGGGAAAACCCTTTGAGCATCGTTTGCACCACCTTTAACCGCTCCGGCCGCGCCTTTTTGACTATCGTTTCACCGCCAGTTGTCAGTTTCACCCAAAGCACCTTTTCATTCGAAGGGTGTTTTTCTCTCTTGACCCAGCCGTTTGCCTCAAGAGCGGTAAGCAACTGATGAGCCGTCTGCGGCGTTACCCTGCACTTTCTGGCGATCTCAGCACCCGAAACTTCCGGCTGCTCAATCAAGACTGAGAGCGCTGCATATTGGGCGGTCGTGATGCCAAGGGGTGACAGTTGCTTGTCCATGCTTTGTCGAAGCCGATGCATGAGGTTTTTGATGCTGCGGGCCAATTCAATTTGAGTTTTTGAGGTTTCTTTCACGTGTTCATATTATCAGATTACTGATAATATTGTCAAGTGCCTGATAATCATCCGGCATCTCGCGGGCGGCCCGCCATCTAAAGCCATGAGTTCAAGCCGCGTGGGGTAATTCCGTTTAGCATTTTCGTGCATTGATTTTCGGCTGCGTCGCGGCCTGAAACCGTAAGAATCATGCACTACCATATCTGGTTCCTGCCTCCGTATTTCCCGAATGTATGAGAGGCTCAGTTGCAGCGGCATCCCGATCTTCATTTTAAGGAATTTGTGAGGTTTCCGTGTCTATCGGATGAACATCCGATGCGCCGGATAAGCAAATTCCTGAAAATGTGGTATTATATTCCCGCGTTCTCGTTTGATAATCAGCCGCGAATCCCAGTTGTATATCTTATGAAATATCTTCCCTTGCTGTGGGTTACCCTGTCGACGATCACGGCCGCGGCGGCGCCCAGTGCCTGGGTTTATTACGATGCCAGCAACCATCTTGCGTACCAGGCCTGGGGCAACGGGAACCAGATCATGGATTTTTCCTCGGCCGGCTACATGGGCGGCGGCGTGGCCCTCCCGACCATCGCGACCGTCCAGACCCTTAACCCTTCCGGCGGCGACGATACGGCGGCGCTGCAAAGCGCCATCAACGCCGTGGCGGCCCGGCCGCTCGTCAACGGCTCCCGCGGCGCCCTGCAACTGGGGCCGGGCACGTTCAACGTAAGCAGCCAGATCAATATCAATGCCAGCGGCGTTGTCGTGCGCGGCTCGGGTTCGGGCGCGGGCGGGACCCTCATTCTCATGACCAATGCCGCCAGCTTCACCCTGTTCAATATCGTCGGCTCCGGTTCGCCGTCCACCAGCGGCAAGGTCAGCATCACCGATGGCTACGTTCCTTCCGGCACGACCACGATTGACGTGAGCAGCACCGCCGGCTACAGCGTCGGCAACACCGTCCTGATCGGCCGCACCGTCACGTCGAACTGGGTGCATTACGTCGGCATGGACACGCTGGTCCGGAGCGGCGTGACGCAGACCTGGATCTCGGTCGGCACGGTGATCACGACCGACCGCACGATCAAGCAAATCAACGGAAACCAGATCACCTTGGACGCGCCGCTCACGGATTCGTTTGACACCAACTACCTGGGTATCCCGGCCGGGACGATGTCGCATTACACCTTTTCCGGGCGCATTTCGCAGGTGGGCCTCGAACATCTCCAGATCGTGGCGCCGCCGGTGATCACCGGTTACACGGCGATCAATCTCGACAGCATCATCGATTCCTGGGTGCGGGATGTTGCGGTCCAGGATGGCGTGAACAACATCAACGTGAACGGCAATGGCAAGCGCATCACCCTCGACTCGGTGGTCATTACCCACACGGTGGTGCAGACCGCTTCCGCCGCGCCGACCGACTTTGCCTGCACCGGCACCCAGGTTTTATTCAACAAATGCCAGTCGTACGGGACCGGATCCTGGCCGTTCCTCACCCGTGCGCAGGGGACCGGGCCGATCGTTTTTCTGTATTGTTATTCCACCCAGGACCGGGGCGTATCGCCGCATGAGCGCTGGACCACCGGCATCCTGGCCGACAACTGCCAGCTCCCGCATGCCCGGTCGGGCAACAGCGAGGAAGGCGTCGCCTATGGAAACCGCGGCACCGACGGTTCGGGCCACGGCTGGACCACCGGCTGGTCGGTCGGCTGGAATGTGATCTCTCCTTACGTGCTGGCGGACGCGGCGCCGGGCTCGGAAAACTGGTGCATCGGTTGCGTGGCGGCCCAGGGATCTTCCTCGGATCCGCACGGCATTTACGAATCGCTCGGAACGAACGTCGCGCTGGGTGTCACCGGCAGTCTCTACCTCGAACAGCTGCGCCAGCGGCTCGGTGACCAGGCGTTGATCAACATCGGTTACGGCGGTTCGGACTTCACGATCGCCGCGGCTCCGCCTACGGGTACCGTGCTGGTGGGCGGCGCCACGAATTTCAATGTCACCCTGGGCGTGCTCAACGGTTTCAACAGCAACGTTGTCCTGAGTGTGACGGGGCTGCCGGTGAACACCGGGTTCAATTTCAATCCGCCGTTCCTTGCCGGCGCGGGCAATGCCACGCTCACAATCTCGACCTCCAACTCCACCCCGGCCGGGGTCTACCCGTTGCAGATCATCGGGACGAGTTCCGGACTGACCCATACGTCGGCCGTCAGCCTGGTCGTGATGAATTTCAGCCTGTCCGCCAGTCCCGCGTCGCAAAGTGTCGGGGCCGGCAGCAACACCAGCTATACGGTCACGGCCGCCACCAACAGCGGGTTTGCCGGCGCCATCACCTTCGGCCTGGGCGGGCTGCCAGCCAACACCGGTTTCAGCTTTGTTCCGCCCACTCTCAGCGGCAACGGAACCACTACGTTGAACGTCACCACCACCAGCAATGCGCCGGGCGGGAATTTTACGCTGACGATTTTCGGCACGAACGGCAGTGCCGTTGCCAGCACAACCGTGAACCTGACCATCAGCAGCCTGACGGCCGCTCCCGGAATGTTGCTGTGGACCGCCGCCAGCGGCCAGGACCAGAACTGGTCGACGGTCCTCAACTGGACCAATGTCACCGCCGGCGGTTTTGGCCCCCCGGGCGCAAACAATTCCGTCCTCTTCACGAACCTTGCGGCGGTGGCCGCCTCGGCGCTCACGTCGCCCGGATCCGGCGTGGTGATACCGGGCAATATCAACAGTTTCATCGGCGCCAGCTTCAATATTCTGGGGCTGACGAATCTCGCCAACACCGTCAATATCAGTCCGACCTATCATAACCTGGCCATTTCCGGAGGCGCCACGCTCGCGGCCGGCGGATTGCAGGTGGGTAATTTCACCCAAATACCCCTTCCCGACGGCAGCGTGGTAAACCTGTCCGTGAGCGGTGCCGGCGCGACGCTGGTGGTAACCAACGGCGGAGCGACGGTCAGTGAAAATTCCACCAACAGCGGTGCCAACAATGCCACGCTGGATTTGTCGGCATTGGATAATTTCTTCCTCAACGGAACACAGATCCGGATTGGCGTTGAAGGCGGCAGCGGTTTCCGTCACGCGAGCGGCATCGTTTATCTGGCCAAAACCAATACACTGACATTGAGTTCGGCCGGTTACAGCGACCCCAGCGGTTCAGGCAGCCCGAGCAGCGGCAACCCGGCCCTTTACCTGGGCCACAACGGCTCGGCTTTCGGCAGCGGCAGCCAGCTGTATCTCGGCCTGGCCAACACCCTGTTCCTGGATTACGCAACCATCGGGCGCGGCGATACCAATGCGCTCCTGGCGTTTAATCCGGCTTTCCTCGGGTCCGGCCCGTTTGTTCAGGTTCGCGGCATCAGCGGCGGTTCGAGCCGCGTTGGTGTCTATGTCGTCGGCGATGGGTCGGCCGGTGCGGCGGCAAACAATGCGCCTTCGACCAACGATTTTTCCGGCGGCACGGTGGATGCGATGATCAATTATCTCTGCGTCGGCCGCGGTCGCAGCGGCAGCAGCAGCACCATCGGCGGGTCGGGCGTGCTGACGCTCGACCAGGGAACCATCAACGCCAATGCGCTGGCCGTGGGATTCGTTTATGCCAGCGGCTCGAACAGCCCCGCCAGCGGCATCGTGAACGTCAATGGCAATGCCACCCTGGTCGTGAACAGCAACCTGACGCTGGGATCGCTGGCCGCTACGGCCGGTGGCGTGCTCGATATCGGGATCGGCACCCTGAACGTCAACGGCGGAACTGTGTCCGCAAACAGCATCCTCAGCGGCGGCACCGCCAGCGTGACGGTCAATAACGGCACCATCGCGCCCGCCAATACCCTGGGCACCATCACGCGAGCCCTGGACACGCTCAATCTGACCAACGCTTTCCTGCATTTCACGCTGGACGGCAACGCGGTCGCCACCAACGTGGTCGTGACCAATTTGAACGTTGGCGGCGTCACGCTCATCACGATCGATTCGCTTGCCAATGTGAATCCGTTCGTGACCAATCGGTTCCCGCTGGTGCAATACGCGGCGCTCAACGGGTCGGTTACCGCGAATTTTGACCTCGATGACCTGCCGGGGATTTTTGTCGGCTACCTGACCAACAATATCGCCGCCCGAAGAATTGATTTGGTGCTGACCCCGCCCTCGATTTCGATTCCGACCATCACGGCGGCCAGATTTTCGGCCGTTGACGGCAGCATTATGTTGAGCGGCACCAACGGTTCGGCCGGCGCCACCTATTTCGTATTGGGCACGACGAACCTTGCCCTGCCGCCGGCCAGTTGGACCGTGGTCGGGTCGGATGTTTTCGATACGAACGGCAATTTCAATTTCTCCGTCTATCCGGACCCGGGGACGCCCGGGGAGTTTTACCGGTTGCAGTTGCAGTAAGTTGCTGAAAGCGCGAAACGACAGCCCGGTGTAGAGTTGAGCCGGCGGCTCGACTCTACAGTCATCATGAATGTCCCGAAAGTAATGGTTGAATACGTGTTCAACCGGTAAAATGGCTGCCATGCAATTCGTATTCCCCACCTCGCAAACCAAACGTTACCGGTTTCCCACGCACGTCAACGACCTGGTGGTGGACCGGGCCGAGGCAAAAACTTCGGAAGTGTTCGTGGTTGTGCTGGAGCCGGGCGAGGCGCCGCCACTGCATAAACACGATGACACCGAGCAGGTGTTTTACATCCTGGCAGGCAAAGGCCTTTTGCAGACCGGCGCGGGGCGGAAACGTCATCCGGTCCGGCCCGGCGACGTGGTGCGCATCCCGCCCACCGTGCTCCACTCGATTCAATGCAGGGGTAAAAAACCGCTTCGCTATCTGGCGGTGGATTGTTTTGTGGGAAGACGACCGAAAGCCGAGCCGACCTGGGATGCGCATGTAAAGGTCCTGTGCCGGCAGCAGGGCTGGAATTACAACGACGTCGTCGGACGGGTATAATGCGTGGAAATTGATAAATCACGCGGGCCCCATTTTATCTTGGCAGGGACGCCGCGCTGCGGCGTCCCTGCCGTTTAAGAGATGGGCTATTGCCCGACGAGCCTTGCGCGAATACATCCGGCGATTAAACTCCCGTCGTGTCCTGGAAAATCCTTGTCACTGCCGCCGGGGTCACCAGCACCGGAGAACGAGCGTTGCAAAAAATGCGCGAGGCCGGCGCCGAAGTCGTTTTGCCGACGCGGTTCGGCCCGCTGGACGCGGCGGAAATGCTGAAGATACTGCCCGGCGTGGATGCCGTGCTTGCCAGCCTGGACCAATATCCCGCCGCCGTGGTCGCTTCGCCCGAGGCCGGGCAGCTCAAAATCATTTCCCGCTGGGGCGTGGGCTATGATGCCATTGACCTGGAAGCCGCAACGCAAAACGGCATTGTGATCACCTACACGCCGGGATTGCTCGATGAAGCCGTGGCCGATTACACCGTTGCGCTGTTGTTGTCGCTGGCCCGCCGCATTCCGGAGAGTCACGCGGCCATGGCTGCCGGCGGATGGAAACGAAACTGGGGACACGACATTTTCGGGCAGACGCTGGGTATTTTCGGTCTGGGCCGCATCGGTCTGGCGGTGGCCCGCCGGGCCGCCGGGTTCAACATGCGCGTGCTCGCCTGCAGCCGTTCGCCAAAACCGGAGGCGGTTAAGCTGGGCGTCCGGTTTGTTCCCCTGGATGAATTGCTGGCTGAAAGTGATTTCGTCACCCTGCACGCCTCGCTGAATCCCGGAAACCGCGGCGCCATCGGCGAACCGCAATTGCGCCGGATGAAACCGGCGGCTTTTCTCGTCAACACCGCCCGTGGCCAGTTGGTGGATGAGGCGGCGCTGGCGCGGGCGCTGCGGGAGGGCTGGATTGCCGGCGCAGCGCTGGACGTTTTTGGCGAGGAACCGTTGCCGGCCGCGCACCCGCTTCGTTCCGCCCCGAATCTGGTGTTGTCCCCGCACCAGGCCTCCTTTGCCCAGGAAACCGGCGAGCGGGTGAGCCAGGCAGCGGCGGAGGCGATCATTGACCTGATGAGCGGCCGTCGCCCCCGGCAGGTCCTGAACCCGGATGTGTTTCAATCTCCGGCGTTGCGCGCCCGGGTCGAAGAACGTTAGCAGCCCGTTAAAAATCCGACTTGGACAGCAGGCGCCGACGCAAGGAGGCGAAATTACCTCGAAAGCGCCACTGCCTTTCCGCCTCGTTACCTCGGCGCCTACTTTTTAAACGGGCAGTTAGTCCATTTTCACCTGTTCGAATCGCGGCGCCAGCAGGTGGTTGACGAAAAAAGCCACCACGTACACGCCGCTGCAAATGCCGAAGAGAATCAGGTAACCGGTGGATTCTCCCCCGGCCGTATTTTTGCACTGGTCCAGCAGCCAGCCGGCAAAAACCGGAAAGAAAATTCCGCCGATCGCCCCGGCCATTCCGCCGATGCCGGCCACCGCCGCCACGGCGCGTTTCGGAAACGTGTCGGACGCCACGGCATACAGATTCGTCGCCCAGGAATGATGCGCCGCCAGCGCCAGTCCGATGAGGCAGACGGCCACCCAGGCGCTGGATTTCAAGGCGAGGGGCACGGGCAGAACGCAAAGCGCAAAAAGGATCATCCCGGTTTTGCGCGCGCGCGTGGCCGACCAGCCGCGGCGGATCAGATGCCCGGTGAACCAGCCGCCCAGGAGGCTCAGTCCCAGAGAAATCGAGTAGATCGTCACCAGATGGATCCAGCTCTTGTTGATATTCAAGCCGCGGGTTTTGTAGAAGAAATCGGGCAGCCAGATCAGCCAGAACCACGAAATCGGGTCGGTCAGGAATTTCGTCAGCAGATACGCCCAGGTTTCCCGATAGGCAAACAGTCCCCACCAGTTGACCGGGCCGGCCGAATTGCTGCGTTCATCCTGGTCGCGCAGGATATGGTCCAGTTCCGGTGCGGAAACGTAACGGCTTTTTTCCGGGGCGCTGTAAAATGGCAGCCACAAGGCCAGCCACATGAAGCCGGCGACGCCGGCGAGGACGAACGCCATGCGCCAGCCGAAGACTTCGGCAATCCATGGCACGATGGCCGGCGCCAGGATGGGGCCGACGTTGGCGCCGGAGTTGAAAATGCTGGCGGCCAGATGCCGTTCGCGCTGCGGGAACCAGTAGGCCACCGCCTTCACACAGGACGGAAAACTGCCGCCTTCGCCCAGCCCCAGCCCGAGCCGGGCAATCAGGAAACCGCGGGCGCTGCCGACCAGGCCGTGACTCGCCGCGGCGAGGCTCCACAGGGTGAGGGAAACACAATAGCCGGTCTTGATGCCGCACTTGTCGATAAACCACCCGAAGACGACGTAGCTGAGGGCGTAGGTGATCTGGAATGCCGAATTGACGCAGCCGTATTGCTCGTTGGTCCAGCCCAGTTCCGTGTCCAGGAGGGGCTTCAGCAACGCGAGAATCTGCCGGTCGATGTAGTTGATCGCCGTTGCAAAAAACAGCAGGGCGACGATGAACCAACGAAAATGACTGAACCCGGTCTTGCCTGAAAATGGAATGGGGTTCCGTTCATCCATGGGCCGCTTGCATCCTGGGAGGAAACCGGCAGGAAGTCAAACCGGCTTCGGCTGCGGCAGGACCGGGTTTTATCGGCAGGGCCGAACTGCTGCTGCGCGGCCAGGCGGCGCAGCAGCGCCGTCCCACCTTTTCAAATTCGGCCATTATTTCCCAGCAAACAGGCCTGTTCCGGACGGCGATCGGCCAAAAGTCTGATTGATAACCTGAAGCCTCCATGTATATTAAAAACACATGAAGTTTAAAAACCCCCGGCGGGGTATCATCACACTTTTTCCTGATTCGGTTCTGCCTCGACTCACCTGGAAATTTGAGTATAAGCGAGCCTTTATAAGGCGGTAACACCTTCTTGAGGCGAAAGAAATTATTCCAACCCAGTCTTACCTGTGCCGACCTGTCATGCCGGATGAAAAACAAGCTAAAGTCATTCTGTCTGTCCGCCGCGATCATTTTCGCGGTGTGGAACACGTTTACTCCTACCCTGGTTCTGGCCGGACAAGGCGCCGGCCGGATGCTGTACACGGTGCCCAACACGACGTTCATTGAAAATCCCGCCGGCGACAGCGGCGTGGTCACTATCAACGACACGTCGGGATCGATTTCGACGTTGCAGACACTGATCAACAACGCCCGGAGCGCGAACCCCAATTCCATCATTGTCATCCACCTCCTGGGCGGCGCCGTTTACCCGGTGGGCAACGCCGGCCTGGTGCTCGGCTCGCAGGAATGCCTGGTCGGTTCGGGCGCGATGGTTCAGGCAGTCAATTCCTCGGTAACCGTTCCGCTGATCCAGGTCACCTCCGGCTCGACGAACGTGTCGGTGGCCGGCGGATTGCTTGACGGCAATGGCGCGAATATCAACGGCCTCCTGGTTTTGGCAGCCAATCATGTCAACGTGGACCAGGTGACGGTCCGGAACTGCGGGTTGGACGGCATCCAGGTGAACGGCAACGGCGACACCGCGTTTGACAATGAATTGACGGTCACGCGCTGCGACGTTTCGGGCAGCCCCGGCCATGCCGGCATCAGCGTCTGGAATACCACCCAGACGGTTTGTGTGGACAACAACTGCCATAACAACGCCATCGGGATCTGGTTGGCCAATTGCGCCTATGGCAACATCGCCAACAACACCTGCGTCAGCAACACGACGGGCATCGATTTCAACAGCGGCAATGACAACGACATCGCCAACAACACCTGTAACAATAACACCACCGGCATGCTGCTGGACGGTTCGAGCAGCATGATCGTCTCGGACGCCTTGGGCAGCAACCCGACGGCGGGCATCAATTCCCGCGGCAGCGGGAACATCTTCATCGATGATCTCTTTACCGCCGGCAACGGGACCAATTTCATCAACGGCGGTTCGGGTGACAAGATCGTGGCCTATCAGGGTCCGCTGAACGTGCCCGGCCAAAACTATTTTTACCCGCCGCTGATCAATGATCAGCACACCAACGCCACCATCGTCAATGGCCTGGGCCGTACCGACCTGACCATCAGTTCGACGACAATCGACAGCGTGCAAAGCCAGTACAACAGCGCGCTCACGGCCAATCCCAACAACGTCATCGTCCTGCATCTCAACGGCACCTTCGCCGTCGGCGCCACGCCGCTGACGCTGTCGGCCAACACGTGCGTGTTGCTGAACGGCACCATCCAGATCAATGCCTCCACCACCGCCAGCGCGGCCATTGCCGGAAACGGTTCGCCCACGCACGTCTCCATTTCCGGCGGCATCATCGACGGCGGCAATTTGACCGGCAACAACGGCATCACGTTTTCGAGCGCTTCGATGGTGCAGGTGGACTCGATGACCCTGCGGAATTTCGGGCCGGACAACCCGCGCGTGGGCGGCTCCGACGTGGTGCATTTCAGCGGCGGTTCGACGCCCTACATTGTGACCCGCTGCACCATCAACGGCGGCGCGGCGCGCGGCATCTGGCTCCAGTTGAGCGGCGTCAAGAGCCTCATCTCCGACAACGAAGTCACCGCCGTGAACGAAGACGGCGTGGATTGCGATTCGTCCACGAGCGGTGCGGTGGTGAAATTCAATTACTGCCACGACCTGGTGCGCTACGGCGTATTCTTCGAGCAAAGCGCGTCGCACAATCTGGCTCTGGGCAACATCTGCAACAACGACGGGCGCGATATCAACGTTTACAACAATTACGCCACCTACCGTTCGCCGACCGCCTACAACAGCGTCATTTGCAACAACCTGATGGGAAGCAACGGCTTGCGCAACGGATCCACCGGCACCAACACCACCGTCACCTCTCATAATTTCTTCTTCGACAACACCGCGATCAATGCGTCCATTTCGTCCGAACTCTATGGATCGCAAAACTATTTTGCCCAGAACTATCTGTCCGGCGGTTCGTTGTCGACGGCGGGCGTGGAATCGTTCTTCAATTCGCCGGACTTCGGCGGCTACCTGCAGCTGCAGGGCGGCGGCAGCGGCCTGCTGGTGCTGGTGCAGAATGCGTCGACCGCCAACGGCGCGGCGATCGTCATCGGCCCGGCCAGTGACCAGGGCAACGACCAGTGGGTGCTGGTGCCCACCGACAGCGGCTATTACCAGATCAAAAATAAAAACAGCGGCCTGGACCTGGTGGTGCAGGGAGCCTCGACCAGTGCCGGCGCACCCATCGTCCAATGGACATTTGGTTCGGCGAAGAACGATCAATGGATGCCGCTGTCCGCCGGCAACGGATTTTATTACCTGGTCAACCGCCTCAGCGGCCTGTATCTCGACGTACCGAATACCAGCGCCGGTACGCAGCTCGACCAGCAGCCGCCCGGTGGCGGCGCCAGTGAACAGTTCAATCTCACGCTGACGGCCGCCGCCCCGGTCAGCCAGGTGCCGTTCTCGCTGCTGGTCAGCCCCAACTCGCAAACGATCATCGCCGGCAGCAACACCGCGTTTACCGTGGCGCTTTCGACCAACAGCAGTTTCTCCAATTCCGTGACGTTTGCGGTCAGCGGCGTGCCGGCGAATGCCGGCGCGACGTTCAATCCGGCGTCCCTGAGCACCAACGGGAATACCACGCTCGGGATCACCACCGCCACCAACACCGCGGTGGGAATTTATCCGCTGACCATCTCCGGCGTCGGCGATGGAACCACCAATACCGTCACCGTCAATCTTGTCGTCGTCAGCGCCACCGCCGCCCTGCCCGGCCTGTTGATCTGGACCGACGCCAGCGGCACGGATACCAACTGGGCCACGGCCCGGAACTGGACGAATGCCACCTCCGGCGGTTACGGGCCGCCCGGCACGAACAATTCTCTGTTGTTCACCAATTTTGCCGCGGTGACGGCTTCGGCGCTCACCTCACCCGGATCCGGCGTCGTGATTCCGGCCAATGTCAACAGTTTCGTCGATACCAGCTTTTCTGTCCTTGGACTGACGAATCTCGCCAACACCACCAGTGCCAGCCCGACGTATCATAATCTGGCCATTGCCAATGGCGCCACGCTCATGGCCGGTGGATTGCAGGTGGGCAATTTCACCCAAATTTCCCTTCCGGACAGCAGCGTGGTGAACCTGACCGTCAGCGGCGCCGGAGCCACGCTGGTGGTGACCAACGGTGGGGTGGCTGTCAGTGAAAATTCCACCAACAGCGGCGCCAACGATGCCACGCTGGATTTGTCCGCGCTGGATAATTTCATTCTCAACGGCACCCAGATCCGGGTGGGCATCGAAGGCGGCAGCGGTTTTCGTCATGCCAGCGGCATTGTTTACCTGGCCAAAACCAACACCCTTACCCTGGCTTCAGCCGGTTACAGCGATCCCGCCGGTTCGGGCAGTCCCAGCAGCGGCAACCCGGCACTGTACCTGGGCCACAACGGTTCAAGCTTCGGTTCCGGCAGCCAGATCTATCTCGGGATCAATAACAGTCTGTTCCTGGATTATGCCACTGTGGGCCGCGGCGACACCAATGCCTTGCTGGCCTTCAATCCGGCGTTCCTGGGCTTGAATCCTTCGGTTTACCTGCGCGGGACCAACGGACCTTCCAGCCGCGTCGGTGTCTATGCAGTCGGCGACGGTTCGGCAGGGGCGCAGGCCAACAACAGTCCTTCCACCAACGATTTCAGCGGCGGGACGGTGGATGCGCTGGTCAATTACCTGAGCGTGGGCCGGGGACGGAGCGGGAACAACAGCAGCGTGGGCGGTTCGGGCGTGCTGACGTTCAACCAGGGCACGATCAACGCGAACACGCTGTCGATCGGGTTTGTTTATCCCAGCGGCTCGAACAGCCCGGCCGGCGGAGTGGTGAACGTCAACGGAGGAACGCTGACGGTCAACAGCAATTTGTTTCTGGCGCAATTGGCGAATGTGGCGGGACAGACGGCGACGGCGAGCGGAACGTTGAATATCAATGGCGGATTGGTGCAGGCGCCGAACATTGTGGGCGGAGGCGGCACGGCGACGATCAACTTGAACAGCGGGACGCTGGATTTGCAATTCGGCAATCCGACACCCGGCCAGATCACGAATGTCTCCACGCTCAACATCGGGTTGTCCGGTGGCGTCGCCCTGCTCGAAAACGCGGCGGCCATTGCCGCGGCCAGCCCGATTACCATCGGTGCCTATGCGACCCTGGCCGGCAACACGTTTGTCACGGCACCGGGCCTGGCGGTGAACGGGACGATTTCACCGGGGGGCAACGGTATCGGCGCCATCACCAGCAGTGGGACTGTCACCCTCGGCGCCGGCGGAACCTTTGTCCTGGCGGTCCAGAACGCGACCGGCAGCCCGGGGACCGGCTGGGATTATCTGCAAAGCGCCGGCAAACTGGGCGTTCAGTCGTCCAGCACCAATCCGTTCACGATCCGGCCGGTGTCATTCGCCAATAATCAGCCGGGGAACATGACCAACTTCAACAACAACACGAATTATGACTGGGTGATAGCGACCGGCGGCGGTGGCATCACGAATTTCAGCGCGAATGAATTTGCCGTGGACACATCGCTGTTTGGCAATGACCTCGCCGGCGGTTATTTCGTCGTGACCACGAACGGCAATTCCCTGATCCTGTCCTTCACCAACAATCATCCGCCCGTGGCCGGGACCGTGTCGCTGTACCGCACCGGCAGCACGCTGGCGATTCCGATTTCTCAGCTGGCGGCCCATTGGAGTGATCCGGACGGCGACCCGGTGATTTTGTCCGATCTCGCCGACAGCAGCACGAACGGGTTGAACAACCTGAGCACTGACGGCATTTACATTTATTACACCAATGCCAACCGGGTGGCGGACGCCATCCTCTACACGGTGCAGGATTTGCGGACGAACCCGCCGGCGGTATATCGCGCCGGAGACACGGTGCGGACGGCGACCGGCGAGATCGTTCTCCTGCCGCCGCCGGTCCTCGGCAACGTCGCGGTTGCCGGAACCAACCTGATGTTCAGCGGTCAGGGCGGCATTCCCAGCAACACCCTGTACGTATTGACGTCGACGAATATCGCTTTGCCGCTGAGCGCCTGGACGGCCATCTTGACAAATGCGTTTGATGCCGGCGGCGGTTTTAATTTCACCAACCCGGTCAACGCCGTTCCGCCGCAGCAATTTTATCTGCTGGAATCGCAGTGAAGCCTACCTGGGAGCGGTACACATAAAGAAGGTAGGGACAGTGCGCTGCGCTGTCCGGACGCCGCAGCGCGGCGTCCCTGCCAGCCGTTTGTGGTTATGGCAATTGCAGCAGGTAAAACAACTGTGATTGGCTCGGGTCCGGTGAGTTGGTGAAGCTGAAGTTTCCGTTGCCGTCGAACACATTGGTGGCGACGATCGTCCACAGATTCAGCGGCAATCCCACATTGGTCGAGGTCAGCACATAATACGTGCCGTTGGTTGCTCCGCCTGCTCCGCTGAAGACCAGATTCGATCCGGTGGCGCGGAGGCCGCCGATGGCCGGTCGCGGCAGGAGAACGATCTCGCCGGTCGCCGTCCGCTGCGTATCGCCCGGCCGATAAATCGCCGGCGGATTCGTGCGTACGTCGCCGATGATGTAGGTAATCGTGTCGGCCAGATTCGGCGCGCCGGTGAAATAAATGTACATGCCGTCGCTGCTGACATTGTTTGAACCGTTGGCGCTGTTGGAATTGACGCCGACCAGTTGAACCGGATCGCCGTCCGGATCGCCCCAGTGCGGTGCCAGCATTGCCAGAGGAATTTGCAAACGGCCGTTCGGCGGCAGATAAAGCACGGTATTGCCGGCCGACGGAGGATTGTTCGGGATAAACGTCAGCAACAGGGAAGTGCCGTTCGTGGTCACGACGAAATAGCCGCCGGCGAGGTCGTTCAGGAACCCGCTGTCATCCACGCTGAAGGCATTGGCCGCATAGCCGGCCAGCGTGCCGGCGGCCGTGGCGATGGGCCAGCTCTGCGACGAGGCATTTCCAAAATTCGCCGCTCCGGGGTTGTTGTCGTTGGCGTTATTGTCAATGGAACGCAACTGGATGACGAAGGGATTTACCCCCGTGGCCTGGAGGTTGAAGTTCCCTCCGGCCAACAGTTCATCCCAATTGGTGGCGCTCTGCCCGCCGGCATCGGCCATGTCGAAAATATATTTTCCACCCGGGCCGAACGTAATATCCCCGGTATTGGTCAGGATGCCCGCCGAGAGGTCCCCCGGGGAGATCGTGCCGTTGAGGATCAAATTGCCGGCCATGGTGCCGTTGCCGCTCAACGTCTGGGCCGCGGCCACGGTCAACGTGCCGTCGCTGCGTCCGCTGGCGTCCAGCGTCGAACCGTTGAGAGAAATGCTGGCGCTGTTGGAAATCGAGCCGTTGCCGGCCAGCGCGAGCGTCCCGGCGCCGACCACGGTATTGCCGGTGTAGGTGTTGGTGGCCGTCAGGGCCAGCGTGCCGGTGTCGAGTTTGGTCAGTCCGCCGTCGGGGCTGCTGCCGAGCGTGGCGTCGTGCCGGAGCGGCAAGGGATTCGTCACCGCAAATCCACCGTCGTCGATAATGGCGCCGCCGGCCTGGACCGTCAGGACCAGCGCGGAAGCATTGGTCGAGTAAAGGAACGCGGCGTTGTTCTGCTTGGCCTGCAACACGCCGCCGTTGAAATTGAATGCGGCGGTGCTGTTGTTGGTCGAGGCATCTTTCATGACGGTATTGGCCATCAGGATGCCGCCGTTGAGATTCACCGTGCCGTGCTGTTCGACGTTGTTGCCGACCAGATTGCGCGCGACGCTCAAGGTGCCACAATTGAGGACCGCGTTGCCGCTCAGGGCCAGCGTGCCGGTGCCGCGGCTGGCGAGATAGAACGTGCCGCTGCCGCCGGCGATGTTCAGCGTGCCACCGCTCAGATTGACGATGGACGCCTCGCCGGCATTTCCGCCGTTGGCGCCTTGAAATTGCGATCCCATGTTCCAGGTGCCGCCGGTCTGGTTGATGATACCGGTCGAGTTGGCCGCCGTCGCGGTATTGAACCGCGAGGAAGTTGTCAGCGTCCCGTTGTTCATGTTGAATACACCGGTGCTGCCGGCAACGGTCCCGACCTGATTGTCCGATGGCACGTTGTTCGGCGTCGTCAACGTCAGGTTGGGTGCGTCGGTGGAATCGCCGAAATTGAACGTGCCGCTGTTGACCGAGAAAACCCAGGGCACGGTCATGGGCGCCGAAGATGCATTGTCCGTCAAAGTCCAGTTGGCGGTGCTGCCGTTCAACAACAGCGTGTTGGTGCCGCCCGGGCTGGCGACGCTGTTTAGCAGGTTGGCCAATGCCCCGGTGCCGGCCAGCGTCACGGTGGTCGAACCCGGCGAGCCAATGGTGTTGGTCAATCCACCGGTGACAGCCAGCGGCGCCGTTGCGCCGTTGAACGTGATACTGTTGCCGAAATTGATTCCGACGCCGACCGTCTGGGCCGCGGCCGAATTGTTGGTGATGCCGCCGATGAGGGTGATGGAATTGCCATTGAGCGTGAACGGCCCGGAGCCGGCATTAAAGACCATATTGGAATAGACCGTCGAGGCGGCGGTGTCGTTGGTGTTATTGATCCGGGTGACGCCGCCGAACGCGAGCGAGTTGCCCGCCAGCAACGGCGAACTCCAATTCGCGCTGTCGCTCCAGTTATTCCCCGTGCTGCTGCCGCCGGTCCAGGTTACCCAACCCGGCGTCGGAACAATGACGTCCACCACCAGCACGGCGTTGTTGGTCGCCGACTGGGAACCCGTTGTGGCGATAATGGTCAGCGGATACGTTCCCGCCGGCGTCGAATTGGATGAAGTGGTGATGCCCAAAACATTGGTGCCGGCGCCGGCGGTTGTCGCCGGATTAAAGTTCGCCGCCGCACCGGCCGGCAACCCGCTGACGCTGAAGCTGACGGTGCCGGTCCCGTTCGTTGCGGTGACGATGTTGGTAAAATTGGCGCCGTTGCCGGCGATCACGGATTGCGTTGGCGGCGAAACGGTCAGCGCAAAGTTGCCGACCAGGACGTTAAAGGTCCGGCTGTTGGTCCAGATACCGTCCGTGGTGGAAATGGTAATCGGCGCCGTGCCGGTTTGTCCGGCCGCCGTGGTGACGGTAATGGTTCGATTGGTTCCGCTGCCGCCGATGACCAGATTGGAATTGGGCACGAGCGTCTGGTTGGCGGAAACCGCGGAAACCTGGAGCGACGCGCCGGCGGTGGTTCCGAGGTTTCCGAAATTAAAACTGAGGGGCCCGCCCGAACCGCCCGGCGGGACGTTCTGGTCGGCAATCGGCGAGATTTGTCCCGCGAATGCGGTCAGCGCGATTTCGAATGAGTTGCTGGTCGTGAACGTGCGCAGCGGCGCGACCTGCTCAACGCTGGTGATGCCGTTGGTGATCTCGATCATGGGATCGTTGGTGAAGCAAACATGGTAAAGGCCGTTACTCAATACGACCTGGTCGATCTTGAACATCTCGGAAATGTTGGTGGTGCCGCTCGACAGTTTTCCGTGCGTGAACGACAGGTATTTGTTCCGCAGCGCGGTTCCCGTCGGGAGCGGCGTGGTGGTGGTAAACGCGTCATAGGCGGCGCCGTCGAATTTACGCGTCTCGCCCGCGACCCAGCCGGAATAATACATATTGGTTGGCGTGGACAGTTCGCGGTTGGGATATTTGAAATCGGTCCCGTTGATGGTCCAGACGCGCGGGTCGCCGTTCGACCGATCCACCGTCAGACCGACGCGCCCGTTCAATACATACTGGCCGTCCAGCGTCGAAACCGTCGGCGAACCGCCGCCGGCGCCGGCGATTTTCGGATTTTGCAGATTGATGATATACGTGTCCACGCGGCCGTCTTTGAAGGTGACTTGCAGTCCGCAGGACTCGAGGCTGTTATTCATCGGCAAGCGGGTCACCGAAGCGATATTGGTCACGCCGGCGTTGAGCGGCTCGAAAACACTCACGAACAGGTCCGACAAGGGCCCGGCCGTCACCCGGTGGCGGACGACGGTGGACGGCCGGGTCAACCCCAGCGAATTAAAGAAATTCGTCGGTACTGTGTTGTCCCGCGCCGGCACCGGCGTCCAGCCGAGATAAACGTTGTACACGTTCGGGTCGGCGGTGACCCACCATTTGGTGTCGCGCGCCGTGGCGCGATTCGTGTCGGTGTAAGTCATTTGAAAATTTCCCGGCGCCGTGTTGCTGCTCATGCCGCGGAAAAATCCGTAATACGGCGTGTCCGTGGACAGGCTCCAGGCCGGGTCGCCGGGCTCGATCATCGGATAAAGACTATCGTTGGTGACGAGCGGGAAGCTGCATTGGCCGGTCTGCGTCCAGCGGATCGCGCCGTGGAAGGTATAATCATGATTCGTGCCGCCGGTGACCCGGAAAACATCCACGACATACGGCTTGCTCAAATCCACCGTGTTCAAAAGCAGCAGGCGCTGATATCGCGACGCCTTCCCGGAGTAATCACGGTAGCCGTCAAGTTCCGTCATCGCCAGGCCGTTGTTGCCGGGCTCGTAAAGAGCGAGATTGCCGTTGCCGTAGGTTTCCGCGACGGGAAACGGTGTCAAATCCGTCCGGTCGATGACCACCGAGTTTTTTTCCAGCATCTGTTCGCCCCAATTGCGGCCAATCGCGCCGTTGTAATAGCGGATATTTTCCAGGTACGGATTGTTGAAACTCCAAAGGGTGAACGCGGTTGTGTCCGAACGCATGTGGTTTTCGTTGCCGGCGTATTGCTGGTTCACCTGCACCGCCGTGCTGCTGGTTGTGCCGGCGCCCATCGTCACGTGGCCGTAGGCGCCGAGCGCGACGGAACTGCCGGTATTACGCGAGGAAAAATAGGTATCAAAGGTCGTATCGCCGAACGAGGCCAATTGTCCATTCGGCAGCGCCGCCTGGGACCATTGCCCCTCCCCGTATTGCAACGAGGTGGCGTAAACCACGGAGCGATTGCTGATGGCGATGAACTGGTCGTTCGTCGCCGGGCGGGTCAGAAAATAATTTTGCGTATTTTGCGCCGCAGTAATGTTCGCCGTGATGTAATTCATGGAATAACCCAGGCCTTCTTCGTTGACGCCATCGCGGTTGATGTTGTCTGTGATTGCCGCCGTCAGGTATTGATCCATCCAGACGATGTAATCCGGCCGGTTGAGCACGCGGGCCACTTCCGGCAGGGTGTCGTAGGGGCCGGACAAATTGCTGCCGATGGCGACGGAAATCGGCACGTGATTGATGAAGAAGTCACCCTCGCAGAAGAAGACGTTGGTCGTGATGTAATCGCGCACGTCAAATCCCATCTCGGAATTCAGGTTCGTCAGCACGTCGCTGTCGTAGATCGCGTCGAACGCTTTAAGCGGCGTGTCGTTCCACTCGTGCGCGAGCCCGTTGTGGTCGCTCGCCCGTTGTGCGTCGGCGCTCAAAATGTAAGTCGGACTGGTATTGATGTAGCTCGCCGAATTCTTGCCGGTCAATGTGTAGTCCGGATACCAGCGCGCCCAGTCCAGCAGCGCAATCGCGATGCGTCGCGCGTAATTTTCCCGCGAGGCCTGGCTCAGGCCGGTATTGACATAGGCGCCGGCGAGGTTTCCCAGGTCCGAATCCCGCTGGCCCTGCTGATGATAGGCGATGTCATTGAACACGAATGATTTTCCGCCACCGGCTGAATTGTAATAAGGCGCCGACACGGTGTCGCCGGTGAATGTGGTCACCGACTGCGTCTGGATCGGATAGGTCAGGTTCGGAAAAACCGTCCCGCTCGGCGTGCTGGTGAAGTTGGTGGGATTATTGACGCTCCACGACCAGCCGGTGTCTCCGGAAACCACCGCCGCGCCGAAACCGTAACCCTCATTGCGCGGCGCGTAACGCGGCGTGAAGTCATTGGTGTACAGCGTTTCGGTATAATTGTTCAAAACGGTGTTCGCCGCGCTGCCGCTGTTCGCGGAAATGCTCAACACGGGATGCGGCAAACCGTCGGCGGCCTGCGCCGGGTAAAATGTGACGGCCGAAATCAGGGCAATGGCTATCGTCTTGATTCTCATTGGTACGTTGAGTCTGCCGGTTAGTTGTGAATCCTGACGGCAGTTATATCGGAATGGTGAAAACCGGCAAAGCCGGGAACGGATAATGTTGTTGATGTGTTTCGATTTTGGGGATGCCCTCACTGAAAAAGCATCGACTATATTTACCACATTATCGAAGGTTTTCCATAGACCGTTTGGGCCATTCGAATTCTGAATTAAATTAATCTACTTGATTAATTATAGTTATCCTCCCGCTGTTCACCTGGCGTATTTTAATCCGGAGGGGCGGGCTCCGCGAGTCCCCAATTTTTGGGGCGGCGTAGAACTCCGCCCTCCGAAATCAGGACAGTGCCCTTTGCTCCGGCATTCGACAAAGCGGCTGGCCACGGATAAGCTGCAATCGTGACAACCCTGCAAGTCAGCGGTATGAGCTGCAACAACTGTGCGCGCCATGTCACCGAGGCGATTCAGAGCGTGCCGGGCGTGCGCAGCGCCACCGTGATTCTGGATGCCGGACAGGCTGCGGTGCGCTGGGAATCCGGCGCCCCGCCCGCTGTCTCCGCTGTGGTGGCGGCGATTCAAAAGGCCGGATACGACGCCCGGGAAATCGAGGCGCCTCCTTCCGGATCGGAACGGGCTTCAAAATGGCAAGGGAACCTGCTGCTCGGCGTCGCCGTTACGGTTTTGCTGATGGCCGGCGAATGGGGATTCGGCCTGGGAATGACACCGTGGTTCCGGTGGGTGGCTTTTGGACTGGCCGGCCTCGTCCAGATCTTTGCCGGGGCACAATTCTACCGGGGCGCGTGGAGCCAGCTCCGGATCCGGAGTTCGAACATGGATACCCTGGTTGCGCTCGGTTCGACCACGGCCTTCGGTTACAGCGCGTGGACGTTGCTGAGCGGTGCCGGCGGCCATCTTTATTTCATGGAAGCCGCCGCCATCATCTCTCTCATCAGCACCGGCCACTGGATTGAAGCGCGGGTCAGCACCCGGGCCTCCCGCACGTTGGAACAGTTGTTGACCCTTGCGCCATTGACGGCGAGGAAAATTTCCTCTCACACCGCCGGCGAGGAAATGGAAGTCTCCGTCGCCGAACTGAAACCCGGCGACCCGGTTGTTCTCCGGCCTGGCGACCGGGTGCCGGTGGACGGCGTGGTGGTTGAAGGCGATTCGGCGGTGGACGAAGCCATGCTGACCGGCGAATCGGCGCCGGTGGATAAAAAGGCCGGGGATGCACTCTACACCGGCACGGCCAATTTGAACGGGCGGTTGGTCATGCGCGTGACGGCGACCGGCGAAGACACCGCCCTCGCCCATGTCATTGCCGCCGTACAACGCGCCCAGAACAGCCATGCCGATATCCAGCGCCTGGGCGACCGGGTCAGCAGCGTGTTCGTGCCGGTGGTGGTGGTGATCGCGCTTGCCGCGGGCTTCTGTTGGGGTCTGGCGCCGGCCGCGGCGAACCATTTTCACGGGCTGCTCTCGCCCTGGCTTTGGCCGGCAACCGCTCCGGCCGGCGTGGCTGCCGGATTCGTCATCGCCGCGGCGGTCCTGATTGTGGCCTGCCCCTGTGCCATGGGATTGGCGACGCCGGCGGCCATTATGGCTGGTGCCAATGCGGCGGCGCGCCAGGGCATCCTGATTCGCGACGGTGTTGCCCTGGAAAAGGCGGGCAGGATTACCGCAGTGATTTTTGACAAGACCGGAACTTTGACCTCCGGCGAACCCGCCGTTGCCGGGGTCTGGACGCCGGACGATTCAGAACCCGCGATCCGACCGGCGCAAAAAGCGGCAGCCGCTTTGGCGCGCCAATCCAATCATCCCGTCAGCAAAGCCCTGGCCCGGCTTTCCGATGAAACGGTCGAACTGGAAGACCTGAGAGAAATTCCCGGTTCCGGCCTGCAGGCTCAGTTCATTTCCGATGCGGGCGCCAAACCAATGGTTCGCCTGGGTTCTTTGGCCTGGTTGCACGGATTCGGCGTCCGCCTTCCCGCCAATGCGGACCAAATCGAAACATGGAAATCCGAAGGGGCCACACTCGTGGGATTGGCGAAGGAAAATTCTTTGCTGGCGGTTTTTGCCCTGCAGGACTTCCTGAAACCGAACGCGTCAGAAGTTGTTCAGCGGTTGCAGCACCAGGGCCTCAAAACTTATCTGTTGACCGGCGATAATCCCAAAACGGCCGCCGGGATTGCCAAACAGATCGGCATCGCCGCAAAAAACGTTTTTGCCGAAGTGCGTCCGGAACAAAAGGCGGAATTTCTGGAACAACTGCAGGGAAAGGGTGAGCGCGTGGCGTTCGTGGGGGATGGCCTCAACGACGCACCGGCGTTGGAGCAGGCTGATCTCGGCATCGCCGTCGCCCGCGCCAGCGATCTGGCCCGGGAATCGGCGGACGTGGTTTTGCTCAAGTCGGAGATCGATGCAGTGCCGGAAGCCATTGAATTGTCCCGGGCAACGTTGCGGGTCATCAAACAGAATCTGTTCTGGGCCTTTTTTTACAATGCGCTGGGCGTGCCGCTGGCCGCCTTGGGATTTCTCAGTCCGATCCTGTGCGCCGCGGCGATGGGCCTGTCCGACCTGGTCGTGATCGGCAACGCTTTGCGCCTGTTGCGCCGCCGTTGAAATCTTCGGGCGCGGCTAGTTCGCCGGGATTTTCATCGTTTCCCCGTTGACTTCGAGAGTCACCGAATGGTCGTCCATGTCCGTGAAACGCACGGATACCGGTCCGACGGTCGTTTGAGTCAAAGCCGCTTCACCCAGTGAAATCATATAGGTTTTTTTCCCGGTTTGGATGGTGACCGCCGAATTGGCGCCGTTGCGGGTGACGCCGATCACGGTGAAATATTTGGTCAGGTTCTCCTGCGGTTTTGGCGGTGGCGGCGGCGGCGGAGGAGGAGCCGGGTTGGTGGCGGCGACCGGCGGCGCGGCATTGGTCACCGGCGCCGGGACATTGGTCGGGGGCGCCGGAACGGGCGCGGGTTTGGGCGGCGTCGGCCGGGGCGGGTTGGTGGCGATGTGCGGCACCGGCACCGGCGGCGGATTGGTGGGCGGGAGGATGCGGTTGGTATGGGCGATGGCCGGAGGATTGGTTTTAGGCGTCGGCAAATTGGTTCGGGGCGCCGGCGGACTGGCGACATTGGCGACATTGACGGCGGGGGCCGGGGGCGCTTCGTTGGTCTTTTTCGGGAACGGCGGCTGGAGGGCGTTGACGGGCCGGACGGTTTCCACGCGGGACTTCACATAGCCGGCCAACGGCGGGCCCAGCAGGAAGCGGTCCAGGCCGAATACCAGCGCGCAAGCAATAACGACGGTGAACAGCGATTCAACATAATCGGCATGAATCACCTTTTTGAAGCCGATCACCAGGACGAGGACGGCCAGAAAATGGCCAGCGTACGGAATCAGGTCCAGGGCGCTTGCGAAAGCGGCGACGGTGATCAATTTCAAAAACCGGTGTTCGTATTTCCGGTCGAACTTCTGGAGCTTGATCATCACCCGGAACAGGACCAGCAGGATCACCGTTCGCACGATGAAATCGATGGCCAGGAATGGGAGGTCAAGCAGCATCACGGCATTCTTCTGCGGGGCCGTCCCCAATGACAATATTTTTCTTGCCCTTGGGGTGCTTTGCGGTCTCCGCCATAAAACCACCCGGCTTTGCTTTCCGGGGCCGGCGTGTTATATAACCGGTGCCCTTAAGGATGGTGGCGCTTATGAAAAAACTGATTGTTCGATTGATCTTTCTGCTTCTGGCGGCGGTGGTGGTAACCGGCATTGTTGTCGCGCAAACCCAGAAGACCAAAACTCAAAAAGCCGAGGATGATGCCCGGGCGGCCGCGGAATCGGCCAAAGACGCAGTCCGGGCGGCGGTCGACGCCAGTTCGACGGCGATCGACAAAGTGACGACCAACGTGGCCGGCGCGGTCCGGAAAGGCGTGGAAAAAGCCGATACAGTGGTGACGAATGTGGCCGCCCGGGTTAAAGAAGTGACGACGAATGTGATCGGCGAGGTGAAGCAAAAGGTGAAAGGTGCAACCCACTGAGCGGGCGACGGAAAAATGTCGACTAACCGCGAATGAGTCAGTATTGGGCAACCTTCATTGAGTTGATTGTCACTCCTTTCCGGCATGCGCCGCTGATCTGGGGTATTGTGCCGCTGTATTTCGGTTTGTTCCTGAATGAGTTGACCGCCGACAAGGCCAATTTCCGGACGGCGCTGCAGACCGGTTTCAGCTTCCTGTGGTCTGCCGCGCAATGGGGATGGGCTTATTTCTGGCCCCAGGCGGCGTCAGCCACGTCGCGCCTCGAACGTCAGCCGATCAATCTGATCGTCACCTGTCTCGTCCTGGTCCTGGGCGCCATGGCGCTGATCAGCGGCGTCCGGAAAAAATATCCGAAGCATTGGCGCTTCCTCGGTCACACGCGGTTCGCCAATTATTTCATGATCACCATTTTTCCAATCCAGACCCATTATCTGTCGTGGACCGGGGAACGATTGGCGGCGGTGGGGCTGTTCGCGGTGCCGGTATGGGTGGCATTGCACTTCGGATTAATGCCCCTGCGGAACAAATAGGCGGCTCCGGCCATCGGTCGATTCACTCCTCGCTGCCGTTCTGGCCGTTTTTGCGTTCCCAGCGGCGCGGCGCGCGCTCGGGCGGCGAGATGTCCACCTTGGCGTAGTAGGTTTCCTTGCCGAACCGTGCATCGGCTTCCTGCTGCAACTTCATCGAGGGTGTGACGCCGAACCGTTCGTTGGTGTCCATGAAAATGATTTCCCCGCCGGGACGCTGGAAACACAGCAGCAGCGGGCATTTGCCGGGATAGGCCGCCACCAGGTCGCGGACGGATTCGAGCTGTTCGGGTTTGAGATGCGCGGTGTGCAGCCGCAGATGGACCTGTTTGGTGAATTTTTTGGGCGCGTCCTCCAGCGGCATGATTTCCTGCGGAAAGATTTTGGGCCGGTCGTCACCGGTGTTCACTTCGCCGGTCACCAGGATGGCTTTGTTGGGCACGAGCAGGTTGCGGTATTTCTCGTAGTTCTCGTTCATGCAGAGCACCTGTACGGAGCCTTCGAGATCTTCCAGCGTGACCATCGAATACGGTTTGCCGCTTTTCTTGGAAACCCCGTTCTGCACGGCGGCGATCAGGCCGCCGACGCGCGTGAGCGATCGGTTCGGCAGCTCCGCCAGCCGGGCCGTGTTCGACAGCGCATATTTTTCCAGGATCGGAGCGAACGGGGTGAGCGGGTGACCGGTGACGTAGAAGCCCAGCAGTTCCTTTTCATGGGCGAGCAGTTCATGCTGCGGCCATTCCGGCAGGTTGCTGAGATGATCCGGCATCGGCGGCGATTTTTCCTCCAGTGTGCCGAACAGCGAGCTTTGACCCTTCTGCCGGTCGGACAGGATGCTGGCGGCGCGGGCCAGGGTGCGTTCAATTTGCGCAAACAGCGTCGCCCGGGTCGCGCCGAACGCGTCGCAGGCGCCGGATTTGATGAGCGCTTCCAGAATCTTGCGATTCACCGTGCGGCCGTCCACGCGTTCGCACAGATCGGCCAACGACGTGAATTTCCCGCCGGCCTGGCGCGCCTCGAGAATGGTTTTGACGGCCACTTCGCCGACGCCTTTGATGGCGGCCAGGCCGAAGCGGATGCCGGATTTTGGACAGCGGCTGTCCGCAGCCGCAGCGGGTTCAGGAGTCAAACCCGTCTGGAAATTATCGGACGGCACAGTTGCGGTGGTGAGGGCTGCGGCTGAGACAGCCGCGGTCCGGCCGGCCGGCGCGAAATAGACCTGGCTCTCGTTTACGTCCGGCCCGAGCACCTCGATGCCGAACAGCCGCGCTTCGTTGATGTACTGGCTCAACTTGGCGGTGTCCGCCATGTCGTTGGTCATCATCGCGCAGAAGAATTCGACCGGATAGTTCGCCTTCAGATAGGCGGTCTGGTAGGCGACGACGGCGTAGGCGGCGGCGTGTGATTTGTTGAAGCCGTAGCCGGCAAATTTTTCCAGCAAATCGAAAATCTCGTTCGCCTTTTTTTCCGGGATATGATTTTTCTCCCTGCAACCCTTGACGAAAATGGCGCGTTGCTTCGCCATTTCCTCGACCTTTTTTTTGCCCATGGCGCGCCGGAGCAGGTCGGCGCTGCCCAGCGTGAAGCCGGCCAGCACCTGGGCGGCCTGCATGACCTGTTCCTGGTAAATCAAAATTCCGTAGGTCTCGCGCGCAATCGGCTCCAGCAACGGATGTTCGTATTCGATTTTCACCTCGCCGTGACGGCGCTGGATGAATTCCGGAATCAGTTCCATCGGGCCGGGCCGGTAAAGCGCCACCAAAGCCGTGATGTGTTCGACCGAACTGATTTGAAACTTGCGGCACAAATCGCGCATGCCGCCGGATTCCAGTTGGAACACCCCGAGCGTTTCGGCGCGGTTGAGCAGGTCGTAGGTCTTTTGATCGTCCAGCGGGAGATTGTCCACCGGCACGGTGAGGCCCTGGGTCTGCCGCACCATCTGGCAGGTGTTGCGGATGACGGTCAGCGTCTTCAACCCGAGAAAATCCATCTTCAGCAGGCCCAGGTCGCCGACGGGGTTCATCGCGTACTGGGTGACCAGCGTTCCGCTCTCGTCCTGTTTCAGCGGCAACAGGTTCACCAGAGGCTGGTCGCCGATGACGACGCCGGCGGCGTGCACGGAGGCGTTGCGGGTGAGATCCTCCAGGATCAGGGCGGTGTCGATCAGTTCGCGGGTGACTTCCTCGTTTTCGTAGGCCGCCTTGAATTCCGGCGACTGTTTGAGCGCCTTTTCCAGCGTCATCTTGAGGTCAAACGGAATCATTTTGGCGAGCCGGTCGCAATCGCCGTAGCTCAGGCCCATGACCCGGCCCACGTCCCGCACCACCGATTTGGCGCCCATGGTGCCGAAGGTGATGATCTGCGCCACCGAATCGCGGCCGTATTTTTCCCGGACATATTCGATGACATCGGCGCGGCGGTCATCGGCGAAATCGATGTCGATATCCGGCGGATTGACGCGTTCGGGATTGAGGAAACGCTCAAACAGCAGGCCGTAACGGATCGGGTCCACGTTGGCGATTTCGAGCAGGTACGTTACAATCGAGCCGGCCGCCGAGCCACGCGCCACGCAGGCAATGCCGTGCTCGCGGCCGTAGCGGATGAAATCGCCGACGATCAGGAAGTAGCTGATGAACCCGGTTTTCTCGATCACCTTCAATTCCAGCTGCAGGCGGTCGATCACGGCCTGGATGGCGGCGGCAATGGCCGGGTCCTTAATATCGCAGCCGCCGACGTGAGGAGGCTCATTCTCGTTTTGCCCCGCGTCATCCCAATTTGATTCGAGCCTCGTTGCCTCGGCTGCTACGGGGGAATTAAAGGTCGGCAATCGTGCCGGGTCGTCGATGCCCTCGACCACGAATTCCTTGCCTTCGGCTTTGGCACGGATGGTGTAGCGGCGGAACAGGCCTTCGGCGAGCAGGTGGCGCAAATAACCTTCGCGGGTGAAATGTTCCGGCGGCGAAAAGACCGGGTAATGCAATTTGCCGAACTCGATCTCCAGGTTGCATTTCTCGGCCACTTCGAGCGTATTTTTCACCGCCTCGGGCGTTTCGGAAAAACGCGCTTTCATTTCCTCGGCGGTGCGCAGGTAAAACTGTTCCGGCTCGTAATGCAGCCGCTTGGTATCGGCGAGCTGGGTCTGGGTGCCGATGCAAATCAGGCAGTCGTGCGCGTGCGAATGGCTTTTTTCGATGTAATGAACGTCGTTGGTGGCGACCAGTTTCAGGCCGAAATCCTTCGCCCACTGGACCAGGTGGCGGTTGACTTTGGCCTGCTCGGCGATGCCGTGGTTCTGGAGTTCGAGATAGAAATTGTCGGCGCCCAGGGTCTGCTTGAACCAGTCTACCGTGTCGCGCGCCTTGTCGAGCTGGTCTTTGAGGATGAGGTCGGGAATTTCACTCGCCAGGCAGCCGGACAACGCGATCAGGCCGTCTTTGTGCGCCGCCAGCAGTTCCTTGTCGATGCGCGGTTTGTAATAATAACCTTCGAGGTGGGCGGCGGTGGTGAGCCGGATGAGATTTTTGTAACCGCGATCGTCCCGGGCGAGCAATCCGAGGTGATGATAGACATCGCGTCCGCCGTTGCCGGTTTTCTTTTCGAGCCGGCTGCCGGGGGCGACGTAGACTTCGCAGCCGACAATGGGTTTGATGCCTTTTTCGCGGGCCGCCTTGTAGAAATCGATGACACCGTGCATCACACCGTGGTCGGTGATGGCCAGGGCGGGGAATTTCAAATCATGGGCCTTGTCCACCAGCCGGTCCAGCCGGCAGGCGCCATCGAGCAGGGAATACTCGGTGTGCAGATGGAGATGAACAAAGTCCGCGTGCGACATGGCATCAGGTTACTCCCCGGCGGGGAGTCCATGCAAGAAGGAGGTGCGCGTCGCCGTTCAGGGCAGGATCATCAGGCGATAGAACCGGTGGGGGTCGGTGGGCGAAGGATCGGAGGTGGTGGTGACACCGCTCACGGCGGACACCGGGCTGCCGGAATTGATCCAGTTCACCTGGGTCAGATTGGTCTTGTATTGCAATTGATAGGCCAGGCCCGGCAGCGTGTTCCAGGTGAACTGGATATTGCCCTGGACCCGCGCCGCGGATTTAAAGACGGTGACCGGGATGGGCTCGACGCTCACGTCGTCAAGGCCGAGATAGCCGTTGTCGTCCTCGGCTCCGAACTGGAGAACGGTGCTGGGATCGGTGGCGGTGACGATAAAGAGAAGGTTGGTCCAGCCCGGCGCCGGGAAAGCGGGAATGCTGGATTGATCGAAGTACGTGGTTCCGTTCCAGGTCACGCTGAATTTGTTCGGCAGTTGCCCATCGGAACTATTGAGCCAGCAGGACAGCAGGTAACTCTGGCCGGTCGTGGTGGACAATGTCTGAGACAGATAGGCCAGTCCACCGAGTTCTCCCAGCAGGGCGAGGTAGCTTCCGGAATGAGGCGCGATGATATAATAGGAACCGTTGTCGACAAAATTATCCGGGTTGCCGTCTCCATTCAGGATCCAATCGGTGAAATCACCCGTCTCGAACCCGCCGTTTTGGACCAGTTGCAGCGGCTGCACCGAGAGGGTGAACGAACGGTCTTGGGCGTAATGGCTGTTACGGTTGGTGAACCCGAGGCTGGCGGTATAGGTGCCGAATACCAGATTGCTGGCATTGGCGTTGAGGCTGGCCGTCACCGTGGCCGCCGCACCGCCGGGCGTCAGGGCGCCGCTGGCGGGTGAGACGTTCAGCCACAAGGAGGTGTTGATGATCGACCAGTTCAAGGTCGACCCGCCGTAGTTGGTGAGCGTGAAATTCAGGGAGGCGACGCTGAACGGTCCACCGGCTCCGCCACTGCTGGCGAAACCGGTCAATGGGGAGATTTGCAGCGCATCCGGAATGTAAACGAGTGAAACCGGGTCGGAGCTGATGCCGTTGGCCACAACGACGAGTGAGTAGGTACCGAACGGCACGTTGGCCGGCAGCGTGAAATCCGTGCTCTCCGGCGTGCTGCCGGTCATGACGCTGGTGCTGCTCCAGTTGAAGGTCCGCGCATAATAAACGTTGCCGGTCGCATTGTTGGTCATCCGGATGAGCGGGTAATTGCTGTTCATCTGGGCGTCGTCGCCGTAGGCCGCGCCTTCGGAAATGCCGTTGAGCAATGTTCCGGCCAGGTGATAGGAACCGTTCAGGTTGGTGGTGATGGCGGTGATGGCCGGTTTTCCGGCGGCCAGCGGCGAGCCGGAGGGCTGGTAAACGTAGAGCTGGCTGAGGTAATCAGTAAACAATACGGTGCCGTCCGGCAGGTCAAGCATCCGCGTATTGTAGGTGGCGCCTGGCAGGGTGGTTCCGGTCGGGCCGTTGACCTGGGTGAAGGCATTGCCAACCGGATCGTACTCGTAAAAACTGATGGGCGTCGGGTAGTTGGTAGGATTAGTTGGAACCGGAGAGACCGCGCAGAGGATCACTCCATTCACCATCATGGCCGCCGGGGCGTCGGGAGTTCCCTGGCTGTTGGGAAAATCGGGACCGGCGGTCCAGGTGCCGGCACCGGTGGTGCCGGTGGGAGTGTAAAGCGCCGTGTGGCCGGTGCTGCCGAGAAAAATTGCCTTGCCATTCGGCAACAGAAAAGCGGCCCCTTCTTCTGACAAATAAGGATCGTACAGCGAGACCGGAACGGTGCTGTCATTGATCCATTGGTTCAACGATGGAATGTAGCGTTCTGAACTGGTGCCGAAAGGATCCACGGTCAGGATGCTGTCATCGGGCAATTTGACCCAGGTGGCTTCGTCCTGGTCAAACCCGCGAAACAGCGCCGGCCCGGCGATCCAGGTATTTGACGCGGCATTAAAGATCACCGTCCCGCCGTACGTGGCGGGTTCCACGGGAGACACCAGTACATTTCCATTGGGCAAAATCTTTGAAATGGAATCCATGAAACCGGCCGAGTTCAACCCCGATTGCGGCACATTATTCATGTTAATCAACCCGGGCGGTACCAGGACGGTGGTCCAGGTGTTGCTGACCGGGTCGTACACTTCGGAATTGGTCGTGCCGTTAAAATACTCGGCGCCGGCAATCAGCACCCGGCCGTCCCGCAAAACGGCTGAGGAATAATAAAGTCGGGAATAGGTCATCGACGGCATGGTCGACCAGGTGCCGTTCACGTAGCTGCCGTGACTGTCCGGAGTCAGCCGGCACCAGGCGGTGCCTGACCCGTTCTGGGCCATAATGGTCCCGTCGGACAGGAGCAACATTGTTCCGACGCCACCGGGAGCCGGATTGGCGAGGGGCGTCCAGGTGCCGCCGAGGACGGCACACGGCGCCCACACCGTCACCGCCATCAGGAGCAAACCTCGGATCCAGCCAGGACCACGCGAGGCTGACGGACATTTCGCGGCCGCCGTCGAAACGCCTCGCGATGACAATGGTTTCATTATTCTGATTTTTAAATTGAAATTTACTAATAATACTTGGAAAAGTCAAGAATCGGGCACATTGGGATTGTCGGTTTTAGGCGGGAATTCAGGGATGAAAAGTACGGGGTGAGTGCCTTTGGCGTTGTTTTGCGGCTGAAATCGGCTAGAGTAGGACGCATGGGACGTTCATTGCCTGCCGTCAAGACGGCAGCTAAAAAAAATCGCCGGAACAAGGAACCGGTTTTGCCCGCCAACAGCACGAACAATCCGTATCACGTGTTGTCGCCGGGGATTTCGATTCCGGAGTTGTGCCACGCTTACATCGAGTGTCCGATGCGCAGCAAGATCAAGTACGAGCTGGAGAAGAAATCGGGTTTCCTCCAGATCAGCCGCATGTTGCACAGCGCGGTGCATTACCCGAGCAATTACGGTTTCATTCCCCAGACCTACTGCCAGGACCATGATCCGCTGGACATCCTCGTGCTGTCGCAGGAACCGGTCGTTCCCGGCTGCGTGATGAAAGCGCGGCCCATCGGCATGCTGCGGATGATCGACCAGAAACTGGAGGACATCAAAATCATCGCCGCGCATGCCGACGATCCGATGTTTTCAAACTACAACGACATCTCCCAGCTGCCGCCGCACGTGTTGCTGGAGATCCGCCATTTCTTCGAGATTTACAAGGAACTGGAAAAGGCCGACCTGCCCGATGTGGAGGAATTCCAGGGCCGGGTGGATGCCTACCGGGCCATCCGCGAAGCGCTCGCCCAGTATCAGCGGCACCTGCCCCAATTGCTCCGGGGCGAATACCCCGAAATTTGAGCCGGTACCCGCTTGAATGATCGTTGCCGGGAGAACAAGCCTGGCCATTGACGGTTTACGATATACGTTTTACGCGGCAACCGTATTTGGTGAACGACGCGCCAATTGTAAATCCAATATCGTTAATTGTCGCGTTTGGACAGTGCCCTGCGCGGTTCCCGTCAATGGCCATCCTGCTTCTTGAAGAAATCCTTGATGACGGCGACGACGCGCTGAATCTGGGCGTCAGTCAGTTCGGGGAAAATCGGCAGGCTGAGGCATTCGCGCGCGGCTTTTTCGGCCGCGGGAAAATCACCGGCCTTGTGGCCGAGGTTTGCATAGCACTTCTGGAGGTGCAGCGGCATCGGGTAATGCAGCGCGCAACCGACGCCGTTGTCTTCGAGATGTTTTTTGATTTCGTCGCGGCGCGGGTGGCGGACGACGTAGAGATGATAAGCGCTTTCCGCCCAGGCGGCTTCGCGCGGCAGTTGCAGCGGTGTATCGGCGAGCAATTCGTGATAGCGATGCGCCACCCGGCGGCGTTCGGCCGTCCATTTGGCCAGGTGTTTTAACTTCACGCCCAGCACCGCGCCCTGGATGCCTTCCATGCGGTAGTTGTATCCGACTTCGTCGTGATAATAGCGCACGGTGGAACCATGTTCGCGCAGGGAACGGGCGCGCTGGTCAAAGGCGGCATTATTCGTCACCAGCGCGCCGCCTTCGCCGCAGGCGCCCAGGTTTTTGCCCGGATAGAAACTGAAACAGGAAATTTCCCCGAACGTGCCGACGGTCTTGCCCTTGTATTTTGCCCCATGCGCCTGGGCGGTGTCTTCCACCAGCGGCAGTTTGTGTTTTTTGCAGACGGCCAGGATCGGATCGAGGTCAAAGGGATGGCCGTACAAATGGACGGGCATGACGGCTTTCGTTTTCGGGGTAATGGCGCGCTCCAGCAGCTTCGGATCGAGATTGAACGTCGCGTCATCCACGTCCACATAGACCGGTTTGGCGCCGACGTAGGAGATGGCCCAGCTGGTGGCGACAAAAGTGAACGGGGTGGTGACCACTTCATCCCCGGGGCCGACGCCGAGCAGCAGCATCGCCACGTGCAGGGCCGACGTTCCGCTGTTGAAGCCGGAGCAATGCTCCGCGCCGATGAACCGGGCGAAGTCTTTTTCAAACTGCGCCACGTCCGGTCCGAGGCAGAACGAACAATTGTCAATCGTCCGGGCGATGGCGGCATCCAGCTCCGCGCGGAGCGGCCGCAGTTGCGCCGGAAGGTCTAGATAGGGAATTTTATCAGCCATGATTTTTTCGGGTGTTGCCGCCAGTGCGGAAAATCTAGTCCCGCCGGCCGGACTTAACAAACAAATATTGTCCGGCGCGATCAGGCCGGAATCGAAACCGGCGATTGAAATTGCAGCTCGTACAACCGCCGGTAGACGCCGTTGCGCTGGAGCAATTCGGCGTGGCGGCCGGTTTCCACGATGCGACCGCGGTCCAGGACGACGATCAGGTCGGCCTTCTGGATCGTGGACAGTCGGTGGGCGATGCAAATGGTTGTGCGGCCGCGCATGAGTTTCTCCAGTTCCGCCTGCACCGCGCTTTCGGATTCCGCATCCAGCGCGTTGGTGGCTTCGTCGAGAATGAGAATCGGGGCATCGCGCAAAATGGCGCGGGCGATGGAAATGCGCTGGCGCTGGCCGCCGGAAAGCCGCGCGCCTTTTTCGCCGGCGATGGTTTCATAGCCCTCCGGCGTTTGCTGGATGAAATCATGGGCATTGGCGGCGCGGGCGGCGGTCTCGACCTCGTTCGCGCTGGCGCCGGGCCGGCCCAGTTCGATGTTCCGGCGGATGCTGTCGTGGAACAGGATGGTCTCCTGGGTGACCAGCGCGATCTGGCGCCGGAGTTCCTTGAGGGACACCTGCCGGATATCGGTTCCCCCGATTCGCACCGTGCCTTGTTGCGGGTCATAGAAGCGCGGCAGCAGGTTGACCAGCGTCGTTTTGCCGGAACCGCTGCTGCCGACCAGCGCCACCAGTTGGCCGGCCCGGACGGTCAGGTTGATGCCGCATAAAACCGGTTTGTCGCCGTAATGAAAATTCACGTTTTCGAATTGAATGTCGGTTCCGGCGGCGCGGAGCGGGACGGGTTGGGCCGGATCCGACAGGGTGCTCCGGGTGTTCAACAGTTCAAAAACCCGCTGGCTGGCGGCTTCGGCCTGGTGCAGCTGGTTATGCAGGCGGGTGAGGTTCTTGAAGGCGGGATACAGCAGGGCGAAACTGGCCATGAACGCAAGAAAATCTCCCTGTGTCGGCTTGTCCTGCTCGAACAGCAGATAACTCAGGACCAGGGCAACGCCGACCGCACCCAGAAATTCCATCAACTGGCTCGGGATCTCGTTGGCCCGCAGGACGCGCATGACCTGGCCGATATATTGGCCCGTGGTCTTCCGGAATTGGGTCAGCACCGCCTCCTCGAGATTGTAGGCTTTGATGATGCGATTGCCGGTGAACGATTCGTGCATCAAATTGGCGAGCTCAGCCGTGTGAGTCTGGACCGCCCGGGCCGATTTGCGGACTTTGCGCCCGTAGATGGCGATGGGGATGATGCAGACCGGCAGCACGATGACGGAAATCACCGTCAGCCGGGGTTGGATCACCAGCAGGCAGGCGAGCGAGGAGATAATGGTGATGGGATCCCGCACCATGGAGGAGAGCGCTCCGCCAATGATGCCGTAGAGCGTCTGGGTATCGCTGGTGATGCGCGCCATGAGGTCGCCGGTGCTCGCCTTGCTGAAAAACGCCAGGGGCAGGTCCTGCAAATGGGCAAACAACTTCGTCCGCAAATCCGCCACGGCGCGGGCCGCCGCCCAGTTCGTCAGGTAGATGTTCAAATAGCCGCACAGGACCCGGACCAGCATGATGGCCGGTATGCACGCGATGATCCGCAGCATGCCCGATGGCGTGGGCGGCGCCGTAAAATGCGGAAGCCACTGGGACAATGCCCGCACGGACGGTTGCAGAAATGTCGGCAGATGAGAGACCCTGTCGCCGAGCGAAAAATCGACCGACCCTTTGAAGATCAAATCGGCCACCACTTTGATTACACCCGTCAACACGGCGTTGGCCAGTCCATAAGCCATGCCGCAGGTCAGGCCCAGGAAAAGGCGCAGCCGGTAGGGCCGGACAAATGTCCACAGTTTGCGCAGAAACGCAACCATTGAGATCCGGATTGTGGTCTTTTGCCGCGTCCGGCGCGAGAACTTTTGGCAGTGTCAGATTTGGTGGGGCGAGCTTCGCGAGTCGCGATAATTCGGGGCGTCGTGGAATTCCGCCCTCCGAAATCAGCAAGTTTGTCTCACAGCTGCCAGGGCGTGAACAGTTGGATGCCAGATCCCGGGTCCAGTTCCCGGTATTGCGGCCAGGGGCAGCAGATCACGGCGAGTTTGACGTCAGGGTGTTTTTTTAGTTCCTCCAGCGAGGACAGGCATTCGAATTCGTGCAGGGCCGGCGCGTTGGCGGGATTGGCCGCAAAATCGTGGACCAGGACGCGGCAACCATGGCGCTTGAGCTGCTGGGCCAGGAACAGTCCGGCCGCTTCTTCCGTGATGTGGGTGTCCGGCTTGTACGTCACTCCCAGGACCGCCACAACGTCTCCTTTTTCAATCTTGCCCTGCACGGTTTCGAAAAGGTCCTGGTTGGTGCGTTGATTCACGCGGTCGGAGGCCTCGGCCAGCGGCGCCTCCAATCCCGCCTGGCGCGCCGCGAATGCCAGCAGCCGGTTGTCGCGGGGAAAACATGGCCCGCCGTAGCTCAAACCGGCCCGGAGATATTTTTTGCCGATGCGGCTGTCACTGCCGATGGCATCCAGCATCGTGTGGATGTTCGCGCCGGGATAGCGGCCGGCGATCATCCGGAGCTGGTTGGTGTAACTGATCTTCATGGTGATGTAACTGTTCACCGCGATTTTGGTCAATTCGGCGCTGATGATGGACATTCGCGCGATGCGCGGTGAATTGCGGTTGTACTGTTTGTACAGTTGCTCGAGTGCCGCGCCGGCCGCCGGGTCCGATTCGCCGATCAGGACCATGTCCGGTTCCAGCAAGCCGTTCACCACATTTCCCAGCGCGATGAATTCCGGGTTGTAGCCGACGCTGAAATCCCGCCCGCACTTCCCGCCCAGCTCGCGTTCCAGCATCGGGATCAGGACCGCATCCACCGCGCCCGGGGTGGTGGTGGAGCTGCAGACAAACAGATGCCCTTTTTTGCCGGCGTCCTTCATGGCCCGGGCCACCGGCTGCATCGCTTTCAGCAGGAATTCGTTGGAAAAACTCCCGTCCGGGAGACTCGGCGACGGCGGGATAAAAAAAGTGGCATCAGTGGAAACGGTTTCGCGCGGGTCAGTGGTCGCGCGGAGCCGGGAGCGGCCGGCTTTCACCGTTTCGGCCAGCAACGGCTCCTCCACCGGCGGCAGGCCGTCGTTTATCTTCCGGACTTTTTCCGGATCGATGTCCACGCCCACGACGGCAAAGCCCCGGGCGGCAAAAGTGGCGGCGATACAGGCGCCCAGCTTTCCCAGGCCACAAACCGAAACAGTTTTAATCTGCATAGAAGGATGTTTTTTGAGCTTAGAGATTGAACCCGATGCGTCAAGTGTTCTGATTGTTGTAGGGCCGAGCCTGCCGTCGTCGCGCCGAAGCGGCGCTCTGGCGCCCGCGAAGGCGGATGGCTCGATATCGGCGCACAATGCCGACACTTCAAAGCTTGCCAGCCGGAAAATAAATCCGGAAAATGGTTTCTAGAATCATTCATCCGATCCCGAAATCCATGCGGCCAACCGCCAACAAAACCCTGGTCATTGCCTTTCGCACCGGCCGGCTGGGAAACCGGTTGCTGCTGTTTGCCCACGTCATCGGATTTGCCGCCGAACACGGTTATCGCGTCGTCAATTTCGCGTTCCATTCCTATGCGCATCTGTTTGAAAACACGCGCCGGGACATTTATTGCCGGTTTCCGGTGGCCCGGCGCCGGAGTATCTTCGATTTGATTCCGGGCGTGGCGGCGGCGATCCGCAAGACGAGGATTTTTTACCAGGGCGTCCGCCAGATCAGCATGTTCAATGATCATTACCGGCTGCTGGGCCGCCGCGTGTTCACGCTGCGGGAAATTCCCGGTCGCACCATCGTGCTGGATGCTCCGGAAGTCCAATCGCAAATCGCCGGCGCCGGACTCGTTTTTGTGCACGGCTGGTGGATCCGGGCTCCCGAATCCGTTCGGAAACACGCCGGGGTGATCCGGAAATATTTCCAGCCCATTGAGGAATATGAGTCGGCCAGCCGCCGGGCGGTCGAACCCCTGCGGCAGAAAGCCGATGTCGTCATCGGCGTCCACGTCCGCCTGGGCGACAACTGGAAATGGATTGGCGGCCGGTTTTATTTTCCGGTGTCGCAATATGTCATCTGGATGGGGGAACTGGCCGGCCGGTTTCCGGGGCGCCAGGTGGCGTTCCTGATCTGCAGCGATGAACCCCGAAAGGAATCAGAGTTTCCGGGGCTGACGGTCGGATTCGGCCCGGGATCGGCGGTGGGCGATCTCTATGCGCTGGCCCGGTGCGATTACATCATCGGCCCGCCGAGCACGTTTACCCAATGGGCGTCCTTCTACGGCAACCGGCCGATGCTGTGTCTGGAAGATAAAAACCAGCCGCTGGACCTGGACCGGTTTCAGGTTTCGTTTCTGGAAGTGACGTATTAACGGATTGACGACAACGCCTGCTGGACCGATTGCAGCACGGCTTCCGGCGAAATGGTTGCCATGCAGGGCGTCGGGCTCTCGCAAATCCCCAGACGGGGTGCACACGTGCAAGGGCTGCCCTGCAGCATGCGATGTTGTTTGCCGAGCGGCGCCCATTGGTGGGCCGGGCTGGGGCCGAACAGGGAAACCGTCGGGACGCCCAGGCCGGCGGCGATGTGCAACGGTCCGGTATCGCCCGAGACAAACAGCCGCGCTCGTTTAATCACCGCCATAAACCTGGCCAGGTCAGGTTCCGGTGGAAACACCATGGCGCCCGGCGCGAGTTTTTGGAATTCCTCCAGCTGCTCCCGGTCGCGCGCGGAAATGCCCGTGGAGAAAACGGTTTCACAACCCGCGGCAGCAGCCAGACGATGAAATTCCGCCCAGCGGATCAACGGCCATTCCTTCTTGATGGCGCCGCTGGCCAGATGACACAGGACCGCCGGACTGGGGAACCGAAGCGCCGCCGCCGCGTCATCGGCCGGGTCGGTGTGAATTTCCAGGTCCAACGAACCCGGGTTGGCGATTCCCCAGGCGGACAGCAGATACAAATGGCGCAAAACCTCATGCAAGGATTCCGGAATCCGGACCGTCCGGGTGTAACAAAAGCGGCGGCCCAGAAAACCGCCCGGCCAGAGCGGGGCGAGCCGCTGCCGCGCGCCGCATAGGAGGCTGATGATGGCGCTCCGGTCGCTGCTGCCAAAGTCCACCGAGCCGTCAAATCGTTCCCGCCGCAAAGCCCGGATGACGGGCCAGGATTCCCTCAAGCGCGCTTTTCCGCGTGCGCGGGGAAAGGCCCAGACGCGCTTCAACCACGGCACCGGTTGCAGCAGGGGCGCGATTTCCGCCGCCACCAGCACGTGCAGTTCGTCTTTCGGAAAATGCTCTTTGATGGCCCGGAGCGCCGGCGTCATCAGCACCGCGTCGCCGAGATAGCGGAATTGAATGGCCAGAATTTTCATAACGCGGCCGCAGTTCGGGTTTTGACGGTCGCCGCCGAGTATGTTCGCCGGGTATCGGGGGGCACCAGATTATTTTAGCCGTGGCCGATTTGATGCAGAGTCGGCACGGCGCGCCGATTTCGAGCCGCAAGCTCGACGCTGCACCCTTGTCGGAATTTTCACTGTCGCCCCGCGGCCGGTTCAATCAAACTGGGCTTGCATGAAAATCAGCGGTTTTACGTTTATCCGCAATGGCAATGCCCTGGGCTATCCGTTTGGAGCTTCCATCCGGTCGCTCCTGCCGTTGTGTGATGAAATGGTCGTCAACGTGCCGCGCTCGACTGATCGCACGCTGGAAACCGTACGGGCGATCGACGATCCGAAAATCCGCGTCCTCGAAACTGAATGGGATGAGGCCCAGCGTCAGGGCGGGTTGGCGCTTTCCCATCATACCAACCTGGCCCTGCGACAGTGTACCGGAGACTGGTGCGTCTACATCCAGGGCGACGAGGTGTTGCACGAGGATTCGCTGGCGGCCATGCGCGCCGCAATGGAACAAAACCTTGATCGTCCCGAAGTGCAAGGGTTGCTGGTGGATTATATCCATTTCTACGGGAGCTATTGGACCTATGCCTCGTCGTTCGGCTGGTACCGGCAGGAAGTGCGGGTGGTGCGGCGTGATGCGGACATTGCCTCGCGCGGCGATGCCCAGGGTTTCCGCACTGGAGATGGCCGGAAGCTGCGGGTAAAAACGTCCGGCGGCCATTACTTCCACTACGGCCATGCCCTCCGGCCCGATCTTGCCCGGCTCAAACTGAGCCAGGTATCCCGGCTCTGGCACGACGACGCCTCCGTCGAAGAACTGTGCCGCCGTCCGGAGACCTATTACGAGCCCGATCACAAGGTCAAACCGTTTACCGGCACCCACCCGGCGCTGATGCGCGACATCGTTGCGGCGGCCAACTGGACCTACACCTCGAGCAACCCGCTGATTCGACTGCGCCGGAAATATTTCTGGAAAGACATCGCGTATCTGATTAACAACTGTACCGGGATCGAACTGGGCGTCCATCGTAATTACCGGCTCATCAAATAACGGCGGCGCAAATAACGTTGCAAACGAAACCCCATTCCAACAATTTCAAAAGCGGATGCTGATCTTTATACACCTGCCCAAAACCGCCGGCTCCACTTTTCAGTTCATCCTTGAAAACAGCCTCGGGATCACCGCCTGCCACACCAATCACACCAAAACCCCGGTGTTCACCCGGAACGACCTGGATTTTGCGAGGAAACTGTTCCCGGTGTTGCGGAGCCTCGCCGGGCACAACCTGATCGACCCCTGGCAACTGTCGATTCCGGACCCATTTTACCTGACGTTTCTGCGGGAACCGGTCGCCCGGGTTTTGTCTCATTACCAGGATTCACTTTTCAGCGGCAAACAGGGGACGATTGAAGACGAGCTGCGCAAGCGCGATCTGCTGGAAAACTTGCAGGTGAAAATGATTGCCGGCGAACGGAACCTGGACAAGGCCAAGCGCTCCCTGGAAAAGTGCGATTTCGTCGGCCTGACCGAGAAATTTGAATTGTCCCTGCACGTTCTGGAACGGATTTGTCCGGTCAAACTCAATTATTCCTACAAACGCCGGCGGGTCACGCCGGACAATCAGGCCAGGAAATTGCTGGAAAAGGACGGCCGGGTGATGGACCTGATCCGGGAATACAATCAACTGGACCTCGAGTTGTATGCCTTCGCCGTCAACGAGATCTTTCCCAAAATATGCGCCCGGGCGGGATTCAGTCCCGCCGACAAAGTTGCGTCCCGCGACCATTACACGAGCGAGCTGAAATGGAAATATCTGCTGTGCCATTTCTACAACATGATGGTTTACCGGCAGGTTTGTAAACTTCGCCGCCGGCAGGCTCCGGCGGTTGTTGCTCCCGCGAACGGGGCCGGGATTTAATCCGGAGGCCGGCCGAGCGACTGCGGCACAATTCTTTTGCGGGCAGCGTGAAAAGTGCGATATCATCCGTCCGGTTCCGTCGCCAACCGGCTTCGCGGGACCCGACCAAATCCGGCCGCCATGACCATTGAACAACGACTGCCGCTTTCCGTGTGCCTGATCTCGGGCGCCGAGGCACACCGCATCCGACGGGCTCTTGACAGCGTTGCCGGCTGGACGTCCGAAATCATAGTCGTGATCAACGATGACGTCAGCGACGGCACGGACCGGATTGCCGAATCGTATGAGGCCCGGGTGTTTCGCGAATCCTGGAAAGGGCACATTGCCCAAAAAAACTCGGCGGCGAGCAAGGCGACCCGGCCCTGGATTCTGGGTCTGGATGCCGATGAAGTGGTTTCGTCGGAATTGCGCGGCGAAATTGAACGGTTGTTTGCCGACCCGGGAAAACTCTCGTCCTGCGCCGCTTTCCGTTTTCCGCGCTGCACATTTTTCTGCGGCCGCTGGATCCGGCATGGGGACTGGTATCCAGACCATCAAACCCGGCTGTGGCAGCGCGGCAAAGCCGAATGGGGTGGCGTCGATCCGCATGACAAGCTGCTGGTGCGCGGTCCGGTCGGCCGGTTGCGTCACCGCCTGTTGCATTACAATGCCGAAACAATTGACCGGCAAATCGAAAAAATCGCACGGTACAGCGATGATTTTGTGCGTGATGCCCTGAGCCGCCGGCGGAATGCCAGCTGGTTCGACCTGGTGGTCAGACCCGCCTGGCGGTTTGTCCGGTGCTATTTTTTCCGGCTCGGTTTCCTGGATGGCTGGCAGGGCAGTCAGATTGCCTGGATGACGGCCTTTTATACCGCCACCCGCTATGCCAAAGTGCGGGCTGCGTGGACCCGCGAAACCAAATCCGATTGATCCGCTCGTCCTCAACCTTATGACCAACTCCGCAAGACCCAAACCGCGCGCCTGGCCGCAAATTCATGACCAGGTCCTGAAACTGGTCGACACCCTGGGACCGGCTGCCGGCCGGAAGGTGCTGGATGCTCCGTTGGGCCCGGGCGCCATGGCCTGGGACCTCCACGATCGCGGCTACCGGGTTACCGGCGTGGATATCGACGTGCAGCAATCGAATGGCCTGCCCGCAGAAATCGCCCGCCAGACCTGCAATCTTAACGAACCCCTGGCTTTCCCGGACAACACGTTTGATCTGGTGACTTCCCTGGAGGGCATCGAGCATGTCGAAAATCATTTTCTGCTGTTGCGCGAACTCGGACGGGTGACCCGGCCCGGCGGGCACCTGATCATTTCCACGCCGAACATTTGCAGCCTGGAACAGCGGATCAATTTCCTGCTGCGCGGCACTTTTTATCGGTTCATCAACCGCGCGGAAATCGAGCAACACGGCAGTGGCTTCGACCACCAGAACCTGATTTCTTACGTGGAACTGCGGCAGGTCCTGGATTGGGCGGGCTTCAAGCCTTTGCGGGTTGAGAAAGACCGGGTGAAATGGCGGCAAAATTTTTTTCTCGGACCGCTCTGGTTGTTCCTGAAAACCTATTCGGTTTTGCAGTCGGCCAAACGCAAAGGGAAGTATCTCCTGCCGGAAACGTCGGCGAATAATGTATTGTTGGGCGGAAATACGACCATCATCCTGGCGGTTAAAGCCTAGGCGCCTTTGTTGGCGCCCATCGCCGCCTGCTTATGACCGAATCCGTGGATGTCACCGTTATCATTGTCACCCGCGACACCTGCGCGCTGACGGGCACGGCGGTGCGTTCCGTGCTGGCGGATGGCCCGGCGTCGGCCAGCGAAGTGATCGTGGTGGACAACGGTTCGAACGATGGCACGAGCGAGGTATTGGCGCGCGATTTTCCCTCCATCAAAGTCATCCGGTCGGAAACCAATCTGGGTTTCGCGCGCGCCGGCAACCAGGCCGCCCGGCAGGCCCGCGGAGAATTTCTGCTGTTGCTCAATTCCGACGCCCGCCTGCAACCCGGAACACTGAAATCCGCCGTCGCTTGGATGCGGGCACACCCGGACTGTGCCGTTGCCGGCGCGCAACTGCTCAACGCCGACGGTTCGCGTCAGAATTCCATCGCCAATTTTCCTACGCTGGCGACGGAACTGTTGAACAAATCGCTGTTGCGCCGGCTGTTCCCCGGCCGGTTCCCGGGCAAGGAACAATCGTTTGCCGGCCCGGTGGTGGTTGAAACTGTCGTCGGCGCATTCATGCTGGTCCGCCGGGATGTGTGGGAAAAGCTGGGCGGCCTGGATGAACGTTTTTTCTTCTTTTTCGAAGAGACGGATTTTTGCCTCCGCGCGTGCCGGGCCGGTTTTCGCATCCTGCACCTGCCGGAAGTCAAGGTCTGGCACGGACAAGGCCAGTCGGCCAAACAGGTTTCCGGTGCGGCGCGGATTGAATACTGGCGTTCGCGTTATCGGTACTTTGCCAAAAACTATTCCAGTTTGACGCTGGCTTTCCTGGCGGCCGGTTTGTGGATCCGATTGCTGTTCGACTGGATCGCGGCGCTGGCGCTGCGATCGGTTACCTTCGGCCGCAGCGAACGGTGGCGTTCACGCTCTGAGGTTTGCACCGCGTTGGTTGGGTGGCATCTGCGCGGCTGCCCGGCCGGGGCGGGACTTCCGCGGTGATTTTTCTTTGGGCTTGCGAGCATCCGCACCGGCTGAGATCCGGTCGAGCTTTGCCAGAATCGCCGAAACGCATTGCGCCACCGTCAACTGGTCGGTTCGCAATTCGAGTTCCGGATGCAGCGGCGGCTCGTAGGGGGCCGAAATGCCGGTGAACTCCTTGATCTTGCCGGCCAGCGCTTTGGCGTAGAGACCCTTGGGGTCGCGTTGCTCGCAGACTTCCAGCGGCGCGTTGACGTGGACTTCGATGAATTTTCCGGCGGGCACAATCCCCCGGGCGTGATCGCGGTCCGACCGGTACGGCGAAATGAACGCCGTGATGCAGATGATCCCCGCGTCGGCGAACAGCCGCACCACCTCGCCCACGCGGCGGATGTTTTCGCGGCGGTCCTCCGGCGAAAAACCGAGGTCGGAACACAATCCGTGACGCGTGTTGTCGCCATCCAGCACATAGGCGAGCTTGCCCTGGTTGAACAGTTCACGTTCCAGCTCTGTGGCGATCGTGGATTTTCCGGAAGCGCTCAACCCGGTGAGCCAGATGACGCAACCGGCATAACCGGTGCGGCGGATGCGTTCGTCCGGGGAAACTTTCCCCTGGGTCCAGGAAATATTTTTGCTCAGCGGTTCACTCATGTCAGGTCAATGGTCCTAATGAAACCATTGATTTCGAAACCGTCCAGCGAAAACCGGTTCCGGTAATGTCCCAATTTGGTGGCTCGGGTTGCCCTGCGACCCGACAGCGCCTGGCAGGGCGGGGCGCAGCACTCTGTAATTAGATTCTTTTCCATTGGCCACCGGACGCATACGCTGACCCGGATGGGCCGAAACCCTAATGTCCTCCTGATCCGCCTCAAGTCCATTGGTGATGTCCTGTTCACCTTGCCAGCGGTGAACGCGGTTCGGGAACGTTTTCCGGATGCGCGGATCGCCTTTCTCACCGCCCGGGAGAATGCGCCGCTGCTGGAAGGTTTTCGGGAGGTGAATGAGGTGATGACCCTGGACCGGGCGCGCTTCAGCAGCAGGAATCCCGTGACGGTTTTGTTGGAAGCGCTTGACCTGTTTCGCCGATTGCGGCGCGGCCGATTTTCACTCGCGGTGGATTTTCAGGGTTACGGTGAGACCGCGTGGCTGGCGTGGTTGACCCGCGCGCCGCAACGCTGGGGCATCGTCTATGGCCGCGGCCGCCGCTGGGCATACACCTGCGGAGTCACGCGGGATGAACGGCTCCATCACGTGGACCGCAGCCTGGCGGTGTTGCAGGCCGGCGGTTTGAGTCCCGGCACGATTCGCAACGAATTTGCATTACCGGACCACGCCTTGGCTTGGGCCCGGCAGTTTTTTACCGATTCCGGGCTGAATCCGGGCAAGCCGACGCTTTTTGTTCAACCATTGACCAGCAGTCCGCAAAAGAACTGGCCGTTGGAACGGTATATTGCCGTGGCCCGGCATTGGCGGCAGCAGGGATGGCAGATTTTGTTCGGCGGCGGACCGCAGGATCAGCCGACGCTGGCGCCGGTTCAGCAGGCCGGATTCACCATTTCGGCCGGCGTGCCGTTATTGGTGACCGGCGGTCTGGTAAAACTGTCTACCCTGATGCTGGGTGGCGACACCGGTATGACGCACCTTGGCGTCGCCCTGGGCAAACGGGTGATCATGGTCATGAGATCGGGCGCACCTGGCAGCCCCTGCCCTTACCAGCATCCCGATTGGGCGGTGACGCCAGCCACCGACAATGTAATTTCGGAAATTGAAATCGATCCGGTGATTGAGGCTTGCGCCCGGGCCTGGCAGGAGCGGTCCCGGGCGGCCCTTTCGGATTCATGAGCCGTAATCGTTCCAGAAACCGTCCGTGCGGTCGTAAAATTTCTTGATCGGATGCGGTTTGGGGAACGGATGCCTGGAATGCCGCTTGACCAGGATCCAGCGCCCTGGCCGGAACCAGCTTCGTCGGCGCTGCGCCACCGGCGTGATGGGGGTGGTGAAGATCTTTTCAAAGAAGTCACAGATGCGATCCCGGCTATAATAAATCGTGGGACGGTCATCCGGCAAATAGGGCTGGCGCAGGTATTCGAGATATTTGGTGTCGTCCCGGTCCAGCTCGATGATTTTTTCCACCAGGGCTTCGTCACTTGGGAAATCGGCGCGATTCAGGAAACTGCGGGGATTGAATTGTTGCCCGATCAGCGGATCGCCCCAATAGACGGGCAGGCAGCGCGTGACCATGGCGTCGTAGATCTTTTCGGTGGCATAGCCGGGGCGGCAGGCGTTTTCGAAACAGATGTTGAATTTGTAGGGGCGCAGGAACTCCGCTTTGTATTGGGCGCCGTACGGGATCACGCGGCCGATATTGTTCCGCAGCTTGCCGCCGGAATCCACCCGCTTGTATTTGGACAGCAAATCGAAGAAATCCGGACGATGCTGGTTTTTGCGCGGGTTGTAGGTGCTTACCATGAAACTGCAGAATTTGGTCTTCTCCGCCAGAATGCGTTCGGGGTCGTCGTGTTGTTTGATGATTTTTTCGGCCGGGCCGCGGATGACGTAGGCGGGGAGATGAAGATGGCGCGGATCTTCGAGCACCCTGGGTCCGATGGAATAGTCCGATACGCGGAAATCGGGCGGTTCGCTCTCGCCGGTAAACACGATGCGCACTCCCGTGTGCAGGCGGTGTTCGTGGCCAAACCGGTTGTGCACCACAAAATCCGGCTGGTCAGTGAGTCGCAGGTCAAACCGTTCGGCCAGCACCCAGTAAAGGAAATAATCGGTGATGCTCTGGTTGGTGCCGATGTCGCAAAAATCGATTTTGACCGGGCGTTTCATAGCGGGGTCGGTTTGGGGCCGCCGGTGGACCCGGGAGGGTGGGTATCGGCTGGTTTGCGGCGCAAGAGACTTTTTATTTTCCGGCGAAGATTTTTCAGGGGCACATTCAGCCACATTTTCCGGAACAGATACAGCCGTTCGGCCGGCGTGTTCAACGAACGCACCGTCGCCGGGCTGTCATGGGGCACGTACCAGTTGTTGATGTCGGTGCGTTTGACGAGCCGATAACCATGGCGGCGCAGATAAAAATGCTTCTTGTAATTGCGGCGATGTTCTTCCACGAAAATCAGCCGCGGCGCGTACTTTTCGAGGTTCAGGCCCTCCAAGACGAACAATTCCGATCCCTCGACGTCAATGGACAGGAAGTCAATCCGGTCCACGCCGGCTTCGGCCAGCATGGAATCCAGGGTGCGCAGTTGCACGCGCAGCGTGGCCCCCGACAACGGATCGCCGTTCACCGGAACCAGCGTCGAGTGCACGTGGGATTTTCCCATCAACAATTCCACCTCTCCGACCTGGTCCGGGCGGCCGGCCGCGGCTTCAAACGTCCGGCTGCGCGGGCGCTGATCGCGAAGCAGTTGGCACAATTCGGGATTGGGTTCCACCAGAATGCCGGTCCAGCCCTGCTGCTCCAGGTGCCAGGTCTGGCTCCGGAGCGTGGGATGATTGGCGCCCACTTCCACGAAGACACCCTGGGTTGCGCAATTGAAGAATTTCCATACCAGCTGTTTTTCCAGCTGTTCCTGGTTGGGACGAAGTTTTCGGCTCATGTTTTGTGCTGTGGCCGGGCATCAATCGCCCAGCAGTTTTTTTAGCTGTTCGCGGGCCCGGGCCTCGCGGGAGTCATCGGTCGCTTTCGGCACCCATGCCCGCCGCGCGAATTCGAAGTATTCACAATAGGTGCCGACGTGTTTCTCCGGCACCGGTTCGGCGCGCCGGTCGCGGCATTGCTGGGCCGCCCGCGCGTCGTAGCTGATACAGTTCAGGCAGACCCGCAGGTCCACCCCGCATTTCAGGCAGGTCTCGCTCCGGCCCGGTTGACCCGTCAAAGTCCAAGGCTCGCCGCAATGATGGCAGTGTCGGGTTGCAGACATTTGCGATTTATGATTTGCGATTTTCGATTTACAATTTAAACCGGCATTATGGATGGTGGGCAATCCTAAATCAAAAGTCATAAATCGTAAATCGTCCTGATGCGGATGAAAAAACCCATTGCCGCACTCTGTTGGATGCTGTTGGCGCTGGCCGGAGCGGCGGCCTACGCCACGCTGGCCCTGCGCCGGGATGAACCGGTCAATTCGGCCCAGCTGCTCATCGCGGCCGTCTGCACCTACGCCATCGGGTACCGGTTTTATTCCAAATGGATCGCCGCACGGGTCCTCGCGCTCAACGCCCGTCGCGCCACGCCCGCGATGGTCCACGAAGACGGGCGGGATTTCTGCCGGACGAACAAATGGATCGTTTTCGGCCATCATTTTGCCGCCATCGCCGGGCCGGGGCCGCTGGTCGGGCCCGTGCTCGCGGCGCAATTCGGTTACCTGCCCGGTGCGCTATGGATTCTTATCGGAGTCGTGCTTGGCGGCGCGGTCCAGGATTTGGTCATTCTGTTCTGCTCCATCCGCCGCGATGGGAAATCGCTGGGGCAAATGGTCCGAGAGGAGCTGAGCGCGCCGGCGGGGTCCATCGCCGTGCTGGCGATCCTGGCCATCCTGGTGATCCTCCTGGCCGTGCTCGCGCTGGTCGTCGTGAAGGCGCTGGCGGAAAGTCCCTGGGGTATTTTCACCGTGGGTGCGACGATACCGATTGCGCTGCTGATGGGAGGTTACCTGCGGTTTATCCGGATCGGCCGGGTGCTGGAGGCTTCGGCGTTCGGCATCACGTTGCTGTTGCTGGCGGTCTGGGGCGGCAAGCTGGTTTATGAAAGCCCCCACTGGTCCCGGGTCTTCGCCCTGCCCGATATCAACATCGCCTGGATCCTCATCGGCTACGGCATCGTCTCCAGCAGCCTGCCGGTGTGGCTGTTGCTGGCGCCGCGCGATTATCTGAGCACGTTCATGAAGCTGGGCACGATCGTGGCGCTGGCGTTCGGCATCCTGCTGGTGTTGCCCGCGCTGCAGTTGCCGGCGGTCACGGCTTTCATTCACGGCACGGGCCCGATTGTGGCCGGCAAAGTCTTTCCGTTCTGTTTTATTACGATCGCCTGCGGATCCATCTCCGGTTTTCATGCGCTGATCGCCAGCGGGACGACTCCGAAGCTCATCACGCGCGAAGGATACGCGCGGCCGATCGGTTACGGGGCGATGTGCTGTGAATCGTTTGTGGCGATCATGGCGCTCATTGCCGCCTGCACGCTCGAGCCGGGCGTGTATTTCAGCATGAACGTCAAGGGCGATCCGGCCGCGACCGCAGCCGAAATTACCGCGCTGGGTTATCCGGTGACCACCGGCCAGATGGACGCCCTGGCCCATGAGCTCGGCGAGAAAACCCTGTTCGGCCGGACGGGCGGCGCGGCCACGTTGGCTGTCGGCATGGCGCACATCTTTTCCCGGGTCGTCAACGGCCGCGGGCTCGACCTGTGGTATCACTTTGCCATCATGTTCGAGGCCTTGTTCATCCTTACCACGCTGGACGCCGGCACGCGCGTGGGGCGTTACCTGCTCCAGAATGTCCTGGGCCAGGCCTGGAAACCGCTGGGTGATCCGAAAAACCCAGTCACTCCGCCGGTGGCCGCTGCGTTGATGGTGGGCGCCTGGGGTTTTTTTCTGGTCCAGGGTGTGCGCGATCCGCTGGGCGGCATCAACTCGCTCTGGCCGCTGTTCGGCATCGCCAACCAGATGCTTGCCGCCATGGCCCTGTGCCTGGCGACGACGGTCATTTTGAAGATGCAGTTGGGAGCGCCGGCCTCCGGTACGGCGCAAATCGAGAAAAACGCCGTGCCGGAGGCCGGCGCTCCAGGACGTTCACCGGCCCTGGCGTTCATTACGTTGATTCCGCTGGTCTGGCTGGTGGCGGTGACATTTACGGCCGGTTGCCAAAAGATCTGGAGTCCGGATCCGCGCCTCGGGTTCCTGGCGCAGGCGCAGTTGCTGGCGGCGAAAGCGCCTGGTTTGCAAACGGCGCTCGATCAGGCGAACGCGGCCGCTGACCTGGCGGCGGTGGACAGCGCCCGGCAGGCGTTGCGCGCCAATCGGGTCCTGGAATTCAACAACCGGCTGGACGCTGGGGTGGCGGGGATTTTTTTGGCTCTCGTTGCGGCGATCATTTTATTAAGTTTGTGCGAGTGGTGGCGGCTGCTGGCCCGGCGGAAACCGGCGATTTTGCAGGAGACCGAACCGGTGTGGTTGCCGGAGTACGCCGTGGCGGAAGGCCGGCCGCTGCACCTGGCCGGAACCGCAGCATTGGCCCTGGCGCTGGCGAAGGAATGGTCCGGCGAAGCGCATCTGGAACGCGCCCGGCAGCAGGCGCCGGCGGTTTGTTCCTGCCCTGCCCGGGATGCAGGGCGGGTTTATGTGGCCGCGACGGAACAGCGTTTCAACGGCGTACGTCGGTGTTGCTGAATTCTGGAGGGTACTGCTTCGTCAGTGCCCTGACTAAATTTAACCATGCTTAAACAACCGCCACGCGATGAAATCGGGCGCAGACATCCGATTCACAACCCGGCAGTTGCTTCAGATAATCAAGTGATCATCGTTTTTGTGACGGTCAATACACATCAACGAAAACCGGTTCTGACAAAGTGCGACGCCGCTGAGGTGCTCCTCAAAGCCTGGGGTGAGGCCGATACCTGGGTCGTGGGTCGCTATGTCATTATGCCGGATCACATTCATCTTTTCTGCGCACCGCGGGATTTATCCGTAAGTCTCAAACGCTGGGTTAAATTTTGGAAAAGTGCCGCATCGCGATGCTGGCCCAGACGGGATGAACAGCCGGTCTGGCAGCTTGATTTCTGGGACACCCAGTTACGACGCGGCGAAAAATACGATGAGAAATGGGATTACGTCTGGCGGAACCCCGTTCGGAAAGGACTGGTGGCAAAACCGGAAGATTGGCCCTATGCTGGCGAAATAAATATTTTAGCCTGGCATGACAAATAAAGTCAGGGCACTGACGAAGCAGTGCCTTCCATAACCATGAAGATCGGACTTTTTGGCGGTTCGTTTGACCCGGTTCATCTCGGGCACCTGCTGGTCGCGCAGGCGGCGGTGGAAGAACTGGGTCTGGACCGGCTGTTTTTCATCCCGGCGGCGCAGTCGCCGTTCAAACCGGAGAACCGGCCGGCGGCTCCGGCGGAGCGGGTACGTTTGCTGCGCCTGGCCCTGGCCGGGTTTTGCCGGTATGAGGTGGACGAACAGGAACTCCGCCGGGGCGGGATCTCCTACACCATCGACACCCTGCGCGATTTTGAACGGCGCTTTCCCGCGGCGGAACGGTTTTATCTCATCGGCGCGGACAATGCGGCCAAGCTGAACGAATGGCGCGATGCCGCCGGACTGGCCCGGCTCGCGGAATTTGTGGCCATACCGCGTCCGGGCGGGACGGCGCAATTTCCGCCGCCGTTCCGGGGACGGCTGCTGAAAGGTTTTCCGCTGGCGGTGTCGTCGTCCGAAATCCGGGCGCGATTAAAGGCCGGTTTGCCGGTGAACCACCTGTTGCCGCCGGCGGTGGCGGAGGCGGTTCGCGCGGCGCAGCTTTACCTTTGAAATGTTCGGGTTTTTACGGGCCGCCGGCCGGGGACAATTTTTATGGACGTTTCGGCGTTGGAAATATACGATTGGCAATCTACGTGCTGTTCATTACCGCGGAAGGGCGGCACGGGGCTGATTTGCCGGCAGCCGCTGTTGATTCATGAAAAAGATCCTCATTATTGAAGACGACCAGATTGTCGCGAACGTTTATCGAAACAAACTTGTTGTGGAAGGGTACCAGACGGAAGCGTCACCTGACGGCGAGAGCGGGCTGAAGCTGCTGCGCACGTTCCGGCCCGATGCCGTGGTGGTGGATCTGATTCTGCCCCAGATGTCGGGCGTCGACGTCATCAAACAGATCCGCGCCGAGCCGGAATTTTCGAAATTGCCGATCATTGTTCTGTCCAATACGTATCTGACCAATCTCATCCGCGACGCGTGGAAGGCCGGCGCTTCGAAATGCGTTTCCAAGATCAATTGTTCGCCCAAGGCGCTGGTGGATCTCATGCGCCAGACGATCGGCGAAAGCGGCGCGATGAAACAGGCCGGCCGGAAGATTGAAAATCCGCTGGCTCTCAAGCCGACGCCCATCGGGCGCGAAACCGAGATCAGTTTTCAGGACAATCTCCGGAAAACGTTTGTGGCCAACCTGCCCGCCACACTTTCGGCGCTCCGGGCCGACCTGCAGAATCTCACCAAGGCCGCCAACGAAGAGGCGCGGCTCAAACATATCCACGAACTTTACCGGCGCGTTCACGCCATCAACGGCGTTGCCGCCCTCTCCGGCTTGGCCCAGATCGCGCACATGACCACCGCCTTCGAGGCGCTGCTCAAGGAAATGCACGAAAATCCCCGGACCATCAATGAGTCCACCCTGCGGACGGTGACGGCGGCCGTGGATTTTTTTGGTTTCCTGTTCGAACATGGCATCCAGCCCGACAAGCAGGAAATTCCGCCGGCCAGCATCCTGGTGGTGGACGACGAAGCCATTTCCCGCCGGGCCATCATTTTTGCGCTCGAAAAGGCGCATCTCCCGTCCGTCACCGTCGAGGACCCGAACGCCGCCCTCAAGCTGCTTTCGGAAAAACTGTATGATATCGTATTTCTCGACGTGCTGCTGCCGGGGATGACGGGTTACGAGTTGTGCACGAAGCTGCGTGAACTGCCGATGCATAAAAAGACCCCGGTCGTCTTTGTCACCCACCTGTCCGATTTCGACAACCGGGCGAAATCAACCATGGTCGGCGGCAACGATTTCATCACCAAGCCGTTCCTTTTCGTCGAACTGACCGTCAAGGCGCTCATCTATGTCCTGCGCGGCAAGTTGCAACCGGCCACTTGAAATCGGATGTGAACAAATCCCGGTGTCCCATCGGTCGCGCTTCGGTTTTTATCCGTGCCCGGACCCGGTTCGGTGTGGTTAACTCTTCCCGGCAATGATGGATTCAAAAAAACTCGCCCGGCTTTGCCGCGAATATGCCGACAACAAAAAGGCGGAAAACATCGTCGTCCTCGACGTGCGCAAATTGTCGTCGGTCACCGACTATTTCGTCATCGCGTCCGGGACGAGCGAGCCGCACTTGCGCGCCATCGTGGAGGAAGTGACCGGCCGGCTGCGGGATGAGCATGAGGTGCGCCCGCGCGCCGTGGACGGGACGGTGCATGGCGCATGGGTGGTGCTGGATTTCTTTGACGTGATCATGCACATCATGCGCCAGGACGTCCGGGAACGTTACGACCTTGAAAGCCTCTGGGGCGACGCCGTGCCGGTGACGGCCAAAAGCAGAAAATCGGGCAAACGGTGAAACGTTAAATTGTTGAAGAGTGATGGCATGGCCCGATTCAACCCGTCAGACGGTTACGGTGATTTCGGAGGCAGGGTGTTCGACAACTTCGACATTTCCTCGATCAGCTTCCTGAATTCCTCCAGGCCGGTGGCCGGAATGATGATGGTATCACGCCGTCCGCCGACGTCTTCGGTGATGCGCAGGAACCGGCCGCGGGGATTCTCTTTCAGCGTGAAAACAAAGGTTTTCCGTTCAATCTGAACCCGTTCGGATTTCAGCGTATCCTCGTTGGCCGGAGGCCGGGGGTGACCGTAACCGGATCGCCCGAAAGGAGATGACCGCTCGTTTGAGATCATAATTTCCCGCTGTCGACGCCATACTGCCGTCGCGTCGCGCTTGAGCACGACGAGCTGACGCCCAATCAGCTATCTGGATTAAATTCCGGCGGCAACCGGAATTTGTCAAATGGCTATTTCCAAAGCAGAGGGCCTCGAGATTGGTCTTTCGTTGCTTCTGCCGGACGATGCCGCCGGCCTGCTTTTGGCATCAAATTGCGTGCAACCGCCGGCGGTTTGTGATTCACTGTCGGTATTCCGGACCGATGCCGTATGGACGACACGAATTCACTCATCGAACAGCGTAAAGCCAAGCTGGCCGCCTTGCGGGCGAAGGGTATCGACCCGTTCAAAAACAAGTTCACGCCTTCGGAAACCTGCCAGCAGGCGCGCGAACATTATCGGGAAGGCCGCGAGGTCGCCCTCGCCGGGCGCATCACCGCGCACCGCGACATGGGCAAATCCATGTTCCTGGACATCCGCGACCAGAGCGGGCGGATGCAGATTTACGCGCAGAAAAACGTCCTGGGCGATGAACAGTGGAATATTTTCACCCACCTGGACCTGGCGGATTTCATCGGGGTCAACGGCACGATGTTCGTCACCAAGACGAACGAAATTTCCGTCAAAATCACCAGCTTCGTCATCCTGGCCAAAGCGCTGCGGCCGCCGCCGGCCAAGTGGCATGGTTTGGAGGACACGGAAATCCGCTATCGCCAGCGGTATCTGGATCTGATGGCGAATCCGGCGGTCAAAGAGACGTTCCTGATGCGCAGCGAGATCATCCGCGAGATCCGGAAATTCCTTCAGAAACGGGGTTTTGTGGAAGTGGAAACGCCGATGATGCAATCAATTCCCGGCGGCGCGGCGGCCCAGCCGTTCATCACCAAGCATAACGCGCTCGGCTGCAATTTTTATCTGCGCATTGCGCTGGAACTGCCGTTGAAACGGATGCTCGTCGGCGGCGTGGACAAGGTGTTCGAAATCGGGCGCGTCTTCCGCAACGAAGGCCTCTCGCGCAAACACAATCCCGAATTCACCATGCTCGAGGCCTACGAAGCCTACGGCGACTATGAGACGATGATGGACCTGGTGCAGGGCCTCGTCTGTCACGTGGCGGACAGTGTGCTCGACACGCTGTTCATCGAGCACAAGGACGCGGACGGCAAGCTGGTCAAAACCATCAACCTGACTCCGCCCTGGCACTGTGTGAAATACAAGGATCTCGTCCGGGAAAAGGCCGGGGCCGACTGGTTCGAAATTTCCCCGGCCGAACGCCGCCGGCGCGCCCAGGAACTCGGCGCCGAAACCGGCAAGGAATACGAAGATTTCGAAGTGACCGGCGCCGTGTTTGAAAAATTGATCGAGCCGACGCTGATTCAGCCGACGTTTGTCACGCATCTGCCGAAGGAACTGGTGCCGCTCGCCAAACTGTCGCCGGAAGATCCCACCACGGTGGAGGTTTTTGAGTGTTGCATCAACGGCCAGGAAATCGCGCCGGCTTATACCGAGCAGAATGACCCGATTGAGCAGCGCGAGCGGCTGGAACATCAGGCCGGCGGCGAGCAGCAGAAGCTGGACGAGGATTTCCTGGTGGCGCTGGAACACGGCATGCCCCCGGCCGGCGGCATGGGCATGGGCATCGATCGCCTGTGTATGATGTTGCTTGGCCAGGAAAGCATCCGCGACGTGATCCTGTTCCCGCAGCTGAAGCCGAAATAAACCCTGTCGGCGGAGTCAACGCGTTCCTTGGGGCGGCAATGACCTTCACCCTGCCGGGCTGAACCGGCGGATTGGAACCGGCCGGTCCGGCCTATTGACACCGGATGAGATAAAACCGTTTCGGGAAGTTGGGATCCAAGCGATTGGTGAAGCTGGAGCAGCCGATTCCATCAAAACTGTTGGTTGCAATCGCGGGCCAACTGCTCGGCGGCAGGCTCAGGTTGGTGGAGGCCAGGATGTAGTAGGTGCCGAGCGCCGCCCCGTTGACGCAGTTGATCACCAGGTTGGTTCCGGACCACCCAAACGTCAGCTTCGGCGGATCGCTGGCGGTGACGGAGACGTCGTCGATACAAACACCATATCCGTATTTCGCATTGCCTTCAAAGCCGATGTAATAACTGTTGTTGGGATTCGGCAGGGAAACCGTCTGCTGGGTCCAGGTGGCGATGTCGTTGGTGTAGGTCGCCAATAAGGTCCAGGTGCCGCCGGCCGATGTTTTGTAATAGACCCGGAGTTCATCCTGGTCGGGATTCCAAAATCCCATGCAATGCCAGAACTTCAATTGTGCATTCCGGGTTGCGGTCCCAAAATTGAGCGCGGGCGTCACCAGTTTGGTTTTGTGATCCGATGCGTCACTCGTAAAGAAGAGAATCGCGTTGTAATTTCCTCCATGAGCGGCTGAAGGGCAGCCATAGTAATCTCCGTTCTGGAATGCCCAATTTACCGAACCGGTTACACATTCCTGCGTCCAGCCGTTCGGAATCGATCCGCCGTTTTCAAAACCTTCGGTGAACGGAACGCCGAAAAGCGTCATGGCCGAGGCGGTCATGCCGGACGAATAAACCGGTCCGGAACGGACCGACCAGGCTTTGTAGTAGTACGTGCTTCCTGCCGTCAGGCCGGTATGGGAAAAGCTGGCGGCGCTGCCGTTATAAAGGACGGTACCGCCGCCGGCGATCGACGCGCCCGGCGAATAAGTTCCCGACGGTGTTCCGAAAACCGCGCTGGTGTTCCAGGCCACCACCACATTGTCGCCCGATGAATCTTTTCCCCACGAGAGATCTATCCGGGAAGGGCTGATGGTCACTGCCGAAAGGAAGGTCGGATTGTTTGCATCGATCAACACGAAATCAACTCCCCATTGATTGCCGGCCGTGGCGGAATAGTCGGTGGACTGGCCGGTGGCGATGACCTGGTTGTATAATGGGTAACCGGTTTTTGTGGCGCTCACGGTATAGGTGGAAGCAGCGGGAATTCGGGCCAGGGCATAGATTCCGCGGGCGTTGCTCGTGGCCGTGTAGGTTCCGCCGCCGGAACGTGTGGCGGTGATGGTGGCGCCCGCAATCGGCATACCGGAACCATCCGTCACCCGTCCGCTGATGATCTCACCGGTTCCATTGGTCCAGATATTGTAAAGGCAGGAATCCACCGAGTTGAAGGCGTAGTCGGCATTGATGTTCGGCAGGTTGTACCAGGCGGTGTAACTGCCCGACCAGCCGAGATTCAGATGATGATACAGCGTGGACAGATTATAGCCGTAACCGTCACAAACGATGGCGTGGCCGCTGGAACCGTCGGTGATGCCAAACAAGACCGGGCAACCGGCGTCCAGGTTGGGATTCACCATGCCGTTAAGCCCGGCGCCGATATTATCGCCGTAGTTGTTTTCCCCGAGGACGGCATTGGAATATTTAAAGGTTTGGACCATGGCTCCCGGGACATCCTCCATGAAGGCGCCGGATTCGCCGCTCCCGCCCATGTTGTATTCCATGCTCACTGAAACGCCGGCATCGGCGCACAGTGCTCCGATGGCCTGCCGCTGAATGAGCGTGGTGGAACTGTTCGGGGAAAGAACCATGTCTGCCCAATCGTAGGGCCCGCCTGCGCCATCGCCGCCGCGCAGATTCCGGCTTTGGAGAACGTCGGTGACAGAAATGGTGTAAGAACCGGTGCCGACGCCGGCAACCGGATATTGCCAAAACCTCATGAGCTGGGCCATGGCGGTGGCCACGCATCCGCAAACGTAATTGTTCGCCGAACCGGCCGCGTTCGGCGGCGTATAATAATTGTAACAGGCGTAGCCGTAGACGGTCGACTGATTCCAGGTGCTTTGAGTCAATGGAGCCACCCGGACATCCGAAATGCCCGACAGGCCCAGATCGATTCCGGAAGACACCCCCCGGGTGCCGGCCAGTTGTCCCCACTTGGTTCGGGCCGCCATAAAAGGACCCGAGGCTTTGATTCCTGCCGCTGCTTTGGCTCCGGCCATCCGGCCGGGAAGATCGCGGTTGACCAACGCTCCCAGTGGATTGGCGCTGGACGGATCGAATTGCCCGCTGGCGGCGAAGGCGACAATGGGTTCCACCAGGTCATCGGCGGCCACAATGACAAAACCGTCCGGATCCAGATAGACGACATAATAAAGCGGCGCGTTTTCGGTATCGTTGAACGTTTCGACCCGCTTGACCTGCTGCCCGATTGCGGTCTTAAGCGGAGACGGGTCGGCTTTCAGCCAGCCGATCACCACGGTCCGGGCCTGATCGGCACTCACTGGATCGGCAACCGCAATCCGGGTCAATCCGAACAACATGGCCAGGACCAGTAGCCATTCCAGGCCGGTCCGGAGCCGGTCGATCCGGCCGGTACGATGTTCGGGATCCCCGATATGTATAAACAGGCTTTTCATTACAATGTTCCGGGCCGGTGAACCGTCAGTCGTCAGGAGTGTTTCAGAGACACGCTTTGAATCATATCATGGTTTCTGATTATAACAAAGTAATGGTGTTAATTTATATGATTCACTGTGTTGCTCCGTGCAAGCAGGTGGAGTTGCGGTATTTGAAAACGGATCGTCCGTTTTCCGGTGCAGCGAATTTTGGCCGATCCGTGCGCTTTGCATTTGCCATGGCAAAAGGCGGCTACCGGACAATGGGTTCGGGCGATATTTTCCGCCGGACGCTCGGGTCATCGAACCCGGCCGCCTCGTTGTGCGGCGGGAAAGCGGCGGCGATCATTGTCGTCGGCTGGAAATGCCCGCCGAAAGCGGAATGACGGTGATCATTATCCGTCCCGGCATCAGCCCGGCCGTGTTGAATGAACTGCCGATCCCGCGGTCGATTGGCTTTGCCGGCTTGTCGGCAGCCTCGCCCACCGAAACAGACCCATTGGCTCGGGATCAAAGCCACGATTTCAGCTTTTCACGCAGAATCTGCCGCGCCCGGTACAATCGGGATTCCACGGCTTTGGGCGTCGTTTCCAGAATCCGGGCGGCTTCGACCTGGCTGAGTTCCTCCCATTCGCACAACACGATCGCCGCGCGCAAATCCTCCGGCAGCCGGCTGACGGCCGTCCGTACGGCCGTGGCGCGCTCGGCCGTCATTGCCTGTTCATCCGGTGCCGGGCGGTCCGCCGCCAGCCTGCTGCCGAGGGACCGGTCGGTGTCGCCGGTTTCCACCGCCAGTGAAACGCCCGGATGCCGGGCGCGCCAGCGGAAATGGTTGCGCGACAGGTTGGCGGCGATGGTGTAAAGCCAGGTGGAAAATTTTTCGTCGGTCCGGAAGCTGGCGCGGGCGCGGAAGACCCGGACGAACGTTTCCTGGGCCAGGTCGTTGGCATCGTCTTCGCTGCCAACCAGCCGGCAGAGAAAATGGAACACCGGCGTCGCGTAGCGTTCCATCAGGTCGTTGAGCGCGGCATCCTGGCCGGCGGCGAGCCGTTCCATGTCCGCCCGATCGCGGGCCTCGGCGGAAATTTCCGGCGCAGAGGGAGCATCAGGGCTGGTGATGCTCATGGTCCATGGTTTCCGGCATGGAAGCTTCGGTTGATTCGTGCAGATTGAGGGTCAGGCGCTGCATTTCGGCCAGGTACCGCCGGCCCTCGTCCGGCGGCATGGTCCGGCTGACTTCGGTGAAATGCTGAAGCATCTGGGCCTGGCATTGGGCGCGGAGCGCGGCCAGTTCGGCCAGTTTTTGTTGCGTCGCGGGATTCACGTTGGTGGAACCGTTCAGAACGGCGGCCACCTCGGCTTTTTTGGCGGCGATTTTGGCGCACATCTCGGCGCATTGGGGCAGATAACCATCATGCAATTTCTGGATGCGCGCCAGTTCGTCGGCATTCAGGTGAAATTCCTGGCGCAACCAGTCGAGGTCGCTGACGGATTTTGCCAGGCAACATTCGCAGACGTGCCGGCTGACGGCATAGGCGCCGCCGAACAACGCGCCGCCCAGCATCAGTGCCGCCAGCAGGATGACGAGCGAACGGTTCATGGCTCAGCGAAGCGAATGGGGAGCAACCGTCGCGAGATAGCGCGCCCGGGCGTCCTGATGCACGACCTGGCTGCCCTCGCGCACGCCCAGCAATGCGCCGGCGAAAATCAACGCGGCGGCGGTGGCCAGCGCAAAACGCGGACGCAACACCAGCGCCGCCAGCGCGTCCAGCCAGGCCAGGCCACCCGTGGAATGAACCGGCGCTTCGGCCTGTTCGATGCGGCGCCAGACGCCTTCCTGGAAACGCGGTGGCGGCGCGGGCGTGGCGCGCGATTCGCGCAGCAACGCACTGAGTACGGCGTCATCGGGATTGGAATTTTTTTTGTTCATCGGCTTCCGGGGCGGCGGAGCTTGTTCTGGCGCCCATAGTTTACTCTTTTTTCCGGCCGGGACAACCGGCGATGTGGAACGAGTTACTTCAGAACCGCGACGGTCGCGGGATTGCAGCCGGGCATGGTCGCCGGATGTTCGGCGCAGGCCTGGATGGTTTTCGGGTTGCCGGTCATTGTCCGGGCGCAAGCCATGGCCGGGGTCGTCTCGGTGGTCGTGCCGGCGGCTGCCGCGACCTGATTGCCGGCAGCGCGCGGGGTCACCATGACGATACCCGTTGTATTGATCAGATTCGGGTCATGGGCGATGCCGGCAGCCGGGTTGATCTGGTTGCCTGCGGCGCGCGGTGAGAGGAACGCTCCACCGGCATTGACGGTGAGGGTGGAGGCCAAAACAGTCAGGCCGAGGATCGGGAGGAGGATTCGAATTTTCATATCAATTTTTGCCTTATTCGGGCGACGCTTCATTGCATTGCCGAATATGTGCCGGCTTACCCCGGCCGGCGGAAAATCCCGCAAGAATTTTTTTTGCGGGATTTTCTGCGGACTGGTGTATAATTTTTGATATTCTGAAGATTATGAAAATATTGAAGAAAGTCACCGCTCTGGCGTTAACCGTTCCGTTTCTTGCCCTGCCGCTGGCCGGTGTGGCGGCGGACACCAATTCCGCGGCCGCGACCCCGCCCAAACCGGACAAACTGGCGACCTGCCCGGTTTCCGGCGACAAGCTTGGCGAGATGGGCAAACCATACGTCTTTGTCTACCAGGGCCAGGAGATCAAACTGTGTTGCCCGGGTTGCAAGAAGGATTTTGACAAAGACCCGGCAAAATACGTCGCCAAAATCCGCGCGGCCGACAAGGCCGACAAGGGCGGGGCTGACAAAAAATAACCGGTGAATGACAATTTCCGTTCGGCAATAATGCCGGGCGGTGGCAGGGTGATGACATGAAGCTGGCCTTGGTCATGATGTGCGGTTTGCTGCTGACGGGAACGCCGTTCCTGTCGGCGTCGCCGGCGTGCGACCAGCCGGCGGCCCCTGCCCGGTGCCAGTGTGGCGGCAAAATGAGCTGCTGCGCCGCACAACCGTCATCCGGTTCGCCGGCGGCCCCTGCCGTTCCAGCGCCGTTGGTTGGTCAAAACCAGATGTCCCTGTTGCCGCCGTTCCGGCTGGCCTGGCAGATGCCGGAGAGCTTCATTCAAACGATTTCATTCAGTTCCGGACCGCCGTTGGCAGCGGTCGACTCGCCGCTTTTTGCGCGGAACTGTGTCCGACTGATCTGATTTTTTTCCTTCCCCGCCCGTAGTGTGTCCGGACCCGGCCGCGGCGGGCTTCGTTTGTTCCCACGGATTTTTGTGCCCGTGTATTGCCTGACAGAATCCCGGCGGCTGCGCACAAACGGCGCCAAAACTGACAAATAAAAGCGTATGAAGGCAAAAACCATTTTGATGATTATCCTAGCCGCCATCCTGGGCGGCGCCATGTGGGTGGCGCCCCGTTACTCGCTGGCGGCGGAGACAAAACCGTCCGCCCCTAAAATTCTTTGCTATACCAGCCCGATGCATCCGTCGATTCAGTCGAAGCAGCCCGGGAATTGTCCGGTTTGCGGCATGGCCCTGCGGCCGGTTCATGCAGCGAACGACGGCACCAACTCGGTTCCGGGCACCCATCGGCCGGCGGGGCCGACATCCCCATGCTGCTCGTCGGGCGGATGTTGTCCATGAACTCCAGGCAAGCCATTAAAACATTTGGGGTTGGCGGCGTCCTGTTGCTGCTGGCGCTGGCGTTGGCCGGCTGCAAAGGCATTTCCACGTCCGGGGAACGCGAGGCGCGTCGCGAAATCAGTGGGGTGAAAGCCGTATATCGGCCCAACGACCGTCCGGCCGCTTTGCCGGAGCTCGCCACCAATTCCGCCCTCGCGGATTTTTTGACCTTTGCCATGCTCAACCAGCCGCAAGTCGCGGCGGCGTACGACGATTGGATCGGCTCGGTTGAAAACATCACGGTGGCCCGCTCGCTGCCGGATCCGCAACTCACCTTTCAGATGTATATCCAGGATGTCATCACCTCCGTTATGCCCGGTTTGATGGCGCAGATTCCCTGGCCGGGCAAATTGCGGGCGCAGGCGGAGTCGGCCACGGCGGAAAGCCGGGCCAAATATTTCACTTTTGAAGGCGCCGTCCTCCAGGCGGCCGATGAGGTCAAACAAAGTTATTACTCACTCGGCTTCCTGGACGAACAGATCCGGGTTGACCGGGAAATGCTCCAGGTGCTGTCCGAATTGGAACGCATTGCGCGGGCGCAGAATGAGACCGGTCAGGCCACGCTCCAGGACGTGTATCGTGCGCAGATCGAGGAAGACCGGTTGAGAACGGAAATTGCCAACCTGGAGGATTTGCGCCTTCCGTTGCAGGCACAGTTCAAGGCGGCGCTGGGACTCACCCGCGATCAGCCCGATCCGCCGCTGCCGGCCCGGTTCGAAAGCACTCCGCCGGCCGGGTCGCCGGATCAGATCCTCGCCGCGGCCTTTGCGCGCAATCCGCAATTAAAGGCATTGGAAGCCGAGGTGCGCCAGGCCCAGGCGTCGGTGGACCTCGCCCGTAAATCGAAACTGCCCGATGTTACGATTGGTTCGTCGGTGGACGTGAAGCAGGATCCCTGGTTGTACTGGCCGCAGGCAACGGTCACGCTGCCGATCTGGCGCGACAAAATCGCTGCGGAAATCGCCGCGGCCCGGGCCGGCCAGGATGCCGCCCGTGCCCGATTGACCGCCGGACAAATCAACCTGACGGCCGAATTTGCCCAAAAAAGCTACGACTACCGCGAAATCGTCCGCGATCTCGATCTCCTTCAAAACCGGTTGATTCCGAAGGCGCGACAGTCGCTGGTCATCGGCCAGGCCGCGTATCTTGCCGGCAAAACGGATTTCTTCAACCTGATGGATACGGAAAAGTCGCTGCTGGAATTCCGCCTGGCGGAAATCGACGCGCGCCGCCGGCGGGAACTCAAGCTGTCCGAATTATCGCTGCTCATCGCCGGAATACCGCCGGCCAACGCGCCTTTGTTGCCGGCCGCGGCTGCCAACACAACTCGTCTTTCACCATGAAAATGATCCTTATGATCCTTAACGCCCGGTTGTTAACGGTAGGGACGCCGCGCTGCAGCGTCCGGACAGCGCAGCCCGTCCTCCGCAGTAGCTCTCCCACGGAGAGTGGACGCGCTGTCCCTGCCTTCAAATACATTCTTCTGTTTGTCCTGTTGGTGGCGGGCGCCGTGGGCGGAGTTTCGTGCGGGAAAAAATCCGGCGGCGAAACCGCCACCGCCGGGACCAGGACGCTTTACACCTGCGGCATGCACCCGCAGATCATCCAGGACCATCCCGGCAACTGCCCCATCTGCGGCATGAAGCTCACGCCCATCCGGAACTCCGGTGCCAACCCCGCTGCCGGGTCCGCCGCTACGATCGCGATCGATCCCGCGACCATCCAGACGATGGGCATCCGCACCGCCGAAGTCGTGCGCGGGCCGTTGCAGCGCGTCATCCGCACGGTCGCCAACGTGGATTACGACGAGACGGCGCTGGCGGATGTGACGACCAAGTACAAGGGCTGGATTGAGAAATTGTACGTGGATGCCACCGGCGCGCTGGTGAACCCGGGAGACCCGCTGTTCGACATTTATTCGCCGGAATTGTACAGCGCCCAGACGGAATATCTCGCGGCGCTCGCGGCCCAGTCGAATTCCCTTTCCGCCGACGACCGGTCCTTGCTCGACAGCGCCCGGACCAAGCTGAAATTTTACGACATCGCCGACGCGCAAATCGTCCAGCTGGAAAAAACCCGGCAGGCGGCCAAGACGCTGACGATCCCTGCGCCGATTGCCGGGTTTGTGGTGGAGAAGGATGTCGTCGCCGGCCAGATGGTGGATGCGGGCATGCGGCTTTACCGGTTGGCGGACATCGGCGTCGTCTGGGTTTTTGCGCAGGTGTACGAGCAGGATTTGCCGGCCATCCAGCTGGGCCAGGAAGCGACGATGACGTTGTCGTATTTGCCCGACCGCAAATTCCGCGGGCGCGTCACCTATATTTATCCGACGGTGGACGAAAAGACGCGTACCGCGCGGGTGCGCATGGAATTCCACAATCCCGGCTATTTTCTCAAGCCGGGAATGTTTGCGACCGTTGATCTGCTGGCCAATCTTGCGGCGTCGGCATTGCTGGTGCCGGATTCGGCGGTGTTGCGCAGCGGCGCGAAGAACACGGTTTTTATTGCATTGCCGGACGGTCAATTCGAAGCGCGCACGGTGACGCTGGGGGCAACCGGCGACAACGACCAGGACCAGGTGCTCAGCGGTTTGAACGAGGGCGATCGGATTGTCACGTCCGGCCAGTTCATGCTGGATTCGGAAAGCCAGTTGCGCGAGGCGATCCAGAAAATGTCGAATCCGCCGGCAACCGCGGCACCGGAATCCGCGGGCACCAACGAGGCGGCCCGGCCTGAATCGATCGACCCCAACGGCGACAAAGTCGTCTGGGTCTGCCCGATGCCGGAGCACGTTTCCATCGAATACGAGCATTCGGGCAAATGTCCGATCTGCGGCATGACGCTGGTGCCGGTGACGAAAAGCGTCCTGGAAAAAACCCAGCCCGGCGGCAGGGTGCTGTATTACACCTGCCCGATGCCGGAGCACAGTGATGTCCATTCGGACAAGCCGGGAAAATGTCCGAAGTGCGGCATGACACTCATCCCGGTGATGGCGCCGCCGGCGGATGCACAACCGAAATAATCAATGAGAACGAACTTCCGTCACCCGGTTGGGCTGGCATTCCTGTCTGCCGGTTCAGGTGACTTTCGAGTCGCCCAAATTAACAGCGGACAGGAATGTCCGCGCAACCGGCAGGCTGGAAAGCCCGCCCCACGCGGGAATTAGTCATTTCCAACCATGCTCACCCGCATCATTGATTTTTCGCTGAAGAACAAGTTCATCGTGCTGCTGGCAACGGCGGCGCTGGCGCTCGGCGGCGTTTACGCGGCCAGACATATCCCGCTCGATGCGATTCCCGATCTTTCCGATACCCAGGTCATCATTTATACGCCGTGGGAAGGACAGGCGCCGAATATTGTCGAAGACCAGGTCACTTATCCCATTACCACCAAAATGCTGTCGGTGCCGCGGCAAAAAGCGGTGCGCGGTTATTCATTTTACGGTTTCTCGTTTGTTTATGTCATTTTCGAGGACGGCACGGATCCTTACTGGGCGCGGAGCCGCGTGCTCGAATATCTCAGCAGCCTGAGCGGGCAATTGCCCCGGGGCGTGACGCCGTCGCTGGGGCCGGATGCCACCGGTGTGGGTTGGGCCTTCATGTACTCCATCAATTCAACCAACCGCGACCTGGCCGAACTGCGATCGGATCAGGACTGGTATCTCAAATACCAGCTCACCGCGGTGGACGGCGTGTCCGAGGTGGCGTCAATCGGCGGTTTTGTGAAGCAATACCAAGTGACTGTGGATCCGACCAGATTGCGGGCTTACAATCTTTCCCTGCAACAGGTCGGCGCGGCCATCGAGCGCAGCAACGGGGAAACGGGCGGCCGCTCGCTGGAATTGTCCGAGCGCGAATTCATCCTGCGCGTCAAGGGGTACGTGCAAAATCTGGATGATCTGCGAAAGGTGGCCGTCGGGGCCGGCCCAAACGGTGTTCCCATTCTCCTGCGCGACGTCGCGACGGTGCAATTCGGTCCGGACATGCGCCGCGGCATCGCTGAACAAAACGGCGAAGGCGAAACCGTCGGCGGCATCGTCGTGGTGCGTTACGGTGCGAATGCCCGCGAGGTCATCCGGAACGTAAAACAGCGTCTCGGCCAGGCGATGAAAGCATTGCCGGCGGACGTCGCCTGCACGGTGGTTTACGACCGTTCCGCGCTCATTGATCGCGCCGTCAAAACGCTGGAGGAGAAATTGCTGGAGGAGAGCATCGTGGTCGCCCTGGTATGTCTGGCGTTTTTACTGCACCTGCGCAGCGCGCTGGTCGCCATCGTTGTCCTGCCCGTGGCGGTGTTGATTTCGTTTCTCATCATGTTCGGCCAGGGCCTCAGCTCGAACATTATGTCGCTGGGCGGCATTGCCATCGCCATCGGCGCCATGGTGGATGCGGTTATCATCATGATTGAGAACGCCCACAAACACCTGGAGCGTGACCGGGGCAAAAAGCCGCACTGGGAAATCATCCGTGACGCCGCGGTGGAAGTCGGTCCGGCGCTGTTTTATTCGCTGCTGGTCATCACCGTGTCGTTCGTGCCGGTGTTCACGCTGCAGGAGCAGGAAGGCCGGCTGTTCAAGCCGCTGGCATTCACCAAGACCTATTCCATGGCGGCCGCGGCGCTGCTGTCCATCACGCTGGCGCCGATCCTGATGGGCTGGTTCATCCGCGGCAAGATTCCGAAGGAGGAACGGAATCCCATCAACCGGTTTCTCATCTGGGTCTATCATCCGGTCATCGATTTCGTCATCCAACGGCGCTGGACGGTGGTCATCACCTCCGCCGTGATCGTTGTGTGGGTTTTCTTTCCCTGGAACCGGCTGGTGACCCACGTTCTGCCCGGGGGTAAAGTCCGGGAACTGGCGCTCCACGCCGGCGGACTTTTCCCGTACCAGAATATCGGTTCGGAGTTTATGCCGCCGTTGTACGAAGGCGATTTGCTCTACATGCCGACGACGTTTCCCGGCATTTCGCCGACCAAAGCGCGGCAGATTCTCCAGGTGACGGACCGTCTCATCAAATCGTTTCCCGAAGTGAAGACAGTGTTCGGCAAGGCCGGGCGCGCCGAGACGGCCACGGACCCGGCGCCAATGGACATGATTGAATCCACCATCCGGCTGCAACCGGAGGAACAATGGCCGGCGGTGGACATCCGGGACGATAACGGCCGCGTCATCGCGCACCGCCGCCGCACGCCGGATGAACTGGTGGACGCGCTGAATGACGCCGTGCAGATTCCCGGGCTCAACAACGCCTGGACGATGCCCATCAAGACGCGCATTGACATGTTGTCCACCGGTATCAAAACGCCCGTCGGCATCAAGGTGGCCGGGCCGGACCTGGCGGAGTTGGAACGCATCGGCATCGAAATCGAAGCGGTCATGCGGACCGTGCCGGGCACGGCCAGCGCCTACGCCGAACGCGTCACCGGCGGCCGTTACATCGAGTTTGAGATCGACCGGGACGCCATCGCGCGTTACGGCCTGACGGTCGGCGATGTACAGGACGTGTTGTCCGTGGCATTGGGCGGCATGCCGCTGGCGACGACCGTTGAAGGCCGGCAACGGTACACGATCAACCTCCGTTATGACCGGGATTTCCGGTCGGACCTGGAATCGCTCCGGCATGACATCGTTGTACCGACGCCGTCCGGGGCGCAAATTCCGCTGGGCGAACTTGCCCGTCTCAAGGTGGTGGACGGCCCGATGGGTATCAAGAGCGAGGGCGCCGTGCCGAATGCCTGGATTTACGTGGATATCCGCGGCGTGGACGTGGGGACTTACGTGCGGACGGCCATGCGTGCCGTGAATGAAGCAATTGCGCAGGGTGAAATCAGGTTGCCGCCGGGCTACAACCTGTTCTGGAGCGGCCAGTACGAATACATGCTGCGCGCCAAGCAACGTCTCATGATCGTTGTGCCGCTGACGCTGCTGATCATCGTGCTGATCGTTTACCTGAATACCCGGTCGGCCGTGGCGACGGCCATTATCATGTTGTCGGTGCCGCTGGCGTTGGTCGGCTCGTTCTGGATGCTGTATCTCAACGGCTACAATTTGAGCGTGGCGGTATGGATCGGGTTGATTGCCCTGGCCGGCGTGAGCGCAGAAACCGGCGTGGTGATGTTGCTGTATCTCAACCTGGCCTACGACGAATGGAAACGCGCCGGCCGGTTGCACCGCCTGACCGACCTGCGTGACGCGATTTACCACGGCGCCGTCAAGCGCGTCCGTCCCAAAGCCATGACCGCGTGCGTCATTGTGGCCGGTCTGGCGCCGATTTTATGGAGCCAGGGCACCGGAGCGGACGTGATGAAACGCATCGCCACGCCGATGGTCGGCGGTGTCGTGACCTCGGTCATCATGGAACTGGTGGTGTACCCGGCGGTATTTTTCCTGTGGCGCTCGCGCGAGGTCAGGCCGGCCGGAGACGAGAAATCCGGCGGATGAAATCAATGCGTTTCAACCGTCGCGACGCGACGGATGTAACCATTGCGGGGATCATGGTTCCGGGGTTTGAAAACCCCGGCTACCGCCAAAGGTCGCTACGCGACCATCATACGCCAAGAAATCGGCGGCAGACTTGCAGTCTTACAGCCTCTGCGTCTCCGCGTCTTTGCGTTAAAATTTATTCCCGGCCGCTGCCTTCCGCCTTCCCGCCCAGCTTCCGTTCGAGCTCGGCGACGCGGCGGATGATGTCGGGCAGATGCTGGATGGCAATCAACTGGCGCTTGGCCAGCTTGTCCGGCTGCGCGGGAATGCCCAGCCATTTCCCGCCGTCGGGGATATCGGTCATCACGCCGGATTTGGCGGCGATGGTGACCTGGTTGCCGATCTTCAGATGTCCGGCAATGCCCACCTGGCCGGCCAGCACGACGTATTGGCCCAGCCGGGTACTGCCGGAAATGCCGACCTGCGCCACCACGATGCTGCCGTCGCCGATCTCCACGTTGTGCGCAATCTGAACCAGGTTGTCGATCTTCGTGCCCTTGCCGATAATGGTCGAACCGAGAGCGCCCCGGTCGATGGCCACGTTCGCGCCGATCTCGACGTCGTCGCCAATGACGACATTGCCAATCTGCGGCACTTTGCGGTGAATCCCGGCGTCCAGTACATAACCGAATCCGTCCGAACCCACCACCGTGCCGGAGTGGATGCGCACCCGCACGCCGATGATGGTCCGCGGATAAATCGTGACGTTGGGGAACAGGTTCACCTCGTCGCCCAGTTTCGAATCGTCACCGATGAAATTCCCGGCCTGCAGAACGGCCCGGGCGCCGATCTTCACGCGCTCGCCGACGACGCAATGCGGTCCGACGTGGGCGCTCGCGTCCACCTGCGCGCTGGCGGCGATCACGGCGGTGGGATGGATTCCCGCCGGAAAAGTGCGTTCCGGAAAAAACAGGGCGACCGCTTTGGCAAATGCAATCCGCGCATTGGGCACGCGAATCAGGATTTTGGCCGCGGAGGAAAAACGCGGGTCCGCGATGATGGCAGTGGCGGCGCTTTTTTCGGCCCGGGCGAAATAGTCCTCATTTTCCGCGAAGGTCAGGTCGCCCTCGCGGGCATGTTCGGCGGGCGCAAAGCCTTTCAGGATGGCAGTGGGATCGCCGACGACTTCGCCTCCGATTGTTTTGGCAATTTCGGCAGTAGTAAATGGCATAAATGGTGTGAATGATTGCCTGTTGACTTGATTGTCGAGGCTCACTATAAAGGCGCGCGTAACCAGTTCAACCCCTAGTTTGCATGGCAAAGACCTTACGTGTCGGGCTGATCGGCTACCGCTTCATGGGGAGGGCGCATTCCAACGCATGGCGGCAGGCACCTCGTTTCTTCAATCTCAAGGCCAACGTCGAACTCCACACCATCTGCGGCCGCCACGCCGCCAACGTCCAGGCCGCCCGCGCCCAGCTCGGCTGGCAAAACGCCGTGACCGACTGGCAGGAGATCGTGGAGTCGCCGCTCATTGACATCGTCGATATCGTCACGCCGACGCATTTCCACGCGGAAATGGCCATCGCCGCGGTGAAGAACGGCAAACACGTATTGTGCGAAAAGCCGTTAGCGCTGAATCTCAAACAGGCCGAGGCAATGTACGCCGCCGCTCACAAGGCGAAGATCGTGCACATGGTCTGCCACAATTACCGCCGCATCCCGGCCATCGCGCTGGCGAAGCGGATGATCAGTGAAGGCGCGCTGGGCCGGATTTATCATTATCACGCCCGTTACGCGCAGGACCGGCTGGCCGATCCGGAATTTCCCTTGGACTGGCGCCTGCAAAAGGAGACCAGCGGTGCCGGCGTGCACAGCGACATCAATTCGCACGTGATCGACCTGGGACGTTATCTGGTGGGTGAATTCACCGAAGTCTGCGGGCTGCTCAACACCTTCATTCCCGAACGGCCGCTGGCCGATTTGCTCGCCAAAGGCACGCGCAAGCTCGGCAAGGTGACGGCGCCGGACTCGGCGCTCTTCATCGGCCGGATGGAAAACGGCGTGCTGGCAAACGTCGAAGCCACGCGCTACGCCCTCGGCCGCAAGAATCACATCGACATCGAGGTCAACGGCAGCAAGGGCTCGATCCATTTCGATTTTGAGGACATGAACCGGTTGCAATTCTATAGCGGCGACGATCTGAAGGACCGGCGCGGGTTCCGCGATATCCTGGTGACGGAACGCGACGGCATCCAGCCGTATGTGGGCAACTGGTGGCCGCCGGGGCACGGCATCGGCTACGAACACACCTTTATTCACGTGGCCGCCGATTTCGCGAATGCCTGTGTCGAAGGCAAACCAGTCCATCCGACATTCGAGGATGGTTTGAAGAACCAGCGGGTGCTCGCCGCCGTTGAGGAATCGTCGCAAAAGGGCAGGTGGGTGAAGGTGTAGGGGATCGTCGGAACCCGCCATTCTCACGCGGGTTAACCAGCCTTACGGACCGCGGCTGTCCCAGCCGCAGCAGTCTCATTCCACCAATCATGTCCGGAAATTTTAAAAGGTATTTGCCTTCCGGCCGCTGCGGCTGGGACAGCCGCGGTCCGTTTGTAGGCCGGCGTTGCCGCCGTCGTTCTTGCCACCGGTCCCGAATTTCCGGTACGCTCCCGTGCGGTGAACTGAATTATGCCTCCGACGGCCATTGAAAAAATCATTCCGATGCTTCAGGTGGCGATTGGGCCGGTCATCCTGATTTCCGGCGTCGGCCTGCTGTTGCTCACCATGACCAACCGGTTGGGGCGCGCCATCGACCGGGCGCGGCTGTTGAAAGCCGAGCTGCCCAAGCGTTCGGACGAGGAACGCGAGCCGGTGTTGGCGCAGGTCGCCATCATTTACCGGCGCGCCCGATTGATTCGCCTGAGCATCACGCTGGCCGCGCTCAGCGCGTTGCTGGCTTCCGCGCTTATCATCACCCTGTTCCTGGCGGCATTATTGCAATGGGACGCCGGCTGGCTCGCCAGCGTCATCTTCATCGCCTGCATGGGGTCGCTGTTGGTGTCGCTGGTGGCCTTCATTCGCGACATCAACCTGTCGCTGCACGCGCTCAAGTTGGAGTTGAAAGGCGTCAAACCGGACGCCGATTAGGCTGTGGGATCGGAGCGCCGGCCTCCGGCACGGCGGGGAACTGGATTGGAACATTCAACATTCAACATTCAACGCTCAACATCGAACATCGAATTGAAGAGTTGGACGTTGGGTGTTGAATGTTGAATGTTCGGCGTTTCCCAACTTTAGACCGGGCCGGAGGCCGGTGCTCCGCTCGAAGAGCATCCGTGAAACCGTGCCCAAAGCGACCAGCGGCCCGGGTGTGTTTCAATTTGGCTTGCCGGAACGTCGCCGGACGCGTATTAAAATGGCCGTCGAATCCGGGTGCCCACGTGGCGGAATTGGCAGACGCGCTAGATTCAGGTTCTAGTGGGTAACACCGTACAGGTTCAAGTCCTGTCGTGGGCACCACTTTTCATTCGTGATTCGTAATGGGTTGAATCGTTGAACCGTCCTGGAGCCCCGCTTCAACCTTTCAACGATTTAACGATTCACCCCTGACATCACCAGCTCACCGGCACGGTCAGTTTCTTGCCGAAACGATTGTGGTAATGCAGTTGGCGGTGGCGCTGGCCGTGTTCGTGGACGAGCTTTGTCAGCTTCACGTCATAGCAGCAATACTCGGCAATTTCCACGAGCTTGCCTTCCTTGAACCAACGAATGGCCTGCAGGCCCTCGGCGGTTTTTTCCACGCCGAACGTGGCCGTGGCGATGGAATCGAGCGAAAGCCGGTGGCTCAGGATGTTTTGCAAAACGACCATCATGTCCAGCGTCGGTATCTGGGTCAGGTCATAGGACGTGTAACCGTGCAATACTTCGTAGTCGAATCTCAGGATGTTGAATCCCACCACCAGATCGGCGCGCTGCAGGTCCGTGATCAGGTCGTCCACCTGTTTTTCGCCGTAGATTTTGTAATCGCCGCGCGCGGTGCCGAACGTGACGCCCACGCTCAGGCCCATGCGGCTGATATTGCCCCAGCCGCCCACTTCGTCGGCGGATTTCTGGGTTTCGAGATCGAAATAGACAACGTTTTTGGCCACAACGCGTTCAATTTACGATTTTCGGTTTACGATTTACGAGTCTTTTTCGGCCGGGAACATCGGCCGCATAAATGGTTCAGCCTCAATTTCCCGACGACTTTGGGCTTTGAACTTTGGGGTTCGGGCCTATATTTCCGGCATGTCACTGACACCTTCCACCATGCTGCCGCTCGGCACGTCAGCGCCCGATTTTCAATTGCCGGATACCAACGGGAAAACCGTGTCGCTGGCGGATTTCAAGAGCCAGGCGGCGTTGGTGGTGATTTTCATGTGCAACCACTGTCCCTACGTAAAGCACATCCGCGCCGGCCTCGCCCAGCTGGCCCAGGATTATCTGCCGCGTAACGTCGCCATCGTGGGAATCAATGCCAACGACGTGGCGAATTATCCCGACGACAGCCCGGCCAAAATGGCGGCCGAGGTCAAGGCCGCCGGATATGCGTTTCCGTATCTCTACGACGAGAAGCAGAACGTCGCCAAGGCCTATCGCGCCGCTTGTACGCCGGACTTTTTCCTGTTCGACCGCGGGCGCCGGCTGGTTTATCGCGGCCAGTTTGACGGCAGCCGACCGGGCAATGGAATCCCCGTAACCGGAAAAGATCTTCGTACGGCCATCGACGCGGTGCTGGCCGGAAAGACGACGTCGGAATTCCAGACGCCGAGCATGGGTTGCAATATCAAATGGAAAGCCGGCAACGAACCGGATTATTTTTGATTAAGAGCAAAGCCCGGCGGTTTAAGGCGGCCGGCCGAATTCGGGCGCCTCTGGCACCGATCTCGACGAAGGCGTTTGAAGGGTTTGGAATTCCGCGTTGACGCGGCCAAATGAGGGGTTTTGCCGATCCGCCTGAAGGCGGAACTCCAGACCAGAACCGAGTCAGGATGCGCCGGGTGAATTCACGGTGTAACGAATCCCGGCCGGCCCGGTCCATTCTCTGGAAGTTTTTGTGATGCCCGCCGAAAATCAGGATGGAGCCGAAACCGGCCGCGCGGCCGGGGCCGCTCCGGAAATTCTGGAACAACTGGTGCGCCGGGCTGAAAGCGCCGGCGCGAGCGACATTCATCTCCAGATGCGCGGCCGGACCGCCGACGTCGCGGTCCGTCTCGACGGCCTGATCGTTCCCGATACCAGCCTGCCGGCCGAGGTGGCGGATCGCGTTTTCGGCCGGATCAAATTCCTCGCCCGGCTGAAGACGTACCAGGATTCGTTGCCGCAGGACGGCCGCATTTCCCACGACGACCTGGGCTGCCGGAACGATATCCGCGTGGCCACCTATCCGACCGTGACGGGTGAGAAAATCGTCCTGCGGCTTTTCAATTCGTCCCCGGCCATATCGCTGCGCGAACTGAATTTGCCGGATACGATGGGCGGCGAGTTGGAAAGTGTTCTCTGCCAATCCGCCGGCCTGGTGCTTCTCACGGGCCCGGCCGGCAGCGGCAAGACAACGACGATCTACGCCTGCCTCCGCCAACTCGTCGAAACCGGCGGCCGCCAGATCATCACCGTCGAGGATCCGGTGGAACAAATTGTTCCGGACACGATGCAAACGGAGGTCAATGAAGCGATCGGCCTCGATTTTGCCCGCGCCGCGCGGCATCTGTTGCGGCAGGACCCGCAGGTGTTGATCATCGGCGAGATTCGGGATGAAGCCACGGCGCAACTGGCCGTTCGCGCCGGGCTGACGGGGCACCTGGTGATATCGACGTTGCACGCCGGTTCGTGCCGGGGAGTTTTTGAACGGCTGCTGGTGATGTGTGCCGACCACTCGGCGGTGGCGAGCGCCGTCGAACTGGTGATCAACCAGCGGCTGATCCGAAGGCTGTGCGCCGGGTGCGGCGGCGCGGGCTGCGACCGTTGCCTGCGCACCGGCTATCACGGGCGGGTACCGGCGGTGGAATGGCTGCGGGTGGACGAGGCGGCGCGGGCGAAAATCCGTCAGCGGGAATTGACCGGCCTGGTTCCGGCGCGGTCCCTGGAAGAATCCGCGCGTGAGCTTTTGCAGCGGGGTTGGTCCAATCAGGCAGAATACCAGCGGGTATTCGGCCTATGAAAACGGACGAATTTGCCTTCTTCAACCAACAGCTGGCGGCCATGTTGCGGGAGGGCATCCCGCTGGAGGGCGCGCTGCGGCGGCTCTGCCAGGAAATGCACGCCGGCACACTGCGCGCGGAATTGCAGGCGCTGGAGGCCGATCTGGCCCGGGGCACGCCGCTGATGGACGCCTTGAAATCGAGGCGGTTGCCCGAACTTTACCAGCGGATGATCCTGGTGGGGGTAAAAAGCGGCGACCTGCCCGGCGCACTGACGATGGTGGCGGATTATTTCCAGCGTCAAAGCAGCCTGTGGACCCGGCTGAAAGGGTTGATGGTGTATCCGCTGATTGTGGTGTTTGCGGCATTTGTGATTTCGCTGATGTTCGCCCTGCTCTGGTTTCGCGTGATCGGGCCGGTCCTGATGGTCGATTTCAACGCGTGGTGGCGGGTTCCCGCCGCAACGGCTTCGGCCCTGGTGATCCTGGAACACGTCTGGATTTTCCCCGTGGCGTTCGGCCTGTTGTTCCTGCTGGGTTTGTCCGCCGTCTTCGTTCCGGAGCTGCGGGAAAAATTTCGGTGGCGACTGCCCGCCTTCAAGGAAGCCAGCGTGTCGCGCATCGCTTCGTCGTTGCATCTGCTGGTGAAGAACGGCGTCAGCCTGCCGGAGGCCATCGGATTGGTTGAACACCTCGAAACGAACCGCGAGGCGGCCTCGGATCTGGACGGCTGGCGGAAAAATATCACGTCGGGCGTGACGAAATTTTCCGAGGTCGCGGCGCGGAACCGCTTGTTTCCGCCGATGTTCGTCTGGGTGGTGGCTAACGCGGGCGAGGATTTGGCGGCGGGTTTCCGGCGCGCCGCCGATATCTATCAGGCCCGGGCCATCTACCGGACGGAGATGGTGCTCTATTCGGCTCTGCCCATCTCCGTCCTGTTTCTGGGGGCGATTATTTTGTCGCAGGCGTACCTGGTGGCGAGCCTGTTCCTCGCCTTCTTCAACTGGATCGGATGATTATGCTCGCTTCAATCTCCAGCGGGTCGGAGTCGTTTGGCTGGTGGTCGCTGCCGGTCAGCCTGGTTTGTTACGCGCTTTTTTTCCTGCTGCCGATCGGCTGCCTGGCCGTCGTATTGCACAAAATTTTTTCCCTGCCGTTGCGGCGGCGCGAGCGCGCCCGGTTTTTTCTCGACCTGCTGGAAACGGTGCTGGAGCGAGGTCAGTCGCCGGAAATTGCCATTCTGTCCGCCGCGGAAAGCCGCGACCCGGCGCCGGGCGTGCGCTTTTACCTGGTGGCGGCCCACATTGAAGGCGGCCTGCCTCTGGGTGAGGCGCTGGAAAAAGTGCCGCGCTTTCTGCCGCCGCAAATCGCGGCGATGTTGCGCGCCGGTGAGAAGCTGGGCGACCTGAATCGCGTGCTGCCGGCCTGCCACGAAGTTTTGCGCGATCCTCCGGCTGCCGTCCGGAGCGCCATGCATTACCTGGTGGCGGTGCTGCTGGCTTTTTCGCCGGTGGCGATTTTTGTGATGTCATTCCTGACGGCTGTCATTTTTCCGAAATTCCGCGAAGTCATCGCCGGGATGGGAACGCCGCCGCCGGCATTCGCGCGACTGGTTCTTTCACAAACGGGCTGGCTGGTTGGATTCGAAGCCGTCCTGTTCGGGTTGCTGTCTCTGGCCACGTTCATCTACATCGGCGGTCCCGGGTTCATCCGGTGGTTCCAGAATCCGAACTGGCCTTTGGTGGATTGGCTGAAATGGCGGATTCCCTGGAAGCAAAAACAGCTGCAGCGGACCTTTTCCGCGATGCTGGCGGTGTTGCTGGACGGGGGTGTGCCGGAAGCCGAAGCCGTACGGCTGGCGGGCCAATGCACCGCCAACGAGATCGGCCGCCGGCGCGCCCGGCTCGTCCTGGCCGCCATGCAACGGGGAATCAAACTCGATGACGCCGTCCGGGCGTTCGACGATCACGGCGAATTTCACTGGCGATTGGCCAATGCGATTCACGCCCGCGGCGGGTTTCTGGCGGCGTTGCGCGGCTGGCATGAAGCGCTTGATGCCAAAGCCTTCCAGCAGGAGGAGGCCGCCGCGCACGTTGTCACCAGCAGCCTGGTGGTTTTGAACGGGGTGCTGGTTGCGCTGGTGGCGGCGACGGTGTTTGGCACTTTGATTTTGATGGTGAAGGTGATGACCGCTGAATTATGAACTTGAGAACACACAAAACCGGCTCTTCTCCGTTTGGACGCAACGACGGGTTCCTGGTCGTGGATCTGTTTGTAGGCATGGTGATTCTCGCGGTTGGCATCCTGCCTCTGGCCTTCACTTATGTTGAGGACACGCGAATGTTTCGCGCCGAATATTTCCGCGGTGTCGCCATGGAGATTGTGGATGGCGAGATGGAGGTTCTGGCGGCGGGCGAAGCGCGGGATTTGCCGGAGGGGCCGCATCCGTACATCGTTCATGCCCGTGCCGCCGAGACTCTTCCGCCCGGTCATTTTCAACTGACCCGCACCGGCCGGCAGCTGCGCCTGGAATGGGACCCGGACCAGCGTCTGGGGATCGGCCCGGTGGTTCGCGAGACGATCAGCAAATGAAACCGCGCGTCTCCAGCGACAGAGTTCGGCTTCAGAGCGGCTATTTGCTGATTGAATGTCTGGTTTATTTAGCCGTGGTCACGGTGGTGCTCGGCCTGGGCACCGCGGCGTTTTATGTGTGTTGGGACCATTCGAAGGCGCTGGGCTATGCGACGGACGACCTGACCGCCGCCCTGCATGCCGGCGAACGCTGGCGCGCGGACGTTCGTAACGCCACCGGCGCCATCACGGCGGAGGCGACTCCGGAAGGCGAGCGGCTGCGTATTCCGCGGAAGGACGGTGAAATCATCTACAATTTCGATGCCGGTGAAATCCGGCGCCGCATGGCCTCGTCGGATTTTTCGGAATTGCTGCTTCCCCGGGTTGCGGCTTCGCAGATGGTAAAAGAAACGCGCGGACCGGTGACCGCCTGGCGCTGGGAAGTGCAACTGGCGCCCCGCCGCAAAGAAACCCGCCTGCCGCTGGAATTCACGTTCGAGGCCGCCGCCAATTCGACGCCATGAAAATTTCCGCCTCCAATTCACATCGACGTCAGCGCGGTTTCGCGACATTTTTTCTTTTGGCCCTGGTAATGATCATGGTGATGCTGATCACGATCAACAGCCGGATGCTGTTGCATCTGCACGGTGAACTGAAGCTGCTCGAGCAACGGCAGGTTCAGCGATTGAACGCTTCGCAAACCAATCAAACCGCCGCCGCCGTTTCCCCGGCGCCTCAGGAATCCAAATGAATCCCGCCGCCGAAGCCAAAATCCGGATGATCAACAACTCGTTGCGGTGCTTTGTCTTCGGATTGCTGGGACTGTTGCCGGCCATTGGCCTGCCCTTCGCCATTGCGGCGCTGGTCGTTTCCGGGAAGGCGCGGGCGGACCGGAAGAATTGCTGGAATGCGGCCGATGCCTACCGGAAGTGGGGCGTGGCCTTCGCCTCGATCGGAGCCATTTTCTGGTGTTGTATCCTCGTCATTCTGCTGTGCGCAATCGCGTCGGGCTGAAGCAAACCCGGGCCGCGGGCTGGATCTTGCAGCCTCAACTCTTCGGCAATTTTCCATCCACCAGGTCGCAGAGCACGTGGTAAAGCAGTTTTTGGCCTTCCTGAATCCGCGCGGTGTCGGTGCCGGGCACGAGCAGATCGATCGTGGCGATGCCCTTGGTATAACCGCCGTCGCGGCCGAGGAAACAAATGCTGTCGATTCCCTGTTTCCGGGCTTCCTCCAGCGCGCGGACGATGTTTTTTGATTTGCCGCTGGTGGTGAAGGCGACGAGCACGTCGCCCTTTTGCGCCAGGCCCCAGATCTGCCGGGCAAAAATCTCGTCGGCGTGGTAATCGTTGCAGACGGCGGTCATGAATTCACCGTTGGCCGTGAGTGAAATGGCCGGGTACGGCCGGCGATCGTCGCGAAACCGGCAGAGAAATTCGGTCGCCAGGTGCGTGGCGTCGGAGGCGCTGCCGCCGTTGCCGCAGATGAGCAATTTGTGGCCGCCGGTCAGGCATTGCAGGACCATCTTTGCCGCCCGGTTCAGCGGTTCCTCCAGCCCGGCCAATCCGCGCAGGTGGGCAATGGAAGATTCAATCGCCTGTTGCAACTGTGTCATGCGGCGAGATTAATGAATGGCCATTGAAAGAAAAGGCGAAATGCAGTATCCGGGCCGTGGCAGCCGACGTAAGGAGGCTCTGACCTTTTGGATTTGAAATGGAGTCTCGTTCCTCAGCTGGGTAGTATCTTAATTGGTTGGTAGGGCCGAGCTGCCGCTCGGCCCGGCGGCGCACAGCGCCGCCCTACCGTTCAATTTTGCCGAAGCCGATATCAAATTCAGACACTGCCCTCAGCTGCTACGTCTTGAGTATTTGCGCCACACCGGCTATCTTTTGACACATGCCGATTTACGAATTTCATTGCGAGAAATGCGAGCGCGACAGCGAAATCCTGGTCCGGTCCAGCGACTGGAAAGGTACGGGATGCCCGCATTGCGGGTCGAAGAAATTAACCAAGAAATTTTCCGTATTCGCCTCGGCCGGCGGCGATGGCGCCGGTGCCGGAGGTGAAAGCGGCGGCGGCGGCGGTCATTGCTGTGGCGGCGGCTGCAGTTGCCATTGATCGTTTTCGTAGCAGCCGACGTAAGGAGGCTCTGACTGGTTTTGGAATTGAAATTAGAGCCTCGTCACTTCGGCGGCTACGGTTCAACCATTTCCCGGACGTCCACCCGGGTCAAATCCTCCACCGCCCAGTCGGGCGCGTGGTTTTTTAATTCATCGAGCTTCGCGCCGCCGGTGGCGACGGCCAGGACTTTGGCGCCGATGAATTTTCCGCAGCGGATGTCAAACGGTGTGTCACCGACGACGACGATTTCCTCCGGCTGCAGATCCTTTCCCAACACGCGGCGTCCGCGTTCCAGGGCGGCGGCGGCGATATGGTCGCGGTCCTCGTGGTCATCGGCAAATCCGCCGGTTTTAAAATGGTCCCACAGGCCGTAGTGGCGGAGTTTGATTTCCGCCCCGAGCCGGATATTGCCGGTGAGCAGGCCGAGGGTCGGCGGGCGGGGCAGCGCGCGCAGGCGGTCGATGAATTCCGGCGCGCCCCGGCAGGGCCCGCCATGGCTTTGCGCGAGGATCTGGTCGAGCCAGAACACATAATTTTCGAAGAAGCGCCGGAAATTTTCCGGTGTGGCGGGAATGCCGTTGTGGCCGAACAGTTCGCGAACGAGGCTGAAGTCAGTGCGGCCGGCGAACCGGACTTTTTCCGTGCCGTTGGGCGCGTTGAACTGCGCGGCCAGCGTCCGGGCAAACGCCCGCGATCCGGCCCGGCCCGTGTGCACGAGCGTGCCGTCGACGTCAAATAAAACCAGTCGCACCATCCGGACAGATTGCCGGAACCCGCGATGCCCGGCGAGATTTTTGTCGGTTTCGATGCTTGAAGCAGCGCTGATTTTCCGATAATCAGGGGCACTCTATGAATTCCTCAAATGCAGGGACACCGGCTTCGAGTAATTATCGCTGGGTCATTTGCGCCCTCCTGTTTTTTGCCACGACCTTCAATTACCTGGACCGGCAGGTGATCAGTTATTTGAAGGATTATTTCTGCCGGCCGTCGCATCAGGCGGGCGAGGCCCAGACGTTTTCGCCGGGTGATTTCATGGATCTGCCGCTCCTGGTGGATGAATTAAAGCAGCCGACCAATGCCATCAGCACTTATCTTCGGAACCAGCTAAGCGCGGGAACGCAGTCTGCCCTGGAAAACTATCAGGGCCCCGGCTCCGACGCCGTTCCGTTGCAGACCAACCTGGTCCAGAGCCTGAATGCGCTCATCGGCGGCCCGTTGATTTACAACACCAACCGTTTTGCCGGGGTGACCCTGCGGCCGGAAACTCGAAAACTGCTGGAGGCGAATCCCACCGGCTCCGAACTGCTCCAATTGAACCGTTGGCTGTTGGATGACGCCTATCCGCGGGAAATATCACGCAACGGGTTCGGCTGGTCGAACACGGATTTTGCGAACCTGACGTCCTTTTTCACGGCCTTTTACGCCGGCATGACCATTATCGCCGGTTGGATTATTGACAAGATCGGCACGAAGATCGGCCTGGCGCTGTCGCTGATCGTCTGGTCGATCTTCGGTATCGCGAATGCATTCGTTGGCCGGCTGGTGTCGATGCACATCCTGGTGCGCAGCGGGTTTGCCATTGGTGAAGGCGGGAACTTTCCGGCGTCCATCAAAACCGTCGCCGAATGGTTTCCCAAGAAGGAACGCGCCCTGGCGACGGGCATTTTCAACAGCGGCTCGAATTTCGGCGCGATGATCGCCGCGCTGTTTGTTCCCTGGTGCATGATTTATTTCGGCGATGAACTGGGCTGGAAGATGGCGTTCATCATCACCGGCGCGGCGGGTTTTCTCTGGCTGATCTTCTGGTTCTGGCTGTACGAAATTCCTGCCCGCCAAAAACGGCTTTCGAAGGCTGAATTTGATTACATCCACAGTGACAAGGATGAGGCGCAGGACGGGGACAAGCTGGCGCCCCGGGAATCCTCGTTCGGAAAACTGTTCTCCTTTATTGGACGCGCTCCGCGCGCGGCATTTTGGGGGACGCTAATCCTGGCCGGCATTCTGACGTCGTTCATTTTCCTGATGACCACGCTGGTGGTGGTTCCCAACGGAAAGGTCTATGTCGCGGGAGAAAGTCTTCACCATGTGGCGAAAAGCGTTTTCGTCGCCCCCAACGACGTCGGTTACGTCCTGGCGTTCCGGCTGGTCTGGCTGGCCGGCATGGCCTGGATCTTTCTCGCGCTGCAGGCCAAGCGCTGGCATGACCTGGGCAAGAGCGGTTGGCTGGTTCTGATCAATCTGGTGCCGGGGGTGGGGACTTTGATTTCCGTTCTGATCCTGGGATTCGTCAAGGGCGGTTCCGGCCAGAACCAGTTCGGCAGGCAATCCAGTCCGGGCGTGCTGGGCTATCCCCAGACCTGGTCGTTTTTCTGGGGGAAATTTCTCACCGACGGCATTTGGTGGTTTTACCTGTTCTGGCTGCCGGATTATCTGACCAAACAATTCAACATGACGCATGCCCAGATCATGCTGCCGACGTTCATCGTTTACGGCATTGCCATTGTCGGCAGCGTTTACGGCGGGAGCATTCCGCTGACGCTCATCAAGCGCGGCATGGCGGTGTACAAGGCCCGCATGCTGGCCATGTTCCTGATCGCACTGGCGCCGCTGGCGGTGTTGACAACGCAATACTTCGGCAACGTCAGCCATTTCGGCGGCATGGCGTCGGTGCTGGCGATCACGATGATCTGTATCGGCGCCGCGGCGCACCAGGCCTGGTCGGCCAACCTGTTCACGACCGTTTCGGACATGTTCCCGAAACGGGCGGTCGGGTCGGTGACCGGTATCGGCGCCATGGCCGGCGGACTGGGCGGCGTGCTGGTTCAACAACTCGCCGGCGGTCTGACCGATGCGTTCAAGGCGACCCCGCAAACCGCCTATCTCGTCATGTTTATCGTCTGCGCGCTGAGTTATCTGATCGCCTGGGTCATCATGAAGGCGCTGGTGCCGCAGCACAAACCGATCACCGACCTGTAAACCGGCGGGCAGACCAAACCGAAACCTTTCAGCGCCAAAGACTCAATACTGGTGGGGCGAAACCCTGTCGAGCCATCTCGCGCGAGCCCCAACCGATGATTGGGAGTTTGGGCGTCGCGGAGCTCCGCCCTCCGAAAGAAAAAAAGCGCGGGCCGAAGCCCGCGCCTGACATAATTCTGAATCCTGGATTCTGTTTCCTGAATTCTTCTTCCTACACCGTATACGTGCCGGCGGCGGTGGTGCCGCCGCGTCCGGTCCAGTTCGTATGGAAGAACTGCCCGCGCGGCTGGTCCACGCGTTCGTAGGTGTGTGCGCCGAAATAATCGCGTTGCGCCTGGAGCAGGTTGGCCGGCAGGCGTTCGCTGCGGTAGGCGTCGTAGAACGCCAGGGCGGTGCTGAACGCCGGGACGGGGATGCCCTTCTTCGCCGCCATCGCCACCACGTTGCGCCAGGAACGCTGGCAGTCCTTGATGGCCTTCTTGAAGAACGGATCGAGCATGAGGTTTGACAGCTTGGCATTCTTGTCGAACGCCTTCTTGATGTCGCCGAGGAACACGCTGCGGATGATGCAGCCGCCGCGCCACATCAGGGCGATGCCGCCGTAGTTCAGGTTCCATTTGTGTTCCGCCGCCGCCGCGCGCATGAGCATGTAACCCTGGGCGTAGCTGACGATCTTGGACGCGTACAGCGCCTGGCGGATGGCTTCGATGAATTTCTTCTGGTCGCCCTTGATGGTGGGTTTGGGGCCCTTCAATTTTTTGGCGGCGGCCACGCGTTCCTCCTTCATGGCGGAGACGCAGCGGGCGTAGACGGCCTCAGCGATGAGGGTGATGGGAATACCGAGGTCCTGGGACGAAACCACGGTCCATTTGCCGGTGCCTTTCTGGCCGGCGGTATCGAGGATCTTGTCCACCAGCGGCGTGCCGTCGGTGTCCTTGAAAGCGAGGATGTCGCGGGTGATCTCGATCAGGTAGGAATTCAATTCGCCCTTGTACCATTCGGCGAAGACCTCGTGCATCTGGGGTGCGGTCAGGCTGAGGCCGGTTTTCATCAGGTTATAGGCTTCGCAGATAAGCTGCATGTCGCCGTATTCGATGCCGTTGTGGACCATTTTCACGTAATGGCCCGCGCCGCCTTCGCCGACCCAGTCGCAACAGGGCGTGCCGTCCTCGACTTTGGCGGCGATGGCCTGGAAGATGGGTTTGACGTGGGGCCAGGCGGCGGGTGAGCCGCCGGGCATGATGCTGGGGCCATGCCGCGCGCCTTCCTCGCCGCCGCTGACACCGGTGCCGATGTAGAGCAGTCCCTTGCTCTCGACGTACTTGGCGCGGCGGATGGTGTCTTCGAACAGCGAATTACCGCCGTCGATGATGATGTCGCCGGCCTCGAGGTGCGGCAGGAGTTGTTCGATGAATTCGTCCACCGGCTTGCCGGCCTTGACGAGCATCATGACACGGCGTGGCTTTTTGAGCTGGGCGACCATTTCCGGGATCGAACGCGCGCCGAGCACTTTGGTGCCTTTGGCTTCGTTGGCGAGGAACTGGTCCACCTTCTCGACCGTGCGGTTGTAGGCCACGACGGTGAAACCGTGGTCGTTCATGTTTAGAATAAGGTTCTGGCCCATGACGGCCAGACCGATCAATGCAATATCAGCTTTAGGTTCCATATAAAATTTTTCCAATACTTAATCGCCCGTGAGAATCGGCGCTTTTAAACACCACTGAAGGCGGCAAAACCGCCGTCGATGGGGATCACCACGCCGGTCACAAAACCCGAGGCGTCCTCGGCCGTCAACCAGAGCAACGCGCCCACGAGATCTTCCGGCACGCCAAACTTGGTCATCGGCGTATGGGCCAGGATGGTGTTGGCGCGCGGCGTCCACGAACCGTCCGGCTTGGTCAGCAGGGTGCGGTTCTGGTCGGTGACAAAGAACCCGGGGGCGATGGCGTTGACGCGGACGCCGACTTTGGAGAAATGGACGGCGAGCCACTGGGTGAAATTGCTCACGGCCGCCTTGGCGCCGCTGTAGGCCGGGATTTTGGTCAACGGCCGGAAGGCGTTCATGGAGGAGATATTGATGACGGTGCCCTTGCCTTTGGCGGCCATTTCGCGGGTGAACGCCTGGGTGGGCAGCAGCGTGCCGAGAAAATTCAGGTTGAACACGAACTCGATGCCTTTCGGGTCGAGATCGTAAAAGGTAATCAGATCCTTGGTGGAACCCGACAGATCCTCCTTGCGCAGATGTTCCAGGCTGGTGGTGCCTTTGGGATGATTGCCGCCGGCGCCGTTGATGAGGATATCGATCGGGCCGAGTTCCGATTTCACTTTGTCGTTGGCGGCCGCGAGGCTTTCCTTTTCGAGGACGTTGCAGGCGACGCTGATGGCATGGCCGCCTTCCTTGCGGATCTGGGCGGCGACCACTTCGGCGGCTTCCTGTTTCAGGTCCGCCACGGCCACTTTGGCGCCGCAGGCGGCCAGGGCGCGCGCCATGGTGCTGCACAACACGCCGCCGCCGCCGGTGATCAGCGCCACTTGATTCTGCAAATTCACCTTGAATGGAACATTCATTATTCCTGCTTTCCGATTGAGGGTTATGGTTTGGGTTAGTCTTTAAATCGCCCCCGATACGCCCACAGACCGAGCGCCGGATTGGAGATGTAAAAAATCTTTTCGCCGTCGGGCATCGTGTTCCAGCCGTCCTTCAGTTTGGCCGGGTCGTAACGCTGCGTCATCGTCTTCAGATCGGCGTACTTGAAATTGACGCTTTCAATTTCCTGCTTCGTGAGCTGGCCGGGGCAATAGGTGATGCTGAACCGGTCTTCGGAGGAACCGTGGATGAAATGCGCCGCGGCGCTGAGGTTGTTGCGCAATTCCTCGTTGGCCTTGACGGCGGCGAGCGTTGCCGGCGTGCCGCGGTAACCGTATTTGCGGATGAGCCGGTCAATTTCCTTGTCCTCGCCGAATTCCTTCAGGCCCGGGGCGAGCACGATCAGTTCACCGGCGTCGGCCATGGCCATGCGGGTGCGGTAGATGCTCTTGTTGCCCAGCCACGTGCTCTTGAACTCGGACGGGTCGAGGTAAACCACCACCTTCTTGAGCGGCGCGTCGAGCATCTCGAAATTGACCTTGAGCGACAGCGCGGCGCCTTTGTCGAAGCCGGAAATATCGTCGCTGATGTACAGCCCGCGCACCACCAGCTTGCCGTCGTCGCCGCGTCCGACGACGGTATGGACGTAGACGATGGGCAGGTGTTTGGTGAAATTTTCCGAGGCGTAGTTCAGGAGGCGTCGAACGGGCGTATCGGCCCGGCCCATCATCCGTTCCATGCCGTAGGCGGCGCCGACGAAATGGCTTTTGTTGATGCCTTCCTGCCCGCCGGTGCCGACGAAGATGTTCTTGTTGTAATTGGCCATCCCGACGACTTCGTGCGGGACGACCTGGCCGACGGACAGGATCAGATCGTGTTTTCCCGTCCAGATCAGATTGGCCAGCTGGGCCGGCCAGGGAAAGTCCACGGCGCCTTCGGAAACCTTTTTGACGAATTCACCGGGGGCTTCGCCGACGGTGGTGATGCCGGTGCGCCAGTTGTGGACCCGGAAGAGTTTTTCAGGCACGCCGGCGAACATTTCGGCGATTTGCGCCGACGTCATGGGCGTATGGGTGCCCAGCGCGGGCAGAACGTCCGTCAGGCGGTCGCCGTAATAATCGTAAATGAGCCGGGTGACCGGTCCGGCGTGCGAATGGAACCGGGTGAAATCCGGTGGAACCACGAGAACCCGCTTGCGCGGGCCGATGTGGTCGAGAGCATGGGACAAACCTTTCCGCAAGTCGTCCAGGGACAGCTTGTCGCTTACGGAACCGCGTTCGTAGTACAACATAAATCCGATTTACTTATCTTCCTCAGGTTGATTGAACCTTGAGGGCTGATTGCATCTTAAGTGCCAGACAGGTCCAGATTAACGTCATTCAGTCTGGAAACCTTAAGAATCTCTCCAAAGACCTGCGGATTGTAAAGTCCTTTTCCCCCATCGGCCGTCTGGTTCGCCTGCGTTTTGCAGAAAAACGAAACTGTTTTGCAAGATTTTTACAAAAACCCCCTTGCGCCGCCCGCCCGTTCTGGAATTCTATCCGGACGATTTAACCGCCAAACATCAATTCATCAATTATCATGAGCAAAGGTCTGAATATTCCCAAGAGCGGTGCGCTGGACTTTCTGTCGCTGGGCGCCCTGGTCAACCGTCTGGATCCCGGTATTATTCCGTTCCGCAAGGCGACGGAATGCCGCATCCACGTCAGCGGCGGCGAGTTCAATTGCGCCGCCAACCTGTCGGACTGCTTTCGCCTGAACACCGGCATTGCCACGGCCCTGGTGGAATATCCCATCGGCGACCTGATTGCCGAGCGGGTGCGGGCGATGGGGGTGAAACCGTTTTACAAGAAGTTCAAGCACGACGGCGTGCGCGGCCCGAATCATGCGACGGTTTACAGCGACCAGGGCCATGGCGTGCGCGCCCCGGTGGTGTTTTACAACCGCAGCAACGAGGCGGGCGCCCTGCTCAAGGCCGGCGATTTCAACTGGAAAGAAATTTTCGGCGCCGGCGTGCGCTGGTTCCACAGCGGCGGCATCTTCGCCTCGCTGTCGGAAACCACCGGGCCGCTGATCATTGAAGCCATGAAAGCTGCCAAGGCGGCGGGTGCAGTGACGTCGTTTGACCTCAATTTCCGCCAGAAACTCTGGGATATCTGGGGCGGTGACAAGAAGGCGTTGTCGGTGATGAAAGGCATTGTCGAGCACGTGGATGTGCTGGTCGGCAACGAGGAAGACCTTCAAAAAGGCCTGGGCCTGAAAGGTCCGGACGTGCATGCCAAGTCCAAGCTCGACCCGAGCGTGTTTTTCGGGATGATCGATTCGGTGGTGAAGAATTACCCGAACGTCAAGGTGGTGGCCACCACGCTGCGCGAGGTCCATTCCACCAACCGCCACAGCTGGGGCGCGGTGGCCTGGATTGACGGCAAGACGTATACGTCGCCGACCTGCGAACTGGATGTCTACGACCGGGTCGGTGGCGGCGACGGTTTTGCGTCGGGCCTGTTCTACGGCATGCTCAGCGGCGAGAAACATCAGGAATCGGTGAACCTCGGCTGGGCGCACGGCGCGCTGCTGACCACCTTCCCCGGCGATACGACCATGTCCACGGTGGAACAGGTCAAAGCCTTTGCCAAAGGCGGCTCGGCCCGCATCCAGCGGTAAAATCAAGTCCCGGCCGGAGGGCGCGGCCCATCCCGCGCCTTCGAACCGGGCTTTTGCTTGCGCCCAGGGTGAGTTCTGGTAATTTCACTGTTCAGTTTTTGAAATGAAAATTTCTGTTCCCAAAGAAACGCATGCCGGCGAGACCCGCACGGCGTTGACACCGGAGGGCGCCGCCAAGCTGGTCAAGCTCGGCGCGCAAGTGGAAATCGAAGCCGGCCTGGGAGTGGCGGCGGGTTTCGGCGACGAGGCCTATACCAAAGCCGGCGCGGCGGTGGCTGCCGACCGCCGGGCGCTGGTCAGTTCCGGCGACATCGTGTTGCGATTGCGCAAACCGCCGGTGGAGGAGGTTGCCTGGCTCAAACCGAATGCGGTTCATGCGAGCCTGCTGGATCCGTTCAACGAAAAGGACCTGGTGGCCAAACTGGCCGAACGCGGGGTCAGCGCGATCAGCATGGAATTCATCCCGCGATCGACGCGCGCGCAGAAAATGGACGTCCTGTCGTCCCAGGCCAACCTGGGCGGTTACGAGGCGGTCATCCTGGCGGCGCGATATGGCAACAAGATTTTTCCGATGATGACGACCGCGGCCGGGACGATTCTGCCGTCGAAGGTTTTCATCATCGGCGTCGGCGTCGCCGGATTGCAGGCGATTGCCACCGCCAAGCGGCTGGGCGCCAAAGTGACCGCCTACGACACCCGGCCGGTCGTGGAAGAGCAGGTTAAATCGCTCGGTGCGCAGTTTCTGAAGATCGACCTGGGCGAAACCGGCCAGACCAAGGAAGGCTATGCCAAGGCATTGACCGAGGAACAGATCCAGAAACAGCGCGAGGCGATGAAAAAAACCTGCGGGGATTCGGATATTGTCATTACCGCGGCGCAGGTTTTCGGCCGGCGCGCCCCGATCCTGGTGACCGCCGAGATGCTTAATGCGATGAAACCGGGCAGCGTGGTGGTGGATCTGGCGGTTGAGACCGGCGGCAACGTCGAAGGCGTGGTTTACGACCAGGTCACCGATCGCAACGGCGTGAAGATTGTCGGCATCGCCAACCTGCCGGGCCGGGTGCCGCTCCATGCCAGCCAGGTTTATTCCGCGAATCTCGTCAGCCTCATTGAAGAATTCTGGGACAAGCAGAACAAGGCATTCGTACTGAAGCCCGACGATGAGATCATCAAGGGCTGCCTGGTGACCCACGGCGGGAAGGTGGTGAACGAAAAACTGATCGCCAAACCGAACTGACAATTTATGGATACCAACGTCCTGTTCATTTTCATCCTCGCTGTTTTCGTGGGATTTGAGGTTATCTCCAAGGTGCCGTCGATGCTGCACACGCCGCTGATGTCCGGCACCAACGCCATCCACGGCATTATCCTGTTCGGCGGCATCCTGGTCCTGGCCGACGCGGCCGAGCCGCTGGCGCGGGTGCTGGGTTTTGTGGCGGTGATTTTCGGTTCGGCCAACGTCTTCGGCGGTTTCATGGTCACGGACCGCATGTTGCAAATGTTCAAGAAAAAGAAATAGCCATGAGTTCGACTATTGCCCTTATCTTCATCGGGGTTGCCGTCCTGTTCATTATCGGCATCAAGTTCCTGAGTTCGCCGAAGACCGCGCGGACCGGCAACCTGGTGGCGGCGGCGGGGATGTTTGTGGCGCTGCTCGCCCTGCACAAGACCTCGGGCGAATCGGTCTGGACCCAGGGCTGGAACTTGAATTACACGCTGATTGCGGCGGGCATTGTGGCCGGCCTGGTCCTCGGTGCGGCGGGGGCGTACTCGGTCAAGATGACGGCGATGCCGCAGATGGTGGCGCTGTTCAACGGCCTGGGCGGCGGAGCGGCCGCGCTGGTGGCGAGCCTGGAATTCATCAAGGACGCGCGGGCGTTCACCATCGACGGCGTGGCGCTGCCGGTGCCGGAAGAATCCTCCACCTTTATCGCCGGCTCGATGTTGTTCGCCACACTGATTGGTTCCCTGTCCTTTTCCGGCAGCATCATCGCGTATCTGAAACTGGAGGGCAAATTTGAGAAACCGATGACATTTCCGGGCCAGAATTTCCTCAACGGCCTGATCCTGCTGGTGATTCTGGGATTATGCGGCTGGCTGACCTTCAACGCCACCGGGGGCAACGCGGTGAAGGCGTTCGTGGTGATGTTTGTGCTGGCGCTGTTCTTCGGCGTGGCGATGGTCATGCCCATTGGCGGCGCCGATATGCCGGTGGTCATCTCGCTGCTCAACTCCTTTACCGGCCTGGCGGTGGCGGCGGACGGTTTTGCCATCAACAACCTGGCCATGGTGGTCGCCGGCACGCTCGTTGGTTCATCGGGCACGCTGCTGACGCTGCTGATGTGCAAGGCGATGAACCGGCCGGTCACGAATGTTTTGTTTGGCGCTTTCGGTTCCAGCGGCGGCGGCAAGGCGGCGGCCGGCGGCGTGGCCGGAACGGTTAAACCGATCCAGGCTGACGAAGCGGCGTTGCTGCTCGCCTACGCCCAACGGGTGGTGGTGGTTCCCGGCTACGGCATGGCGGTCGCCCAGGCGCAGCATCAGGTGCGCGAACTTTCCGATGAGCTCGGCAAACGCGGCGTGGAGGTCCAGTTCGCCATTCATCCGGTGGCCGGCCGCATGCCCGGCCACATGAACGTTCTGCTGGCCGAAGCCAACGTGCCCTACGACCAGTTGTGTGAAATGGAAGCCATCAATCCCACGATGGACCGGGTGGACGTCTGCCTGGTCATCGGCGCCAACGACGTGGTGAACCCGGCGGCGCGCGAGGAGAAGAGCAGCCCGATTTACGGCATGCCGATCATTGAAGCCGACCGGGCCAAGACGGTGATTGTGATGAAGCGTTCGATGGCGGCGGGTTTCGCCGGCATCGAGAATCATTTGTTTTACAAGGACAACACGCGGATGCTGTTTGGCGACGCGAAGGCCTCGCTCAACGCGCTGGTCGCGGCAGTCAAAGCCAATTAAGCGTGACCGATTGAGGATTTGAAGCAGTGAACCGGGGGCAGTTCAACCCAGGCCCAGGGTGGAACGCGCCATGACGTTCAAGCGCGACTGCGCCTGCCGGGACATGCCGGTGAAAACCAGAGAAACCAGATAACCGGCGTGCTTGTTGCCGGAACAGGCGATGACCACCCCGCTGCATTGAATCCGGCCGTCGTCCCGGGGCGATCGCAGCGCTACCGTCATTTCGGTCCATGGACTGAACGCCGTCGGGCTGCGGAATTCGATGCCGCCCTTGTGGATCACGACTGACTCCGAAGAAAGTTCGAGCCGGGACTGCCGTCCTTCGACGGTTATTTTTTGCTGAAAAGAATCACCACTTTCGAGTTTTTTGGCGCTCATAGGACCTCAACAAAATAGCACGGAGACTTCAATCGTCAAATTAGCATTTAGAATTCATCTTGGAATTCGACTAATAAGAATTCACCATTCAATCACCGCCGCTCCCCAGGTGAGGCCGGCTCCGAAAACCATCATCAAAATAAGGTCGCCGCGCTGAATCCGGCCGGAGCCGACCGCCTCATCGAGGGCAATGGCGACCGACGCGGCGGACGTATTGCCGTAGCGGTCCAGGTTGATGAACAATTGTTCCGGGGTTGCCCCCAGCCGTTCGCCTACGGCGTCAATGATGCGCCGGTTGGCCTGGTGGGGGATGATGCATTTGATCTTCGAAATATCCACCTCGCAGCGGCGAAGCGCCTCCCGGGCGGCATTGTACATGGCCTGAACGGCATTCTTGAACGTTTCCTTGCCTTCCATCCGCAGAAAATGCTGGCGGGAATTCACGGAATCCACCGTGGCGGGGCAGCGGCTGCCGCCGCCGGGCATGAACAGCAGGTCGGCCTTGCAACCGTCGGCACCCATCACCGCCGTAAGCAAACCGTGAGAATTGGGACGGTTCTGTAAAATCGCCGCGCCCGCGCCGTCCCCGAACAACACGCAGGTGTTGCGGTCGGTCCAGTCGGTGATGGACGACAGTTTTTCGGCGCCGATCACCAGCACGGTGTCATAGGTGCGCGACATGATGAACTGCTGGCCGATTTCGAGCGCGTAGATGAAGCCGGAACAGGCGGCCTCCACATCGAAGGCGGCGGCCCGCCGGGCGCCAATCTTGCGCTGCACCAGGCAGGCAGTGTTGGGAAAGGGCATATCCGGCGTAATGGTGGCGACGACGATGAGGTCAATCTGTTCGGCCGTCACCCCGGCCATTTTCATCGCCCGCTGGGCGGCCTGCACTGCCATGTCCGAAGTAAATTCGTCTTTGGCCGCCAGCCGGCGCGCCTTGATGCCGGTGCGGGTGGTGATCCATTCATCCGAGGTATCCACCATCTTTTCGAGATCGGCATTGGTCAGGATTTTTGCCGGCACGTAGGAGCCGACGCCGGTAATGGAGCACGTGCGGCCCTGGAAGTTATGTTTGGCGCGGGGATTTTTGAATTTTGGGCTCATGCGGAAACCGGAACGGGAACATCGGCGGCGGCCAGTTTTTCGTTGGCCCGCTGGATTTCCCGGGCGATGATTTCGTTGACCCGATGTTGCACGGCCTCGGCGGTGACGCGCAAGGCGCTGGCGATGGCGCGTTCGCGCGCCGAACCATGCGCCTTGAAGACCATGCCGTTGAACCCCAGCAGGGGCGCGCCGCCGTAGACTTCCGGATCCATGCGCCGGCGAATCGCGTGAAAGGCATTCTTGGCAAGGTACGCGCCGATTTGGCGTTTGGGGTTGCGGATCAACTCGCGCTTGAGCATGGAAAACATCGCCACCGCCAGGCTCTCCGCCGTCTTCAAAACGATATTGCCCACGAACCCGTCACAGACGACCACGTCCACATGGTCCTTGAACAAATCGTGTCCTTCAACGTTGCCGATGAAATTCAGGTCGAGCCGTTTGCAGAGCTTGAAGGCTTCCAGCGTCAACTCGTTGCCTTTGGAATCCTCCGTCCCGATGCTGAGGATGCCCACGCGCGGCCGTTTGCGTCCCAGCACTTCCCGCGAATAGACGTGGCCCATGACGGCGAATTGCGCCAGGTGCACCGGTTTGCACTCGATGTTTGCCCCGGCGTCGAGCAGGACAAATTCGTTTTCCTGGCGCGGAATGACCGTGGCAATGCAACCCCGGTCAACGCCGGCGATGCGGCCCAGTTTGAACGTGGCGGCGGCGAAAATGCCGCCGGTGTTGCCCAGCGAGACGACGGCGTCCGCCTGGCCGTCGTGGACCAGCTCCGCTCCGCGGGCGATGGAGGAGTCCTTTTTCTTGCGCAACGCATTGACGGGTTTGTCCTCCATGGTCACGACTTCGCTGGCATGAACGATCTGGACCCGCAGATCGTGACAGCCGGTCGCGCTCAGGGCTGATTCGATTTCGGTCTGGTCGCCGACCAGGAAAAGGGTGGAAATGGCCTGGTCGGCTTCCAGCGCGCGCCGGACGCCTTCCACCACGACGGCACAGCCGTGGTCGCCGCCCATGACATCTACTGCGATTCGCATAGATGAGCCGCGCGGACATTCCGCGCGTGGCGCAGGCTCAAGCGCCGGCAGTGACAGTCAACACCTGACGGCCTTTATAATAACCACAAGCCGGGCAGACCCGGTGGGGTATGTATGGCGCAGCGCACTGCGGACACGTGCTGAGTTGCGGCAACTTCAGTACACTGTTGTAGGCCCGGCGCATGCGCTGCCGGCTGTGAGACGGTTTACGTTTGGGAACACCCATAAATTCAGATTTACAGTTTTAACTTGTCCAATTCGGCCCAGGCGGACGGGCCGGAGGCATCTTTTTCGCCGGCACGGCTGGACGATCCGGTTTTCACAGAGTCCAACCCCCGGCAGTCCGGATGACACAACGGATGCCGCGGCAATTCAAGCAGCATATCTTCCCGCACAAAGGGCGTCAAGTCTACGCAATCGCCGACAACGGGGGCCGGTTCGTCGCCGGCCAGCGGCACATGGCAGGTCCAGGGATTCAATTCCAGTTCCCGCCGGAACGGTTTCAGGCAGCGGACGCACTGGCAGTCCAGCGAAAGCCGCAACCGGCCCTGTGCCAGCAGACTGTCGTCGAGCAACTGCACCTCCAGGTCGTATTGCAGGGGGCCGGTAATGCGGACCATCTCATCGCGCGGATCCAAATCCAATTCGGCCACCGGCAGGTCGCCGCGCAAGACCGCGTCCTTTTCCTCCAGGTGACGCAGATTGACGGAAAGCGGCATGTTTCAATCCTTCGGCTTGACGCCAAATTTTTTCGCCAGCGCCTCCGGCACGTGCGGTGGCACGAAGGCCCGCACGTCGCCGCCCAGGCGCGCGATTTCTTTCACGATGCGCGAACTGAGGAACGTGTAGGTATCCTTGGGCATCATAAAAATCGTTTCGATGTTTTCGTTCAATTTACGGTTCATCAGCGCGAGCTGGAATTCAAATTCAAAATCCGACACGGCGCGCAATCCGCGCACGATGGCCTGGGCGCGGTGACTGGCGACGTATTCGACCAGCAGGCCGTCAAACGTATCCGCCTCGACGTTCGGCAGGTGTTTCAGCGCTTTTTTGACCAGTGCAAACCGCTCGTCCAGGGTGAACAAGGGCTGTTTCCCGTCGTTTTTGGCGACGGCCACAATGACCCGGTCGAACAGTTTGGCCGCGCGCTGGACCACGTCCAGATGGCCGTTGGTCAACGGGTCAAAACTGCCGGGATATATCGCCGTGCGCATCAGGATCATTTTAGCATCAGTGGTCCATTTGACGAGGAAGAAAACATTACGCGCCGGCCGGCGGTGGGGGCGGCGCCTGCCAGGGAACTTCGTAGATGCGCACGGCGTCCCGGATTCCCTTGACGGTGACGGGGAACATTTCAATGCAGGTTGAAGCCAGGGCCGGATCGTGCCGGAGCAGCTGATTATAGGTGGTATCGCTGATGATGATACGGCCGCTGCCGGAGACATTTTCCAGGCGGCTGGCCAGGTTCACTTCGCGTCCGAAAACGGTGTAGTTCAAAACGTGGGCGTCCGAACCCATCAATCCCACCGTGGCCAGGCCGGTGTTGATGCCGGTCCCCAGTTGCAGGGCCCGCAACGGCGGCTTGGGCGGCAGGCCGGCGGAAAGGCGCGCCCGGTTTTCTGTTTCCCGCGCCTGGCTTTGCATCGAACGCTGTTCGTTCAGATCCCGGATCGCCCGTTGCGCGTCCAGGGCGGCGTGGACGCAGTCCGCGGCGTGCTTCTCGTTCGGCACCGGTGCACCCCAGAAGGCCATCACGCAATCGCCGATGTATTTATCGAGGGTGCCGCCATGCTTCTTTACCGCATTGGCAACGGTGGTCAGGTAGAGATTGACGGTCTCGAGGGTTTCCTGGGCGGATTCTTCAATGCAGCGGTCGGCCGCTTCGTTGTCCAGTTGATGTTCGTGGATGAAATCGGCGACGCGTTGTTGCATTTCATCGGTCAGGGTGGTGAACCCGCGCACATCGGCAAAAAAGATGGTGACTTCACGTCGTGTGCCGCCCAGGGACAGTTTTTCGGCGCCGAGCAGTTCGTTCATCACATCGGGAGAGACGATTCGGGAGAAGACGGATTTGACGCGGCGTTGTTCGCGTTCTTCAAACACCACGCGGTAGGTAACGAGGCTCAGGTGTTCGACCAGCATCGCGCCGGCCAGCGGGAACACCAGGGGCAGCCAGTAGCGAAACGCCACGAAAGCATAAAACGCGGCAGCCAGATACAGGACCAGCAGCAGTAAAACCGCGGCCGAGGCGGTAAATGCCCGCAATTGCCAGGTCAGCAGCGCCGTCAATCCACCGAGGAAAAATATCAATCCCAGTTCCATCGGCAATGACGCGCGGCGGATGAACCGGCCGGTTATGACGGAGTTGGCAACGTTCCAGTGTTTGCTGACCAGCAGCGTGTCCTTTTCCAAAGGCGTGGCGCCGCGGTCCGTCAGGTCGTTTCCCTGGGCGGCGGAACCCACCACCACCAGTTCGCCGCGAAAATCATCCCGGAGGTCGTTGGTCCGCTCCCGCAGGCGAAGCCGGTCCTGCCGCAGCAGGTTTTCAATGGGAGCGCGCCGAAGATGTGGATCGTTCACCTCCAGCTGCCAGTCGATATAAAAATAACCGTCATGGTCGACGGGAATCATCCGGACGACGCCCGGGGGCCCGTGCAGGGTAATGCGGCCGTGAGCCAGGTCCAGATCCGGATGCGCCAGGTCGAGATTCAACTGCAGCGCGGCCAGCACGATTCCCATGTCCCAGACGCCCGCGCTGTCAAAAGCCTTGGCCCGGCGCAGAACGCCGTCGGAATCTTTCTCGGTGGAAATGTCGCCCGGTGCCAGTGCATTGGTCAAAAACAGGTCGGGCGGCACGAGATCGGGGACCACGGGTAGCAGAACGTTTCCCGCGCGGCGCATCTGCAGCGCGAAAAAATCGTCGGATTCCATCAGGCTGCCGCCCTGCATTTGCACCAGAGGATGATCGTGGCGCAATTCGCCGAATAGTACGTCAAAGGCGATGGCTTTGGCGTTCTGGGCGGACAGTTCCTCGACCAGCCGGCCGTAGACCTGCCGCGGCCAATAGAGGCCATACTGGTACCCCAATCGACCGCTCTTGACGGCGGCGATGCTGGAATCTTCGATGGAAACGAACGCGAGGTTGGTGGCGGCCGGGGCGGGAAAATGCAATGCCGTGCGGGCGCGCAGGTCGTAGGTCTTGTCTTCGAGCTGCTCCAGGAAGTCGATTCGCAGGAGCCGGACGCCGCAAACCAGCGCCAGCACCAGGATTGCCAGGATAAACGGAGCGCGTTTGAATGGCTTGAACTTCACCGCGCTCAATTAAACAAAAAACCAGAGCAACTCAAGGCTGCTCTGGTTCAATCGGCGGCGATCGACCGCAAATTATTTATGGTGCCCGTGGGTCGGCGAAATATGGCATTCGGTTTCGTCGAACGTGAAGTTCACCAGACCCTGGTACATCGTCCGGAGCGCCGTAAAGAGCATTTCGGTATCATTCAGGATGGCCGGCGGCAACGGGCTGGTGGTGCCGGTCTGAGGATTAAACTGTTGGCCCTGGTTTACCACCACGGTCACCGGCTTGCCATTGGATCCGATGAGCGAGAGCACCAGGGAACTCTGGACGCCGGTGGATTCGTCGGTCTTGGGAACCACGTAACATTTGCCGGTCACATCAATGTAAAACAGCGTACCGCGAACGCCGGCGATGCCGTTCGGGATTTTGATGAGATATTGAGAGGCGCCGGAAAGTTTTTTGACACTGTTGAAAATTCCGCCCTGGCGCAAGTCCAGTTCGGTGTCGCTGACCGAGTCCACACCCGTGTCCGAAACCGTCAGCTTGTCGATGGCCAGGATGGTGTCGCCGGACATGCGGATGGTATTTTGCTCTGCGGTCGGTTTATAAGCGACCATGCCGCGAACCGGGGCGTCCGGCGCGTCAGAGATCCGGCTGGGCACGGAACCGGCCTGGGGCATGCCCACTTCCTTGCCGAGGACAAGATCGACGGTTGCGCCATGGCCGGTTTGAATAACGGAACCCGCCATGAGCAGCTTGCCGGCAACCAGCGGATGCCACTCGCCGTCGCCAATCGAGTACTTGGCCTCGCCGGCAATACGCACGACGGTGACCACGCCCGGATGGGAGGATTGTGCCTGTGCGCTCGAGGCGAAAGACAACGCCATGCCGAACAGCACCGCCAGGACTGAAGCTTGAAAATATTTCATATAGTTCCCCAATATTCTGCTTAAAATAGTATAAGGAAAAGTTGCTGAATGTCAACCCCCCGTATTCATTGGGGATGCTGCTCCATTAACCGCTGGAAAAGGCTCCGGCCGGAGGCGTTTTCAAGCAGTTTCTGATCGGTGATTTCCAAGTAGGAGGCGGCGGCTTCATTGGATTGCCACTGCAGCCGCAACGACCGCATCAACCACGGCCGGGCCGCGGCATAATCGCCGGTCTGGACATAATGCCAGCCGATATTGGCTTCCGTATAATAACCATTGGGATCCAGCGCATCCGCCCGGTCAAAATACGGTGCGGCTTCATCGTGCCGGTCCAGCCAGTCCAGGCACATGCCGTAACGCAAATAATTGTAGCTGTTATGCGGATTCAGCTTGATGCCGCGCGCATACCACTGCATCGCCGTCTTCGCCAGGCCGGCATTGTTTTGTCCGCCATCGAAACTCTGGGTGCGGAAACATTCGCCGATGTTATAAGCGGTCTCAGAATTGCTCGGTTCGAAGTGAAACGCCCGTTCCCATGCCGCCGCTCGTTCGGCGGAGAAATTCGGCAGCGATTCGGCCTGCGCCAGCCAGAAAGCCTCCCGGCCCAGCCGCCGGATCTGGACGGCTGAATAAACCACTCCGGTGAAAAGAAAGAGAGTCACCAGTATTCCGGCCGGCCGGCGCACGGTCAGCCAGTAACGTTCCGTGGCAAACCGGAGATGGCTGCTCAACAAGGCCAGCAGGGTGACGCCCAGAATCGCGTTGGCGGGGATATGCAGGTTGAAATCCACGATCGAATGCACCATCAGCGCCAACAACGCAGTGCCGGCGCCCAGAAAAAAAGCAAACCGATTGCTCTGACCGCGACCGAAATCGTTTTCGGAGGGACGGACATATTTCCAGGTTTTCTGTAATCCGACGCCGAACGTTACCAGGCCGGCAACCACGACCAGGCCGCCAACGGTGCCCCAGTCGGCCAACAGATTCAGGTAATCGTTGTGCGCCCGGTCAGGGCTTAGCTGCACGCTTTCGGGTCGATATTCCCGAAAGCGGCAGTCATAATGGGCCGGCCCCACTCCCCACCAGAAATGGTCCCGCCACATTTGCGCTGCGGCCACCCAGATGTCGCGGCGAATGACCAGATCGGAAGTCTCCCCGGAATTTCCAACGTGGCGGATATAACCCAGCGTTTTCGACAGGTATTGAGTTACGAATATCATTCCACCGACGGCCAGAATCGCCAGCAGCAGGACTGCCGGCAACCGGTGATTGCGATGAAAACACAGGATGCCCAGCAGGATGACCAATCCGGATGTCACCGATATCCAACCGCCTCGCGAGAACGTCAGGGCCATTGCCGCCAGCATGACGAGCGCCGCGTACCCGACCAAAATCCGGACCACCGCCGTCATCCGCCCGGTCAACAGCCAGGCCACCGTCAGCGGCAGAATCAGATCCAGAAAACCGGCCAGGTTGTTCGGCGAAATGTAGGTGCCGGAGGCGCGTCCCGGATAGGGTGAAATCGAGCCCCAGACGCGGTGGGAGTGGGTCAAAAACTGATAGACGGCGAAACAGGAAATGGCCAGCCCCAGAAAAATCAGCGTGAAACTGACGACCTGCACGGATCTCTGGCGGTACAGGTTGTTGGTGATAACAAAAAAAAGGAGGGCGCAAACCAACACCTGCAGCAGTTCCTGGCGGGCCACGTATTCGATGTCGGCCGTGAGGTAACGCCCGATCGCCAGGGCGACGAAGGCCAGCACCGGCCAGCCCAGCGGCGGCCAGAACAGTTGCGGTTGGGGACTGACCCACAGCCGCACCACCCAGGCCACGACTGCCAGCGCGGTCAATCCCAGGATGACAAGAAATTCAGACGTGTCCACGGCGCCTTTGGCCAGCGGACCGAAAACCAGAATGGCCAGCACCAGGCCGAGGATGCTCCGTTCGCACCAGCGGTCCAGGATTTCGCGGTTCATCTGATTTTAGTTAGCGCGGATAGTGCCTTCGTGACTCAACGGCAGAAAAATGCCGTTGCCGATATATTCCAGTTCGACCGTCGTCAGCCGCGTGCCGGTGAGGTAACCCGCCGTTCCGGTCGTTGTACTGCCTTGTGAAGACGTGTAAATCTGGTCGCCGTTGGCGACAAGCACGAGTTTGCTGCCGTCCGCCGAGCAGGCCACCCCGGTCCAGGCCGCCGTCGGCAGGCCGGAATGTTGCGCCCAGGTGGCGCCGGAATCGGTCGAAAGATAAACTTCACCGGAACTGGCCACGGCAATCAGCCGCGAACCGTCTGCGGAAGAGGCCAACGACGTCCATGGCAACGATGCCGCGGGATTAATGGGGGCCCAGGTGACGCCGGAATCCGGGGAGAGATAAAGCTGGCCGCTGCTGGCCGCCGCCAACATCCGCGTCCCGTCGGCTGACGCGGCTGCTGCGGACCAGTTCCGGCTGCTGTCGCGCGCAATCCAGGTCGAACCGGAATTGGTGGAAGTCATCAGTTGCCCGCCAAAAATGGCCGCGACCAGTTTGGTTCCGTCCGCCGAAGACGCGACGGAAAGGCCGAAGGAGACGGCGCCGGAGGCGCTGCGCGACCAGCTGACCCCGGAATTGGCCGAGGTGTAAAGGCCCGGCGCCGCACTGCCGGTGTAATTGGCGGCCACCAGATTCGTGCCACTGGCTGACGAAGCCACGGAGACCCATTGCCGCACGGAATCCCGCGACGTCCAGTTGGCCCCGGAATCCGTCGAGGTCCACAGATTGCCGGTCAAAGTGGAGTTGTCCCCCACGCCGGCGACCAGTTTGGTTCCGTCGGCTGAGGAGGCGACCGAAGACCAGTTACGGCTGGCGCCGGTGACTCCCCAGGTCACGCCCGAATTGGTGGAGGTGTAGATCATTCCGCCTTTCACCGTGGCGACGAGTTTCGTTCCATCAGCCGAGGAAGCGACGGCCGTCCAGGCGCGGCTGCTGTCGCGCGCCGTCCAGGTGGTGCCGATGCTGGACGAAAGGTATCCCGCCAGGACCGTTTGATTGGCATTCTGGGCGAGAATCCAGCCCGCGCCGCCCGCGCCGGCAATCCGGAATGTATCGCCGATGGCCGGTGACGCCGGCAAGGTAATGGTGACCGGGAGGATGTCATTGGTGCAGATGTAGCCGACATTGGGCTGAGCCGCGGTGTTATTGGTCGCGATGACCCAGAAAAACGCGCCGGGCACATTGGTCAATCCATGGCCGCCGCCGGTGAACAGTACCGCGGTCACATTGCTTGAAAACATGGCGTTGGTGGCGTTGAGCATCGCCACGTTGGCGGACAGCCGCGCGTCGGGGACGGTGCCGGTGAGATTGGCGGCTTGAAGGTTGGTGAGCCCGGAACCGTTGCCGATAAAATTGGTGGCGGTGAGACTGGCGGAAAAAATGACGTTATTGGTCAGCACGGCCACGTTGGACGACAGCAGGGAATTGGGGATGGTTCCGATCAGGTTGGTGGCCGGTAACGGAGCGGTCAGAACGATGGCATTGGAGGCATTGAGCGCCTGGATGGAATAAGGAACGGAGGTCAGCGGCTGGCGCGGGGCCAACACCGTGTAGGCGTTGGTATCGCCGTTGGTGCGCACGCCGATTTCCAGGCTGAGGGCGCTGCCATTAAAAACGCCGGCGCCAAAATTCAGCGTCGTGGTGAACAGGCCGTTGGTGACGCCCGTGGGCGCGTTGGTCAGCGGTCCGGCCACGACCGTGCCGCCGGAATTGTAGATTTGAAACCGGAAATCGTACGGTCCGGTCACCGCGTTGCTGCCGTTGTTCAACACTCCCTGATAGCTGAAAGCCGTTGTCTGCGCCGCCGCGCCGACCGCCGAAATAACCAGCGCGATCAGCGCGGGGAAATAAAACTTCATGCCACGATGTTATCAGAATGGTTCCGGAAAAAACAAGCGGCAATGGCCTGCGGGCCGGATCGAAGCTCAGACGCGCGCCGGGGGCCTTTTTTTCGCGGTTTCCGGCCGGTATTCCCGGATGTCCGCGGGCTGCGTTCAAATTCAAACCGGCTCGACAACGGGAAAATCCGGTTTAGTTTTGGCTCAATTTATGACTGATCCACGTTACGCCCGGCTGGCCAAACTGCTCGTCACCTATTCGACGGCGCTCAAAAAGGGCGACCGTATCCTGCTCGACCTGATTGACGTACCCGATGAATTTTCCATTGAACTGATCCGGGCCGTCCGGCGGGCCGGGGCGTTGCCCTTTGCCGAGGTGCGGCATACGCGGGTCTCGCGCGAACTGTTGCTGGACATGAGCGAACCGCAGGCGATGCAGGCGCGGGACATCGAACTGTTCCGCATGAAAAAGATGCAGGCGTACATTGCCATCCGCGGCAGTGGCAACGCCAGCGAGAATTCCGATGTCCCCGGCGACCGGATGGCGCTGTATTCACGGGTCACCCGGCCGGTGCTGGATTATCGGGTGAACAAAACGCGCTGGTGCGTGTTGCGCTGGCCGACGCCGAGCATGGCCCAGGCAGCGGGGATGAGCACCGAAGCCTTCGAAAATCTGTATTTCGACGTCTGCACCATGGATTATGCGAAAATGGCGCGCGCCATGGTCCCGCTGGAGCGCCGGATGAAAAAGGCCGATCGCGTCCATTTGAAAAGCCCCGGTACCGACCTGACCTTCAGCATCAAAGGCATCGGCGCCAAAATGTGCAAGGGCGACCGCAACATTCCCGACGGCGAGGTTTTTTCCTGCCCGGTCAAAAATTCGGTGAACGGCGTCATCCAGTTCAATACGCCCACGATTTACGCGGGAACAAAATTTGAAAATGTCCGGCTCGAATTCCGGGACGGCAAAGCCGTCGGCGCCTCGGCCAACAACGCCAAACGGCTGAATGAGATTCTGGACACCGACGCCGGGGCGCGATACGTGGGCGAGTTTTCGCTCGGCTTCAATCCCTACATCCTGAATCCGATGTGCGATATCCTGTTTGATGAGAAGATTGCCGGTTCACTGCACTTCACACCCGGCCAGGCCTACGAGGAATGCGACAACGGCAACCGGTCGGCGGTGCACTGGGACATGGTGCTGATTCAGCGGCCGGAATGGGGCGGCGGCGAGGTGTGGTTTGACGGAGAGCTGATCCGCAAGGACGGGCTGTTTATGCCGAAGGATTTGAAGCCGCTGAACCCGGCCGGATTGAAGTAGGATCGGCAAAAAAACTGGCGGTCTGCCGTAGGCAAACCGCCAGGTCAAAAACCGGGGAAGGTTACGGATTTTCCTTGAGCAACGTCAGGAACTGTTTCATGGCCGGCGACAGCACTTTGTTCTTCTTGTAGATCGCCGCGATCGGCCGGAAGAAATCGCCGTCCTCCAGGTTCAGCGCCGTAAGGGTCTGTTTGCTGATTTCCTGGGTGATGGTGCCCCGCGGCACAATGGAGATGCCCGCGTCGATTTCCACCGCGCGTTTCACGGTTTCAATGTTGTCGAACTCCATGGCGTGCTTCGGATCCACTCCGTGCTCCTTCAAGATCCGGTCCAGGGCTTTGCGGGTGGGAATGTCCGGTTCAAACCCGATGAACTTCTGTCCGTTGAGCGCCTTGAGCCGGATGGACTTTTGCTTGGCGAAAGGATGCTGGGGGTGGCAGATCAATACCAGCGGGTCCTTGTGCAGGGCGATGATCTCCAGCTTGGAATCTTTCGCCGGATACGCGACCAGCCCCATGTCCACCACATTGCTGAGCACATCGTCATAAACCTGGTTGGCCCGGCGGTATTCGACGTGGACGTTGACGGTGGGATAGCTCTTGAGAAATTTTTTGATGTAGGGCGGCAGGTCGTGGAGGCCGATACTATAAATCGTGGCCACGCGAATGGTGCCGGAGATGATATCTTTTAATTCCTGCAATTTGCTGTGCAGCGACTCGTAGGTCTGGATGATTTGTTTGCTGAAATCGTAGAGCATCTGGCCTTCGCGCGTCAGCCGGAACTTCTTTTTGCTCCGTTCGATTAGCAAAGATTTAAACGTACGCTCCAGGGAGCTGATCTGTTGACTCACGGCCGATTGGGTGACGCCATTGATCTGAGCGGCTTTGGTAAAGCTTTCCGTTTCGGCCAGGTCGCAGAATACTTTTAGACTTTCAATTTGCATAATAAGGAGAGTTAAACAAAAACCCGCGACTTAGTCAACAGCCGGTGTAATAGCCAGGACCTGCTTGACTTTGGCCAGTAATTCATGGCTGGTGAAAGGTTTCTGCAAATAGGGTATTCCGGCCTGTTTGTCCGCCAGCCGCGCATAGCCGCTGGTGCACAAAATCCTCGCCCCGGGCGTCTTCTGCCGGATCCGCTCGATCAGCTCGCGCCCGCCCATCGCCGGCATGACCATGTCGGTGATGATCAAATCGATCTGCACGTGCTCGCTGGCCAGGACGGACAAGGCTTTTTGGGCGCTGTTGGCCGTCACCACACAGTAGCCGTATTCGGACAGGATGGTTTCCGCCATCGTCAACAACATGCCTTCGTCGTCCACCACCAGGATGGTTTCCGACCCGTGCAAATCCTCGTCGGTGCCCCGGCCCTGGGCGACGAACTGCTTTTCGGCCGGCAGATAAACCCGCACGGATGTCCCCGCTCCCGGCTGGCTGGACACCGCCACGCCTCCGCTGTGATTGGTCACGATGCCATAGACCAGCGCCAGTCCGAGGCCGCGATGGCCCGCGCCTTTGGTCGTGAAAAACGGCTCGAAAATCCGCGGCAGCATCTCCGCCTCGATGCCCGGGCCGCTGTCGCCGATCTCGATGCATACATAGGTGCCGGCGGCCAGGCGCACATTCCGGTCCTGCGTCGCTTCGGCCAGATCCACGTTTCGGGTCTGGACAAACACCTGGCCGTCTTTCTCGCCGATGGCTTCCACCGAATTCTCCAGGATCTTGGTCAGCGCCTGCTGCACCTTCGCTTCGTCAAATCGTGCCGAGAACAGTTCCCGCTCGAGTTGTGTTTTCCAGACAATTTTGGCGGTCTTTTCGTTATGGAACACTTCCACGCAGCGGTTGACCACCATGTTCAGGTTTCCAACGGGTGCCCGGTGCGCTTCCTTTTCCTGGCGGCTGAACACGGTCAATTCGTTGGCGATCTCCGCGGCGCGAGACGCCGATTTTTCCACTTCCAGCAGCGACAGCCGCCAGGGATGGTTGGATTCGGCCTTGCTCAACAACAGGGAAGTATGGCCGAGGATGGTGGTCAGCGCATTGTTGAAATCCAACGATACCGTCCGGGCCAATTGCAGCGCGCATTCCAGTTTTTGCTTCAGCATGGCCGCGCCGGTCTCCGCCGCCACTTTATCCGCCGCTTTGTCCGGCGCCGCTTTGTCCGGTGCCGTTTTGGTTTCCGTGGGCGGATGGGTAATCACTTCCGGCGTCGGCGCCGTCACCGTCTCGGGCAACAGTTGCAGGACAAACCATTTGCTCCCCTCCCGGGTGAAGGAACAGATGACCGCCGTGAACCTGAGCGTCGCGCCGGTGGTGACCTTCAATTTCAGGTCCAGGGTCACTTTGGCGGACGATCCCCAGCGTTTGAAAAAATCTTCCGGGGTGCCGTTGTTTTCGGGCGACCAGATGGCGGTCAACGGCGGCGACTCGCTGGCGATGGCCGAGCCGAAGGTGCTCACCGCCGCCATGTTGGCGCGCAGGATCATGCAGGCGGAATTCACCAGCAACGCCGGCCAGGCCGCGCTTTCCAGACCAAACACAATTTCTGGCTTCATCTCACCCACAAAACATTCCAGCCTACTGTTCTTTTGCGAAATTTCAAGGGAGCACAAATGCCGCCGGCAGCAGTTCCTGCACGGTAAATTCCCGGATTTTTCCCGGCCTCCGGCTGTCCGCCACCCAGATCCGGGCAGCCGGCGCATATTCCGCCAGCAGCTGCCGGCAGGCGCCGCAGGGCATCGGCCCGCGCGGCGTCCGGGCGACAACGGCCAGCGCAATCAGCTGCCGCTTTCCGCCCGTCAGCGCGCTGAACAGCGCCACGCGTTCGGCGCAACAGGTCAGGCCGTAACTGGCGCTTTCCACATTCGCGCCGGAAATAATCTCGCCGTTCCGGGTGAGCCAGGCCGCTCCCACCTTGAATTTTGAATACGGCGCCACCGCCCGATTCCGTGCCCCGGCCGCCGCTTGAACCAATCGGACTTTGCTGGCTTTGTCAATCTTTCCCATAAAACCCGGCGAACTGTTTCAGCAGTTTGGCTGCCAGAGTTTTCACCCGCCCGGCGGTTTCCAGCACCTCGGCGTGTGACAATTTTCCCCGGCCCACACCCGCCGCCCGGTTGGTAATGCACGAAATCGCCGCCACGTTCAAGCCGCATTGCCGCGCCACCACCGCCTCCGGCACCGTGCTCATGCCCACGGCGTCCGCTCCCAGCCGGCCAAAAGCCCGGATCTCCGCCGGCGTTTCGTAACTCGGGCCGCTGACGGCCAGGTAAACGCCGCGCCGCAACTTCAACTTGCAACTTTTCCCGGCGCGAAACAACAGCGTATTCAGCCGCGCATCATAAACCTCCGTCAGATCGACAAATCGCGGCCGGCCCGGAACCGGTCCGCCGCGCAGCGGGTTCGTGCCCATGAAATTGATGTGGTCGGCCAATACCATGAAATCGCCTGGCCGGAAACTCCGGTTGATCCCCCCGGCCGCGTTCGTCAGCAGCAGGTCGCGAATGCCGAACGCCGCGAGCGCCCGGACGGCGAAGGTGACACGGTCCATCGAACGGCCTTCGTAGAAATGAACCCGCCCGCCCAGGACCAGCACCGGCGTGCCGTCGAGCCGGCCGAAATACACCTCGCCCGCATGGCCCGGCACCGTCGGAACCGGAAAGCCGGGAATCCGCGCGCAGGGAATTTTCTTCTCCACCTGCAATTCGGCCGGCACGTGATGAAACCCGCTGCCCAGCACGATGGCCAGCGTCGGGCGCAACGGGCACAGTTGTTTGAGCCGGACGGCGGCGCTTTTGGGATTGGCTTCCAATTTCATTTTTGCGGAGATTGAGTTTTTCAAAAAAGCGCCGCCGGTGTGAATTTATCCAGCCGTCCCGCCCTGGCGTCGGCGTCAATCTGTTTGTCCCAAGGCTCCTCGCGCCGCTCCTGAAGCCAGTCGGCAACTTCACGGATTTCCTGCGGCTTCAATTTTTCAATGGCCGCCTCAATTTCCTTCACCGTGCCCATGGCTCATGCTTTAATCCAGCCCGCTTCCCATCGCCACGCGGGTTTGTCCACGCGCAGTTCCGTCAGGACATGATGAGCTGTTTCTTCATCATGCGGAGATGTCGGTTCAATACGAGCGGCCAATGAAATTGGACTGTTGAATTTCATTCGGGCCGCTTGATTTCTTCCGCAACTGCAATACTCTTATCAATCCGATTTATGGAACTGAACAACGACGAAATCCGCCGGTACTCCCGGCACCTGATTCTGCCCGAAGTGGGCCTGGCCGGGCAAAAGAAAATCAAAGGCACCAGCGTGCTGTGCATCGGCGCCGGCGGCCTCGGGTCGCCCATTGCCATGTACCTCGCCGCCGCCGGCATCGGCAAGATGGGCATCGTGGATTTCGATACGGTGGACTACTCCAACCTGCAGCGTCAGATCCTGCACACCGACGCCGACGTCGGGCGGCCCAAGGCGCAGTCGGCCAAAGAAACCATCCACGGCATCAATCCGAACTGCGACGTCGTCATCCATAACACCCGGATCAGTTCCGAGAACGCCTTCGACCTCATCCGGCCGTATGACATTGTCGTCGACGGCACCGACAATTTCCCGACGCGTTATCTGACCAACGACGCCTGCGTGATTCTGAAAAAGCCGAATGTCTACGGCTCGATCTTCCGTTTTGAAGGTCAGGCGAGCGTGTTCGCGCCGCACCTGGGCGGGCCCTGTTACCGGTGTCTTTACCCCGAACCGCCGCCGCCCGGCATGGTGCCGAGCTGCGCGGAGGGCGGCGTGCTCGGCGTGCTGCCCGGCATTGTCGGCTGCATCCAGGCCACGGAAATCCTCAAGCTGGCGCTCGGCAAGGGCAGCTCGCTCGTCGGCCGGCTGCTGCTGTTCAACGCGCTGGACATGAAGTTTCGTGAATTGAAACTCCGCCGCGACCCGCAGTGCCCCGTTTGCGGCGACCACCCCACCATCAAGGAACTGATCGACTACGAACAGTTCTGCGGCATCGTGCCGCCGCCGGCCAACCCGGCGGCGAATCCCGACGAGGTGACGGTCCAGGAAATGAAGCAGGCGCTCGAAGATCCGAAACTCGGGATCAAGGTCATCGACGTGCGCGAACCCGACGAGCACGAAATTGCCCATATTCAGAACGTGCCGCTGCTGCCGTTGAGCCAGCTCCGGCAGCGCTTCACCGAGCTGGATCCGAACCAGCACTATTATCTCCATTGCAAAGTCGGCCAGCGGTCGCTCCAGGCGCTGGAGTTTCTCCGGCAGCAGGGCTTCAAATACCTGAAGAGCGTCAAGGGCGGCATCAACGCCTGGTCGGAGGAAATTGATTCCAACGTGCCGCGGTATTGAGGTGGGGACAGCGCGTTGCGCTGTCCCTGCCTTTTTGGACTGCGGCGACATGTCGCCGCTTTTAAGGCGCGGACATGTCCGCGCACTCCAAATCCCGTGTACGCGAACGGTTGACTGTTCATTGAACACCGGTTGACTTTTCAGTGCCGGGAGGGACACACTGCCGCCAAGAAAGGAAGCCAACCATGAAAATCATCCAGGAATTCAAGGCGTTCGCCATGCGCGGCAATGTCGTGGACCTCGCCGTCGGCGTCATCATCGGCGCTGCGTTCGGCAAGATCGTCACTTCGCTGGTCAATGACATCATCATGCCGCCGATTGGTTTATTGCTGGGCAAGGTGGACTTTAAAAATCTGGCCATTACCCTGCGCGAAGCCACCACTCCGGACGGCAAGGACGCGATCTTGCTGCATTACGGGACTTTCCTGAACACTATCATCGAATTCTGCATCGTCGCTTTTTGCGTTTTTCTGCTGGTCAAAGGCATGAATGCGCTGATCAGGAAGGAGGAAGCCGCCGCCCCGCCCACGCCGACCGAACAGCTCCTGGCCGAAATCCGCGACCTGCTCAAGAACCGGGCGTGATTTCCGATTCGGCGCGCAACTTCTTCAGCGCCTCCAGGGCGGCGTCGCTCTCGGCGGCCTTCTTGCTCTTGCCGCGGCCGCGCGCCAGTTCCACGCCGCCGTGCAGCACGGTGCATTCGAAGACGCGATCATGGTCCGGCCCGGTGGCGGAAAGGACCTGGTACTCCGGGCCCTCGGGCGAGCGCGCCTGCAATAATTCCTGCAATTCGCCCTTCGGATTTTCGATGAGCGGCAGCACGTTCAGTTTTTCGAACGCGGGGTTGAATTCCCGCAGGATGAATTCCCGCGCCGCGTCGAATCCGCCATCGAGAAAAATGGCTCCCAGCAGCGCCTCGAAGGCGTCGGCCAGCGTGGACGCCCGCTCGCGGCCGCCGTTGATTTCCTCGCCGCGGCTCAGAATCAGCCGGGCGCCCATGCCCAGCGGCCGGGCGTGCTCGGCCAGCGTGCGGCGATTGACCAGTTTGGCACGCGCCTTGGTCAATGGACCTTCGTCGAAGGCGGGAAATTTATCGTACAGCTCGCGCGTCAGAACCAGTTGCAGCACGGCATCACCCAGAAATTCCAGGCGTTGGTTGTGCGGCGACGGCGCGCCCTGTTCGTGTGCGACGGACGGATGCGTGAGCGCCAGCCGCAGCAGCCCTTCGTCGCGAAACTGGTAGCCGAGGCGGGTTTGGAATTCGGTGAATTCCGACATCGGTTATTTCGGGAACATCGAACATCGAACATCGAACGCTGAACGCCGAAGGATTCGGGCGCCGGGTTGTTCAACGTTCGATGTTGAATGTTGAATGTTGAATGTTGAACGTTTCATGCCGCCGGCTGATCCTGTGGAACGGTGGCAGCCTCTCCGGTGGAGACCGTTTCGGGCGCCGCTGCCGGTGCTTCCGCGGCCGCCGGCGGATTCAATCCGTGTTCGAGCAGCGCCGCCACATCGCGCTGGACGGCTTCGAGCTGGTCCAGTCGCAGGTCGGGATCGGCGATGGTGAACACATCGCCGGTGCCGGGTTGTTCGTAGACAAAGACCCGTTTGCCATCGGTGACGATCTGTTCCTTCACCTTGAGCACGCGTTTGCGTTCGAGCATGACGGCGAGGATGTAGCCGGCGGGCGCATAGCGCGGATCGTTCTGCTCGATCAATTTCCGCAACAGTGTTTCGGCGGTATCTTTTTGAATCGGGTCCACCGGCGGCACCGGCGCTTCATAGATTCCCTGCCAATGCGAGATGAATCCGGCCGACGCCGGAGCGCCGCCGGCGGTTTGTTTCTGGCGGCAGGGTTCGCAGAGGTCCGAGCGGCGCAACCCCGGCGGGGCGTCGAACAGGAAGGTGTGATAGACCTGCCGGTCGGCAAAGGGCTGGCCGCAGGCTTCGCAGGCGTGAGCCCGGGATTGTATGTTCCAATCGTTCATGAAATCGACCGGCATTATCGCGTTCGGGCCGCCGGGCGCAATCCGAAAGCTCATCCCGGCGTCGCAAAAATCGGCGGGAAATCCCGCTTTACAACCCGGCGGCTTTTATGTAAGGCTCACCCATTATGTGGAAAAAATTCCTGCCTGTCTTATCGATGGTATTGTTGACCGGATGCGCCGGTCAGTTCACGAGTATATCGCCTCTGCAACAGCCGCGCAGTCCCAGCGGCCAATACCCGGTGGAAGTCGCCTTCCATTCCAAGCAGCAGTCGTTGCGCTGGGAGAGTATCCAGCCGTTCGTCCTGGTCGAAGGCCAGCCGTATGTGTTGCGTCCGGTGCCGATGGTGCAAAACCGTTGGGAAGGTTTCATTCCGGTGCCGCCGGGAGTCAATTCGGTGAATTACCGTTTCAAGTTCGATTACAAATATAACGCCGTCGGCAAAGGCCCGGTCAATGACAGCGCATTCTCGCCAATCTATCAGTTGAAAATTATGGACCAATAACGGTCGGCCGGATTCGGATCTCAAGCGCGGACAGGTTGTCCGCGCTTTTTTTGTCGGCAGATTTTGAGGTGGGGACGCCGCGCTGCGGCGTCCGGACAGCGCAGCGCGCTGTCCCTGCCCTGCGCCGGGGCGGTGCCCGGCGCTCCGTTCAATGGCGGGGCCGGAGCAGGATGGCTTTCTTGTCGGTGCCGTCCACTTCCACGCTGTGGGTCTCGACGTCGGGATCATCCTTGATGGCCTGGTGTACCACGCGGCGGTCGAAGGCGGTCATCGGTTCGAGTTCCACCGTGTCGCCCCAGCGCCGGACTTTCTCGGCGGCGTCCTTGGCCTTCTTGACCAGCGCCTCACGGGCCTGGGCGCGGTAGCCGCCGACATCGACCAGCACCTTGGGGGCATTGGCATCCTGTTGGAACAGCATCCGATTGGTGATGTATTGCAGGTCGGCCAGGGTCTGGCCCTGGCGGCCGATGAGCCGGCCGGCGTCGTCGGTTTTGACATCGAGCAGAATGCCCTCTTCCAGCTTGTGTTCTTCGACGGTCGCGGTGAAGTCGAGCGTGGCGAGGAGTTTCTCCAGGGTTTCTTTCGGTTGTACGGCCATAAATCAGAAAATCAAAATCGTTGTGGTTACTGCCGGTTATTTTTTCTTTTTTGACGCCGGCGTCAATACCGAAACCGGGGTCGGCGCAGCGGCGGCAGGCTGGTTCATCCGGGTCAGTTTGGTCTGGACTATGGTCAGGATGTTATTGACGGTCCAGTAGAGCGCCAGGCCGGACGAGAAGCTGTAGAGGAACACCAGGAAAATCAGGGGCATGTAACGCATGATTTTCTGCTGGGCGGGATCCATGCCCGGCGACGGCGGAGTCAGGTGCGATTGCCACAGCATCGATGCGCCCATCAGCAACGGCAGCAGGTTGAACGGGAAAGAGGTGCCGGGAATCAGGAACAACGTGTCCGGTTTCGACAAATCCGCGATCCACAGGAAATGTGCTCCCCGCAATTCGATCGCGCTGCGGATCATCGTGTAGAATCCGAAAAAGACGGGCATTTGGATGGCCATGGGCATGCAGCCGCTCATCGGGCTCACCTTGTGTTTGCGGTACAGCTCCCACTGTTTCTGCGTGAGCTTCTGGACGTCGTCCTTGTATTTTTCCTTCAACGCCTGCATCTCCGGAGCCAGCGCCTGCATCCGTTTCATCGAACGCGTGCTCGCCGCCGTCAACGGCCAGAACACCACTTTGATGATCACCGTGATCAGGACGATTGCCAGCCCGTAACCGGCATTGGTCACGTCGTGCAGCCAGTTCATCGCCAGCAACAGCATTTTGGCAAAGAACCCGCCGAACCGGTAAAACGGAAAAATCGAGTCGAACGACATCACCTGGTCGAGGTTGTTGTTGAATTCGGCGCCGATGCGGGCCAGCAGGCGATATTCCTTGGGGCCGGCGAAGAAGACAATGTGCCGGTCGAGCGTCTGATGCGCGGTCAGGGTGACCGGCGGATAGAGGAAAGCCGTTTGCACGCCCCGCAGCGCGGGTGCGCCGGGAACCGGCTCGACGTTCGGGAAAGGCGGCAACGGCACGAGCCGGGCGATGATCTGGGCCGCCGGCTCTTTGGGCATGGCCAGCAATGCAAAAAACTGGTTGTGAGCCGCCGCCCAGACCACGTTGTTCGAGCCGCCGAGATATTCCGAGCGCGGCGCGCCGCGGATGCAGCCGAAACCGGACCCGGAGAATGACGCCACCGACTCATCCTTGATTCCCGAGCCGTCGAACCACATGGCCCCCTCGTTCAGGCCGTAGCCGGTGTCGTCCGGTCCCATCGGCGTCGCGGTGCCGATGACCCATTCCTGCGCGGGCAACGCGACCGGCTCGCCGGAGGTGTTTTCCAGCCGGACGCTGGTGTAAACGAGATAATTGGAACTCAGTTGAAAATCCTTGGTCAATACCAGGCCGTTGGCCAGGGATTTTTCCGCGCGCGCGCCCTCGGCGGTGCGGTTGAGGGTGAAATCACCGTCGCCGACCACGCCGGAATCGTCCGTGATCGCCAGCACCGGCAACGGAGCCCGCGTGTTCAGCGTGGCCACGCTGTCGGTGTTGACCCTGGTTTTTTTCCAGCGCGCCGAAATCGTTTCGGGATAATCCAGCAGTTCCACTGATTTCAACCCGCCGCCGCGCGAGGTGAAGGTGTACCGGGCGCGGCCGTTGGTGATAACCAGCAGAGTTTCGGGCGTGTTGGTATCAAACACCGGAAGAGCGGGGTTCGACCCGGCGACCGCGGTGCTGAACGCGTTGGAAGCCGCCGGTCCGTTGGTCATCGTCACGCGGGCCGTCGGGTTGGTGGCGAGATAGCGCGCCTGCTGCTGCGAGAATTTAGTCTGTTCCAGAAACCACAAGCCGAGCAGAACGACGCAGAGTGTGACAACGATGATGCCGGTGCGATCCATGGCGGTTAAAGGTTGGGCTCGGGCAGGCGGGTTTCGAATTCTGAAGGTTGCATCCGGAATGCTTTCCGTGGCACCGGATCGTGTCCGTGGCCGCCCCACGGGTGGCAGCGGCAAACCCGCGTCAATCCCAGCCAGGTGCCGCCGAGGGCGCCGTGCGTCCGGACCGCTTCGAGGGCATACTGCGAACAGGTGGGCGTGAACCGGCAGCCGGCGGTTGAACCGAAAAGAAAAGCTTGCGCCGGCGAAATCGTCCAGCGGTACACGCGGATGGCGAAAATAAGAATCGATCGGGGAACATTCAACAACCAACATTCAACGCTCAACGTCCAATGGCGGCCCGGACGCATCCTGGTTGGGTGTTCGGCGTTGAATGTTGAATGTTGAATGTTGTTCATTTCAATTCATCAGGCCGGCGCGCTGGAGCGCGGTGAGAAAATCCTTTTCCACGCCGGCAAAATCGCGGCCGGCGATCGAGGGGCGTCCCACCAGGACCAGTTCCACCGGCTGGGCCAGTTCATGCTGGTGTTGCCGGAAACTTTCGCGGAGCAGGCGCCGGGCGCGGCTGCGGGCGATGGCGTTGCCGATGCGTTTGCTGGTCACGACCCCGAGGCGGGACGCCGTGCCGGCCGGCAGGCGGTGCCAGTTGGCGATGAGACAGCCCTGGGTCAGCCGTTCGCCCTGCTGCCGTACCCGGGCGAAGTCACGGTTCTGACCGAGACGGGCGGCGCGGCCCAGTCGCAGGCGGCGGGAGCCCTGGGATCCGGCATCTGGAGATGGCGCGGACATGGGCGCGCACTCAAACCGGCGTCAGGCGTTTGCGGCCTTCCCGGCGGCGGTTGCGCAGCGTGGCGCGGCCGCGCTTGGTGGATTTGCGGGCTAGAAACCCGTGCTGCCGTTTGCGGCGGATTTTAGACGGTTGATACTGGCGTTTCATAAATCAATTCACTTCCTTCCGGCGGAAAAACCGGAGCGTGCGAGGATAACCATGAAACCCATTGTGTCAAGGCGCGGCTGGCGGCCGGTAGCGGCACATTTCAAAAAGGGAGGGACAGCGCGCTGCGCTGTCCGGGCGCCGCAGCGCGGCGCCCGGCCACCACCCCGGCACTCACTTCACGTTCAACTCGCGCTGAATTCCGAATTTCTCGATCCGCTTGCGCAGCGTGGCGCGCGTGATGCCCAGCAGCTTGGCCGCATGCACCTGGTTGTCGCCGGTTTCCTTGAGCGCCTGGATGACCAGCTCGCGTTCAACCGCGGGAATGATCTTCAATTTCGGATCGCGCCGGGCCCACTGGAACAATTGCCGCGCCAGCGCCGCGGCGTCGCCCGCGGCCGCTTCCCCGGCCGTGGCGGCCGCGGCTGGCAGGCTGCCCCCGCCCTGTCCGGAAATTTCCGGCGGCAGGTCGCTCAACAGGATGGCGTCGCTTTTGGCCAGCACGTGGGCGCGGCGGATGGCGTTTTCCAGTTCCCGCACGTTGCCCGGCCAATGATATTTTTCGAGCGTTTTGACGACGCTGGCGGCGACGGATTTCGGCGGCCGTTGCTGTTCGCGCGCCAGTTTTTTCAGGAAATAATTCACCAGCAGCGGAATGTCATCGCGCCGTTCGCGGAGCGGGGCGATGTGGATGCGGACGACGTTGAGCCGGTAGAACAGGTCTTCGCGGAACTGCTTGGCGGCCACGGCGGCCTCGAGCGGCTTGTTGGTGGCGGCGATGACGCGCACGTCCGCCTGGATCGGCTGGTTGCCGCCGACGCGCTCGAACGTGCCGGACTGCAGCACGCGCAGGATTTTGGTCTGCGTGGCCGGCGTCATGTCGCCGATTTCATCCAGAAAAATCGTGCCCGAGTTGCACTGCTCGAACTTCCCGATGCGCTGGAGGGTGGCGCCGGTGAACGCGCCGCGTTCGTGGCCGAACAGTTCGCTTTCGAGCAATTGCTCGGGAATGGCGGCGCAATTGACCGCCAGGAACGGCTGCTGGCTGCGGTTGCTGTGATGGTAGATGGCGCGGGCCACCAGTTCCTTGCCGGTGCCGCTTTCGCCGGTGATCAGCGCGGTGGCGTCGCTGGCGGCGATCTGCCCGATCAGTTTGAAGACCTCCTGCATCGGCTGGCTGCGGCCGACGATGCCGAGTTCGTAGTCTTCCGATTCGAGCAGCGGTTCATAGGAGACGACCTGTTGCATGTCGCGCGCCGCCCGGAACGCATTGCCGATCAGTTCCTTGAGCTTGACCGCGTCGAACGGCTTGAGCAGATAATCGTACGCGCCTAGTTTCATCGCCTCGATGGCGGTCTGGGTGGTGCCGTAAGCCGTCATCAAAATCACCAGCAGCTTGGGATTCGCCGCCCGGATGCGACGGAGCGTTTCCAGCCCGTTCATGCCGCCCATGCGCACGTCCATGACCACCAGGTCGGGCTTGAATTTGGGAATCAGCTTCAGCCCTTCCTCGCCGCTGGACGCGGTGGCGACTTCGATTTCCGGCGAATCAAAAATCCGCTGGAACGAATACCGCACGTCTTCTTCGTCGTCGACCAACAGCAACTTGCTCATCGTTGCGTGCAAACATAGCCAATTTTTGGCTGACGCACAGCGAATTTTGCAGGAATCCCTGTTTGACCTTGCTTTGGCCATCGCCTAGACTCACCGTCCGTTTCGCTATGAAAATTGTTGTCTGTGATCCGGTATCACCCAAAGGAATCGCGTTGTTGCAACAGCGGCCTGAATTTCAGGTGGTTGTGCTGCCCAAACGGCTGACCGAAACCGAACTGCTTCCCGTCGTTGCGGATGCGGAAGCGCTGGTCGTCCGCTCCGAAACCAAGGTCACCCGCAAGGTCATCGAAGCCGCGCCGAAATTGCGCGTCGTCGGCCGCGCCGGCGTCGGGGTGGACAACGTCGACATCGAGGCCGCCACCCAGCACGGCACCGTGGTGATGAACACGCCGGGCGGCAACACCGTCACGACCGCTGAATTGAGTTTCGCCATGTTGCTGTCGCTCGCCCGCAAGGTGCCCCAGGCGCATGCGTCCATGACCGCCGGCAAATGGGACCGCAAATTGTTCCAGGGCGCGGAGCTTTCCGGCAAAACCCTCGGCGTGCTCGGCATGGGCCGCATCGGCACGGAAGTCGCCAAACGCGCGATCGCCTTCGGCATGCGTGTCATCGCCTACGATCCCTACCTGAACGAGGAACGCGCCAGGGCCATCGGCGCCGAATTCGCCGACAGCGTGGACGCGGTGTACCGCGCGGCGGACTTCATCACCGTGCACATGCCGGTGACGCCGGAAACCAAACACATGCTCAACGCGGCCGCCTTTGCCAAAATGAAGCCCGGGGTGCGCATCGTGAATTGTGCCCGCGGCGAAATCGTGGTGGAAAATGACCTGGTCGCGGCGCTCGAATCCGGCAAGGTCGCCGGCGCGGCCCTGGACGTGTTTGCGACGGAACCGTTGCCCGCCGATCATCCGTATCGCAAACAACCCAATCTGATTTTAACGCCGCACCTGGGCGCCAGCACGGAAGAAGCGCAGGAGAAATGCGGCATTGAAGTGGCCGAAGTCATCGCCGGTTATTTGTTGACCGGCGAAGTCCGCAACGCGGTGAACCTGCCGTTTCTCGACGCGAAGACGTACGACCTGGTGAAGCCCTACCTGCCGCTGGGCGAGGCCCTGGGCAAACTGGTGGCGCAACTGTCCCCGTCCAGCGCCGACCGGATTTACATCACCTACGGCGGCAATGCGAAGGCGTTGCCGAACACGGATCCCGTCACGCGCGCCGTGCTGCGCGGGTTTCTCGCCAGCAGCAATCTCAAGGACGTCAACAATGTCAATGTCCGCTCCGCCGCCGCCAGCATCGGCATTACCGTCGAGGAAAAAAAATCCGACGAACCGGTCACCTTCAATGAGTGGCTGCACGTCCAGGTTTTCAGCAACGGCCAGAAGTTGATTTCCGCCGGGGGAACCTTTTTCGGATCGCCCAACAATCCGCGCATCGTGCGGCTTTACAGCGCGCCGGTGGAAATTCCCGTCAGCGGCACGCTGCTGCTGCTGAACAACAAGGACCGGCCGGGCATCGTCGGCTCCCTGGGGACGCTGCTGGGGCGGCACAACGTGAACATCGCCAGCATGAGCCTGGGGCGGGACACGGCGGGCGGCCGGGCGTTGACCGTTTTCAATCTGGACAGCATTCCGCCGGAACCGCTGCTGGCGGAACTGCAAAAAGACCCTGACATCAGCAATGTAAAGGTGATAAAGTTATAACTCGCATTTAAATCGAAAGAACCAATGAAAAAAAATATCGTGTCCATTTTCTCGGCCGTCGCCGTGCTGGGCCTGCTCGCGTTGCCGGGCGCCCGGGCGGCCTCCGCCAATTCTACCAACGCCGCGGCCGCCAAGGGATCCGCATCGCCCGACGCCATGACGGCCCTGTTCGGGGATCCGGTCATCGTCAAAGGCAAGGGCTTTGAAATCAAGCGCAGCGAACTAGACGACGTCGTGACCGGCCTGAAATCGGCCGCTGCGGCGCATAACCAGACCATTCCGCCGGGGCAATTGCCCCAGATCGAAGGGCAACTGCTCAGCCGGCTCATCCAGGTCCAGCTTTTGTTGCAAAAGGCGACCGATGCGGACAAATCCAATGGGGTCAAGAAAGCCGATCTGCAAATGAAGGCCCTGCTTGAACGCGCCGGTTCGCAGGATGCGCTCGACCGGCAAATGAAGGCGGTGGGGATGACTCTGCCCGACCTGCGCGCCCGGGTGACCCAGGAAAACACGGCCCAGGCCGCGTTGACCCGCCTCCTGAATGTCAGCGTCTCCGACGCCGACGTGAAGGATTTTTATGATAAAAATCCGGCCGATTTCGAACAGCCGGAGACGGTCCATGTGCGCCATATTCTGTTGATGACCATCGACCCGGTCACCCAGGCTCCGTTGTCGGCCGACGAGCAGCAGGCCAAGCGCAAACAAATCGACAATCTGCTCAAGCAGATTCGCGGCGGCGCGGACATGGCGGCGCTGGCCAAACAATACTCCGAAGATCCCGGTTCGAAGGACAATGGCGGCGAACTGCCGCCGTTCGGCCGCGGCCAGATGGTTCCGGAATTTGAAGCCGCCGCTTTTTCCCTGACCAACAACCAGGTCAGCGACGTCATCACCACCAAGTACGGTTATCACATCATCAAGCTGCTCGACAAATCACCGGCCAAAAAAGTGGCGTTGACCGACAAGGTGCCGTCGACCGATTTGACCATCGCTGATCGGGTCAAGGATCTCCTGACCCAGCAAAAAACCGAGAAACAGGCGCCGGATTATCTGGCGTCGCTGAAAAAAACGGGCGACGTGCAAATCCTGGATCCGGATCTGAAAGCTGCCGTAACCGCCGCGGATGCCGCCGCGGCCGCGCCGCCCACGCCGGACAATTGATGCGGCCGGAGTAGCAGCACCTTAAAAGGCAGGGACAGCGCGCTGCGCTGTCCGGACGCCGCAGCGCGGCGTCCCTGCCCATGTTTATCTCCCTTACGCGGAAGGGCGCTTGCCAAGTCGGTCCGGCCCGGCCATTGTGTGAGGGTTATGAAAATGAGATGGGGCGTGGTCGTCCTCGCCATGGCGCTGGTCGGACTGCTGGTTGCGCTGTTTGCAATGAAGCAGGCGTCGGATGATCGCGCTAAAAAGGACACGGAGGCGGTCCTTGATTTTTCCAACCGGCTCGTGACGGCCCGTGCCGATCTCGACGAGTTGAACGAGATGAATCTCAGGTTGACGAACGATCTCACCGCCAGCCGCCAGGAGACATTGGCCTTCAGAGCCTTGCTCCAGAACGCCCGGGACCAGATCGCCGGCCTCAATAGACGTGTCGACGGTCTCGCCTTGCAGAACCAGGTGCTGAACCGGCGGGCCGCCGCCCTGTCCAGCGCCATCGACAGCCTGAACTTCCAGATTGCCGGGACGCAGCAACAGTTGGCCGATTCGCAGACCAATAACAGTTTTCTCGAAAGAGAACTGCGGCATCAAATGGCCGTCCGGACTGAACTGGAGAACAAGTTCAACAACCTGGCCGTGGTGCGCGCCCAGGTCAATAAATTGAAGAGCGACGAGTTTGCCGCGCGCCGGTTGCAATGGATGAGCGAAGGCACCGACCCGCTGTCCCAGCCCAAGGGTGCTCAACAGCTCATGCAGGGCCCGGCCTCCGCGCTGCCCCGGCCGAACTACGATCTGAACGTCGAGGTCAGTTCGGATGGCTCCATCCGGATCTTGCCTTCATCCAACAATATTCCGTAGCCTGAACCTTTCCGGGTTGGCCGGCGCCAACTCTCGTGATCATCATGCCGACTTACGAATACATCTGTGGGAAATGCGGGCATCAGTTTGATGTCCATCAGGCCATCACCGCCCGGCCGCTGAAGGTTTGCCCGGAGGAGTCCTGCGGTCTCAAGAAATGGGGCCGCGGCGCGGTCAAGCGCGCCATCAGCGGCGGCAGCGGTTTGCTGTTCAAAGGCAGCGGATTCTATATCACCGATTACCGCAGCGCCGGCTATCAACAGGCCGCCAAAAAAGAGTCCCATACCGGCAGTAAAACTTCCCCGCCCGCGCCCGGTCCGGCGGCCAAAGCGGAAAGCAAGCCGGCCAAACCATCGTCCAAAACCTGACCATGTTTTTCGCGCGTTGCCTGCGCGACTTCGGTTGCGCTGTCGTCTGGTGCAGCTTCCTCTGCGGCCGGACTGAAGCCCAGGTTGCCATGCCGGATGCGGTGCTGGCGCGCAGTGTTTCCAGCCAATTCATCGTCTCCGGCCGGATCGGTTCACGGCTGGCGGCGACGCCTGCCATCGCCACCAATGCGGATTATGTCCGACTGGAACCCGCCCTGCTGGCCGTCTCCGCCGAACGCCTTCGGGAGGCCGTGGAACGCGAACTGGATCCCGGACTTCAGGACTGGAACCCCGCCGTGGCGATCCAGGGCAGGATTTATCTGACGTTGCATCCCGCGCAGTCGCCGGATGAAACGGTGACGATTCTATCGCGGCATGGGAAGGATGGCTGGGATTACCAGGTCCAACTGCCTGACGTTTTGCACCGCACCCGTTATGTTCGCGCCCTGACCGGCGTGTTGTTGCTGCAATTCGCCAATGACGGATCCAGCCGGGCGGATTCTGCCGAGGTGCCGGCGTGGCTCATCGACGGCCTGTCCGAGGAATTGCAGGCGTCCGGCTGGCAGGAACTCGTCCTGTCGTCGCCGGCCCGGATGACCGGCCAGGCGGCCCGCCGCACGTTCACGTTTGCGCGGGGCCTGGATTCGCTGGCCGGGGCGCGCGAGGTGTTGCGCAATCATCCGGCGCTGACGTTTGCCCAGTTGAGCTGGCCGACCGAAAGCCAGTTGACCGGCGCGGACGGAGGCGTTTATCGCGCCAGCGCCCAGTTGTTCGTCAACAGTTTGCTGCAATTGAAAGGCGGCCCGGCCGGCTTGCGGACGATGCTCGAGGCGCTGCCCAAATGTTATAACTGGCAGACGGCCTTCCAGTCGGCGTTCCACCAAAACTTTCCGCGGCCGTTGGATGTGGAAAAATGGTGGGCGGTGCTGGTGGTGAGTTTTGTGGCGCACGAACCCGGCCTGGCCTGGACGCCCGGTGTCAGCCGCGACCGGCTCGATGAAATCCTCAGTGTGCCGGTCGAAATGCGCCAGGCGTCGAATGCCCTGCCGGCGCATGCGCAGGTTTCCTTCCAGGCGGTGATCCGCAATTTCAACCGGGCGCAACAGGAGACCATTCTCCGGCCCAAACTGCGCGAGCTGGAACTGGCGCAATTGCGGATGGCGGAGCCGTTTGCGGTTCTGGCCGAGGGTTACCATCGCGCCCTCGAAGATTATTTCGACCCGGGCAAACATCGCCCGCCGGCATCGCGCTGGGTCAAGCACCCGACCCTCGCCTATCCCCGGCCCAGTGTGGCTCAGACCCTGACGCGATTGGACGATTTGGACGCTCAACGGCGGGAGCTCGCGTCGGCATTGGCCCGGCAGACGGAAAACCATTGATTTCCTGGGTTTTTGAACGTCCCCGGCCCGGTGGCGGCAACTTGACAGGGAACAATTGCACTCTATAGTGCCCATTGAAAAAATGAAGGATGATACTGCATCGGCAAATGGCGAGGAGCCGCCATCAGGCCACCGGGTTCAATCTTTGAAAACCTTTCAGTCTGCCGGACGCGGTTTCTGGCGCGATGTTCCCGCTGCCGACTGGAACGACTGGCACTGGCAGCTCCAGCACCGCATCACCACCCCGGAACAATTGCAGCGGCTGATGCCGACGCTCACCCCGGAGGAATTCGCCGGGGCCAAACTGGCCGACCACAAGCTCGCCCTGGCCATCACGCCATACTTTTTCAACCTGATCGACCCGATGGACGAACAGTGCCCGATCCGGCGGCAGGTCATCCCGCGGATCGAGGAGACGCACACCGCTCCCTGGGAGATGAGCGATCCCTGCGGCGAGGATTCGCATTCGCCCGTCCCCGGCCTGGTGCACCGCTACCCCGATCGGGTGCTGTTTCTGGTCACCGACCGTTGCGCCGCCTATTGCCGTTACTGCACGCGTTCGCGACTGGTCAGCAACGCGAGCGGTTACGATTTCCATCCTGAATTCGACCGGCAAATTGCGTACATCGCGGAACATCCGGAAATCCGCGACGTCCTGTTGAGCGGCGGCGATCCCCTGCTCCTCGGCGATGAGAAGCTCGAGTCGCTGCTGGCCCGGCTCCGCGCCATTCCGCATATCGAGTTCCTGCGGATCGGGTCGCGGATTCCGACATTTCTGCCGCAGCGCATCACGCCCGGGCTGTGCGCGATGTTGAGGAAATTTCATCCGCTGTTCATGAGCATTCACTCGAACCATCCGCGCGAGCTGACCACGGAAGTCCGCGACGCGCTGGGCCGGCTGGCCGATGCCGGTGTTCCGCTGGGCAACCAGTCCGTTTTGCTCAAACACGTCAACGACAACGCCGAAGTGATGAAAGTGCACGTCCAGAAACTGTTGATGTGCCGCGTGAAACCCTATTACCTCTACCAGTGCGACCTGATTTCCGGTTCGGCGCACCTGCGCGCCGGTGTCCGCCAGGGGATCGAGATCATGAACCAATTGCGCGGCCATACCACCGGATACGCCGTGCCGCAGTACGTCATCGACGCGCCCGGCGGCGGCGGCAAGGTGCCGATCAACCCGGACTATGTGCTGAGCCGCAACGCCGACCGCGTGGTGCTGCGCAATTACGAGGGCAAGATTTTCGAGTATCCCGAGGCTCCGGACGGCACGCCGCTTTCTCCGGCGCCGAAGGAAATCGAAGAGCCGCAGATGGTTTGAGCGCCGGCGGCGGCGGGGGGCCAGGAGGTCGCCGCAGAAATTTCTTCGTGCCCGGATGCCGTCGTGGTTTAATTTCCGGCGCCGATGCCGCTTGAAACCATCCAGGCCAGAATCGCGCGCCTGAAAAAAATCATCGCCGCGCTCGACCGGACCTATCCAGAAGCGCATTGCGAACTGGACCACGTCGATCCACTGCAGTTGCTTGTCGCGACCATTCTTTCCGCGCAATGCACGGACAAACGGGTCAATATCGTCACCCGGGAATTGTTCAAGACATACCGGTCGGCGGCCGATTACGCGAACGCGCCGCTCGCGGAACTGGAGCAGGCCATCCGGACCACTGGATTTTTCCGGAACAAGGCGAAAAACATCCAGGCCGGCTGTCGCAAGCTGGTGGAACGGCACGGCGGAAAGGTTCCCCGAACCATGGAGGAGCTGGTCCAGATCGACGGCGTCGGCCGCAAAACCGCCAATGTCGTTCTGGGCAACGCATTCGGCATCAATGCCGGCGTGGTGGTGGATACCCACGTGACGCGGTTGTCGCTCCGGCTCGGGCTGACCCGGCAGAAGACGCCGGGAAAGATTGAGGCGGAATTGATGGCGCTGGTGCCGCAGAAACAATGGACGCTGTTCAGTCACTGGCTCATCTGGCACGGCCGGCGGCGCTGTTTCGCCCGCAAACCGGATTGTGCCGGTTGCGAAATAAAAAAACTCTGTCCCCGGATCGGCGTGAAAATCGCCTGAACAACATCGAACCTTGAACGCCGAACCTCGAACCTCGAAAGCAGCGGATGAGCGCGGCAATGCGTTCGGCGTTCGATGTTTTTCGAAGCATTGGTTCCAGCTCGACTCCGGCCGACGCGCTCCCGCCTTCAACATGGCGCTGGATGAGGCGCTGCTCGAGGCGGCGGGGCGGCTGCGGGCGCCGGTGCTGCGGTTTTACGGCTGGACGGAACCGGCGGCGACGTTCGGTTACTTCCAGAAATACGCCGACGTGCAGCGGATGACGGCGTTGCGTCCGTTGGTCCGGCGTCCGACCGGCGGCGGCATCGTGCCGCACGACGCCGATTGGACTTACAGCGTGGTTTTCCCGCCCGGCCACGAATGGCATGGGCTCCGGGCCGAGGAAAGCTATCGCCGCGTCCACGAATGGATCCGGTCGGCGTTCGCCAGATTGGGCGTGGCGACGGAGCTGGCGCCGAGCACAAAAAAATCCGGTCCCGGACAGTGCTTCGTCGGTCACGAAAAATTCGATCTGCTCTGGCGCGCGAAAAAAATCGCCGGCGCGGCGCAGCGGCGGAATAAACTCGGCCTGCTGATCCAGGGTTCGGTGCAACCGCCGACCGGGTCTCCCGCCCGGCCGGACTGGCAGCGGGCCATGTGTGCGGTGGCGCCCGGCGATTGGTCGGACCTCGAACCTGATGCCGTCTTGCGCGCGCGCACGGAAACATTAGTCCGGCAAAAATATTCGCAACCGGAATTTATAACTAAACGCTGACCATTTACATCCGGGCCGGGCGTGGGATGATGTTGCGCAATCAGCGTGAGAACGGTCTTCTCCGGTTGCGTGGTCTTTCTGATTTCCGCCTTCCCGGCGGCGGCGGCTTTGTTGTTGAGCGATTCCTTTGATTATCCCGACGGCGCATTGGTGGCGGTGAGCACCAACGGTTGGGTGCATCACAGCGGGTCGGTCACCGGTGAAGTGTCGGTGGCCTCCGGCCGGGTGCGGTTGAGCGATGCCAACACGGAGGATGTGAGCGCGCCGCTGGCCGGCCAGCCTTACCCCGCCTCAAGCAATACCAATATGTTCTATGCGGCCTTCACGATCCGGTTCGCTTCCCTGCCGTCCGTTGGCGGCACCTACTTTGCCCATTTCAAAGGTCCGTCGGCCACGGATTTCCGGGCGCGGATCTGGGCGTTGACCGGCGGTGCGGCGCCGGGCCGGTTCCGGCTGGGGATTTCGTCCACTGGCGGCGCGGCCGTCAACATGATCCACCCCATGGACCTGAACCTGAACACGGATTACACGGTCGTGAGCCGGCTGGCGAACACCAATTCGGTCGGCACGCTTTGGATCAACCCGGCGTCCGAGAACGAGCCGGGCGTGACGACGACTGAAGCCGTTTCAACGTTCACCGTGTCCGGCTTTGCTTTTCGCGAAAATACCGGAGAAGGGCAGCTCAACGTGGATAATCTCCGGGTGGGAACCTCATTCGCCGATGTGCAGGGCATCAGTTCAGGCCAGTCGCCGCTGATTACGGTCCAGCCGCGGAGCCAGACCGCCACCCATGGCGATGAGGTGACCTTCCGGGCCGACGCCATCGGCACCCCGCCGCCTGGCTTTCAATGGCAGTTCAACGGCACGAACCTGCCCGGGGCCGTCAGTTCCAATCTGACGCTGACGGGCGTGACGTTTGCCCAATCGGGCGTCTATACCGTCATCGCCACCAACCCCGCCGGTTCGGCGCTCAGCGATCCGGCCGTGCTGAACATCTGGCGGGCGGCCGCGCCGGCGTTTTCCGTGCTGACCTACAATGTGCATGGCAACGGCCTGACCAACTGGAGCACGAACCTGTGGCATGTGCAGGCCATCGGCCGGCAGATGCAATACCTTGACCCGGACATCATCACCTTCAACGAAATACCGGTGACCAATAATTGCACGGCGCAAATGGCGGATTTTGTCGCCGCCTTCCGGCCGGGATATTATCTGGTCACCAATTCCGCGGACGACGGTTACATTCATAGTGTCATTCTCAGCCGGTTTCCGATTCTTTCGTCGACCAGCCGGCTGCACGGTATCAGTCTTGCGCCGTTTGGTTATACCAACGCCAACCCGGCGCCCTATTTCACCCGCGATCTGTTCGAGGCCCGGATTGTGGTTCCGGGCCTGCCGGCACCGCTACACATGTTCACTGCCCACCTGAAATCGGGCGAGGATGTCAATGCGGCGAAACGGGCGGCGGAAGCGGGAGCGGTTTCAAATTTCTTTGCGACCGAATATTTGCCGCTCAACATTCAGGAACCATATGTGTTGAACGGCGACATGAATGAGGATGTCCTCCGGCCGCCGGTCAGTGGTGGCGGGGCAATTGCGAACCTGCTGGGCGCGGCCACCGGGTTGCAACTGGTTAGCCCCCTGAATCCATTTACCGGCAGTGAAATGACCTGGTCCGTCCAGGATGCCGACGGGTTGAGCAAGCGATACGACTATGTGTTGCCGTGCGCGCTGCTGTTTTCCAATATCGTCCACGGCGAAGTTTTCCGCACTGATTTATTGGTTTCTCATCCACCCGACCTGTACAGCAACGACGACAAGGTCGCCTCCGATCATCTGCCGGTGTTCCTGGTTTTTGGCAATCCGTTCGACGCGCCGTTCCGGTTGCTGTCCATCGGTGTGACGAACCGGATGATGTCGTTGGAATGGGAATCCATATCCAACCGGCAATATCATCTTGAAGCATCGTCGGATCTTGTCACCTGGTCGGCGTGGGTGAACAATCTGGTGGCGACGGGCGACAATTGTATTTGGACGACCAACGTGCCGGCCGCGGCAACGTTCTTCCGTGTCCGGCGCGCGCCGGAATCCGGTCTTCAGTAGGGATTCCAGGCCAGATCGGGATTGTTGGTGACGCCCCGGTTGTTGGCAAAGTCCCAGTATTCCTTGTTTCGGAACCGGGCCGCATGGCCATCGAGAAAAACAAACTGGGCGCCACGATTGTGCAGGTTGGTATGAACATTGTTCTGTTCGGCGACAGCCGCGAGTTTGCCGTTGTCAAACAACCACACCAACTGGCTGGGATGGGCAATGCCGGCCAGTTGCACGGAATGATTATTGGCGCCGGTGCCATTAACGTTGTCGTTCAGGCAATAGTGGAAAAGATTGTTGGTCCTGCTGCTTCCATCGCAGCGGCGGGGATTCGCGGGGCAGATCCAGAGCGAATTCCCCGGTTGGATCGTCCAATTGGTGCGCCAGGGCATGTCACGATAGTGCGGCAGGTTCATTTCCTCCGGCAGCTGGATATACCACGCCCGGTACATGGGATTCGCCAAATCCGTCTCCAGCGGAGTCGGTTTCCCTTCCGGCGGCAGGTAGTCATTGTGATCCACGGCATATGACTGGGTGGCCATGCCCCACTGGCGCAGATTATGCCGGCAGGTGATGGCGAGAGCTGCGATCCGGATGCGACCGATCACCGACAATACCAGGGCCGCAAGAATACCGATGACGGCAATCACCACCAGCAGCTCGATCAGCGTGAATGCGCGTGAAGCCTTTTTCGATTTTCCCTTCCGACGAATGATATATATTTATTATATATCTGGCGTGCTGTCAAGAATTAACTTTTAATAGCGCAGGCCGCCGGGATAAATGTCTGCCGGAAAGAAGGTTGGAGCGGGGATTTTTTCAGCCGTCCCTCCGGGGCGGATGTCTTTCAACCATGAAACCCGGCGTTGAAACACCGGGCTGTTTTCAGGTAATTCTCGCGGGAAGGCGGCAGCGCATTTTGGCAGGGACGCCGCGCCGCGGCGTCCGGACGGCGCAGCGCGCTGTCCCTGTCATCTGGAGCTATCCGGCGAAATCAAAGTCCGAGCAGCTCATGAAATAATGGCAGCGCGGGCAGCGGAGCTTACATTTCTCGTTGATCAATTCGTGGCTGCAGCGCGGACAATACCGCCAGTACTCGCCGGCGTCGGCAGCGGCAGCCGGACAGGTTTCCGCCTCCGCTGTTTTGAGTGTCGGCTCGGTCATGGCGGTGGTGGTTCAGGGCTACCGGCCGTTATGTTCGGCCAACCAGGCCTCGGCCCCGTGGGCATCACGAAAGACGTTGATGGGAAAGAAGTCGGACACCAGCGTCACAAAGATGCGGACCATCCCGAAGGTGGCCAGGTCCTCGACCACGACCGCCCGCGGCCCGAGCGAGTGGCGGTCGAATTCGGTGCCGCGCACCCGGCGGGCCGCCTGCCAGAGATCCTGCGGTGACAATTGCGACGGCTCCGCCTGGCGGGCGTCGATCAGTTCGGTATAGGTCAAAACCTGTTCGTCGCAGGCCGCTTTCAGGTGGTTCAGTATATCATCGACGGTAACTCGTCCCCTGACCGTTGTGCGCACGCGGTGCGTCGCTCGATCCAGCACGTAGGAGATTGGCATGGTACAAATTTAGCCTCTTGATCTGATCGTTGACGGCGCCAAGTTGCGTCAAATGCCGCCGGAATGACAAGCGAAATATCGGCGACGGCGGTCGAATTTGATGTAGTGTCGGGCCTGTGGCTCGAATTCGGCGCACAGCGCGACACTACAACAATCAAATTCGCCAGGGCTTCAATCTGCCTCATTGCGTTCGTCCGAACTTTTTTTCCAGTTCGCGGTAATTCATTTCAATCAGCGTCGGCCGGCCGTGCGGGCAGGTGTAGGGCATGGCGCACAGGCGCAGGTTTTCAATCAGGGTCTCCAGCTCCGGGCCGCTCAGCGGGTCGTTGGCTTTCACCGCATGGCGGCAGACAGTCTTCGCAATCGTGTGTTCGCCCAGCCGGGCCAGGTTCACTTCCCGGCCGGCCGCCTTCAATTCGTCCACCAGATCGAGCACAAAACGACGCGCGTCGGTCGTCTTCACGAACGGCGGCAACGCGTCGAGCAGGAAGGTGCGCTCGCCGAACTCGCTCAATCCCACGCCCAGTCGCAACAGCGCCGCCAATTGCTCGCGCAAAAAAATCGCGTCGCGCACCGGCAACTCGATGGTCTCCGGCAACAACAATTTTTGTGACGGCGCCGCCTCGCCGTGTTCCATCCGCGTCAACATCTGCTCGAACAAAATCCGCTCATGCGCCGCGTGCTGGTCGAGCAATACCAGTCCCCGGTCGGATTCCAGCACCACGTAAAGTTTGCCGACAACGCCGACGAGCCGGAGCGGGACGCTCAGCAACGGCAGGATCCCGCCGGTCACCGGCCGGACCGGCTCGCTTCCGTTTCCCGGCGCGCGTGGTACTGACGGCGATGAAACCGGTTCCGGTGATACAATCGGGCAGCCGGCGGAAACGGCTTCCGGTTCGGAGGGCGCCGGTTTGGCGGGCGCAAATCCCATTCGTAACGGCGGTTGCTGGCCGGGGATTTCCCTGGAAGGCGCGACCGGCGCCGGTTTTAACGGTTCTGGAAAATTCGGCAGCGCCGGCGCGCTGGCACCGGCCGGGCGGGACACCGCTTCCGGCATTTTACCCGATGAGGTCGAAAACAGCTCCGGGGGACGTTCACTCTCCCGCTGTGATTTCATTGCGGCTTCGGCGCCATGAAACGCCAGCAGGGTTTCCTGCACCGCCCGGGCCACCCATTTCCGTATGTCGGCCTCGCGATGAAATTTAACCTCGCGTTTGGCTGGATGGATATTCACGTCGACGGCGGCCGGATCGATTTCCAGGAACAGGCAACAGACCGGATAACGTCCCTTCATCAGCGCCGTGTGATACCCTTCCAGCAGCGCGTAGTTGAGCCCGCGATTTTCCACCGGCCGGCGGTTGACGAAAACATGCTGGCCTTCGCGCGTCGCGCGGGACACGCCGGGCGAACCGATGAAGCCCCAGATTTTGAGTGACGAGTGGCGGATGGCGGCGGACGGAATCGATTCGCCGGCGGATTTTTCGGGAAGCGCGGTTTCAAAAATATCAGTTTCCTCCGGAGCAGCGGTTTCCTCCAGGGCGGCGGAAAAATTCACCGTGAGCAGCTTTTCGTCGCCCAGGAGCGAACGCAGCCGTTCGCGTTGCGCGTCGAGCCGTTTCGAGATGGCGCCGTCGCGTCCGGCCGGCTGGGCAGGAAGCTGCCAGACGAGCCGGCCGTCCTTTTGGAAGGTGAAAGCGACCTCGGGATAGGCGAGCGCGGCCAGCGTGAAATAATGTTGAATGTGCGCCGCCTCGGTTTCTTCGGTGCGCAGGAATTTCCGGCGGGCCGGCAGGTTGAAGAAGAGCTGCCGCACCTCGACGCTCGTGCCGGGCGCGCTGCCGGCGGCCTTGACCTCGGCAATGGTCCCGCCGTTGACGATGATTTGCGTTCCCTCCGGCGAATCGCTGTCGCGTTCGCGCGTGGTCAGTGTGAAGCGGCTGACGCTGGCGATGCTCGGCAGGGCTTCGCCGCGGAACCCCATGGTGGCGATGGCCGCCAGGTCTTCGGCTTTCCGGATTTTGCTGGTGGCGTGCCGTTCGAGGCAGAGCAACGCATCGTCGCGGCTCATGCCGATGCCGTCATCCGTCACCCGGACGAGGCTGCGTCCGCCGGCCTGGATTTCCAGGGTGACCCGCGTCGCCTGGGCGTCCAGGGCATTTTCGACCAGTTCCTTCACCACGCTGGCCGGGCGCTCGATCACTTCGCCGGCGGCGATTTGATTGGCGACCTGTTCGGACAGAAGTTTGATCCGGTTCACAGGGCAGAAACGTGATGCGTGTTGCGGGTTACGTCAAGAATTCAACCGGGGTATCGGTGGGAAAAGGCCGCTCCGTTTATTGAGCCAGGGGCAGGGCAAAGTCAAACACGGCGCCGCGGCCGGGTTGATTGCGCGCCCAGATGCGGCCGCCATGATCCTCAACGATTTTTTTGCAGATGGAAAGGCCGAGGCCGGTCCCGTGTTCCTTGCCGAAAGTGGCAAACGCCTTGAACAATTGACCGGCGATTTCCGGCGCAATGCCCGGGCCAGTGTCCTCGATTTCGGTGATGATTTCCTTCCCCTCGGATTGGAACCGGAGGGAAATCACGCCGCCGGTGGGCATCATGTCCGCGGCGTTGTGGATGAGGTTGTAAAAAACGCGGCTGAGACGGCGGGGATTGAACTGGACCGTTACCGCGGGAGGTTCGCCGGCCTCGAGCCGCACCTCTTTGGGTTCCATTTCGGCGCGCAGTTCGGGAAGCAGATCGAGAACGTAGCGGCGGTAATCGGCCGGCTTGGCGTCCACGTCCGTTCGTTTGCCTTCGGTGAAGATCAGAATATCGCCGACCAGGTCCGTAATGCGTTCGACCATTTTTCGGATGCGCCGGGTTGCCGAGGAGCGGTTTTCCGGCCGGGCATCGGGACGGTCGGCCATTTCGGCGGAAAGGCCGATGATGTTGAGGGGATTTTTCAAGTCATGAACAATCGAACGGGCGAAGCTGCCGACCACGGCCAGGCGTTCGGCCTCGAGGACTTCCCGGAGGTACAACTGGTCGAAATCGCGGAGGCGATGGCTGATATGTTTCAACAGGTCGAACGCGAGCGCCGGGGAACGTTCGATGAACGACAGCATCTCGCCGCGCGGCAGGAAGAAAACGTCGGTGTCCTCGACGGCCGAAGCAGTGGCCGAGCGGGGCCGATGCTCGATGACCGCCATCTCGCCGAAGATCTCGCCCGGGCCGAGTTGGGAAATGACCCGGCGGTGATTTCCGCCGACCACGCAGGAAATGGCGACCCGGCCGCTCTTGACGAAATACACGCCGTCGCCCGGATCGCCTTCGTGGAAAATGTCGCTTCCCGCCGCGAAATGACGTTCCCGGGCGATCTGGCCCAGGGCGGTTAACTCGTCCGGACGCAGGCCCCGGAACAGGGCGAGGGATTCCAATTGAAGCATAAATGGACTTTATGCAAAAACTTGCGACCGTAAAGCCAAGAGATGCTTAGACGAGTGAACGACCTGTGAACAAAATCTAATTGGAACCTATTGACAAAGTGTTGCAAAAACGTAACATTACATCATTCGGGTAGCAGTACGTTTCTTCAGCGGGGTTCCCCACCCCCACCTCCTTGGCGTCTGCTGCCCGGATTTTTTTTAGCATGAAGCCGCTTGACGCTGCCCGGCGCTTCTTCTAGCTTCCCAACCCCCATGCGGGGGCGTAGCTCAATTGGTTAGAGCGCTGCCCTGTCACGGCAGAGGTTACGGGTTCGAGCCCCGCCGCTCCCGCCATTTTTATCGTCCATCCCGTCCAGCCGCCTTCCGGGACGCGGACGGGTCATAAATCGAACGTATCCTTTTGATTCGCAGGCGATTCCTCTGGCATGTCGGCTGCTTATTCCGGTCCTGACAAGTGCTTTCTCTCGCAGGGTTTGCACTCGTTTATTGGCTCGGCCCAAATCACAAGGTTGGGCCGGGCTTTTTTATCCCCGCCCGCTCCGGAGCAACTATCACCTGGCCAAACACACTCCGCCCTCTCCCGTCGTCTGCGGCCAATCCGCTAATTTAAATCGTCAACGGCACTTCTACTTGCGGTGAAGGCCCGGCGCGGGGTTGAAATCGTCCGGTTTTGACAGTAACTCACTGGTGAATACCGGTCGAAAATTCACGGCGCTGCCACCGGCGCCGGCGCCGGTGTGAACTGTCAATCACGTTATGAACCGCCGCGACTTCCTCAAACTGTCCACTGCCGCCACCATCGCTTCCACGGCCAAAGCCGGAGCCCTGCTCGCCGCCGAAGCCCCGACCGGAGCCAAGCCGGCCACCACCAATGCCGCACCGGCCAAGCCGCGGGAAATCTGGATTCCCACCGATCCGCCGAACACGCCGGAAGGCACCGCCAAAGGAATTTTTCCCGGACGTGTCGTCTGGATGCGCGACCCGGCCGCCACGCCCTGGAAAGGCGACATCAACAACGGCCACTGGTGGGACACCGGCACGGGCGTCAACCAGCAGGCGGTGGACCGGATGATGTCGCGTTCGTTGCAGGCATTGACCGGCGCGACGAGCGACCCGCAAGCCTGGGAGAAACTTTTCACCCATTTCAATTCGACGCACCAGCGCGGCAACACCGGCTATAAGCCGGGCGAAATGGTCGCGCTGAAAATCAACTGCAACAACGCCTATGCCGGCTACGGCGACAACGACAACCAGATTGACGCTTCGCCGCAGGCGGTTCTGTCGATGCTGCGCCAACTGGTCAAACAGGCGGGTGTGCCGCAGAAGAACATCGTGGTGTGCGAGGCCATCCGGGTGGTTCACGATCATATTCACGAGCCCTGCCACGCGGAATTTCCGGAGGTGCTGTGGATGGATTCCAAAGGCGACGGCACCAACGGCCGGCAGCCGGTCAACTGGCACAAACAGGCATTCTCAACGTCCGTCAAGGAAAACAACCAGGTCGGCACCAGCATCCCCGAACTGATGTACCAGTCCACGTACATCGTCAATATGGCACTGCTCAAGGGACATCCCACATGCGGGGTCACGATGACCGCCAAAAATCATTATGGTTCGATTGATGGCCGCGATCACCAGTTTTACATCAACACCTGGAAGCACAAGATGGGCATTTATAATCCGTTTGTGGATTTGATCGGCGCGAACCACCTGGGCGGCAAGACGGTGTTGTTTATGATCGACGCCCTCTTCGGCACGCGCGACGCGAATGATCCGGTCATCGAACAGTTTGCCGGCTGGAAAAACCTGTTCGGCGGCCAGTGGTCGTCGAGTTTCTTCATGTCGCAGGACCCGGTGGCGATCGATTCGGTCGGCTATGATTTCCTGCGGTCCGAGTTCGGCACGTTTCTGGCCAGCAGCCACGGCGGCGGCCATGAAGTGAACGCGGACAATTACCTGCATGAAGCGGCGCGGGCCGACAATCCGCCTTCCGGAACGGTGTATCAGCCCGACGGCGTTCGCCTGGCCAGCCTGGGCGTCCACGAACACTGGAACAATGCCAAAGACAAGCAGTACAGCCGCAATTTGAACCGTGGCGGCAAAGGCATTGAACTGTTCGTGGTCCACGAAAGAAACCAGGCCTGACCGGCCGCCGATTCCGGATTTTGGCCGGGGCGCCCGGCCTGGATTTTATGAAAGGTGTCCTGTCGCGCGGGCGTGACCGGATCGGCCGCCGACTTTCCGCGCAGCCTTCGCGCCTCTGTCTGGCCGGCCTCCGCTGGATGTTCCAGCTGGCCGGGGCGATGTCGGTGGCGTGGTTTTTCATCCGGGTCATCCCCAAGCCCATTCGCGCCACGTATCCCTGTCAGCAGGCCGCGTTTCCCATGGCGTCGGCGTTTGTCATCTGGCTGCTGGGCGTGAAAGGCGCGCTGTTTGCCTGGTTGGGCCGCCGGAAATTGTGGTGGCAAAGGGTCCGTCGCGCTCTGGCGGGCATCGGTGCCGTGGCGGTGTTTGTCTTCACGGTCACCTGGGTTTACCTCGCGTTCGCGGCCAACTGGGTTCCGGGCGAACCGCCGAATTCGCCGATGGGCGTGGCGCGCGGAATTCATCCGGGCCGCGTCGTCTGGGTTTATGACCCGACGGTGACGACATTCAACGGCAGCACCGGTTACTATTATCAGGATGCCTACACTTCGGCGGATGTGGCCGGTTCGATGATTTCCCGGACGATCCAGAAACTGACCGACCAGACCAACGACACCGCGGCCTGGAACGCCCTGTTCACGTTTTACAACCAGAACCACGGCCGCGGCAACGGCGGTTATGCGCCCGGCGAAAAAATTGTCGTCAAGGTCAATTGCAACAACTACAGCACGGCGGGCGCGACGCACGACAACAAAATCGACATCACGCCCCAGACGGTGAAGGCGCTGTTGCGCCAGTTGGTCAACACCGTCGGCATCGCGCAATCGAACATCACCGTTTACGATTCCCAGCGTTACATCACCTGGGTGCATGACTATTGCAGCAACGACTTTCCGAACGTCCAATTCCACGACAAAGGTTCGACCACCTGGGTGACCAACGCCATCACCTTCGCAACCAATGCCGTGGACGCCGCTTCGCGCAGCCTGCCCGATTTCGTGGTAAACACGACCTACTTCATCAATCTGGCGCTGCTCAAACGGCACTGCCAGGTGGTGGACCCGGCCAATTGGTCGGACAGCTACGGCCAGACCGCCATCACCGGTTGCATGAAGAACAATTTCGGCAGCAGCGGCAGTCCCAGCGGCATGCACACCATGATCCGCGACTGGCGCAACGGCATGGGCTCCTACAATGCGCTCGTGGATTTGAACGGCAGCCATTACCTCGACGGCAAGACGGTGCTCTATCTCATGGACGGTCTGTTTTCGGGCACCAAACACAATTCGAGCGTGTACAAATGGAGCATGGCGCCGTTCAACGGCAATTATCCGTGCAGCCTTTTCGGCTCGCAGGACCTGGTCGCCATCGATTCCGTCGCGCTGGATTTCATCCGCAACGAAATGGGTGTGATGCCGAACGGCGACAATTTTCTGCACGAAGCCGCGCTGGCGAACAATCCGCCGTCCGGATTCGTGTACGCGCCGGACGGGACCCGGCTGTCAAGCCTGGGCGTGCATGAACACTGGAACAACGCGACCAGCAAACAATATTCCCGCAACCTGAGCCCCAACGGCACCGGCATTGAGCTGGTCGCCATCCCGCCGTCGCTGGTGGGAGCTTTTAACCTGTCGCTCAGCCCGGCGTCTCAAAGCATTTCCGCCGGCAACAATGCGGTTTATTCCGTGAATGACACGCCCGGCGCGATGACCAACGACGTGGTCCTGACCGTGACCGGTTTGCCGGCGGGCGCGAATGCCGGGTTCAATCCGGGCACGGTCAACACCAGCACGACCAATTCGACGCTCACCATCACCACGTCCCTGATAACGCCAGCTGGAAGCTATCCTCTGACGATCACTGGCATCGGTGGCGGCGAGACAAACATCGCCACCGTGACCCTCGTGGTGGGCAACGGTGTTGCCACTGCGGCCGGCGTGTTGTATTGGACGGCCGCCGGGTCGGACACCAACTGGTCCACGCCGCTCAACTGGACCAATCTTACCGCCGGCGGTTATGGCCCGCCCGGCATTTCCAATGATGTGATTTTTAATAATTCCGCCGCCGGTCTGACCAACTTCGTGGACGTGACGACGACGGTAAACAGCTTGTGGTATGCGCTAAATCCTCCCAGCGGCGGCGTGCGCAATCACACAACGGTTCTCGAGTCGGGAGTGACTTTGAACATCACCGGTACAAACATTATCAGCGGCGGTTCCTTCGTTACCGCCGGTTACAGCCTGCTGGTGGGTACCAACATCAGCGCCACGGCCGGCGGCTCGTCGGTTTCCGCGACCATCACGGGCGCGGGTGGTACGGTCAATATCGTCCGGCCCGACGGCGTGGTGGCGGTCGCGGAATACAACACCACCGGCAATCATCCGCTGCCGGCCACCAGCACCCGGGCGGTGCTCGACCTGTCCGGTCTGGACACTTTTTCTGCCAGTGTATCGCAACTGCTGATCGGTTGCATGGCCAACGGCTCGGCCGGCACGCTCTACCTGGCCCGGACCAATACCATCACCGTCGCGAACGGTTCCGTCACCGCCAGTGCCGGGCTGGACGTCGCCAACAACGGCAGCAACCCCGGTGACCCGAGCTTCCTCTGGCTTGGCCTAGCCAATCAGATCAATGCGAACATCGTCCGCGTCGGCGGCCAAAAAGGTTGCTGGGGATGGCTTGCCTTCAACCCGGGATTCATCAATCAAACACCCGCTGCGGTCTTTCGCGGGACTGGCGGCAACGCCAGCCGGGTGGGGACCTGGCTGATCGGCGATTTGCTGGGTGCGACCGGCACCGCCAACGTCACCTGCCCCCGCGGTACCAACGATTTCACCGGCGGCACGGTGGATGCCCTGGCGGACAACTTCATTCTGGGCAAAACCGGTACCGGCCCCGAATCCGCGCTCGGCGTGGGAACCAGTTCGAACCGCGTTTCCGCCGGCACGCTGGCCTTCAACGCCGGCAACATCAACGTGAACAACCTGACCAACGGCTGGCAGTTGCCCGGTGATCTTACCGACACCGGCATCGGGGTGGTGAACGTCAACGGCGGCACGCTGACGGTAAACAGCCTGCTGGTGCTCGCCGCCGGCACGGCCGGTTCCTATGTCGGAGGAAATTTCTATGCCGGGCTGGTGACCAACCAATACTACGGTGCGACAATCAATGCGACCAATGCCTTCGCCCAGGGGACGCTCAACATCAATTCGGGCGCCGTGCTGGCCAACCGCATTGTCGCCGGCGGCGGCATCTCCAGTGTGATCGTGAACGGTGGTACGCTGACGCTGACCAACACGGCGGGTTCGCCGTCCGCGCCGCTTTCCGCGCTCAATCTCGCCGGTGCCACACTTCACCTGAACCTCAATGGTGCAGCTCCGGTGACCAACGTGGTTGCGGCCAGTCTGGTCGCCGCCGGAATGAACGCCATTGTCATCGATTCGGTGGCCAACGTCGGCGGCGCGACGAATTTCCCGCTGGTGGCCTACACTTCCTTCGCCGGATCGGTCGCTGCCAATTTCGTCCGGGGCGCGGTTCCGGCCGGGTTCGCCGCCGCCCTGGTGGACAACACCGCCCAACATCGGATTGATCTGACCATCGCCGCCGCCACGAATGTCGTTCCCTGCCTCCATCCCGTCCGGTGGTCGGACAGCAATTTCGTCTTTGCCGGCAGCAACGGTTTGCCGAGGGGAATTTATTACGTGCTGATTTCCTCGAACCTCGCCCGGCCGCTGGACCAGTGGACGCCGGTGGCGACCAATCCGTTTGATGCCGGCGGCTGCCTCAACCTGACCAACCCGGTCAACCGCGCCTCGCCGCAGCTCTTTTACCGGCTCGAATTGCCGTAACCGTGTCATTGAGTGGGGCGGGCTTTCGAGCCTGCCGCTTCAGGCGACATTCAGCCGCCCGGGTTTTTCCCGGGCTGGAAAGCCCCGGGAAACCGGCAAACCGGAATGTCTGACCCACAAAAGTTGTAGCGCGCTTTCCCTGCCGCGCCCAGCCATTAAAGATTGCGCTCCGGCGGGGCTTGATTTTGAATCTCCCGGCATCGCATGAGCGCCTTGCTCGAAGTCAAAAATCTGAAAGTGTATTTCCCGGTCAAGCACGGGATGTTTGCCGGTGCCCGCGAATTTGTGAAGGCGGTGGACGACGTCAGCTTCAACCTCGCGCCGGGCGAGACGCTCGGGCTGGTCGGCGAGAGCGGTTGCGGCAAGACGACGCTCGGGCGCGCCATCATCCGGCTGGTGGAACCGACGGCGGGCGCCGTTCTGCTGGACGGCGAAGACCTCACGCCAATGGCCGGTTCGACCCTCCGGGCACGCCGGCGGAAATTCCAGATGATTTTCCAGGACCCGTACGGGTCGCTCAATCCGCGCATGACCGTCGGGGAAATCGTCGGCGAAGCGCTGGATATCCATCGTTTGACAGACGGCAAGGCGGCGCGGCAGTCGCGCATCCGGGACTTGCTCAAAGACGTCGGTCTCGATCCGGTCTACGCGCAACGGTATCCGCACGAATTCAGCGGCGGCCAGCGGCAACGCATCGGCATCGCCCGGGCGCTGGCGGTGGAACCGCAATTGATTATTTGCGACGAGCCGGTGAGCGCGCTGGACGTGTCGGTGCAGGCGCAGATCATCAATCTGCTCCGGGACCTGCAGCGGCAGCGCGGCATTGCCTATCTCTTCATCGCGCACGACCTGGCCGTGGTCGAACACATCAGCCGGCGCGTGATGGTCATGTATCTCGGCAAGATTGTCGAAACCGCGGAGGCCAGGACCCTGATTCGGGAGCCGAAACATCCCTACACCCGGGCGTTGATTTCCGCCGTACCGGAGGTGGACCCGGAGTCCAAACGGCAGCGGATTATTTTGCCGGGTGATGTGCCGTCGCCGATTCATCCGCCGCCGGGTTGTCCGTTTCATCCGCGTTGCCCGATTGCCGAAGCCCGTTGTCGCACGGAACTTCCCCTGCTCCGGGAGGTTTCGGCCAGTCATTGGGCGGCGTGTCATTTGGCCAAATAAAAGACAGTTGAGCCTCCGATTCCGGTTTCCCGCCCGGCTCAGGCTGGATTTTCACCCCTCACGGCTGGCAGTTCGCCCCTCAAATCCGCCAATATGGCCCTATTTTATCACATTTTGGACAGTTTCCCGGTAAATAATACAACACATGAAAGGAAAGTTTCCTCTACCGTTGATCGCCGCGCTGGTGATGGCCCTGGGTGTGGCCCCGGCAGTTTCTGCCGCTCCGTCGCTGGCCAAAACCACCGTTGCTCTCACTACCTCGACCAATCCGGTGGTGTACGGCCAATCCGTGACGTTCACCGCGGCCGTGGCTCCCGTTGCACCGGCCACCGGGACGCCTTCCGGAACCGTTACGTTCAAGGATGGGAACACGGTCCTGGGCACGGGAAAATTGAATGCCTCCGCCAAAGCCACTTTCAGCACCAATAAACTCTCCGCGGCCAGCGCCAATCATTCGATCACCGCTGTCTATGGCGGCGATACCAAATTCGCCGGCAGCACCTCCAGCACGTTGTCGCAGACCGTCAAAAAAGCGGTGCTGACCATTTCCGGCATTACGGCGAGCAACAAGGTCTACGATGCCAAAACGGCTGCGTCACTCAACGTCAGCCAGGCAGTGCTGGCCGGTGTGATTGCCGGTGATTCGGTGACGCTCAATACCGGCAAAGCCAAAGGCGTGTTTGCCAACTCGAATGTGGGCACGGGCAAGAGCGTGACGGTTTCCGGTCTGACGATCAGCGGCGCCAATGCCGGCAACTACACTTTGATCCAACCGACCGTCACGGCCAACATCACGGCCCGCACGTTAACGGTGACCGCCAAAGGAGTGAACAAGGTTTACGACGGAACCACCAACGCCACGGTGACTCTTTCCGACAACCGGATTTCAGGCGATGTCCTCACGGTGAGTTATGCGGCTGCCTCCTTTACCAACAAAAACGTCGGAACCGGCAAGCCGGTAAACGTCAGGGGTATTGCCATCGCGGGCGCCAGTTCCACCAATTACATGCCGGCGGCCACGATCGCCTCGACCACAGCCAATATCACCGCCGCTCCCCTGACGGTCTCGGGCATCACGGCGGCCAACAAAGTGTATGACGGCAAAACCGCGGCGACTTTGAATGCCAGCGCCGCCGCCCTCGTCGGGGTGATCGCCGGCGACACCGTCACCTTGAGCACCGGCAGCGCCAAAGGCAATTTCAACAACAAGAACGTCGGCACGGGCAAGACGGTGACCATTTCCGGGCTGGCCATTTCCGGCGCGAGTTCCGGCAACTACAAGCTGACGCAGCCGACCGCGACCGCCAGCATCACCCCGCGCACGTTGACGGTAACCGCCACGGCCGCGAGCAAAGTTTATGACGGAACGACCGCTGCCACCGTGACCCTGTCCGACAATCGGGTGGCCGGCGATGTCCTCACCGAGAGCTACACGTCGGCGACATTTGCGGACAAGAACGCGGCCAACGGCAAAACGGTGACGGTCAGCGGCATTTCCCTTTCCGGAACGGATTCCGGCAATTATGTGCTCGCTGCCACCACGGTCGCTGCCACGGCGAACATCACCCGGGCGGTGCTGACGGTGACCGCGAACAACGTCTCACGTCCTTACGGTGCGTCCAATCCGACTTTGACTGCCAGTTACTCCGGCTTCGTCAACGGCGAGACTTCGCCCACCAGCGGCGTCACCGGCAATCCCGGCCTGACAACAGCAGCAGCGACGAGCAGCCCGGTGGCTGGCAGTCCGTTCCCGATTATCGCCTCCGCCGGCTCGTTGAGCGCGGTCAACTACAGCTTCGTTTTCGTCAACGGCGCCCTGACCGTGACGCCGGCGAACACGACCGTCAGTGTGAGTTCCGGACTCAACCCCGCAAACACCAATCAGAATATTACCTTTACCGCCACCGTCAGTCCCGTGGCCCCGGGCACGCTGACTCCCGCCGGCTCGGTGCAATTCAAGAGCAACGGCGTCAACCTGGGAGCCCCGATTTCGCTGGTCAATGGCCAGGCCGGCCTGATCGTGTCCGGTGCCGCGCTCGGCGTCGGCAGCTTCAATATCACGGCGGAATACTCGGACGCCGCGGGCAATTTCAACGGCAGCACCAACGGCCTGACGCAGACCGTCAACGCCCCGGCGCCGGCCAAGCCCTGCAAACTCTGTCTGAGCGCGGGCGCCGACGGTTGCATGACCGCCAGTATCACCGGGTCCGCCAACCAGATTTACGTGCTGGAAGCCTCCACCGACATGATTCACTGGACCGCCATCAGCACCAACACGGCCGATGGCAACGGCGCGCTTTCGATTTCCGATCCGGACGCGAAGAATTATCCGATGCGCTTCTATCGCGGCGTCACGCTGCCGTAACGATTATTCTGTGCCACCCGCCGCCGCGACAAACCGTTCCACGATTGTCGCGGCGGAATTTTTTTTCCAGATGGCGCCGACGGGAATCGCTTCGCCTTTCGGGTTTAGCGGAATGATTTTCAGGCGCGGCCCCGCCATGCATTCAAATGAATCCGGCACCAGTGCGAACCCGCGGCCGGACTCAACCGCGGTGATGATGCTGGCAACGCCGTCGTGTTCCTCGGCCACGCGCGGCGAACGACCGATCGGCGCGAAGATCCGGGTCAGCTGCTCCTGGTAATCCGGATAATCCGAACGGCGATAGCCGATGAGCGGCTCGTTCACGAGTCGGGCGAGGGTGACGGACTTCAATTTCGCCAGGGGGTGTTTCGGCGCAACGGCGACACACATCGAATATCGGGCCAGCAACCGGAAGTTCAGTTCCCGCCGCCATTTTTTGGACGGTTCAACCGTGAGGGCTACGTGCAATTTCCCTTCGCGCAGGCCGGCCAGCATTTCTTCCGTGGACAAATCGTGCAGCGCCACGCGCACTTTTGGTTCATTTTCCTGAAACGCCCGCAGCGCCGGCGGCAGGATTTTGACCGTCAACGACGGCGCGTAACCGACGTGCAGTTCGCCGTCAGCGTTTTCGGCGGCGGCCTTCGCTTTTTTGATTGCCTCATCGGCCCGCTGGACGACCGCTTTGGCTTCGGTGAGAAAAATTTTTCCGGCGTGAGTCAGCTTCAGCGATTTCGCATCGCGCTCGAACAGCCGGACGCCGATTTCCTCTTCGAGATCCCGGATCTGGCGGCTGATCCCCGGCTGCGAGATGTGCAGTTTCAACGCCGCGCGGGACAGGTTTTCGTCCTCGGCCGCAGCAATGAAATAGCGAAGATGGCGCAATTCCATTTGCATTTTCGAGCATAGCTAAAAGTTGGAGCGAGGCAAGAAACATGGTATTTCACAGATTTCCGAATGCGCGTTACCGTCGTTTCATGATGAATATACGAAAAGCGAATGAACGGGGGCACGCCAACTACGGCTGGCTCGATACCTATCACACCTTCAGTTTCGCGGATTACCATGATCCGGATTGGATGGGTTTCCGCAGCCTGCGCGTGATCAACGACGACCTGGTGATGCCGGGCCAGGGCTTCGGCACCCATCCGCATCGCGACATGGAAATCATCACCTATGTCCTGCGGGGCGCGCTGGAGCACAAGGATTCCATGGGCAACGGCAGCATCATCCGGCCGGGAAACATTCAATACATGTCCGCCGGCACCGGGGTGACGCACAGCGAATTCAATCCTTCGCGGGATGAAGCCGTGCGCCTGCTGCAGATCTGGATCCTGCCGGAAACGAAGGGTTTGAAACCGCGTTACGGTGAAAAGGCTCTCGACACCGCCGCCACCGGCCAATGGCATCTGATGACCAGCCAAACCGGGCGCGAAGGCTCCATCGCTATCCGCCAGGACGCCGACTTGTGGCTGGCGAAACTGGACGCGGGACAACAGGTCTCGCGAACGTTGGCGAAAAATCGCGGCGCGTGGCTGCATATCGCCGAAGGCGAAGTGAAGTTGAACGGCAAAATCCTGTCCGGCGGCGATGCGGCCGCGATTACGGATGAACCGAAACTGCAACTGTCGGCCCAACAGCCGTCGCAGGTGTTGCTCTTCGATCTCAACTGAACGTGATCTCCGGCAGCCGGCAAAACCGGTTGCCGGGATGGTCTGACACTGAAAATCAAATCAAAACAAATCCATGAAAGCACTCCAACTCCTCTGCAAAACCACGGATAGTTTCGCTCCCGCCATCGCCCGCCTGACGCTCGGCATCGTCATGTTTCCGCACGGCGCACAGAAAGCCCTCGGCTGGTTCGGCGGCTACGGCTTCAGCGGCACGATGAACTTCTTCACCCAACAAATGCACATTCCCGCCCCGCTGGCTTTCCTGGCCATCGCGGCTGAGTTTGCCGGGTCCATGGGACTGATCCTCGGCTGCCTGAGCCGCGTGGCGGCGCTGGGCATTGCCACCAACATGGTGGTTGCCATCGCCACGGTTCACGCGGCAAACGGTTTCTTCATGAACTGGTTCGGCAACCAGAAAGGCGAAGGCTTCGAATATCACCTGCTCGCCATCGGCCTGGCGTTGATCGTGATTTTCTACGGCGCCGGCGCGGCATCTCTGGATCGATACTTCAGCCGCCGGTGTGGGCAAAAGGCAATTGCCGAATAAATCCGGGGAAGCCGGCAATGTCCTGATTCAGGCAGGGCGCGCAGTCCCTTGGAGCGCCGTTTTGCATTGGGACGGGCGGCAAATTGGAGCGGGCGAAGGGAATCGAACCCTCGTTTCGTTTCCGCAAGACTGACATCCATAAACCCTTTATTATCAGCATATCCAAACACGCTTGACATAGGTGGACTTTAGCATTATTTTTAGCACTATTATGGCAAGCGTTCATCAAAGACCCCGTTCACCCTACTGGCACGCATCCTACCTCGGACCAGATGGCCGGTGGATTCTCCGCAGCACCAAACAGCAAGACCGCCAATCCGCCTTGGCCGTGGCGATGGAATACGAGCGGGCTTCCAAACTCGCCCGGCGCGGGGAGCTGGTGGAAGCCCAAGCCCGCGAAGTCCTGAAGGACATAATGAAGCGGGCGGACATGGGCGAAACTTTGCAAAGCGTGTCCATCAAATCGCATTTCGACACCTGGCTTGCCAGCAAGCGGGCGCGGAAGGCCAAAGCCACGGGGGATCGCTATGGCGGGGCCGTGGCTGAATTTCTGAAAACGCTGGGAAACCGCGTCGCCAAGCCCCTTACCAGTCTTACAGCGGCGGACGTGGAACGTTTTTTGAGTCATCGCATGGGCTTGGGGCTTGCGCCCGTAACCGTCGGCTTAGACGGGAAAGTTATTCGCACGGCATTGAACGCGGCCCGGCGGCAAGGTTTGATTCCTACTAATCCCGCCGAAGCCGTGGAACTGCCGGAAGGCGAAAGCGTGGAACGCGGCACGTTCACCCCTGCGGAAGTGAAGATGCTGGTGGCCACGGCGGACGGCGAATGGAAGCTGCTTATCCTGCTCGCCTATTTCACCGGGGCGCGGCTGGGCGATTGCTGCCGGATGCAATGGGAAGGCGTGGACTTGGGTGAAGGGACGCTGACTTACACGCAAACCAAGACCGGCGCGAAAGTGACTATTCCGCTTCACCGCGACTTGCTGGCGCGCTTGAACAAGCTGGCAGGGACAGACAAGGCGGAAGTGTTCATCATGCCGCACATGGCGAATTTGCGGCCCGGCGGACGGCATGGGCTTTCCGAAGGCTTCAAACGCATCGTGCGGAAGACGGGCTTGGATTTACAGACGGTGAAGGGTGCGGGGAAACGGATGATTTCCAAGCGCACATTCCACGCCTTGCGCCACAGTTTCACTTCCGCGCTCGCCAATCAAAACGTGTCTGCTGAATTGCGGATGAAACTCACCGGCCACAAGACGGCCGGCGAACATCAAAAATACACGCATCACGAAATGGACAATCTCCGCGCCGCCGTCAAAAAAATCCCGTCGCTCAATTCAAAGTGAAAGTGGATTATTCAAAGTTGCCTCCTGATTGGTCGCACATCGTTATTGACGGTGATCCGGGCGCGGGCAAAACGACTCTGGCAAAGAAAATGGCCGGCGAGCTTGGAGCAAAAGTTATTTCTTTCGATGATGACAAATATCTTCCGGGTGATGGGAGGCCATACTTGGAACAACTCATTTGCGAAGTTTTGAGAAGTGATGTTTTGGCTAGTGCTTCAAAAGTCATCATGGAAGGCGTTCTTGCCTTGAAAATTCTCGAAAAAATTGGCGTGCGACACGATTACCACATTTTCATAAAGCGCCTCAATGGTTTTATCGGCTGGGAGCTTGGGCAATATCTGGAGGAAGGCGTAAAACCCCCAAAGAGCAAACTGGTTCGGGAAGTTGTTCAGTATTACAGGGAGTGCAAGCCGTTTGAAGTTTGCAACCTTGAATTGTGCCGCGACGTTTGCAGCCCGTAAACCTAACACGGTGACGTGTGGTTTCTGCTTTCGGTTTGTCCGCAACATCTGTAGATGTCAGCCATGCCGCTTTCGTGGAACGAAATCCGCCACAACGCCATTCGGTTTTCAAACGAATGGGCGGGCGAGACACGCGAGGAAGCCGAGGGTAAATCCTTTTGGGATGAATTTTTCACCGTTTTTGGTATTCGTCGTCGCCTTGTCGCCACGTTCGAGGAGCCGGTAAAAAACATTCGCGGGCAATATGGCTTCATTGACCTTTTCTGGCCGGGCGTGGTTTTGGTCGAACACAAATCTTTCGGCAAGGATTTGGGAAAGGCCGAGTCACAGGCGTTCCGCTACATTCAAGACTTGGCGCGCGAAGGCCGCACAAAGGAAATTCCGCGCTACGTCAGACGGAAATGACGCTCGCCGAAATCAACCGGCTGTCACAGGTGGACGTGGACCAGTTTTACGGCATTGAAATTGGCGAATGGCCGGCGCGGATCGCCGAAGTCGCGCTCTGGTTGATGGATCACCAGATGAATTTGAAAGTGTCCGCCGCGTTTGGCCAGCTTTACCAGCGGTTGCCGCTCAAAAAATCACCGCACATTCATTGCGCCAACGCCTTGCGCGCGGATTGGAAACAGGTTTTGCCGCCCGGCGAATGCAGCTACGTCCTCGGCAATCCGCCGTTTATTGGTCAAAGTTTTCAAACTGCGGAGCAAAAGACCGACCAAAATTCCATTCTGCGAAACATCCAAGCGTCCGGCGTGCTCGACTATGTTTGCAACTGGTATGTCAAAGCGGCGGAATACATTCAAAACACCCGCGTTGTAGTTGGCCTCGTTTCCACCAATTCAATTACACAGGGCGAACAAGCCGGAATACTCTGGACGGAAATGTTTGGCCGTTATCATGTGAAGATTTTATTTGCTCACCGGACATTCGCTTGGGAAAGCGAAGCGCGCGGCAAGGCGCACGTTCACGTTGTCATTATCGGTTTTGGCGCATTTGATACGGCTGGCAAAAAAATTTACGACTACGAAACTGAAAACGTCACCGTTTCGCCCGCAAAAAATATCAGCCCCTATTTGGTTGAAGGGCCAGACACCGTGGTTTCAAATAGAACAAATCCGATTTGTGATGTTCCCAAAATGAATTGGGGCAACAAGCCGACGGACGGCGGGCATTTCCTGCTATCGCCTGAAGAACGTGCGGAATTGCTCAAAGGTGAACCAAACGCCCAAAAATTTATTCGGCCTTACATGGGCGGACATGATTTCATAAACGCCGAAAATCGCTTTTGTCTCTGGCTTGTTGACGCGACTCCGGGCGAACTCCGTGCTTTGCCAAAAGTCATGGAGCGGGTTGAGCGTGTCCGTGAATTTCGCGCGGCAAGCAAGGCCGAATCTACAAGGAAATATGCCAAGTTTTCGACCCGCTTCCGGCAGATTTCCCAGCCTGATTCTGATTATTTGGCAGTGCCGGAAGTTTCCTCTGAATCGCGGCCATATTCACCAAGGCAAAGGCCCGCCACGCAGTGGCGGCAGGACCTGCGGAAAAACTTTAAGGAATCTCTTTTGAAAGCCGATAGCAGCAAGGTTTTTGAACATTGCTGCCAGTCTCTATGAGGTGCCAAAAACTTTTTACACACGACAAGTGAGATAGCCAACCGACAAAATCACCAATGAAATCAAAGCAAAATCCACACGGCTCTTTGCGTAAACCTATCCGCTTCTGGGCGTATCACACGGGATTCAGCATCAGCACGCTTTCCCGCTGGCTTAAATCCATCGGCGTACACGCCAACCGGCGCAAATCTGACCCTGGCGTTACGCTGCGTGAGATTTTGTACGTCATTCCCTACCGCCGGCCGCGTGAATGAGCGAAAAGCCGTCCACCCCACCTTGCTTTCAAGCCGTCACAAAAAGAATCCTAAAACATCTCTGAAAAGGGTAGATTTTTTAGCACTGGGCTTTAGCACTGGCACTTTTTTGGAGGTCGAAAAACTCACGAATCCATTGATTTCATTGCTCCATTTTGAGAATGGAGCGGGCGAAGGGAATCGAACCCTCGTGTGAAGCTTGGAAGGCTTCCGTTCTACCATTGAACTACGCCCGCCTTCGTCCCGCCGGGCGGGACTTCGGCGCGGCAAGCCCGCGCTTAGCAACGGACCGGCCGACGTGCTCCAATCATAATCTCCCCCCTTGCCTTGTCAATCCGGCGCCGGTATGCTCACGGCGCATGAACTCGCTGCTTCTGACCGGCGGGCGGGTCATCGATCCCGCCAATCGCTTCGATTCCGTGGCGGATTTACTCCTGCTTGACGGAAAAATCGCTGCCCTCGGCACAGAGGCTGCAACCCGGGCGCCGAAGGAGGTCGAACGGCTGGACGTCACCGGCAAAGTCGTCTGCCCCGGCCTGATTGATTTGCACGTTCACCTGCGTGAGCCGGGCCAGACGGCCAAGGAAAATATCGCCACCGGTACCGCGGCCGCGGCTCGCGGCGGCTTTGCCTCGGTGGTCTGCATGCCCAATACCGCGCCGGCCATCGACAATGCCGGGACCGTGGCCCTCATCCACGAACGCGCCGCCCAAAACGGCGTCGTGAATGTGTTCGTCACCGGCGCCATCACCAAAAATCTTGCCGGTGAGGAACTGGCCTCCATCGGTTCACTCAAAAGGGCCGGCGTGGTGGCCATCACCGACGACGGCCATTGTGTGCAGAACAACGAACTCATGCGCCGCGCGCTCGAATATGCTAAAATGTTCGACCTGCCGGTCATGGACCATTGCCAGGATTACTCCCTGGTGACCGACGGCGTGATGCATGAGGGGTACTGGAACCTCGCCCTGGGCCTGCGTGCCTGGCCGGCCGCCGGCGAGGAAATGATCGTCGCGCGCAACATCCTGCTGGCCGAACTCACCGGCGCCCGCGTCCACTGCCAGCATTTGAGCGCCGCCGGCAGTGTCCAGCTCCTGCGCGACGCCAAAAAACGCGGCCTGCCGGTCTCCGGCGAAGCCTGTCCGCATCACTTTACGCTCACCGACGCGGCGGTGGCCGGCAGCACGCGGTTCTGGGCCAATGACGGAGAGACCCTGGCCGGATTTCAGGATGATCTGCCCGAATGGCCGGCCTATGACACGCACTTCAAAATGAACCCGCCGTTGCGTTCCCCGCGCGATCGCGAGGCCATTCTGGAAGGGCTGGCCGACGGGACGATTGAGATCCTGTGCAGCGACCACGCGCCGCACTGCGATTACGAGAAGGAAGTGGAATTCGACTATGCGCCCTTCGGCATCACCGGGCTGGAAACCGAACTGGCGCTGTCCCTGATGCAGCTGTATCACCGCCAGCGGCTCGGCCTCTCCGAACTCATTGCCAAATACACTGTGAATCCGGCGCGCCTGCTGAAACTGAACAAGGGTACGTTGGCCGTCGGCGCCGACGCGGACGTGACCGTCCTGGATCCGGATGCCGAATGGGTTTTCAAACCGGAAGATTCCGCGAGCAAATCAAAAAACAGCCCGTTCTTCGGCTGGAAACTCAAGGGCAGGGCGACCCTGACAATTGTCGGCGGAAAAAAGATCTGGACCGGGCAGGCGGAGCTGGTGGCGATTTGAATCGCGGCCGGATCCGGCGTCGGAAATGATTTCTTCTTGAGAATTCGCAACAAAAAAATTTCTTGGCTGAAAACAATTCGTGTTGATTCATTTCTGCACGCGGCTAGCATCGGTTCGTTTTGATTTCCATGAAGGCGATTCTGGCACTCGAAGACGGTTCGATATTTCCCGGGCAAGGTTTCGGCGCACGCGCCTCCGCGGGCGGCGAAGTCTGCTTCAATACGTCCATGACGGGTTACCAGGAAATCCTCACCGACCCGTCGTACAAAGGCCAGATTGTTACGATGACCTATCCGCTCATCGGGAATTATGGCGTCAATGAGCTGGACGTGGAATCGTGGCGGCCACACGCCGCCGGCTTCGTCATCCGCGAACTGTCGCCGGTGGTCAGCAACTGGCGCGCGGATTTTTCACTGGCGGATTACCTCCAGAAAAACGGCATCCCGGGAATTCAGGGCATTGACACGCGGGCGCTGACCAAAAAGCTCCGGGTACGCGGCGCGATGAACGGGTTTATCTCCACCGAAGACATTTCCGACGCGGAAGCGGTCCGGCGCGCGAAGGAGTTCGTTTTTGTCGGTGTGGATTACGTCAAGGAAGTGACGCACCGGGAGGCGTTCCGGTGGGATGAAAAAGACGAACAAAGCGGGAGTTTCAAGCTGGCCGCCGGGAATGAGGCCGGCGATGCGCGCCGGCTGCGGAAACCGCTGCCGCCGGCGGACATTCCCATCGTTGCATTCGATTACGGCATGAAATACAACATCCTGCGCCGGTTGCGGCAGCATGGTTTCAATGTTCAGGTTTTGCCGGCCACCGCCACCGCCGCCGAGGCACTTGGGCATAAACCGGCTGGAATTTTCCTGTCCAACGGCCCCGGCGACCCCGCCGCGCTCGGATATATCGTCCGGGAAGTTAAAACGCTGGCGGACAGTGGGATACCAGTCTTTGGGATCTGCCTGGGCCACCAGATTCTGGGCCAGGCTTTTGGCGGAAAAACCTTTAAACTCAAATTCGGCCATCGCGGCGCCAATCAGCCGGTCAAAGACCTGGAAACCGGCCGGGTGGAGATTACCTCACAAAATCACGGGTTTGCCGTGGATGCCAAATCGTTGCCGGCCGAGATTACCGTAAATCGCCTCAATTTGAACGATCAAACCGTCGAAGGCATGCGGCACAAGACCAAACCGGTCTTTTGCGTCCAATATCATCCGGAGGCATCGCCCGGACCGCACGATTCGACGCCGTTGTTCGCCGAATTTCGCAAACTGATTGAACGGCGCGGGTGAAAATAAGGCCGGTTTAGATTTCCGTTTGACTTGAAACCCGCTGTGTCCATAATCTTTTGACGTAAGTCCATGGCCAAACTTGTTATCCTGACCCAAGGCCTGACTGGCCGCACACACGAGCTGAACGTGGATCGTACCACGATTGGCCGTGTTGAGGATAACATGTTTCAAATCGCCGAGCCCTCCGTTTCCAGTCATCATTGTGAAGTCCATCTGCGCGGGAGTGAAATCCTGATCCGGGACCTCAATTCGACGAACGGGACGTTCATCAACGGCGAGAAGGTCACGGAAAGCATCCTCAAACCCGGCCAGACGTTGCGGTTGGGCAATGTGGAATTGAAACTCGACACTCCCGGTGCCGCCTCCGCGCCCGCCGCTCAGGCTGCCGGGGCAACTCCCCCGCCGCCCGCTCCAGCCAAACCGCGGCAGGTGGAGCCTACCATGGTCATCCCCCGCGGTGTCAGCCTGAGCGAACTGGAAAGCGGCGGACGCCCGGCGAGCTTCGATACCAGCAAGGAATTTTCCAAGAAGCGCAACAAAGCCGGCGTCTATTTCTGGATCGCGGCCAGTATTGGCGTCCTCTTGATCGCTGGCCTGCTGATCTACGCCAATTACATCATCAAAAGTTCGCCGCATTGATTCCAACGGACCGCTCCTGACGGGGCGTTAAAAGGTTTCCCTGCGTGAAACTCACGCGAAAGTGCGTGAATATCTCCCATCGCCCGCCCGCCCATGGCCGTTTTTTGTAACAAAATGGTGACGGCATAAATGGTGCTAAAAATCTGTTGGGTGATTCTGCCCTCGTCCTGCCAACGAAACCGCGCGCTGAGTGCCATTGGACCGGCGAACGTTATCACGCCACTGCAACATCGGTCTGGCCGGCGGCTCGACGCAGCAGATCGGCGGTGAAGAATTTCAGCAGGCAAAACAACTCGTTCCCGGCACCAGTAGTGGGTCAGTTTGGTGGGGCGAGGCTGCCGACGAGCCGGCTCACGAGTACGCTCGCCCCCACCGAAAAAGCGAAAACACCTGCTGCCCCGGTGCCAACTTCACTGGGGCGCATGGGCTGATCCCTGATTGGCAATATCTTAATCGGGTGGCTCGGGTCGCGCTGCGACGCGACAGCGCCTCGCAGCGCAAGGCGCTCCATCTTCAAATTCAAGCACCGCCCTGATTTGAATTCGTGATAATCCGCCGGGCCTGTGCCACACTCCCGGCATGAAGCTGTTCTTCACCGGTCCGGTGGTCAAAACCGAATTGCTCGTGGTGATGCTCGAAAAGCACGGCATCGCCGCCACGCAAGCATTCGTCGACCCGGCCGCGTCGGACGACGGCGACCTCAACCGGCCGGCACAGGTGTTCGTGCCGGAGGCTGACTACGACCGGGCCTGTCAGTTGTTCTACGCCGAACGCGAGGACGAGCTGTGATTTAACCCGCAATTTTTTGCTTTCCAGGATCGAGCTGCGCGAAGGGCGCGCCAAAATGCGTGAAATCGCCGCGATGGCGGAAATTCTTCCCGGTTTTGAGTTGCAAACTCAATGGCATGAGCGATGCTTATTCATCTTCACATGAATCCCGATCGGGCTCATCGCAAGATGGATGCGTTCACCCTGATCGAACTCCTTTGTGTCATTGCCATCGTTGGCATTCTCGCGGCTTTGGTCCTTTCCGCCGTAAGCCAGGCCAAAAGCCGGGCGCTGCGCATTGGCTGTGTCAACCACCTGAACCAGATCGGCGTCGCCTTCCAGTTGTTCGTCCACGACCATGGCGACAAATTTCCCATGGACGTGCCGATGGCCGACGGCGGTTCGCGGGAGTTTGTTCAGAACGGCTACGCCATCGGCGGCGAATTTTATTTTTCCTACCACCATTTTCAGACGCTTTCCAACGAACTGGGCCAGCCGGTTATGGTGATCTGTCCGAATGATCTTCGCCTGCCCGCCACGAATTTTGCGGTGCTCCAGAACAGCAACATCAGCTTTTTCGTCGGCGTCCAGGCCAGTTACAATCAGCCGGATTCGATCCTGGCCGGGGACCGGAACATCAAGGCCAATTTCTTTCCCAATCCCAGCATCCTGCACGTGAACACCAACAACCCGGCGCGTTGGTCTGCCGAACTGCATCAATTCAAAGGTAATCTCCTGTTTGCCGACGGCCGCGTGGAGGAATGGAACAACGCCCGGCTCGCCGCCAATCTCAACCCGCCCCCGGCCGGGCTTGATCTGTTCATGCCATCCGTGATGCCCGTCGATGTTCCAGTGGCTTCCGTTTCGGAAGGCCATTTCAATTCCCCGCAGACCGTTGAACCGCCATCGCCACCGCCGCCATTGCCGCCGAGCCAACCCCCGCCGAATCTTCCGCCGGGCGGTACCCGCTACCGTTCGCCGGCCGAATCGGCCGCGGTTTCACCGGTTGGAGGACAAAATGCAACCATTGCGCGTTCGACCAACCCGGCGAACCCAATCGCCATGAGTTCGCCGGCCGCCGGGCCGCCGACGGCGGGGGCAAACCTCACGACGGAAATCGAGCCGCCGGCGACGCCGACGTTTGACGAACGCCTGGCCCATCGTTTGCGCCGGCTCATCATTGGTTTTTATCTTCTTATTTGGCTGATTTTGCTGCTTTGGCTGCTCTTTCTGTGGTGGCGCCGGACGCAAAGAAAAAAAGAGCGCGATTAAAACTGTTTTTCCAGTTTCCGTTCTGGCTTCCGCCCGTTGATTCCGGTAAGTTCCGCGCCATGTTTGAAACGGCCAAAACGGAAATTGCAACGGCGGCAGAGAAACTGACCCACCTGCGGAGGTTTCTTTGACGTCCCGGCTGCGCAAAAACGGCTGGGCGAACTCAATGCCCTCATGGCCGCCGACAACTTCTGGAACAATCGCGAAAAAGCCCAGACCCTGATCGACGAGGCGAATTCCCTCCGCAACAAGGTCGAGCCGCTGCTGCAGGCGGAAAAACATCTGGACGATTTCCGGGTCATGGTCGAACTCGGCGAAGCCGAACCTTCCGAGGTGCAGGTCAAAATCGAACAGGAACTCGACCGCGACCTTAAAAAGTATTTCCAGGATCTCGACGCGATGGAACTGCGGGTCTTCCTCAATGGTCCGCATGACCGGAACAACTGCATTCTGAGCATCAACTCCGGCGCCGGCGGCACCGAGGCCTGCGACTGGGCGAACATGCTCCTGCGCATGTACCAGCGGTGGGCCGAATCACGCGGCTGGAAGGTCGACATCACCGACGCGCTGCCCGGCGAAGGTGCCGGCATCAAGAGCGCCACGATGGTGATTGAGGGCGAAAATGCCTACGGCTTTTGCAAGGCGGAACGCGGCGTGCACCGGCTCGTCCGCATCTCGCCCTTCGACGCCAACAAACGCCGCCATACCAGTTTCGCCAGCGTGGATACCATCGCCGAACTCGAGGATAATACGACCGAAATCGTCATCCCGCCGAATGAATTCCACGTTGACACCTTCCGTTCCGGCGGCAAAGGCGGCCAGAACGTGAACAAGGTGGAAACCGCTGTCCGCATCACGCACCTTCCCACCGGCCTCGTCGTTGCCTCGCAATCCCAGCGGTCGCAGCATCAGAACCGCGCCACGGCGATGAAACTGTTGCTCTCGCGGATTTATGCCCAGCGGCAGGATGCCGCCAAGGCGGAAATGGAACGGTTCTACGGTGAAAAAGGCAGCGTTTCCTGGGGTAACCAGATCCGCAGCTATGTCTTCCAGCCATACCGGATGGTGAAGGATCTGCGGACCGGCGTGGAAACCAGCGATGTGCAGGCGGTGATGGACGGCGATCTCGACCCGTTTGTGAACGGATGGCTTCGCGCCGGTTGCCCGGCCAAACGCATGCAGGGCGTGAAGGATGAGGACGAATAAATTAGTCAGTAGTCAACAGTCAGTAGCCAGTCGCCAACAGTCGGCCGCACTCACGAATCACCTGCTGCTGACTGCTGACTACTGACTATTGCCAAATGACAATCCTCGACAAAATTGTCGAAGTAAAGAAACGCGAAGTCGCGCAATTGCCGGCGCGGCTTATTGCCGCCGGCGAGCTGCGCGACGCGCTGCTCGAGCGCGGCGAACGCCGCGATTTCGCCGCCGCGCTCCGCGAAGCCTCCCCCCTTGCCCTCATCGCCGAGGTCAAAAAAGCGTCGCCCTCCGCCGGCGTTATTCGTCCGGACTTCGATCCCGTCCGGATCGCGAAGGAATACGAGGCCGGCGGGGCCAGTTGCCTGTCGATCCTGACCGATGAAAAATTTTTCCAGGGTTCGCTGGATTATCTCCGCCAGATCCGCGCGGCGGTAAAATTGCCGCTGTTGCGCAAGGATTTCATGATTGATGAACGGCAACTCCTGGAAGCCATCGAATGGGGCGCTGACGCCATCCTGCTGATTGTTGCCATTCTGGATGATGCACGGCTGGAACGGTTTCACGCCCTGGCCACCGAAGCGGGTCTGGCGGCGCTGGTCGAGGTGCACGACGAGCCGGAACTGGAGCGCGCGCTGAAAATCGGCGCCCGCCTCATCGGCGTCAATAACCGCGACCTGAAAACCTTCAAAGTGGACCTGGCCACGACCGAGCGGTTGGCGGCGAAACTGACGGCCGCCGGTCACCCGGCACTTCTGGTAGCCGAGAGCGGTATCCACACTCGTGCCGACGTGGAGCGGCTGAAAAAATGCGGCGCCCGGGCCATCCTGGTCGGCGAATCGCTCATGAAAGGCGGCGATATTCCGTCAAAGATCCGCGAGCTGATCGGGTAATGGTAGGGACGCCGCGCTGCGCTTGTCTCCCGATTCATCGGGACAGTGCGCCGTCCCTACCTTTTATTTTTCGCCAGTTGTTTGGCCAGCCGGATGGCGGCGATCATGCTCGACGGGTTGGCGGTACCTTTTCCGGCGATGCCGTAGGCGGTGCCGTGATCGGGAGAGGTGCGGATAAACGGCAAACCCAGCGTCCAGTTCACGCCGGTGTCGAAGGCCACCGCCTTCAGCGGCGCCAGGCCCTGGTCGTGATACGCGGCCACCACGGCGTCAAAATCACCGCGCAAGGCATAGTAAAAAACCGTGTCGCCGCTCAGCGGACCGACGACGTCCAGCCCGCGTTGTTGGGTGGCGAGAATGGCCGGGCCGATCACCTTGATTTCTTCGTCGCCAAATTCCCCGCCTTCGCCGGCATGAGGATTCAGGCCGCAGACGGCCACGCGCGCCCGGGGCAGTTGCAGGTCGCGGCAGGCCTGGGCGGCCAACTCAATCGCCAGTTCAATTTTTGCCCCGGTCAGTTTTTTCGGGACCGATTTGAGCGGGACATGGACGGTGGCGAGGGCCACGCGCAGCCAGCGTCCGTGCCCGTCGTGGCCCAGCAACATCATTGCCGTGCGGCCGGCGCGGGCCAGTTCGGAAAGAAATTCCGTCTGGCCGATGAACGGCTGACCGGTGCGGATGATGGTTTCTTTATTCACCGGGGCGGTGACCAGCGCATCGAGTTCGCGGCGCAGGCAGCGTTCCGCGCCGTCCCGCAGCCACGCCACGGCGGCGCGCGCCGCGGCCGGCGAACCCGCCGGTAAATCTGCCGGCAACGATTCGGCCGACGGGTTGGCAATGAAACAGCGGCCGGGCCGGTCATAACCCGAAAACATTTCCAGCGGCAGGTTCAATCCGAGTCGTTGACGAACCCGCTCGGCCTCCCGGGTGTCGCCGATCAACAGGTAGCGCGTGTTGTCGCGGGAGACCTCGGCCGCCACGGCCTTCAGGGCGACTTCGGGGCCGATGCCGGTGGCATCGCCCAGGGAGATGCCGATCCAACCCGTCATCGGGGAGTTTTTATTTCCTGGCCGGCTCATTTCCGCACCACACCCTAGAAATAACGGATGAACGTGTTCCGTTTCAGCTTGGCAATCCACTGTTGCTCGAGCTGTTTTTGCATCTGGGTGCGGAGAGTCACCTCGATTTCCATGCGCACTTCATTGAGCGGTTTGACGTGTGCGGGATGCTTGTCTTCGACGAGCATGATATAGCAGAATTTGGGCGTATCGATCACGCCGCTCATTTCGCCGGCCTTGAGCGGCAACGCGGCCTGGGCCAGTTCCGGGCGCAGCTTGGAGCGTTCAATCCAGCCCCAATCACCACCCTGGCTGCGCTGCGAACCCTGCGAATAAATCGTGGCCATTTCCTGGAACGTCGCCCCTTCCTTGATCCGGGACAGGATTTCGTCGGCCAGGCCCACCGTGTTGGTGTCGTCGTCACCGGCTTTGTTGAGCACGATCATCCGCAGTTTGATTTCGTCCTCGACCTTGAAATCGTCCTGATGGCTGAGGTAATAGGTTTCAACTTTGTACGGCGAGATGATGATCTTCTCCGGGGAAATGGCTTTGGCCCGCAAGGCGGTGACAATATATTGATCCCGTACCTGCTCGCGGAATTTTTCGAACGTCTTCCCTTCCGCCTGAAGCGATTGCATCATTGTCTTCCGGTCGCTGTACCGTTCGCGAATATTGTCCTGGACCATCTCATCCACGGCGCTGTCCGGCAATCGGTAGCCTTCGCTGTCAAAATCGCGCAGGATCAACTGGCGTTCGACCAGTTGTTCCAGGCTGTCATTCAGCAGCGCGTTGAGTTTTTGCTGATAGACATCCGGCTGTTCGCCGTATTCCTGGCGCAGCAGTTGTTCCCCCGGAATGGCGTACTCCTCGACTTCGGCAAAGGTCACGACGTCGCTGCTGACCACGGCTTTGACCGCATCCACCAGCTCTGCCCGCAACGGCAGGCCGCATCCCATCACTGCCGCCAGCGTCGGAATGAAACGGAATAATTTCATCAGTCCGGCCGCATGCTAACAACAAACCCTGACGGGTCAAGCGCGCCGGGTCGCGGGCAGCGTTCTGATTTCGGAGGGCGGAGTTCTATGACGCCAAAAAATTGGGGACTTGCGGAACATGCCCCGTCAACCTGCCCACTACCGGGTCACAGGCTGGGACGGTCCAGCCAGTACATCATCAGTGCCAGGAGGCCGGAAAACGCCAGAGCGGCGAGGATGGCCAGTTTCAGAAAGAAAAAGTGCTTGCGCCGTGCGGCGCGCCCGCCCTGGCCGGGCAGCAGATAAAAGCGTTCCTGCTCTTTGTTTTCCTTCGAACGAAACATGTGGTTCTGATTTCCGTCCAACGTGTAACACAGAATCTGCCGCGGTTCAAGTCAGGGACTTGCGAATCTGCCAGCCGGTGGCTACCGTGGCGGTGTGAATCTTGAGGACCATTTGGGCGATATTATCAGCAAGGCGCGGGCGATGAGCGGCGTGTCTGCCGCCACAGCGGCCGCGGCCGGGGGCATTTCCGAGGCCGAACTGTCCGCTCTCGAAACGTCCGGGCGTGTCGGCCGGCCGGTGAATTTCCCGGCGTTGGCCTCCACGGTCGGGCTCAACCCGGCCAAATTAAAAGGCATTGCCGATGGCTGGTTGCCGGCGGATAAGGACCTGAGCCCGTGGCGCGAACTGCGCGTGTTTACGACGCCCGGTGAAGGCATTACCGTGAATTGTTTTCTGGTCTGGGACGAGGTGACACGCGACGCGGCCCTGTTTGACACCGGGTTCGACGCCAAGCCCGTCCAGGACACGATCGCCGCGGAAGGTCTGGCGCTGCGTCACGTGTTCATCACCCATTCGCATTTTGATCATGTCAGCGCCCTGGGCGCCATCCGCGAGGCCTTTCCGAAAGTGCGCCTGCACAGCAGTTCCAAAAACGCGCCGGTGGACCAGCGCAACAAGCCCAGCGAAATCGTCCCGCTCGGCGGGTTGCGGGTGACGTACCGCGAGACGCCCGGCCACGCCGAGGACGGTGTCACGTATGTCATCGGGAACTGGCAGGAGGACGCGCCGCATGTGGCGGTGGTGGGCGACGCAATTTTCGCCGGGTCCATCGGCCGCGGCAACCCGTCGTGGGACCTGGCCCGGCAGAAGGTGCGCGAACAGATTTTCTCGTTGCCGCCGGCCACGCTGATTTGTCCCGGCCACGGCCCGTTGACGACCGTCGCCGAGGAGAAGGCGCACAATCCGTTCTTTTGAGTGCCCAGGCGTTTTCTTCCCCGGAACGCAAAACAGGACACCCCTTGCGGAGGCTGAGACAAACCGCCCGGTTTTCCAGCCGGCGGCGACGAGTTTTGGCTGGCACGGAGATTGCGCGTCAAAGGCGGATTTAAGTCGTACCCTTATGAAATTCGCCCTCGAAGTCGGCCACGTGGAAAGACACCTCATCGAATTCAACTTCAATCAACTCCGCGGCACCCTGGTCATCCGCGTGGATGAACGGCCGGTGTTCCAATCCACCCGCCTCTTTAACGAACCGGTCCACGAAGTTTATCAATTCGTGATTGACGGCGCGGAAAAGTCGAGTGTGCGGATTGAGAAGCATCGCAAACCCCTGTTCGGCCACCGCAACACCGTCTACGTGAACGAGCGCATCACCCGGGTGATCGACCGTTTTTTCTGAGCGGTCTTCTGATTTTCAGGGTAGCAACGCCGCGCGATAGAACCGTTGGGAATTGGTGGCGGTACTGTCCGTCCAGACGTAAGGCGTGTTGGGCAACGGCAAGGTCAGGTTCGTGCGCCATTTGCCGGTGCCCAGGGTATCGATCGACCGAATCTGATAATTGCGCCCGACCAAACCGGAAAGTGCAATCTGTTGTGACGGATTGTTGGTCAGGCGAACTGCCGCCAAAATATCCGATGTATAGATGAAGCTGTTGTAGACATCGACGGCGCTCGGGTTGCAGATCGCGCCAACGCTGACCAACCGGGTGCCATCCGTCGCAAGACTGACATCAAAATCCGTCCAGTACGCGACCTGCCAGGAATGCGGCATCGGTTTGGCGTATTGAATCCAGTTGGTCCCGTCGGTTGAGGTGACGAGATACCCGCCTGACGAGGAAACGCCGCATTGGGCCAGGAACAGGCCATGGGCATAGGTCACCGCTCCCAGTTGGTTTGTCAGGCCGGTGCTTTGCAGACTCCAGGTGGTTCCATTTCGGGACAGGAGATTCGTTTTGGCATTCAGGGGCACAATGTACAGGCCGTTGCCGTAACTGATGGAGGAGCCGCCGGGAAGGCTGCTGCGGGACCAGAGGCCGCTTCCCGTTGCGGAGGTATATTCCAAACCGTCATTGTTGCCGATTGCCACGAAACCGGACCCACCCCAGACCACGCCGGTGATCCGGCCGCCGGGAGCCGGATTGATGCTGTGGGATGTCCAGATGAATCCGTCGGAAGAGGTCAGGATGTTCCCGACGCCATTGGTATCGCCCACCGTGACATAGACGCCGTTGCCATAGGTAATCGCCTGGCCGTTAGCGCCGATCGCGCCCCGGTCGAATAAATTCGAAGGCAAAGAGGCCGAACTCCAGGTTATTCCGTCCGATGAGATATCCACCATGCCGGAACCGCCTATGCCCGCAAATTGACCGGCAGAATAGTTCAAACTAAGTCCCCAGGAGGTATTGTCGGAAAAACGCAACGTCCAGGTCAACCCGTCCTCCGACGAATAGATGGCACCTTTGGCACCCAATTCTTCTGCTGCGGCAACATACCGCCCATTGCCGTAGACCACGTGTTTCAAACCGAAGGCATTGGTGGTGATCTGGTTGGTGGTCCAGTGGTCGAGGATATCAGCTCGCAGGGGGAAACCGGATGCGGTCCAAAGGCACATGACCAGCGCCGGGAGAACAATAAGTCGTTCCATTAAGTAGTTATAAATGATTAATCTTAATTTATATTAAAACGGCGGCGTGTCAAAATCGTTTTGCCCTTCGATCCGGGCCGGGTCGAGCCGGGCGAACGCATGGCCAAGACGCTGTCCGAATTTGATGTAACGTCGAGCCGGTGGCTTGAAAACGGCGGATAGCGCCCACGCTACACGGGTCAAGTCAGGATGTTGCCACAGCTAAATCGAAATTGACCGTTCCTGTGCGGGTTGCTAGCCTCTTCACCCCTTTCACCGGGATTTTATGCGCCATACCATTTCAGTGCTCGTGGAAAACAAGTTCGGCGTCCTCACGCGCGTCGCCGGCCTGTTCAGCGGCCGCGGTTACAATATCGACACCCTCAACGTCGGCCCGACACACGATCCCAAGACGTCGCGCATGACTATCGTCACCCACGGCGACGAAGCCACGCTGGAACAAATCGTCAAACAGCTCAACAAGCTTCCCGACGTCATCAAAGTGCAGGATTTCCATGAGGGCGAATACGTGGACCGCGAACTGGTGCTGGTGAAAGTGGCGGTGGATTCCAAATCCCGCGCCGAGGTGATGCAGATCACCGACATTTTCCGCGCCAAAATCGTCGATGTGCAGCCCAAAAATCTCACCATTGAAATCACCGGCAGCGAAAGCAAGGTGGAAAAGTTCGTCGGCCTGATGGATTCGTTCGGTGTGGTGGAAATCACGCGCACGGGCAAAATCGCCCTGCCGCGCAAGTGAAGGTGGCAGCATCGGACCGCGTGGCTCGGAATCGGCGCACGGTGCCGACACTACATCGGTCAAATTGCGACATGGGCGCATATCAAAAAAAGAACGGGTTGGCCAGACTTCTGGATTGCCGCGAACCCGCCACGTTTTGGAAAGAGCCGGGCCTCGGGACCAAAGCGGTGTCGCTCCCGCTTTGCGGGATTGCCACCGCAGTCCAAAACCGCCTTCCAGGGCGGGAATTTAGCGAAAATGCGCACGGCATCCTGGACTGCGCCGGCAGAGCGCGAGCGACGCCGGCGCTTTCCTCAGGGCCGGTGACCGGTTTTTTGATATGCGCCCTTGGGACATTACCTCTTTCGGTTTGCGTTTGACTGACCGGCAAAGACGGTTAACATCCACGGTTCATTTGACGAATTAACCGATACAATACCAGCGAAGAAAGAATCGACTATGGCAATCATTGATTTTGGCGGCACCCGGGAAAAAGTGATCACGCGGAAGGAATTCCCGATGGCCAAAGCCCGCAAGGTGCTCAAGGGCGAAACCATCGCCATCATCGGCTACGGTGTGCAGGGGCCGGCCCAGGCGCTGAACCTGCGGGACAACGGCTTCAACGTCATTATCGGCAATCGCCCCACCGGCAAAGGCTGGAACCGCGCCAAGGCCGACGGCTGGCAACCCGGCAAGACCCTGTTCGACATCGCCGCGGCCGTCAAAAAGGCCACCATCATCCAGTTTCTCGTTTCGGATGCCGCCCAGCGCGAACTCTGGCCCCTGCTCAAAAAGAATCTCAAGCCCGGCGACGCGCTGTACTTCTCGCACGGCTTCTCCATCGCTTACCGCAAACAAACCGGCGTCATCCCGCCGAAGAATGTGGATGTCATCATGGTCGCCCCGAAAGGGTCCGGCCTGAACGTGCGCCGCAATTTTCTCACCGGCGCGGGCATCAATTCGAGTTTCGCCGTCGGCCAGGATTACACCGGACGCGCCTTTGAACGCTGCCTGGCGCTCGGCATCGGCGTCGGGTCCGGTTACCTGTTCCCGACCACGTTCCAGCACGAGGTGTTCAGCGATCTCACCGGCGAACGCGGCATTCTGATGGGCGCGCTGGCCGGCGTCATGGAGGCGCAATACGATGTGCTCCGCGCCAACGGCCATTCGCCGAGCGAAGCCTTCAACGAAACCGTCGAGGAACTCACCCAGAGCCTCATCCGGTTGGTGGACGAGAACGGCATGGACTGGATGTATTCCAACTGTTCGGCCACCGCCCAACGCGGTGCGTTGGACTGGAAACCCCGGTTCAAGAAAGCCACGCTGCCGGTGTTCAAGGACCTTTATCGCCGCGTCAAAACCGGCAAGGAATGCGCCCGCGTGCTGTCCGCCTGCGGCAAATCCAATTACCAGACCCTGCTGCAAAAGGAGTTGAACCAGCTGCGCAATTCCGAGATGTGGCGGGCCGGCGCGGCCGTCCGCGCCTTGCGTCCCAAGGAACCCGCCCGGGCCATCACCAAAGGCACCAAAGGCATCGCCGGACGCGCGACCAATTGAACTCGGCACAACGTTTCTCCGCCGCCGGCGTCAGCCGGCGGCTTTTTGTTTGGTAAAAATGGCGGGGCTGTGTAACTTTTCAAAAACCACAACGTCCTCTTCCATATTCTTATGCGCTTGCTGAAATGGTCGTGCTTTCTGTTTTTTATCCTGGTCGCGCCGCAACTGTTCGCCAAAGGCTGGATCCGCCTGTTCAACGGCAAGGATCTTTCCGGCTGGACCCAAAAAACCGGCAATGCCACCTATCGGGTCGAGGACGGCTGCATCGTCGGCGTCATGCACGTGCCGGGCGGCGGCACCAACAGTTTCCTGTGCACGACCAAAGACTATGACAATTTTATTCTGGAACTGGATTTCAAAGCCGATCCGCGCCTGAACACGGGTGTCCAGATCCGCAGCCAATACGCCAGCCAGCCGGTTGACGTCGAGTGGCAGGGCAAGACCATTCACATCGGCACCGGTTACGTCTACGGTTATCAGGTCGAAGCGGACACTGATCTCAAAGGCAAAACCTGGACCGGCGGCATCTATGACGAACGCCGCCGCCGGGGTTACATCCAGCCCGACGACGGCGTGAAGGGGCCGCATGGCCTGGCGTTTACGGAATTGAACCGGCAGATCACCGACCCCACCAACTGGAACCACCTGCGCATCGAGGCGGTCGGCGACGAGATGAAGACCTACCTCAACGGCGTGCTGCGGGTCGATATCCACGATTCCATGACCGCCAAGGGTTTCATCGGCCTGCAGGTCCATAACAGCAGCGATCCGAAATCCGAAGGTGCGGAAGCCTGGTTCAAAAACATCCGGTTGCAGCCGGTGACGCCCAGACCGCCGGTCGCCGAACCGGAGCCGAATACGCTCACCGAAAAAGAAAAACGCGAAGGCTGGAAACTGTTGTGGGACGGCAAAACCACCGACGGCTGGCGGAGCGCCCGGTCGGATGAATTTCCGCCGCAGGGCTGGGAAATCCAGGACGGCCTGTTGATGGTCACCAACAACTCCGGCGCCGAATCGGCCGGCGGCGGCGATATCATCACCCGCGACCGCTACACCAATTTTGAGCTGTCGGTGGACTTCCGGGCGACACCCGGCTGCAACAGCGGTATCAAAATTTTCGTCCAACCCAACCTCGACCCCATCACCGGCACCGGCGCGAAAGCAGCCGTGGGCTCGGCCATCGGCCTCGAATATCAGATTCTCGATGACGCCCGCCATCCGGACGCCAAACTGGGCCGCAACGGCGACCGCACGCTCGGCTCGTTGTATGATCTCTTCACCGCCTCCAAGGACAAGCAGCCGAACTATATCGGGGAATGGAACACCGCGCGCATCGTGGTGCGTGGCAATCACGTCGAACACTGGCTGAACGGCCGGAAGATTTTGACCTACACGCGCGGCTCGAAGGCGTTCCGCCAGGCGGTGGCCGAAAGCAAATACCATACGATTCCCGGTTTTGGCGAATGGCCGGACGGCCATATCCTGCTGCAGGAACACGGCAGCCCGGTGGCTTTCCGCAACGTCAAAATCCGCGTTCTGCCGGACTAACGTTTATCCCGCCGCACGCCATGAACCGACAGACCCGCCGCCGTTTCCTGAAAACGTCGCTGATTGGAAGCGCCGGTCTGGTGGTCCTGCCGAATCTCATCACCGGCTGCCGGTCGGTGCCGGCTCACCGGCGAATTCAGGTCGCGCAGATCGGTTGCGGCCGGGAAGGCCGGGTGGACATGGACGGTGTCATGGTGCATCCGTTGGCTCGGGTGGTGGCCGTGTGCGATTTGGATTCCAAACGCGCGGCGGCGGCGAAAGATCGCGTCATTGAATTTTACCGGAGCAAAGCGGAATCCGCGGTTGCCGTGGCGGCGTATCGCGATTACCACGAGGCGCTGGCGCGGCCGGACATCGACGCGGTGGTCGTCAGCACTCCGGACCATTGGCATGCGCTGGTGGCCATTGAAGCGGCGCTGGCCGGCAAACATATTTACGTCCAGAAACCGGTCACCTACGGGATTACCGAAGCGATGGCGCTGCGACAGGCAGTTCGGGCAAAAAATGTGATCCTGCAGGCCGGTTCGCAACAGCGGTCGGAACATCCCTTTGTCGCCTTCCGGCCCGTCAGCGAAGCCGTTCGCAACGGACGCCTCGGCAAACTGGACACCATCCGCATCGGCATTGGCCTGGACAAACCCAGCGGCCACGCTCCCGTGCCGATGCCCGTGCCGGCGAACCTCGATTACGAACGCTGGCTGGGTCCGGCGCCGGAACAGGATTACATGGAAGGCCGGGTGCATCCCCAGAACAGTTTCTCCGGCCGGCCCGGCTGGATCACCACCGAGGATTTCGGTCTGGGCATGATCACCAATTGGGGCGCGCATCACATCGACATCGCGCAATGGGCCATGGGCATGGAACTCAGCGGACCGGTCTTCATCGACGCACAGGCCGAGTTCATGGCCAACGATGTCTGGACGGTGCACACCACCTATCACATCGAGATGCTCTACGCCAATGATGTCCGGGTGATCCTCGACAACCAGTTTGAGAACGGATTGCGTTTCGAGGGCAGCGACGGCTGGGCGTTTTGCAGCCGCGGCTCGGTGCGCGCCACCGCCAGCGATCCCAATCTCACCGAGGGAGCGGAGCCGAAGAAAGGACCGTTGCGTGTCAGCGATCCGAATATTCTGTCGCCGCTCGGACCGGACGCGAAGCGCTGGCCGCCCAGCAGCAATCATTATTTGAACTGGCTCGAAGGCATTGCCGCCCATCGCGACCCGGTGGCGCCCATTGACCAGGCCGCGCGCAGCCTGGAAACCTGCGCCGCCGCGTGGATCGGCATGAAACTCAAGCGCAAACTCACCTGGGACCCGGAACAGGAAATGTTCACCGGCGATGACGAAGCCAACACCCTGCGCGAGCGCAAGGCGCGCTCATCGGAATACGATTTCCGCGCCGTGATGCAAAAGGCCGGCCTTACCGCCGCCGCCTGATTTCTTTCGGAGGGGCGAGCTCCACGAGCTATAAAGCAGGGTGTATTTTGGTGGGGACGCCACGCTGCGGCGTCCGGACAGCGCAGCGCGCTGTTCCTACCATTGGGAAATGTACCACTTCCCCAAAAACAACGTTACCCGCCCAGCTTGGTGGGATTGCCGACATCGCCTTTATTAAAATCCACGTATTCCTCGGTCAAATCGGCGGCATACATCACCGCACTGGCTTTGCCGAGATTCAGGTTGATATGCAAATCAAATTCCTTCGGCTCCACGGCGGCGCAGAGTTGCCGGAACGTTGCCGGCGTCGGCTGGCCGCGTTTCAGGCTCCACAAAATCCGTTTGTCCCCCGGCCGGCTGTAACCGATGTCGATCTTCTCCTCCACCACCGTCGCCGCGCTGTACCCGACGGCGTCGATGATGCGGCCCCAGTTCGGGTCGCCGCCATGCCAGCTCGTTTTCACCAGCGGACTGTTGGCAACCGCGCGCGCCGCCGCGTCGGCGTCCCGGACCGTTTTCGCGCCGTCGACGCGCACCGTCACGACGCGGTGAACGCCTTCACCGTCGCGCACGATCATTTTGGCCAGCTCGAGACAGACGTGGTTGAGCGCCGATTGGAAAGTCTCGAAATCCTGCAGGAGCCGACGTGAGGAGGCTCTGACTTTTTCATCGTTTAATTTGAGCCTTCTTACGTCGGCTCCTACCAGCGGAGAATTTCCCGCCAACCCGTTGGCCAGCACCAGCACGGTGTCGTTCGTGCTCATGTCGCCGTCCACGGTGATGCGATTGAAACTGTGCGCGACCGCGTTCTGGAGCGCCGCCTGCAACGCTTTCGGCTCAATGGCCGCATCCGTGGTGATGAAGCACAGCATGGTGGCGTGCAGTCCCGGCGGGCCGCCATGAAGCGCGGCCGGCCGCGCGCCGGTGGCGCTCATGCCGGGTTGAATCATCCCGGCACCCTTGCAAATGCCGCCGATGCGGACGGTTTTGTCGCCGAGCTTGAATTCGACCGCGGCGTGTTTGGGCCGCGTATCGCTGGTCATGATGGCTTCGCAGGCATGCGCGGCGCTTCCCGGCGAATCATCCAGCAACGTGACGGCGCCGCGGATGCCGGTCCGGACGTTGGCCATCGGCAGCGTGACGCCGATGCGGCCGGTGGAGCCGACGAGCACGTGCTCGGCCGGCAGATGCAGGCATCGCGCCGTCAGCGCGGCCATTTCCCGGGCGTGCCGGAGGCCCTGCCGGCCGGTGCAGGCGTTGGCGTTGCCGGAATTGACGACGACGGCTTGCGCGCGGCCGCCATTTTTTTTCAGGTTCTCCAGGCAGACTTTGACCGGTGCGGCGCAGACCTGGTTGGTGGTGAACATGCCGGCGACCGTCGCGGGCACCTCGGAAACGAGCAGGGCGAGGTCGCGCTTCAGCCCCTTGTTCGAACCTTTGCCGGTGCCCAGCCGTTTGATGTCACAAAACACGCCGCCGGCCAGAAAGCCTTTCGGCGCGATAATCGAACCTTCGATCCGTTTGAATTCTGATTTCATTTGCTGCAATGGATTGAATCATGAAACCCGCACACTTGTCACGTGTCACCTGTCACGTGTCACCTTCTCCGCGTCAATTTCCAGCCGAACCATGCGGACGTGGATTTTTTCCTCTGCATCCGGTGGGTGTTTGGCGACGTAGCGGCCGACGACGGCTTCGATGAATTCCTCGCGCAGGTTTTCCGGCACGCGCTGGGTGTACGGCAGCCAGGTGGTGCGCAGCCAGGCGGCAAATCCGGCGCGTCCGGCATAGACCGCATCCTTGGGTGCCAGCCGCACGCGGTTGATTTTGAACCCGTGCCGGGGCAGCCATTTTTCGTATTCCGCCGGGCTGTGGAAAAAATAGGGCTTGTCCATCCGGCGGAAAAAGTTGCGCCAGCGTTTGAGCCGCAGCTCGGGCCGGAGCGCCATGTAGACGTCCTGCGCGTTGCCCTTGCCGCCGCAGGACACCACCAGCCGTCCGCCGGGCCGCAAACACGCGGCGGCACCGGACAGGAATGCCGGATGATCGTCCACCCAATGCAGCGCCGCGTTGGAAAAAAGCAGATCAAAAGACCGGTCGAACCGGAGCCGGCGCGCGTCCATCACCTGATAATCCAGGTTGGGATTTTTGGCCCGCGGAAACGTTTTCCGGGCAAACTCAATCATTTGGGGCGACACGTCGGTGCCGGTCACCGACCCGCGCGGCACAGCCTGCGCGATTTCCGCCGTTATCTTGCCGTCACCGCAGCCGACGTCGAGCACCTCTTCGTCGCCCCGCAGCCGGCCGAGTCGGGAAATCAATTCGCGCGCCCAGCCGAGTTGAACGACGGAGTTGGCGGCATAATCAGCGGCATTCCAGATAGGCATTTTGCGAGAGGTTCCGTTGAGGCGACTATTCAGCGGTATTGGCCAGGCCGGGAACAGGCCCCGGGCTTTTGCCAAAGGGATAAACTTTGCGCAAATAACGCCGGCATGGATCTTCCACGAGGTGATACAGCAGGGAGGCGATGGCGAGGATGGCGACCCCATAAATGGCAAGAAACAAAAGCGCGACGGGAGCGGACAATTGATGGAAACGGTCCGGATGCAGGATATTCTTCAACACCCGCTGAACAATTTGATGCGTCAGATAGATGGAGTATGAGATTTCTCCCAGATAAACAAACGGCCGGATACTCAGCCATTTGAAGAAAATTCCGCTTTCATGGCTTAACGCGAAAATGGCCAGTCCGAAACAGGCGACCAGGAGGGGGCGAAAGAGCGGGCCGGTGGGTTGGGGATTCGCCAGCAGCAGGGCCGAGAGTGCCATTGAGCCGCACAGGAACAGGTTGATCAGCCAGGCGGAAAGAAGGCCGATTTGTCTCCGCAAACTGAAAAGGATGGCGCCGACAAGAAATTCGAGCGTGACTTGTCCGCACGGCGGAGGCATCGGCTTCCAATCACCCTGGTTCAGCGGCCAGGGCAGTAACAGCGCCAGCAACAACAAAATAATGGCAAGGATCTGCCATCCGGTCGCTTTGACCCATTTCAAGGAAAAGCAGGCGATCGGGAAAACCAGCAGATAGGCGAACCATTCCGCGCTCACTGACCAATCCACGGCGTTCCAACCCAGTTGATAATTTTGCCAGGACCACATGTGGACCATCGCCAGTTCCGGAATCAGGACACCCGGAGGATAATGGGCATCCGAGGTGTGAAGATGAAAAACACGCGCGATCAGGACGAAGGCGACAACGGCCAGCAGAGCTCCCAGATAAGGCGGGTAAACCCTGGCCACCCGCAGCCAGATGAAGTGAAGATATTCTCTCCCGTTGATTCCGCCTTCCGGTTTCAAATGCCGATAACAAAGGATAAAGCCGCTCAATACAAAAAAGACGTCCACGCCCATGCCTCCGGACCGGGTGAACCATTGAAAATATCGGAACGGTGGGAAAAGCGCCGAGAACTCCTCATGATAATGCATCGAAACGACCCATAGCGCGGCAAAGGCACGGATCGACGTAAGCGGTTTAATGTGTTGGATGACCTGCACGGGGCGTTTTCCCTAAACCAATCCCGCCGTTTCGGGAAATCCACAAACCAGGTTGAGGCATTGAATGGCCTGGCCGCTGGCGCCTTTGACCAGGTTGTCTTCGGCGCTCATCACGATGAGCCGGCCGGTGCGTGGGTCAAGCCGCCAGGCGATTTCGATCACGTTCGTGCCGACCACATTTTTCGTGTCGGGCAGATTTTTTCCCTCCAGCACGCGAACGAAGGGTTCATCGCCATAGGCCTCCGCGTAGGCGGACGCAATGGACTGGCCGAAGCCTTCCATTTCCGTCGGGTTGGCAAAGGGTTTGGCCGGCGTGAGGTAAAGCGTCGTCAGGATGCCGCGATTGACCGGGATCAGATGCGGCGTAAACTGGATGGTGACGCCGGTGCCGGCGGCGAGCGACAGTTGTTCCTCGATTTCGGACAGGTGCCGGTGTTTGGGCAGGCCATAGGGCCGGACGCTTTCGTTGCATTCGCAAAACAGGTAGTCCACCTCCGCTTTGCGGCCGGCGCCGCTGACGCCGCTCAGGGAATCGGCGATGATTCCCGCCGGCTGGATCAGGCCCGCCTGCAGCAACGGTATGAGCGGGAGCAGGATGCTGGTGGGATAACAGCCGGGTGAAGCGATGAGCACGGATTTTTTGACGGTTTCGCGATGGATTTCCGGCAGGCCATAAACCGATTTGCCCAGCAGGTCCGGCGCCGGGTGGTCGTGCCCGTAGAATTCCCGGTAAACCTCCGCGCTCTGCAGCCGGAAATCGGCGCTCAAATCAATGACGATGCAGCCGGCTTCGAGCAGGGGCACCGCGTATTCGGCGGCGACACCGTGCGGCAGGGCCAGGAACACGACATCCGCCTGCTTTGACAGTACTCCGGCATTCGGTTCGCTGAAGCGGAGTTCCCGGGACTGCGAATGGCTGGCGAATTTCGGGAACACCTGGGCCAGCGTCTGGCCGGCGTACTGGCGCGAGGTCACGGCCACCAGTTCCACATGAGGATGGTTTAACAACAACCGGACCAGTTCTTCGCCGGAATAACCGGATGCACCGATGATGGCAACTCGCTTCAGGTTCATTTCTGCCTTTCTATTTAACGCAAAGCCGCGGTCGGGCCAAGCCACAACCGATCTTTTTGGGATTGCGGCCCGGGCATTGGCCCAAAGCGGCGTGGCGCTGCGCTTCCCGCCGCGCTCCAAAACTTCGCGTTAGTCATGGTTCTGATGACCGGTTTTTAAAACAAAAAACCCCGCCGGAGTGGCCAGCGGGGTGTCGGAAATCTGTGTACGCTCAACGTTTCGAGAACTGGAACCGTTTGCGCGCCCCCGGCTGGCCGTACTTCTTGCGCTCTTTCATGCGCGAATCGCGCGTGAGTAGGCCCTCGGCCTTCAACGCTCCGCGCAGGTTCGCATCAAACTGGAGCAGCGCCCGGGCGATGCCGTGCCGGACGGCGCCGGCCTGGCCGTTCGGGCCGCCGCCGCTGACGTTGATGCGCGCATTGAATTTTTCCACGTTGCCGGTGACGGTCAGCGGCTGAGTGGCGGTGACCCGTTGGGTCTCCAGCGGGAAATAGTTGTCGAACGCGCGGCCGTTGACGGTGATCTTGCCGGTGCCGGAGGCGAGCCGGACCCGGGCCACGGCGGTCTTGCGCCGGCCGGTGCCGAGGTATTCGGTGAGTTTGGTTTCAGCCATCGGTCAGTTGCGGTTGAGGGTTGAGTGAATCAGGCCGCCGCCTTGAGCGGAGTGGGCATTTGTGCCGCGTGCGGGTGTTTCGGGCCTTTGAAAACTTTCAGTTTGGTCAGCAACCGGCTGCCGAGCCGGTTCTTCGGGATCATGCCTTTCACCGCGTGCGTGATGAGTTTTTCCGGATGCTTGGCGCGGACCTGTTCGACGGTCCGGTATTTCTCGCCGCCCTTCCAGCCGGAATAGGTCATGAACTCCTTGTCGGTTTCTTTCTTGCCGGTGACCCGGACTTTCTCGGCGTTGATGACGACGACAAAGTCGCCGGCGTCCAGATGGGGCGTGTAAACGGGTTTATTCTTGCCGCGCAATATGTCGGCAATCTGCACGGCCAGCCGGCCGAGCACCGCGCCATCGGCGTCGATGATGTGCCATTTCCGCTGGTCCAGATTCACTTTGGGCAAATATGTTTTCATTTCAGTCCAATACCGAGCAAAGGAGTGCAGAAAATATCAAAGTTCCAGACTAAGTCAACAGGACATTTCGGCCCGATTTTATTGCCCGGCGCAGGCTGTTCTGGGCAATGGGGCAGTTTGGTGGGGCGCGGCTACCGACGAGCCGGCTCGCGGGTACGCTCGCCCCACCGAAAAAGCAAATTGACCCGCTATCCTTTTTGAAACCAGCGATTCCCGGCCTTTCAACCCGGCAATAGGACTGGCCGGGGAACCCGCCTGCCTGCAACCATTGATTTTGAATCGGCTCCGGACATTTTTATCAATTATCCCTTTCAGCTTCGGCCACTTAAAATGGCGGGATGAAAGCGAAATGGGAGCGGAGGTATCCGGGAAGGTGTTTTCGGCCGGGCGGCATCGGACTGTTCCGGCTTGCCAAATTCGCGGCCGGAGACACACACTGGGTTGAACCCGGCCGTTTCGCCCGCAGAAAGGCAACTTTATGGAATCGATGATACCTGTCATCCTCCTGTTGATTTTTGGCGTTCCCCTTGGTGTGGCGATCTGGCTGATCGTGCGGGCGGTGCAGGCCGGTAATCGGCTGGAGGAACTTTCCCGCCGTCTGGGGCACCTGGAAGCGGAGATGTTCCGGCTCAGACGGGATTTGCCGGCGGCCGGCGAGCCTCAACCTGCTCCGGCTCCGGCACCAGCGCCCGTGCAACCGTTCACCCTGCCGACGCGGGAACAGATCAACCAATCCCAACGCGAAGCCCGGCCGGTCGCGCCGCCGGCGCCGGTGCCACCGCCGATCCCGCCGGTTTTCGCCGCCCAACCTGCCGAAACGGTTCAGCCGGCCGCCGGCATCCCCGCAACGCCTCCGCCGCTGATCTCCGCCGCGGAACCTGAACCGGCAATATCACAGTCCGCGTCGGCGCCGGCGATCAATTGGGAACAGTTCCTCGGAGTGAAAGGATTCGCCTATGCCGCCGGGCTGGCGTTCTTCCTCGGCATTGCTTTCGCCATCAAATATTCCTTCGATCACGATCTGATTTCACCGCAGCTCCGGATGGCCTTCGGCTTTCTTACCGGTCTCGGCCTCCTGGTCGGAGGTACCTGGCTGCATCGGCGGAAGTCGTATGCGGTGGGGGCCCAAACCCTGTGCGCGACCGGGGTGGTCATTCTTTACGCGGTGACCTTCGCCTGCCGTTCGATCTATCACTTCGAATTTTTCGGACCCGTCCCAACCTTCCTGCTCATGGTCTTGATCACGGCGACGGCGTTCCTGCTCGCCGTGCGATTGGACGCGCTGGTGGTTGCCCTTCTCGGCATGTTGGGCGGTTTTCTCACGCCCATTCTGCTGTCCATCGGCCAGGACAATCCGCTGGGCCTGTTCGGCTACATCGCCATCCTGGACGCCGGGCTCATCGTGGTGGCGCTGGCGCGGCGCTGGGATTTTCTCACGGCGCTGGCCGCCGCCGGAACGGTCCTCCTGCAGATCGGCTGGGCGGCAAAGTTCTTTGAATCGGAAAAATATTTTGAGGGCGACAAAATCCTGGTCGCGCTGGCCGTGCTGCTTGGTTTCAATGCGCTCTACCTGGCGGCGGCGACGGCGGCCAAAGTCCGCGGATCGGTCAACCCATGGCTTTCCGGCTCCACGCTCGGGCTGGCGGCGGTGGCGTTGATATTCACCGCGTGGTTTCTCTCCTTTGTCCCGCTGGCGCAGCGGCCGTGGCTGATGTTCAGCTTTGTTTTCCTGGTGGATTTGATCGTGACGGCCGCGGTGCTGCTGGATGACCGGGCGGCGCCGGTCCAGCCGCTGGCCGGCTTGGCGGTTTTTGGATTGCTGGCGGCCTGGACGGCCCGGTCTTTGAACAGCGACCTGTTGAATCCGGCGCTGGCCTTTTATTTCATTTTTGCGGTGGTGCATTCGGTTTTCCCGGTCTGGCAACATCGCCGCAGCGGCGTCAGGACCGCGTTGTGGGGCAGCCAGCTTTTTCCGCCGCTGGCCCTGGTTCTGGTGCTCATTCCCATTTTCCAGCTGGCGAACATCTCCTTCATCGTCTGGCCGTTCGTTCTGCTGGTGGACGTCCTGGCGATCGTCCTGGCGGTGCTGATGGCGTCGCTGTTGCCGGTGCTGGCGGTGATGTTGCTGACCCTGGCCGCGACGGCGGCGTTGATTTTCAAAATCCCGGCCGAGCTGACCGGCATGCCCGTTTCCTTTTTCCTGCTGGGCGCCTTCGCCGTCTTCTTCGTCGCCGTGAGCGTTTGGGCGGTGCGCAAATTGAAACCCGGCCTGCTCGGCAAAGCCGTCGATCTCAACGAAGACATGGCCCAGCCGGAAAACCTGGCTGCGCTCCTGCCGGCGTGCTCGGCCACGCTGCCGTTTCTGCTGCTCATCATGGCCACCCTGAGACTGCCGCTGGCGAACCCGTCGCCGGTCTTCGGCCTGGCGCTGCTCCTGACAGTTTTGCTGCTCGGCGTCGCGAAGCTGTTTTCCCAGGATTGGCTGCCGTTGATCGGGCTGGTCTGCGTCGCCGCGCTCGAATCGGCCTGGCATGTCAGCCGGTTCGATCCGGCGAATGCCGGCGTGCAACCCGAACAGGTGCTGGCCTGGTATTTGATCTTTTTTGCCGTGTTCGCCGGGTACCCGTTCCTGTTTCTCAAAAAGTTTGGCGACCGGGTGATGCCGTGGGTCACCGCGGCGCTGGCGGGTTTGCCGCAATTCCTCCTGATTCATCGCCTGGTATCGGCCACCTGGCCCAACTCCATGATGGGCCTGCTGCCGGCGGCGTTCGCGGTGCCGCCGCTTTTGAGCCTGACCGTTTTGCTAAAAAAGATTCCGGCGGCAAGTCCGGTGCGGATGACGCAGTTGGCCTGGTTTGGCGGCGTGGGATTGTTTTTCATCACGCTGATATTCCCGATCCAGTTCGACCGGCAATGGATTACGATCGGTTGGGCGCTGGAAGGCGCGGCGTTGTTGTGGCTGTTTCATCGCGTGCCGCATCCTGGCCTGCGGCTGGTGGGCGTCGGCCTGCTCGTTGCCGCCTTTGTCCGGCTGGCGCTGAATCCCGCCGTGCTCGAATATCACGCGCGCAGTGCGACGCCGATTCTCAACTGGTATTTGTACGCCTACGGCATCGTGACGGTCTGCCTGTTCGCCGGCGCCCGGCTGCTGGCGCCGCCGCGAAACCGGGTTTTGCAGTCCAACGCGCCGCCGATCCTCGCCGGCCTGGGCACCGTCCTGGCGTTCCTGCTCCTGAACATCGAGATCGCCGACTTCTTCAGCCCGGCCGGCGCGACGTTGACGTTTCAGTTCAGCGGCAATTTTGCCCGGGACATGACCTATTCCATCGCCTGGGCGCTGTTCGCTCTCGTCGTGCTGGTGATCGGCATCGTCCGGAAACTTCCGGCGGCGCGTTACGGGGCCATCGGCCTGCTGGGAGTGACGCTGTTGAAATTATTTTTCCACGACCTGGCCCGGCTCAACCAGTTGTACCGGATCGGCGCCTTCATTGGCGTGGCGGTGATTGCCATGCTGGCCTCGTTTGCGTATCAACGTTTTTATGCCGTCAACGCCAAAGACAAGGAAACCAACCATGAAACGGCGAAATAAGTGCGTTCCCGGAAATCCGTTCCGGCGGATGAAAGGATTGCGCCTCGGCCTGCTCGTCGCTGCGTCGGCCGCCGCGGCCGCCGGCCTGCCTGCCGATTGGCAGCAACAGCAGCCGTTCGACGTCCCGGCCGCCGGGCTGGTCAAGCTCAGCCTGCCGGTGGAGACGCTCGATGCCGCTCGGCCGGCGCTGGAAGACCTGCGGCTCTATGACGACGCCGGCAACGAGGTGCCCTATGTGATCGATCGCCCGGTTCCGGCGGTGAGAATTGTCCAAAACCCGAAATCGTTTCATGTTTCGATGACGGCCAGCAATACCGTCATCGTGCTGGAAACCGGGCTGGAGCAGCCGCTCGACGACGTCGTGCTGGAAACGCCGGCGGGCAACTTCATCAAACCGGTGCGCGTCGAAGGTTCCACCGACCTGAAACGGTGGCAGACGATCGAATCGGGACAGCCGATTTTCCGGCAGCCCGACGGGGCGAGCCGGTTGCAGGTGTCGTTTCCCGCCGGCTCCTGGCCGTGGCTGCGGCTGACGATTGACGACCAGCGTTCTTCGCCGGTTCCTTTCACCGGCGCCCGCATCCAGGTGGCGATCCACGAAGCGGCTCCGACGGAATGGCAGCGGGTCACGATTGCCGGGCAGGACGAAAATCCGGGTGAAACCCGGTTGGAATTGAACCTGGGCGCCGCCAACCTGAGCATCGCCGCCGTCCAGATTGAAACGGATGAACCGCTGTTCACGCGACAGGTTGCCTTGGCGGTGCCGCAGGTGGCCGAAGACACCGTCCGCGAACAGGCCATCGGACGGGGAATGATTTATCGCATTGCGGTGGACGGCCAGCCCGCCTCGGAAAACCTTTCCGTGCCGCTGGAAAGCCAGGTTCCGTCGCGGCAGCTGCTGATGTTCATCCACAACCAGGACAGTCCTCCACTCACCATCACGGCGGCCCGGGTGCAGCGCCGGCCGGTTTATCTCGTCTTTCTGGCGCGGCAGGCCGGCACCTTTCATCTGCTCACGGGCAACCATCAGTGCGCGGCGCCGCATTATGACCTGGGCGGATTGAACATGGATCTCAAAACCGTCGCCGTGGCGCCGATTAAAATCCCGGCTCCGACGGACAATCCGGATTATCGGGTGCCGGAAGCGTTGCCCGGCATCGAGGGGACCGGCGCGGCGCTGGATGTGGCGGCCTGGAAATTCCGCCAGCCGGTGACCATCAATCGTGAAGGCGCGCAGCAACTGGAGCTCGATCCGGACCTGCTCGCCCATGCGCAGTCGGATTTCCGGGACCTGCGGCTCGTGCGCGGCAGCAACCAGGTACCGTACATCCTGGCGCCGACCTCGATCAGCCGTTCGATCGTCCCGGCGGTGACGCTGACCAACGACGCCAAAGACCCGCAACTCAGCCGCTGGCTGATCAAACTGCCGCAAGCCCGCCTGCCGTTGACGCGCCTGAGCTGCCTGGCATCGACGGCGTTGTTCCATCGCGAAATGACCCTGTACGAGGTGCTGACCGATGAACGGGGTGAAAAATACCGGCATCCGCTGGGCAACGCCGCCTGGACACAAACGCCCGATCGCAAAGTTAAGGAATTCCTTCTTCGTTTCGATACACCGCCGGAAAGTGACGCTCTTTTTCTCGAAACGCGCAATGGCGATAACCCCCCGATTGTGCTGGAGGAATTTCAACTGTTTTATCCGGTGACACGGATTCTTTTCAAGACCGGGTCGGACGAAGGACTGTTTCTCTACTATGGCAATCCGCAGGCGGCGGCGCCGCGTTACGATCTCAGCCTGGTGGCGGCGCAGCTGGTGGCGGCGGACAAGGCCGGCGCGGCGGCCGGCGCCGAACAGCAACTCCGGAAATCCTCGTGGCGCGACAATCAAATTCCCGGGAAAGGCGGGGTGATCTTTTGGGGGATGCTCGCGCTGGTGGTGGCGGCGCTGCTGATCATCATTTCCCGTTTGCTGCCCAAGGCGCCCGAGGTCTGACGGGGATCGGCGACGTTTGCTTGACTTCCCGCGGCCCGGCGTTCATTAAACAGCCTCAAAACGAGCTGTCATTTTCCTCATGAATTTATTCCGCCGCAAACACGCCGCCACTTTGCAGGCCGAGGCGCATGCCGACCAGAGTCTCAGACGCGCGCTGGGCCCGGTCAACCTGACTTCGCTCGGCATCGGCGCCATCATCGGCGCGGGCATATTTGTGCTGACGGGCATCGCGGCGGCGCAATATGCCGGCCCGGGCATCGTCATTTCATTTATCCTGTCCGGGCTCGCCTGCGCGTTCGCCGGGCTTTGCTATGCGGAATTTGCCTCCATGATCCCGCTCTCCGGTTCGGCGTATACCTACGGCTACGCGACCCTGGGCGAGTTTGTGGCCTGGATCATCGGCTGGAACCTGATTCTGGAGTATCTCTTCGCCGCCGGCACGGTCGCCGTCGGTTGGTCACGGTATGTCGTTTCATTTCTAAATGATCTGGGCATTGCCATTCCGCCGGGACTGACCCAGGCGCCCTACAATCACGTGGCGCAGTCGGGATTGCACTGGTGGAACATCTGGCAACTGTTCGCGCATGGCTGGACCGGCAGCGGTGCCGTGCTGAATGTTCCGGCCATGTTCGTTGTGGCCGTCGTCACCGTCCTGCTCATTGTCGGCATCAAGGAATCGGCGAATTTCAACAACGTCATCGTGGTGTTGAAACTGACGGTCATCCTGACGTTTATCGGTGTCGGCATCGCCTATATCAACAAAGCGAACTGGCATCCGTTTGTGCCGCCGGCCGACGCCGCCGGCAATTTCGGCTGGCGGGGAGTGATTCACGGCGCGGCGGTGATTTTTTTCGCCTACATCGGCTTTGATGCGGTTTCCACCGCGGCGCAGGAGGCGAAGAATCCGCAGCGTGATATGCCGATCGGATTGCTCGGCTCGCTCGCCATCTGCACCATCATCTACATTGCCGTCGCGCTCGTGCTGACGGGCATCGTCAACTACAAGGAGCTCAATGTCGAAGCGCCGATCGCCGTGGCCATCCATCTGTTGGGCCCGTCGCTGGCCTGGCTGAAATATTTTATCACGGTGGGCGCGATTGCCGGATTGTCATCGGTCATCCTGGTGCTGCTGCTCGGCCAGGCGCGAATTTTTTTCGCGATGTCGCGGGACGGTTTGCTGCCGCCGGTTTTCGGCATCGTGCATCCGAAGTTCAAGACGCCCTGGGTGGCGCAATTGTTGATTGGCGTGATCGCGATGCTCATCGCCGGCCTTTTTCCGATCGGCCTGCTCGGCGAACTGGTTTCGATCGGGACCTTGCTGGCCTTTTCGATTGTCTGCGTCGGCATATTTGTATTGCGGTTCACCGATCCGGGCCTCAAGCGTCCTTTCCGCACGCCGGTGTTCTGGCTGGTGGCGCCGGCGGGGGTGGCTTCCTGTGTTTTTCTGATGGTGGTCGGATTGCCGGCGGACACCTGGGCGCGGCTGATCGTCTGGCTGGCGATCGGGCTGGTCGTCTATTTTGCCTACGGCCACGGACATTCGAAGCTGCATCACGGATTGATGGGCAAAGCGGATGCGCCGGGGGCTTCCTAGGGCAGGGACAGCGCGCCGCGCTGTCCGGACGCTCGAAATCAGACCGGACGCCGCAGGCGGCGTCCGTGCCTTTTCCAAAGGCGCCTCGGCCATACGGTTTCCCATTTGACAACCGCCCGGTTTATACCTACCGTTCGGTAGGTTATGTCACCACACGGTCCGGAAACCCGGCGGCGGATTTTGCGGGCGGCGTTGAAACGTTTTGCCAACGCCGGCTACGCCGCCACGTCGGTCCAGCAGATCGTCGGCGCCGCCCGGGTGTCCAAGCCGGCGCTTTACTATTATTTCCGCGACAAGGCGGGCCTGTTCCAGGCGCTGGTCAGCGAGGCGCACGACGAGCGGTTCCAGGTGGTGCGGGCGGCCGCCGCCCGCCGGCGGGACATCCGCGGCCAGCTGGTCGAAGTCCTGGCGGCTCTGTTTGACTATTTCCATCAGAACCATGATCTGACGCGCATTGCCTTCGCCACGGCGTTTGCCGCGCCGGGCGAAGTGCCGCCCGACCTGCGCTATCTTGATCGCTGCCAGCGCAACCTGGAGTTCGTCCGCGCGCTGATGCGCCAGGCGCAGATGGCCGGAGAACTGGAAAAACGGTTTGATTGCCGCGACCTGGCCTACGGATTCTACGGACAGGCGCACCTTTACATTGCCGCCCATGTGATGATGCCGGACTATCGCCTGGACCGCCGCGCGGCGGAGCGCATCGTGGACCTGTTCCTGGCCGGTGCCGGGGCGAAGAAAAAAGGAAGAATCGATCGCAGCAAGGATAAATCATGAAACGAAGCATTTTCAAGGGGGTGTTCCTCGTGGTGGCCGTGCTGGTGGTGCTGGCCGGGGTGAAGGTCTGGCAGATCCGGACGATGATGGCTGCGGGCAAAATGTTTGTGCCGCCGCCGGAGACCGTCGCTTCCGCGGTGGTATCGGAGGAAAAATGGCCGGATGAACTCACCGCCATCGGATCGATTGCCGCGGTGCAGGGGGTGACGGTTTCGCCCGAGGTGGCCGGGACGGTCAGCGAAATTGATTTTGAATCCGGCGCGACCGTGGCCCAGGGCGACCTGCTGGTGCGCTTGGACACCTCGCTGGAAAAAGCCCAATTACGGGCGGTGGAAGCGCAGGTGGACCTGGCCCGGGTCAATGCCGACCGGGTCCGCCAGTTGCGCGCCAACAACACCGTTTCCCAGTCGGAACTGGACACGGCGGACGCCACGTTGAAACAGGAGCAGGCCAACGCCGACGCGATCCGCGCGATGATCGACAAGAAAACCATCCGGGCGCCGTTCGCCGGCCAGGCGGGCATCCGGCAGGTGGATCTCGGTGAATTGCTGGATGTGGGCAAGCCCATCGTCTCCCTGCAGGCGTTGTCGCCGGTGTACTGCAATTTTTCCCTGCCGCAACAGGACCTCGCGCGGCTCCGGACCGGATTGCAGGTGCGGGTCACGTCGGACAGTTATCCCGGCCCGTCATTCGAGGGTACCCTGACGGCGATCAATCCCGACCTGAACCAGACCACGCGCAGCGTGCAGTTGCAGGCCACGCTGGCCAACGCCGACCAGCGGCTGCGTCCGGGCATGTACGTGCGTGTCGTGGCCGTCCTGCCGCAGGAGCAGCCGGTGCTGGCGATTCCGTCGACGGCGATTTTGCGGGCACCCTTCGGCGATTCAGTTTACGTGATCGAATCCCGGGTGGCCGACGGCCGGACCAATCTGGTGGCGCAGCAGAAATTCATCCAGACCGGCCGCGCGTACGGCGATTTTGTGAGCGTGGAATCGGGATTGAAGGCGGGCGACCGCGTGGTGACGGCGGGCACGTTCAAGCTGCGCAATGGCGTCAGCGTGCAGGAAAACAACGCCGACACGCCCAAACCGTCCTTGTCACCCAATCCGCCCAACAGCTGAACCGCCGCGCATGAAATCGTTTACCGATCTGTTCATTCGCCGGCCGGTGCTGGCCACGGTCGTGAGCCTGATCATCCTGATCGCGGGCCTGCAGGCCATCCGCTCGCTGAATCTCCGGCAGTACCCGCTCAGCGAGAACGCGACGGTGACGGTGACCACCGTTTATGTCGGTGCCAGCGCGAACCTGGTGCGCGGGTTCGTCACCCAGCCGCTGGAACGCGCCATCGCCGCCGCGGACGGCATCGATTACATGGAATCGGCCAGCAAACTCGGCCTCTCCACCATCACCGTCCATCTGCGGTTGAATTATGATTCCAAAAAGGCGCTAGGTGAAATCAGTTCCAAGGTGGACCAGGTGCGCAACGACCTGCCGCCGGAAGCGGAGATTCCCACGCTCACCATCGCCACGGCGGATTCCCAGTTCGCGTCGGCGTACCTGAGCTTTTCGTCGGACATCCTGCAGGCCAACCAGATCACCGATTACCTGATGCGCATCGTGCAGCCGCGCCTGACGGCGATTGAAGGCGTGCAGAAGGCGGACATCCTGGGCGGGCGCACGTTTGCCATGCGCATCTGGCTGAAGCCCGACCGGCTGGCCGCTTTCAACATCAGTCCGACCGAAGTCCGTAATGCGCTGATGGCGAACAATTTCCTCTCCGCCGTCGGCCATACCAAGGGTTCGCTGGTGTCGGTGAACCTGACCGCCAACACGGATTTGCGTTCGGTCGACGAATTCAAAAACCTCGTCGTGCGCCGGAACGGCGACCAGCTGGTGCGGTTGCAGGACGTGGCGGACGTGGTGCTGGGCGCGGAGGATTACGATTCCGAGGTGCGCTTCAGCGGCGAACGCGCGGTGTTCATGGGCGTCTGGGTGCTGCCCAATGCCAACTCGCTCGACGTGGTCAAACGGGTGCGCCAGGAAATGGCCCTCATCGAAAAAGATCTGCCCACCGGCCTCAACGCCCGGGTGGCCTACGATGCCACCCAATATATTTCCGACGCGCTGCATGAAGTGGTTAAAACGCTCATCATCACGCTGATCATCGTGTCGGTGGTGATCTTTCTGTTCCTCGGCTCATTCCGGTCGGTGTTGATCCCGCTGGTGGCGATTCCGCTGTCGCTCATCGGCGCGGTGTTCCTGATGCAGGTGTTCGGGTTCACGCTGAACCTGTTGACGCTGCTGGCCATCGTGCTGGCGGTCGGGCTGGTGGTGGACGACGCGATTGTGATTGTGGAAAACGTGGAACGCCACGTGCGCGAGGGCAGAACGCCGGTGGACGCGGCGCTGCTCGGGGCGCGGGAGCTGATCGGGCCGGTGATCGCGATGACCATCACCCTGGCGGCGGTGTATGCGCCGATTGCATTCCAGGGCGGGCTGACCGGATCGTTGTTCCACGAATTTGCGCTGACGCTGGCCGGGGCGGTGTTCATTTCCGGCATCGTGGCGCTGACGTTGTCGCCGGTCATGGCCTCGCGGCTGTTGAACCACGAGCGGGAGGAACACGGGCTGGTGGGCCGCATCAACCGCGATTTCGACCGGTTGAAAAACTTTTACGGGCGCGTGCTGGACTGGACACTGGCGCGGCGGCCGATGATTTACACGATCTGGCTGGGGCTGTTTGCGCTGACGTATCCGATGTTTCAGATGGCCTGGCAGGCGAAGGAGCCGGCGCCGCCGGAGGATCAGGGGGTTATTTTCGGCGTGGTGGAAACGCCGCCGGATGCGACGATCGAACAGACCTCGTTCTATGCCGATATTGCCGGAGGTTTCTTCAATCAGATCCCGGAAAAGGAGCAGGTTTTCCAACTGACCCAGCCCGATTTCGGATTTGGCGGCACGGTGCTCAAGCCATGGGGTGAGCGGAAGCGGTCGGCCTTCCGGATCCTGCCGGAGGTGCAGGCGATGGTGAACCGGATTCCGGGCATTCGCATGTACATGGTCACGCCGCCGCCGTTGCCGACCGGCGGCGAGAATTTTCCGTTGAACCTGGTGTTGTCAGCCACCACCGAGCCGGAGGAGATCTTGACTTACGCCCAGCAGTTGCAGCAGTACTGCGCCACCAACGGCATGTTCGCCTTCCCGCCGATGATCGATACCAAGGTGGACCAGCCGGAAGTCGAGCTGGTGATCGACCGCGACAAGGTGGCTGCGCTGGGGCTGGACCTGCAGACCGTCGGTTCGGATCTGGGCACGCTGGTGGGCGGCAATTACGTGAATCGCTTCGACCTGTCCGGCCGCAGTTACAAGGTCATTCCCCAGATGGAACGGCGCGTGCGGCTGAACGCCGCGCAACTGGAAAACAGCTACGTCAAAGGGCCGGGCAACCAGCTGATCCCGGTGAGCACGTTTGCCCACCTGGTGAACCACACCACGCCACGGGCGCTGAACCGGTTTCAACAGTTGAATTCGGTCAAGTTGAGCGGCGTCGTCATCGTGCCGCTGGAACAGGCCCTGAAATCCCTGGAAGCGGAATGCGCGCGCATCCTGCCCAGCGGTTACAAGCTGGATTACACCGGCGATTCCCGGTTCCAGCGCACGGAAGGAAACAAATTCATCCTGGCGTTCATCCTGGCCGTGGTTTTGATTTTTCTGGTGCTGGCGGCCCAGTTCAACAGCTTTCGCGATCCGGCCATCATCATCTTCGGTTCCGCGCCGCTGGCGATTTTTGGCGCCCTGATCTTTTGTTTCCTGAAGATGCCCAACCCGAACATTCCGTTCTGGACGAATGGCTGGACGACGACGATGAATATTTATTCGGAGGTGGGATTGATCACGCTGGTCGGGTTGATTTCCAAGAACGGAATTCTGATCGTCCAGTTCGCCAACGAACTGCAGCGCCAGGGCCGCACCAAGGTCCAGGCCATCCGGGAAGGAGCGATGCTGCGGTTGCGGCCGGTGCTGATGACGACGGTGGCGACGATCGCGGGCAACTTTCCGCTGACGCTTGTCACCGGGGCCGGCGCGGCGGCGCGCAATTCCATCGGCATCATCCTGGTGGCCGGCATGAGCATCGGCACGCTGTTCACGCTGCTGGTGATCCCGTCCCTTTACGTCCTGATCGCGAAACAGCACGCCGGCGAGAAAATCAGAGAGGCTTCCATGATAAAATTGGAGCCCGCCGGCGTCCCAATGGCGAATGAATAAACCATAATGACCAGGGAATTCCCAATGACGAATTACAAAGGCATGGCCGGCCGGGTGTTGCTCATTCGGGCTTCGTCATTCTTGCGTCATTCGGATTTGGGAATTTGTCATTTTCATCGTTATGAGTGAAAGCAAACCAGTTTCCGTCCCTCTGCCGCCCGCCGCCACCACTTCGGCCGGCAACGGCGTCACCGTGGCCCGGTTGAGATCGCCGTGGGTTTTATGGCCGATGACCCTGGGCGTGGCCGTGTTATTGTATTTGGGCCTGTCGTTTCTCATCGCGGCTTTCACGCAGGAATCCACCGACGACGCCTTCATCGAAGGCCACGTTGTTTCCATCGCGCCGCGGGTGGCCGGCCAGGTGCTGGCGGTGCACGTGCTGGATAACCAGTTCGTTCATTCCAACGATCTGCTCGTCGAAATTGACCCGGCGACGTACGCCATGACCACGTCGCAAAAACAGTCGTCGGCCGACGCCCAGGGGGCAAGCTACAAGGCGGCGGTGGCGGCGCTCGATTTGATGCATGAAAAAGTAATGACCGCCGAGGCCACGGCGCTGGAGGCAAAGGCCGATGCGGAAGCGGCGGAGGCTACGGCGACGCGGGCAAAGGCGGATTTCGAGCGCAACCAGACCTTGCGCGACCAGAACACGATTTCGGCGCAGGAATTCGACAGTGCGCAGGCCGCGGCCCGGGAAGCGGAGGCGGCGCTGAATTCCGCACGGCAAAAAACCGCTTCCGATGAATCCAAAGTCAAGGAGGCCAATGCGCAGTTGAGTGCGACCGAAGCGGCCGTGGGCATGGCGCTCGCCCAATACCGGGAGGCCCAGACCAGCGTGCAATCGGCGCAACTCGACTTGTCCTATACCAAATTGTACGCGCCGGCCGACGGACGCGTGACACGCAAGGCGGTTGAGCCGGGCGACTATGTGCAGATCGGACAGACCCTGCTGTCGATCGTGCCGACGGACGTCTGGGTGGTCGCCAATTTCAAGGAATCGCAGTTGAAACACATGAAACCCGGCCAGCCCGCCCGGATCACCATCGATGCGCTCGGCCGGACGTTTGCCGGGCACGTGGACAGTGTCCAGGCCGGTTCCGGCGCGCGTTTCAGCCTGTTACCGCCCGAAAACGCCACCGGCAATTACGTGAAGGTTGTTCAGCGGGTGCCGGTGAAAATCGTTTTCGATGAAGCGTTGCCGGCCGGCCAAACCGTCGGGCCGGGACTTTCAGTGGTGCCGGAGGTGCGGGTGGCTTCCTTCAGTCTCCCGGCCTGGTTGATCGCCCTGGTGGCATCGGCCCTGGCGATTGCCGCGAAGCTGGTTTTTCAGGCCGTCCTGAACCGAAAATCCCCGTAGGAGCCGACGTGAGGAGGCTCTGACTTCACATCTGCGAAGTTTTTAACGCAAAGACGCCAAGGCGCAAAGACGCGGACAGATTGTCTGCTGTATCGCGGATTGGTGATCCGCTGACATTGCCCAATTCTGACGCCCAGCCGGCTGCCAGTCGGCAACCCGGCAGGTTGCCAACCTGCGCTACAAGCAGGAGCCGAGATGACAACTCAATGTTTGTCGGCTTATATCAATTCAGCTTGAAAGAATTCAATGTCATTAACCCGTTAGCTGGCTGCCCGTTGCAGTACAAAAGCCGGGCAGCCGGCAGATTTGCCGACTACCCGGCCTGGTTCCCCCACCCCGCAGGAGCGCGTTAATCTCCGCCCGGCGCGGCGCCGATGTAAACCTCACCGCTTTGGTTCTGGTTAAGAAAATAACCGCCGCCTTGATTCGATTTTTGCAATAACACGCCTTTGAAGACATGGTATTTGCCGGTGGCCGGGTCCTGGACCTGGCCGGAGAAGAGGCCGTTACCGGGATTGATGGCGAGCTTCAAGCCATTGGCGCTCAGGTTGGTGACCTTGTTGTTGGCCGCCACCTGAATCTGGTTGGTGAAACCGGCTGACAGGTTGCCGTCGCTAAAGACCACCATGCCACTGGCAAAATTCAGCACCGGGCTTCCCGCCGACGGTTTCGTAAACTGCGAACCTATCGGCTCCGACATCACGGCAAAACCCACGGTGTAGAGCGCCACGGAAGGTTGCACGGGCCGGATCCAACTGAGCCAGCCGTCAATGTCGCGGTCGGGCGCATGGGTGAACGTCAACCCGCCCAACAGCGAACCGCGCCCGACATACAACGGAACGTACACGGCCCAATTGCCGGATTTGGACAGGGAGGTGGTCTGCGATGCCGGCGTGCCGTCGGCCAGCGAGGCGGTCAGCGTTATCTGGCCGGCGGCGGTGATTCTTACCAGGGCGTATCCGTCTCCGGCCGGACTTTGGGCGGCGCCGGGCGTGCCCGGGATGACCAGCGTGTACATGCCGGCTTCGGGACAGGGATTGGTTTTGGCGTTGAACCCGGCGCGATTGGCGATCAATTCCGCCATCCAGGAATTGTCATCGGCCGTGACCATTCCCGTGATCTGGTCCGAACCGCCGAACAGGTCCATTTGCAGGTTCAAGGTCAGGGGAATCATCCGACCGCGTTTGACGGGGACAACGGCGTGCCCGGTATCATCGAACTGACCTTTGAACGGCCATTTGGTCACGCCCATTTGCAGCCACCCGGCAAACGCGCCGGCATTTTTTTCATCGATCATGACCCCGCCCGAACCCGGTTGACTGATGTCATTGGTGTCGTAGAAGATGCCGTTGTAAATGCCGGTCAATTGCGGATAGGGCGATGTGACAAAATTCGCCTGCAGCGCCAGTCCCGGTTGCATGACAAACGTCAGCGAGCCGGCCGTGGAGAAAATGCTGCCGGTCCATTTCTCAAACACATATCCAGTGCCGGCGTTGGCGGTCAGCGTGTAATTGCTGCCGACGAAGAGCGATTGGCCGTTGTAGTCGGGCGACACCGTGCCGTTGCCGCTGATGTGCACGATCAGGATGGCGGTGTTGGTGACCGTCAGCACCGCCACCTGGCTGGTAATGGAGCCGGCGCTATTGGTGATAACGACGCCATACCGGCCGGAATCGCTGTCGAGCGCGCCGGTGATGGTGAACAGGTTGCTATGAGTGCCGGACAGGCGGGTGTTGTCGGCGAGGTTCACTCCGTTTCTCCGCCACTGATAGCTCAACGGGCCGGTCCCGGTGGCGGTGACGGAAAGCGATACATTTTGTCCCTGGTAAATGAACCGGTTGGTGGGCTGGACGGCGATGCCGGGCGGCGTGGCGGCCGAGCTGACGGTCAGGGTGGCATTGGAACTGGTGGCGGTGCCGAGGCTGTTGCTGACCACGACGAAATAGGCGCCGGCCTGGTTGGTCTGGACGTTGAACAGTGTGAAGGACGGATTGGCGGAATTGGTTAAAACCATCGCGCCCTGGCCCCAGAAATAGCTCAACGGTGCACTGCCGATGGCAGTGACAGTGAACGTAACGTTCTGGCCAATCGTGACACTCTGGTTGGCCGGCTGGCCGGTGATAGCCGGCGCCGCGGGCGGCGAGATCACGGTGAGCGTGACGTTGGAGCTGGTGATCCTCCCGAAGCTGTTGCTGACGATGACGGAATACGTTCCGGCATTGGCCGGTTGCGCACTGGCGATGGTGAAGGTGGCGTTCGGTCCGTTGGTCATCACCGCTGCGCCCTGGAACCAGAAATACGTCAACGGCGCCGTGCCGGTGGCCGTGACGGAGAAGCTGGCAGCCAATCCCTGGGTGGCCGTAATGCTGGTGGGTTGGACGGTAATGGCCGGCGCGGTGCCGACGATACCCGGAGAAATATTGATGGCCAACGTGGACGAGGTGTTGTGGCTGGAGCCCTTGCTTTCGAAGGCGGTCAATCCAACGCTGAATACGCCGGTCACGGTTGGCGTACCGGACAGTTCCCAGAATGAATGGCCGTTGGTGCCGACCAGGCTGATCCCGGAAGGCAGGCCGGTGGCGATCCAATAGGTTGCCTGGTTCGGCGCGGTGGTCAGGCGCATGATGAACGGCTGACCCTGGACGATGTTGGTGGAAAGCGGGCTGGTGATGACGGTGGAGGCGCCGGAAACGGCCTGCACGCCGCCCAGCGCGGCCGTCATGCCGGCGGCCCAGCGAAAGACAATGGCCAAAACGTCCGCGGTTGCCTGGGCGGCCGGCAGCGCCACCCGGGTGATGGGCATGATTTGCAGAGCCGCCGCCAGCACCAGGGCCGGCAGCCGGAAGAGTTGAGTGATTTTGCGATGCATCGAACCCTCACTGTTTTGCGAATTTGACGGGCCCGGCGAGTGGCTGCGATTCCGGAACCTCCGGCCGCAGGATCACGACGGTGGGCAGGCCAATGACTCCAAATTCATCCAGCACCGGTTTCAGGGCGGGGTCGTTGAGTCGTTCGGCTTCAAATTGGACGAAGATATAATCGGCGAGCCGGGAACGAACCGCCTCGTCGCGCAAGGTCGTCAGTTCCATCGCGGTACAATTTTTGCACCAGCTCGCCCAGAAATCCACCAGCACCGGTTTGCCCGTGGCGTGGGAAGTTTTCAGGGCGTCGCGGAGTTCCTGGAGGCCATCGCTCCGGGCCGCGAGAACCACGCGGCTCTGGTTGAAACCCGAGAGGCTTAATCCCAGCCAGCCGTACCAGCCGGCGAACAACAGGATGACGACACCGAAACCATATTTGACCCGCGTCATCCAGGTGCCCGGCCGGGGCAGGAATGACAAACCGGCGCCCGCAAACGGCCAGGGCAAGGCCATTCCCAGACCCAACACAAACGGCAATGCCAACCCGGAAAAATTTCCGTGCTGATACTGGGTAGTCGCCAGCAACAGCACCGAAATCACGACTGGTGCCACGCAGGCGCCCGCCAGCAGGGCGGAAATCAATCCCATGGTCGGCGCGACGATGAATGCGCCCCGGTTTTGGCCTGGCGTTCCGGTCCGCTGGAACCGCGAGAAATCGATGACGAACCGGTCGAACATGGACAGACTGAGGACGACAAACACGCCGGCGATGGCGAAGTTGAACCACGGTGAAGAATTCAGCATGCCGAACTTTGCCCCGGTCAACACGACGGCCAATCCGAGCGCGCCATAAGCCACGGCCATGCCGGCGCCATAAGCCGTACCCAGGGCGAAACCGCGGCGTCGGCTCCCGTTTTGGGCGCCGGCCCCGATGATGGCGAGATTAATGGGAATCATCGGCAGAACGCACGGCGTGAAATTCAACGCCAGACCGCCCAATAGAATCAGGCCGAGCGTCGCCAGAGTCCCCAGGCCGGCCAATGCGCCCATGGCGTTTCGGTTGGCTACACCGCCACCGCGGGTCTGGTCGAGGAATGCGACGAAGCGTTGGGAGTTCAGAAAACCGGAGGTGCGTCCAATGACGGTGAAGCCGGCGAGCAACGGGCCGCCGGGGCCCGCAGTCCGGTTGCCATCGGAAGGATCCATGACCATGGCGATGGAGTGATCGGTGTGAATGATCCACTGGCGGGTTTCCGGAAAGCGGCACTCTTCGTCGCTGCAACCGTGGAGATCCACCGTCAGGGTCAGTTCCCCGGCAGTCGCCGTCAAGGGAGCCGTGGCGACGAAATCCCGGAGGTATATCGGCTTGCTTTTGCCGCTGAACTTGTCGGTGACCACCGTGGGTGCCGGCCGGGAGAAATTGACCGGGCGTCCGGCCATTTGAAAGCCAAGTTCATCGGCGTACAGATGATGATGCTCCGGCACGTGGAAACGGATCAACAACATCGGAGTGCCGGCATTGGTCGTGATCACGGGAATAACGCCAAACGGGCTGGTGTCGTCGTCCGGGGAATCGCCGGATGCGGCGGACACCGTCAAGGCGCCGGCCGCCAGGCACGCGAGCAGCCGGACCAGGCAAAGTCCGCGGGCGCTGCCGCCGATTTGAAATAATGGTTTCAGTTGCATCCGCATCCTCCTCCGCCCACACCCCGGCCGCCGGAAGCGGCTTCGCGCGAGAACCACATGTGTTCGGCCATCATGCCGGCGAGCGGAGCCCGACCGGTGTCCATGGCCGGATCCGCCAGATTGCCGCGTTCCCACGGTTGTACGTTCACGCAGCCGGTCAGCAGACCGACGGCGGCCGGCAGGATCAACAACAGGCGGATTTTCATGGGCAGTTACGGGTCAATTTATTTGAGCAACGCTTCGATTTCGTCGGTGTATTGCTTCCGGGTTTCGTCGCCTTTGAAGCCGCGGTGAAAGGCGTGGACCTTGCCATCACGGTCGAGCAGGAAGGAACTCGGCATGGTGGGAATTTTGACCTGGGAAACCAGCTTGTTGCCGGCATCGCGCAGGATGACAAAACTCGCCGGATGACTTTTCAAAAAGTCGTCCATATCGGCTTTGTTCTTGTCGAGGTTGATGGCGATGATGACCAGGCCTTTGACGGCGTAGTGCTGGTACAATTCCTCCATGGCCGGGAAAGATTCCTGGCAGGGATGGCACCACGAGGCAAAGAAGTCCACCAGCACCACTTTACCGTGGGTATCCGGCACCGTCCCCTCGAGGCCGAACTGGTGGAGGTCGGGGAATGCATCGCCTTCCTTGAGCGGCGCGGCGGTGGCGAGGAAAGCGCCGACCAGGTGCATGGCCAGGATGGCGGTCAGTTTGTTTCTAATGTTGTTGTGTTTTTTGTTGGACGAGGTGTTCATAAAATCGGGGAGTGATAAAATTGCCCTGGTTGGTGAGCACGGCGCCGGCGGCCCCGTGATAGCTGTTGATCAGATGGAAACCTTCCTGTGGACCGAGAATGAAAGCGGTGGTGGACAAAATGCCGGCGATCGTGCAGGTGGAAGCGACCACGTTGACCGCCAGGCAGCCGTTCTGGACGGGATACCCCGTGCGCGGGTCAAGGATGTGGCCGTAACGTTTTCCGCCATGGATAAAATGCCGGAGATAATCACCGGAACTGGCGATGGCGCGATCGATGACAGCGACGTTGCTCCAGCAGGTGCCCGGATTTTGTGGATTTTCGAGACCGATATGCCAGGCGGGCCGACCCGGGGGATGGCCCCGGGCGCGGATATCCTGGCCGAAATCGACCAGGACATGTTCCACGCCGTACTCGGCGGCCAGCGCCATCACCATGTCCACGGCATATTCCTTGCCGATTCCACCGAGGTCCAGGCACATGCCGGCCTGGGGCAGGAAAATTGCGCCCCGCCGTCGCTGAATTTTTTTCCAGCCGGTCAACTCGCGCGCGGCGTGGATGGCGTCGTCATCCGGCACCATCGGCGGATTGGCCTTCCAGTTCCAGAGGCGGATCAGCGGCAGGGCGGTGGGATCAAACGCGCCATCGGTCAGGAAGAAAAGGTCATTGCAGAGGTTGAACAGCCGATCGGTCTCCTCGTCCACTTCCACCCACGTCTTCCCGGCTGCCGTGTTGATGAAACTGACCAGGCTGTCGTTCAGGAACCGGGAATACCGGCTCTCGAAATCTGCCACCCAGTTCAACGACTGGTTCAAATAGGCATTGGCAGCCTGCCGGGTCGGTTCCACCAGGCAGACGCGGCAGACCGTGCCCATGGCGTTGAACGTCAGCGTGGTCAGTCCGTGATTTTCGGTGATCATGGCCGACCGGCGAACCCGTTCGCGAATGGGGCTGTTTTGAGTTAAAACCATATCGTCAGGCCTCCACTGAAGACGTTGGCGGTGGGATATTGAGCGGCGGCCGTGATCCCATCGGTGCCGAACATTTCGTAGCGTTTGTAGGCAAGTTCGAGGGACAAATGTTTCTGCACCTTGACGTTCAGACTCACGCCATAAGTCCAGGAATAGAGCGCCGAGAGCCGGTAATCCGCCGAATAATAGGTCGGAGTAGGAAACACCGTCGGGTTGGTCGGGTCACCGGGGAAATGGGTGCCATAAAAAGACGCTGCAGTCTGCGTGTAATACCGGACAAACGGCGACAAAATCACGTGCCGTCCGATTTTCTGGTTCCATTGGATCTCCGCGGTGTGGGCGAAGATGCCGTAGCTGTCGTGGTAAAACCGGTAGGAGACATCCACGGCGCCGTGCAGCGGCTCAAAAAAATGTTGCAGGGAAACCAGGGCGACCTGCCGGAACTTTTGGCGCGGACGCTTTTCGGGAAAGGTGGTGAAAGGCAACCCGGGCGGAGGCGGCGGAAAATCGTCGAACAACACACTTTTGTAGGGATCACTCAGATAACCGCTCGAATAGCCGAGCGTCGCGTTGGCGCCCAGGACGGTGTTTGGATCCAGCACCTGGGAAATACCTAGCAGACCGTCGGTGGCATTCTTGCCTCGCGGATGAGTGATGGAGGGATCTTCACCGGGATTGGGCAGGACCTGGTCAAAATCCTGGCTGATGCCGGCGGACAGCGTCGTGTTTTTCTCGTTGAAATCGATGGCATCATTCAGGGCGATTCCGACCGAACGATAGTCATCCTCCTGGCTGAAAGAAAATTGGGGGGACAAGGTGTGGTTACTGAGCCGGAAATCGCCCGCGACGGAACCGGCGTAGCGATGGTCATGCATCTGGGCCATGGCGACGGCATTGGTTCCCGGCAGAGGCGGCGCGCCGGTGGGTGTGGCGCCGGCGATGGCGTCTGAAATGACATTGCCTCGGACCGACAGCCACGGCTTCAGGTCCAGGCCAAAATAGGCACCCTGTGTCTGGACATGGATCCGGCCGTTGTTTTCGGCGTAATCCTCGTAATTGTAGTCCAGCCGGTCATCCGCCCGGGAACGTTGCGGCAGAAAAAAGAGTAATAACCATGCGGTGAGAACGGATACCGGAGACGGTGGAGTGGGAGGAACTGATTTTTTGTCAGCGCACCTCGCCTCAGGCCGTCGAATTATATGACAGCGAATGGCCACCTTAATTACTCCATTAAATCTCCGAATTACTACCCGCGCCAAGCATTGGTGATGCCATCGGATATAACCTGCTTTGGCTGCGTTGTTTGTATTGGAGGAACCGGATTGCTTGCGTCTGAAAAACACGCGTTCTGTCTGATAACTAAGCAAGCTGAAGCGGGGGTCTGGTACAGTCTCGCGCCAGAGCCGGATTCAATGCCACTGAAACGGTCAACCCGGCCTGGTGAAAAATAGTGGAAACATCTTCCGTCTTTTCATCGGAACGGTTGATGCTACACTGCGGTTTGTGCGGCCATTGCGGCAAATATTTGGGACGTTGTTGGTGCTGGCCATTTTTGGTGCCGGGGCCTGGCTCGGTTTCACGGTGACGCGCTGGCTGAAACTGGGAGGCGGATTGCACGTCGCGGACACCGCCACAGTGGTTGAGCAGGTGCAGACCCTTTCCGATCTTGTCACCGTCAAATACGTGCTCGAAAAAGTCGTGATTCTGGAGGATGTGAAATGGTACGGCGAAAACCGCGTGCTGCTGTTGGCCCATGGCATTGTCAAGGCGGGCATTGACGTCAAACGGATTACGGCCAAGGACATTACGATCGACGGAAAAAAAATCACCCTGCACCTGCCGCCGCCGCAGGTAACCGATGCCTATCTCGACGAACCCAGGAGCCAGGTCATCGATCACACCACGGGGTTGTTGCGCGCTTTTGACAAGGACCTCGAGCAAACCGCGCGGGAAAATGCGGTGGACGATATCCGTCGCGCGGCACGCAACGACGGGATTCTGGCCGAGGCCGACCAGCGGGCGCGGCTGGAGTTGGAGTTGTTCCTGCGCCAGGCGGGTTTCGACCAGGTAGAGTTTCGGTAAAGACGCGGGAGGGCCGGTCAGTCCAGCCGATTTTCTAAAACTTGTTTTCCGACCATTCGCCGGGGCTGATTCACTTTGATCGGGACCCGCTTGGAAAACGCCCGGGCCGCCCAACTTCGGGCCTTTTTCATGTAGAAAAACATTCCCACACCGGCGGAAACGATCATTTGCCAGACCAAGGCTTCCAGTCCAGGATCAATGTACGGGAGAATGAGTCAAAACCACGTTTTTAATCGCCTGAACAACAAAGGTGTCTGCTACCGCTGGCTTCAAAAGGAGGACAAACGCTGTCCAGCTTTTAGACATTGTGAATGATCTTTACCGGGTATGGGTCGTCGGTGTTGCTCTTGACCTCGATGGCTATTTCGAGTCGGCGTTTGGGCTGGTGAATTTTGGTTTGCGGCTGAAATGGGACCAGGTAAGGCATCATCTGGGGAATGGGCCGACGATTGGCAGTTTCGGCCGGTTCCCCAAAGTCCTGTGCGTATTGCTGTGCGGTCATTTTTCTAGCCATGGAACTTTTTGCTGCAATTCATGTGCCAGAAAAATTGGTCCGCCGGCCCTCGAATTTGACGGAATCAGGCCCGCAACAGCCCCGTCTCTCTCAGTGCGGTACCGGTCCCTGGGTCACCTGTACCAGGCCGTCCGGGCGGAGCCATTTGGCAAAAGCAGCTCGGACATCCCCGGCATCGAGCTTGGTATAAATGCGGCCGGCACGGACGGGCTCGTCCAGAGGCAGGCCAAGCATGGATCGGGAGAGCCAGCCCTGGGCAATCGAATCAATGCTGGATTCCGACAACGGAATGTCCCGGAGCAACATCAGCTTGGCCTGATACAATTCCTGCTTCGTCACTTTCTTCGATTGCATCTCCTTCAGGTCATGCAGGATTACCGTCCGGGCCTTGGAAACATTCGGTGGATCACAGGCATAGTCCACCTGATAAACTCCGCGCGTCAGGCCGACATTGAACGAGGAGCCCACAAAATAGACCAGGCCGCTCTTTTCCCGCAGGTCGCGATACAGGCGGGTGGCATAAAAACCGCCGCCGAGCACGTGATTGCCCAATTGCAGAGTGTAATAATCCGCGTTGGTCCGGGTCAGTTGCAGGGTTTGCGCCAGGGTGATTTTGTCCTGGACCCGGCTGGCGTCCGGCACATGCGTCACGGAAACGGAATTGGTGGGCGCCGGCGGGAAGAAGGTGTTCGGCTTTTCTCCCTCCGACTTCCAGTCGCCGAAATATTTTGAAATGACGTCCACCGCCTTTTCCGGCGCCACGTGGCCGATAACCACGATGGTGGTCAGGTCCGGCCGAAACGCCGATTGATAATAGTGCTGCACATTGTCGAGGGTGATCGATTTGACGCTGTCCGGCGTCGTTTCGCGCCGGGCGGGATCGCCCGATGGAAACAGAGCGAGGGTCAAAGCATGGCCGGCAATATGGCCGGGGCTTTTGATTTCACCGGCAACCGACGCCGCCAGCTGCTCCTGGACGATCTTGAAATCACTTTCCGGCAGTGCCGGCGCCAGTTGGTTGTCCGCCAGCAGTTGCACGCCCCGTTCAAATTGATCGGGCAAAACCTGCAGCGAGAAATCCACCCCGGCCGATTCGTTGGCGCCGATATCGTCCAGGGCTTTCTGAAACGCCAGCCGGTCGAGTGTTTTGGAGCCGTAGGAGAACAGCTTGTCCAGGACATCATCCACGCCGTCCTGGCCGGGAGGAGTCTGGACCTTCGGATTATTCCGCACGCGGCCGTAAACGCTTACGGTGTCACTGATGGTTTCCGGCTGGACGATCAGCTTGATGCCGTTGGACAGGTTGGTGACGAAGGGATTCAGCGTGGTGGCTGGAACCGGCAGTTGTTCGGTGATTTTCTTCGCCCAGGACGGCAGCGTGACGTTCGCATTTTTTGTCGAAACCAGCGACTCCCCGCCGCCAAAGCTTTTTGAGGAAATGGGTTTATCCGACGGTGTCGGCGTCAGAATGGCGCTGATGGCGTGGTCGAAATCCAGATACTGCCTGGCGACCCGGTTGACGTCATCCACCGTAACCTGCCGGATCAGGTTGATATCGTCGTCCGGTGAATTGCGCCCTTCGACCGCCACGGCTTGCGACCAGGCGGAAGCCAGGCCGGAAACGGAATTTTTTTGCAGTTCAGCGCTGATGATTTCACGCCGTTTGGCGGCTTCAACCAGGTCGGCGCTGACGCCATTGGTGATTTCCGCGAGCAGAATGTCCTTCACCTGGTTCAACAAATTGGTCGAATCGCCATCGGCCGGAAACCCGGCAATGGCATAGCCCAGGCCGGATTTCGGCAGAGTCTCATAGGCAAATTCAGCGAAGAGCGCCTTGCCATCGGGAACCAGGCCGTACAGCTTTCCGCGCTGGCTGCTCAGCACGTCGGACAGAATTTGCGCCGCCGCGAAGTCCGGATTATCCGCGCCGGGAAACCGAAAGGTGATGGCCGTCAAACCATACGGCAGGTCCGTGTCGAGCTTCATCAAGTCGGGTTTGACGACGCCAAAACTGTATTCCGGGCGGGGGGGAAGCGGCGCCGAGGCGATCGGATTGAAAACCTTCTTCACCGTTTCCAAAACGGTTGACGGTTCAACATTGCCGACGATGACCAGGATGGCATTGTTCGGCACATACCAGGTGTTGTGAAATTTCCGGAGGTCGGCGCCGGTGGTTTTGTCAAAGGACGGCCGGGTGCCGAGCGCGTCATGTTCGTACGGCGATCCTTTGAACATGGCCGCCAGCAGTTGCTCGTAAAATACGTATTCCGGATTCGACAGATCCTGCGCGACTTCCTGCTCGATGGCGCCGCGTTCCTTGTCCCAAAGCGATTCATCCGGCAGCAGATCGCGCATCCGCGCGGCTTCGATGCGCAGGGCGACATCCAGATTTTCCGCGGGTGTGGTGAAAAAGTATTGGGTGACGGCCTGCTGGGTGTCGGCATTGTCATCGCCGCCGAACGCGGCGGAGATGGCCGCCAGTTGGTCGGCGGACAGACCCGGACTGCCGCGGAACATCATGTGTTCGGTGGCATGGGCCGTGCCCGGAAATCCGGCGGGACATTCATCTGAACCCACCCGGTAGTTGACCATTGTCGTGACGACCGGCGCGAGGGTGTTGCGGACGATGACCACCTGAAGTCCGTTGGTCAGGGTGGCGCGCAATATATCCGACGGGGCTGTCGCACCTGCGGTTGGGGCTCCTTGAACAGCGGAACAACCCAGCCAGAGGGATGAAAGGGAAATCAGCAGACAGGCGGTCAGCGGTGATGTTTTTACCTTCATACAGTTGATGTTCCGACAACCATAGCTCCATACCGTTCAAGAGCCAGAAAAAAGGCGATAGTTGCCACGAGCCCCGCTCCGCGTCAGATTGGCGCCATGAAAGCGGACTGGAAAATTCTCTGCCGGCTGGCGACGGCGGAAGTGGATGCGACGCTGGCGGCGTTGCCGGAGCCGTTGCGCGCACGGGCGGAGCGTCTGCCGGTGACATTTGAACGACAACCGAACGAGACGTTGCAGTCGGATGGCATCGAGCCGGATACATTGGGGCTTTTCACCGGAGCGGACCTTGTCGAGGAAGGAAACCTTCCACTGCCGCCGCAGATCATTTTATTTCTGGAGAACATTTTTGATTTTGCGGAGGGGGACGAGGCGGAGTTTTGCGAGGAGGTGCGCAAAACTTTTTTGCATGAACTGGGTCATTATCTGGGTCTGGACGAGTCTGATTTGACGGAGAGGGGCCTGGAATAAGCCGTAAATAAAGGGGATTTCGGTTGTCCGGAGGGGGCTCAAATTTTTTTAAAATAACCCTTGCATGATTGCCGGTCCTTGTTAATCTTGTAATCCCTTTCGCGTTCAACGCAAGAAGGGCTGGTCCAAAAGCCAGTTGACAGAAGGCGTCGATTTAGTAGTTTTCACGCCCTCAATTTCGAACTCTGAGCTGCCGGGTTGGAAGCAGTGATTCGGCACTCGGGGTTTTTTGTCCCCCACCGCGGGGGGAAATCGGGGCGAAAATGCCTGATGATTTTTTGGGTGAAAACACCCGTTGCTCATTGAAAATTGAATTGTGCGATAAGTGAGAGCCCCTTCATGGATGGCCGGTTAGTTGGCTGTCTTTGAAGAGTTTTAAAATTGTAAATTCGGTCCGACTAATCATCGGACAGGAATTAAACTAACGTTTTTAACGGAGAGTTTGATTCTGGCTCAGAACGAACGCTGGCGGCGTGGATAAGACATGCAAGTCGAGCGCTGATTGCAGGGTAGCAATATTTTGCAGTCGGAGCGGCGCAAGGGTGCGTAACACGTGGGTAATCTGCCATGAAGTCTGGAATAACTTGCTGAAAGGCGAGCTAATGCCGGATGTGAAGATCGGGAGGCATCTTTTGATCTTCAAAGCTGGGGACCGTAAGGCCTGGCGCTTCATGATGAGCCCGCGGCCTATCAGCTAGTTGGTGAGGTAACGGCTCACCAAGGCTTAGACGGGTAGCTGGTCTGAGAGGACGACCAGCCACACTGGAACTGAGACACGGTCCAGACACCTACGGGTGGCAGCAGTCGAGAATTTTTCTCAATGGGGGAAACCCTGAAGGAGCGACGCCGCGTGGGGGATGAATGGCTTCGGCCCGTAAACCCCTGTCATTCGGGAGCAATGCCTATTATTTAAAAGCTGATAGGTTGATAGTACCGGAAGAGGAAGGGACGGCTAACTCTGTGCCAGCAGCCGCGGTAATACAGAGGTCCCAAGCGTTGTTCGGATTTACTGGGCGTAAAGGGTGCGTAGGTGGTCGGGTAAGTCTGATGTGAAATCTCCGAGCTTAACTCGGAAATGGCATTGGATACTATCCGGCTTGAGGATTGGAGGGGAGACTGGAATGCTCGGTGTAGCAGTGAAATGCGTAGATATCGAGCGGAACACCAGTGGCGAAGGCGAGTCTCTGGACAATTCCTGACGCTGAGGCACGAAAGCCAGGGGAGCAAACGGGATTAGATACCCCGGTAGTCCTGGCCCTAAACGGTGCACGTTTGCTGTAAAAGGAATCGACCCCTTTTGTGGCGTAGCTAACGCGTTAAACGTGCCGCCTGGGAAGTACGGTCGCAAGATTAAAACTCAAAGAAATTGACGGGGGCCTGCACAAGCGGTGGAGTATGTGGCTCAATTCGATGCAACGCGAAGAACCTTACCTGGCCTTGACATGCAAGTGGTAGAAGGATGAAAGTCTGACGACCCCGCAAGGGGAGCTTGCACAGGTGCTGCATGGCTGTCGTCAGCTCGTGTCGTGAGATGTTGGGTTAAGTCCCGCAACGAGCGCAACCCCTGTGTCCTGTTGCCACCCGGTCGCAAGACTG
>Ga0335078_10000054_pt1 | contig 211057 bp, 178 predicted proteins | sample Lox_Sample_32_FD_206711 | JGI IMG/M metagenome (GOLD analysis project Ga0335078, IMG submission 206711) | Soil microbial communities from Loxahatchee National Wildlife Refuge, Florida, United States - Lox_Sample_3.2 | ecosystem: Environmental > Terrestrial > Soil > Wetlands | place: USA... | reverse complement strand
CAAGCTCCGCCGCTACATCAACGCCTACTCTGCCAACGCTCGCCCGATCCAGTGGAAATACTCTGACCCTTCTCGCCGCCTACGTACTAACGAATTCACTGCGACAGTCCACTAGCTGAGAGATCAATCCCCTGACGGCAACAGCATCTCTTCCGGACCTAGGTCAATCTGCACCGGCGGCGTGTGCGGACAATTGCCCAGGATCGGCTGGCAGGCGGCATCCGGTCCTTTTTCCGGTCGAACCTGGATTTGCTTTTCCATGAACTGCTCGGTCTCCGTCGATCCGGTCAACGCCATGGTCGACGCCAGCCCGCCGCTGATCACCTGCTGCACCTGATCGAAATATCCCGTACCCACGAAGCGCTGGTGCTTCACGGCCTCGTATCCGTAGTCGCTCTCACGACTGAATTCCTTTTCCTGCAAGCGCGAGTAGGCGGTCATGCCCGAAAGCTTGTACCCCCGCGCCAGTTCGAACATACTCAGGTTCAGGGCGTGGAAGCCAGCCAGGGTCACGAACTGGAATTTGTATCCCATGCGCCCCAGTTCGGATTGAAAGCGGGCAATCGTAGCCTCATCAATATTTTTCCGCCAGTTGAAGCTAGGCGAGCAGTTGTAGGCCAGCATCTTGTCGGGGTACTGCGCGTGGATCGCTCCGGCAAATTGGCGCGCTTCTTCCAGGTCAGGATGCGAAGTCTCGCACCAGATCAGGTCAGCATAGGGAGCATAGGCAAGGCCGCGCGCAATCGCGGATTCGATTCCGCCCCGAATGCGGAAGAATCCCTCCGCCGTGCGTTCGCCGGTGCAGAAGGCGCGATCGCGATCGTCGATATCGCTGGTCAGCAGGTTGGCGCTGTCGGCGTCAGTGCGCGCCATGATGAGCGTTGGCACTCCCATCACATCCGCCGCGAGCCGCGCCGCCACCAATTTCTGAATCGCTTCCGGCGTGGGCACCAGCACTTTGCCGCCCAGGTGTCCGCATTTCTTCGCCGACGAAAGCTGATCTTCATAATGCACGCAGGCCGCGCCGGCTTCGATCATTCCTTTCATCAGCTCGAATGCGTTCAGGGTTCCGCCGAAGCCCGCTTCCGCGTCGGCTACCAGCGGCGCAAACCACGTCTGCCCCGGGGCCACTTTGCCCTCGACGTGATGCACCTGGTCGGCCCGCAGCAGCGCGTTGTTGATGCGCCGGCAAAGGTTGGGAACGCTGTCGGCCGGATACAAGCTCTGGTCGGGATACGTCGTGCCCGCATTGTTGGCGTCGGCCGCGACCTGCCACCCGCTCACATAGATGGCCTTCAACCCCGCCTGCACCTGCTGCACGGCCTGATTGCCGCTCATCGCCCCCAGCGCATTGATGTAGGGCTCGTTCTTCAGAAGCTCCCACAGCCTTTCGGCGCCCATGCGCGCCAGCGTGTGCTCGATGTGAATCGAGCCCCGCAGTCGCAGTACATCCTCGGCGGTGTAGGGGCGCAATACGCTCTTCCACCGGGGATTGCTCTTCCAGTCTTGCGCGATCGTAGCCGCGGCCAGCGCGTATTGCGAGCTGCGCTCCTGCTCGCTCAACGGGTGTTCCGGATGTGAGTTGTGAGTTGACGTTTGCTTGTTTCCGTTTCCGTTGGCCGACATGCACTTTCTCCTGACGATTGTTCTAGGGTGAGTAACTAAACCGGGTTGAATTCTCCATTGACGATCATGGCTTCGCTGATTTCCCGCGCGCGACGGAAGCGATCCGCCTCTTTGGGCGTGCTATTGGCGGGAAGCTGGTTGAGCAGACGATCGAGCTCCTCGTCAAACAATTGCGTGATGAACTCCGGCGTATGCTTCACCGCATTTCCCTGCGCGTCTTCGACCCGCACCAGGTCGCGATGCATGACGCGCTGCGCGATCATCAGCCGGTAGATGCGATCGGTGGCCAGGTCTTCCATGTAGCCATCGAGTAGGCTGGCGCCGTTGCCGCTGAGCACGCCGTGGCGATAACGAATCACGGTGCGCACCGCCGCGCGTGTCCCATTGACCGTGCGCGCGCCGACTCCGGCAGGCACCGGACGCAGATTGGGATAACGGCTCACATGTTTGGGCCGCGCCTGCAGTTGGTTCGGGTAAGGGAACTGCGCCACCGCAATTGCATTCTGATCCGGATGCCCCGTCCACGCGCCATCCATCAGGCAGTCCGCTTCATTCTTCTTGTCTTTCTCCAGGATCGCCAGCGCGCGCGCGTTCAGTTCCGCGTCTTCACGGCTGGGATAAAGCGCGGTCATTCCCCCGATCGCGAGAATTCCGCGGTGATGGCAAACCTCCGGCATCAACTCACGCAGATTCTGGAAGAACGCCACGTTGTACGGAATTGTGTTGCGGTCGGGCAGTACCCAGTCAGGATCGTCCAGGTTGAAATGAATCAGGCTCGCCATGTAGTCCCAGCGGCCAAGGTTGAGCCCGATGATGTGCTCGCGAAGGTTGTAGGTGAACTCTTCCATCTGAAAGGCCAGCGGGTGCGACTCGACCAGCGCCATGCACTTGATGTAGTTGTGCGGCAGGCCGCGCCATTTCGCCAGCGCCTGGAACAGGTCGCGCCACCACAGCGCTTCCTGGGCCGACTCGGATTTCGGAATGTAGATGCAGAGCGGATGCTTCAGCTTCGACGGATCGACTCCGTAGAAGACGCGGCAAACGTCAAACAGCGACGCCGAAGCCAGTTCCCCGGGGATCAGTCCTGCCTGGTTCAAGTGCAGCCCCCGAGGCCGCGTGAAGATCACCGTGCTGCTGGGCTGAATGCTGAGCTTGCGATCGCGCTTCTTGTCGAAGTAACTGAGTTCTCCATGCAGGCAGGCCAGAATATTCTGTACGCCCGTTTCATGGTGCGACCACTCGTTCACGCAGGAGTCTTCCAGGTCGAGCATGACGCCCGGGGCGCCGGAGTTCAGCATCTTGACGCAGAGCTCGGCGTCGTCGGCCGGGCCGGTCATCTGGTTGCGTTGGTCCTGGCACCACTCCGGCAGCGTGATCCGCCAGCCGTTGCGCACCGTGTCGGAAGGGAAGCGGTGATTCGGCTTGTCGCCTTCCAGCGAGCGCTGCAGCACGTCCAGGCGTTTCGCCGCCAGTTCCTGCTGGCGTGGCGTGAACGCACGGTGCAGCGGCAGAAAAAAGTCCATGAATCCGGCAGGCAGATCGCGGGCAGCGTCAAAGCCGGCGGGAGCGCTGCTGACAGGATTGATCAAGGTGGTTGTTTCCGGGGTGAATACTGCGATCGACATGGGTCCTTGTGGCTCCTCGGTTCCTATTCATCGTTCACAATACTGAACACTAATTCGCAATGCTGTCCGATCCTAGGGAAGCTTGGAGACCTGGTCAAGAGCAATGTTCAATATACCGAACATGCATTCATTTTGTTGGCGGCACTAGGGTTTTGTTACCATAACGTTTTGGTATGTCCCAGAATCAGGAATCTCCGTCCGTCGCCGTAGAACGAGCCCTCTCCATGTTGGAGGCGGTTGCCCATGAGCCGGAAGGACTTAGCAACGCCGAGATCAGCCGCCGGCTGCACATCCCGAAGAGTTCTGCCAGCTACATTCTGCGGACACTCGAGAAGCAGGGATATCTGCATCGCGACGGCGAGAATGGGAAGTACAGGGTTGGCCTGAAGATTTTGAGCTTGAGCCGCGGCGCGCTCAGCGGGATCGATGTTCGCGAAGTGGCGCTGCCCATCATGCGCAATCTGGTCGAGAAGACCAGCCTCACCTGCCACCTGGCGATCCTGGACGGACCGGAAGCTGTCTACATCGAGAAAGTCGAGCCTCCCGGTTTCATCCGCATGGACACTTGGGTAGGCCGGCGCATGCGGGTTCATGCCACCAGCGTAGGCAAGGCCTTAGTGGCGCACACTTCCCCGGAGCAACTAGAAAAAATCATTTCCGAACAGCCGATGGAAAGACGCACGCCCAAGACGATCACCACCTTGCCCCGGCTGTTGAAAGAACTCGAGAAGGTGCGGGCGCAGGGCTATGCGGTCGACGACGAAGAAAATAATCTGGGCGCGCGCTGCGTCGGCGCGCCAATTTTCAACCAGCAGGGATTGATTGAAGCGAGTCTCGGCCTGAGCGGGACCATTCAGCAGGTCAGCGCGCACACCATGCCGCGTATTCTGGAACACTTGAAAGACGCGGCGCGCCACATTTCCATGCAGCTGGGATACCGCGCCCCCCACCGCCGCGCCACCAGCGGCTAGCTTTTTTGTTCCGTCCTTGTCATCCTGAGCGAAGCAGCCGTTCGCTAAAGTGGACGGCTACGCGGTCGAAGGATCCCTACCTCCGAACGATGGACTTGACCTGGTAGGGACTAGGATTCCCGTGGCTCAAAGCGATTCCACCACGCGCGTGGTTCACTACTATGATCAGGCCGACGAAGCCTCCCGGCTCAGCGGTGGCTGGTTTCAACTCGAGCAGGCGCGCACCCGCGAACTCATCCTGCGCCATCTGCCGACCGCTCCCGCCACGATCATCGATGCCGGTGGTGGGGCAGGAGTCTACGCCTGCTGGCTGGCTGCCCTCGGATATCAGGTTCATCTGCTTGACCCTGTGCCGAAGCATGTCGAACAGGCTCGTACAGCGTCGGCCCAGCAGTCGCAGCATCCGCTCGCGTCGGCCGAAGTGGGCGATGCTCGCCATCTGCCCTACGCCGACAACTCAGCCGACGCCTTCCTGCTCCTCGGTCCGCTCTACCATCTCGTCGAGAAGGAAGATCGCCTGGCTTGCCTGCGCGAGGCTCACAGAGTCCTTCGTCCCGGAGGCATGCTGTGGGGCGCCGGCATCAGCCACTTCGCATCCTTATTCGATTCCCTCACTCACGGATTTTTCGATGACCCGGATTTTTCTTCCATCGTCGAGCGCGACCTGGAAGATGGCCAGCACCGCAATCCCACAGCCAATCCGCTCTACTTCACCGACGCTTACCTGCATCGCCCCGGAGAGATGTCGCGCGAATTGCTGGCGGCTAAATTTCAGGTGCTGGGAATAGTCGCGATCGAAGGCCCAGGTTGGCTGGCCCGCGATTTCGATCGCCTGTGGAATGATCCGGTGCAGCGCGAACGTCTGCTGGCCGCCGTGCGCAAGGTGGAACGCGAGCCTTCCATCCTGGGCGTCACATCGCACATCATGGCGATCGGTCGAAAATAGGCAAGGCACTCCCCTGGTCAATCTCGAAAAGCTCAGGTCGACCTCATGCAACGGCAGCGACTGGCCGCCGATACGCCAGTTCGTCCACGGTTGGATTCACCAGACTTACCATATCGTTCCAGTGCATGCGAACCAGTTCACGATGGCTGCCCGCGCTGAAAGTAATTTCTTCGTTCTCGGCGAGGCTGGAGTCCGCATACACTGGCATGTCGTACAGATTGCCGAACGGAGGCATCGCGCCGGTTTCGCAATCGGGGAAGGCGTTTGTAAATTCGGCTTCCGATGCAACTTCCACCGTCTGCGCCCCGGTCAGGCCTCTGAGCAGCTCAAGATTGACGTGCGACGATGCCGGGATCACGGCCATGGCCAGCACGCCGTCGATCTTAACAATCACGGTTTTTGCCAGCTTCTTGCCCGACACATGCGCCAGCGCGGCTACACCCTGCGCGGTGTAGGCCAGCGAGTGCGAAATGACCATGTATTTGATGTTGTGCGAATCGAGAAACTCGCGAAGCTTCGATAGCGGCATACGACCTCCTCTTCGAACGAAGTTGAGGGATGAGGCGTGGTTTGTAATTCTGTAGAAAAGTTTATGTCCGCCGCACGCGGAGTTCTGTGCGTCGAATCACGCCGGAGTAGGAATTCACAAAGAGGATCTGAAGGTTAGTACTTCACAATCTTCGCGAATGATTTCGGATCGAGCGACGCTCCTCCCACCAGCGCGCCGTCAATTTCTTCCTGCGCCATCAGGGATGAAACGTTCTCCGGTTTGACCGATCCCCCATAGAGAATTCGCAACTGCTGCGCGAATTCTTCACCAAAGATTTCCGTCGACTCTCGGCGAATCACCGCGTGGGCTTCGGCCGCCAGTTCCGGAGTCGCAGTCTTGCCGGTCCCGATCGCCCACACCGGCTCATAGGCGATGACCAGCTTTGCCGCTTTTTTCGCGGAGATCGCGTGGAAGGCGCGAATGCACTGCCGGCGAAGGACATCATCCGTCATGCCCGCTTCGCGCTCCTCCAGCACCTCGCCCACGCAGCAAATGGGATTCAACCCGGCTTCCAGCGCAGCTTTCAGGCGCAGGTTGACCGTGTCATCGGTCTCCCCAAAATACTGGCGGCGCTCGGAGTGGCCGACGATCACGTGGGTCACGCCCAGCGCCAGCAACTGCAGCGTCGACGTTTCGCCCGTGAAGGCGCCTTCTTCCTTCCAGTGAACGTTCTGCGCGCCCACGGCTACGTTCGATCCCTTGGCCGCCTCCAGTGCCGCGGGCAGATCGAGAAACGGCGGGCACACCACGATTTCGTCGCGTGTGTGTCCGGAAACCAGCGGCAAAAGTTCGCGGAAGAACTCGCTCGTCTGGTCGGGCGTTTTATACATCTTCCAGTTGGCGGCCATTACTTTTTTTCTCATGAGTCAACCTTTCGTATGAATTCGTTCGCTGCGCTTGGCTGGTCGGCTAGAAATTCCTGCACTACACTGAAAGACTCCCGTTGTCGTGGAAGGTTATGTCCACCAACCGCTCACACTCCGCGCCAGACCCGTACAACCTGCAACGCTTTGTGCAGGCCCAGAGTCCTGTGTTCCAGCCAGTGCTCAGGGAATTGCGATCGGGAGTAAAGACCGGACACTGGATGTGGTTCATCTTTCCTCAGATCCAGGGCTTGGGGCGCAGCCCGGTCTCGATCGAATTCGCAATCTCCTCGCGCAATGAAGCGCTGGCTTACCTGCACCATCCAGTCCTTGGTCCGCGCTTGAAAGAATGTACAGGGCTCGTTCTCCTGATCGAAGGCCGCGCGGTCGAAGAGATCTTTGGCTCCCCGGACGATCTGAAGTTCCGATCTTCGATGACGCTATTCGCCCAGGTCTCACCGGATGACGACATTTTTCTGCGAGCACTGCAAAAATACTTCGGAGGAGCGCCGGATCGCCTGACACTCGACCGACTTTAGACCCCGCTCACTTTTTGTCGGTGAGTGCCTCAACTCCCGGCAGCTTCTTGCCTTCCAGAAATTCCAGCGAAGCTCCTCCTCCGGTGGAAATATGCGTGATCTTATCGGCGACGCTGGCCGCGTGTACTGCCGCCACTGAATCGCCGCCGCCGACAATCGAAATCGCGCCCGCATTCTCCGCCACAGCGTGTGCGATCTTGAAGGTACCTTTGGAAAATCCCGGCACCTCGAAGACTCCCATCGGCCCGTTCCATACGATCGTCCGGGCGGTAGCGATTTCCTCGGAGAACAGTTCAATGGTTTTCGGTCCGATATCGAGCGCCATCTTGTCGGCGGGAATCGGTTGGCCTTCACCGATCTGCTGCACCACCGCGTTGGCCGCGGGCTTCATCGCGACCACATGATCCACCGGCAGCAGGAACTTCAAATTGCGTTTCTTCGCTTCCGCCAATAACTGCTTGGCGAGATCGATCTTGTCTGCCTCGACCAGCGACTTGCCGATTTCCTGTCCCTGCGCCTTGAGAAACGTGAAAGCCATGCCTCCGCCCACGATCAGCGCGTTCACCTTGTTCATCAGGTTTTTGATCACCTCGATCTTGTCGCCCACCTTGGCACCACCCAGAATTGCCACAAACGGCGGCTCGGGATGCTCCAGCGCCTGGCCTAGATACTTCAGCTCCTTCTCCATGAGCAGCCCCGCCGCTGATTGCTTCACAAATTTTGTGATGCCCACCGTCGAAGCGTGCGCCCGGTGCGCCGTGCCGAACGCGTCATTCACGTAGTAGTCGGCCAAATTCGCAAGCTGCCTGGCAAACTTTTCGTCATTGGCTTCCTCTTCCGCGTGGAAACGCAGATTCTCCAGCAAAAGCGTCTGCCCCTTCTCCAGTTGCGTGGCGACTTCTTCGGCTTCGGGCCCAACGCATTCGGGGCAGAAGCCGACGTTCTCGCCCCGCGCCAGTTCCTTGTCCAGCAGCATGCGCAGACGCTCCGCCACCGGCTTCAGGCTCATCTTGGGATTGGGCTTGCCCTTCGGCCGTCCAAGGTGAGAGGCGAGAATCAACCGCGCCCCATGCCGCAACGCGTACTCGATGGTGGGCAAAGTCTCGCGGATGCGCGTGTCGTCCATCACCCGCCCGTCGTCGAGCGGCACGTTGAAGTCCACCCGCATGAAAATACGATTGCCGCTGAGCGGAAGATCACGAATGGAAAGCTTGGACATGGTAGGAGTCCTCTAACAGAATTATTCGGAAGGTAGCGCCGCCGTCCCGGCGGCTGTCGTGGCGGCGTCCGCGCCGCCACACCGCGGGGGCGAGACGTCCTCGCGACAGCCGGCAAGATGCCGGCGCTACGTTCTTACAGGCCCTTGCTGGCGATGTAGTTGATCAGGTCGCGCACACGGCAGGAGTATCCCCACTCGTTGTCGTACCAGGAGATCACCTTCACGCAGTTGCCGCCAACCACCAGGGTGCACGGAGCATCCACGATTGACGAGCGGCTATCGCCCTTGTAATCGGACGACACCAGTTCGTGCTCCTCATAGCCGAGATACCCCTTGAGCGGTCCAGACTCGGAAGCCTTCTTCAGCGCCGCGTTCACTTCTTCCTTGGTCGTCTTCTTCTCGACCCACACCACCAGATCGACCACCGAGACGTTCGGCGTCGGCACCCGCATCGAGAATCCATCCAGTTTGCCCGAAAGCTCGGGGATCACCAGTTTCAACGCCTTCGCGGCCCCAGTTGAAGTCGGAATCATGTTGAGTGCTGCCGCCCGCGCCCGCCGCAGGTCTTTGTGCGGGAAGTCGAGAATGACCTGGTCGTTGGTGTAGGAGTGAATCGTCGTCATGGTGCCGCTGATGATCTTGAACTCGTCATTGACGACCTTGGCTACCGGCGCCAGGCAGTTTGTGGTGCACGAGGCATTCGAAATGATGTTGTGCTTATGGGCGTCGTACTTGTCGTGATTCACGCCCAGCACGAGGGTCACGTCCTCGTTCTTTGCCGGAGCCGAGATGATGACTTTCTTCACCGGCCCGCGCAGATGCTTCTTAGCATCGTTGGCATCGGTAAAACGTCCGGTCGACTCGATCACCACCTGCGCGCCCACTGAATCCCAAGGCAGCGCTGCCGGATCTTTTTCTTTGAACACTTTAATGGTCTTGCCGTCCACCGTGATGCTGTCGGCGCCGGCCGAAACCTGGTTCGGCAGGTTGCCGAGCACTGAGTCATATTTCAGCAGGTGGGCCAGAGTTTTCGGTTCGGTCAGATCGTTGACGGCGACGAACTCAAGATTTGGATCTTTCAGCGAAGCCCGCAGCACGTTGCGGCCGATGCGTCCAAATCCATTGATGCCTACTTTGATAGCCATACTTTCCTCCGTAGAAATTTATGAAGGCGCCAAAACAGATTTCGCTTACGACTGATTGGTAGACTAATGATGGTAGCAGGGAACTGGAATCGACGTAAATGTTGACGCCCCTACTTTTGGACAATCTTGATCCCCATCCCGGAATCGACGGCGCGCAGTCACCGACAAAATACTACAGCGCGGCACCTGTGGACGCATTCCGCAACCGCCTGGTCGCGTCTAGAAGTTGAATTTCGCGGCCAGTTGCACCAACCGCGGAGTCGCCGCGCTAACCACTTGGCCAAAATGCGGATCGTTGTTGACTTCCCCGTCCACCGACGCAGCGCCATAAAACTGGGCATGATTGAACACGTTGAATGCCTCGAGCCGTAACTCCAGCGATTTAGACTCGGTCACCCGCAGCAGTTTTGTCAGCGTCATGTCAAAGTTGTTGATCCCCGGACCATAGAAAAACCTGCGAGGAACATTCCCCAGCTGTCCCAGCGTCTCCGTGCTGAACGCCGAGGTGTTAAAGGCAGGCCGTCCATTGCGCGGATCGGTGTTGATCTCAAGAGGTGCGCCGCGATATTCGGGCGTGTCCAGCAGATAATTGTTGATGCCATTCCCCAGAGTTCCCAGCAGCGAATTGTCGGAATCATCGTAGAGGGTAACGGGAAAGCCGCTGCTGAAGCGCGTTGTGCCGGCCAGGCTCCATCCTTCAGTCGCACGACCGGCCCGTTTGAAAATGGAATCGAACGGCAGAGTCACTCGATAGCTCGCCACTAGATCATGCCGCATATCCCAAGCCGAAATCGCGCGCGTACCGCGAAAGTTCAGGGGATTGAGCTGCTCGCCCAGACTCGAGCCCTGATCGATGGACTTGCTATAGGTATAGGCCAACAGAAAATCCGATTTCCCCCCGACATAACGCAGGTTGGTCTGCAGCGCGTTGTAATTGGAATACGCGATCGTCCGTTGCGCCGTATCTTCTCCATAATTCGCGCCCAGTCCCATCCGCGTTCCGTCGTAGATCTGCCCGTTGCTGCTGGTAATCTTCGCATCCTCGCTGAAGGGGCCGCAGCGCGGACTGCCCGCCGCCACTTCGTTGGCTTGGCTGAGCCCCAGGCACAGAGCCTGGTTGCCTGGGTTCGTCGACACGACTCCGATGATGTGGTGTCCCTGATTGCCCACATAACTCATGGTCAGCCGCGCGCGCGCGGTGATCTGGCGCTCGAACGAAAGCATGTAGTTCTCGGTGTAGGGAACCGAATTGCGATAGTAAAAGTAAGGATCGCCAGCGATCGGCACTGTGCTTGCCCAGGCGAAGTTGGTGTCCGGATTCGTGGCTGAAACATTGTGCGGAGGAAACGTCAGCGGAAACGGATTCGCGTTCTGCCCTCCATCGGCGGCGCTGACGAAAGGCGTCGCGAATAATGGCGGCTCCGGAGTCAGGTAGTTGTAGCCGAACGGAGGCACGGCATACATGACGCCGGCTGCCAGCCCCGGAAACGCGGTATAGAACATTCCATAGCTCGCCCGGATACTGCTGCTCCCGTTACCCAGAAGCGTGTGCAGAATTCCGCGATCGAATTTCGGCGCGTACGCGATGCCGATTCGAGGAGCGAAGTTATCGCCCTTCGCCGGCGAAATCGTGCTGGGGATTCCCGGATCCCCCGGAACCACCAGACCGGCCGGCGCTCCCGGATAAAGCACTGATTGCCGCCCGGGAATGATGGTTTGCAACTGGTTGTACTTTTCCCAGAAGGGCATGATGTAGTCCCAGCGCAAGCCGGCGTTGATCGTCAGATCGCTGCGCGCCCGCCAACTGTCTTGCCCGAATACTCCTTCGTATCGATTCCGCAAATAAAAAGGCTGGCCTGAGGATTGCGTGAAATTGCTGGGCACTCCGATCAGGAAGTCGGCAAACGCAGATCCCGTCTCGGTTCCATCGATGTTGAAAGTCCCGTTGAAGGTCGCGTTGGGATGCTCGTTTACCTGATCGACATGGAATTGGCCGCCAAACTTGAAACTGTGTGTCCCGATCACTTTCGAAACCGTGTCGCTCAAATAGAGCGTGTTGTTGTCCTGGATTTCATTCGTGATCGGAAGCCCCATTACGAAGGCGGGGAAAACAATATTCTCCACGCCTTCAAACTGCGGCGCCTGTACGGTGAACCCTGGCGCACCCGAGGAATCGACGAACCCTTGCTCCGCCAAACTGACTCCCAGCCCGCCGTGGGGCTGACCAATTACGTTGGCATAGCGGAGCAATCCGATGTGGAATTCGTTCACCGTGCTCGTCCCGAAAGCTTTTGTGCTTCCCAGGCTCACGAACTGGGCTCTTCCGTAATTCAGGGCATCAAAGCCCGGTATGCTGGCTCCGCCTTGCTGCTGGGGATACGGGTTGTCCAGTCTGTAACTGTCCAAGAGATAGTACGTGGAAATTTGGCCCCATCCCGTGTTCGCGTCCACTCGCGCGGAAAACTTGTCGTCGCGCACCGTCTCTGAATACGCCGAACTGGTGAATTGATCGCTGCCATCATTGGGCGAAGGGATATAGGACAGCAGGTCAAGCGCCGGCGCTGACCACGCGCTGCGGGGAATCACGGCGTTGGGGAACACGCACGAAGAAGCGCTCGCGCATCCCGCCCTGTAATACGGCTCTCCGGCCGAAACTGCATAACCGAGCTTTTGCGAGAGCAGGCCTGCCAGATAACTCCCGCTTACTTCCCCGGTCAGGGACTGCGCCATGTCGGCCACATCGCCTTCGCGATCGAGAACCGAAGGCACCGAGATCAGTCCGGTTTCCACGCCCTGATTGGTTCGTGTTCCCTGGTAGTCGCTGAAGAAGTAGGCCTTCTGCCGGCGAATCGGACCGCCGAACGTGCCGCCAAACTGATTCTGCCCAAACGCTGGCCGGCTCGGATCGAAGTAACCTCGCGCATCCAGTGCCATATTGCGCAGGAATTCAAAGCTGCTCCCGTGAAAGGAATCGCTTCCCGACTTCGTAATCACCGTCACCATCCCGCCGTTATAATTGCCGTATTCGGGGTCGAAATTATTTGTCAGAACTCGAAACTCATCGATCGAATCCAGGTTGGCCACGATCGAGGTTCCACCATTCATGTGCTCCTGCACGTCAATCCCATTTACCAGGAAGCCGTTCGAAGATTCTCTCTGTCCATCGATCGACAGATTCCCCGGATTCAAGTCGCCCGACGGCGACAACCCGCCCGTTACTCCGGCCATGATCACCGAATTGGGCAGCAGCGTCGAAGCCGGCGCCACTCCCGGTTGAATCGGTAGCAGGTCGGTATAGCTCCGCCCATTCAACGGTAACGCTGTCATCTGTGGGGCGGTGACCAGTTCTCCCAAGTGGGTTGCTGCGGTGTCAATCTGGATCTCGACTGCCGTGCCACTGCCTTCCACCGTGATCGTCTCGGAACGCGGTCCCAATGCCAGCACGGCGTCGAAGCTCAGGGCAGAATCGGTATCGACTGGCAAGTCCGTTTTCTGCTCGCTCTTGAAGCCGCTGGCTTCGATCGTCAGATCGTAACGTCCCACTGGAAGCGCAGGAAACGAGTAGAATCCCTGTTCGTTCGAAACCGCCCTATATTCCGCCTGGAGCGCGGTATTCACCAGCGTAATGGTTGCGCCCGGGATCACCGCGCCGCTGGGATCTTTTAGCGTTCCTGAGAGACTGCCACTGGCTGCCGCCCACAAGCAGACCGGTAGCCCGGCCAGAACCATGAGGCTTGCAACCCTCAACAGCAGAAACGAAGCTTTATCCCTGACCCCACGCATAATTACGTCACCCAAGGCGCACTGGCTAGTCATCACGCAACTTTCCTGATCCTGTTACAAGCTCATTCGATTTGTAAACAGAATCTCTCCCGGTTCGGCGAATCTGCGCTAGGAAATGGGGCTTCCCCGAGTGAAAGGGTAGGGGTTTCTCCGAGCGCAGCATTATACCGTCCGGTAATTGAAATTGAATTTCATTTTCAGAATGGCAGCGGCTTGCAATCCACGATGTGATCTTAATCACACTTGGCTGTGCGCCCTGTCTCCCGTCGATCGTCTGCGCCCGTCAGCCCGAACACCTTCTCTACGCCTCTATCACTTTTGTACGCAAACTGAGTGCTCGGATGGCGGCGCTACTTGGCGGTCTGATGCACCCAGCGGTGCTCTTAACAGCAACGTTTCCTTTCGAATAACGCCATGAATTCCACCACATAGTCACCAAGTCACCGGGAAAACGCCTTTGCTGGTCCGCGTCTCTCTGTCCCTCTATGTTGAAAATTCTTCGCCCCAGGCGTGATCACGATCACAATCCCCCGCGACTATTGTCACTGTCCTAAGAACCAGCCCATCCTTTAATGGAATAGCGAAGAGAGTTGGCGCGGGAACGGCGCCTTGCTTCGCAATATCCCCACAAAAAACGAGGGTGACCATGGTTAATGACGACGTCGTCAAATGTCCGCTGTGCGGCGGATTCACCCATATTGAGAACGCTGAATTGCGGGAAGCCCTGAAAAATCCCCGCCTGCGCGAGCAGGTTGAGCAATACATTACCCAGCTTCTGAAGTCCCCGGTGGACGACTTGAGTACCGTGGGCGCCACCCAGGCCGGGCGCGATTTCCAGAAAGAGGTTCACAGCTGGAATCCGTGCGTGCCCATGTGGCGGAGAAGTCCGAAGGAATAGGTTTCAAGGTCTCAACGTTTCAAAGTTTCAACGTTGTGCTACCTGGACCACCATCATGGTTTTGATTTTGAAACCTTGAAACTCTGAGACTTTGAGACTTTGAAACCCTGAAACTTGTTATGAAAGGATTCCGATGAAGGCGAAACAAATTCTGATTCTCGGCGCGGCCGGTAGAGACTTCCACAACTTCAACGTCATTTTTCGCGGAAATCCAGACTACAACGTCATCGGCTTCACGGCGGCGCAGATTCCCGGCATCGCCGGACGGCGCTATCCGACCGAACTTGCCGGACCGCTTTATCCCGCGGGCATCCCGATTTTCGACGAGAAAGATCTGGAGCGGCTGATCGCCGAGCACGACATTGACGCCGTCGTATTCTCCTACAGCGACGTTTCTTATCCCACGCTGATGCACCTAGCCTCGCGCGTAGTCGCGACCGGAGCCGATTTCTGGCTGCTCAGCTCGCAGCGCACCGAACTGAAAGCTTCCGTACCGGTGATTTCCATCTGCGCCGTGCGCACCGGATGCGGCAAGAGCCCCATCGGCCGCTTCGTTGCCTCGGAACTCAGGCGTGAAGGCTGGAAGCCCGTCGTCGTGCGCCATCCCATGCCCTACGGCGATCTGGCTGCACAAGCCGCGCAACGCTTCGTCGTCATGGCCGACCTCGATAAGCAGCAGTGCACCATTGAAGAGCGCGAAGAGTACGAGCCGCATCTGCGGGAAGGAACGGTGGTTTTCGCGGGCGTCGATTATGGCCGCATTTTGCGCCAGGCCGAAAAAGAAGGCGACATCATCCTCTGGGATGGCGGCAACAACGACACTCCCTTCTACGTGCCCGATCTCGAAATCGTGGTCGCCGACCCACACCGTCCCGGCCACGAACTGGCCTATTATCCTGGCGAAGTGAATCTTCGCCGCGCTCACGTGGTCGTCATCAATAAAGTGGATACGGCCGCCGCCCCGGATGTCGAAACCGTGCGCAAGAACATTCGCGCCAGCAACCCCAACGCGAAGATCGTCGAAACCGCCTGCCGCGTCGCGGTTTCCGAACCCGAGCTGATCAAGGGCCGCAAAGTCCTCGTAGTCGAGGACGGCCCCACGCTGACGCATGGCGAAATGCCCTACGGCGCGGGAGTGGTGGCCGCCCGCCAGTGCGCCGCTGCAGAATTAATTGATCCTCGGCCGTACGCGGTGGGTTCGATCCGCTCCACCTTTGAACGCTATGGCCACCTGACCAGCCTCCTGCCGGCGATGGGCTACAGCGCCATCCAGCGGCATGAACTGGAAGAAACCATCAATCGCGTTCCCTGCGACCTGGTGCTGGTCGCGACTCCGATCGATTTGGGTCACCTGATCAAGCTGAACAAACCCAGCCTGCGTGTCACCTACGAGGTTGAGGATCTGACTCATCCCGGACTGGCTGAGATTCTGGCGCAGTTCACGCGGGAGCGCGCCAGAGTGGGGGTCTAGGCAATCTCACACTCACCACAAATGGTGACCGCAATCACTGCCTGGGAAGGAGCAGGCGCATATACCGGGATCAGTGGATTCTCTCGAGCGGCATCCGCTTGCGCCGCGAGGAGGTATGCCATGCCCACCGTCCCGCAGGTTTCACGCCTCTGCCTCAAAAACATTTTGTTTCCAACCGACCTCTCGTCCGACTCGCGCGCGGCGCTGCCCTTTGCTCGCGCCCTGGCCGAGATTTACGGCTCGACTCTTCAGTTTGCGTACTGCATCCCGCCGGAACCGCTCCGGCAGGTGGTTCCCGATGTTCTGCCCGCCCAGGACAACTTGGTCTGGCAAAACGCACGCGCGCGCATCCGCAAGTTTGCCGAGCAATCTTCTCTGGCTACCACTCCCTACAAGACAATCGTCGATCGCGGCGAACTCGCTGACGTAATCCCTGCCATCATCAGCGAGCACGAGGTCGACATGGTCGTCCTCGCCACCCATGGCCGCCGCGGCATCAGCAAGATGGTCTTTGGTTCCGCAGCCGAACAAATCTATCGTTCGGCTCCGTGCCCGGTACTCACCGTGGGACCGAAAGCGTGCGATTCCAAAGAATGGAAACCGCGCCGCATCTTGTGCCCCATTGATATGTCCGAAGATCCGGAACCGGCGCTGCATTACGCCTTGTCGCTGGCGGAAGAAAATCAGGCCGAATTCATTCTGGTGCAATCCATTCCTTTGGTTCCCTGGCAACACCGCGAATCGATGGAAAAGCAAGCCCGGGCCGCCTTAGCAGGCCTCATTCCCGAGCAGGCCAAGGATTGGTGCGTGCCCCAGGTCGTGATTCGTTGGGAACACCCGGTAGAAGCGATTTTGCGCGAATCGCAGGAGCGCGAACCCGACCTCATCGTCATGAGCGTGCACAAGGCGCGCGCGGTTCCGTGGTCTTCGCATTTGCCCTGGCCGGTCGCGTCCGAGGTAGTGGGACGCGCTTCGTGCCCGGTGTTAACGATTCGAGTTTGATTGGAAGCGCCGCAAGTTTGGTTCGGTTGATTAGTGGCGCTAGTCGATTTCGGAGGACATCATGTTAGTCAGCAAACAGCAGGCTCTCGAATATCACAAGGGTACGCGTCCGGGAAAAATTGAAGTCACGCCCACCAAGCCGTGCCGCACCCAACGCGACCTCAGCATGGCCTACACGCCGGGCGTCGCCGAGCCTTGTCTCGAAATCCAGAAGAATCCCCATGACGCTTTCAAGTACACCGGCCGCGGCAACCTGGTCGCCGTGCTCAGCAACGGTACCGCGGTGCTTGGCCTGGGCGACATCGGCGCGCTCGCCGGGAAGCCCGTGATGGAAGGCAAGGCCGTATTGTTCAAACGCTTTGCTGATGTCGACGTCTTTGACATTGAGGTCAACAGCCACGATCCGGAAGAGATCATCAAGCTCTGCCAGTTGCTGGAGCCGACCTTCGGCGGTATCAATCTCGAAGACATCAAAGCTCCCGACTGCTTCCTGATCGAAGAGACTTTGCGCAAGACCATGAAGATTCCGGTCTTCCACGACGACCAGCACGGCACCGCCATCATTTCCGGCGCCGCCCTGTTGAACGCCCTCGAAGTGGTGGGCAAAGATATCCGCAAGGTGCGCGTGGTCTTCAATGGCGCCGGAGCCGCCGGCATCGCCTGCGCCGAACACTATGTGCAACTGGGCGTCAAGCGCGAAAACATCATCCTCTGCGACACCAAGGGCGTGGTCTACCGCGGCCGCAAAGAGGGGATGAACAAGTACAAAGAGCGCTTCGCCCAGGACACTAAACTCCGCACTTTGGCCGAGGCCCTGGTCGGAGCTGACGTTTTTGCCGGACTCTCCGTCAAAGGCGCGATCACTCCCGCGATGATCTGCACCATGGCGGCGGACCCAATCGTGTTCGCGATGGCCAATCCCGATCCGGAAATTTCCTACGACGAAGCCAAGGCGTGCCGCAAAGATGTCATTATTGCCACCGGCCGCTCCGACTATCCCAATCAGGTGAACAACGTTTTAGGCTTCCCCTTCATCTTCCGCGGAGCCCTCGACGTGCGCGCCACCGCCATCAACCATGAGATGGAATTGGCCGCCACTCGCGCCCTCGCCAATCTGGCCAAGGAAGATGTTCCCGATTCCGTTTGCCGCGCCTACGGCGTGCAGCGCCTGCAATTCGGGCGCGAGTACCTCATCCCCAAGCCGTTTGACCCGCGCGTGCTGATGTGGGAGGCTTCCGCCGTCGCCGAAGCCGCCATGCGTTCCGGCGTCGCTCAAGAACCCGTCGATCTGGGAACCTATCGCGCTGACCTCGAACGCAGGCTGGGCAAGGCCTACGAAGTTTCGCGCACTATGATCCACAAAGCGCAGGCCAATCCCAAGCAGGTCGTATTTCCGGAAGGTGACAACGAAAAGATCCTGCGCGCCTGCCACACTCTGGTCGAAGAGGCCATTGCCAAGCCGACCCTGCTCGGCGATGCGGCCAAAATTCAGACTCGCGCCCTTGAGTTAGGAGTGAGTATCGAGGGCATGCAGATCGTCGACCCGCTTAACTCAGAGCATCACGAAATCTACGTGCAGGAGCTTTTCCGCCTGCGCCAGCGCCACGGAGTCACCCTGCAGGAAGCGGAAACGCTCATTCGGGACCGCAACGTCTTCGGCTCCATGATGGTGCACATGGGCGACGTCGACGCGCTGGTCTCCGGCGTGACCCAGCATTTCTCCGACACCATCCGCCCGGCGTTGCAGATCGTGCGCATGCGCGAAGGCCTGCACCGGGTTTCCGGCTGCTATGCGGTCGTCACTCGCAAAGGCGAGGTCTTTTTCCTGGCTGATACCAGCGTGAACATTGAGCCGACGGCCGAAGACCTAGTGGAGATCGCCCTGTGCACCGCCCACATGGCGCGCCGCTTCGATCTCACCCCGCGCGTCGCCATGCTGTCGTTTTCCAGCTTTGGCGCCGTCGATCATCCCATTTGCACCAAAGTGCGCAAGGCCGTCGAGCTCATCAAGTACGCCGACCCAACCCTGATCGTTGACGGCGAAATCAGCGCCGACGACGCATTGTCGCCGGAGACGATCGAAGAACATTATCCCTTCAGCTCATTGAAAGGCGGCGCCAATGTGCTGATCTTCCCCGATCTGGCCTCGGCCAACATCGCCTGCAAGCTGGCCGCGAAAGTAGGCGGCGGCGAACTCATCGGCCCGATTCTGATGGGCATGAGCCGCCCCGTCCACGTGCTGCAGCGCACCGCATCGGTGGAAGAAGTCGTGAATGTAGCAGCGATTGCAGTAGTGGACGCGCAGGAAAACGATACCTACGCGCATCCCCATGTGCATGTTGCCGTCGAACCGGAATTGATCGGAGAAGACTAGCGGAAGCAAGGTTTCACAGTTTCAAGGTTTCAACTTGACCCTAAAGTAATATGGTGTCAGAGGTTTTTCTTTGAAACTCTGAAACCTTGAAACTTTGAAACCTGCTGTCGTGAGGTTACGCATCTAACGGTTGGCGACCGAGGAGGAATTTATGTCGACGCTCTGGAAGTCACGCTACGCGCAGCGCACTCTGGGCATCAAGACTTCCGCCATCCGCGAGCTTCTGAAAGTCACCCAGAGGCCGGAGATGATTTCTTTCGGCGGCGGCCTCCCCGCACCCGACGTATTCCCTGTAAAGCGCTTCGAAGAAGCCTGCCACAAGGTTCTCAGCGAGCACGGCGCCCAGGCCCTGCAGTACGGCACCACCGAAGGCTACCAACCGCTGCGCGAGATGATCGCCCGCAACCTCGCCCGCTACGGCATCGTCGCCAGCGTGGACAATGTTCTGATCACCTCCGGCTCGCAGCAAGCTCTCGACCTGATCGGCAAGCTGCTCATCAATCGTGGCGATCGCATCCTCGTCGAAGCTCCAACCTATCTCGGCGCGCTGCAGGCGTTCAACGTCTATGGCGCGCAGTACGTTTCCGTTCCGGTCGACGATGACGGCCTGCTCACCGAGCAGCTTGACTCCAGTCTCCGCGCGGGACCGAAATTCATGTACGTGCTGCCCAACTTCCAGAATCCCGCCGGCGTAACTCTGTCCGAAGGCCGCCGCCATCAACTCATCCTGCTTGCCGACAAGTACGGCATTCCCATCGTCGAAGACGATCCCTACGGCCAGCTGCGCTACGAAGGCGAGCACATTGCCCCGCTGGTCGTGCTCGACCGCGAAAACGTTCGCCGCGACAATGGATTTACCCTCGGCAACGTGATCTACTTGAGCACCTTCTCCAAAACTCTTGCCCCCGGAATCCGCCTGGCCTGGATCGTTGCTCCCGAAGATGTGATCATCAAGCTGGTTCAGCTCAAGCAAGCCGCCGACCTGCATACTTCCACCTTCAATCAATTTGTCGCCTATGAGGTCGCCCGCGACGGCTTCCTCGATCAACACGTCAAACTCATTCGCCAGGTCTATCGCGAGCGCCGCGACACCATGCTGCAAGCCTTGCACGAGTATTTCCCGCCCGAAGTGACTTGGACTCACCCCAAGGGCGGCCTGTTCCTCTGGGTAACGATGCCTGAAGGCACCGACTCGGAAGCGCTACTGCGTGCCGCGCTTGCGGAAAACGTCGCATTCGTCGCCGGCGACAGTTTTTATCCCAACAACGGCCACGAAGGCAGCCGCCACATGCGCCTGAATTTCTCGCATTCGCAGCCCGAGCAGATTCGTGAAGGCATCCGCCGGCTCTCGGTCGCAGTTAAAATGCAACTGCACTCCAACCATTTGGTTCGTTAACTTCAAAACGCGTCAGCCGGGTGGCCGAAGTCCCCGTTCGTTTTCTTTTTCCGCACCCACCTCCAATCGTAGTGTGATTCCAATCACATTTTCCGGTGACCTGGGGCACCGCCGTTTCCCAGCTCTCCTCCCACACTGGATTCAGCGTGGGAGGTCCCCTATGACTGTCTCGATTCTCACCATCGTCCTGGTGGTTCTTGTCCTTGCCGCGGGACTGTTCATCGCTCGCGCCATTCCCGGCGCTCGCGCTTACTTCACCTTTCGCGGCAAGCGCCTGGTCACTTGCCCGGAGACCCATAAAGCGGCAGCCGTCAATGTGGCCGCGGTAGATGCCGGCCTCGGCGCTTTTTTCTCCGAGCCCACCGTACACCTGCGCCAGTGTTCCCGCTGGCCCGAGCGCGAGAATTGCGGCCAGGATTGTCTGCAGCAGATTGAAGTTGATCCCGAGAAGTGCCTGGTATGGAACATCGTCTCCAAGTGGTACGAAGGGAAGAGTTGCGTCTTCTGCCACAAGAAGATTGGCCCGCTTCATCAACTGGATCATGCCCCTGCTCTGCTTGGCCCGGACTTCAAAACTTCGGAGTGGAAAGATGTCCGCCCCGAAGAGCTCCCCGAAATCTTCGCCACCCATCAGCCGGTTTGCTGGAACTGCCACGTCGCGGAAACTTTCCGGCGACTACGCCCGGAACTGGTTACCGACCGCCCGCTTGAATCAAAACGGATGATGTAGCCACCTCTGCGCGGGCGCTCTCCTAAGGTTGCCAGCAGGCTGCTGTCCTCCCGCCTGGTCGCATAGACTCATAGAATCAACTGCGATTATGACGGCTCGCTCGTATCGCGCATCCAAGCTCGGAGGGGTGGCTCTTCGATAAAGTTAAGAAGCTATGCTGTGACCGGCGGCAAGAGTCTGGACTGTCGCCGACCCGGGGGGAGCAGCTTCTTTCTTTGGTCACTTGGATGGGGAGTGCGGAAGAGGATAACTTAGAGCATTCATGGTTGTCGAATTCAAGCCTCAGTTCGTAGTCATTGCGCTAATCACCCTGCTTTGGACGTCCTCCAGCTTAGGACAGGCCGCGCCGCCATCGCCTTCGTCCAGACCGCAACAGCCGTCGACCGCACCCATCGAGGAGGCGCCGGCTCAGCCATCTTCCGGCGTTATCATCCCCGGCACTGTCAGCGGGACGGTCGTCGATCAAAGCGGAGCCCTGGTTGCCGGAGCCCGGGTCACCCTCACACGAGAAGATTCATCCCAGAGACAAGAGGTGCTCTCCGGCCCCGATGGGCAATTCTCCTTTCCCAACATCGCCCCCGGATCTTTCCAGCTCGCCGTTGTGTCGCAGGGTTTCGCGCTCCAAACGTATTCTGCAGTTCTGCATCCTGGAGAAGTCTTGACCGTCCCGCAAATCGCCTTGTCGGTCGCCGCCAACGTCACCGAAGTAAATGTCGGCCTTCCCCAGGTCGAGGTGGCCGAGGAGCAGATGAAGATTGAAGAGAAGCAGCGGGTGCTGGGAGCGATCCCAAATTTTTATGTTACCTACATTCCCAACGCCGCTCCTCTCGATACCAAACAAAAATTCCAGCTGGCGGCAAAGACGGTGATCGATCCTTTCACTTTCGTCGTCGTGGCCGGCAGCGCCGGAGTGGAGCAGGCGCAAAATCATTTCCGCGAATACGGGCAGGGCGCGCTCGGTTATGCCCAGCGCTTCGCCGCCGGCTATGGCGACACCCTTACCGGTACCTTCATCGGCGGGGCCATCCTGCCATCAATTTTCAAACAGGATCCGCGTTACTTCTACAAGGGAACAGGCAGCATCCCATCGCGTTTCTTGTACGCCGTGGCCAATGCCTTCATTTGCAAGGGCGACAACGGACATTGGCAGCCCGGTTACTCGAATATCCTGGGAAGCCTGGCCGCGGGCGGCATTTCCAACCTCTATTATCCGGAAGCCGATCGTCAGGGCGCTCAATTAACTTTCGAAAACGCAGCCATCGGGCTTGGCGGAAGCGCGGTCACCAATCTGCTGCAGGAGTTTCTCATTCGCAAGCTGACTCCCAAGGCGCGTAAGCAAGATCCTCCCACCCCTTGATCGGCCGCCGCGTATCCGGATCCTGAGGTTTGTCCCACACATTCTCTGGATCAGGTAGCACCTCAGGGATGGCGGTGCAGCACATGGGTAGCGATGTCCGGCCAGTATTCGCGGAAGACGTTGGTCAGGGCATCCCGGCCCGCGGCCCATCCAAACTTCACCGCCAGCGCGCCCACGGTCCGGTCGGCCTTCGGATAATAAGTCGTCGAGATGCCTTGCGCCATCGCCCGGCCGAAAATCTCTGAGGCGTTGAAGGTATCGTGCCCGTGATAATCCGGCGTAATCAGAATGCGCGTGGCCGCATAAATTCCCCGCTTCAGGAATGGGCCTTTCCCCTTGGCGTAGTACCGCTCGTCTTCATGCACCACGGTGGGCAGCGCCCAGATCACCAGGTAGTTGCCGGTCGTCTTGTCGAGCAATCCTCGCCAGTAATATTGACCGTAGGCGGGCAAGCCATTACTGCCGAGCGAGGGGTGGGCGTCAGTCCACAGAGCGAGTGCGGATGTGATGCCGACGAACACAAACGACGAGTAGTCGAAACTGTTCTTGGTCGCGATGATGAACGCTTGCTTGGAAGTCGGCGGCGGAGGCAGCGCGCCCGCGCTCACCGCGCGGAAGTTCGGCATCATACCCAGAATGCGCTTCGGTTGCTGCTGGGAGACGGGGACCGCCTGTCCGGCCGCATTAAGTTTTGGAGGCGTGGTCTCTTCTTCGATGGCCGGCGCCGCCTGGCCTGTCGACTGCTGGGCGGCCGGAACTGTGTCTGGCGTGGACGGCCGGCTGCTGTTGGGAGCAGTCTTCTGATCGTTCTCGGAAGGCTTCTGCGCGCCCTGCTCCTGCGCCTGTTCCGGCGCTGTTGGATTCGCCGGTGGCGTGGTCTGTCCCGCCATGGGCAACGCAAAGCAGCTCGCCAGCGTACACACCGCTGTCAGTCGGACCGTAAACTGCATGGACAATCTTCTCCCCGATCGAATTTATTGGATGCCGCTGGCGGATCGTTAGTTTTGATTCTACCCAATACCTTTTCCACCTCCCGCGTTACCGTGGTGTTTTACATTTGTTTACGATTTACCACGCCGACTCGCTTTCAGAAACGGAGGCACACCGGGCCCTTACCCAATACAAGGCAACGCCCGGCAAGTTACTATAGAAAGGGCGTGCAGACTTTCCGCCCGCACTCATTCCGATACGAGGGCAATCATGGCAGAACCAACCTACGAAGAACTCAAAGCCAAACTGGCGCAACTGGAAAAGGAAGTTGAAGTCAAGAAGCGCAGCGGAGATCTCAGCTTCAAAGTAGGAGACAAAGGCGGAGTCAGCGTCTACGGCCTGGGCCGTTTCCCGGTCACTCTCTACTACGAGCAATGGAATCGCCTGCTCAACGCCGCCAACGACATCAAGCAGTTCATGGAAGAAAATAAATCCCGGCTGAAACTCAAAGAGCAAGGCTAAGGCAGCGCCCGCCAACCGCCTCCTCGTTTTAGCCAGTCCCACTTCAGGGCCGTTCTGCCTGCACTAAAATAGGCGAGGGATGGAGGACCGCCATGCATGCCGATCGCGTGGAATTCTCATGGGACCCGGGCAAGTCAAGCTGGCTGTTAAGGATTCAAAGTGGCGAAGAAGTCATTCGGCGCCATTGCGCTTTACCCCAGAATGCCGATGAGCAGGCCTTGCGCAGGGCCATCGCAAAAGCTGTCGCCGACGAAGGTTACGAACTCGACCCGGCGAATTTGGTCCGGCGCTAAACCATCTTCGCAAGTGGCGTTTCTTACCCGCCGAAGGGAGGCGTCCTTCTCGGCTACCGCCAACCCGCCCGCGGTGCCTCGATGAGCGCTATGGCCCTGATTGCCACAGTTAAGAAATGGATTATCGAAATGCAAGATATAGCTCGCAGACATGAGGCTGGTTTCTTGCATTACCGAGCGATCAGAGGCATACGGTGCGCCACCTAGCACTTGGTCGAGGTTCGGCTACTGAGGTGCCACTTGAGCTGTCGGCGCTAGTCCGTAAAAATAGCCCGAAGTACCACTGATATTTGCGAGAAACGTGGCCGCGCCAGTCTTCATACTCAATGTGTACACGGCAACGGGCGAAAACACACCAGCATACAATTTGCCGTCTTGTACTATGAGCGCTCCAATTCCATAGACGCCCGTACTACCAATCAAGACTGCCTTACCAGTCTTGACGTTGACCGAGTACAGCGGAGTATTGAATGACCCTATCGGCGTCGGTGTGATGTACAGCGTTCCCAAGCCGTCGCAAACCGCGAAACCGCTCGCATCAGCCGTAGTGAGGCCCGTTGGCCCGATCAGTGTCGTAGCGCCCGTGTTTGGGTTTACGGAATACAGGTTCATGTTTTGGTCGAAGCCGTATAATCCCTTGGCTGTAGAGCCTAGCCCACTATAGCTAAAAGGGGCGGTGCCGACGGTCGCTAAACTGCCGTTGACAGGGTTTACCTCATACAACGTTCCGCTCGTGCCACAGGGACCATAGCCGTACAGTCGGCCTTTGCTTACGGCCAGCCCGCAAAGCGTAACCGACATGTTGCCCAGTTGGGTGAACGCGCCTGTATTCAGGTCGATGAACCCAAACTGCCCGTAGCTATTTATCTCGTAAGCAAATTCATTGGCTTTCGCCTGAGGAGCTCCAGCGAGAAGTGAAACGAGGCACAGGACTGCGAAACCCAGAACCTTGAACACACTCGAATTCTTTGCGCGCATTTTCTCCTCCTTTTCTTGACCGAAGTTTCCTTCTGTAGCCCAAGATCGCTGGCATTGTCCCCCCAATCCCTAGTCGCGTCAATGTGAAACCGTTTTCATCGCCAGTGAGAGTAATTCTGCGGTGGTTGACGAAAAAGCGCCATCTCTCCCATCTTGAACAGTGCGCTCGCTGTCGATATCGGATTGATCTTCAGCCAGCAAGACAACGTCTTTACCGAAACACTTAGGTAACCTTGACCGCCCATGAGCCTGTTGTAATCCTGCTCACAATGCCTCGAAGGATCGACAAGCCCCTCAAGCACCGACCACCTAGGATCCGTGTCCCCCACCAACAAAAGGCAATCTTCACAGTTGATGACCGGAAGTTCGTTGGTATCATCCAACGCCTCTCATTGACGGGGGGATCGGCTCTGCTTGTTAAAGGGCCTATTCCTGAGGGAACGCTCGGTGAAATGGCTTTGGGCACAGTTTTTGGGAAAGTAAATGCGCACATTGAATTTCTGCACACCGGAGCGGATGGTGTACCCCTCGCGCAAGCATTTGCCTTCGTTACGATGGATGAGGTAAGCAGCAAACGCTTCAAAACGGCCGCCGAACAAATGTACAGTGCAGGCGTCTCGGACGTTGAACAGAAACAAACATCTATCGATGCGGCGTTTGAAACTCTGCGAGAGAGCCTTCGCCTGCTTTCGGGGATGCTCGCTTCGGGACGACGAACTGGACCGAAAGCGTGACTCGGATAGAGCCCAGTCCTAAGATATAGCGGTTCTTCCCACCGACCGGTTAGCGAATCGTCTCGATTGATGATAAATCTCTCGATTACGCTCATTGTTACCTGTCGCGGGATCCCCGCCTTTATCACCAATATTCTTCCGGATAGCACGGGAAATTTTTTACATCACCGTTTGTCGGGTGAAGCAAGGTGAAAATATTTCGCGCCTGCCGCTACACTGAAGCATGGACCGACGCGAATTCCTCGCCAGCACTGCCTTCCTCTCCGCCTCGCTAGCCTTGAAGCCATTTCCACGCACCTTCGCGTCGCGCAACGCCGCTTCCACTACGAGTCAGGACCTTCTCCATCACCGCTTCGGCGTCAACTACACGCCCTCGCATAACTGGTGGTTCTGTTGGAACGATTGGGATCCCGACCCGATCCGCCGCGATCTCGACGCCATCGCCGCGCTCTCCGCCGATCATCTGCGCGTGCTGCTGATCTGGCCTTACTTCCAGCCCAATCCGAAATACGTCAGCCCGCCGCACCTCGAGCGGCTCGATCAACTGCTCACGCTCATGGGCGAGCGCCATCTCGACGCGCTCGTTACCGTCTTCACCGGACAGCTTAGCGGATGGTATTTCCTCCCGCCCTTCAACAAGCCCAACGACGGCTTCTATACCGACCCGGAAATCTGGGCGGCCCAGGAATTATTCATCCGCGAACTCTCCCGCGTTACGCAATCGCATTCCAACCTCATCGGCTTCGATCTGGGCAACGAGGTCAACACTTGCTGGAGCTGTCCGCCGGGACACGGCGACGCCTGGATGCGCAAGATGTTCGCCCTGCTCGACTCCGTTTTGCCCGGCCGCCTCAACGTCAATGGCGTTGACGAAGATCCCTGGTTCGGGCGCACCACGTTTTCCCAGGAAGCTCTGATTGCGGCGCAGCCGCTTCCCGTCATGCATTGCTATCCCTACTGGTCGGGCGCGCTGAAATACGGCGGCCCGATGGACCCGCCCAGCGTCAAACTGCTGGCCGCCATGGCCGCGCTGATTCGCTCTTACGGTGGCACGCAGCAGAAGCCCATCTGGGCGGGAGAATTTAACACCTGCATCGAGGAGCTGCCGGAAAAGGGCCAGGCCGAGTGGCTGGAAAAAGCTGTCCTCGCCGCCATCGACGAAGGCGTGAGCTGGTTCAGCTACTGGGACAGCCACGACGTTGACCGGAAATTTGCCTTCACCTCGCTCGAATACAGCCTCGGCCTGATGACCAACGACGGCCGCGTCAAAGAGCAGGGAAGAGTCTTCCAGCGATTAGCGGAGACGTATCGTGGCGAGGAAGTGAAGTTCCCCACGCGCACGTTGCCTCCACCGCCGTCCAAACGCACCCTCGACCACACCTGGCGCTGGATGCTCGACTGGCTAGGCTGGAAGCCAAAGTGAGTCGCGCCGGCCGCCTGGACTGAAGCGTCGCAATCTACTGGATCACCCGGAATACTTTGTTGCTTGTCAGGGTGCCCTTTGATGTCGTGATCGTCACAAATCCCGTCGTCGCGCCGCTAGGAACGACCGCGGTCAGATACGTCCCCGACTTCACGGTCGGCGTGGCCGCAGTTCCATTGAACGAAACGGTTGTCGACGCCGTAAAACCCTGACCCAGGAACTCAATCGTCGCTCCAACTTTCCCCGCGTTCGTCACCGCCTCCACGAACTGGCCCAGCCCCACCGATTCGCTGAAAACCGTCCCGCAGCCGTACGGACAATCGCTGCTCGTCCCACCATAGTAAGTTGTCCCATACAAAATTCCGCGCGTGGAGAGCAGCAGCCCAGCCCACGGCAAGAAGCCGTCAAATTGAGGCTCCACGCAGCCCGCATGCTGATCGCAAAGCGAGTAGACCGGCGCAAATGTGCCACCGGGCGAGACCATGAAAATCATGCCACAGCAAAGTCCGCCCACGGTCGTGGTGCCATAGAGATTGCTATCCGTGCCTTGCACCAGCGTGCCATACGGATCGTAACCGTCCGCGCAGTTCATCTCCGAGCAGAAGCTGTGAAGCGTGGTCAGTTTCCCCTGCGGAGTGATTTCAAAAACCGTTCCGCAGCCGGGATTTGAATCTTGCCCGCAGCTCATGGCCTCGTTCGCCCCTCCCGCAGCCGTTGTCCCATAAAAATTTCCGTTGCTGGCCTGTACCAGCCCGCCAATCGGATTCGCCCCATCCGTGACACTAAAACTGTGCAGAGTGGTCAACTTGCCCGCAGGCGTCATCTTGAAGACCGTCCCGCAGCCGTCATTACATGCCGTCGACGTTCCCCCCAGCGACGTCGTTCCATAGAAGTTCCCGTCCGTTCCCAACGTCAGCCCGCCAAAAGGCAGCATCCCATCCACTTCCTCAAAGGTGTGCAGCGCGGTGAGCACGCCTTTTGGCGTGATCTTGAAAATCATGCCATCGCCGCCCTCGTAATTGGTCGTCCCATAGAAGTTTCCGTTGTTCCCTTCGACCAGCCCCGACATCGGCCCATCCCCTCCACTCGAGGTCTCAAACGTATAGAGCGTGGTCAGCACTCCCTTGGGCGTCAGTTTGAATACCGTTCCGCACCCGTACGGAAAACCGCATCCGTTCATGTCTCCCCCGAACAGAGTCGTGCCGTAGAAGTTTCCGTCGGTTCCCAGCACAAGGCCAGCCACAGGCCCTTCGCCATCGATGCAGTTTCCCGATTGAGGACAGAAGCTATAGATCGTCGTCACCGCGCCCGCCGCCGTCACCTTGAAGACCTCGCCATAGCCATAGGCGCCGCCCCCGGCCGTTGTGCCATAGTAGTTTCCGTCGCGACCCTGAACCAAAGGTCCATATTGCGGATACGAGCCATCCGTCCCGTTGAAACTCGCAACACTCCTAAACTGCGCCGCAGCCGGCATCGCCAACGCCCCACTCATCACAACCAAAATGATTGCCACTGCCGCCAATCGACCCAACCCATAGCCCAATACCCTTTTCATCGCACACCTCGCCCTTTTGCGGATTTTCCGCCGCACGATGCTGCCACCAGACCTGAGCAGGGTCAATACACCGAGGCCAGAATTGATATGAATTCAGCGGTGCCGAGCGCAGCGAGCCGCCATACCCGGTCGAGGGACCTTGCCGTTTCTATGCAATTTCCGCGCTCTCCGCGGCCTTTCCCGGCGCCCTCTGCGATTTAAAATTTTCGTCTGTCTCCGCGCAAATCCGCGTCAATCCCTGGCCAGATTTTTCTTTCGCCATCTCGCCGTTACGGAACCAGCTTTCCCACCTCCACGTACTCCGACTTACATCCCACCAGACATCGCACCTTCTGGAACGCGGCCATTTCTTCCTCACTGAGCGGATGCGCATCCTTGCCGCTCTGGTAGAACCGCGCATGGGCGCTGCGAAATTCATCACCGCCTGCGTACGCCGCAATCAGTCGAAAGTTCTTATCGAATTCGTACCAGATCCGGCACCCCAGAGGAGTGATGCACTCCGACACCGTCAATCGAACGCTGCCATTCTCGACCGTGAGATCGCCAGCCAAATTGAATTGATACAAGGCTCGGTTCAGGTCGCTCCGCGGAAACAGCAGCCGTAATCTTTCCTGTGCGTCTCCCATACCGTGGATTTGAAAGCCCGGCCGTACTTCCTTTGACGCCCCAAACACCCGGTCCGCGTCCAGCACAACTAACGTTGCCTGATGATCGTATTCGCTAACGCCCGCAGCGATGATCTCCTGCCTCCCATCGCCGTCGAGGTCCGCCAGCACCATCGAGTCTAAGCCGCCGGAATGCCAGTATTGCGAAACCGTCTTGCCATTGGCATCCACCAGCGCGATCTGGCTCGGCCACCACGGATAGTGCTGGCTTTCCACCACAATCCGGGCAGGCCGCTTCTCCGTCGCTTTCAGTATCCCTACCGCATACGTCTTGTACGTCGCCGGACTTCCCGCCAACTCCGGCAATTCTCTCCCCGGATTCCATCTCCATTTTTCTTTCCCGCGGTCCGAGTAGCAGATCAGTGTCGACGAGTGTGGCTGCAGGCCGGCGGCGGGGGAATAGGAAAAAAGAACGCTGTTGTGACCCGTCCCATCCAGATCTGCGAACCATATCCGCGACTCGAGCCCCTTTTGGTAATACCAGTCCGGCCCGAATCCGTCGGGAAAGCTCTTGCTCCACAGTTCCTTCCCCTCCGCATCCATGATGCGAAGAAACGATCCGTCCAGTCGCCCAAACTGAGGATTCGCGTGCGCGGTGAGTACTCGGGGCAACACATACGCCCCCACAACCACGACAACTACGCCAGCAGTGATCGCCGCCAATCTCTTCCAGCTCCCGCGTGAGTTCTCTTGCGAAACTAAAGCCTGGTCTTGCTTCGTGCCGTCTTTTGCGCCCGCACCCGGAACAGCTTCAATCCACACCTGCTCGCGTGCGCCATCGCCAGCCCCGGCACGCTTGGGAAGCACGATCCTGATCCGATCGTTTTCGCCTTCTTTCTCGTAGTACGTTTTCAGCGCATGCCGCAGCCGGTTCATCTCCGTCGCCACGTCTGCCGCTCGTTTTGTCCGGATCTCGGCCGGCCACAGTTCGCGAATCACATGGTCGCTCGTCATTCCCCCTTGCGAGTCCATGCGCTCGTGCAGAACCTGCAGCAACTTCTTCAGTTGGCTTTTGTTCGCGAAACTCCGGCTTCCCAGGATCCTCTCCACCTGCTCGTGAATGGCATTGGAATCCATTGTTTTTAACGACACATGATAGTCGCAGAGCCCGTCTCCGCGCTCTCGCCTTTCGTAGCGGCGGTGTTCCACCGGCGGTGGCGCAAGCGCGATTTAAGATTTTCATAGCCGGCGTCTCCCCCTCAGTCGCGAAGGCGTCCCGCGTCCGCGACTTCATCTATGGCCCAAATTTTCCACAGCGCCATTGTGACATCTGACCTTGCGCGAAGTCGGTGAAGTGTAGATCATTGCCAAGGCGAAAGCGGCGCAGGAAAGAAGCACTGCAGTGAAGGTAAGTTCTTTGTTCTCAAGATTGTGACCCCTAACCCTTTGGGGCTCAAGATTTTGCAGACCATTTTTGCAGACGCCGGGCCCCGCGCGGTTCTCCGAGGTGGGGCAGGGGATGAGGGGGGGGCGACCGAGCTCGGTTTTTCCCAAACTGAACCTCGCCGCAAGCAACCTCCAAAGTCAACTCCGGAAATTTTTTCGAGCAGATTTCCACCAGCACCCCAGCCGCAAGCGCCATGTTTTTTCTTTCAGAATGGACGATCTCCACTAGCGAGAGGACTCCCGATCGCGTCGCCCCAACGTACCCAACTGGCAACTGATCACTGGCAACTGCTCACTGCTTTTCCGCTATAATCAAGAGACCGTGCCGAAATATTCCATTGTGGTCCCGCTCCACAACGAGCAGGAGAACGTCACCGACCTCTACGACCGTCTCAAAGCGGTCATGGAAACCCACGGTGAGAGCTTCGAAATCGTTTTAGTGGACGACGGTTCGAGCGACCACACCTTCGCCATGCTGCGCGAAATCGCGGCCGTAGATAGCCGCGTGACGGTGGTCAAGCTGCGCCGCAACTTCGGCCAGACCGCAGGCCTCGCCGCCGGTTTCGATCACGCGCGCGGGGAATACATCATCGCCATGGATGGCGATCTGCAACACGATCCCAACGATATTCCGCTGTTCCTGGAAAAAATCGCCGCCGGATACGACATCGTGAGCGGCTGGCGCAAGAATCGCGTCGACAATTTCTGGATGCGCCGCATCCCCTCCCGCATCGCCAACTGGATGATGGCCAAGATCAGCGGCGTCGACATCCACGACTTCGGCACCACCTTCAAATCGTACCGCCGCGACATCCTAGAACAGGTTCCGCTCTACGGCGAACTGCACCGCTTCATCCCCGCGCTGGCCTCGTGGCACGGCGCGACCATATGCGAAGTTCCCATCCGCAACGTGAACCGCGAGCGTGGCGTCTCGCACTACGGCATCACGCGCACCTTCCGCGTCTTCTTCGACCTGCTGACGATTCGTTTTCTGTTGCGTTATCTTTCGCGCCCGCTGCACTTCTTCGGCGGCCTCGGCATGATGAGCATCTTCGGTGGCAGCGGCATCGTGTTCTGGCTGTGCGTAGAAAAATTCCTGCGCCATGTGCCCGTCATGGCCGAACACGGACCGCTCATGATGACCGCGATGGGCCTTCTGCTCGGCGGCCTGAACCTGCTCGCGATCGGCCTGCTTGGCGAAATGCAAGTCCGCCACTACCACGAGCCCAGCCGCCGCGCCCCCTACTCCGTCGACCGCGTGCTCCGCTCGCAAAACGAAGAACACAGCGTTTCGGAATAACTTGTGTGGGACAGCCGCCCTCGGCTGTCCGTTCGAGCGAAGGTCGAATAGATTTTTTCTGGCAGTGTTAACTCCACCTCGCCGCCGGCTTCCCATCCCGCAGCCACACAATAAAATCGGTAGTCGGAGGCACTCCGCCCAACTCCCGCAGCCGCGTCGCATTCTGCCCGCGATGATAATGGCTGTGCATCGCCGCCTGCATCAGCGCATGCCGCCGGCTGATCTTGAGCGCAGGCTTGAACCATACGATCTCGATGATCTCCTCCATCTCTTCCGGCGTGACACTTTTCAAGCGCGCATCCAAATCCGCCAGGCCCTGCTGAGCATAACGTTTCAAAGCAGAAGCGTCGGCAAATTCTTCCACCTTCTTGCATTCGAACTCCGCCGTGCGCGGCCCCGTGATCCACAGAAATCCATGCTGCACCAGATGAATGTGATACAGCCGCTCGAACAGCGCCTTGTCGGCCAGCGCCCCGGGATGCGCTTCAAACGCGCGCCAATGTTCGGCATCGGCCCATTGCTGGTGTCCGTACAATTCGTCCAAATAGGAATTCATGCAAGCTCCCGCCGCGGAGTTTACCTGCTGAGCCCGGGTATTCCCAATCGCGTCGGGCCTGGGTTCCGGGCATATCGTTTGCTACCAGATGCGGCAGATGTCGGCGGCCGGTTTCACCATCGGCTGCCCCGCCTTGCACGAGAATGCCTCCTGGAACTGGGGCATGTTCACGACCACACCGTTGATGCGGTCGATCGCGGGTGAATGCGGATCCGTGAGGGCGCGCACCCGCAGGTCTTCCGGCCGCTCGTTGGCGCAATCCCACTGTGCGAACCCGACGAAGAAGCGCTGTTCCGGAGTGAGCCCGTCGATGGGTTGCAGATGTTTGTCTTTGGTGGCGTTCTTCCACGCCATGTACGCCAGAATCTCGCCACCCAGGTCGGCCACGTTTTCACCCAGCGTCAGCTTGCCGTTGACGTGCACATCGTCGGTGGCGATATATCCGGAATACTGGTCTTCCACGCACTTGGTGCGGGCGTCAAATTTCTCGCGATCTTGTTTCGTCCACCAATCTTTCAGATTGCCCCTGGCATCGAACTGGCTGCCTTCATCGTCGAAGCCGTGGGTGAGTTCGTGACCGATGGTCCCGCCGGTGTCGCCGTAATTCGGAGCGTCGTCCATCTTCGGGTCGTAGACGGGAGGCTGCAGCACGCCCGCCGGAAAGTTAATGTCGTTCATCTGCGGATTGTAGTAGGCGTCCACTGTGGGCGCGGAGATGTCCCACTCGCCGTGATCCACCGGCTTGCCGATTTTGTTGATGTCGCGGCGGCTCTCGAACTGGTGCGCGCGCTCCACGTCCCCGGCAAAATCGTCGCGCCCAATATCTACCGAGCTGTAGTCCCGCCATTTATCGGGATATCCAATTTTGTTGCGGATCCCCGCCAGCTTGGTCAACGCCTGCTGCTTAGTTTCCGGGCTCATCCAGTCGAGCGCGCGGATGCGCTGGCCCATGGCATCCTCGATGCGCTGCACCATCTCAAGTGTGCTCTGCTTGAGCTGCGGAGAGAAGACTTTCGCCACGTACACTTGCCCCAGCGCCTCGCCCAGGTCGTAGTCCACGTACTGTACGCAGCGCTTCCACCGCGGCTGCATTTCTTTCGCCCCGCGCAGATACTTTCGATAGAACTCGAAGTTTTCCTCCACAAAAAGCGGAGAAAGATACGGAGAAGAAGTGTCCGCGACGTGGAAGCGCAGATACGTCTTCCAGCTCTCGACGGGTTCGCTCCCCAGCAGCGAGTTCAATTCCTTCATGAAGTCGGGAGAATCCACGTTCAGAATGGCAAACTCCGGATACTTCATCTCGCGGTAATAAGCGACCCAATCAAAGTGGGGAGCCAGCTGGCTGAGGGCGGCAACGTTCATCTTGTGAACCAGCTTGTGCGGATCGCGCCGGTCCACGCGTGACATCGAGGCCTTGGCCATCGCTGTTTCGAGGCGCATTACGGTCTCGGCGTCTTGCCTGGCTGCCGCCGGGCTTTCGCCAATCAGCTGAAAAACCTTCTGCACATGCTCGAGATAGTGGACGCGTGTTTCTTTTGACTTGGCGTCGTCTTTCAGATAGTAATCGCGGTCGGGCATGCCCAGGCCGCCTTGATCCACGTCGGCAATGACCTGCTCCGAGTTGTCGGGATCCTGGCTCGATCCCGCCGAAAACAGCAGGGAACTGGTGTAGGAATACCCCGCGTACGTCAGCTGCAGCCGCGCCAGCACAGGAGTGAGTTCTTTGGTCGACCGGATCCCGGCGATGGCATCCAATTCCGGTTGAATGCCCCCCACGCCGCGCTTTTCGACCGCCCCCTCGTCCATGCAAGCGGCATAGAAGTCGCCGATCTTTTGCGTCACCGCGTTGCGCTGCGGATCCGGCCTGGCCGCCTCTTCCAGCATCGCGCGCAGGAAGGTCAGGTTGTCCTGATAAAGCTTGGCATAGACGGACCAGCTCGTTTGGTCGGGCGGAATGGGATTCTTTGCCTGCCATCCCCCACAGGAAAACCGGTACAAATCCACACAGGGATCCACGGTGCGGTCCATCGACGAGACGTCAAGACTGGGGCTATAAGGCAGCGCCGGTCCCGAAGATTGCTGCGCGCGTGCCGCATGGAGGGCCAGCAGCGGTAGACTCAAGGCAAGAATAGACGGAAGGGAAGACCAGTTTCTCGACATGTTTGCACCTTGCGAAATGAAGGAAATGACAGGGCAGGACATCCTACTCGACGCTTCCGCCATCCTTCAAGCGCACGAAAGGCCCGTGCGCTTCGGGCGTATAATGTGCAGTTTGCCGCCTGCAGGAATTTTCCCGCCGGAGTGTTGAAATGGAGAAAGGCATTGCCTACCCACTGCAACTCGCGCCCCGCATGTCGAGGCTCGGCACCGAAACCGCCTTCGAAGTCCTCAACAAGGCGCGCGCCCTCGAGCGACAGGGACGAAGCATCATTCACCTGGAAATTGGCGAGCCCGACTTTGATACCCCCTCAAACGTGGTCGAAGCCGGCGTCACCGCTCTCCGCAAGGGTTGGACTCATTATGGCCCGTCTGCGGGACTGCCCGACTTACGTCAGGCGCTTGCCGAATATGTCAGCCGCACCCGCAATGTTAAAGTAACGCCTGAAGAAGTGGTTGTGGTTCCTGGCGGCAAGCCAATCATTTTCTTTAGTATTCTGTCGTTAATTGACGAAGGGGATGAAGTTATCTATCCCAATCCCGGATTCCCCATCTACGAATCGATGATTCATTACGTCGGCGGACGCGCGGTTCCGATCCAGCTTCGCGAAGAGCGCGACTTCTCCCTTGACGTTGACGAACTCGCCTCGCTGATCAGCGATCGGACCAAGCTGATCATATTAAATTCACCCCAAAACCCGACGGGCGGAGTTCTGGAAAGACGCGACATCGAGCAGATCGCTCACGCCATCGGCGACCGCAACATCATGGTGCTCTCCGACGAAATCTATAGCCGTCTGCTGTTCGACGGCGGACAGCATTTTTCCATCATGTCGGTGCCCGGCATGCAGGAGCGCACCATCCTGCTCGACGGTTTTTCGAAAACCTACGCCATGACGGGATGGCGTATGGGCTACGGCGTGATGCGTCCTGATCTCGCCGCCCACATGACCCGACTGATGACCAATTCGAACTCGTGCACGGCGAGCTTCACCCAAGTCGCAGGCATCGAGGCGATCCGCGGAGACCAGAGTTCGGTCGAAAAGATGCGCGACGAATTCCAGCGCCGCCGCGACGTCTTCGTCGCCGGCCTGAACAAGATCAAGGGATTCTCGTGCCGCATGCCCAAAGGCGCGTTCTACGTTTTTCCGAACATCAGGCAAACCGGATGGGAGTCGAAGCCCCTGGCCGCCGCGCTTCTGGAACAGGCGGGCGTTGCAGCGCTGTCCGGCACAGCGTTCGGAGAGTTCGGGGAAGGCTACCTGCGCTTCAGCGTGGCCAATTCACTGGAAAATTTGCAGCAGGCCCTCGAGCGCATCGACCAGTGGACGAAGAAAAATCTATGAACGCGGAAAGCCCTGCAGTGGGAGGCCGACATGGCGGAAGCCAGACTTAACCCTTACTTGCATCCTGACCTCGACGTGCTCTTCATAGCCCTCAACCCGCCGGATCAGTCAAACTCCAACGGACACTGGTTCTCAGGGAGGCAGTCTCGATTCTTCGAGCTCTTGGTAAGAAGCGGGCTCATCACGCAACGGATTGACCGCGCATGCGCTGATGTGACGGTGTTTGGAACTAACAAGATCAACTGTAACGGAGCTTCCTTCGGCGTTGTTGATCTCGTGTCGGTTGTTGAAACTAATAGCGGGAGAGTCAAGGTCAAAAAAGAAAACGTTGCGAAACTGGTGTCACAAATCCGGTCGCGTTCTCCACGGTTCGCGTGTGTCATTCATTCAAAGGTCATGAGGAGCCTGAATAGACACGGCGGTTTCGACCGCCCCTTAAAATACGGACGGTGGTCTGTGCTCGAGCACTGCAACACTGAATTCATCGTGAACTATTTCCCAAACGGGAATTCGATAGGGGATGAGACAAAGATCCGCATTTTTCGACAACTGCGTGATCGTCTTAGGTAAAGATAGCTTCCAAAATCCTTTCGATGACTTTTTCTTCTTCCCTGGACCCGGGAGCGGTCCGACCTCGTTCGTCGAAGAGTTGCTTCAGTGCCCTATTTGGACGCGTTGTCGGAGCCGGTGCCGGTGCCGCTTTCGCAGAAGTTTGAGACTGTTTAGCCATACGTTTCTGTCTCTATAATACAACTCGAGGCAAGCCTCTCCAACCATCAGAACATGGCAAGTCGATTGGCGAAAACAGCATCAAAACCGAGGAGTGTTCCTAAGCCCAGCCGCATCCAGGCGGCCGGCTACGGCTTTCCGGAATCGACCAAAGGCCTGCTCCCGTGGTCCTGGGCCGAGCAGCGCCTGAAGAAGTCGCACAACTATTGGATCACCACGGTCAAGCAAGACGCCTCGCCACAAGCGTCGCCTCATACCATGGTTATCTGGGGCCTGTGGCAGGACGGCCGCTATCTTTTCAGCACGGGCAGCAAATCGCGGAAAGCGCTCAACCTCGCGCAAAATCCAAACTGCATTGTTTGCACTGAAAATGCCGCCGAAGCCGTGATCGTCGAGGGCGTGGCCGAGATCGCCGATGTGGCCGCCCGGCGCAAATTTCTTCCGACCTACGAGCGCAAGTACGAGTTCGATATGTCCACGATGAAAGACGACATCCTCTCGATGAAAGAGCCGGTGTTCTCCGTGCGCCCCCGGGTAGTCTTCGGGCTCTGGGAAAAGCACTTCCAATCGAAATCCACCCGGTGGAGGTTCTGAAAATGCGGGAATGAAGTCAGAAGTTAGAGGTGAGAATGCAGAAGTCAAGTCAGAAGTAAGAAGTAAGAATGCAGAAGTAAAACGATGCCGGTTGTTGTTTCAGCTGTACTCGTCCATAACCTCATTACTTCTGCATTACTTCTGCATTCTCACTTCTTACTTCTTACTTCTGACTTCACTTCTGCATTCCCCGCACTCTTTTTCTGCGTCACCCCCAACTGTGATTACAGTCACAGTCTGTTCCGCGCCTTCCACATACGCTTGGTAAAGCTTGTGCACGCCTTCGTTCCGGCGGGAAGGAATGGCTATGCCTCTTACCGATTCCACCACCAAAAAGCTGATCCGCGATTATTCCATCGAAGAATTGGAAGATGCCGCCAACCTGATGCGCGGCTACGACCTGGTCGCCCTGCATGCGGCGGGTTCCGGCCACGCCGGCGGCACGCTGTCTATCATGGATATCACCGCCGCCCTCTATCTGAAAATCGCTAATCTCGATCCCCAGAGTCCCAATTGGGCCGACCGCGACCGCATCATTTGGTCCACCGGGCACAAAGCTCCAAGTCTGTATCTGGGCTTGGCTTTCGCGGGATTCTGTCCGCTGGAAGATGTCGTCACGCTGCGCAAGCTTGGTTCGCCCTTCCAGGGCCATCCCCATTGGCTGAAGCTGCCGGGAGTCGAAGTATCCACCGGTTCGTTGGGGCAAGGGCTGAGCATCGCGGTGGGCATAGCGCTGACCGCCAAGCTCGACGGCAAGAAGCACAAAATCTTCTGCATCATGGGCGATGGCGAGCAGCAGGAAGGCGAGGTTTGGGAAGCCGCCATGGAGGCGGGCTACTACGAGCTCGACAACATCATCGCCATCATCGATTGCAACCGCCTGCAGATCGATGGCCCGGTCGATGAAGTCATGGAAGTCGAACCCCTGGCCGCTAAGTATGGCGCCTTCGGTTGGGATGTAATGCGCATCGACGGCCACGACATGGAGCAAATTGTCGACGCTCTCCAACAAGCCACCAACGTCAAGGGCCGCCCGATCCTGATTCTTGCCGATACGGTGAAGGGCAAGGGCGTCAGTTTCATGGAGGATCAGGCGGGCTGGCACGGCAAGGCGCCGAACTATCAGGAGTTAACGCAGGCACTGGAGGAACTCGGGCTCATCGATCGCATTCCGGTCGCGCATTTGCTCGACAAGGCCAAAGCCTACCAGGCGGAGGTTGAGCGCAAGCTCGCCGCCAAGATGCCGAAGTTCACCCACGACTACTGGTGGAATGGCGCCGAGACGATGAAAGTGAAAATGGAGCCCACCCGTAAGGGCTTCGGTCAATCGTTAGCCGCCAATGGCGACGATGAACGGGTCATCTGCCTCGGCCTCGATATCTCCGGCTCCATCACCATCAGCGATTTCTATGCTGGCAAGCCCGAGCGCAAGAAGCGCTGGATCAGCATGGGCATCGCGGAGCAGTCTGCCACTGCCGCCGCTGCCGGCCTGGCGCGGGAAGGGAAGCTGCCTGTCTTCGGCACCTACGCCACTTTCGCGGCTGCGCGCAATCTCGATCAGATTCGCACCTCGGTGTGCTACGGCAATTTCAACGTGCTGATCGCCGGCGCCCACGGCGGAGTCTCGGTCGGCCCCGACGGCGCCACGCATCAAGCTCTGGAAGATCTTTTCGCCATGGAGGGCCTGCCCAATATGTCCGTGGTAGTGCCCTGCGACACGGTCGAGACCCGCAAGGCCACGGACTATCTGCTGCTGCAGCACAAAGGTCCGAAGTACATTCGCTTCGCCCGCGAAGCCACGCCCATCGTCACCCGTCCGAATACGCCGTTCGTCTTCGGCCGGGCCAACGTGATCCGCCTGCGCCGGGAGGGCCCGGATTTCCTCGACGCTTTCGAGACCGTTGTGGGCGCCAATTATGCCAACGAACACGAGGACCTGAGCATCATCGCGTGCGGACCGATGGTTCCAGAAGCCATGCGCGCAGCCTACATCCTCAAAAAAGAATTTGGCTACGAGACGCGCATTCTGAACCTGCACACGCTCAAGCCCATCGACGCCGCCGCGATCATTCGCGCTGCACAGGAAACCGGCGTGGTCATTACTGCGGAGGAGCATCAGATCGGCGCCCTCGCCTGGCGCGTGAGCGGCATCCTGACGGAAAGCCCTACGCTGTATGGCCTGCCCATCATCACCGGCGCGATTGGAGTGAAAGACCGTTTCGGCGATTCGGGCGCGCCCTGGGAGTTGATCAAAGAATTCGAAGTAAGCGCCGAGCACATCGCCCATAAAGCGATTGAGCTGATGGCGATCAAGAAAAAGCCGCCCGTGCTCCGCGAAGAAGCAGCGCTAGCGCGTTAACGTACACGGTGGCACCGGCGCGTACCCTGAGCGAGATCGACGGAGCATCTCGCCCTCGCACTATCGAAATAAGCCAGCATGTAAGCCACCTAGCGGCGTGAGTGTCGTTACTTTCGTTACCGTCGCGGCACCCTGCCAGCTACGTGTCCACTCGATTCTCACCCCTATAATTTCGTCAGGCCAGCTGTCAGCCGCACGCTACTGCGCCGAAACGCGAATCAGCTCATGGGAAAACCGCGACACAACCGCAAACAGGCCGCTCCCTGGATTTACAATCCCTGGCTCGATTCCATTGTCGGCTGCGGGGCCTGGTCCGCGCCTCTTCTGCTGCTTTCGTATTTCTCGCTGGCTTCGAACGTCCGCCTGTGGTCGCTGGTGTTCTACGCGCTGGCACTGTTCTTCAACTACCCGCACTACATGGCGACGATTTACCGCGCCTACCGCCGCGAAGAAGACTTCGATAAATACCGCATCTTTACCGTGCATACCACGGCGCTGGTTGTATTGACCCTCTTGCTGGCGCACTTCTGGATCAAGCTTCTGCCCTGGATCTTCACCATTTACCTGACCTGGAGTCCGTGGCACTACAGCGGACAAAATTACGGGCTCTTCATGATGTTCGCCCGGCGGGCCGGCGCCGAGCCAAGCAAGTCAGAACGCCGCGCTTTGTATGGCGCTTTCATTACGTCCTATCTCATCCTGTTTCTCGGATTTCACACTGGACCTTCGACCGACCCGCTTTTCGTGTCCCTCGGCATTCCACCCCTGATCAGCAGCTGGGAGCAGATTCTTCTGGGGGTAGCTTTCGTTGGGCTGTCCGCATTCGGTCTGGCTCGGCAGATCCGCACAACCGGATGGCGCAAACTGGTCCCGGCTCTGACTCTGTTTTCTTCGCAGTTCCTCTGGTTCTTGTTGCCGGCTGCCATTTCGCTGATCAAGGGTCTGGCGATTCCGCAGAGCCGCTACAGTTCGGGCGTTCTGGCGGTGATGCATTCCGCGCAATATCTCTGGATCACCAGTTATTACGCGCGCCGCGAAGCGCTGGGCGAAGTCTCCGGCAAGGCTGCGCGCAATTGGCGCCCTCTGGCCTATTTCGGCGTGCTGATTCTGGGCGGCATTGCGCTGTTCGTGCCGGGGCCCTGGCTCGCCAGCCGCGCCTTCCATCACGACTTCACGACCAGCTTTCTGATCTTCACCGCCATCGTGAATATCCACCACTTCATTCTGGACGGCGCCATCTGGAAGCTGCGCGATGGCCGCATCGCCGCTTTCCTGCTCAACACGCGGGAGCGCCTCTCGGAATCCGCGCTGCGCGCGCCCGGACATTTTGCCGCGGCCCGGCAGTGGCTCCTGGGCAGTACGCGAGGCGCACGCTCTCTGCGGCTGGGCACGGCGATGCTTTTATTGGCATGGGGCGCCGTGGATCAGGCTCGCTACTACCTCGCCCTGCACGCCGACGATTTGCAGGATCTGCAGCAGGCCGCCAGGCTGGATTCTTTTGATAGTTCACTGCAGATGCGATTGGCGCGCAAATCCATGGTCGACGGCGACCCCGAACAGGCCGAAGCCGCGTGGCGGCAGGCCATTCAGATCAATCCCACGGATCAGGCTCCGCGTCAGGCTCTGCTCGAGTTTCTCATCGGCCAGAACCGCTTTGATGAGGCGTTCAATCTCACCGAGACGTCGCTGAAATATTCGCCCAGGGATGCCAACTTGTTGGTCGATCGTGGGCTGCTTGCCCAGCGCCGCGGCGACACCAGCCAGGCCATTGCCAATTGGAACGAGGCTTTAGCCGTCGACGGGGCCCAGCCGCTGGCCCATCTCTATCTCGCCGACGAACTGGATCGTGAAGGCGAGGCGCAGGCGGCAGCTTCCCATTACCGGGCATTTCTCGATCAGATCGCGCGGCAGAAAGCGCAGGATCGTCCCCAACCAGATCGGGTGATCGCCGTGGCTCTGCGCATGGCGGATTGCCAGTCTCGATCGGCGCAGTTGGAGCTGGCAGCGAAGTCCTACCATTTAGCCGAAAAGCTGGCCAGCGAGACTCATCAGACGAAGCTGGAGAGCATCGCCGATGTGAACGAGGCGGCTTTGCAGACAAGAATGGGTGATCTCGAGCAAGCCATGCGGCTCTACCAGCATGCTCTTACGCTCGACCAGGCCAACAGCGACGACAGCTCGGCCGCTCAGGATTGGTTGCTCTACGGCCGCTTTCTCAATGACGCGGGATTCTCTCCCCGGCTGGCATATGCTTGCCTGGTAAAGGCAGAGGCCACGACCAAATCTCTCTCCAACCCTGACATTCCCCCGGTTCTGATCTCCACTCGCCGTCAACTGGAGCAGCGCCTGGGCGCGAGCGCCGAGGCCATTCGTCGCGATCCCACCCCTACTCTCAACCAGGCGCTGGCCTTGCATCGTTGAAAGCATCGCTTCAGAATCCTTGCGCATCCTATGTACCGAATTGACACTGGCAAGCGTCTGCTGAACAATTGGGTTATTCTCGGAATTTATTCTTTTGCTTCCTAAGAGGAGGAAGACTGTATGGCCGATGAAGGCGAACATATTCAGATGGAATCTCAGTCGAATGCCGGTAAGTGGCTGCTCATGCTGCTGGCGGTGGTGGCGGTGGCCGGTTTTGCCTACGCAACCTATGCCAACCATTCCGACGTCAAGCAACTGAACGCCGAGTTGGCGGCCAGCCAGAACCAGGTTAAAGAGCTGCAGAACCGCATGCAAACCGCGGAAGCGGAAGAAGAAACTCTGGCTCGCCAGGCTGGCATCACGAAGAAAGAGCTGGCCGAGCGCGCCGCCGCATTGCAGGCGGAGCAAGCACAGCAGAAAGCAGCGGAAGCGCGGCTCGAACAGGAGCAGAAGGCCCAGATCACGGCAGTCAATGGCGACATCGCAGGGGTTAAGACCGATGTCGGCGGTGTCAAGACCGATGTTGCTTCCACCCGAGCCGATCTCGAAGCCACCAAGGCGAAGCTGCAAAGCGCGGTCGGAGATCTGGGAGTGCAGAGCGGCCTGATCGCCAACACCCGGGCCGACCTCGAAGTCCTGAAGCACAAAGGCGATCGCAACTACTACGAATTCACGCTGCTGCGCGGCGCCAAACCACAGCCGGTGTCAACCGTTAGCTTGCAACTGAAAAAGGCTGACCCCAAGCACGGAAAGTTCACCCTGAACGTGACCTCTGACGACAAGACGATCGAGAAAAAAGATCGCAACGTCGCCGAACCGATCCAGTTCTATTCCGGACGCCAGCACCTCCTGTTTGAGTTAGTCGTGTGGACCGTGGACAAGAAGAAGGTCACAGGGTACCTGAGCACGCCGAAATCCGCACCAGTGCCGGTCACGGCCGGACCCGTTTCGGGTACCGGCAATTGAGCGGAGCGTTCTTTCCGGGCAGCCACGTCCTGCTCCAGATTGCAATCCGCACCAGCATTATTTATTTGCTGGTGTTGATCGGGGTTCGCTTGAGCGGCAAGCGCGAGGTCGGGCAGATGACCCCCTTCGACCTCACGCTTCTATTGCTTCTTTCTAACTCCGTGCAGAATGCGATGACCGGGCCCGACACGTCGCTCATGGGTGGAGCGATTGCCGCCAGCACGCTGCTGGTATTGAATTATCTGATCGCAAACGTCTCCGGCAGAAACCGGCACTTCCGTCGCCTGGTGCAGGGCGAACCTTCGCTCCTGGTGCACGACGGCAAAATTATTGAATCGCACATGGCCCGTGAGCGCGTCAGTATGGACGAACTGCATCGTGCCATGCGCGAACACGGGATCAACAGCATGGACCAGCTGGCGCTGTGTGTGCTCGAAGTGGACGGATCCATCTCCTGCCTGAAGTATGACGAGATCAAGCCTGATGCCAGCACCCATCTCGCCCGCCGAAGATTCATCCAAAAGAAGTCGTAAACCCCGAATCGATGAATCAGAGATGCCGCACGGCGGTTTGCAAATTGCTAAATTTCCCGATTACCCAATCCATCAATCGATCTTCAAGAATTTCACGTCCACGGGCGAACCCACTTCCAGCTTCTGTCCCGTGGCAGTCAATTTGCCAGTGTCGGAATCGATCCGGAAAACCACGATGTCGTCCGACTTCTGATTCTCCGCGAACAGAAAATTCCCGGTCGGGTCAATCTCAAAACTCCGAGGAATATTCCCCTGCGTCGGAACGTCCTCGATCTCGGTCAGCGTGCCTTTCTGCGGATCGATGGCAAACACCGCAATGCTGTCATGCCCGCGATTCGACGCATACAAGAATTTTCCGGAGGGATGAATATGAATCTCCGCGTCGTCATTCTCTCCTTTGAAATCTTTGGGTAAAGTAGAAACCGTTTGCAGCCGCTGCAGCGTACCGCTCTTCAGATTCACCGAAAAAACCGTCACCGTACATCCTATTTCCGCGACGACATAGGCGAACTTTCCCGAAGGATGCAGCACAAAATGTCGCGGGCCCGCCCCCGGATCCAGCTGGGCAAATGCCGGCGTGTTCGGCGTGAGCGATCCCTTGGCGCTGTCATATTTGTAAACCTTCAGCTCATCGAGGCCGAGATCGTCGACAAACGCGAAGCGGTTGTCAGGGGACAAATCAACCGAATGCGCGTGCGGTCCTTCCTGCCGTTGTGGGTTGGTTCCATGGCCCGTGTGCTGCACGAAGTCTGTGGCCTCGCCCAGCTTCCCATCGGCCAGCACCGGAAATACCGCAATGCTTCCGCCCGTGTAGTTCGCGACCAGCACGTGCTTCCCCGCTTTATCCACGATGATGTAGCAGGGATCGGCACCGCGCGAAGGCACCTCGTTCAGAAACGTCAATTTCCCGGTCGCGCGATCAATCGAAAATGCGCTCACGCCCCCGCTGTTTGGCCCTAGGTAGTTCTGCACTTCATTCGCCGCATATAGAAAGCGCCCGTTCGGATGCACTGCAACAAAAGACGGGTTCGTAGTTGCCGCCGCCAATCCCAAGGAAGTGATCTGACCGCTGTCCTCATCAAACCGGTACACATAAATGCCCTTGCTCTGGCTGACTTCTTGGGTGTAGGTACCAACGTAGGCGAGATATTTGCCGCCAGCCTGCACCTGAGCATGAATAGTGAGGGGAAAGGAAGTTGCTACAAACAGGGAAATCGAGCAGAGAAGACGCTGGGAATAGTTCATCCCGCTATAAAAACGCATTCGCGCCAATCGCGCAAGAGGGAATCACTTCGTCATCGTGACCGGCACGGTCTCGCTATACGGCCAGATCAACACGCTGATCGATTTGCGTTGATTAAACGCACTCAAGGGCATGGAAAACGCCACGATCACGGTGCCCCGGACAGTCTCTCCCGGCTTGATCTGCGCCTCTGGGGAAAGCGCCGGCTGCGCTCCCTCTTTCAACGCGGGAAACGCCTGGAAGTACCGGTCGAAATCCACCGCCGAGACCGCGTCACCCGTCGCGTCTCCAGTCGCTGTCTTCACCACCCCCTGAATGTTGTGGACATAGAGCAGCTTCTCGCTGGTGTTACGCACCGTGAAGGTGAGCGCCACCATAGTCGAATCCTGCCCGGGAATATCGACAGCGACGACGTTGTCGAGCGTCCCAGACGCCTGCGGCTTGGCCCGCTTCACAAAAGAGGCGATGGCCACGATGATCAGCACGACCACCACGGCGGGCACGACGATCTTCGCCGGCGGCAGATTCTTCTTCGCGGTCCCGTACTCTTCGCCAATGTTGATCGTCGGTCCGGAAGGAGCGGCGGGCTTGGGTGCTGGCGCGGGACTCTGAGGAGTCGATGGCGGATTCGGCATAACGTTTAGAAAGACGCTTTCGATTCTACGCTTGTCGGTCGCAAGCGGGGTCGAGGAAGCGTCCCGACTTAAGCATTGACGCCTTGATCAGCGTCCCGGGTTGCCATGATCGCGACCACCTGTAGATCCCGATCACCGCTGTTCCAGACCTGCTCGCGCACCGCTCTCGGCATGATGACACACCCGTGCGACGCACACCCCGGCGCTTCAATCGAATCGCCATGCATCAAGAATCCGCTCCGCCCGAAGGTGTTGGTTCCGTTGGCTGGCTCGAGCGTGAGCACGTACGGACCGTGCCCGGCAGTATTGACTGGTGGCCCTACTATCGTCCATTCGCCCTGCGGGATGGGCCCCACATCGTGCAGGGCTTGCATGTCTGGATTATTTTTTCCGTTATCGAATCCCGAATAACCGCTGGACACATGCCGGCCATCCTGCAACAGTTCTCCCGTTTTTTGTGCGTAGGTCCACATCGCTCGCTCGCATTCTGCTGGAGCCAGTCAGGACATTGACCGCACAATGCTGGCAGGATACTCCGGCTGTAAATTCCGCCTGAAATTCGTTGGGCGGGACTATATCGTTTTCCCCGCCCACTCGCAACTGCCTACCAGACATGCTTCATCGCTTGGGCGAACTTCGCGACCGGAAGTGTATTCAGCACGTCGTCTTTCGTCAGCCAGGCTCGCCGCGCCTGCAACACGCCGAAGCGGATCTTCTCCATGTGCGAGATATGATGCGAGTCGGTGTTGATCACGATCTTCACACCGTGCTGCTTGGCCTGCCGCAAATGCACATCGTTCAAATCCAGCCGGTCGGGATAAGAATTCAGCTCCATGGCAACCTTGTTCTTCGCCGCCGCGGTCAACACCGTGTGCATATCGTAGGCATAGGCATCGCGGCGCAGCAGGATGCGCCCTGTCGGATGCCCAATGATGGACGTGTTCGGATTTGCAATCGCCTTCAGCAGCCGCTCCGTCATCTTGGCCGGCTCCTGGTTGAATACCGAATGCACGCTGGCAATCACCAGATCCATCTGCGCCAGCACATCATCTGATAAATCGAGATCCCCGTCGGCCAGAATATCGACTTCAATTCCCGCAAAAATGGTGATTCCCCCCATCTTTTTTCCGGCCTCGCGAATCCGCCGGATGTGCTCCACCGCGCGCTTATCGTCGAGCCCGTTGGCGAACGCCAGATTTTTGGAATGATCCGTGATCGCCATATATTTGTACCCGCGCTCTTTCGCCGCCGCAGCCATCTCTTCGATGGTGTTGCGCCCGTCAGTTTCGACGGTGTGCATGTGCACATCGCCCTGCAGATCGTTTTGCGTAATCAGCCGGGGCAGGGAATGGCCCTGGGCCAGATCAATCTCCCCCAGGTTCTCGCGCATTTCCGGCGGAATGTAATCGAGCTTCAGCTTGGCGTAAATTTCTTCTTCCGTCTTGCCGGCCACGGGCTTCTCGCCCTCGAGCGTTGCCAGGCTGTACTCGTTAAGCGTGTAGCCCATCTTCAGAGCGCGCTGCCGCAACGCCACGTTGTGCGCCTTCGATCCGGTGAAGTACTGCATGGCGGCGCCAAAGGACTCCGGCGGCAACAGCCGCACATCCACCTGCAAGCCGCTGCGCAAGTGAAAGCTGATCTTGTTATCGCCGCTGGCAATCACATCCATCAGCGGCGGATATTTCGCCACGTAGGAAATCGCCTCCTGCCGCCCGGCCTCGGTGCAGCAAGCCGATCCCGTCACCAGAATGTCGAGATCGCCCACTGTCTCGCGCCCGCGGCGAAGCGAGCCCGCCGGGGTGATCTTGTCGATCCCGGCAAACTTCTCCACATAGGCGGTAAGCTTTTCGCACTCGATCTCGGCCGCGTCGACCAGATAACGCCCGCCAATGCGCCGGTAATCCTCAATCGCCTTGATCAGCTTGGCCTCGTGCTTCTCGCCCATGCGCGGCAGCTCGCGAATCTTTCCCGCGCGCGCCAGCTTTTCCACGCCCTCTACGTCGCTGACCTTGTACGCGCTCCAGATCAGCGCAATCGTCTTCGGCCCCAGCCCTTGAATCTTCAGCAGCTGCAGCATCGACGGGTGATATTTGTCCAGCAATTCCGCCTGCACCGCCAGTTTTCCCGTGTTGAACAGTTCCTGCAGGTTATTCAGCATGCCCTTGCCGATGCCCGGAATCGCCAGCACCTGCTTGGGATCGCCGATGATCTCTTTGATCTGTTGCGAATGATTCTCAATCGCCTGCGCCGCGTTGCGATACGAGCGGATGCGAAACGAATCCTGCCCATCGATCTCCAGCAAGTCGGCAGTCTCGTACAGGATGTTGGCGATGGCCTTGTTGTCCATGGATGAAATAAGAGTAATCAAACTTCGAGGGGAGAGCCAGTGCGGAAGCGCTGTGCTAAGCGGGGTTGGAGCCTGCTGGAAAGAAACGGGATAAGAGAATCAGGTGCGGCGCGTGCTGAGCGCCAGGTTGACGGCGATCTCACGGCGGCTCATGCGGGAAATCATAATCCAAGCGCAGGCGCATTGCACGCCCTGCCGCCGCCGTATTGGTAGGAACCCAACTTACGAAGCCTTCACTACGTTTGCCGCCTGCGGACCTTTCTGGCCTTCGGTGATTTCGAACTCCACCTGGTCACCCTCCTGCAGGCTCTTGTATCCCTCCGAGCTAATTGCGCTGTAGTGTACGAAAACATCCGGCCCATCCGCTCGTCCGATGAACCCGTATCCTTTTGCATTGTTGAACCACTTCACGGTTCCTTTCAGACGTTCCACTGAATCCCCTTCTTGCGCACGTCCCGATGTATGGGGGCAGAGACGTGCCCACAGTGCCTTTAAGATGCATTTTGTGGCTGGAAGGTTAGGCTGTCAAGAAGTGAAAACCCCTAGGCCGGGATCAGGCGGAAGGGAGGCCTCGGATTGGCATCGACCCCGGCTATGTTCGTCCGCCAGCGACCTTGCCCCCGGCAACGCCTTTCGCGGACCGCGAGACGTGATCCAGCCACAGCACCGACGCGATTGTCTTACCGTCCCGGATCGTCCCCTGCAAGACCATCTTCACGGCTGCCGGCAAGGGCACCATCCGCAGGTGAATGATTTCATCGGCCTCCGGCTCGGCTTTGCCTTTGGTTAATCCGGTCGCCAGATATACCGCCATGGTTTCCGCCATAAATCCCGGGCTGGCATGGAACCGCAAAATCCGTCGCCATTGCGCGGCCCGGTATCCCGTCTCCTCGATCAGTTCCCGCTGCGCCGCCTTCAATGCCTGCTCGCCCGGATCGATCCGTCCCGCGGGCAGTTCCCAAAGATAATCGCCCGCCGCATGCCGGTACTGCCGCTCCAGCAAGACGCGCGGCGCTGCGCCCGCATCGTCCACCGCCAGCACCACCACCGACCCGGAATGATGAATCAGATCCCGCCTCACCTTGATGCCGCCCGGTTCCTGCACCTGATCGGTCGTCACCCAAAACACCGGCCCGCGATATACCGTGCGGGAAGAGATCAGCCGCGCTTGGGAAGATTTGCCGCGTTCTTTACCAGCAGAGGATTTCGCCATGCCACCACTATAAAGCACGGCTCTCGGCCCTCGGCTTCCGGTCCGGGCCCGGATACAGCTGACTTCCTGCAGCCGGATAGCGGAAGCCGGAACCCGGAACCCGGTTCTGCTATCCTCCCCGCATGGCGGCCAATCCGCGCATCGCGATCGTCGGGCCGGGCAACCTCGGCACCGCATTGGCCCTGGAGCTTCACCGTGCGGGATTCCCCATCGCTGCGATCATCAGCCGCAGCTCATCTCGTCGCAAGGCGCGCGCCCTCGCCAAAAGCGTAGGATCCATCGCCCTCCTCAATCCGTCAGAAATCGACGCCGACCTGCTCTGGTTCTGCGTCCCCGACTCTGAAATTGCTCAAGCCGCGCGACAGTGCACAAGCTCCTCAAGGGCAAAACCAAGATTCGCCTTTCACTCCAGCGGAGCGTTATCCAGCGACGAACTCGCCGTGCTTCGCCGCGGAGGCTTTGCCGTGGCCTCGGTTCATCCCCTCATGACTTTCGTCCCCGGCTCGCGGCCCGCCCTGGCCGGAGTTCCTTTTGCCATCGAAGGAGACGCCGCCGCCACCCGCCTTGCTCGCCGTATCGTCCACGCCCTTGGCGGAGATTCCTATCTGATCCGCAAGCAGGACAAAGCTGCCTATCACGCCTGGGGCACTTTCGCTTCGCCGCTGTTCACCGCCTTGCTCGCCACTACCGAACGGGTGGCCGCCACCGCCGGGGTAAAGCGCGCCGAGATCCGTCGCAGGATGATTCCGATTCTGCTGCAGACGCTGGCCAACTACGCGCGATACGGAGCCCCCGGTGCCTTCAGCGGACCCATCGTTCGCGGTGATATCGAAACTGTAAAAAAGCACCTCCGCGTCCTCCGCTTTCAGCCCGCCGCCCGTCAGGTCTACACGGCGCTCGCTCGAGCCGCGCTGCAATATTTGCCGGTAGGAAACAAGACGTCCCTGAGATCGGTACTTAATTCCCGCTAGTTCGACGACCTGCGGCCGCACTCTCTCGGGAATTTCCTGTAGACGGCGGCCCAATCTCCTAGAGGCGCCGGTTGTGATGATTGGGACTTTATTACCCGGAGCGTTAAGCAATGGACCTGATAAGCACAGCGCTGCCGCTTTGCTACATTCTTTTCAAAAGCATCAGGGAGTAGGCCAGAAGTGCAGGACAAGATCACCCAGCTTGGTAGCCGGTTCCTCGCCGAGGACGATCCGGACGAATTTCAACCGGTTGCCATGCAGTTGCAGTCCGCGATTCGCGAGCGGGTGGAGCGCGTCCGCCGCAATGCGCTTGAGGTCGCACTCGAACAGATCGTGGGCGGGAAACCAGTGATTTCCGAACCGAGCCCAAGGGAGAGCGCCACGTAAGCCGGGCGCTCCGGCATGACTGACGATTCCAATACGTATCACACCAAGTTCCCCGAACCGGACTGGCACCAGATCGCCGAACAGGCGGCCAGCGAAGCCGATCCCAAAAAACTCGCCTTTCTGATCAAGGCCCTCTGCGATCGCCTCGAAGAACTGCAGCGCACCCGCCGGCAGGCCGGTTCCTAAGATCTCGAATCTCAGTTCCGCGCTACAGAGTGAGCGAGCCGCACTCTTGAGCGCCGATCTCACGGGTGTGCCATGTCCTGAAGATTCGTCTATGCGCCGGAGTCTTCTGGCACATTTTTGTTTGACGCGGGAGGCAAGAACGGAAACAATCTGCCGACGGTGGCATCGTGATACCTGCGCGGAGGGCGATGACCCAGTCTGAAATGCGATCGGCGGGCGGTCACCCCATCGTGCTCTACGACGGGGTTTGCGGGTTGTGTAACCGCAGCGTGCAGTTCATTCTGAAGCAGGATCGCGAGCGCATCTTCCGCTTTGCTTCCCTGCAGAGTGCGCTGGCGGCGCGCATCCTCTCGCGCCATGGCGCCAATCCGTCGGATCTGGACACGATGTATGTGGTGCTCAATTGCGATTTGGTGGATGGCGAAGCGAAAGGCAAAGAATTACTCCTCTCGCGCTCGGATGCGGCCTTGTTCATCCTGCGTGAGCTGGGAGGAGCATGGCTGGTAGTCGCGAAGGCGATTCGACTTCTTCCCCGTGCAACGCGCGATTGGGGTTACCGCGCCATCGCAAGCAACCGTTACCGGATGTTCGGGCGCAATGAAATTTGTCCCCTCCCGGACGAGGCCACCCGTGCTCGCTTTCTGGATGTGTAATCGCCGGAATGAGCTTCGCGCCTCCCGCCCGGCAAAAAAGCAAGAAAAAGCTTGACACGCTGCCTAGTGATGTAGTTATGTATAACAGTACACGGCATGCGGTCTTTGTGATATCCACTGGCGGCCCGGGAACGGCACTCCAGCATGTCGTGAGTCCGTTACAAGAAGATCCAATAGAAGGAGAATTCAGATGAAATCGCTTCGTTATCTGCTTCCCATCGCATTGCTGTTGTTCTGCGGCGTGGCCTTCGCCCAGTCCGACGCCCAAAAATCCTTCGATCAACTCAAGACTCTGGCAGGGAACTGGCAAGGCCCGGTGACCGTCGACCCGCCCCAGCCCGACATGAAGGGGGAAACCCTCATGCAAATTTCCCTCCGTGTCACATCGCGCGGCAACGCCCTGGTGCACGAGATGCAGGAGGCCGGAAAGCCGCTCGATGCCACAAAATACGATCATCCCGTCACCATGTTTTATCTGGATGGCGACCACTTGAAGCTGGTCCATTACTGCGACGCGGGCAATCGGCCGCACATGGTGGCGCGCAACTCCGCCGACGGCAAGACCGTGGAGTTTGATTTTGCCGACCTCTCCGGCGGCAACCAGTTCGGACACATGCAGCATGCCGTCTTCATATTCATCGATGCCAACCATCACGTCGAGGATTGGACTTATATGATGCCGGGGGACAAGCCGCTGCACGCGCGGATGGATTTGCGGCGGGTTAATTGAGGAACATTAGTGGATGTTCAGGGCAAGCCTTGAGCCAAGGGGAGGGCGCCAAATGATTCTCACCAGGAACAGAGGCCGATTCGCGGGTTTCCTATACGTACTCGCGTCACTGGTGGGCATCGTCGGCCTCCTCTACGTTCCCAGCAAGCTGATCGTGAAAGGGAATGCCGTGGAGACGGCCCGCAACATCGCCGCCTCCGAAACCCTGTTTCGTCTCGGCATTGCTGCGCACCTCATCGGAGAAGCAATATTTGTCTTTGTCGCCTTGGCCCTGTATGACCTGTTCAAGGCAGTCAACCGGCGATGGGCTTTGTGCATGTTGACTTTGATTCTTCTCGCTATTCCGATAGCATTCCTGAATGAACTGAACGCCATCGCGGCTCTCCTGCTGGTGCGCGGATCTGACTTCCTATCGGTCTTTGGTCAGCCTCAACGCGATGCGCTGGCTATGCTGTTCCTCAATGTGCGCGGGTACGGATTTGACGTCGCCGGAATATTTTGGGGCTTTTGGTTGCTTCCGCTTGGGCTCCTGGTTTACCGGTCAGGCTTTCTCCCCCGCATTCTGGGGTTGGCGCTGATGGTGAATTGCTTCGCTTTCCCGATAAACAGTCTTACGTCGTTAGTGCTGCCACGCTACGAAGCAGTGGTCGCCGCGTGGATGCGGCCATTTCACTTTGGCGAACAGATATTCATGCTCTGGCTGCTGATTATGGGTGCGAAGCCCAAACCCCTGGCCAGCCCGGATTTCTCGGCAGCGGCTGCCCGGGCTTAGCGCCGTCTCGCTCCGGGAGGCGGCTAGGGCAACTTTATAAAGGGACTCTAAAGAGCAAAATGGACCGTGAGTGGAACGACAGTCAACCGATTTACCGCCAGCTGCGCGATCGCGTGGTCGCGATGATCCTGGACGGCGTGCTCAACGAGGGCGATCCGCTGCCTTCGGTGCGCAACGTCGCCGCGGAATATCGGGTCAATCCGCTCACGGTTCTCAAGGGCTATCAGGAATTGGTCGACGAACAGTTTGTCGAAAGCAAGCGAGGTTTGGGTATGTTCGTTAAGACGGGTGCGCGCAATCTGCTGCTGCGCGGCGAACGGCAGAAGTTTCTGGCCGAAGAATGGCCCAGGATTTATGCGACTATCGAGCGGCTGGGCCTGAAAGCGGACGAACTGCTGGATGCCGCTGCCAATCGCCGGCCGAAGTCCAGAGCCGGCAAGGAGGATCGCTGACGCCATGGCATGCATAGAAGCCCGCGGCCTGCGCAAGTCGTTCGGAGCAACCGTCGCCCTCGACGGCATCGATTTGCGCGTGGAAGAAGGTCGCATCCTGGGGCTGATCGGTCCCAACGGGGCAGGGAAGACCACCGCACTCAACGCGATTCTTGGCCTCACGCCGTATCAGGGAGAACTCAAGGTGGTAGGCCGTGATCCCTGGACCGAGCGCGATCAACTCATGCGCGATGTCTCTTTCATTGCCGACGTCGCCGTCCTGCCGCGCTGGATCAGGGTTTCACAGGCACTCGATTACGTCGCCGGCGTGCATCCGCGATTCGATCGCGCCAAGGCCGAAGCTTTTCTCGCCAAAACTTCCATTCGCAACCACCAGAAAGTCAACCAACTCTCCAAGGGCATGGTGACGCAGCTGCATCTGGCGCTAGTCATGGCGATTGACGCGAAATTGCTGGTGCTCGACGAGCCCACGCTTGGCCTCGACATTCTCTATCGCAAGCAGTTCTACGATTCGCTGCTGAACGATTACTACGATCGCACCCGCACCATCGTTGTGACTACCCATCAGGTCGAAGAGGTCGAGCACGTCCTCACCGATCTCATGTTCATCGACCGCGGTCGCATCGTTTTCACCAGCAGCATGGACGAAATCGAGTCCCACTATACCGAATTGACGGTCCATCCCGACCGCCTGGCCGCAGCCCGCGCGCTCCAGCCCATCTACGAGCGGCCGATGTTGGGCCGAACTGTACTTTTATTCCACCGCGCCGGTCGCCAACAACTGGCCGCGCTCGGCGACGTGCGCACGCCCAGTATCGCCGACCTGTTCGTGGCTGTGATGAGCAAACCAGCCGGCCAGGCTCAAGGAGCAGTTTCATGAATACCCCATCGAACGCTGTGCCCCAGTCTGCTGTCGATACCCAGCCCCTTGCGTCCAGCGCTATCTCGCCGACGCGTCCTCTGTACTGGTCGGTGCGGCGCGAATTATGGGAGAACCGTTACGTGTACGGGGCTCCATTGGTCGTCGCCGCAGTATTCTTCATCGCCCATCTGATCGGCGTGTTTCATCTGACGGCTCCAATGCATCAGCTAGCCGCCGTCCACCCGGAGCGCTATCGCGATGCGATTCTCGAGCCCTACGACACCGCAGCTGCATTCTTGATGGGCGCCTATATCCTCGTAACCCTGTTTTACTGTTCCGAGGCGTTGCACAGCGAACGCCGCGATCGCAGCATCCTGTTCTGGAAGTCGCTCCCGGTTTCCGATCTGACCATCGTGCTATCCAAAGCCAGCATTCCGTTCATCATTCTGCCGCTGCTCATCTTTGTTCTCATCTTGGTGCTGCAGTTCTCCATGCTTCTGCTGAGCAGCGCAGTCCTGCTGGCCAGCGGTCTCAGCCTGGGTCCGCTGTGGACGCACCTGCCCGTGCTGGAGATGTCGCTGTTGCTGCTTTACCACATTGTGACGGTTCACATGCTGTGGCCGGCGCCGATCTACTGTTGGCTGCTGCTGGTCTCGGGCTGGGCTCGGCGTGCTACCTTTCTGTGGGCGGCTCTGCCCGTGCTCGCCATCGCTGGGGTGGAAAAGATTGCCTTCCACACTTCCCATTTCATTACCCTCGTGGGACACCGGTTGATCGGTGACACTCACACCGCCTACATGTCCACAGATATCTTTCCTACCGATCCCATGACGCACATTACTCCAGTTCCATTCCTGCTAAACCCCTCTCTCTGGATCGGGCTACTGATCGCCGTCGCATTTCTGGCCGCGGCAGTGCGCTTGCGGCGCTCTCAAGGGCCCATCTGATCCGGCACGTTCATATCGCCAACTCGGGCCCGCAACTCATGTGATCGTTAAAGGACGGGAGAACCATGCCAATGTCGCCGATTCTTGCTCTTCATATTTGTGCTGGCACCACAGGATTGCTGTCCGGCGCGGTAGCGATCTCTTTCCGCAAGGGTTCCCGCCGCCACGGGATCGCGGGAGAAGTATTCGTCGTCTCGATGCTCAGCCTGGGCGCGAGTGCCATGTATCTGGCCGCCATGAAACACGACGTGGGCAATTTTGTTGGAGGCCTTCTGACCATCTATCTGGTCACGACCGCATGGCTGACTGCGCGGCGCAGAGACTGTGAGACCAGCATGTTCGATTGGGTTGCGCTTTTCATTCCGCTAGGAGTTGGTCTAAGCAATCTCATAGTCGGAGTGCAGAAGTTGAAAAATCCATCTGCGTTTAACGATGGCGTTCCCGTGGGCATGAATTTTTTTATGGGCTCTCTGATCCTGTTACTGGCTGCGGGAGATGTGCGCATGCTGGTTCGCGGGATTTCTCCGCTGCAACGAATTTTGCGCCATCTTTGGCGGATGTGCTTTGCGCTGTTTTTTGCCTCAGGGTCCATCTTCATCGCACGGCCCCATTTATTCCCAGCCTGGTTAAGCACGAGCCACATTCTTTTGCTGCTGGGTGTTCTACCGCTCCTGTTAATGATTTTCTGGCTGGTTCGCGTTCGCTTCACGAATGCGTTCAAGAGAACGGCCTTACCCAGTCGACCACATCCGGAGCCAGCGGGATTCCGGCAGCAATCACCGGTTGGATAAAGCACCGCATAAGGGCGGCGGTAACCGACAGGGGCGCAATGGATAACAATCAAGAATCCGCGTAAATCCGTGGCTTGATTGCGAAGCATCCTCACTGGGTCAATCGGATCGCCAGTTGCCGCTCGGGCTGCGTCATTTCGCCCCATAGCTTTTGCAGGTCGGTGTCGATCGCCTGATTCCCTGGATCTTTGCGCAAGGCCATCGCGAACCAGCGGTAGGCAGTGGGAAGATCGTGCGGAGTACACAGCCCCGCCGAATACAAAGCGCCCATCTCGACCATCGCCTTGGGATTGGCGGCGTTGGCTGCGGGTTTTAACAGTCGCAGCCCACGATCGCAATCCTGGGCGACGCCGCGTCCGTAGAGATATTTCTGTGCTTCCGTAACCGGATCGACGGCAGGGCGAGGTTTGGCCGCCGGCTTGGGCTTGGGAGCAGTCGCCGCAGATTCGTCGCCAGTCGCCGAATCGGAGTTATCGTTGTCGCTGGAGCCGTCGCCCGCCGTGACGCTCGGCGCCGGCGCGGCATTGTCGGCTTTGGCCTCAGGTTTAGCTGGGGGCGCGGCCGGCGGTGTTGCTGCGGCCGAATTCGGGCTGTTATTACTCCCCGGTGAAGTCGAGCTGCCTGTGCTCCCATTTCCGGCAGGCGGAGCAGAGTTATTCGGGCTCCCATTGCTGGCGGGTGCGGTCGAGTTCGCAGGGGTCGATGCGAGCGTTCCAGTCGCCGGAGTCGCTGTTGTTCCCGTGGAATTCGTTGGGGCCGTGGAGTTCGCCGGCGGAGCCTGCGATTCCGGCGCGGGATTTGCCGGCGCCGCAGAACCAGAGTCGCTAGTCTCCGGACCCTTTGCCACCGCCGCCGGTTTATTTTGCCCGGAACTCAGCCAGGGCAAACCGTGACCCTTCCACCGCAGATAACCAAATCCCACCGCCAGCGCCAGCGCAATCAGAATCAGAAAGATCTTTCCCGCGCCCATGCCTCGGGGTGGCTCCTCGTCCTCCAACAGGTAATCCAGATTTGACGAAGACGACTCGGGATCGATGCTCAAGCCCGCATTGCTCTTGCGTGGCGCCGGCCGTGGAGGCTCGTTGAGCCCGAGAAAGGATGGCCCGCTGATCGAAGGCCGGTCGCCGCTGGACGGGGCCGCAGCCCGCGCTGGTTCTGGCGCACGGGGACGAATCGGTGGAGCAGGAGGAGCCGATGCCGTAGCCGATCCCTGCGTGGTGGCTCGCTGCCCCTGCGAAGTCGGCACTTCGCCCCCCAGCAGGGTAGCCCCACACATCCCGCAAAACCGGTTGCTCTCCGGATTTTCATTTCCGCAACGAGCGCAGCGCACCCAAGCCTCCACACCTGGCCCCCGGCCGCATTTCGTCCCGGGGCCACTCCTATAGCTTACTGTATCTTTAAGGTTCGATGCAGTGCGTGCAAGCAGGAAGCACCCTTAAAATTACCGGGTTTAGCCCAGTTTTCTTTGATATCCGATGCAAGTTTTCCCGAACAAATTGGAAGCCGCTCGATGATCACGAAGCGACCAGCCAACCAACACTTTAAGCTGCAAGTCCAAGACCGCAACCTGGAGGTGAAGCAGATCCCGGGGCGCGGTGCAGGGACTCCGCAACTGGTCTTCTTGCATCAAGGCCTCGGCTCAGTTTCGCACTGGAAAGACTTTCCCCAGCGCGGAGCGGCGGCCACCGGACGCGGCGTCACCGTCTACTCGCGTTATGGATCGGGCCAGTCCGACATGCTTGCTGCCGATCGCGCGGTGACCGACATGCATAATGAAGCGCTCGACACGCTTCCAGAATTACTGTCGCAACTGCAGATCGAGAAACCCATTCTCATCGGCCACAGCGACGGAGCCTCGATTGCGCTCATCTATGCCGGCGCGCACGACCGGGTGCGCGGCCTGGTCGTGCTGGCTCCGCATGTCTTTGTGGAAGATCTCAGCGTAGCCAGCATTGCCGAAGCTAGAGTGAAGTTCGAGACCACCAATCTGCCGGAGAAGCTGGCGCGCCATCACCGCGACCCCGCGCGCACGTTCTGGGGATGGAATAATATCTGGCTGCATCCGGACTTTCGCACCTGGAACATTGAGGAATACCTGCCGCGCATCACCTGCCCCATCCTCGCGATTCAAGGGCTCGATGATCAATACGGAACCATGGCCCAGGTGGAGGCGATTGCGAGGCAAGCAGCAGGTCCGGTGGAGGTCGTTCGCCTCTCGGATTGCAAGCACTCGCCGCAACGCGATCAGCCCGATTTGACTCTGGCAGCCATTACCCGTTTCGTCCAGCGAGTTGCCGGGAACAAGCCTGGTCATCCCAACGTCTAACCCATTGCGCCACCACGCAAGCCGGGCTCACAATAGCGTTCACTCAGAGAATCGAGATGGAGCTTTCTATGGCGAAACCGCGGGGTATATTGATTTTGTTTCTGCTCGCGTTCGCATCCCTGGGACTGGCTCAGGAGGCATCCCAAGCGCCCGTGGAAGTTCCCTCCGAAACGCAGGCGAATTATGTCGTTAAGAAGGTCGCTCCCGTCTATCCTCCTCTGGCGCGGCAAGCGCGCATTCAGGGCACGGTCGTGCTGCGATTGATCATCAGCAAGACAGGTGACGTGGCACATCTCCAACTCATCAGCGGCCACCCCATGCTGGCGCCGGCCGTCATCGAAGCCGTGAAGCAGTGGAAATATCAGCCCTACCAGGTCGATGGAAAACCAGTCGACGTCGCAACCAGCGTGCGGTTGAATTTCGCGCTGACAGGAAAATCGATGGTGGAGGGCGTTGTCGGCGACACTCCGGGAGGCGTGCCACTCCTCCCGCTAGTTTCCAATGGATCGGTGGTGCGCAGATCGGAGCCCGTAATGCGCGCCCTGCGCAACCAGAAAATTGATCCGCTTTATCCCCCGCAGGCCATCGACGCCAGGATCGAAGGAACGGTCGTTCTGGACGCCCACATCAACAAAGATGGCGAGGTCGAAGCCGTCACACTCATCAGCGGCCATCCCATCCTGGCCCCAGCCGCGATCGAGGCGGTGAAACAATGGAAATACCAGCCTTACCTGCTGAACGGCGCACCTGTGGAAGTAGAAACAACCGTGAGCGTGGACTTTTCGCTCTCACGCGAGAACCCGCCCGATGGAACTGTGAGCGATACCGTTTCTCAGCGCGTACGGGTCGCCTCGGGTATTGAATCCGGCCTTTTAGTGCGCAAAGTGGCTCCGAGCTATCCGGTTGAGGCCAGAGAGCAGGGCATTCAGGGAACCGTGCTCCTGAATGCGATCATCGACGAAGAAGGAAATATCTCGGACCTCGAACTGATCAGCGGTGATCCAACCCTGGCCCAGGCTGCCATTGACGCAGTGAAGCAATGGAAATATCGCCCCTACCTGCTGAACGGGAATCCGGTTCAGGTGGAAACACACATTCAGGTGAACTTCACCCTGCAAAATTGAAATCTCCCGTTCCTCCAGGCCGGCTAATCCGCCGCGCGGCTTGGACTCTTGAACGCCTTCTGCACGAGTGTGTAGCGCGCCGCGCCCAGCAGCCCGCAGTCATCGTTCACTATGATTTTCACCGGAATGTCCTTGAGAATCGCTGCCATGCGGCCCTTGTCGAGGAAGGCCCGCATGAATTCCCCATCTCTCATCTTTTTCTCAATCTTCGCCGCAATCGTTCCGCCGATGAAAATGCCGCCGGTCGACATGTAATGCAAAGCGCAGTTTCCCGCCTCTGCTCCAAGCACGCTGACAAACATCGATAGCGTCTGCTCGCAAATGGGAGCCTTGCCTTCCAGCGCCAGTTTCGAAATCAGCGCCGGCTGATCGGGTGCGGCGTTGAGCTGCTCCCGCAACCACGGCGGCTCCTCCGCCTTGTGCGCATCGCGAAGAAATTCGTAGATGTGCTTGATGCCGGGACCGGAAAGAATTCGCTCGCAACTCACCCGCCCGTATTTGCTTTGCAGGTAGACCAGCAATTCCGTTTGGATCCCGTTTCTGGGAGCGAAATCCGCGTGCCCACCTTCACACGCAAATGGATGATGGCGAAATCCATCCCAGTAGAGTCCGGCAACGCCCAGCCCGGTCTTGGCCGAGATTACCGCGCGGTTGCCTTCGGCATCATCCGAGCCTTCGCTGAGTGAGATGAAATCTTTCGCGTCGAGCGCGTCAATTCCATAGGCATAGGCTTCCAGATCGTTGAGCAGTCCGACGGACGCGAGCTTCAGTTGTTGCGCCAGTTCCTTGGCATCGATGATCCACGGAAGGTTGGAGATTTTGCTGCGCCCTCCCCTCACCGGCCCGGCCACGCCAAAGCACGCGCTGTGCACCGGGATGCCTTCGCCGCGAATAAACCGGGGCAGAATTTCGGCCAGACTGGCGTGCTCCTGGCTCATATAAATTTTTTCCACCACACACTGCAGGCGGTTGCCTTCCGTTTCGTAGGCGGCGAGGCGAGTGCGCGTCGCTCCGATTTCTCCGGCAAGAATCATGGCTCGATTTTCCTCCATTGACGGTTGTCAGTCTCGAGCAGTTGGTCGGATTCGGCCGGGCCCCAGCTTCCGCAGGCATAGTTGGGAAACTTCCGCGGCGGAACCGCCTTCCACACGTCGAGCACGGGATCGATCACGCTCCATCCGGCTTCGACCATGTCCGCCCGCTGGAACAGCGTCGCATCGCCCATCATGCAGTCGTAAAGCAGAACCTCGTAGCCGGTGTAAGCGTCGGCCCCGAAATATTTCGAATACTCGAAGCTCATATCCACCGACCCCACCCGCAGCACCGGACCGGGAATCTTGGCGCCAAAGCTCAACGAAATTCCTTCCACCGGCTGAATTTGAATCACCAGCGTATTGGTGTGCAGCTTGTGAAAGGGTGCGTTGCGAAAAAGCTCGAAGGGCATGCGCTTGAACTGAATCGCGATTTCGGTGTGACGCTTGGCCAGCCGCTTGCCGGTCCGAAAGTAGAAGGGAACTCCCGCCCATCGCCAGTTGTCGATGTTGAGCTTGAGCGCCACGAAGGTCTCCGTGCGCGAATCAGGATTTACCCCCGGTTCCGAACGATAGCGCGGCACTCGTTCCTCCGCGATCAGCCCATCCCCGTATTGCCCGCGCACGCTCTGTTGCAGCACGTCTTCCGCATTCAACGCCTGCAGCGAATGCAGCACCTTGGCTTGCTCATTTCGAACCGCATCCGCCTGGAACGACACCGGAGATTCCATCGCGGTCAGGCTCAGCAATTGCATAACGTGGTTGGGCACCATATCACGCAGCGTTCCCGCATTGTCGAAATAAGCGCCGCGACGCTCTACCCCGACCGTTTCCGCATTCGTGATCTGCACATGATCGATGTAGCGGCGGTTCCAGATCGGCTCGAATATCGCGTTATCGAAACGGAATACCATGATGTTCTGCACCGTCTCTTTGCCCAGGTAGTGATCGATGCGGTAGATCTGGTTTTCCTGCAGTACGCTTTTGATGTCGCGGTTCAGGGCTTTGGCCGATTCCAGATCCTGCCCGAACGGCTTCTCGATGACGACGCGCCGCCACTGCCCGCTCTCCTGCCGCGAAAGTTCGGCGCGTCCAAGCTGCTGCACGATGGGCGCAAAAAACTTGGGCGCAGTTGCCAGATAGAAAAGGTAATTGCCTCCCGTCTGCTGTTCAGCATCGATGGCAGCCAGCCGGTCGCGAAGATGCAAAAAGGTGTTGGGATCGCCAAAGTCGCCCCGCTCATAGAAAAGCCGGGTCCGCAGCCATTCATAGGCCGCTCCGTCGTGGGTGGGCAGAAATTCGCTTACCTGCCGGCGAAATGCTTCGGCATCGAGATCGTCCACGGAAACTCCCATCACCGCGAAGGTGTCGGGCAACAGCTTTGCCCTCACCAGATTGAAGAGCGCCGGGACCAGTTTCCGCTTGGTTAGATCCCCCGCAGCGCCGAACAGAACGAACACGCACGGTTCCGCGACCTTTCCTGCAAACTCCATCCCGATCTCGGAACTCGCCGTAATCGTGGCTGCCATTGAAGAATTCCCCGTGCAGAATCAGTGGCAAGAATTGTAGGCCAACCGGGGATCGAATTCCCACCCCGCAGTCCAGGAATCCCGCACTTCGTGATTTTCGAAGAGTGGGCGTTCGTGCCAGAAACTGGCTGCCAGAGCATTGACCCGCGCTATACTGAGCGTATATGTGTGGGGACGCGCAGAAAACTTTCTACCTGGAAACCTTTGGCTGCCAGATGAACGTCCACGACTCCGAAAAGGTCGTGGGAACGCTCCTGCAGGAGGGCTATCGCCAGGTGGAAGCGGTCGAGCAGGCCGACCTGATCCTGTACAACACCTGCTCGATCCGCGACAAAGCGGAGCAGAAAGTATTCCATCGCCTCGCCGATTTCAAAAAGCTCCAGGCGCAAGGCAAGAAATTCGGGGTGCTCGGCTGCGTCGCCCAGCAGGAAGGCGAAAAGATTTTCGAGCGGGCCCCGCACGTGTCGCTCGTATGCGGGTCGGCGTCGTACAGAAATTTGCCGAGCATGCTGGTGCAGTTGGAAGGCGCTGGTCGCCTGCAGATTCCTCGGCCCGCTGGTGAAAGCGCGGGCCTTCGGGATGACGGAGTCATGGTGGCGGCCGGAGCCGCGGAGGGTCGAGGCTCGGGACTCGGAACTCGCGATCTGGTCCGCATCACGGGCCTCGACGACCGCCAGACCGACGCCTGCTTCGAGACCGAATTCACCGCCCGCACCAACCCGCATCGCGCTTACATCACCATCATCGAAGGCTGCGACAAGTTCTGCGCTTATTGCGTGGTTCCGTTCACTCGCGGAAAAGAGCGCAGTCGCACTTCCGACTCCGTGCTTGCCGAGGCCCGCCAGATCGTCGACCTCGGCTACAGCGAAATCCAACTGCTCGGCCAGAACGTGAATTCCTATAAAGATCCGGCAGGGAAGAAGTCCTTCGCCGAATTGCTCGCCGCGGTCGGCGAAGTCCCCGGCACCAAGCGCGTGCGCTTCACTACCTCGCACCCGCGCGACTTCGGACGCGACATCGTCGATGCTATCGACGCAATCCCCACGCTCTGCGACCACGTCCACCTGCCCGTCCAGAGCGGCTCCACGCGCGTGCTCGACGCCATGCAGCGCCTTTACACCCGCGAGCAATATCTCGAACGCATGGCGTGGATGAAAACCGCGAAGCGCGAAATCAGCATCTCAACGGATGTGATCGTGGGATTCCCCGGAGAAACCGAAGCCGATTTCGCCGAAACCCTCAGCCTGCTCGACGAGGTCGGTTACGACGGCGTCTTCTCCTTCAAATATTCGCCGCGCCCGAACACCCCCGCGCTAAGCCTGGAAGATGCGATTCCGGAAGAAGAGAAATCTCGCCGTCTTGAAGTCCTGATGGCGAAGCAACGCGAGATCCAGACCACCAGTTACAAGAGATATATCGGATCAGAATGTGAAGTGATGGTTGAAGGGTACAATGCCGCGCGTGGACAGTGGATCGGCCGCACTTCGCACAACAAAACCTTGAACTTCACCGCGCCCGCAGCCACTTCTCCCAAGGTTGGCACGTATGCGCCCGTGAGGGTCACCGCCAGTTTTCCCAACAGCCTGGTGGGCGAAATGGTGCTATAAACAAGCATTCGGGAGGTCCAGATGGAAGTCGAAATGACAATTCGCGGCCTGATGATGGATCCAGTCAGCAATATGCCGATTGTGATCCTCAAAGACATCGGCGGCGAGACCGTGTTGCCCATCTGGGTTGGCGTTTACGAGGCCAACGCGATAGCGCTGGAGATGGAGAAGGTGTCGACTCCGCGCCCCATGACTCACGATCTGATCAAGAATGTACTGACCGGGCTCGAGACGCAGGTGCACAAGATCGTGGTCACAGAATTGAAAGAAGACACGTTTTATGCGGTGATCTGGCTGGAACGCGGCGGCGAGGTGATCAGCATCGATTCCCGCCCTTCGGATGCGATCGCGCTGGCGCTGCGCGTCGATTGCCCGATCTTTGTGGAGGACATAGTCCTCAAGACTTCGAAGCTGGCGGCCAACATGTCGGACCGCGTGACCAGCGAAGAGCTGCGCAAATGGCTGGAAGGCCTGAACGACGAGGATCTAGGAAAATACAAAATGTAGTGCAGCAGATTGTAGGGGAACGATCTGGCTCGAGCCGGAAGCCAGATCCAAGATGGTTCCCATCGTGATCGGCGCCACTGTTAAAGGAATCCTTGCAGGCAATTGAGTGGGCGGATCAACCCATCTTAGTTTACATAATACCTGTTATCGGACATTGCCTCCGTCTCTTAGGGCACCTTCCGCAATCGACGCTTTTCCCGTAAGACCGTAGCGCCGACGTCTCGCCGGCTGTCCGGCGGGCGTCCCCGCCCACCGCTCCGGACGCCGTTACGCCCCGAGCCTGTTTCGCTCAGAGCGTTCCCGCTGACGGAAGAATCTCAAGAGTTTCGACGGTTGCGTCTGGCGGCAGCAGGATGGCGTTGACGACTGCGTCGGCGACGGTGGCGGCAAACATCATCTTCTTGCGCGGCGCCTGGGGCCAGAGAGTGTTCCAGATCGCGGTGTCGGTGGCTCCGGGCAATAGGCCAATGACGCGGATGCCTTTGGGGCGCAATTCTTCGCGCAGGGTATTGGTAAAGCCGAGAGCGCCGTGCTTGGAGGCGTTATAGGCGGCCGATCCGGCGAAAACGCGATGGGCGGCGATGGAAAGATTGTTCACGATCGTCCCGCCGCGCTTCATCATCCAGAGGGCAGCCTGCGTGACCAGAAAAGTTCCATCGAGATTGGTCGCCAGCACATCTTTCCACAACGGATAAGGAAGCTGATCGATCGGCAGATGGGCGTGGGCGATGCCGGCATTGTTGACCAGGATGTCGAGCCGAGGGAACTCGCGGCGCACTGAGCGAAACAGAGCGTCGACCGAATGCGGATCGCGCACATCGCAGGGCTGAGTGAGGATTCGGAGTTTGGAACGCGCCAGTTCCCTGCCGATGCGGGTCAAAGTTTTCCCATCGCGAGCTGTCAGGATCAGGTTGCAGCATTCGGCTGCCAGAGCGCGTGCGATGGCCAAGCCAATGCCGCGCGAAGCGCCGGTGACGAGTGCCGCTTGTCCTTGCAGGCGTCGGGAATTTGGCGTGCGCGGCAAGCGAGCTATTTTAGCGCGACCGGGAAGTTCGGTGTCAGACCCCGGACCTCGCGTGTTAGCAGGACACGACCGCGCCTTGTGCAGGGGGATAGGCTCGCCGGAGGTGAGTATGCTGCTCTTTTTTGCAGCGAAAGTCGGTCCGTGATCTAATGCGCTGGTTCCCTTTTCATTGATTCGTATTCGGTGATGCCCTCTTCTTCCGGCGACAATCGAGATTCTCTCCGCTTGGCGTGGATCGCGCTGGTCCTTGCAATGGTGGGGGCGGGCGCGATGCTCTACTATCATCAAGGGCTTTTTCTGCCGCGGGTGCGCGACGTCAGCGTCGCCAGAGGGCTCGGAGGCGGGTATCAGTTTGGCGACGATTTCTATCCGGTGTGGCTGACTTCGCGGGAGGCGCTCGGTGGGCGCGATCCTTACAGCGCTGAGATGACGCGCGAGATTCAGACTGGGTTGTTCGGGCGGGCGCTGGATCGAGCGGGCGACCCGAAAGATCTGCGGACCTTTGCGCATCCCGCGTACACGTTGCTGTTAATGTGGCCGCTTGCGGCCATGCGGTTTGAGGCGGCGCGGGTGGCGATGGGCATTCTTCTTCTGGGGATGATGCCGGCTAGCGTGTGGCTGTGGTTGAAGGCGCTGGGGTGGTACGTGCGCTGGCCATGGATGCTGGTCATCGTTGTGCTGAGCGTGTGCAGCTATCCGGCGCTGGAAGGCTTGTATTCGGAGCAGTTGGGCCTGGCGGTCGCCTTTCTGCTGGCGGGGGCGATCGCGGCTGTGAGGCGTGGACGGATGCTGCTGGCGGGAGTTCTCATCGCGCTGACCATGATCAAGCCGCAGATGACATTGCTGGTAACGGCTTACGTTCTGCTTTGGAGCTTTTTTGAAATACGGATGCGGGTGCGGTTTGTGGTGGGACTTTTCACGACCTTGCTTTCGCTGGTGGTGATGGCCCTGATGGTCTGGCCGCGTTGGATTCAAGAGTGGGTGGGGGTGGTTGGGCAGTATCACGGGTATGCGGAGCCTTCCCTGCTGGGCGGGCTGGTCACTTTCCTTCCCGGAGCGCGGTTGGCTGGCTTGGTGACGGCTTTGCTGACTGCCAGTGCAATCATTGTCGGGATGGGAATAGCGTGGAGAAATCGTGACGTGGGGGCAGAGTCGTTGCGTTTTGTGCTCACAATCAGTGTGCTGCTGGCGATCACCACGATCGCCACTCTCCCGGGACAGGCGGTGTACGATCATGTGATCCTGCTGCCCGGAATTTTGATAATGGTGCGTTACTGGCGCGAACTGCGGCGCATGGGGAGAGTTGCGCCAATCTTGCTGGCGCTGGGCGGGGCGGTTCTGTTTTGGCCATGGGCAGCCGCGGCCGCCCTGGTGCTGGCGCACGCGCTGGGGGCCGGGTTCGTTTCCGGGACAGTTCTAGCGCTGCCGATTCGGACGGCTGCTTCCCTGCCCTTTGCGGTGATTGCGTTGCTTGGGTACGCGGTCAGAGCGGACGCCAGAGATCGTTCGGTCCGCGCGTGAGAGTCAGGTCGCCGCATTCGAAGAGATTTCACGTCTCAGGTTTATGATTTTCGGTTCTGGCGTTCTCAAGTTTTACGTAGCACTCCACGTGAACCTGATCGCCATTCGCCAACTGAATAGACGGCCGCTGCCATTTTTCGATAGGCAGCTTGCAGTGCACGCAGATCGTCGGTGGGGGAGTCTTTTTCCGCACAAAAGACCTCCATCCCTTTTTTAAGGTGCGTATTTATATCATTAACGCTGTATAAAGTATGTGACAAAAATCACACAGGTTGGGTTCGCGCTAACCGGCCAGCAGGGCTACGCCGGCCGCCACCAGGGTCGCGGCAATCCAGCGGCGGCGGTCGACTTTTTCGTGCAGAAAAATCTTGGCGGCAAAGGCATTGGCGATGAACGTCAGTGAGGCCGCGGCCGGGGCAACCAGGCTTACGTCACCCCACGACAGCGAGAACAGAAGGCTGAAGAAGCCCGCCGCCATGGCGGTCACGGCCAGAAAAAAATTTGGGTTCGAAAGGATGCGGCAGATCACGCTCCACGGCCCCGAGCGCCGCCATAACGCATGCACATCTCCGACTTGCTTCATGGCGTGGGACATAAGAATATCTCCCACCACCGAGAAGAACACGACCACCAGAATCCCGCTCCAGGTGTAAAGGTGCTTCATCGTTCCACCGCAGTAGAGGCCGCGTGTGCACTCGCCGTGGGTGCCCCGCTTCTCTCTTGTTTCTCGAGAAGTGCCGATTTTGAATCTTCGTCATGACCACGGGTCAACGCCGGCCCTCCCGCTACGAATCCTACTCCGCCTGAGATCAGCGCAATTCCGATCCAGCGCATGGGGCTGACTTGTTCGTGCAAGCCAAACTTCGCCACCAGGGCGAGTAACACATATCCGGCCGAGGTCGCGGGCAACACATAGGTGAGATCGGCCCACGACAGCGCGTTCATGTAAGAAGCGAAAAAAGCCAGCAGAAGCAGAATCCCCAACGCGACCCAGGGGTTGGTGATCGCCAGAATCAGACTTTGCAGATGATGCAACGAAACATGGCCGGTTTGTTTCATGCCGTGCGAAAGCATGGAGTCCCCGGCCGCTGCGAAGACGGTCACTCCAGCCAGCACAAGGTACTTGCGAAAGGTCAAAAGCAGTTCTCAGTTCTCAGATGTCGTTTTAGTCGAAACCGGCAACGTCATCCCGAAGCGCGGTGCTTCCACCAACCGCACGAGGGATCTCGCGTGTGCCCACCCCGGATGCGCTGAACCATCACCGACGGCAGTCCCACAACGCCGCGGAAAAAAGCTCGCGCCGGCAATCCAAGTGCGATTCCTAGTCCGTCATACCCACGGCGCGTGCGTGCGGGGCTTCTGTCGGGGCAGCGTTCTCCGCGGCATGCTTCTTCACTAACTTATTGCGAGCCGCGCGGAGCTTCAGGAACGTTCGCGCCTCTTTATAGAGGCGTTTGCGCTCGTGGTTGTCAAAAACGGCTTTTCTTAGGATGCGGAAGACCGCTTTCGGGCGGAAATAATATTCGTCGTAGAAGCGGTGCACGGCCGAGAGGATGTCATCGGCGGGAAGGCCGGGATACTGGATGTGCGCCAGTTGGTGCCCGTCTTCATCCACCATCTTGTTGTCACCCACCATGAAGCCGTTCTTCACCGCGAAATCATAGAGTTCGGTGCCCGGGTAGGCGTGCGCGACCGAAACCTGAATCGTCTCCACATCCAGCTCTTTAGCAAACGCGATCGTATTGTTGATCGTTTCGTGCGTTTCTCCCGGCAGCCCCAAGATGAAGTCGCCATGAATCACCAGGCCCAACTTGTGGCAGTCTTTGGTGAATTGGCGGGCGCGCTCAACCGTGGCGCCCTTCTTGATGTTCTTGAGAATCTGCTGGTCGCCGGATTCATAGCCAACGATCAGAAGCCGGCAACCTGCTTCCTTCATGGCTTTCAGAGTTTCGAAATCGGTAGTCACGCGCGACGTGCACGACCACGTCAACCCGATCGGCTTCAACTTGGCGCACAGTTCGATGGTGCGCGCCTTCTGAATATTGAAGGTGTCGTCGTCGAAGAAAAATTCTTTCACTTCCGGCCACATCTCTTTCGCCTTGGCCATTTCGCGCGCCACATCGTCGGTCGAGCGCTTGCGCCAAGGATGTCCGCTCAGCGTTTGCGGCCACAGGCAAAAGGTGCATTGCGCCGGGCAGCCCCGCGTCGTGTAGAGGGAGACAAACGGATGCAGCAGGAACGGCACGTTGTATTTGGTGACGTCAAGATCGCGCTTGTAGACCTCGGTCACATGCGGCAGAGCGTCCAGATCCTGAAGCTGCGGCGAGTCGGGATTGTGCACGAGCTTGCCGTCCTTAAGGAACGACACCCCGGGAATTTCGGCCAGGGGCGTGCCCTTGGAGTAGCCGGTAACCGCATAATCGAATTCCTTGCGGCAAACAAAATCAATTTCAGGGCAATCGCGCAACGATTTTTCCGGCAGCACGCTCACGTGCGGCCCCACGAAAGCGATCTTGATCTTCGGATTCGCGCCCTTGATGGCGCGCGCCAGGCGGATGTCGCCGGGAAATCCCGGAGTCGAGGTAAACAGCACAAGGAATTCGTAATCCTTGGCGATCTGAATGGTTTCCTCGCCCGAGATGTGGTGTGGCGGGGCATCAAGCAGGCGGGCGCCCTCGAGCATACCCGCAGGATAAGCCAGCCATACCGGATACCAATAACTTTCAATTTCGCGCGTGGCAGGCCAGCGCGACCCGGCACCCCCGTCGAAGTTTTCAAACGAAGGCGGATTGAGAAACAATGTCTTTAAAGGCATAGTTTGAGTGTTGTTTCTATTCTAGCATTCAGACGAGCGTGTTCCGGGGCGCGGCCCCGTGCTACTGCAGGTTCCCCACCTGCTTTAGATGTGGCCTAAACGCTTGATTTCAATGTACTAGGTCCCCAACGAAATGGGAAGACCGAAGGCGCCAATGCACATTGGACGCAGCGAATGGGGAAAGGAAGGAGCGGATTGGGGATTTCGTGTCGATCTCAGGTTACGGATTTTCGTCGGAGATTGGCGGGTTGACCAGTTACTGTCCCTCCCCGCTGGAAGGCACGCGGAACGTGATCCCGCGGTCGTCGTTCGCTTTTTCTGTGGCCGCCAAGTCGAGCTCAGAGAGCGGAACCTTTTGCGTACGGCCCGGAGCGAAGTTCCACAGAGTCTGGCCAACGATGGCGTAGTTGTGGATCTCCTCCTGATGCTGATCGCGGAATACCAGAACTGTGGCAGGAAAGATCGGAGTCCCTGCAGATGCGCTGGAAGTAGATGAATCAGGTTCAGGCGCCCTGTGGGGTGGCCGGGCATAGATATCCTGATCGCCGTCAGCCTCTTCCTGGCGCATCATCTGCTGCTCCTGCAGGCTCTGCTCATTCATCTGGTTGGCGATGGCGAGGTTGTCGTTATAGTCGTTATCGTAAGAAGAGTCGTCGTCCCACCAATCCCAAAGCCACGGATCGTAGCCATAGCCCCACCACGGATAACCCCAGCCTCCGTATCCGTATCCAGATCCATACGGTGAGGTGCGGAGGAAGAACCGGTCATGATCGCGGAATCGGTTATTCCGGAATCCATCATTACGAAATCCGTTGTGCAGGTAAGGATTGCGCGAAAAAGCGGTGCGCCCGCCGCGATTGAAGCCGCCGCGCATGCCGCCGGAGAAGTGACCTCCGCCGAAACCACCATGACCAGAGAAGCCGGCGTGACCGCCGCTGAAGCCGGAGTGACCGGAAAAACCCCCGCCGTGGCCACCACCGAATCCACCATGACCACCACCACCGCCGTGACCGCCTCCACGCTGCGCCCACAGGGGCACTGCGAGAAAAAGGGCGAACGCCATGATGGACATCAGGCGGCGCATACAGCGCTATTATAGGCCTGTTTCCCCCGATCGGCTGAATTTTTACATTCCGATGAGACTGCGGTACGCCGCAGTACTCTGGGCAGGTTTCCCCGCGTTCTGTGCGATTAGCTCTTCCGGCGATGACGCCAAAGCTCCGCAACGAGGAAATCTACTTCTTTTTCTTTGCCTTGCCCTTAACAGCAACTTTGTGCTGCGCTTTGTGGGCGGGCTTGGCGGCCGGCTTGGTTGGCTTCGGAGTGGGCTTGGCGGCGGCCTTTGCCTTTTCCGGCTTCCCTTTAGATTCCGCTTTCGGAGTAGCGGCTACAGGCGCCGGCGCCGCCGGCGAGCCCTTGCCCGGCTTCCCTTTGGGGCCTTTCGGCCCGGGCTTGGCGGCTTGGGCTGCGGCGGCGGAGGCAGCTTCGGCCGCGGCTTTCGCCGCGCGCCCACGGCGAGGAGCCGGCGGGGGCGGAGGCGGAGGCGGCGCAAACGGTTTCAAATATTTCAGCGTCTCGGTGCGCGAGCGCAGCTTGCCGTCCAGCAGCAGCATGAATACATCGTGCGCCAGCTTGGGATATATCGGCAGCTGCGGCGTAATCAGCAACTCGGTCATTTCGGGTAACGGAATCTTCTGCTGCACCTGCCGCCACTTGGTCAGATAGTTCTTGATCTTCTGTTCCACCGACTGCTGCTTCGCCATGACGGCGAGGAACAAGACCATCTCCGGCCGCGCCGAACTCAGCAACTGCCACGTCCGCGATGGTGTGGCCGCTTCCTTCCCCATCAGGCGCTTGGCCAGTTCCTTGGCGTGATCTTCGATGTCGCGCCAGGCTTCCACCAGATCTTTGCGCGGGATCAACTTTTGAATGTCGGTAATGTCTTTTTCGGAGAAGTTCGCCGTTAAGAAATACATCACAGCAGGACCGGCGTCGGGAGTGTAGCCGAGATCCACCATCTGCTGCCGCGTTTTCATCAGCGCGCTCAGTCCGTTGGCGTCGACCTTGGCCACGGTCCAGCGATCGTGCAGGACTTGCAGCCAGCCTTCTTTCTCGAGCATCTTGACCACGTTGAGGGGATCGTCTTCGTGGGCGAGCGCGGCAATCTCGTGGCCGATCGAGAAGCGCAAGATGTGATCGATGTACTTGCCTTCCTTGGCCGCGTCGTAACGCGCCTGGGTGCGCTCTTCGAGTGGCCAGTGGAAGCGGGCAGCGAAACGCGTGGCGCGGATCAGGCGCGAAGGATCTTCCAGGAACGAATAATTGTGCAGGATGCGGATCACTTTGGCTTCAAGGTCCGCCACTCCGTTGAAGGGATCGAGTAGCAGGCCGCGCGATCCTTCATTCAGCGAGAGCGCCATCGCATTCACGGTGAAGTCGCGGCGGCGGAGATCCTCGTGAATGGTGGCCGGCATGACGATGGGAGGCTTGCCGGTTTTCTCGAAACGTTCGGTGCGCGCCATGCTGACCTCAGCGCGCGCGTTGCCTGGCAGCGACAGAAAAATCGTGCGGATGTCTTCTTCGACAGCGGTTATTTTCGCGCCGGCTCGCTCGAAATCTTTTTGCAGCTTGAGGGGATTGCCCTGCACCGTGAAATCGAGGTCGCGGATGCTGAAGCCGCTGATGATGTCGCGAATGGCGCCTCCGGTCAGGTAAAGATTCATCCCTGCCGCGCGCGCCACGTCCTGCACCAGGCCGACGCCTTTCAGTTGATCCGGCGTCAGACGGATTTCCATCGTGTAAATGTAATCAGCCATTCGCTTTCAAGCTGCAGTGGGGCTGGGATGCAGGAGGCCAGCTTTCCGGCTTTTCCACATGATCTCCACAGGCCCGAACCGCCCTACCGCCGAATCCTGCGCCACGGGAATGCAAGTGGCTAGATACAAAGACCTTACGTGAGGTGGAATGCGCTCGTAAGTTCAAGAAAATAACACAACGTTTACATTTTGGCTACTGCCAAGGCGGATTCCGCAAGAATAGCCGCAAAAAGTGCGAGAATCGGAAAGCAGGGACTAGGGATAAGGGGCTAGGGATCAGGAACCACGATCTAGTCCCTAATCCCTGATCCCTGGCCCCTACTTTTCCATGCCTTCGACGCACAAAAAAGTCATCGTCCGCAAGATGGATCGCGATTCCGTCTCCGGCTACGTGTCTCCGGCGAACTTTGTGAACGAGGGCAAGATCGAGGTCCTGAATACTTCCGGCACCGTGATCGCCATCGACTTGCGCGAGATCAAGGGTGTGTATTTCGTGCGCGAGTTTGGAGAAGCCGAGTCGCTGACCCGCAAAACCTTTACCTCGCGCCCCCGCTCCGAAGGCCTGTGGGTGCGGCTGCGCTTCAAAGATAACGAAGTCCTCGAAGGACTCATGCCGGCTGACTTAACGCAGAACATGCCCGAGGGATTTCTGGTGAACCCTCCCGACCAGCGCTCCAACACGCAGCGCATCTTCGTGCCGCGCACCGCGCTGGAGTCGCTCACGGTGCTGGCCGTTATCGGAGCCAGCCGCCGTCAGCGCCGCGCCGCCCAAGATCAGCGCCAGGTCCCGATGTTCGAGGAGTAGAAACAGGCGGGTTCTCCACCGCAGCACCGTGGTGCCCAAAAAACCACGAAAAACGCGAAGGAACAGCCAGCCACGTCATGCGCGCAACAATAAATTGGGCTTTATCCCCGCGGGAATGCGCTAGTGGGGTTTGTGCCCCCTCCCCTTGGGCCCCTCGGCGGCCTTCTCCACCCATGACTCCGGAATCAACGCTAAGATAAAACACAAGATCCCTGCCGCGACGAATCCCCATGAGAAAAGAGGCTGACCCGTCCAGTGTCTGACCACCTGAATTCCTCTCACCAGCAGAGCGACGCCCACACCTGCGAGAACCAAACCACTGCCTGCAAGCTTGAGTCGGCCAAGCAGAGTTTTCTTGGACTGTTGACGAGGGCTTTGCATCGGGAAGCCACCGGGAGCTCTATTTGTAAATCAAATACTTGCCCCGCACTGCCTCGAACTTCTCCAGAGCATCCTGCCAATCCTGCGCGATCCGCCGCGGGTCTTCTCCCGCCAGCAGCGCGTCATACACGCCCTGATTCTCCAGCAAGTGCTGCATCCTCTCGATCTTAAAGTCATTCGGATAGAGCTTGTGCAGCGCCGCTGCCAGCTCCATTCCCAACTCCGGCGCATCGAAGCTGTTGCGATCCGTCACAAAAATGTTTACCCCGGGACATGCCATTCCGGTGTAAGCGATCATGGACACGTGCGTCGGAAACGTGTAGGCCATGGGTGTCGGAGTGAACGTCACCGGCACGAAGCGCACGCCGGCAATCCCGCGCTGGTTCAGGTAAGCCGCGAATTCCCTGCTCTTGATCCACGGCGCGCCCACCAACTCAAACGGAGAATCCGTCCCGCGCCCCACCGAAACATTCGTGCCTTCAATCAGCGCCACGCCGGGATACAGCGCCTCCTCGGTCACGCTGCGCAGATTCGGCGACGGATTCACCCACTCGAGCCCCGTCGAATCGAACCAATCCCCACGCTGCCATCCTTCCATCGAAACCACTGTTAACTTGGCGTTGATGCCGCGCTCGGTGTTAAACATACGCGCCAACTCGCCCACCGTCATCCCGTGCCGCACCGGGATCGTCCAGTAATTGGTGAAGCTGTCGTGCCCTTCATCCGTCCCCGGACCTTGCACAAACGATCCCGTAATCGGATCCGGCCGGTCCAGCACGATCATCTCGATGCCGGCTTTGGCCGCGGCCTCCAAAAAATATCCCAGCGTCGATTCGTAGGTATAAAAGCGCACACCCGCATCCTGGATGTCGTAAACAATCGCGTCCAGATTTTTCAGCACATCGAGCGAAGGCCGCCGCGCCGCATCGGTGGCGCCGTACACGCTGTAAATCGGCACGCCCGTGGCCTCATCTTTCGAGTTGTTGATATCGGTCGTATCCAGAATCCCGGCCACGCCATGCTCGGGACTGAAGATCGCGTCTAAGTCAACTCCCGGAGCCTTCGCCAGCACGTCAATCGTGCGCTGGCCGGAAGCATCGATCCCGGTCTGATTCGTCACCAGCCCGATACGCTTCTTGGTTGCCGGAACCTGCGTTTGCGCGGTTTGCGCTGCCGTAGCGTCGCTGCCCGCAGCCGGACTAGCCGATCCCGGAGCCGCTGACGTTGCAGTCGACGACACCGGGTTTTCCCCGCGCGGAACCGTGGCCGCCGCTGCCGACGGCGCAGACTGCAGCACATCGAACCCGTGCTCCTCCAGCACGTCAATTCCAGTCTTCACCGTTCCGTTCCGCGCACTCATGCGCCGGCCCGCCGTGTAAGCCTCGTTGTATCCGGTCAGATTTTTCAGGAGCACGGCTTCTTTTTCGTCCGGCGTGAGCGACAACGCCGCTGCGACTTCGGTCGCCACTTTCACGCGCAATCCAATCGCATTTCCCTTTCCCCGCGGATGTACCGAGTTGGTCAGCAGGATGATGTACGTTTTCGTCGTAGGATCGATCCAGATCGAAGTTCCGGTCCACCCGGTGTGGCCGTAGGAGCCGACCGGCAGCAGGTCTCCGCGGTTGGTCGAAAACGGAGAATCAATGTCCCATCCAAATCCCCGCAGAATCGGCGCGTTAGGAGGCGTCTGGGGCGAGGTCATCTTGGCTACCGTCAAGGGCGACAAAATTCCATCGCCGCCATTGAGCAGCGTCTGCGCGAATTTCGCCAGATCGTCCGCCGTGGAAAACAGCCCCGCATGTCCCGCCACGCCGCCCATCCGCCGCGCCGTGGGATCGTGCACCACTCCCCACAGCATGTGATTATTCTCGTCATACTGCGTGGGTGCGATCTTCGCCCGCCACGACGCCGGAGGCACAAAGCGCGTGTGCGTCATCTTCAGCGGCGCAAAGATGTGCTTCTCGGCGTAGACATCGAGCGGCTCTCCGGAAACCTTCTCGACCAGCGCGCCCAGCATGATGAAGTTGATATCGCTGTAGACGAATCCCGAGCCCGGTGTCGTCTCCGGCGGCTCGACAAAGGCGAGTTGGTATGCCGTGTTCTTCCCTTCCCACGGCGTGCTCAAATCCAGGTCGGGCGCCAGCCCCGAATAGTGCGTCAGCAGCTGCCGGATCGTGATGTCTTCTTTCCCATTTTGCCCAAACTCCGGCAAATACTTCGCCAGGGGATCGTTCAGCCGCACCTTGCCCTGCTCCACTAACTGCATAACCGACGTGGTGGTCGCAATCACCTTCGTCAGCGATGCCAGGTCGAAGATCGTGTCCACCGTCATCGGCACGCGCTTCGGCTCGAGTTCGCGAAAGCCATAGGCCTTGCGGTAGATGACCTTGCCGTTGTGACCCACCACCAACACGGCCCCGGGAATGTTTCCATCGGCAACCGCCTGATTAATGATGGAGTCGACTTGAGCCAGGCGAACGTCGCTCTTTGGAGCCGCGCCAGATTTCGCGCCTGCTGATTCTGCGCCCGCGTCAACGCACCATGACCCGATCGCAAACAACACGACCATCAACGCGACGAGAGGCCCTCGAATACGCGAGCGAGGAGCGGCAAGGAGCTGCGGCTTGGAAAAAGAAAAGTGGATATATCGACTGTACACAAACCCGCCCCCAACACTCAACAAACCAAAGTAGAATTCACCTTCAGCGAAGCGCCTGAGCCACTCCCGAGGGTCTCGATCGACGAATCTTTAGGCGAGACTCTGGGCAGGTCGCCGTGTCGTTTCCGTGCGGCCCGTCTCCGTGGGAGAGCGGCCCTTTAGGGCCGCGTTCGGTCCCTCACCGATACGGATGCTTTAGCCCCAGGGGCTCAGCCTCGGATAGCTGGTCCGTTGCCGCCGCGAAACCTTGGCAGCCCTGGACACACTCTGCTATAACCCGCTCAGACCAACTCCAGGAAACGACCCTGAAAGCAACCGACTATTCGCCGCTGCTCGCGTCTTTCGCAGAGCAAGACCAGATTTTTTCTTCTGCCTTGGGCATCCTCCGCGAAGCCATTGCCCAGCGCGCCTTCCCCGCTGCGTCCATCGCGGTCACACATAAGGGAAACCTGGTAGCCCTGAAGTCTCTTGGCAATTTCACCTATTCACAAAAACTAGGGAGTGCTACACGCTCTGCCCGACAGGGTGGGGATTTTGAATTCCCCGATCTCACCACCGCAACTCTCTTCGACCTCGCCTCGCTCACCAAGCCCGTCGCGACCACCACCATGGCCCTGCTGCTCCACCAGGTCGGACTGCTCGAACTCGACGCTCCCATTCACGGCACGGTCCCGGAATTCGTGCGGCACAGCGATCCCCGCCGCCGCGACGTCACCTTCCGCATGTTGCTGGCCCACTCATCGGGCCTGCCCGCCTACGAAAAACTATTTCTGAAAGCGCGCACGCGGGAAGACCTGCTTCACGCCGCCTTCTCCACCCCACTCACCGCCGATCCCGGCGCCCGCGCCGAATACAGCGATATCGGATTCATCATTCTCGGTGTCGCGCTCGAACACATCGCCCAGGAATCGCTCGACGCCTTCTGCCAGCGCGAAATCTTCGACCCGCTGGCCATGACCCACACCACCTTCAATCCTCCCACCAGCCAACGCTCGCAGATTCCACCCACCGCCGACGAACGCGTCGCCGCCGTCGCCGCGGCCCCGCCCGACAAATCCCGCAGCACTTTCCGCAACCGCATCATTCAGGGCGAAGTCCAGGACGAAAACGCCTCGGTCATGGGCGGCGTCGCCGGACACGCTGGCCTTTTTTCCACGCCTGAAGATCTCGCCCGCCTCGCGCACGCCATCCTGCAAGGCGGAAATCCCATCCTCCGCCCGGAAACTATCGCACTCTTCACGCAGCGCCAATCCACACCCGCCGGCACAACCCGCACTCTCGGCTGGGACACGCCATCCCCTCCATCGCAATCCGGAAAATATTTCGGTCCGCGATCCTTCGGCCATCTGGGCTATACCGGCACGTCCCTGTGGATTGATCCCGACCGCCAGCTTTCTATCACTCTGCTCACCAACCGAACCTGGCCCGACTGCTCTGAGCAAGTCATCAAGCAAGTGCGGCCGAGATTCCACGATGCTGTGATTGCAGCCCTCGAATAAGCCCATTACATTCTGTGTGCGAGATCACTTCCCGATCGCTCCCGAACAGTTACAATGAAACGTTTTAATAAGCGGCCGGCTGGGCGCGTGCCACGCGACTCACCGGGTTTCGCCGAACCCGCAACCGAAAGGCGCACGCTTGAACCGGACCCTGACGTTGAACACCGATCTTCGCCAGCTTCCCACCGAACAGATTCTCCCCGCCGCTCAGGATCTCGACCGCCTTTCGTCGCTGGAGATCGCGCGCCTGATCAATGAGCAAGACGCGACCATCGCCGGCGCGGTGCGCCAAGCGCTGCCCCAGATCGCCCGTGCCATTGACGTCGTCGCCGCCGGCTTGCGCGAAGGTGGACGCCTCATCTACGTTGGCGCCGGAACCAGCGGCCGTCTGGGCGCGCTCGACGCCTCGGAGATCCCGCCGACCTTTAACACCGATCCGCGCACGGTGCAGTTCATCATGGCAGGTGGCCCCAAAGCTCTCGGCGCCTCTACCGAGGCCAGCGAAGATGACACGCACCTTGCCCTGGCCGAAATCAAGAAGCGCAAGCCGCGCCGCCATGACATCGTGCTAGGCATTGCCAGCAGCGGACGCACTCCCTTCACCATCACCGCCGTCGAATACGCGCGCAGCCGCGGGGCTCACGCCATCGCGCTGACCTGCAACCGCGATTCCCCGCTGGAGCGCGCCGCCGACTTCGCCATCGTCACCGAAGTGGGCGCCGAAGTTCTCGCCGGCTCTTCGCGCATGAAGGCGGGAACCGCCCACAAGATGGTCCTAAATATGATTTCCACCGGCGCCATGACGCGGCTGGGCTACATCTACGGAAATCTCATGGTCAGCGTCTGGACCAAGAACGAAAAACTGATCCAGCGGGCGATCCGTATTGTCGAACAAGCGACGGGCGCCGATCACGAAACCGCGGCGCGGGCGCTGAAAGCCAGCGGCAACCGCACTCCGGTCGCAGTCGTGATGCTCGCGGCCGGAGTGACCAAATCGCAAGCCTCCGCCGCGCTGAGAAAAACCCACGGCCACGTCCGCCAGGCGATCGACCAGGCCAGAATCAAATAAAATCAGCGCGCGGGAATTCGCAAACCACAACCTTTGTCGAATTTCCTATGCGGCCACGCGGGGCGTCATCTGCGGTTCCGTGCTCCGGCCTTTCCGCGCGAAGTTGATCGCAAGAGGAATCGTGGTGATTCCCCCTAAGACCGTCAGTGCGATTCCGGCGGCTTTGCGCTCATCGTTATTCAGCGCTCTAGATACCAGAAGTCCGATGCCGAATCCAAGCGCCACTGGGGTGGTTACAAGCAGGATAAGTTCGGGGGTCGAGATTTTCCGCTCCGTCATAATTCGTACTCCTTCATTTCTCCTCCACGAATCACCGCCAGGAGTCGACTTTGTGATGCCTTAAACGGAACCGCGGTAGCCTGCCGTTTCCACAAGGAAATGCACCTTGCGGGCGGGAGCATCTTGGGGTTCGAGGCTCCCAATCCTTCAAGAACGCTCGATCCTAGATAGTGCTTAGCGTGCGCACTGCTTTACGCTCCTCAACCCCGCGTGATATTCTCTAAACGTCACAAAGACAATCGATTAAGAACAGGAGTGCACCAGTTTAGTGTTAGCCAGAGAGCAAAAGAAATCCCTCATTGACCAGTACGGCACGCACGCCAGCGACACCGGAAGTCCGGAAGTGCAGATCGCGCTGCTGAGCGAACGGATTGGGCAATTGACGGAGCACTTCAAGACGCACCAGAAAGACCACGGCTCGCGCCGCGGGCTTCTCATGCTGGTCAGCAAGCGGCGTAGTTTGCTGGACTACCTCAAGAAATACGATTCCGAGCGCTATAAGACGGTCATTGGGAAACTCGGCATCCGCAAGTAGTGTCGGAGGGCAAGGTTTCAAAGTGAAAAGTTTCAAGGTTTCAGGGTTCTTGGAAACTTTGAAAGCTGCGAAACTTTGAAAGTTTGATCTTCCGCTATTTCTGAATTCCGTCTCCGGCGAGACGGACAGCATCGAGGAATTCTCCACAAGTGCGTCTTACTAGCGCAGGCAATCTAATCACAAGAGGGATCGCGGGTGAGGTGTCGCTATTTGGGGCACGGAATTCGCGGAATCCCCACCCTTCGAAAACCGCGAAGGGTGGGCCAGCCTCAGAGCTTAGGAAGAGTGGGGCAGCCTCAGATTTCGCGAAGAATGGGCTGGCCTCTTTCCCTGAGATCAAAATCCCCATCCTGCCGCACCAAACGCGACAAGGCTGGGGTAGCCTGCTCGTCGCGCATCGCTCAAAGCTCACTGCTCATGCCACTCCGAAGGAAGAATCATGAAACCAGAACCGACAGTCGTTACAGTTAATCTCTCCGGCGGCAAAACCATCTCATTTGAAACCGGAAAACTGGCCAAGCAGGCGCATGGATCCGCCGTCGTGCGCATGGGCGAAAATGTTGTGCTCGCCACCGCCACGGCCAATGCCGACCCGCGTGAGGGCATCGACTTTTTCCCGCTCACCGTGGACTACCGCGAATACACCTATGCCGGCGGACGCTTCCCCGGCGGCTTTATCAAGCGCGAAGGGCGCATGAGCGAGCGCGAAGTGCTCACCAGCCGGCAAATCGACCGCCCGATCCGGCCCATGTTTGCCGAAGGCTTCAAGTGCGAGACCCAGGTCATCGCGTTCGTGCTCTCCGCCGACACGGATAATGATCCCGACGTGGCCGGCATCAACGGCGCGTCGGCGGCCCTTACCGTTTCGGATATTCCGTTTCTTGGGCCTATCGGCGCGGTGCGCGTCGGCTTGGTCAACGGCCAGTTTGTGGTGAATCCCACCTACAACGAGATGCGCGAGAGCCTCCTCAACATCATGGTCGTCGGCACCTCCGAAGCCATCCTGATGATCGAGTCGGGCGCCAAAGAAGTGAAGGAAGAAACCGTCGTCGATGCGATCGAGTTCGGGCACACTGAGATCAAGAAGATCTGCGCGGCGATCAACGAACTGCGCGAAAAGGCCGGCAAGCCCAAGCGCAAGGTCGAGCCTCCGCCGTTCGATGAGGCGTATTACAACGACCTGCAAAAACGCGTCGGCGCTGAGTTGGCGGATGCGCTCGATACCAAGAAGCATCCCAAGGCCGAAAGCTACACCCAGGTCAAAGAACTGAAGAAGAAGCTGGAAGCGGGATTGCCCGAGGACGACGAAGAGGCGAAGCGCAAGCTCGATCATTATTACGAGATGCTGCGCGAGCGCATCTTCCGCGACGCAGTGATCAAGCAGAAGCGGCGTCCCGATGGGCGGGCCTTCGACGAGATCCGCGAAATCTGGATCGAAGCCGGAGTTCTGCCGCGCACCCACGGCAGCGCGATCTTCACGCGCGGCGAAACGCAAGCGCTGGTCACCACCACGCTCGGCACCAGCGACGACATGCAGCGCCTGGAAGGCTTCGAAGGCGAAGCCAAAAAGCGCTTCATGCTGCACTACAATTTTCCGCCGTTTTCGGTGGGAGAAGTGGCCTTCCTGCGCGGCGCAGGGCGGCGCGAGATTGGGCACGGGGCTTTGGCGGAGCGCGCGGTGTCGGCTGTGCTGCCAACCGAAGAGTCGTGGCCTTATGCCATGCGCGTGGTCTCCGACATTTTGGAGTCCAATGGATCGTCGTCGATGGCGACGGTCTGCGGGGCTTCGCTTTCACTGATGGATGCGGGCGTGCCACTGAAAGCTCCGGTGGCGGGCGTGGCCATGGGATTGGTAAAGGAAGGCGAGGAGTATGCGATCCTCACCGACATCGCGGGCGCGGAAGATCACTACGGCGACATGGACTTTAAAGTTGCCGGAACGCGCGACGGCATCACCGCGCTGCAAATGGATATCAAAGTCGGCGGCATCACGGCCCAAATCATGCGCGAGGCGCTGTCGCAGGCGCAACGCGGAAGGATGTTTATCCTCGAGAAGATGGAGGCAGTGATCTCCACGGGGCGCGCCAAGATTTCCGATTACGCGCCGCGCTTCTACACCGTGCAGATTCCGGTCGACAAGATTCGCGACCTGATTGGGCCCGGCGGAAAGATGATCCGCTCCATCGTGGAGCAAACCGGGGTGAAGATCGATGTGGAAGATTCCGGGCTGGTGAAAGTCGCGTCGAGCGACCAGGCATCGGCGCAGAAGGCGCTGCAGATCATCGGCGACATCACCGCGACGGCAGAGGTCGGCAAGACCTATCTCGGTAAAGTCACGCGGCTGGCGGATTTCGGCGCGTTTGTCGAAATCATTCCGGGCACCGAAGGATTGCTGCACATCAGCGAAGTGGCCGAGCATCGCATTGCCGATGTGCGCGACGAATTGAAAGAAGGCGACCAGGTGCTGGTGAAGGTGCTGGCGGTGGAAGGCAACCGCATCCGGTTGTCGCGCAAGGCGATTCTGAAAGAGCAGCGCGCCAAGATGGGCGGAGGCGGCGAAGCTCCGGCAACCGGGGCTGCGCCGGCCAGCCAGCCTGCTCCGACCGGCACGCTGGTGATTGAAGGCGGCGGCGATTTTCCGGATGAGGCGGATGAGCCCAACTTCAATCGCGAAGGCGCGCCGCACGCGAGCGGCGATCGGCCGCATGGGGGAGATCGCGGCGGAGATCGTGGCGGACGCGGAGGTCGTCCTGGTGGCGGCGGAAGACGCGGCCGCGGTGGACGTCACGGTGGCGGCGGTGGTGGCGGACGCCACGGCGGCGGGCACGGGGGCGGGGGAAGACACTAACTGCTTTTCCGCGGATGCACGCTGATTTCGCGGATTTTGGGAATGGAGAGCTGCGGCTTGGGTCGCGGCTCTTTTTTTTCAGGTTTCAGAGTTCCAAGACCGCGACGGCGAGTAGCCCACTCAAGCCGGTTGCGCGGGAAGAGTTTTCTTTTAGGTGAGCAAGAAATTCTCGGGAGCCCGGAGCCGCCGAGCATGCGCACGCTCGACGCGCTACAGGGTTTGGTGTAGCAGAGTGAGAAACACTCCCGACAAGCGTCCCAATGATTGCGGAGCGGGGCGGCTAACTCTTGCGGATGCAACGACGACATCTGGCTGGACAGGGGCGGCGCGGCTTATGGCAGAGCGTTTGCAATGATCTGCCTAACGAGCCCTACGGCTCCTGGAGGATTCTTGTGAAAAAGATTCGGTCTCTCTCGTTTGTCGCCACCCTGGCGGTCGCTCTTGGAATGATCTCCTGGGGCAGCGCGCTCAACGCCCAGTCCACCCCGTCGACCGCTCCCGATCAACAGACGCCGCAGACGCAGCCCACTCCGTCGCCGGAGATGCCGCCCGCCTCGCAGCAAACCCCGGGTGCGCAGACGCCGTCGTCGAGCACGCCCGATCAGTCAACGCAGAGTCCGTCTTCGACCTCTCCGTCGTCGACTTCGCCCTCGTCGCAGAGCCAGTCGACTTCGCAGCCGCCCAGCAGCGCGCCAGACCAATCTTCGCAGAGCCCGTCTACTCCGCCGAGCAGCGCGCAGCCTCCGGCTTCTTCAACCCCGGGCGCGACCGCTCCTGACTCCGGCGCCCAGAGCGCGAGCCCTTCCGGCTCAGCTGCGGCTCCCACGTCCAATCCCGATGGCAGCCAGACCTTCACCGGAACGGTGGTCAAGCAGGGCGACAAGTACGTGCTGAAAGATGATGCCGGCAAGACCTATGACATCGATCATCAGACCGACGTCGCCAAGTTCGAAGGCAAGCGCGTGCGCGTGCAGGGCACGCTCGATCCCAGCGGCAAGATCATGGTTAAGTAGGTAAGCAAGAACGAGAAGTCAGAGCGAGTTCATCTCCAGTTTCGCTGGAGACGCGGCACCGAAGGCACGTAATCCGCTCCGTGCTTCGGTGCTATTTTTATCCAGTCGCGGAATTTTCACGCATCAAGTCGAAAGCAAAATTCTCACCCCTCGGCTTCGCTCAGGGCAGGCCTTAACGTCGCGGAGAGGAATTTTAGGATGGGGCTTTCAAAATCGATCTACCTTATGCCCTATGCGGCGCGGCGTCTGGATTCCACGGGATATCCAGCTTCCTGCCAGGCATGGAACCCGCCTTCTAGGGCCGCGGCATCATATCCGAGTTCTCTCAGTTTTTGCGCCAGACTGGCGCTGGACCCTTCGTTGGGTCAAGTGCAGTAGGTCACCACGGCGCGGCTTTTGGGGATCTGAGACAGGTGTTGCTCAAGCTCGTTCGCGGGCACCCGGATTGCCTCCGGCATCTGCGTGTCGGATTCGGCCCACGCCTGCGGATTGCGCGTATCGATAAGGGTGAAGTCTTCTCCTGCGTCCATTCTTTGCTTCAATTGCTGAACCGTAATTCGCGGGGTTTCGAACATAGGAGTGCCTCCTTAGGCTTGAATGGATTCGAACGGGGTGGAAGAGGTTGGTTTCGTTTTCCGGATGGAAATCTTCTCCCAAAGGGAGAATCCCCCCCTTTCCCAAAACCGAGGAGAAGTGGGGCACCCGGCGCGTTACATGGATTACTTTGGGGCGGCGGCTTTCTTGGGGAACATCTCTCCGATGCGCTTGATCTGCGCGCCGACGTCTTTCAGTTTTTCTTCAATCCGCTCGTAGCCGCGGTCGATGTGGTAGACGCGGTCGATGATGGTCTCGCCATCGGCGACCAGCGCGGCGAGAACGAGCGACGCCGAGGCGCGCAGATCACTGGCCAGAACCGCGGCGGCACTGAGCGCCGTTTTGCCGCGGACTACTGCGCGGCTCCCTTCAATCTTGATGTTGGCGCCCATGCGCACCAGTTCCAGCGCGTGCATAAAGCGGTTCTCGAAAATATTTTCGGTGATAATCGAAGTCCCCTCGGCTTGCGTGGCCAGCGCCATGTATTGCGCCTGGCAGTCGGTGGGAAAGCCAGGATGTTCCTCGGTGCTCATGTCGGCGGCGGCGAAAGGATTGTCGCCCATCACGCGGACCGAATCGGCCGATATCTTCGTCTTCACTCCCACTTCATGCAACTTGCTGAGCAGCGCGCCCAGATGGGAAGAATCGCAGGCGGCGATGTTGAGATCGCCTCCGGTCATCGCTCCGGCGATGATGAACGTGCCTGCCTCGATGCGGTCAGGAATGATACGGTGCTTGGCGCCTTTCAGTTTGCTCACGCCCTTCACCCGAATGGTGGGCGTACCGGCGCCTTCGATCTTCGCTCCCATTTTGTTGAGCAGGGCGGCCAGGTCGGCTACCTCGGGCTCGCGGGCGCAGTTCTGCAGAAGGGTCTCGCCCTCGGCCAGCGAGGCCGCCATAAGCAGGTCCTCGGTGCCGGTGACAGTAATTTTGTCGAAAACAATTTCCGTTCCACGGAGGCGATCCGTGCTGGCTTCGACATACCCGTGCTCCTGTTTGATCTTGGCCCCGAGCTGTTCCAGACCTTTGATATGAAGATCGATGGGTCGCGATCCGATGGCGCAGCCGCCCGGCAGCGAAACGCGAGCGCGTCCGCAGCGGGCCAGCAGCGGGCCCAGCACGAGCGTAGAGGCGCGCATGGTTTTGACTAATTCATAGGACGCTTCCGGGCTGGCGAGATTGGCGCAGTGAATGCTGGTGCGGTGTTGGGCGCGTCCGTAGCCGAGTTCGACCTCGGCGCCCATGGCGGTGAGCAGGTTGCGCGTGGTCTGAATGTCACGGACCTGCGGAACGTTTTCCAGAATGACCGGCTGATCAGTGAGCAGGGCGGCGGCCATGCAAGGCAGGGCGGCGTTCTTGGCGCCGCTGACCCGGACCGTGCCCAGCAGCGGCTCCCCGCCACGGATGACGAACTTGTCCATGAATGAGTCCTTCGCTTCATTGTAGCGGGGAAGCGGCGAGGCATTATTGTTACCGAGGGAACGTGTCGGGGATCGAGAAACCTTTCATCGCAGAGGGCGCGGAGAAAATTGACTCATCCAGCGATGAAGCCGCGTGCTTTCAAAACCGGAGTTAATCCGAGGTTGCCCGGGTGAATTCAGGCAATCCAAATTGCGACTAGTATCATCCAAGAAATCAGGGTCATCCAACAATAGCCTGGGGCAATACTGGCCAATTGGAAAGTGAGGTTGGCATGAAAGTCTTCCGAGAGACGTTGGCGATCGTTTTATCGTGGGCGCTGGTGCTGGCCACGGTTCCGATGAGCGTGGCGCAAGACCAGTCGCAGGATCAATCGCAAAACCCGGCGCAAGAGCCGCCGCCGGATCAGCAGAATGAGCAAGCGCCTCCCCTGGCTCCGCCGCCTCCGGCGCCGCGGTCCCCGGCCGAACTGGATCAGATGGTCGCGCCGATTGCCCTGTATCCCGACGAATTGGTGGCGCAGATTCTGGCCGCCTCAACCTATCCCGACCAGGTGGTCGAGGCCGACCGCTGGCTGAGCGATCATCCTGATCTGAAAGGAAAAGCCCTCGCGGATGCCGTCGACCAGCAGCCCTGGGATGAGAGCGTGAAGGCGCTGACGGCCTTTCCTTCCGTGCTCGCCAACATGGATAAGAATCTCTCGTGGACCTCTTCGCTGGGCGAGGCCTACGTCAATCAGCAGCAGGACGTGATGGATGCGGTCCAACGAATGCGGCAGCGCGCGAAAAATGCCGGTAATCTCAACAGCAACGACCAGGAAAGAGTCCAGGAGGACAATGGCGACATCGACATTCAGCCGGCAAATCCCGATGTGGTCTATGTGCCCGAGTACGATCCCTGGCTGGTGTACGGCCCGGGGCTCGCGCCTTGGCCGGGCTGGTATTGGTATCCGGGACTATATTTCGCGGGGCCGGGAATCGGCTTTGGCTTAGGCTTCGGAGTCGGATGGTTCGGTGGATTCGGGTGGGGATGGGGTCACTGGGGCTTTGACTGGCGGCACCATTACGTGCGCTTTGGCGGCCATCCCTATTACTCTCACAGTGCGGTGATTTTCAATCACAACAATTTCTATGGGCGAGGCGGATTCGCGGGACGTGGTCCGGCGGGACGCGGCTTCGAGGCACCGCGCGGCGGAGTGGAAGGCCGCGGCTTCGCCGGAGGACACGCCTTCACCGGCGGACACACCTATGCGCAGCCCCATAACTATGGCACCCGGTCGGGAGCCTTCAGCGGCTATGGCCGGAACGGATCGGCGCGGAGTTTCTCTTCCCGCGGCCGGGCTAGCTTCGGCGGCGGCCATGCTGGCGGCGGACACCCCGGCGGAGGACGCCGTTAAACCTTGATGGCACCGGGCCACAAAAAATTTTCAGAACGGAGAGATGGCAATGCGACACATGAATCGATGGCTGGAAGTGATAGTCATTGCTTGTGGGATTAGTTGGTTGGCGCCGGCCGGGTTGGCTCAGGCGGCGCACGAAAAGACGTTCTCTTCTCCGCAGCACGCGAGCAACGCGTTGTACGTCGCGGTCGAGAGCGGGGATCAGGCCCAAATCGTGGCCGTCCTCGGCGGTGACATGCAACTGGTTTCCACCGACAACAATTCGAATGACCAGCAGGAACGGCAGACCTTCGCCAAAAAGTATCAGGAGATGCATCGCCTGATGCGGCGCTCCGATGGCGCCATGATCCTTTATGTGGGCGCGGAAAATTGGCCGTTCCCGGTGCCCATCGTCGAGAAGAATGGGCGCTGGTATTTCGACGCCGATAAAGGCTCGAAAGAAATTCTCTACCGCCGGGTGGGAGCCAACGAGATCACCGCCATTGAAACCTGCCACGCGCTGGTCGAGCAGGGCAAGCCGAGCGCGGAGGCTTCGGGCATGAACCACCCCGAGGAAGACCAGGCCTTGTTGCAGTACGCGCATGAGGTGGTCAGCGGACAAGGCGACACCGACCAGCATCCCTTCGACGGATATTACTTCCTCAAGTTAAGCGCCAGCGACGGCGCCGCCTATGTGGCGTATCCGGCGCAGTACCGGTCGTCGGGCGTGATGACCTTCGTGGTCACCACCGACGGCAAGGTCTATCAGAAAGACCTGGGCCCCAAGACCGAAACGCAGGCCAAAGAGATCAAGGATTGGAAAGCGGATAAAGGTTGGTCTCCGGCGGCGGAGTAACCGAAAAATCTCCTGATAGCGGCAGCGCGAATACCCACCCTTCGAACATCGCGAAGGTGGGGCGTCAATTCTTGTGGTGGCGCATGCGCGTGCCGCACGGCCGGCCAGCGCTACGCCCGTTCCAGCGCGGCGCGGTCCCAGTTCCCTGTTCTCGCTCCGGCTTCGTAGGTGCTCTGCAGAAAGTCCAGCAGAGTGCCACTGGGCGACTTAGCGCGCCTTACGTCGTCGTACATCAATAGATATTCGCCCACGCCGGAGTGATAAAAGGCCTCCGCGGGACGGACCTTTTGTTCGGCGAATCCCGGCGGCTGCGGCGCGGCGTAGCAATAGAATGCAGCCTCTTTGATTTCTCCGCCGCCCGGCCACCAGCCCGCGCTGATCACCTCGTGGGAATAGGCCTCCTGCATGATCTTGCGCAGCACCGGATCCGCATCGTTGCGCGGCGGAGCCGCGCGCCCGGAAAAACGCGTCACCGCCAGATCGAAGCTGCCCCAGAAAAAATGCACGGGACTGGATTTGCCCACAAAACGTCCACGAAAAACTTTGAAGACCTCGTCCGCCGACAGCAGAATCCGCCACAAGCGCCGCGCGTACTCGGGATTGTAGGCCGAGTGCACCGTATCCTTGTCGAAGGCGATGGGATCCGCCACTTCCACAGGCATCTTCCAGATGTGCACCTCGATGCCGAGCGAGCGCAGGGCCGTCATTACTTCTTGGTAGAAATCGGCGACTGAACGCGGAGCCAGCGCCACCGCGGCGGTTTTCGGATCCGAGGTGCGAATGACCAGCAGGCTGTCGCAGAAATCGAACTCCATTTCAAAGCTGCGATTTCCGTAGGGAATCATCGAGGTGGTCAGGCCGTGCGGGCTCACGTAAAGCGGCACGTTCCACCAGTGATTCACCAGTGGTGTAAATTCCAGGCGGATCTTGCCCACAATCTGCGTCCACATGTGGAACGTGGCATAGGTGTCTTTCCAGTCGGCGAGGCGGAGTTCAGGCCAGCATTCCGGCGAATCGGAGAGAGGCACGGAGGGCGGCATAGCGGTGAGGTCCTGGCTATCCAAGTTTCTCACAGTCGATCGCGATCGTTCGACCGCGGTTGAGCTCCGCCTTGCGCGAAGCTCAACCCGCGTTCAGGATGATATTTTTCTTTCCCTATTTTTTCGGCCGCGATTCCGGCGGCACCAGGCCCGCCACGCGGTAATACACGGCGAGTTGCCCGTAATGTTCGCCGCAGTGCTCGATAAAACCATAGGCGGCATCAAGGACGCGGACTTGCTGGTGCGCGAACGGATCGACAATGAAATCGTACATCCCTTTGTCGCCCTTGGCCTGAATCGCGGCGGCCCCGTCGGCAAACGATTTCTTCACGAACGCCACCACGTCCGCTTTGGTCTTGTAGTCCTCGCGCTTGGCATTTTCCTCGGCGGGAGGCTTTTGGCCCATCACCGGATTGGTGAAGTAATAGTTGACCTGGGCCATGTGCAGCAGTTGCTCGGCAAAAGTGCGCTCCGCCGGATTCGGTTTGAAATCATATTTGTCTTCGGGAAAATCTTCCGCCATGGCGATCAGCTTGCGCCCGATCTCGTTCCAGTTGTCGAGCACGACTTTCGATTCGGGATCGGCGGGTTTAATAGCAGCGTCCTTCTTCACCGCATCTTGTGCGTGAAGCGGGAGGGCAAGAGTTGCGGCAAGCAAGAGTACGGCGAACCCATATTTTTGCATTGCAGTTTTCTCCTTGGGTGAGTTGGCGTGGACATTGTACTCGGACGGTCGAACGGCGCAAAAGAGAGCGGGCGCCAGGAATGCGACCGCAGTGTGAGAGTCATCCGTCATCAGTCGTCAGTCATCAGTTTTCAGCACGCGAACAAACAGGCTGCCCGCGCTTCGGGATTGGCAAATGACCACTGATAACTGACGACTGATAGCTAACCTATTCCCCACGGCTCGGACACGCCGCGCACCGCACCGGCAATTCCCTGCCCCGGCACACGATCGGAATATCCTTCCATCCCCGCGCCTGCGGCGGACACGCCAGCAGGCACCACGCCTCGCGATACGCTCCAGTTTATTTTCGCCGCGTTTAAGCTTTGCTCCCGGGTAAAAGTGCAATCGATCGCGCCCTTCGAACGCCTCCACCGGAACTATGTACCAGATGTTTTCCCGGATCACCCACGCCGCCAGAAAGTCGGTCTCATTTTTTGTGTATTTGAATTTGTGACTGCAGCCGCTGGCGTTGTATTTTCCGTTGGGGCGGGGCGTTGCGCACTTCACCTGCACCCCCCAGAACCCGCGCCTCATCCCCAGGCAGCGCTTTTTCATTTGTTACTACCTAAAATCATTGTGCAGGGCTAAATGCACAAAAATACAATATTTATTTCTGCTTGCGAATCTGCTGGTTAAGGGAAATTGCACCACTTTTGGCCTTGACAAAGTTTTCCACAGGCCGCCCAAGGGGAAGGCCGAAACCGGTCTGAGGGTTCCACTCGGTCAAAGCGCCTGGCAGTTAACCGGGAGATCGCGGTTCCAATCGCCGCCGCGCAAGAGGCGAACAGGCAGCGATCCAATGCTGGATTCGGCGGCTCGATGCCGACCAACAACTCCAGTTCCGCTTCTCGAAGCCAGCTCAAATGCCACTCGTCGAATCGGTTTTCTTGGCCTCAAGCGCCTGCCCGGGTATGACCACAAAAAAAGTATGGTCGTATTCGTTGGCGGAACTCAACGGCATGACAACGGTGACGGTACAGCCGGTCTGGGAATATCCAGACGATTACTGCAAGACGCAAACTCAGCCTCTGATATGGAGCCAGCAGCAGAAGATTGCCGCCTTTCAAGCAATGCTGGACAAGGCTTCCACTTCAACAGCACCACGATGATTGGAAAAAATCGACTGCGCCTTCGCAGCAAAATAAGACGATTGGCCTTCGCACAGAACGGGAAGGGCGGGGCACCCACTTTCTTGGTCGTACCAGCAAGATCAAAAGCACGCGCCACCCCGCTGCAGTCTCCCACATTGATCCGTGCAGATCCCCGTTGATCCGTGGCTAAGAAGTTGCCTGTTCCACGAACGCCTCCAGCCAGCCGAGGACGCGCTTCCAGCCTTCGCCGTGTCCAGTGGCGTTGGCGAGATCGCCGGCGAAACCCTCCTGCGTGACGCGCACGCGCGTGCCGGTGCCCGATTTCTTGCGACCGTTGGGATGCAGCGCGTTCACGGTTTACGGCTCGAGTTCCCAGCGCACCACGGTTTTTCCCGCGGCGTAGCTGCTGACCCAGGTGTGCACTAATCGCCGCGGAGGATCGACTTCGAGATATTCGCCTTCGACGTAAAACGTTTTGCCGTCGGCGCCCACGCCGTCGCTGCGCCATTTGCCTCCCGGGCGCACGTCCATGGTGGATTTGGTGACGTGATAAAGGCCGCCCTGTCCCCACCAGCGGGGGAGTTGCGCGGGGTCGCTGATGGCCTAGAAAACGCGCGCCGGCGGTGCGGCGATAAAAATTTCGGCGATAACGGCATTCTGGTCGGGCGTGATAATCGCTGTGGCCATTGTGTGCTCCTTGAATCAGGGGTCTAGGGCCAGGGACTAGTGGTCAGGGGCCAGTGATCAGTGGTCAGAAAGCAACAATTGTTAGGCGCTGGTCGCTGACCATTCGGAAGCTGGACCCTGATCCCTGGCCTCTACTCCAACATCTTGCGGTGCAGGTCGAAAACTTCCTTCGTCTCTTTGCCATGATCGACGAAGGTCCATTCTTCGGTGTGATGGGTATCGTCGATTACGGTCAGGACCATGCGTTGCATGTGGCCGGCGTCGGGAGATGCGAGATTGGTCGCGTCCACGAAGTTGAAGGTGATGATTTTGCCGTCCGGAGAAACTTTGGCTTCCATCCTTGGTTGATTGCCGGCAGCGCAGTAATGCGTGAGCAGAAGACGGTTGGGACCGTCGAGATGAATCATACTGACCATGTCTTCGTTGGGAACGAGAATCTCGCTCAGGATGGCGGAGCCCGCAGCCGTAACCTTGAAGCTCACTTGCAGCGGCCTTCCATCCGGCGCGTTGCCTTCCCAGGTGCCGGAGAGGGCTTTGGCGGAATTGAAGGCTTTTTGAGCGTCGGTCTGGCCGAAGGACGCGGTAGCGGTGAGCAATACGAAAGCGGCGATCAGGATGCGGCTTGAATTCGTCATGGCTATTTCCTTTCTGTGCGGCGGAGAACTCCGCCGGTAAATCATTTGTGTTTGCGGGCGGCGGCTTCGATCTCGCGCGCGTGTTCGGCTTCGACAAATGCTTTCAGATTGTTGAGGCTGTGGGCCCAGAAAACGCGATACTGCTGGATCCAGGAATCGACGGCACGGAGCGGTTCGGGATTGAGTTGGTAAACACGGTGACGGCCTTCGCGATGCTCGCGAACCAGGTGGGCGCGGCGAAGCAGGCGCAGGTGTTTGGAGATGGCGGGACGGGAAACGGGAAACGCGCCGGCAATCTGGCCAGCCGGCTGGCTGCCGCGGCGAAGAAGATCGAGGACGGCGCGGCGCGTGGGATCGGCAAGGGCCTGAAACGTGAGTTCAGGGTTTCGAGCCGGCGAATATGTAACCGGACGGTGACGCATAATATGTAACTGTACGGTTACGCGATCGCCATGTCAAGAAAATTCTGAATCGGTCCCCAGAAATCTTCCCCTCGAAATCTCGTCTCCCCGGTTTTTCGGCTGCTATTTTTTTTCGTTTTTCACCAGATCAAGGAAGGCTTGATGGACACGGGTGTCTGCGGAAAGCTCGGGGTGGAAAGTGGCGGCCATGGTTTTTCCCTGCCGGACGACGACGGGGTCGGAGCCTTCCCTGGCGAGGACTTCGACGCCTTCGCCGACGCGCTCGATTTTCGGAGCGCGGATAAAGACCATTTCGAGCGGCGATTCATCCGGATTGTTGGCGAGGCCGGCCAACAGCTTGCCTTGGCGAATGGAGCTGTCGATCTGGCGTCCGTAGGCGTTGCGGCGGATGCGGATATTGAGGGCGCCGAGTCCGGACTGCGGGGGATTTTCCACCTCGGAGGCGAGGAGAATGGCGCCAGCACAGGTGCCGAAAGTGGGCTTGACGCGGACGAATTGTCTGAGCTTTTCGAATCCGGCTTCGCCGAGGAGCTTGAGGAAGGTGCCAGATTCTCCGCCGGGAATGACGAGGCCGTCGATCTGGTCGAACTGATCCGGCTTTTTTACGAGCACGACGTTAGCGCCGAGTTCTTCGAGCCGACAACGGTGAGCGTCGAAATCGCCTTGCAAAGCCAAGACACCAATCGTCATACATTAAGGAGCACAGAGGAACACGAAAAAGCTCCTGCGCGATGATACGATTTTACCGGATGGCCGGGAGTCCTGCGCGTGCTGCAGTTTCTTGCACACCGCCAAACGCACTCTACGCGCTCGCATCCCATATCGGCGCTTAGGGCAGTATCCGCCGCAAGAGTTATATCCTTGCTTCGACATAACGGCAGAGCTACACTTTTTCTGCTCGTCCCCCTGTTGTCCGATCATGGAGGTCCCGTGACGTTCCGCAAGTCCATGCTGTCTGCGCTGTTGACGAGCGTTTTCTCCTGCGCGGCGGCTGCGCAGATGCTTAATTTCCCTACCAACAACGGCAGCGCTTTCAATTCGGCGGTGGAGATGGATGCCATTCAAACTGGCCAGATGGAGTTCAATTTATTCACCATCAATGGCCAGTCGCCGAACACGACGCCGTTCCAAACCCCCAGCGGTTCGGTCTCGAAACTGGATCTGCGGGCGCCGGGAAAAGCACAGCGCGAGTACGAGAAGGGATACCAGTTGCTGATGCGGAAGGATTCCCAGAACGCGCTCGAGCACCTGGGAAAAGCGGTCGAAATCTATCCCAAGTATGTGGCAGCGCTTAACGCCTTGGGGACGGCTCATCTGAATCTCAACCAGAACGAGGAAGCCCGGGAGCAATTCCGGAAGGCGATAGCGCTGGACGACCACATGCCGAACTCGTACCTGAACCTGGGATGCGCGAATCTGGCGTTGAAAGACTATCCGGCCGCGGAAGATGCGCTGCGCCAGGCATCGAAACTGGCGCCGTTGGACCTGGAAATATCCAAAGCGCTGGCGTATGGAGAATATCTGAACCGGGATTATCCGGCAGTGCTGGCGACGGTGCGCGAGGTGCACGCGCACAAGCACGCATCAGCGGCGGTAGTGCATTTTTTCGCGGCTGCGGCGCTGGAAGGACAAAACGATTTGCCCGGGGCGCAAGCGGAAATGGAAACCTTGCTGGCGGAGGATCCCAAATCTCCGTCGGTGCCAGAATTCCGGTTGATCCTGCAGGCGATCAAGCAGGAAGAGGAACGGCAGGCGGAGGCCAAGTTGCATCCCGTCGAGCCGGTGAAGTACTCCTTTTCCAGCGCGCCGGCGCCAACCGCGGAACAAGCGCGGCAGCAGGCGCAGCAGATCCTGCAGAATGCGCGCGAGCGCGGCCAGATTGCGGAGGCGGAAGCGCAGCCCGATCCGGTATGCACGGAGTGCGGAAGCCGCGCGCCGGCGACCGAACTGGCGAATGCGGCCCCGGCGGCAGAGCGATCAAAGCCGCATTTTGCGGGACCGACTTTTCGCTCGTCGGTGGATGAAGTGGCGATCTTTTTCGCAGCCACCGACCACGGGAAATCGGTCACCGACCTGACCGCATCCGACATCGCCATGAGCGACGACCAGCGGGCACCGGAAAATATCCTGGATTTCCGCAATCAGAGCCAGTTGCCCCTGAGGTTGGGGCTGCTCATCGATTGCAGCAATTCTGTGCGGGAGCGCATTTCCTTTGAAGAGAAGGCAGCCAGCAAGTTCCTGGAAAAGGTGGTCACGGACAAGGACGATCTGGCATTCGTTGTGGGATTTAACAATTCGGTACTGCTGGCGCAGGACTTCACGGCCGACCAGATGCTCGCGACCCATGCCATCGAAGAACTGGCGCCGGGCGGGGGAACCAGGCTATGGGACGCGGTGGCGTTTGCCGCGGATAAACTGGCGGCCCGGCCGGAAGCGCAACCAGTGGCACGCATCCTGGTCGTGATGAGCGACGGCAAGGACAACTCGAGCAGCGCCACCTTGAAGGAAGCCATTGCCGCCGCGCAACACGGCGAAGTGGCGATTTACACGGTAAGCACGAGAGAGGCATTCGACGAGGAATTAGGAGGTGAAGTCGGGGAACATGCGCTCCGAACGCTTTCCGAACTGACGGGAGGCGCGGCATTTGTGCCGGGCTCCGTGAAGCATCTGAACGACAGCTTCGCGGACCTGCAACAGGTAGTGCGCAGCCGCTATCTGGTGGCCTACAAGCCGGCGTCGTTCCAACGCGACGGTCGGTATCGCGCCATCGATATCAAGGCGCAAAAAGCTGGACACCCGCTCAAGGTATTCGCGCGCAAGGGCTATTACGCGTCGGCAGCTCCGGTGGGGACGCCGCAGCCGTAATCCGTGAAACTGAAACTACGCTGCCCCCATCTTTTCGCTTTGTGCGAAAGGGTGGGCGAGATTCAACGATCCATCATGACTGCGTTCACAGAGTGCCCTGGCGCGCTCGTTGAGGCTTCTTCAGGAGTTTTCATTCGGCTGCGCAACTTCCCATATTATGCTTTTGCTGTACCGCTCGCGTGGCTGTGCCGGTCCGCATAATCAGCGCCAAAGGGGGAATTGCAGGTGAATAGGTCACAACCCGATTCAATCTATTGCCGGGCGAACAGCGCGGCCCGTCTGGTATGTGTGGCATACGTGTTTTTCTTTGCGGGCATGCTGTTTCAATCGCGCCTCATCCCTTCTGATCCAGCCGAAGCGGCTACCGATCATCTATACCAGTTGATGATTTACCACGCGCTGCCAGGTAAGGCACCCGCCCTGGAGTCTATCTTTCGGGACGTGTCCAAATTGCAGGCGAAGCATGGTCTCAATGCCGTCGGCTATTGGGTTCCGAAGGATGATGATCCTGCCTGGAAAAATACCTTTGTATATCTGCTGGTCCATACTGACCACCAATCCGCCGAGACGAACTGGAAGGCGTTGCATGCCGATCCAGCCTTTCAGCCTTATTTCAAGGCGGCGGCCCCCCTAATTCAGGAGGTAAATGGGGACTATCGAGTGGACGAGGTCTACATGCGTCCTACCGCTTATTCAGCCGCGAATTAGGAATGTAGATTCGAATGCGTCTCATCTCTGACGTGAATGCCCTGACTAAGACTGGCGGGTGGCCGGGAGTTTGATCTTGCCGACCTAACTGCGAGAGCGGGGCTCCCACAGTTTCAAAACGCGAAGGAAAAATCCAGGACTCTTGGCTCCCCAGCCTCGCTCCGAATGAAAAAGGCTAATCGATGCATGCATCCTAGATTGAAGGTTTGACCTGGACGGCGCCCAGCAGCTTGCCCGGACCGGGTTCCTGGAGGAAGGCGACGATCCGCAGATTCCTGGGATCGGTGCCAGGCTTGAGTTTCAACTGAACGTCCTGGGAGAAGCTCTTCCCTTTTGCCAGCTTGCCCACTTTTGTGAGCTGCTCGACGACGGCGACGTGCTCGAGGTGCTTGCCGCCGTTTTCCCCTTTCAAAACGTGGGACTCAACATGATCGAGCGCCACCGCGACGTAAACGTCGGTGTTGTCGGGGGCGGCGTCGGCGTCAAGGTGCAGGCGCAGACGCGCGGGATCGGAAGGATCGAGGCTCACGTCGCTGAGGCGCAGAGGAATTTTGCGGTCGGCGGCAGCTTTCTGCAGGACGCCATCCATTGACTGCGGATCGCTGAGGAGGCGCAACTGCGCGGTGCCATCGACAATGAGCTGGGGAGTGAAGGATTCTTTCTCGCCAAGAGCGGTTTCGTAGGCGGCCTGACGATCGGTTAACGCCTGCGAGGAGTTGGGATCCTTCCAGCCATCGTGGTCCCAATAAGTGACATGCTCGCTGAGCACGATCAGGCGGACTCCGGGAGCGGGCTCAAAGCCATCGATCTTCTTGAGGAAGACGTCGGCCGGGGGGCAACTGGAGCAGCCCTCGGAAGTGAACAACTCGACGAGGACGGGATGAGAAGGAGTGCTGGAGTCGGCGGCCGGCGGCTTTTCAGCTGGAGGAGTCTGGCTTTTTGCGGGCAGCCACGCAAACAAAATGCACAGCGCCAGCAAGGACGCGGGCCAGCACGCTGAACTGCGGTGAGGCATAACGAGAATTTTATCACCTTGCGCGGGGCTGCGGTGAGAGCGGGTTTCGTCAGGCAAGACATAACATTCAACCCACAGCAGCACGGTGCGAAGAGCGCGAGTGCCTCAGCGTTGCGGGGCAGGTTCGGGCGGAGGCGGCGGAGCGCGATCGGGATCGGTCCCCGGTGGAACCTGAGAAGTCGAAGCTTGAGAACCTCTCGGGGGATAAGGCGCGGCAGAGGGTGGCGGAGGTTGGCCGGCGCTTTCGGAGCCGTTGCCCAACAGCGAGGGATCGCTGGTGGGCCCGTTATTTTTCAGGAGCGTGGTTTTGAGTTCGACTTTTTGATGGGCGAGCGGATCGATTTGGGTGTCGAAGGTTTGGTATCCGGGAAGCGCGATTTTGATGTTGTGCGTGCCAGGGGCGACGAGCAGGGCGCGGCCGAAGCCTTCAAATTCGCCGACATGTCCGATGAAATTGCCATCGAGAAAAACGGCGGCGCGGGGCGGATTGACGTCGATTTTCACGGTAGACCAGGCCGCGGGATTGGTTCCGGTGGGAGCTTTCATCATGGCCACTTGCACGGTGAGCTTTTCGCCAGGCTTGAGGTCAACCCGCTGGGTGAAATCCTGATAGCCGTTCTGGCGGACAGAGATGGTGTGCTCGCCGGGCAGCAGCAGGACCTTCTTGTTTCCCTTGAGTTCTTTGAGATAGCCGACATATTGGCCGTCGATCCAGACACCGGAAGTTTTTTCGACTTTGCTTTTGCCTTCGAAGTGAATCTCGCCCATAACCTGGTTGTTGCCTGCCACCAGTGAGGGGGGCAGCAGGAAGGCACAAATCGCAAAAATGCCATAGAGCCAGCGCGGTGCAACTGTATGCAGTCTCATGGATATTTTGACCTGGGTAATGCGATGGCAGGAATGGCGAGAGGGTTGGCGGGAGAATGAGGGTTAGCCTACCCCTGTCGGGAGCTGCAAAAGAGATGGCTCCGGGATTCCGGAGCCATGTCAGAAAACGTGGTGTACGGCACTCTGTCCACTTTCAGTATTGGGGAAAGGGATCGCGGGGTCAAGGTTACCTGGGGAGATTATCTCTGTGTTCGCCCCCCAAATGAAATCTCTTCTCTGCGAGGGCTGTTAGGCTGCTGCATGCGAGATCCCTCGGCCCGCTGGTGAAAGCGCCGGCCTTCGGGATGACGCCTTAGCTGCTAATCCAATCGCGCAGATCTCCACGGAAAAGCTTCTCGCCTTTACGCGGTGCCACCATTCCCGATCGATTCGCCGCCATTTGACTTCTACCATCCCCGGTTCTGCAGCATGTGGGCTTCGTCTAGCGCGCTGACCGCCAGGCCTTTCATGGCTCCCTGCAGGTCTTCGCTGACTTCAAGTAATACTTTAGGGTCTTGATAGTGCGTAGCGGCGAGGACAATTGCGCGGGCGCGCTTGGCGGCTTCTTCCGGTTCGGCAAACTCGGTGGAGTTCTTCATGAAAATTCCTGACCCGACGAAGACGGCTTCGGCGCCCAGCTGCATGACCAGGCTCGCGTCTGCCGGTGTGGCGATTCCTCCGGCGCTGAAATTCGGGACGGGCAGCTTCCCTGCTTTGGCGACCATTCTGATCAGTTCGTAGGGAGCCTGGTGCTCTTTGGCCTTGGCGTAGAGCTCTTCCTCGCTGAGGACGGTGAGAATTTTCATTTCCTGCACAATCTGGCGCATGTGCTTGACGGCGTGGACAACGTCGCCGGTGCCAGCCTCGCCCTTGGTGCGGATCATGGCGGCGCCTTCGGCGATGCGCCGGAGCGCTTCTCCGAGATTGCGCGCGCCGCAGACGAAGGGCGTCTTAAAGGCCTGCTTGTCGACGTGGTGGGCTTCGTCGGCGGGTGTGAGGACTTCGGACTCGTCAATGTAGTCGACGCCGAGTTCCTGGAGAATCTGGGCCTCGGCGAAGTGGCCGATGCGGCACTTGGCCATCACGGGGATGGAGACGGCGGCCATGATCTCGCGAATCTTTTTGGGGCTGGCCATGCGGGCGACGCCGCCTTCGGCGCGGATTTGCGCGGGCACGCGCTCGAGGGCCATGACGGAGACGGCTCCGGCTTTTTCGGCGATGACGGCCTGCTCGGCGTTGGTGACGTCCATGATGACGCCGCCTTTGAGCATCTCGGCGAGGCCGGTCTTGAGGCGGAGAGACGTGTTGGTGTTGTTGCCGTTGGTTTGGGACATGGGAAACTCCAGCTGTCAGCTTTCAGCCGTCAGCTCTCAGCTAACCCTTGTATTGATGATTCTGGGAGGGGTTTCGCCGCTAGTTCATTCTAACGCGGGCGAAGGGATTGCGGAACCCTGGAGTCTGGCGGGCCTCCCTCCGTTTTCTTCTGATACTCCCGATACCGTGTTCCGTCGAACCGAAAGACGGTTCACGTGCTGAAGTCGTAAGAGTCCTCGCGAGATCCCTCGCCCCGCTGGTGAAAGCGCGGGGCTTCGGGATGACGCAATGCGATGTGGCTGATGCTGACAGCTGACGGCTATCTCTCCACGAACTTGCCGAACATCTTTTCGGGGTCGATGGCGATGAAGATGCCTTTGCCGCGGGCGAGGACTTCACCCTTTTGATTCATAATTTCTGCCATGTTGATGTGCTGCCGGCCGTGAACGCTCACTTCCTTTCCCTCGACCCGCAGCGGTTTGTTCAGGGGGACGGGCTTGAGATATTCGACCGTCATCTCTTTGGTGAGGGCGATGACATGGCGGAGTTTGTTTACCTTGCCCATGGCGTCATCGAGGATAGTGGCGATGACGCCGCCGTGGCAATGGCCCGGAGGTCCGGTGTAGCGCTTGCCCAGGCGGAAGCGGCAGACGAAGGTTTGGCGTTCTTCGTCGAGGAAAAATTTCAGGCGCATGCCGTCGGGATTGTTCTGTCCGCAGACGAAGCAGTAGTTCTTCTGGAGTTTGACGAAGGAGGTTTCGTGGCCGTGGATCTTCCTGGGCATGGCAGAGATTAAACCACAAGCACAGAGGGCCCAGAGGGCGCCCGGGAAAATCCTTTCTTCCGGCGATTGAAATCCTGTATACATATCGGTTTGCACGATTCCCCATAATTCGCAGTTGATGCACGCGAGATCCCTCGCCCCGCTGGTGAAAACGCGGGTCTTCGGGATGACGCCGCTTCGTTCACTGGAGCCTCTCATGAAACGAATTGCCATCTTCGTCTTTATTTTGATGTTTGGAGCTTTCACGGTCCTGGCGCAGAAGGCGCAGGACTCTTCAACGCAGGATCAGGATAAAGATGCCGACAAGCCTGCGGTCGCGCCGGCGAAAAAGAAAGAAGCGAAAAAAGATCAGAAGAAGGAAGAAAAGAAGGAAGCGCCTGCCGAGGAGAAGAAAGGCGGCATGACGGCCGAAACTTTTTCTGGCTTGAAGTTTCGGCTGATTGGGCCCGCCGTCGCTTCGGGGAGGGTGATGTCGATTGCGGTGAATCCGCGGAAGACGGATGAGTACTACGTGGGCGTGGCTTCGGGCGGAGTGTGGAAAACGGTCAACGATGGGACGACTTGGACTCCGGTGTTCGATGGCGAGGGATCGTATTCGATCGGCTGGGTGGCGCTCGATCCGAATGATTCGTCGGTGGTGTGGGCGGGAACGGGCGAGAGCAATTCCCAGCGCAGCGTGGGATATGGCGACGGTATTTATCGGTCAGATGATGGCGGGAAGAATTGGAAAAATCTGGGGCTGAAGAAGTCGGAGCACATCGGGCGGGTGGTGATCGATCCGCGGGATTCGAAGGTGGTGTATGTGGCGGCAGAGGGTCCGCTGTGGGGCCCGGGCGGAGATCGCGGGCTTTATAAGACGACCGACGGCGGGAAGAACTGGAAGGCGGTGCTGACGATCAGCGAGAACACGGGCGTGGGCGATGTGGCCCTCGATCTGTCGAATCCGGACATTGTTTATGCGGCGGCGTACCAGCGGCGGCGGCATGTGTTCACGCTGATCGATGGCGGGCCGGAGAGCGCGATCTACAAATCCACCGACGCGGGGGCGACGTGGAATAAGGTGAGTTCGGGATTGCCGACCGTGGATTTGGGCAGGATTGGGCTGGCGGTTTCTGCGGCAGATCCGAATGTCGTGTATGCGACGGTGGAAGCGGCGGATGGGAAAGGCGGAATTTTCCGGTCCAACGATAAGGGCGCGACCTGGGAGAAGCGGAATGATTTCAATCAGGGCGCGATGTATTACGCGAGGATTTTTCCCGATCCGAAGAATGCGGACCGCATTTTCGTGATGGACGTGGAGTTGCGCGAGTCGCTCGATGGCGGCAAGACGCTGCACAAGGTAAATGAAAAGAATCATCATGGGGACAACCACGCGATGTGGATCGATCCAGAGGACACCAAGCACTGGCTGCTGGGATCCGACGGCGGGATGTACGAGACCTGGGACGATGCGAAGACATGGGAGTTCAAGGCGAATCTGCCGACAGTGCAGTTCTATGACGTAGCCGTGGACAATGCGCTGCCCTTCTACAACGTGTGTGGCGGGACGCAAGATAACTTTTCCTGGTGCGGGCCTTCACGAACACGCAATGTGAACGGGATTGTGAACTCCGATTGGTATGTGACGACGGGCGGAGATGGATTCCGGACGGCGGTGGATCCGGAGGATCCGAACACGGTGTATTCGGAATCGCAGTATGGGGTGCTGGTGCGGTACGACAAGACGACGGGGCAGGAGTTGGTGCTGCAGCCGCTCGAGGGCAAGGATCAGCCTCCGTTGCGGTGGAACTGGGATTCGCCGGTGATCATCAGTCCGCATTCGCATACGCGGCTGTATTTTGCAGCGAATAAATTGTTCCGCTCGGACGATCGCGGCGATACGTGGAAGGAGATCTCCGAGGATTTGACGCGGCAGATGGATCGCAACAAATTGCCGGTGATGGGGAAAGTGTGGGGGCCGGATGCGGTGGCCAAGAACCAGTCGACTTCGTTTTTTGGGAATATCGTGGCGTTGTCGGAGTCGCCGAAGAAAGAAGGGTTGATTTATGTCGGCACTGACGATGGGTTGATTCAGGTGACGTCCGACGGCGGGGCAAACTGGACGAAGCATGAAAAATTTCCGGGCGTGCCGGAGATGACGTATGTGAGCCGTCTGGCGGCTTCAAACCACGATGCAAACGTGGTCTATGCAGCATTTGAGAATCACAAGAATGAAGACTTCAAGCCTTACTTGCTGAAATCTTCGGATCAGGGCAAGACCTGGACTTCGATTGCGGGAGATCTCCCGGAGAACGGTCCGGTGCTGGCGTTTGCGGAAGATCCGGTGAATGCGAATCTGCTGTTTGCGGGGACGGAGTTTGGAGCATTTTTCACGATCGACGGCGGCCAGCATTGGGTGCGATTGAAGGGCGGGCTGCCCACGATTGCGGTGCGGGACATGGTGATTCAGGGGCGCGGGGGCGATCTCGTAATCGCAACATTTGGGCGCGGATTTTATGTGCTGGACGACATCACGCCGCTGCGGCAGTTGAAGAGCGACTCAACGGAGCAAACTGCGGCGATGTATCCGGTGAAGGAGGCGCTGCTATACATCGAGCGGCATCCGCTGGGCGGCCCGAAAAAAGGATTTCAGGGCGACGCGTTTTATACGGCCGACAATCCGCCGTATGGGGCGGTGTTTACAGCGTACCTGAAGGAGAAGATCAAGACTCTGAAGGAGAAGCGGCAGGATGCGGAGAAGGAGGCGGCGAAAAAGAATGAGACGCTTCCCTACCCTTCGAACGACGAATTGCGCGCTGAAGCCGAAGAGCCGAAGCCACAACTGTATTTCGTGGTGTATGACGAGAGCGGGGCGGCGATCCGGCGCGTGGACGGGACGACGGATGCGGGATTTCAGCGGGCGGCGTGGGATTTGCGGTATCCAGCGGCGCGGGTGCATGGGCATGAGCATGAGGATGAGGAAGAAGGAGATTTTCCGGATGCGACCAGCATGGGACCGCTGGTGCTGTCGGGAAATTATTCGGTGCGGATGTTCGAGAAGGTGGGGAATGTAGTGACGGAGGTGGCGGGACCGCAGTCGTTCAAGGTGGCGACGGAGAATTCGGCAGCGATGACGGCGGCGGATCGGGCGGCGCAGGAGGAATTTCTGCGCAAGACTGCGCAGCTCTATCGAGCTGTGAATGGGGCGCTGCAGACCGCCAAGGACGTGGAGTCGCGGCTGAAAACGATTCGCGAGGCGCTGCGGGAAACTCCGGCAGTCGAGAAGCAACTGGGGGCGGTGGCGGATGGGATCGAGCAGCGCGACCGGGAAATCTTACGGGCGCTGCGGGGAGATGTGGAGATTGCGAAGTTGAATGAGCCGATCAAATCGTCGATTGATCAGCGGGTAATTTCGATTATGGAGGGAGAGCGGTTCTCGCTGCAGAAGCCGACCCAGACGGACATGGATTCGTACAACATCGCAGCGGGCGAATTCAGGGAAGTGTTGAGGAATTTGCGAACGGTGGTGGACGTGGATCTGGTGAAGTTGGAAAAAGATATGGAGGCAGCGGGTGCGCCTTGGACTCCGGGGAGGGTGCCGGAGTGGCCGGAGAAATAAAGTTCATCGAAAGCTTTAACCACTAACGGCACTCGGATACCCAAAGAAGACGGCGCTCCGACCGCAAGGGGCGTCTCAGCCTCCCTACTCCCGCGATTTGCTTCTGAATCACAGGCCGCAAGCGGCTACAATGCCCGATAACTCTTCAGGACGCGGGAAATGACGCAAAGCAACAGAGGATACTTGGCCACCTTAGACGGATGGCGAGCGCTTGCCATTCTCGCTGTGATCGTGGATCACGGGACGGCTTACATGTTTGAGGCGCGCTTCCCAAGATTGTTCGAAGCTACGCGAATGGGAGCGAATGGCGTCAGTTTGTTTTTCGCTATCAGCGGGTTTCTGATTTGTTCGCGCCTCCTGGAAGAATTCGACAAGATGGGCCGGGTTAGCCTGCCGGGGTTTTATGTGCGGCGAGCCAGCCGGATTCTTCCCCCCGCGTTGACGTATTTGGCTATTGTCGGATTGCTGGGAGTCGCAGGCGTTATTTCTGTGACTGCGAATGAATGGTGGAGTTCGGTTCTGTTTTTCCGGAACTACTTGCCTTCCTCTCTCATCGCAAAAGGTTGGGGTGGATATACGGTCCATTACTGGTCATTGGCGGTGGAAGAGCATTTTTATCTGATCTGGCCGGGATTGCTTGTGCTCAGCGGTCCGAAGCGCGCGAAGTGGTGGGCGGCGGGATTAGCGATGGTGGTTGCATGCTGGCGGTCGTGGGATTTTCGTCACGGCTGGTTTGAGCAGCACGTAAGCGGGCTGCTGTTTGGTTCCAGGACCGACATCCGGTTGGATGGATTGCTGCTGGGGTGCCTGGCCGCTCTGATTCTATGGGATCCCTACTGGCGCGAACGGTTTGTGCGGGCAATGAGATCGTGGGTCTGGATGGTTTGCGTGGCGATGTATGTGGGTTTGCAGATCTATTATCGGCGGCATTACTACACGCTGCTTGAATCGGGGCTGCTGACGATCATTGTCGCGACCACGGTGTTTCGGCCCCAGATGCTGGCCGGGAGGTTTCTTGAGCTAGGCTGGGTGCGCTGGATTGGGCGACTCTCGTACAGCCTCTATCTGTGGCAGCAGTTTTTTCTGGTGCCCGGAGCCAAATCTCCATGGGCCTACCTGCAGGAGTTTCCACTGAACTGCGTTTTCCTGTTTGTAGCGGCGGCACTGAGCTATCAATTTGTGGAGCGTCCGATGATACGGCTGGGGCATAAGCTGGCGCCGCCTCCCACGCCAGGACGGCAGGATATCGAGGCGATGCCTGCAGAAGCGGAACCGTGCGTGAGCACGGTTCCGCGGGCGGTTAGCCGAATTCTTCCCATCGAAGAAAGGAGAACTGCGGCTAGAGTGCCAGTCCGGTCAGAGAAATAAAACCAAAACCGTCAACACCGGGGAGAGCAGGGATCCTTCGACCGCGTTGTCGCTCGCTTTGCTCGCCATAACTTCGCCAAGATGACAGGTTCATGGGAGATCTCTACCGGAGTGATTCCCTCAAACCGCCCGAGAGTCAGCCCCGAGGCGAGGGCGAGCCCCCATTGACTCTCCGCTGTAGAAAAAATAAACATAGCGCGCAAAAAAGATGCGGCTCGTGGTTCGGGGATTTTTTTCCCCATAACTAGCTTGCTTTTGCGACGTGGCGTTGTGGTAAACTCGCCGCCGACTGGTGCTTGCGTTGTGGGACGCAGCATCGGCCGTGGGGAAAGTCCTGACATATCGTCCTTTGGGCATCGTCCTGTGGTTTAGGAGGGCTGGGGAATGGGCCTCGCGTTAATGGTTTTGATCTGGGCAATCACCCTGATCAGCACGTACTTCTTTGTCGCCAAAACCTGGTGGCTGCCTGCCGGAGCGTCCGCTGCCGCGGGCTGGATCGACCATCAATTCGCGCTCACGTTCGTGATCATGGGGATTGTTTTCCTGGCAGCGCAGCTTGGGCTGGGCTATATCGCGTGGCGCTACCGGGAGAGGCCGAACTCGCCGCCGGTGGCTTATTCGCACGGCAACACCACGCTGGAAATTCTCTGGACGGCGCTGACGACCATCTTATTTATCGGGCTGAACCTGATGGGCAGCAGCGTGTGGGCGAGCCAGCGCTGGGATGCGGCGGAGCCGGGCGCGGTGCAGGTGGAAGCGACCGGGATGCAGTTTGCCTGGTATTTCCGCTATCCCGGGCCGGATGGCACCTACGCGAAGACCAAGGCGAGCTTGATCGATCCGTCATCAGGCGGCGAAGCGGCGGTCGGATTGGATACGGCCGATCCTTCGGCGAAGGATGATGTGGTAACGGGAACGATGTATCTGCCGGTGAATCGCGAGGTGGATATCAGCCTGCGGTCGGTGGATGTGATTCACAGCTTCTTCGTGCCCAGCCTGCGCTTCAAGCAGGATGCGGTGCCGGGGTTGAACATTCACATGCACTTCAAGCCGACGGTGATTGGCGATTATGAGTTGGCCTGCGCGGAATTGTGCGGGCTTGGACATTACAAGATGCACGGAATGGTCCACGTCGTCAGCCAGGAGGATTTCGAGAAATGGCTGGCGGCTCGGGAGGCGGAGAAACAGTAAAATGGCGACCCCAGCTTCGGTTCACGCGCACGCGGCTCCTCAGGGTTTCATCCGGAAATACATTTTCAGCCTGGATCACAAAGTCATTGGCCTGCAGTATTTCTTCCTGGCGCTCACGGCAGTGTTTGTGGGGATGTTCCTGTCGCTGCTGATGAGAATTCACCTGGTGTACCCCAATGCGGTGTTGCCGCTGGTGGGCGAGATCAAGCCGGAAAACTATCTGGCGCTGCTGACCATGCATGGGACGATCATGGTGTTTTTCGTGCTGACGACAGCGCCGCAGGGCGGGTTCGGCAATTATTTTCTGCCGATTCAGATTGGGGCGCCGGACATGGCGTTCCCGGTCTTGAACATGTTGTCGTTCTGGACGACGTTTGTGGGATTCATCGTCATCCTTTCGGCGTTCTTCGTGTCGGGCGGCGCGCCGCTGCATGGATGGACGGGATACGCGCCGCTGAGCGCGATTCCGTCGGCGGGGCCGGGCGAGGGCCTGGGCGCGGATTTGTGGGTGACGAGCATTGCGATTTTCTGCATCGCATCGCTGATGGGCGCGCTGAACTTTATTACGACCACGCTCGACCTGCGGGCGAAGGGCATGACGCTAATGCGGATGCCGCTGACCTGCTGGTCGTGGTTCATCACCGCGATTCTGGGATTGCTGGCGTTCGGCGTACTGCTCTCGGCGGGAATTTTGCTGCTGATGGATCGCAACCTGGGAACGAGTTTCTATGTTCCGCTCGTGGTCGTGAATGGAGTGGTGATGGGCCACAAGGGAGGATCGCCGCTGCTGTGGCAGCACCTGTTCTGGTTCTTCGGGCATCCGGAGGTGTACATCGCGATCCTGCCGGGGATGGGCGTGGCGTCGCAAGTGCTGTCGACGTTCTCGCGGAAACCGATCTTTGGCTATCGCGCCATGGTGTACGCGATGCTGGCCATCGGATTCTTCGGATTCATGGTGTGGGGCCATCACATGTTCATGAGCGGGATGAGTCCCTACTCGGCGTTTGCGTTTTCGATTTTGACCATGTGCATCGGCGTCCCGTCGGCCATCAAGACGTTTAACTGGCTGGGCACGATGTGGAAGGGGCACCTGCGATTCCACACGCCGATGCTGTATGCGATCGGATTTGTGTCGCTGTTCGTTTCCGGCGGATTGAGCGGGCCGTTCCTGGCGCAGCCGGTGCTCGATATTCAACTGCACGATACCTATTTCGTGGTCGGACACTTTCACCTGATCATGGGAGTGGCGGCGATCTTCGGGATTTTCGCGGCGACGTATTACTGGTTCCCGAAGATGTTTGGGCGGATGATGAACGAGACACTGGGGAAGATCCACTTCTTCATCACGCTGGCGGGAACGTATGCGATCTTCATGCCGATGCATTATCTGGGCATGGCGGGGCAGACGCGGCGGTATTCGCAGTTCACCGAAGTGGCGTATCAGACGAAACTGATCCCGCTGCAGACGTTCATGACATGGGCGGCGGTGATCACGATTGCGGCGCAGTTTATTTTCCTGATCAATCTGTTCTGGAGCATGTTCAAAGGACCGAAGGCCAGCGACAATCCGTGGGAGGCGACGACGCTGGAGTGGACGACCACGACCCCGCCGCCGCACGATAACTTCGGCGGCGTAACGCCGGTGATACATCACGGGCCTTATGAGTATGGGGTGCCGGGAGCTGCGAGGGATTACATCATGCAGACGGATCCGGCGACGGCGGCATCGCATTGAGTTCGGATCTCAGGTCTCGCAAAAGCAGCAAGACCTAAGGCCAGGACGTGAGATGGGACCGGCAACCTGTTCGACGTGTAGACGCACTAAGTAGTTATGGCGACGTATACCCCAAGCACTCGGATCGATGACATTGGCCACAAGCCCCCCGCGCCGCCGCAGCGCGGTGGAGGCGATGATGGACGCGGCGGCGATATTCCGGATTATGGAGCGCGGCTGCGGCGGGCGCGGCTGGGACTGATTTGCGGGCTGGCGACGGTGGGGATGGTGTTCATCTCGCTGACCAGCGCGTACATTTTCCGGCGCGGATTGCCGACGTTTGACGGCTCGGTGAATGGATATGTCCGGGACTGGGGCAGCGTGGATTTACCGTGGCTGCTGCTGGGGATCAATACATTGATCTTGCTGGCGAGCAGCGTGACCATGGAGTTGGCGCGGCGCCAGGAGGCGAGGCGGGCGGCGCTGGCTCCGGTTGAATCGATTCCGGGCGTTTCGCTGGGAGAGGAACGAAGTTTTCCGTGGCTGGGGATCACGGTTCTGCTGGGACTCTCATTTCTAGCGGGGCAGTGGCTGGCGTGGGGAGAGATGCACCACCGGGGATTCTTTTTGAGTACGAATCCCAGCAGTTCGTTTGCGTTTCTGCTGACCATTGCGCATGCAATTCACCTGGGCGGCGGAATTATCGCACTGCTTTGGGCGGCGAGTTCTTCCCTGCTGAAGAAGCCGCTGGAAGCCCGGCGGATTGCGGTGGACATCACGGCATGGTACTGGCATTTCATGGCGGTGCTGTGGATTTATATTTTCGCATTGCTGGGGTTTGCGAGATAAGAGTGATCAGTGGCTGGTGGCCAGTGGTTAGTGATGAACCATGCTTTTACTAACCCCTGACCGCTAATCACTAACCACTTGCTTGGAAGGGAGAACTGGGGGAATGGCGGAAGCTACGCTGGAGCGTCACGCTGTCGAACATGGTTTGCCCGGAGCATATGAAGCGCCGCTGTTTGGCGCTTATTCGAAGAAAGTGGGAATGTGGCTGTTTCTCGCCTCGGACTCGCTGACCTTCGGGGCGTTGCTGTTCGCCTTCAGCTATAACCGGATCTACACCACGCCGTGGCCGACGCCGTTTCACGTGGCGAGCATTACCAATGCCACGGTCATGACCGCGTGCCTGCTCTCGAGCTCGTTGACCATGGTGCTCGGAGTATTTGCGGCGCAGCGCGGAGACCGGTCTTGGACGCGGAACTGGCTGCTGGCGACGATGGCGTTTGGGACCGCATTCATCGTGCTGCACGGGATGGAGTGGACCAAGTTGATCGGCGAAGGGCTGACGCTGCCGGGATTCCCGCATGCGGCGGGCACGACCGGCGGTGAATTGGCGGATGTTTCGAAGACGGCTCCGCAGTTTCCGGCGACGTTTTTTACGCTCACTGCGATGCACATGCTGCACGTGACGATTGGAGTGATTTATCTGGGCGTGGTGGCATTGCGGAAATGGTTTCTGCCGATTCTGGGGGCGATCTGGCTGGCGGGATTTTTGCTGATTCCTTCAGATAACGTGTTTCACTACGGAATTCATGCGCTGCTGCTGGGGCTGATTGTGGCTTCCATCATTCTGTTCCTGAAGCCGAAGGATTATGACGCGCACGATGTCGAGGTGTCGGGACTGTACTGGCACTTTGTGGATCTGGTATGGATGTTCATCTTCCCGCTGGTGTATTTGATGTCGACTAGGATCTAGTAAAAGCTTGAACGCAGAGAACGCGGAGGATTCGCAGAGAACGCGGAGAAAGGCGAACCTCCTGGGGGGAATCGGATGCACGACATCGCAATCAAGCATGATGACAGCAAGGGACAGTATTTCTGGGTGTGGGGAGCGCTGCTGGTTCTGACGGCGATCGAGGTGGTGCTGGCTTACAACCAGGTGTTTCAGCCGGTACGCATGCTTGAGGCCCTGCTGATGCTGTCGGTGATCAAGTCGGCGCTGATTATCGCGTACTTCATGCATTTGAAGTTTGAGAAGGCGCTGATGCGGTGGCTGCTTGTGGTTTCGGTGACGGCGTGCTTCGTCATCATGTATTTCTTCTTCTTCCCCGACGCGGGGCGGATTTTGAATCTTGGGGTGAAGTGAAATGAAGCTGGCGCGAAAATCCTGGCTCTTTGGAACGCTGCTGCTGCTGGTGGCGCTGTGGACGGCTCCGGCATTTGCGCAAGGGTGCGCGATGTGCCGGGCCACCGCGAAGGCGACACCGAAGGATGCGCAACGGGCGATTAACCGGGCGATTTTCGTGATGCTGTTCCCACCGCTGGGCATTATGTCGATTGGTCTCGTGTTCGCTGTCCGGTATGGAAAGAAGCGGGATCGGGAGAATGAACGGACGGAATCACTGCAGCTCTCAACTGCTGAGTCCGATTTAGGTGCAAGCGTTCAACCGCGCATTTGAGGTCATTGCCCTTCCCTCTTCGTTCCCACAGGGGCGGGCATACCGCTTCTAAAATCCCTTATAATAGAAAGATTCAGTCAGCTCTCTGGACGCGTCTGAGCCCTTGCTCACAGGTCCCCATGCGGCTGATTTCGGCCCTATTCGATGTCTACTTCGACTCAGACGGAAAGCATTGTTGTACGCGGTGCCCGCGTCCACAACCTCAAGAACATCGATTTTGAGGTCCCGCACAACACGTTGACGGTGGTGACCGGTGTGTCGGGATCGGGCAAGTCTTCGCTTGCCTTCGATACCATTTATGCCGAAGGACAGCGGCGGTACGTGGAGTCGCTCTCGGCGTACGCGCGGCAATTTCTGGAGAGGATTGAGAAGCCGGATGCGGATTCGATTGACGGGATCGCGCCGGCGGTGGCGATCCGGCAGAAGAATACGACCAGGAATCCGCGGTCGACCGTAGCTACGGCGACCGAGATTTACGACTACTTACGCCTGCTGTTCGCGCGGGTGGGGCGAACGTATTGCGCGAATTGCGGGCGCGAGGTGAAGAAGGATTCCGTCGATGAAGTGGCAGACGCGATTCTGGCGCTGGAGGCGGAGACGCGGCTGCAGGTGCTGTTTCCGCTGCAGAGGGCGGCGCCCGGGAGATCGACTGGAGAGGAACAAGAGCGATCCTTAAGGAAGAAGAAATCCCCACCCTCTCGCAAAGAACGCGAGAAGGGCGGGGCAACCGCACCGCAATTGACGGAAGCGCTGAAGACGCGGCTGTTTGATTTGCGGAAGGCGGGGTTTAACCGGTTGGTTCAGAACGGCGAGATTTTTGAGTTTTCGACGCCGGAGTCATTGCTGGATATTGATTTCACGCAGCCCGTGTTTGTGCTGGTGGACCGGCTGGCGGTGTCGGCCGATGCTCGCTCGCGGATTGTGGATGCGATTGAGACGGCGTATCGGGAGTCGGGGGAAGTTCTGTTCGAGATTCCGGGCGGCGAGGGACAAGAGGCGCGGACGCTGCGGTTTGCGCAGAGGTTTGAATGTAAGTCCTGCAATTTGCGGTATGAGGAGCCGGAGCCGCGGCTGTTTTCGTTTAACAATCCTTATGGAGCTTGCCCGCGCTGCCAGGGTTTTGGGAACACGATTGATTTTGATCTCGATCTGGTGATTCCGGACAAGATGAAGACGCTGGCGGACGGGGCGATTGAGCCTTGGACCAAGCCGAAGTATCGTCCGCTGCAGGCGGATCTGAAGCGGTATGCAAAGCAGGCGGGGATTCCGCTGGATATGGCGTGGATCGATCTGGCGGAGGAGCATCGCAACCTGGTGCTGAATGGCGACGGAACATTCATGGGCGTACGGGGGTTTTTTAATCACCTGGAGCGCAAGAAATACAAGCTGCATGTGCGCGTGTTTCTAAGCCGGTATCGTGGGTATTCGCTGTGTCCGGAGTGCGGCGGGAGCCGGCTGCGGCTGGAAGCTCGGCAGGTGAAGATCAATGGGCGCAACCTGTGCGAGATTTGCGGGCTCACGGTGGAAGAGGCGATCAAGTTCTTTGATACGGTGCAGCTGAGTCCGCAGGAAGCCGAGATTGCCGATAAATTGCTGCAGGAAATTCGCGAGCGGCTGCGATTTTTGAATGACGTTGGGTTGGAGTATCTGACGCTGGACCGTCTGTCTTCAACGCTGTCAGGCGGTGAGGCGCAGCGGATTCAGCTGGCAACGTCGCTGGGATCGCGACTGGTAGGCACGCTGTATGTGCTGGATGAGCCGTCAATCGGGCTCCATCCGCGAGACACGCACCGGCTTGTGAAAATTCTGCACGATCTGCGGAATCTGGGGAACACGATTCTGGTGGTGGAACATGATCCCGACATCATGAAGGCGGCAGATTGCATACTCGATCTGGGACCGGGAGCGGGGGAGAACGGCGGAAAATTGATTGCCGAGGGAACGTATGACGAGATCCTGCACAACGCGAGTTCGCTGACCGGGAGATATCTTGCGGAAGATTTGCGGATACAACCTCCGGTTACCCGGCGAAAGCCTGGGCCGCAGCAGATCAGGATGAAGGGGATTCGCGCGAATAACCTGAAGAATGTGGACATCAGCATTCCGCTGGGGATGCTGGTGGCGATCACGGGAGTATCGGGATCGGGCAAGTCGACGCTGCTGCATCAGGTGTTGTACCGGGCGCTAGCGCAGGCCAAACAGCAGGCGGGAAATGGAACCGGGGCGGGCGCGACGGCGGCGGCGACATGGGAAAGCCTGGAGGGCGATCAGTTCATTGAGGAAGTAGTGCTGGTCGATCAGTCGCCGATTGGCCGGACACCGAGGTCGAATCCAGTGACGTATATCAAGGCGTTTGACGCGATCCGGGAACTGTTCTCTTCCCTGCCCGAGGCCAAGAAACGTGGGTTCGGCGCGGGGCATTTTTCGTTCAACATCCCCGGAGGACGTTGTGAGGTGTGCCAGGGCGACGGGACGGTCACGGTGGAGATGCAGTTTCTAGCCGACGTGGAACTGATTTGCGAGGAATGCAAGGGGACGCGCTATAAGCCGACGGTGCTGGAGGTGAAGTATCGCGGGAAAAATATTCATGAAGTGCTGAACCTGACGGTGAAGGAAGCGTTGAAGTTTTTCGCCGAGGCGCCGAAGGTCACCGACAAATTGCGGTCGCTCGAGGAAGTTGGGTTGGGATATTTGCGGCTGGGGCAGTCGGCCACGACGTTGTCGGGAGGCGAGGCGCAACGCATGAAGCTGGCGGCGCACTTGCAGCCAGCATCAAAGGAAGTGGGGCGATCGGCGAGCGGGGAAAAAATCAGGCGGCGCCTGCTCTACATCTTTGATGAGCCGACGACGGGGCTGCATTTTGACGACGTCAGCAAACTGTTGGCCGCGTTTCGCCGTCTGATTGATGCAGGGGGATCGATTGTCGTCATCGAGCACAACCTGGAAGTGATCAAGACGGCGGATTGGGTGATCGATCTGGGGCCGGAGGGCGGGAATCGCGGCGGAAAGATCGTGGGCGCGGGCCCGCCGGAAGCCATCGCCAAGCTGGCGGGGTCGTACACGGGCAAGTATTTGGCGCGTATCCTGAACGGCAATGGAGCATCGCGTTCGAATGGGCGAGGGTAGGCGAGTCGTCGCGAAGGCGCTGGCGGCGGGTGTACTGGCCTGCATTCCGGCGGCGTGGGCAGCGGCGCGATTTCCGTCCGCCGTCGAGCAGGAGTCCTCCCAGCCCGCAGCACAAGATTCCCAGCACAAAACTGCAAAGGCTCACCACGTCATGGTGGAGGAGGAAGAGGCGCCTTCGCCGGACGTGACCAAGGCTGAGGAATTCATTCAGAAAAACCAGTTCGCCGATGCGGAGCCGCTGCTGAAGAAAGTTGTGGAGAGCGATCCGGCGAATTATGTGGCATGGTTTGATCTCGGGTTTACGGAAAACGCGCTGCAGCGCAGAGACGAATCGATTGCCGCTTATCGCAAGGCGGTGGCGGCGAAGCCAGAGGTGTTCGAGTCCAACTTGAACCTGGGATTGCAACTGGCCAAGAGCGGGTCGCCGGAGGCGGAACAGTTTCTGCGGGCGGCGACGAAGCTCAAACCCACCAGCCATGTCGCGGAGGGAAAGGAGCGGGCCTGGTTGTCGCTAGCGCATGTGCTCGAGGCGAGCCAGCCAGAGGAGGCGATCGCAGCGTATCAGCAGGCGGAGAGTCTGCAACCGAAAGATGCAGAACCGCACTTGGGCGCGGGGCCGCTGCTGGAAAAGGAGAATAAATTTTCGGATGCGGAGCAGGAGTATAAAGAGGCGCTGGCGCTCGATCCTTCGTCGGCGGATGCGGTGACAGGGTTGGCGAATATCTACATGCGGGGGCGGCGGTTTCCGGAAGCGGAAGCGGCGCTGCGGAAAGTCGTGGCAGCCCATCCCGACGACGCGGCCGCGCATATCCAGCTGGGACGCGTGCTGGCGGCAGAGGGAAAAAATGAAGATGCGATCAGCGAGTTGCAAGCCGGGGCCAAACGGGAGCCCGGGGATGCGGCTTTGCAGCGCGATCTGGCGGATTTATACGTAGCGGCGGGCAAGAACGAGGATGCGGAGAAAGCATATCGGGCGCTGCTGGCGACGCGGCCGAACGACGCCGCGTTGCACGACGCGCTCGGACACAGCTTGATCCGGGAGAAACAATTCGCCGCGGCGCAGCAGGAGTTTCTCACGGCAGTCAAGCTGAAGCCGGATTATGGCGAGGCTTATGGCGATTTAGCTTTTGCCGCCAGCGAGAATAAAAACCCTGAGCTTGCGCTGAAGGCGCTGGACGCCCGGGCGAAATTGCTGCCGGAGAGTCCGGTCACATATTTTATGCGGGCTTCCGCCTACGACCACTTGCTGGATGTCAAGAAGGCAGTGGCGAATTATCATCTCTTCCTGCAAGGGGCTAATGGGAAGTATCCTGAACAGGAGTGGCAGGCCAAGCACCGGCTGATTGCTCTGGAAAAAAAATAATGGGAGCCAGCCTGAGGTGAGGATTTGAGAAGTCGAAGAGAACCGGAACTCGGGTGTGAGTCAAAATCCCCAGCCTCTTTCGCAAAGTGCGCGAAAGACGGGTGGTGGGGCAACCCGGCCGCCTTTCTTTTTCCACAAATTTCGCATCTTAGATGGTGCCTGATCGTGTTGCTGGGCGTGGGCGTCCCGGCTGCGGCCGGGAGGCACACTGAGACCACGGTTGACGAATTGAAGGCGCGGATCGCTGCGGCGAGCGTGGCCGATCGGGCTCGTATTTGCGTGCAAATCGCACAGAAGCAGCTCGAGGAAGTGGACAAATTGTACGGCGCGGGTGAGATCAACCAAGCTCAAGCTGGGCTGACGGATGTTGTGGCTTATGCGGAGCTGGCGCGTGACTATTCCATCCAGTCGCATAAGCACCAGAAGCAAACCGAGATCGCGGTGCGCGGGATGACGCGCAAGTTGACGGCTCTGGAGCATACGCTCACCCAGCAGGACCAGCCGCCGGTGAAAGAGGCGTTGGACCGGCTGGAGCGTGTGCGCGACGACCTGCTGGCGTCGATGTTCAAGATAAAAGAGGATCCATGAAGACGCGTGGCTGGATGACGGGGATTCTGTTGCTGGCATTGACGGTGCCGGTGTTGGCGCAGAGGCATCACGATCCGCTGACCGGGCCCGAGATCGAGCAGATTCGCGATACCAGCTGGGAGCCGAAGCAGAGGCTTCCCCTGTACGTGCAATTCGCTCGGGCGCGGCTGGTGAAACTGGAGCAGATGAGGAGCGATCCGAAGACGAAGGACCGGGCGCTGCAAACCCACGATTTGCTGGACGATTTTCAGCAGCTCTACGACGAACTGAACGACAACATCGATACCTATGTGGACCGGAGAGACGATATCCGCAAGCCGTTGAAGACCATCATCGACGCCGATACGGAGTTTCAGGCGAAGCTGCTGGCGCTGAAGGATGCGGCGGGCGTTTCTGCGCAGGAAGCCCAGCAGTATGAATTTGTTTTGACCAATGCGATCGAAAGCGTGGACGGCGCGACGGAGGATCACCGGAAGCTGCTGGCGGAGCAGGAAGAGCAGGCCAAACATAAGAGGCTGAATAAGAATCCGTCGGCGGGGACGGGAGTGGCGCCGGAGTGAGGCAGGAGCCAGGGCCAGGGTCTAGGGGTCAGGGGTCCCCTGTCCATAGTTCGATTCCAATGTGTTTCCCCGGGTCACGAACACCTCATTCTTCCAAACTTCTAAAGCCTAGCCCCTGACCCCTGATCGCTGCCCCAGTCGTGCTAAGCTACGCTCACTGTGCGTGAAGGGCTGCTCGAAATATTCCAGGAAACTTATCGTGAATTGCGGCTGGGGAGTTCCCTGCCCGAGCTGAAGATCGAGTTCTTCGCGTTTGCCAATGTGAACAATACCGTCCGGCTGCGGCAGGGCAAGTTGCTGGTGCGGTTGTCGGATTTGCTGGAAGGTGCGCCGGAGACGGTGCTGCGGGCGATCGCCCATATCCTGCTGGCGAAGATGTACCGGCAGCCGATTGATCGCGGGCATGCGGCGCGCTACCGGAAGTATGTTGCCAGCCACGACATCGTTCGCAAAGCGCATTTGGTGCGGCAGATGCGCGGGCGCAAGTTGCTGCGACCGGCGCGCGGGCACTTCTACGATCTTGATGCGGTGTTTGAAGAATTGAACACGCGATTTTTTCATGGGCTGATGGCGCGGCCGCGCATGAGCTGGAGCCAGGCGATGACGCGGCGCATTCTGGGGCATTACGATCCGGCGCATAATGCGATCATCATCAGCCGGGTATTCGATCATCCCGGAGTGCCGGGATATGTGCTGGAATATATCGTGTATCACGAGATGCTGCATCTGAAGCATCCGGTGAAGCTGCGGGGGAGCCGGCGGTGCGTGCATTCGGCGGAGTTTCAGGCGGAGGAAAAGTTGTTTCCGCGGGTGGCGGAGGCGAATGCGTTTTTGAAGCGGCTATAGCTTTCAGGCAGCGGTAGGGGGCTTCTTTTTTCTCCGGAGCAAAAATAGCGAGAGGCCGAACAGCAGGATGGGTACGCCATAGCCGCGGACAAGCAGCATGGGCTCAACTTCGGTGATGCGAAACGCTTTCTGGCCCCGTTCGTTCGCATACAGAGTGATTTGCACGAGCATGGGCTTGGAGCGCTTCTGAAACCATGCGAGGTAGGTAGCTTGCGAGACGCGGGTTCGTTGGTTGGGTTGCGAACCGGCATAGTGAAGCTTGGCCGTCATTCCCGTGTAGTATCCCACCTGAATTTCCCTGGTCAGAGATCCAACGGCCGCTTTCGCTGCCTGAATGGCTGACTCGCCGTCTAAGGGAGCGTAACCTCCTGGTTTCAAGGCGGCGATTACAGATTGAATATCCTCGTTGGGGAATAGTGCGGAATAGCACAGCGGCAGAAACGTTGCGCAGAGGTAAAGAGCGGAGACTACGACGAGGATAATGGAGTAAGTTGGACGTCCCTTGAAAAGCAATCAGACTCCCAGCAACTGGCAATGACGGGACGAGGATACTACGGATCGGCCCGCCTGCAGCGGTACACTAACAAGTACGCCTCCGCGACGTACTTACATAGATTTCTTATTGGAGCCCTTCATGAAGAAATGCCCTAAATCTTTGAGGTTGGTCGTGTTGTTTGCAGTTTTGTGTGCGCTTGCGGTCTACGCGCAAGACGCTGCCGCGCCTGAGAACCATGGAATCGTGGTCGCGAGTATAGACCGCTCGGTGAAACCGGGGGACAACTTTTACTTGTATGCCAATGGGGATTGGATCAAGCGCGCGGTGATTCCTCCCGACCGGGCTGTAATCGACGTCTGGTCGAAGCTCGACGACCTGAGCAACAAGCGCACGGCAGACTTGATTGCGGAGATTGCCAAGTCGAATCCTGCAGCGGGATCGAGCTTGCGCAAAGTCGCCGATCTGTATAACTCGTACATGGATGAGGCGGCCATCGAGAAAAAAGGAATGGAGCCGATCCAGCCGCATCTGGATGCAGTGGCTGCGATCCATGACAAGAAAGAATTGGCGCGGGCGCTAGGAGAAACTCTGCGCGCCGATGTGGATGCGCTCAATAATACCAACTATCACACCGAAAATTTATTTGGGTTGTGGGTGGCGCCGGGCTTCAGCGATGCAGAGCACTATATTCCTTACATCATGCAGGGCGGACTGGTGCTGCCGGGCCGGGAATATTACCTGTCCGACAGCCAGCATATGCGCGATCTGCGGGCGCGGTATCAGACGCACGTGGCGGCCATGATGAAGCTGGCCGGATTCTCGGATACCGAGGAGCGGGCCAAGCGCATTATCGAACTGGAACATGCCATCGCGGCGACGCATCGCACGCTGGCGGAGAATGAAGACATCCACAAAGCTGACAATCCATGGACGGCAGCGGAGTTTGCGACGAAGGCTCCGGGGCTGGACTGGGCGGAATATTTCCGCGGGGCCGGACTGCAGCAGGTGAAGATGTTTGACGTGTGGCAGCCGGAGGCGTTCAAAGGCGAGGCGGCGCTGGTGGAATCGACTCCGCTGGAGACGTGGAAGGATTGGCTGGCATTTCACCTGATCGAGGCCTACGGCGGAGTGCTGCCCAAGGCGGTGGCCGAGGAAAGATTTGCTTTTTTTGGAAAGGAACTGGCAGGGATCGAGCAAGAGCGCCCGCGATGGCAGCGCGCTGTATTCGTGGTCGACGATTTGCTGGGCGATGCGGTGGGCCGGGAGTATGCGAAGAAATATTTCCCGCCGGAAGCGAAGGCACGGGCACAGGCGATGGTGGCGGAATTGATTGCGGCCTATCGCAAGCGCATTGCGGCGCTGCCGTGGATGGCGGCGTCCACCAAAGCGGAGGCGGAGGCAAAGCTGTCCACGCTATACGTAGGGATTGGTTATCCGGAGACCTGGCACGATTATTCGAATTACGAAGTGAGGCCGGATGATGCATTTGGAAATATCTGGCGAGGGAATTTGTCGGAGTACCAGCGGCGGGTGGCCCAGTTGGGCAAGACGGTGGACAAGAAAGAATGGTCGATGACTCCGCAGACGGTGAATGCGGTCAATCTGCCTCTGCAGAATGCGTTGAACTTCCCAGCCGCGATTCTGCAGCCGCCGTTTTATGATCCCAAGGCTCCGGCGGCGTCGAATTATGGCGCGATTGGATCGGTAATCGGGCACGAGATCAGCCATACGTTTGACACGGAAGGCAGCACGTTTGATTCGCATGGACGGCTGCGGAACTGGTGGACCGATGCCGATCTGAAACATTTCGAAGCGGCGACCGCGAAATTAGCGGCGCAGTACGACACCTACGAGCCATTTCCCGACCTCGCGGTCAACGGCAAGCAGACGCTGGGAGAGGACATCGCCGACGTGGCCGGACTCTTGGCGGCGTACGACGGATTCCATGCTTCGCTTGGGGAAAAGACGGCTCCGACGCAGGATGGCTTCAGCGGCGATCAGCAATTCTTTATCGCCTTCGCTCAGAATTGGGGAGAGAAGGAGCGGGAGGCGGCGTTGCGGCAACAGGTGCTGACCGATCCACATGCTCCGGGCGAGTATCGGGCGCTGACCGTGCGGAACATCGATGCGTGGTATCCGGCGTTCGAAGTGAAGCCCGGAGAGGCGTTGTACTTGCCGGAAGCGGAGCGGGTGCGAATCTGGTGAGACCTCTTCCCTGCAGCCAGAGACCGTTCAAGGGCTGATTGGCGCAGTGTGATCCTAATCACATGCGGTTGTGAGGGAGCGGATTGACGGGTTTGACGGGGGGAGACTATCCTTGAATTTGAAATTGAAATTCATTTTCAAAATCATAAGGCTTCCCTAACATGCTACAGGCTTTCGTTATAACTCTCCGCGAAGGGGTAGAAGCCGCCTTAATCGTCGGCATCACCCTGGCCTACCTGACCAAGATCGGGCGCCCTGAACTGCGCAAGACGGTGTATGCCGCGCTGGTGGCGGCTTTCCTGGGCAGCATCGGCGTGGCCGTGGTTATCTCACGCACCCACCTCAACGAAGACGTGTTTGAAGGCTGGATCATGCTGGTCGCGGCCTTTTTCGTCGTCACCATGGTGATTTTCATGATGAAGACGGGGCGCACGATGAAGGGCGAGATCGAGGGCAAAATCGGGCTGCTGGCCGGGAAGGACGCATGGTTCGGGCTATTCGTTTTCATTTTCCTGATGGTGCTGCGCGAGGGCGCCGAGACAGTGCTGATTCTCTCGGCGGTGACCCTGAATTCCACCGAACTGTTGAGCTTTCTGGGAACGCTGGCCGGGGTGCTGTGCGCGATCGCGTTTGGGGTAATGTTCGTCAAGGGCAGCGTGCGGATCAACCTGCAGAAGTTCTTCAAGGTGACGACGGCGATCATGTTCCTGGTGGCGGCGCAGTTGCTTATCTCGGGACTGCATGAACTTTCGGAGAGCGGGGTCATTCCGTCGTCGAAGCGCGAGATGGCGATTATCGGGCCCATCGTGAGCAATGACTGGTTCTTCTTTGTAACGATTTTTGCGATGGCAGCGCTGATGGTGCTGTTTGAGGCCAAGCGGCGCACTACAGTGCCGGCTGCGAACGCTTCGCCCGCCGAGCGGCGCAAGGCGGCGTGGAGCGCCCGCCGCGAGCGGCTGTGGATGGGCTCGGTGTACGTGTTTTCTTTTGTATTCATCGCGATGGTCACTGCCGAATTCATTTACACCAAGAATGTGAGCGCGCTGTCTCCGGCCACGGAAGTGAGTTTCACCAACGGGAAAGTTTCTATCCCCCTGGCGAAGGTTTCCGATGGAGATCTGCACCGTTTCCAAGCCAACGAAGATGGAACGGAGATCCGTTTCTGGCTCTATAAGAAGCCAGACGGAAAGATTGCGACGGTGTTCGACGCCTGCGAGATTTGCGGCGCGGTCGGGTTCTACAAGACGGCGAACGGCGTGGTGTGCAAGAACTGCGGGGCTCCCATCAACCCGCAATCAGTGGGGACGCAGGGAGGATGCAATCCGATGCCGCTGAAGGCGACGCAGACGGCCGACGCGGTCATCATTGAGGAGGCCGACATCGCGGCCGGCGGCCGCATGTTCGCGCAACGATAGCCATGTTCGTGCGGCTGGTGTACGAATCCTTCCGGAGACAAAAACGGCGCAAACTGCTGGCGGGCGCGGCGATCACGCTGGGGGTAACAGTAGCGACGGCAATGATTGCAGTCGCGACCGACATTGGCGATAAGATTAATCGCGAGCTGCGGACGATTGGGGCCAACCTGATTGTGACTCCGCAGGAAGACTCGCTCGATGTCGAGATTGGCGGAGTCAACCTCAAGCCTCCCAGCGACGGGGCATTTCTCAACGAGAAAGACCTTCCGAATATCCAGGGAATTTTCTGGCACAACAACATTACGGGCTTTGCGCCGATGCTGCCGGTGAACGTCGCCGTGGAGAAAAATGGCAATCGGCAAGATGTGACTCTGCTGGGAACCTATTTTTCCAAGAAGCTGAAGTATGGGACCGAGGAGTTCACGACCGGGGTGCGAAGTACGCATCCATGGTGGAAGGTTTCTGGAGCGTGGCCGGAAGATGAGTCGCGGGATGTTCTGATCGGGGAGCGACTGGCCGGTAAATTAGGAGAGAAGTCCGGAGATTCGATCGTAGTGGGCGGCCGGCAGTTGCAGGTGAGCGGTGTGTTGTCGACGGGAAGCGGCGAGGATGATGAAATTGTCGCGCCACTTTGGCTGGCGCAGGAAATTTTAGGAAAGCCCGATGCGGTGAAGCGGGTATTTGTCAGTGCGCTGACTAAGCCCGAGGATGCCTTTGGGCGGCGCGATCCGAAGAGTATGTCGGGAGCGATTTACGACCGCTGGTATTGTACGCCGTATCCGCAGGCGATTGCGCTGCAGTTGACGGAGGCGATTCCGCATTCGCACGCGGAGCAGATCCGGCAGGTGGCGCAGAACGAGGGCGCGGTGCTGACCAGAATCGAGGGACTGATTTTCCTGATCACGCTGGCGGCGCTGTTTGCTTCGGCGCTGGCGGTGTCGGCGGCGATGGCGACGGCGATTTTTGAGCGTCGAGCAGAAGTGGGATTGATGAAGGCGCTGGGCGCAGGAAAGGTGGCAGTGGCGTCGATATTTTTCGCGGAGGCGACCCTGCTGGCGCTGATCGGCGGTGTGGTCGGCTTTTGGGTGGGCTCGCTGCTGGCGCACCAGATCGGGCGGTCGATCTTCAGTTCGGACATTTCGATTCCGCCGGTGCTGTTGCCGGTGATTCTGGCGATTGCGGTGATCGTGACTTTTGCGGGGAGCGCGGCAGCAATCCGGCGCGCCGTGCAGCTCGATCCCGTCTTTGCGTTGCGAGGGGAATTATGAGCGCTCCCCTGTCGAGCGTCCCCGGAGCAAATCCGGCGCGGGATCTGGCAGCGAGGCGGGCCAAGGCGCCGCATCGGTCAATGTTGGTGCGCATGCTGGTACGAGCGGCGATCTTGCGGCGGGGGCGGGCGGCTTCGGCTTTGTTTGCGATGGTGGTCGCGGCGGCGGTCGCCACTGCCATGCTGAATCTTTACGTGGACGTACAGGCGAAGCTGCGGCGCGAGTTCCGGAATTACGGAGCCAACATCATTCTGGTTGGAAAGGACGGCGCTTCCCTTCCTGCCGAGTCGTTGTCGCGAGTGGATTCGCTGCTGGCCGGGCGCGGGGTGGCTGCGCCCTTCGGAATGATTGTGGCGCACACTGCTGATGGGCAGCCGATTGTAGTGGCGGGAACGGAGTTTGATCGGGTGCGGCAGTTGGATAAGTGGTGGTCGGTGAGCAACTGGCCTTCGACTGATACAAGCAATGCGACAGCCTCGAGTCAAAATCCCCACTTCTCGCAAAACCAGCGAGAAATGGGGCACCCAGGGTTGGTTGGGGTTCGGGCTATGCCTGTGGTTTCGCCGAAGAATCAGGCATTCGACTTGAGTTTTCTGGGGCGCGTGTTGCGCGTGGATCCTGCAGGGACGGTGCGGACTGGGGCAGCGGAGGACAGCCGGATTTATATTTCGCTCGCGGATTTTGTGAACTGGACTGGAGTGCAGCCTTCCACGATCGAAGTAGCAGCGAGCGGGTCACCGGAAGAAGTCGCGGGCATGATGAAGCAACTGACGGCAGCGATTCCGGCGGCGGAGGTGCGGCCGGTGCGGCAGATCATGGAAGGCGAGGCGCGGGTGCTGGGCAAGACCCGCGCGACGCTGCTGGCGGCAGCCGCGTTGATCATTCTGACTGCGGCCTTATGCGTGCTCTCGACTTTGATGGGATCGGTGTTCGACCGGCGGCGGGATTTTGCGATCATGAAAGCTCTGGGCGCGTCTGGAAGGCTGCTGAACGGCTTCTTTGCCGCCGAGGCGCTGGCGTTGGGCGCGGCCGGGGCGTTGATCGGATTCTTTGTCGGCATCGGGATTGCGGCGTGGATCGGGCGAGTGAATTTCCACGCGGCGGTGGTGCCGCGTTTCAGCGTGCTGCCCATTGTGCTGATTGGTAGCATGTCGGTGACGCTGGTCTCGGCCATCCTGCCGATCTCGCTGTTGCGGCGGGTGCAGCCTGCGGTGATCCTGAGGGGAGAGTGAAATGATTCAGATCAAAGCGGTGACCAAGCTCTACCCGGCCAAGGAGGCGGAGGGACTGGGCAAGGAGAACGGCGCCATTCATGCGCTCGACCACATTTCGCTGCATGTCACAGCGGGTGAGTGGCTGTCGATCATGGGGCCTTCGGGATCGGGGAAATCAACCCTGGTGAATCTGATTGGATGCCTGGACCGGCCGTCGTCGGGCGAAATCTGGCTGGATGGGCAGAATGTGGCGGGGATTTCGTCGGCGGAACTGAACCGGGTGCGGGCGGAAAAGATTGGATTCATCTTCCAGCAATTTCACCTAATTCCTTTCCTCACGGCAGTCGAGAACATCATGCTGGCGCAGTATTTTCACAGCATGACCGATGAGAAAGAAGCGACCGAAGCTTTGGCGCGAGTGGGACTGGGAGATCGCGCGCATCATTTGCCATCGCAGCTTTCCGGCGGCGAGCAGCAGCGGGTGTGCATTGCGCGGGCGCTGATCAATGATCCGCGGATTATTCTGGCGGACGAACCGACCGGGAACCTCGATGCGCAGAATGAGGAGATCGTGTTGCGGCTGCTGCGCGAGTTTCATCAACAGGGGCGGACGATTGTGATGGTGACGCATGATCCGGTGGTGGCGCGGCTGGCAGACCGGCGGATCGAGCTGCACCATGGGAAGATCGCGTCGCAGGAAGTTTTCTCGATGGCCGACGAGGAACAGCTGGACGAAGTGCTGGAGGAGCTTTGGGTGCTCGAGGAGCATGGCGAAATTGCCGAGGTGGAGCGCATGGAAGTGCATGGAGCGCTGCCGGTGAGCCTGGCGATCGAGAAGATGATTGAGCTCGGGCTGGTGGGGTCGGCGCCGCATCCGCCGAAGGCGCACGATCACAAGCGGTTCGTGAATCCCTGCCATGAGGCGCTGAAGCCGATGGCGGCGTCGTTGGGGGATGGGACGTTGATTGTGGAATTGACGCCGCGCGGACGGGAGCGGGCGGGCAGCATCATTCGCCGGCACCGGCTGGCGGAGCGGCTTTTCACCGATAGCCTGGCCATGGACAGTGAGACGGAAATCGAGCAGCAGGCTTGCAAGTTTGAGCACATCTTGTCATCGGAAGCTACGGACAAGATCTGTGCGTTTCTAGGACATCCGCGAACCTGCCCGCATGGTGCGCCGATCCCGCCGGGGCCGTGCTGCGGGGCTGCGGGCCTCGCCGGTACTACGGCTAGACAGAGCTTGCGGTACAAGTAAAAAAGAAGCCCTCACCACAGAGGTTTCATAGAGGAGACTTCCTCTGGTACCGCATTGATCATCCGCATTCAGCTGCGGCGCGGTTTATGATTTCCAAGATCATGCGGCGTCCTATGATTGGCGTGTTTGATTCCGGATTTGGGGGGCTAACCGTCCTTAAAGCTTTACTTGAATTTATTCCCGAGGCGGACTACGTCTACTTCGGGGATACGGCGCGGTTGCCGTATGGGTCGAAGTCGGTGGAGACAGTGGCGCGCTATGCGGTCGAGGCAGCGCATTATCTGGAATCGCAGGACGCGCAGATGCTGGTGATCGCCTGCAATACGGCGACAGCTCTGGCGCTGGACCGGATTACCGCAGCCGCGCATGTTCCGGTTGTTGGAGTAGTTGAGCCTGGAGCCGAAGCGGCCGCATCGGCCACTAGCAATCGAAAGGTGGTCGTAATCGGAACTGAGGCGACCGTGAGCAGCCATGCTTACCGGAAGGCTCTGGAAGCTCGCGGGCTCGCGGCACGGGAGAAGGCGTGTCCGCTGCTGGTGCCGCTGGTCGAGGAAGGATGGGTAGAGCATCCCGTGACCGAGCAGGTAGCGCGGATTTATCTCGCCGAGGCGTTTGCCGATGGCTTTGGCGACGCCGATACGATGGTGCTGGGGTGCACGCATTATCCGCTGATCAAGCCGCTGCTGCATCGGGTCACGCCGGGGCATGTGAGCATTGTGGATTCGGCGGAATCTACGGCGCGGGCAGTGGCGGAGCGGTTGCGTGAATTGGTGCCCGCATCCCAGACCGAGGAGCGGCGAGGGGCGCCGCGGTTGAGATTTTTTGCTACGGATTCGAGGGAGAAATTTCAACGGCTGGGGCAAAGATTTTTGGGATTGCCGATTCAGAACGTCGAGCACGTCGATTTGAAAGAATGACGCGTGGGCGGGCCGCCCCCGCGACAGCCGGCAAGATGCCGGCGTTACCTTCCCGATTCCTGTGGAACAATTTGGATGATTCCGAACGAGGAAGATCCAGAACTCAGCGCGGAACAAAAGAAAATTCGTAGAGACGCGGCCAGTCAGAATCTGGTTGGGTAAATTCTCAGTACAGGTGGAAGTCAACTTCGACCGCGATTTCGACGCGCACGGGGTGACCATCTTTCATTGCAGGCTCGAACTTCCAGTTCTTGACCGCTTCGATTGCCTTCTCGTCGAGACCCATGCCCAGGCTGCTCAGCACGCGGATGTTGCTGGGGCGGCCATCGGTTCCCACAATCAAACCCAGAGTGCAAGTGCCCTGGTATTTCGCCTTGCGGGCCTCTTCGGAAAATTCCGGTTCAGGGTTGTAGATGACGCGCGGCGGAGCGACGCCGCCGCCGACGCGGAAGATACCGCCCCCGGTGCCTCCACCCTCGCCGGGACCGAAGCCGGGACCTTTGCCGGATCCGACTCCTCCGCCGCTGCCGGAACCAATACCGCTGCCAGAGCCGGTGCCGTTGGAGGGCAGGATCGCGTGCGACGTTGGGTCGCCGAGATTCGGCATGTTATTGGAAGCGAGCTGAACCTGAGGAGGAATCACGATCGTAGGTTCAACTGCGAGCTTGGGGTTCTGAACCCGAATCACTGCCGCAGGAGGCGTGATCTGCTGCATGGAGAACTTAGGCAGCTTGCCTCGGCTGGCCTGCAGGACATCGCGATCACCGCCGCCGCCGCCGCCGCCAACTTGCGTTTTGGAAGGCTTTAGATCGGGCAATGGGCCAGGATCGACCAGCGTGACGGTAGGTCTTTCTTGGGGCGCGGCTTTCACCACATGACGCCCAATCAGCGTTCCCGCCACGATGAAGACGACGAGTAGAACGTGCGCGCCGGTGGAACCGAGCGCGCCCTTTCTGTGGTAATTGTAGAAGCCCCAAATGTCTTTGACCGGCTCGGGCTTGGACTCCAATTTGAGCGGCGGAAGTTTCTTGGGAAAGAAAAACTCGTCCAGTTGCCGGAACAGCGACTTCCACAGGGGCTCTTCGAAAGTCTCGCGCGCCAGGAGCAGGTGCAACTCCGGCTCATTACCCGGGGCGTTCGTATTGATTGGTTCGGATCCCATAGTTCCCGTCTGGATGTCCTTGCTGATCTGTGGGGAAGAGCTACCCTCACTACCGGGAAACCCGCTCCCTACACAGATGACCGACTCAATAGACAAGTTGCTTTCAATTCGGCCCGATTTTATGGACGAGGGTACCGACCGGCCACCCCCCTCAAAACAAACGGGCCAGGCCCCTCTCTCCTTGGCATAAATTGTAACTCCGTTTTGACGGGAGCGACAGTGCATTTCAGTGGGCGGAGTAACCTCCGGAGAGGCATGTCCTTCCTGGCCCGGGCACGCGCGTGGACGTTCCCGCGCTCGCTCCCTATAATGAAAAGATTCAATCATTTATGAGGCGAGTGAGTTGCCGCTGGAACTGAAAAAGACGATCAATCTGCCCCAGACTGCCTTCCCCATGAAGGCCAACCTGCCCCAGAATGAGCCCAAGATGCTGGAACGCTGGGAGCAGATGGGCATTTATGAGCGCATCCGGGAGTCTCGCAAGGGCGCGCCCCGCTACATTTTGCATGACGGGCCTCCCTACACGAGCGGACCGATCCACATGGGAACGGCGCTGAACAAGTGCCTGAAAGATTTCATCGTCAAATCGAAGACGATGGCGGGATTTGACGCGCCCTACGTGCCGGGATGGGACTGCCACGGCCTGCCGATCGAAATCAAGGTTGATAAAGAACTGGGCGGAAAGAAGCTCCTGATGGCGCCCACGGCGGTGCGCGCAGCGTGCCGGAAGTATGCGCAGAAATATCTCGATTTACAGCGCACACAGTTCAAGCGTATCGGAGTCTTCGGGCGATTCGAGCGGCCGTACGCAACCATGACTCCGCAGTATGAGTCGGTGGTGCTTTCGACGTTCTTTTCGTTCTACGAGAATGGGTTCGTCTACAAGGGGTTGCGGGCGGTTTATTGGTGCATGCACGATGAGACCGCCCTGGCGGAGGCCGAGGTCGAGTATGAGAACCACACCAGCAGCACGGTGTGGGTGAAATATAGACTGCTGGACGATCCGGCGAAAATCGACCCGGTGCTGGCGGGGAAAAAAGTTTCCACCATCATCTGGACCACGACTCCGTGGACGCTGCCGGCTTCGATGGCGGTGGCGTTTCATCCCGACGAAGAGTATGTGGCGATGGAATCGGGAGGCGAAGTTTATATCGTGGCATCGAAGCTGGCCCAGGATGTGGCTGCGGTATGCAAGCTGGCCGATCCGCAAGCGCTCGCGCATTTTCCCGGGCGCAAGCTGGAACGCCTCAACTTCCAGCATCCATTTCTCGATCGCAACATTCTGGCCGTGCTGGCCGACTACGTCACGATGGATACCGGCACCGGGGTGGTGCACACGGCGCCTTCGCATGGCGCCGAGGACTTCATCACCGGGATGAAGTATGGGCTGGATGCGACGAGCAACGTCGATGAAAAAGGCATCCTGCGCAACGGGCTGCCGGAGTACACAGGCAAGCGGGTGTGGGATGCGAACCAACCGATCATCGATCTTCTGAAAAGCCGCGGGGCGCTGCTGCATGCGGAGAAGACGGAGCATTCGTACCCGCACTGCTGGCGCTGTCACAATCCGGTAATTTTCCGCGCCACCGAGCAGTGGTTCATCTCAATGGAGACGCCGATGCCGGGCGGGGCAGGCAAGAGCGACACGCTGCGCACGCGCACGCTGGAAGAGATCAAGAGGGTGAAATGGGATCCGGCGTGGGGCGAGGAGCGGTTGTCGAACATGATCGAGACGCGGCCGGACTGGTGCATCTCGCGGCAGCGCGTGTGGGGCGTGCCCATCGCCGTGTTTCTGTGCGAAGGATGCGGGAAGCCGCTGAACGATCCGGTGGTGAATCGCAAGGTGGTTGAGCTATTTCGGAAATCAGGCGCTGACGCGTGGTTCACGTCGGAATCCGACAACCTGCTTGCTGCGGGGACGAAGTGTCCGCATTGTGGCGGGACGAAGTTCGAAAAAGAGACGGACATTTTCGACGTATGGCTGGAGTCGGGGGCGAGCTATCTGGCGCTGATCGATGACGAACCCGATTATCCCTGGCCTTCGGATTTGTACCTTGAGGGCGGAGATCAGTATCGCGGGTGGTTCCAGTCTTCCCTGCTCTGCGCCATGGGCACGCATCAGACGCCTCCGTACACAGGCGTGGTGACGCCCGGCTGGACACTGGATGAAAAAGGGCAGGCGATGTCAAAGTCGCGCGGGAATGATGTCGACCCGGTGGATATATCCAGCCGGCTAGGCGGCGAGGTGGTGCGGTTGTGGGTGGCGTCGGTGGACTTCCGGGAGGACGTGGTCGGGTCAGAAGCGCTGATGCGGCGCGTGGGAGAGAACTATCGCGAGATCCGCAACAAGCTGTTCAAGAATGCGCTGGGAAATTTGTACGACTTCGATCCGCAGGCGAATGCGGTTCCATCCGAAAAGATGGAAGCGCTCGATCAGTACATGCTGCGGCAGACGTGGGCTGTGGTGCGCGATGTGCGCGAGTGGTACGACGATTTTGCATTTCACAAGATTTATCACCGGGTGAATCACTTCTGCGTAGTCGAACTGAGCGCTTTTTATTTTGATGTGATTAAGGACCGGCTCTATACCTATGCGCCAAACTCGCAGGGACGGCGCTCGGGGCAGACTGCGGTATGGAGAATCCTGGAGGCTATGACGCGGCTGCTGGCGCCGATTCTCACCTTTACCTCGGAGGAGGTCTGGCGACACTTGCCGAAGGTGCCGGGACGGGCGGAGAGCGTGCACATGGCTCTGTTTCCCGAGACTGCGGACGTGTTCGGCAGCGCGTCGGTACCGGAAAGCGATCCGCAGCGGGAGCAGGATTGGACGACGCTGCTGGGAGTGCGCGAGCAGGTGATGAAGGCGCTGGAGGAAGAGCGAAATAGCAAAGGAATCGGCAAGGGCCTGGAGGCGCAGCTGGTCATCACGGCAGGCGATCCCGCGTACTCTGTGCTGAAGCGCTATGCCGATCAGCTGCGGTACTTGTTTATCGTGTCGGCGGTCACGCTGGTGCAGGGATCGGGGAACGGCACCAGCGGAGTACGCATCGAGGTCAGGAAAGCTGATGGCGCCAAGTGCGATCGCTGCTGGAATTACTCGACGCACCTGGGCGAGGACAAGACGTACCCCACGGTTTGCGAGCGCTGCAGTGCGGTGCTAAAAGAACTCGAGGCGGGGCAGTCGAGGTGAATCTCTAGGGCGCTTGGGCTCGAATCCTTCTCCTAGAGGTCCATCCTCCCGGGAGCCTTAAAGATCCATGTCATATGGTGACATCAGATTTCGAGACCTCCGGTGTGTTCGTCCGTGCTCAGAAGTAAAAACCTAAACCCAGAGGACACAGGGCAACACAGGGTGGGCCGGAAGCCGAATTCGGCAACCTGAAACCAAATTTCCAATGAACAAGAACCTTGCGCGCGCCACTCACCTTGCATTAGCCCTGCTGGTGGTCTTGCTGGACCGTTGGACAAAACGCCTGGTGGCGGCGCGGCTGCCGATGTACAGCCACATTCAGATCATCCCGGGATTTTTTCGGTTGACCCACACGGAGAACACGGGCGCAGCGTTCAGCCTCTTCGCCGACGCTCCGTCGCATTGGAAGACGGGGATGCTGATCGGGTTCTCGGTGGTGGCGATGGTGGTGGTATTCGTGCTGCTGTGGAAACAGCGGCGGCCGCTCAGCCTGACCGGGATTGCACTTTCGCTGATTTTGGGTGGGGCGATGGGAAATCTATGGGACCGGGTGGCGAGCGGGCGCGTGGTGGATTTCCTGCTGTTCTATATCAATCGCTATCAGTGGCCCGTGTTCAACCTGGCGGACAGCGCGATCGTGGTGGGAGCGGCGTTGCTGGTCATTGAAATCTTGTTTCACAAACCCTCGCGGGAGCACTCGCAAACGCCCTGAGAGGAGTTCGGGCGCCGGCCCAAAGCAGCTCATTACGCCACTGCCCTGCCCGACAGCGGTGGCGGGGCTGTTCAATCCTCAATCAAACATCTACAATCAGCAGTTTCCATGCTCGACCTTAGTCCATACAGCTGCCTGGGCGCCGCCCTGCGCGATGCGCTCGAGCGCTTCTCTTCTGAAGTATGCCTGATCGAGGCCGAGCGCGATCGAGAAAAACTCCGCCTCACGTATTCCGACTTCAAGGAAATCGCTCTGCCGTTGGCGCGCGCTCTGGAAGACGCGGGCTTCGACTCCGGCGAGCGTGCCGCCATCATCATGACCAATCAGTCGAAGTGGCTGATCTCCGCCTATGCGATTTTTTATTGCGGCGGAGTGGTGGTTCCGCTCGACTACAAGCTGAGTGCAGAGGAGCACTTGCAACTGCTCGCCCACTCCCAAGCGAAAGTGCTGGTCGTCGAGTATCACCTGTGGCTTGCGATCATGCAGTCCGCGAACTTTCACACCATCGGCACGAAGATTGTCTTGGTCACGGAGGCGCCGCTGGGCGCGGATCTGGCAGGAGCCTTTCGCTGGGAAGATTTCAAGCGCAAGGGCGCCCCCGATTTTGTGATGCGCCAGAAAGACGACGTCGCCTGCATCGTCTATTCTTCGGGAACCGGCGGCCGGCCCAAAGGTTGCGTGCTTACGCACGAGAACTATCTGGAACAGTGCCGGTCGCTCACCGCCTGGTACCCGTTCTGGCCGGGGGTGCGCTATCTGAGCATCTTGCCCACCAACCATGCCATCGATTTCATGGTTGGTTTCATCGGGCCGTTCGTGTGCGGGGCATGCGTGGTACATCTACGCAGTCTGCGTCCGGAATTTGTGCGGGACGCCTTTGTGCGCTATCGCATCACTTACGTCTCGCTGGTCCCTATGATTGTGAAGAATCTGGAGCACGGCTTGCGGGCGAAATTCGATGAATTACCTTCGTGGAAGCGTGGGCTTTTGAGCACGATGATCGCGACCAACCGAGTGCTCACGCGCCGCCGCCCCAATGTGAGGCTCAGCCGCATGTTGCTCCCGAACGTCCACCGTGGATTCGGCGGCGAACTGCTGGCGCTCATCACCGGCGGCGCATTCCTGGAGCCGTCGACCATGCAGTTCTTCTACGATCTCGGCATCCCGGTGGTCAACGGTTACGGTCTCACCGAGGCGGGCACCGCGCTCACGCTGAACGATCTCAAGCCATTTCGCGCCGATACCGTGGGCAAGCCGCTTCCCGGAGTCGAACTGCGCATTCTGAATCCGGACGCCGAGGGTGTCGGTGAAGTAGCGGCGCGCAGCAAGACGGTCATGTCGCACTACCTGGACGATCCCGAACTGACGCTCGAAACTATTGTGGACGGCTGGCTGCTGACGGGCGACCTGGGGCGCTTCGACGGGCACGGCCACCTGCAGTTGCTCGGGCGAAAGAAAAACATGATCGTCACCGAGGGCGGAAAAAACATATACCCCGAGGACATCGAAACCGTGTTCGACGGCTTGCCAGTCAAGGAGTTTGCCGTTTTTGCGGCGAATTACATCTGGCCGAAAAAAGAATTGACGGGAGAGTCATTGGTGCTGGTGCTCCGGCTGGAGCAGAATGAAAAATTCGACAGCAAGCTGCGGGAAGAGATTTCAGCGCGCAACCGCCGGCTTCCGGATTTCAAGCGGGTCGCCGGATATCTGATCTGGGATAAAGATTTCCCGCGCACCGCCTCAATGAAGATCAAGCGCCAGGTTTTAGCGGAAGAAATCGGCAAAACTTTGAAGCGCGAAGCCATGGTCTTGCTGTAGCGCCAGTGGGAATGTAGGACCGGCGTCTAGCCGGCTGTCGCGGGGGCGTCTGACCCCCGAGGGAACGCCACCTTTGGGGCAATTTCTTGCAATCGTCAATCCGGCAGCGGGCGGCGGAAAGAGCCGCAAGCTCCTCGGCCCGGCTCTCGAGCGCCTGCGGGCCGGCGGGCTCGATATCAAAGTGGCGGAGACGCGTGCCGCGGCCGATGCCACTCGCATCGCGCGCGACGCTTACAGCCGGGGCGTCCGGCACTTCGTCGCGGTGGGTGGCGACGGGACTTCTTATGAGATCATCAACGGCCTGTTTCCGCAGGCTCTCAGTGGTGAACGGCCGACTCTCGGTTTCCTTCCGCTCGGCACGGGGAACTCTTTTCTGCGCGATTTCAGCGATCGCGGCGTGGAGTACGCGATTGAATCACTCCTGGCTCATCGCAGTCGTCCCTGCGACGTTCTGCGCCTACGCCACCGTGCCGGCGTAATCCATTACATGAACCTGCTGAGCATGGGTTTCTCCGCCGATGTGGCCACGCTTCGCGCCCGGCGCTTCGCCGACTGGGGAGAACTGGGTTATGTCACCGCAATTTTTCTGACCCTCGCGCGCTTCAATCGTCAGTCGTTTCCTCTGCGGGTTGAGGGCGAGACCCGCTTCGATGATCGCCCCTGCCTGTTCGTCACGTTCAGCAACAGCAAATTCACTGGCGGTACGATGATGATTGCTCCCAAAGCGCAGGTCGATAGCGGCCTGATCGAATACGTGCGCTGGGGACCGATCGGCAGACTCGGCTTGATTCGCAACCTCTCGGGCTTGTATGACGGGACTCATATCGAGCACCCATTGGCCGAGCGGAAAGCCGTGCAGCGGGTCGAGTTCAATCTGGGGCATGCGGTTGACGTGATGGTCGATGGCGAGGTGCTGACCCTTCATTGTGAACAACTGGACGTGTTGCCGGGCGCACTCAATGTGGTGGCCTGATCTCCGTGATATAAACCAGTCATGTCCGAAGAAAGACGCAGAAACCAAGAGCAACGCCACGCGCCGTCTGAGGGGAAAACGAAGCAGGTCGTCATCTATGGCGGCGTTCTGATTCTGTTCGCAGCCGCGTACCTCGCCGGCCGCTACTACAAGAATCACAAATATGATTCTTTCGCTAAGTGTCTTGCCAGCAAACAGGCCAAGATGTACGGGCTCTATTGGTGTCCGCACTGCGCGGATCAGAAAGCCATGTTCGGTTCCGCTTTCAAATATGTGCCGTACGTCGAGTGCGCGATCCGAGGCTCCAAGGACCTGGCGCCGGAGTGCAAGATCGCCGGGGTGAAGCTGTTTCCAAGCTGGCAATTCGGAACCGAGCCGCCAAAAGAAGGAGTGCTCTCCCTGGATGTTCTAAGTGAAAAGACCGGGTGCAGCCTGCCGTGATCGATCCTCCGAAACGGATTTTGTTCGCGATCGTCGCCGTCCTCTCCCTGGCCGGCATCATCGATTCGGCAGTTGCGCTGCAGCGTCACTTCGCAAAATCAGCCACCACGTATTGCGATTTCAGCCAGCAGTTCAGCTGCGACATCGTGAACCGCAGCGAGTACTCCAGTATGGCGGGAATTCCCGTGGCCGCCATCGGGGTCGCCGGATACGCCCTGCTTTTCCTGCTGTCTACGCTCTGGAGATCGCGCCCGGAAACGCCCACTCGCCTGGCCGCAGCCAGTGTCGCCGGATTGGCGTTTGCTCTTTATCTGACCTACATCGAGGCCTATGAATTAATGACCTTGTGCATCCTATGCTTGCTGTCATTGGCGCTGATCTTGTTGATTACGGTGTTATCGGTGGTGGTGAAGTTGCGCAGCACGAAAGCATAAAGCTCATCGTCGTTGTATTCTGGAAACTGCGCTAGTCCGGATGGAAGAAATCCAAAAAACTGAGAATCAAGCGTCCGGAGTCCTCTCCGGGGTGATCCGCGGCGAGTCGGCGACGGGGGACTTGCGCCTGCATGAATTTCGCAGCCGCATCTTCCATAACATGCGCTTCCTTCGGGTATGGCTGCCGCCCGCATACGATGACCCGGAAAACGCCGCGCGCGATTATCCGGTCCTGTATTTGAACGACGGTCAGAATTTGTTCGAGCCGGTAAGCTCATTTAATGGCGTGGAATGGCAGGTGGACGAGACCGCCGACAGGTTGATCCGCGAAGGGACGGCGCCTCCCCTGATCATTGTCGGCATCGACAATGCTTCCAAGGATCGCATCCGCGAGTACATGCCGCACCGCTCGCTGACTCCCGTCATTATGCGCGCCCAGGGCAATCGCTATCCGGACTTTCTGATCAAAGAAGCGATGCCCTTTGTGGCTCGCCATTACCGCGTCGCCCGCGGTCCGGAAAACACGGGGCTGGGCGGATCTTCTCTGGGCGCTCTGATTGCGCTTTACACGGCCGCGGTTCGGCCAGGAATTATTGGACGGCTGCTTCTGGAAAGCCCGTCCCTGTGGGCCTCGAACCGGCAGATGATCCGGCAAAGCCGCGGCATCAAGCGCTGGCCGGAACGAATTTTCTTGGGCACAGGCACAGCCGAGGCGGGCCGTCCCGATCGCGATCAGAGCATGGTGGATGACGTGCGCGAACTGGCCGCCATCTTTCGCCGCGCCGGTCTTGACGATGGCCACCTGAAGCTTTTCATTGAGGAAGGCGCCACGCACCACGAATCGGCATGGGCACGCCGCTTTCCCCATGCACTTTCGTTTCTATTCGGCCGTCAAGGCTAGGAAATCAGAAGCACGGGGGGAAGAGCCTGCCCTGAGCGAAGTCGAAGGGATCTCCCTTGCAAAATCTCGGGAGTCACCTGCGATCCACGCGAGATCCCTCCGCCGGCTGAACTGCGCCGTCGTTCGGGATGACGTCCCTGAGAGGTCGTCCCAACTGTAACACTACCCAGAACTGTCTCAGCATGAAAGTCCTTCGTGAGCGTTCGCGTCCTTGGTGGTTAAAGATTTTTCTGGAGACGATCGGGCCCAAGAAGCCTGCACAGTGCAGTATAAGAGCGCGCTCATAGCAATCACCGAAAGCTGCAGGTGCGTCCAGCGCGCGAGCGGCCCAACCAACGGAAGCACGTAAACCAGGTAAAGCAATGTTCCCATACGGCCGGTCGCAGGCGACAAGTCTTGTGATAGTAGCCAGTCCGCCAAAAGCAGCATTGCCGGAGCAAGGATCACGAGATCATATACGGTGAGATGAGGTGCGACCAGCACCGTCGCCAATAACAATGCGGAGAACCGCAGAGCCAGCGGAGCAGGTCGTAGCCACAAAGCGATGGTTAATCCGAGAACAACTACAGCGCTGATCCCATAAAGAGCGGATGACACCGGCGGCCACGGCACAATCATCGTCCAGAAGGTGCGCAGGCAGTGCGTCTGGTAAGGCCGCGGTTCAAAGGAAGGAAGCACGCTGGGCACGCTGAACAGCATGCGCACCCAGGTGCGAAGCGCGTCCGTCCCATAGTAAAGAACTCCTATGGAGAGCTGAGCAGCAGCAGATAGAACAACTCCCGAAACCATCTTCCACGCGCCAATGGCAACAAAGACGATGGCCAGCGCGAGCCCCAGTTGCGGTTTGAAAATCAAGCAGCCGAAAGCGAGGCCGGCCAGAAAGTCGCAGCGATTCCGCAGAAGCAAGAATGCGATGGTGAAAAATGCCAAGGCGAGCGCCGAAGTTTGTCCCCACGCGACCAGGTGAAAAAACGCAGGAAATGCCGCCGCAAGCAAGGCAATCGTCCCACCGTGATTGTGCAATTGCGGGCACACGCGCCAAACCGCATAGCAGCATACGCCGTAAGCCGGCGCGCTAAAGATCCACCAGATGGCTAATGCCCACCCGTACGAGAGATGCGCCAGCGGCGCAAACAAGAGCGAAACCTGTGGGGGATAGAGCGGGAGGTAGCGAATCCCCGCAGCCGCCGGCACGCGCTCGGCCGCCACAGCAGCCTGCGCGTTCATGTCATACAAACCCGTGCCGCGATGCGCCTCGGCCAGGCATCCCAAGGTGTAGAAGTGCAGGAAATCGGTTCCCTTGAGGTTTCCGTTGCGGTCGCGACAACCGGGAGTCGCCAGCGTCCACACGTAAACCGACCACAAGGCCAGCCCTAAAAGCAGCGCGTGTGCCCGCAGCCGGCGGGCGGTGAGCCACGTTCCACTCTTGGCTTGGTAGGCCATGCTGGGTGCTATATGAAAGATGTTAATGGTATCGGAGTCGGTCGCTTGGGGGTCAACTATTCTGCAGCGGGGAACTCCGTCGCGCCATGAACAACAGTGTCAGCAAAACGGGGAAAAACAAGGCCAGGGCGGAGGGAAGCAGAGGAACCGGCCGGAGCGACCTCACAGGCACGCGCGATGCTAGCAGCACGAGCGAAACCATCCAGGGCCAAGCGGCGCATACCACAAAGGCCACGCGTCCGAATAACGGTAACCTCGACCAGTCCCGCAGAATGATGAGCAGAGGGAGAATGAGCAGGACCTGATTGAACGGAGGCATCAGGGGCAACGCCAGAGCGCTGCCTAAAAGAAATCCGCTCAGAGTGAAGGCGAACGCTTGCGAATCCGCGCCGTCCGTTCGATGCATCCATCCCCAAACCAGCAGGACCGCGATCAAAACCGCTGCGGCCGCCATGCCCAGTCGATCACCCAGCGCGAGTTGCAAGAGAGTCCTGATCGGGCCATATTTTCGATATGCTACTAAGCCGGCGAGGAAGTCGGGGAGCCATCCTGGCAAAATCAGCTCGCCAGCGCCCGCCAGCAGAACGAGCGCTGCCGCGAACCCCGCCGGTAAACGCCATCGCTTGCGCAGATCCCCCATCGCCCACAGCAGGAACCAGGCCAGCGGCAACACAATCATCTGTGGCTTCATGCTGGCAAAGGCAAGAACAACGCCGGAAAGCGCAAGATGATTTCGAACCGCCAGCCAGGTGGAGATCGCCAGCAAACAGCCCACAATCAGTCCTAACTGTCGCAGACGCAACCCCTGGGCAATCTGCGGCGAGGCAAGAACAAAAAGGGCAGTTGCCCAAGACAGCGATGCCGGCGGCCGCCATCGCAACCCCGCCATCCACAGCCGCAGGGCGAGCAGGACCACGAGAGCAAGGACGAGAGGCGTAGCCGCCTGCAATGGGCCAAATCCCAGCCACGCTAGCGGCGCCAGCAGGAACACGACGTATACCGGATAGGCGAACCGCTGTTCATCTACGACTCGGACGCCCGGCTGATTCGGCTGAACCACTTCGCGCCCGTAGAATGCCATCTGGATTTCATGGGTTACTTCCGGCCCATAGGGATTTTTCCCATCGATCAGCAACGCACGCGTGCCAAACCAGGGCGAGTACAAATCTCCCAACGCCGCTTTCATAGTTCCGGCTTCAACGTTGAAGTATTGCTCCCAGGGCACTAGAACGCGAGTCATGTAGACCCAGGCTATGAGAACAGTAAGAAAACTCAGCACAAGCCACAGCCGCGGGCTGACTCGAATTCGGTCCATGAGAGATGGAGAATGCAAGATCCAACAAAAAAGCCCGGGCCTCAAATGAGCCCGGGCCCAACTGGATACAAAATCTACTTCACCACCGCTTCTTTGGCGCTGTTCTCCTGAAAAAGTCCGCTGGCAATCTGGATCATCTCATCGTCTACCACGCGATTCTTCGAGATCGCTTCCTGCAACGGAATCGACACGATGCGATTCGATCGCAGCGCCGCCATGCAGCCGAACTCGCCGCGATGAACCATGTCGATTGCGCCCAGCCCGTAGCGTGTGGCCAATACCCGGTCAAACGCGCTGGGTGAACCGCCGCGCTGAATGTGCCCCAGCACCACCGCGCGGGTCTCAAAACCAGTGCGCTGCTCAATTTCGCGTGCCAGGATATTGGCAATTCCTCCGAGCTTGGCATGTCCGAATTCATCCTTGCCCATGTCCTGCACGACCGGAGCGCCCGCACCGGAGGCAAACTTCGCGCCCTCGGCCACAACAATAATGGAAAAATAACGTCCGCGGGCGTGCCGCTGGCGAATCGATTCCGCCACTTTGTCCACGTCGAACGGGCGCTCCGGAATCAGGATTGCGTCCGCGCCCCCGGCGATGCCGCTGTACAGGGCAATCCAGCCCGCATCCCGTCCCATGACTTCGACCACCATCACGCGGTTGTGCGCCTCGGCCGTGGTATGAACCCGGTCAATGGCTTCGCACACCACGTTGCAGGCAGTATCAAATCCGAAGGTGTAATCGGTGCCGCCCAGATCGTTGTCGATCGTCTTGGGCACGCCGACCACTTTGATTCCTTTCTCGTTCAACTTCTGGGCGACCGACAGCGTGTCGTCTCCGCCGATGGCAACCAGCGCATCGACCTTGTGTGTCTGAATGGTCTGGAAGCAGCGGTCGAACCCGTCCGGACGCTTCGAGGGGTTGGTGCGCGAGGTGCGCAGAATTGTTCCTCCGCGAGGCAGAATTCCGCTCACCGCATCCAGGTCGAGCGGCATGCTCATGTCTTCGATCAACCCACGCCAGCCCTCCATGAAACCTACGAACTCGTCCTTATAATGGAACGTTCCCTTCCGCACCACGGCCCGTATCACCGCGTTCAGTCCCGGACAATCGCCCCCGCCGGTTAATATGCCAATTCTCATCGTTGCTCCTTATGAATTCAGATTAATCCTTGGAATGCACCCCGAGTGCAGGGCTGGACGAATGGCCTAAAACGAAGGGGTGGCAATCGTTCGGAAGAACTAGGGTAACACCAAAAGAAGGCTGGCTGAAGTAACTAGAGGGATGGGCAAGGCCGCGCAGTTCTTAGCGCCGGAAGGCCGAATCGGTGTGCCGGGTGGCAGTGTAGTTTGCGTCGCCGTCGTCCTTCTTAACCGTCAGAACTTGAATCTTATTCCTGGCGGTATCGACGTAGCACCGGATGCGGACCAAGCGGCCTTCATGTCCCTTGAGCGCTTCCGGATTGCTGATCTGCCATTGCGAGTCGAGATCGGTGTCCAGCAACTTGCCATCGCTAGAGACTCTTCCGGAAACAATCAGCACCTTGGCTGCGGTTGTACCTTCTTGTTTGGTGGGCGTGGGCTTTTCCTGGGCCAGGATCGAACTGGACAACAGCAGTACCATTGCGAGCGTAGCCAGAATCGTAGTCTTCATCGCAATTCCCCCTGGGAAGAGTCCCCTGTTGGCCGAATCTTATGTCGGAATAGCCCGCAGCCAAAATTCAAAATTCTTATGCAAGAGATTCAAAATATGAAGGGTGCATATGGGGCGTATCGCGTGCCAGTACTTACGGTGACGTGGGGCTATTGAACCTAGCTATTGAACCGGGCTATTGACGCGGATCGTCCGCCGCATTAGGGTGAACGGCGGCGAGCAGGCTGCGAAGGAGAGAGCATGATCTTATCCTGTAAGCTTCCTCTTGTACTGTTGAGTTTCGTTCTATTTATGGTTTTTCCGTTGGACTGCGAATGCCAGGATTTTGGCCAAACCATGCGCCCGGTGATTCGCGGACGCCATGCCGCAGTCGCCTCCATGAAGGCCGAGGCCACCGAAGCTGCGCGCCGCATTCTCGATGCCAGCGGCAATGCCTTCGACGCCGCCGTCGGCGGACAGGCTGCCCTGGCGGTTACCGACTTTTCTCTGAACGGTCTGGGTAGCGACGCTGTCTTGCTCATCTACAACGCTCGCGATAAGAAGGTTTACTCGATCAATGCCGAGCCCCGCGCACCCAAACTCGCCACCATCGAATGGTACGAGAAGAATAACGGAGGCAAGATCCCAGAGAGCGACGGGCTTCTCTCCGGAGGCCTACCCTGCGTGGTCGATGCCTGGTACACCTTGCTCGACCGCTGGGGCACGATGAGTTTTGCGCAAGTGCTGCAGCCTGCGATTGATCTGGCCGAAAACGGTTTCCCCCTCAGCGAATACGGCGCTTCGTATATTGCAGGCTCGAAAAAAATTCTCAAATATCCGACCACAGTGAAGATCTATCTTCCCAACGGTCGCCCGCCGAAAGCGGGAGATATCCTCAGGAATCCGGATCTCGCGCGCACTTTGAAAAAATTGGTTGAAGCGGAAAAGGCAAATCAGTCCAAAGGCCGGCACGAAGCGCTGAAGGCGGCCCGCGACCGTTTCTACAAAGGCGATATCGCCCGCGACTTCGCCGCCTTCTCCGAGGCTAACGGTGGCCTCTTCCGCTACGAAGATTTTGCTCAGTACACCGTGGAGGTTGAGACTCCAGTCTCCATCAATTATCGCGGATATCAGATCTACAAGAATCCCTCAGCCAGCCAGGGCCCGACCGAACTCATCGCGCTGAATATGCTGGAGGGTTACGATCTCAAGGCACTGGGCCACAACAGCCCCGAATTCCTCCACACCAGCGTTGAAGCTGTGAAACTCGCCATGGGCGATCGCGAGAAATATCTTGGCGACATGGACTTCATCAAGATTCCCTACGACGGCCTGCTCTCGAAGGACTATGCTCGAGAACGCAGAAAACTGATCGATCCCGAGAAAGCCTCGCTCGAACTGCGCCCCGGCCAGCCAGAAAAATTTGCGGGAGCGCCCGCGCTGAATCGTCCCGTCCGTGAAGTCCTCGACGGCAACGCCTCGCATGACGGCGATACCAGCTACATCGCGGTCGTGGACAAAGATCACAACATGGTCAGCTTCGAGCCCAGCCTGCACAGCCTATTCGGCACGGGCGTGGTCATGGGCGACACGGGCATGATCTTCAATTGCCGCGGCGATTATTACTCGCTGGTTCGCGGCGAAGCCAACGCCCTTGCGCCCGGCAAGCGCCCGCGCAGCACCCTGCAGAGCACGCTGATCATGAAAGACGGCGAACCCTACGCCATCCTCGGCAGCCCCGGCGGCGACGATCAGGTGATGCGCACGATGCAAACTCTCATCAACATAATCGACTTCGGCATGAACATCCAGCAGGCCATCGAAGCTCCACGCTGGTCCTCGCGCGCCTTTCCCGCCTCGCCTTTTCCGCACACCATGTACCCCGGCGATATGGCGGTGGAATCGCGCATCCCGGAAGCCACCCGCCAGGCTTTGATCGTCAAGGGGCACAAACTGCGCGTCGATCCGCCGTGGTCGCTGGGATCGAATGCCGGCATCGTGCTCGACACAAGTACAGGAGTGCTCAGCGCCGGTGCCGACCCGCGGGTCGATGCCTACGCCTGGGCGTGGTGAGTCGACGAGCGGTGGACAAACGCGTGTTTTTTCGCCCCGGGATCCGTTTAGAACTGCCCTCCGGGCGTTCATTGACTTACCTTCCTAATCCCGCCTAACATGACGCGACAGAATGATCGGCCAAACTGTTTCGCACTACCGTATCCTGGAAAAGCTCGGCGGCGGTGGCATGGGGGTGGTCTATAAGGCCGAGGATACCCGCCTCCGCCGTTTCGTGGCTCTCAAGTTCCTCCCCGATGATGTGGCCCGCGATCCGCAAGCGCTCAGCCGCTTTCAGCGCGAGGCGCAAGCGGCGTCAGCTCTGAACCATCCCAACATCTGCACCATCTACGACATCGGCGAAGAAAATGGACAGGCCTTCATCGCCATGGAATTCCTGGACGGCCAAACCCTCAAGCACATGCTCTTCGGCCGCCCTATGGATCTGGAGACACTGTTGTCTCTGGCCATCGAAACGGCCGACGCACTGGATGCGGCGCACTGCCAAGGGATCGTGCACCGGGATATCAAGCCTGCCAACATTTTTGTGACCAAGCGCGGGCACGCGAAGGTTTTGGACTTTGGCCTGGCCAAGATGACCTTGGCAACACCGGTCGGCGAAGCCACTGTGACCCACACGGCAGATCCGAATTTGACCAGTCCGGGCTCGGCGCTGGGAACAGTTTCGTATATGTCTCCCGAGCAGGCGCGCGCCAAAGATCTGGATTCGCGAACCGATCTTTTTTCCTTCGGGGTGGTTTTGTACGAGATGGCCACAGGACAACTGCCGTTCCGAGGAGAAAGCTCCGCGGAGATATTCGATGGTATTTTGAACCGTGCTGCGACTGCACCCGTACGTTTGAGCCCGAACATCCCCGCCAAGCTGGAAGACATCGTCAACAAGGCGCTGGAGAAGGATCGCAACCTCCGTTACCAGCACGCCTCGGAGATACGGACAGATTTGCAACGGCTGAAACGGGATACCGATACCGGACGACCGGCAGCCGCAGTGTCGGAGGCGGGGCCAGTTGCGCACGACAGCGGGTCCCAACCGCCCGCAACATCGGCAGCGTTCGGCTCTGCGCCATCCATCGCCGCCGCGTCGTCCTCGGGAAGCGCGCAAGTGACGGCAACTCCAGCCGAGCGGCGCCAATTGTGGAATGTCATCATTCCCCTGGCGGTCGTCATCATTGCAGGAGCCCTCGTCGTCGGATACCGCACGCGTTCGCGCAGTGCTCCGGCTGGCCCGACAGCGGCGCTCACGGAGAAGGATACGGTGGTTCTGGCGGACTTTGATAACAAGACCGCAGATCCTGTCTTTGATGACGCGCTGAAGCAGGCTCTAGCCGTGCAGCTCGGACAGTCCCCGTTCCTGAATATTCTGTCGGAGCGCAAAGTAGAAGAGACCTTGCGGCTCATGGGCCGTCCGTCAACGGAGAGAATCAGCACCGATATCGCGCGGGAACTCTGCATTCGCACTGGCAGCAAGGCGATCGTGCTGGGATCCATCTCTAACCTAGGCGGCCAGTATGTCGTCGGCTTGAATACAGTGGGTTGCAGCAGCGGCGATACGCTGGCGACGGAACAGGAAGAAGCTGCGACCAAGCCCGATGTGCTCAAGGCTCTAGGCAGGGCAGCTTCCGGTCTGCGGGAAAAATTAGGCGAGTCCCTGGCATCCCTTCAAAAATTTGATGTTCCTGTGGAAGCGACAACTCCTTCGCTGGAAGCTTTGAAAGCCTACAGCATGGGGATCACCACTTCGCGTACCAAGGGCGATGCAGAGGCGATCCCGTTCCTGAAGCGCGCGGTGGAACTCGATCCGAATTTCGCCATGGCCTACGTTGGGTTGGGCGTCAACTACTCTAATCTCGGCCAAGCCAGTTTGGCGGCCCAGTATGCCAAGAAGGCGTATGACTTGCGGGACCGTGTGAGCGATCGCGAGAAATATCGAATCTCGGCTTTTTATTTCCAGTACGTCACCGGCGAAATGGAGAAGGCTACCGAAGCTTACGAACTGTGGGCCAAGACTTATCCGCGCGACATGGTGCCGCACACGAATCTGGGCACGATTTATAGCGCATTAGGCCAGTATGACAAGGCCGCGGCCGAAACCGAGGAATCCCAACGGATTGAGCGGACGGTCACTGGTTACAGTAATCTCGCCGGCATCTACATGAACCTCAACCGGCTTGACGATGCGAGAAACATTCTAAAGCAGGCGCAGGACAACAAAATAGACGCCTTCCTCATTCGTTTGAATCTGTATTCGCTCGCATTTCTGCAGGGGGACACGGGGGAAATGGAACGCGATGTCGCCTGGGCTGCGGGTCGGCCGGGAGAAGAAGATGCGATGCTGTCCACCCAGTCTGATACTGAAGCATATTACGGAAGGTTAGCCCAAGCACGCGACTTTACTCGTCGCGCCGTGGATGCGGCGGTGCGGGCTGATTCCAAAGAAACGGGTGCCCTCTGGCAAGCGAATGGCGCCTTGCGGGAAGCTGAGTTCGGCAATGCGAGCGTTGCTAAACAGAAGGTCGACGCAGCACTGGCTGTGGCCCCCGGGCGCGATGTGAGGGTGCTCTCCGCCATGGCTCTGGCGAGAGCGGGCGATGAAGCGCCGGCGAAAAAGATGGTCGAGCTATTGGAGAAGAGTGAAGCCACCAACACCATGCTGAAGCTCTACTGGCTTCCCACAATTCATGCGGCCATTGAACTCGATGGCGGCAAGCCGTCTCAGGCAATCATGGATTTGGAAGCCGCGGCTCCGTACGATCTGGGCGGGCCACCCCCGATCAGCGGCCTCTATCCCGTTTATATCCGCGGTCTGGCTTATCTAGCTTCCCGTAATGGCGGGGCAGCAGCCGGCGAATTCCAGAAGATCATCGATCATCGAGGAATTGTCCAGAACCTTCCCTTGGGAGCACTGGCACATCTGCAACTAGGCCGGGCGTATGCCATGGCGGGGGACAAAAGTAAGGCCCAAGCGGCCTATCAGGATTTCTTTAACGTGTGGAAAGAGGCTGATCCGGATATCCCCATCCTGAAACAAGCCAAGGCGGAGTACGCGAAGCTGCAGTAACGTGGGCCATCCTGCATCCGATCGTCGGTCGAGGCCAGCATTCGGGGCAGACGTTCTGGACGATTACGCTCGTTGATCCGGGCACGACGGTTGTCGCCTGGTCCAAAAGCGTAATTCGGAATCGCTGGGGAGCAAGGGTTCTTCCGGTTGCTGCGCACGCCTGCCCACTAGGACTCTCGCCGGTTCCGCGGTACACTGCCTGCTATGCGAGTCCTCGGCATTGATTGTGGGGGAGAGTACACCGGCTACGGTATCGTCGAGATAGATCCTCGCGGAAAACTTTCGTGTCTGACCTGTGGCGCCATCAAGCTTTCCCCGCGCGAGGTTCTGCCGCGCCGACTGTCCCGCATCTACAGCCAACTGGGCATCATCATCGCCGAGCACCAGCCTGATGAGGTCGCGATCGAAGACGTCTTCTATGCTTTGAACGTAAAGTCCGCCTTGAAACTCGGGCAGATTAGAGGTGTAGCCATGCTCGCGGCTGCCAACGCCGGTCTCGAAGTCGCCGAGTATTCGCCATTGACCATCAAATCGTCGGTGGTCGGCTACGGCCGCGCCGAAAAACAGCAGGTGCAGCACATGGTGACCCGCCTGCTCGACCTTGTGGACCCGCCCGGGCCCATGGACGTCTCCGACGCCCTAGCCATCGCGATCTGCCACCTGCACACCGCTGGAACCTTCAACCGCCAACGCGCCCTCGCGCGTTAGCATCCAACGAAATACCCGATCTTTGGCATAATCTCTGCAGAGAGAATTGCCGATGAGGACTACGAAAGCAAATCAAGGCCAACTCATCGCGAAGCCAAGGGCTCTCTTGCCGCTCGTCTTCGCCATCGTGACTGTGTTGGCTCTTCCGCTGCAAGCTGCCGACTCCGGCAACGTCGGCTTCTCGCTGGACTTCCCCACCTCTAGCCCCGAGCACTATTCTTTTTCCGTCCAGTCCGACGGCCAAACTCACTATGAATCTTCCGGCAGAATTTCCCCTGACTCCGATGAGCGCTCCGATTACCAAACCGACTTCACCTTTTCCGACGCTACTCGCGCCCGCATCTTCGCTCTTGCCGCCCAGGCCCACTATTTCTCCGGCAAGATCGATTCCGGCAACAAGAAGCTAGCGTTCACCGGCAATAAGCAGCTGACGTATAAAGACGGCCGGCGCAACACCACAGCCGAGTACAACTTCTCCACGGTCCCCGCGGTTCAGCAGTTGACGGCGCTGTTTCAAGACGTGGCGGCCACTTTGGAATTCGGCCGCCGTCTTTCCTTCTATCACCAGTACCAGAAGCTGGCTCTAGACGACGAATTGAAGCACATGGAGGACCAGGCCAGGCACGGCGAACTCGCCGAGATTCAGGCTGTAAAACCAGTGTTGGAGCAGATTTACGAGGACAGCTCGGTCATGAACTTTGTGCGCGCCCGCGCCCAACGCATCATGGAAATGAAGCCCGTTCCGGTCCCGGGCGGCTAAATCCAGTGCAGAATTTTCGACGGGTTGCGCTTTACACATTGGCAGCACAGAAGCGAACTTTTGACAACTTTCCGGACGAAACCGTGTTCTAATAGCAAATTAGAAGATCCGGGGGTTGCCATGCTGAAGCCTTCTCTGATCAGATTCACTCTTGTCCCTCTCGCCGTCACCTGCATGCTTGTCGCGCTGCCTATGTGGGCTGACTCGCAAGCTCGCATCGTCCGCCTGAGCGACGTTCATGGCTCGGTCAAAGTCGATAGAAATAACGGCCTGGGATTTGAGAACGCCTTCGTCAATCTCCCCATCACGCAAGGCATGAAGTTGCGCACGGGCGCTAACGGCCGCGCCGAGATTGAGTTTGAAGATGGCAGCTCGATCCGCCTGGCTCCCAACAGTTCGCTCCAATTCAGTCACCTCAGCCTCAGCGATGCCGGCAAGCGTATGTCGCAGCTCAACCTCGTCGACGGCATGGCCTACGTGAACTGGTTGGGCAAGGACGACGTGACGCTTAACTTCTCCAAAGAAACTGTTTCCCTGGATCATGCTGCCCACTTCCGCGTCGACACCGCTCCGGAAGTCGCCAACCTGGCCGTTTTCAAGGGCGATGTTGAAGTCGACAGTCCCTCCGGAAAGGTGAATGTCGAAAAGAAAAAGACTGCCAGCTTCGATGCCGACAACGACAAGTACACTGTAGCCAGGAAGGTGACAGACGAGCCCCTCGACAACTGGGACAAAGAATCAATCGACTATCACGATGAGTACGCGAAGAACAATGCCGCTTCGCCCTACGCTTACGGCCTCGCCGATCTCAACTATTACGGCGCCTACAGCAATATCCCCGGCTACGGCATGATGTGGCAGCCGTTCTTTACTGGCATCGGTTGGGATCCCTTCATGGAGGGAGCCTGGGGCTTCTATCCCGGCTACGGGTACATGTTCGCCTCAGCATATCCCTGGGGATGGATGCCGTATCGCTATGGAAACTGGATGTTCGTACCAGCCATGGGCTGGATGTGGCAGCCGGGCGGATGGAACTCCTGGCTGGCCGTGCCGCACTACACCCCGACCCCGATGGCTCACGTAAATCTAGCGGTGCCAGCTGCCGGCACGGTAAGAACCGTGATGGTAGGCCACGCGGCTCTGGCGTCCGCGTTTTCTTCCCGAATGGTGGTGCATACAGGCTCCGCTGGGATGGGGATTCTGCGCGGCTCCCTGGAAAATCTGGGCCATCTGAATCACGAGGTCGCAAAATCCGGTTTCGCGCGCGTGCAGCCGGCTCCGCAGTTCGCAGCCAGCTCACCGCATCGTGCCGTGGGTGGGCTTGGCGAAACGCCGGGCTCAGGGCCAAGCCATGGCTCCATGGGAAGCTCTTCGATCGCCATTGGTCACGCCTCGTCCTCTGCCGGACACGCATCCAGCAGCGGTGGCCATCGCTAGATCAGCAGATTGTGATCGTAAGAAAGGGCTTCACGCGAGGTGAAGCCCTTTTTGTTTCCGCAGCGCCGGCGTGCTTTCGGCCCTCGCGGGGCCTGCCCTGAGCGAAACCCCAGGGGCGCGTCTCCGGCATCTGAGTCCACGTTTTGTCAAGAATCAATAATCTTCAATCTGAAATCAAAAATCTGAAATCCTCACAGCACCACCACGCCCGCGTAGCCCACGACCATATCGCGATCCCCCGACACGTCGCCTGAGGTCGCATACTTCACCAACTCCGCCGCTTTCGCGCCCAACTGCCGCGCCGCCGTCAGCATGGCGACCGCCGGGCCGAAGCCGCACATCGAAATGTTCTGCTGTGTAACCACGTCAAATAATCCCCGCGGATCGAGGAAAAGGATGCGCTCGAGGGCGCGATGATCCTTGGCCCGGGTCACCGCATCCGACTCGTAATGATTCATGTCGCTGGAGGCCACCATCAGCACCGGCTCCGGTTGTGTGGAGATGACTTCCGCCAGAGCCTTGCCCAATCCCGTCAGCGATTCAAAGTGCGCCGTCCCCAGTGCGATCGGGACAAACTGTAACTTCGGCTGCCGCAGTTGCAGAAAGGGCAACTCCACCTCAGCCGCATGCTCGGCGCGATGCGCCGCCGAGTCTTCGTGCAGAGCAGGAAACTGCTGCTTCAAAGCCCGCGCGAACTCCGCGTCAATCGGAACCTCGCCCAGCGGTGTCTGCCATCCGCCCGCGCTCATGACCGCCAGAGCCCGTCCCATGCCGGTGTGGTTCGGACATAGGATCACACAGCGCTCGGGAATCTGAATGTGCGCAAACACCGCTCCGGCCACATGCCCGGAATACATATATCCGGCGTGCGGAGCGATGCAGCCGATCGCCTTCACTGGCTCTTGTTTTGTCTGGGAAAGATAACCGCGAGCTTCCGCACGCAAGTCGTCAGGATCTCCGGGATAAAATCGCCCCGCTACGGCGGGATGTCGCAGGGGTGTAGTGGCCATGGCCCCTCCTTGCCCAACCGGGACCAACACCAATGATGCTAAGACCCAGTCTGCTCCCGATGCAAGGCGCGATACAAGGCGGCGCTCTGTTCCAGGGACAATGTCTCAGCCCGGGCGTTGGGCTTCACGCGAGCCTGGGCGAGAGCATCTTTCAATCCGGCCTGCCCGTACCTGGATTTGAGATTGTTCCACAGCGTCTTGCGCTTTTGCCCAAAGGAAAGCCGCAGAAAATCAATGAAGCCATCGCCGGCCACGCCTAGTTTCTCCTGCTGCGGATCAAGCGTCAGCCGCAGCACCGTCGAATACACTTTGGGCGGGGGCGCGAAGGCGTCGGGAGGCAACGTGAATAACTTCTCCACGCGCGAGTACAACTGCGCCGTGGCCGAAAGCACGCCATAATCGCGCCCACCCGGCTCAGCCGCAATCCGATCGGCGACTTCCTTCTGCACCATGATCACGATGCTCTCGAAGTATTTCGAGAACTCAAACAGCCGCAGCAGAATGTCGGAGGTAATGTAATAGGGAAGATTGCCGACCACCTTCACCGGCTGCGGCTTCAGTTCGATCCCCGGCCGCCCCAGTCCCGGTTTCGGCCCGAACAAAGAATCAAAGTCAATGGCCAGAATGTCGGCCTCGATGATCTCCACATTGCGCGCCATGCCAAACTTCAGGCGAAGTTGCGCGGCCAGCACGCGGTCTAACTCGACCGCAATCAAGCGGCGCGTATTCCTGGCCAGCAAGGACGTGAGAATTCCCCGCCCCGGCCCGATCTCCAGCGCGGTAGACTGCGAGGTGTCGCCAAGTGCGTCAACGATTCGCTGAGCGGCATCGGGGCTGGATAGGAAATGCTGTCCCAATTTGGGCTTGGTTCGCGGCCGATGAGCAGATGCTACCTTTGGCACGTTGCTTGTCAACCCCTCGGGAAGTAGACTTTCAAGTCGGTCCCAGCATCTTACGCTGCTAGACCGGAACCCGGTTCCATTCATAATAACGTGGGGCGCACAATTGCGCCCGCCATGGAGGGTCGGCACTCATGAACATCGCTTTCGTCGCATCGGAAGGTGTGCCTTTTTCCAAGACTGGCGGCCTGGCGGACGTGGTCGGCGCCTTACCCCGCGCCCTGGCCGCCCTCGGGCATCACGTCAGCGTCTACTTGCCGCGCTATCGCCAGACCAAGCTCGGCGACTCCGCCACCGTGGTCCGCAGCATTACCGTTCCGTTCGACGATCAGTACCGCTTCTCGTCGGTGGTCTCTGCAGGCAGCCATAATGGCGTGGGCTTCTATTTTGTCGAGTATCCGGCGTATTTCGATCGCGACGGGCTCTACGGCACGCCGGCCGGCGATTATCCCGATAATGCAGAACGCTTCGCTCTATTCTGCCGCTCGGTGCTAGAGGCTTCGAAAATCATTGGGGCGCCGCAGATTTTTCACTGTCACGACTGGCAGTCGGCGCTGGTGCCGGTGCTGCTGCGCACCATCTACGCCGAGGACCCAGCCTTTAAGGAAGTCGGCACCGTTTTCACCATTCACAATATGGGCTACCAGGGCCTGTTTCCGCCCGACACGCTTCCGCTGCTGATGTTGCCGTGGGATTTGTTCACCATGTCGAAGATGGAATTTTTCGGGCAAGTAAATTTCTTGAAGGGTGCGCTGACCTATTCCGACTACATCACCACCGTCAGCCGAAAATACAGTCAGGAAATTCAGACTGCCGAATACGGCTTCGGCCTGGAAGGTGTTCTGCGCGACCGCGCCGCCACCGTGACCGGAATTCTGAATGGCGTGGACTACGACGAATGGAGTCCGCAGACCGACAAATTCAGCGCGGCCAAATACTCGCCGCAAGATCTTTCCGGCAAAGCCAAAGACAAGCAGGATCTGCTGGCCGCTTTCGGGGTGAAAAATGCCGACCCCAAGCTGCCCGTGATCGGCATTGTCTCGCGCTTCGCGGCCCAGAAAGGTTTCGACTTGATCTCGCAAATCGCCGATCGTCTCGCCCGCGAAGAAATGATCATTGTCGCGCTGGGCGCCGGCGATAAAGCTTACGAAGAAATGTTCCTGCGCTTGAACAAGCAGTTTCCCAACAAGATTGCAGTCAAAGTCGCCTACGACAACGCTATTGCCCACAAGATTGAGGCTGGCGCCGACATGTTCCTGATGCCCTCGCGGTACGAGCCCTGCGGCCTGAACCAGATCTACAGCCTCAAATACGGAACCGTGCCCATCGTCCGTGCCACCGGCGGACTCGACGACACGATTGAACCTTGGGACGCCCGCACCGGCAAAGGCACCGGCTTCAAATTCACCGAGTACAACGGCGAGTCGCTCCTGCTCACCATCAAACAGGCGCTGGTTGCTTATCGCGACCAGACCTCGTGGCAAGTGCTCATGCGGAATGGCATGCATAAGGATTTTTCCTGGAGCGCTTCCGCCCGCGAGTACGGCAAGATCTACGAGCGTGTGAGGCAAATGCGGACCTCGGGCGCAGTTCAAGAAAAATCTTTAGTAGGTATTTCTTCCTAACCCAACCGTAGCGCCGCCGTCTCGGCGGCTGTCGTGGCGGCGTCCCCGCCACCACAGCTAACCACGGGTAAATGGCCGGAGTCTTTAAGAAGGAGCCAGCCGGGCGCATCCGGCGGTTGAATGGCCCTGCTTACTGCGCCGCACGCCCCATTCAACCTCCGCTTAACGCCTTCCACCTGATTGCCCTGTCCACCTGCCGGCAAACGTGAGACCATATGGATGACGGTGGCGGTGACTAGCCACCGCCACCAGAGGGGAACAAAAATGTATCAAAAGCGACCGGGAGTGTTCATGGCGGACTGGTGGGATGCCGACGGGCGTCGCCACCGCAAGCAATTTTCCACTTCTTCCGCAGCCCGCGAACATGAGCATCGTGAGACCGCCTTGGCACATGCCGAGCGTGCCAGCCGCGAAATGAAGCTAGCCGCCAGAACATCCTCCAAGAAACGGTCGCGTCCGGAGACCGATAACGGCACCATCGAGGCAGCCAAGGGAAAGCTTGGCGTGATGATCCCGGGGATGGGCGCGGTAGCCACCACTTTCGTCGCCGGGGTCGAGGCGATCCGCAAAGGGCTCGCCAAGCCGATTGGTTCGCTGACTCAGATGGGCACGGTCCGTCTCGGCAAACGCACCGATGCTCGCTCACCCAAGGTCAAGGAGTTCGTGCCGCTCGCCGCCCTCGACGACCTGGTTTTCACCGGCTGGGACATCTTCGAAGACAACATGTTTGAGGCCGCCTCCAACGCCGGCGTGCTCGATTATCGCCTGCTCGAGCAGTTGAAGCCGTTTCTCTCGTCGGTCACGCCGCGTGCGGCCGTCTTCGATCACAATTATGTCAAGAAGATCGACGGTCCCAACGTGAAGAAGGGCAAGACGAAGATGGATCTCGCCGAGCAGGTGCGCGACGATATCCGCGAATTCCGCAAGTCCGGCGGCGCCGCACGCCTGATTACCATGTGGTGCGGCTCGACGGAGTCCTACATCGAGCCCACGGAAGCGCATCAATCGTTAAAGGCGTTTGAGAAGGCGTTGCGCGAGAATGACGAGATGATCGCCCCCTCGATGATCTACGCCTATGCTTCGCTGATGGAAGGCGTCCCGTTCGCCAACGGCGCCCCCAACCTGACCGTCGACCTGCCCGTGATGTTAGAGCTTTCGCGCAAAAACGAGGCTCCCATCTGCGGCAAAGATTTCAAGACGGGCCAGACTTTGATGAAAACGGTCCTCGCCCCCGCATTCAAGGCGCGCCTGCTCGGGCTGAGCGGATGGTACTCGACCAATATCCTGGGCAATCGCGACGGCGAAGTGCTCGACGATCCCGGGTCGTTTAAGACCAAGGAGGAATCAAAACTGGGCGTGCTCGAGCACATCCTGCAGCCGGGACTTTATCCCGAACTTTACGGAAACATGTTCCACAAAGTACGCATCAATTATTACCCGCCGCGCGGCGACAACAAGGAAGGCTGGGACAACATCGACATCTTCGGATGGCTCGGCTATCCCATGCAGATCAAAGTCGACTTCCTCTGCCGCGACTCGATCCTCGCGGCGCCGATCGTACTCGACCTGGTTCTGCTGCTGGATCTGGCGCAGCGCTCGTCCGAGTTGAAAGGTCTCGGCATTCAAGAGTGGCTCAGCTTCTACTTCAAGTCTCCCATGACGGTTCCGGGCCTGTATCCCGAACATGATCTGTTCATCCAGCTGATGAAGCTGAAGAACACGCTGCGGCATTTGAAGGGCGAAGAACTGATCACGCACCTGGGCCTGGAATATTACGACTAGAATTCTTTCACCACGGGGGCCCAAATCCCCGCGGAAAACGAGGGGAAGGCTCTCCGCGGCTTGGTGGTGACTGGATGAGGCTAGTTTCTTCTCGCGCTACAGCTTGCAAGATGTTTCATATTGACAGGCCGAAAACGCACCACTAATATTCGCAGCGCTCTTGCGAGCAAGAGCCGCGATTAAGCCACCAATCGCGAGCCAACCGTTGTTGCCGCCCGGAGGGAGCGATCTTCACGAGCCACATTACCTGTACCCTAGGTCTATCCCTGCTGGTAGTTTGGGGTACGCACGTTCCGGCCCGAGGTCAAGCATTAGAAACCCCGGCCGAAGCGCGGCCTGCTGCTTACAGCCAGCTGGCGAGAATCACCGCTGCCGGCGGGGTGGATGGAGACCAGCTTGGGTTTGCCACCGCAATGGCAGGCGACACCCTGTTCGTCTCAGCCCCGTTCGCTACGATCGGCGGCAATGCAGGGCAGGGCGCAATTTATGTATATCGGAAGTCGGCCAGCGGCTGGTCCAGTACCTCGAGCTATGTGGCGAAACTCACTGCGTCCGATGGCCAGGTGGACGACAACTTTGGCGGCGGAGCCATTGCCCTCAGTGCCGACGGCAACACCCTTGCCGTCGGAGCTTGTGGTCAAAACCATCCCTGTGTGAAAGCAACAGGCAAGGCTTACGTCTTCGTGAAGCCCTCGACCGGTTGGACCGACATGACTGAAACCGCCCGCCTCTCCGCCTCGGATGCCGCAAGGGCCAACGGGTTTGGCCAGTCGGTCGGGATCAGCGGCGATACGCTTGTCGTCGGCGCGCCCATTGCAAATATCGGAAGCAATTTCCAGCAGGGTGCAGCATACGTTTACGTGAAGTCCGCCAGCGGCTGGACCGACATGACCGAAACCGCCAAGCTCACTGCTTCTGATGGCCAGGCAAACGACATCTTCGGCGAGGTTTCGGCCGGGGCGTCGGGCTCGGTCATTTTTGTGGGTGCTCCGAATGCCGTGGTCAATGGCTTCCATGCGGGTGCCGGGTACATCTTTGTGCGGCCCCGCGGAGGATGGCAAACGACGTCCGCGTTTGCGGCCAAGCTCACTTCTACCGATGGCACCATGGGAGACGGACTCGGGGTATGCCAAAGCGGCTCTTCGTGTATCAGCAGCGATGGCAATACTGTCCTCGCTGGGGCGCCACAATGGAATGGTCTGCAAATCTTTGGCCCCGGCAAGGCGTATGTCTTCGTTAAGCCGGCGTCCGGCTGGACCAGCATGACCCAAACCGCAGAATTGAGCGCCGCTGATGAGCGTTATGGCGACGCATTTGGTTGGTCGGTCGCGGTCAACAACGGCGTCGCCGTCATTGGGTCGGTACGTGCAAATGCTCTCGAGGGGAAGGCATACATGTATGCCAAGCCGCTGGCCGGCTGGAAAACCACTTCACGGTTTAGTGCCGAAATGACTGGCTCCGATACCGGCGCGGGCGACTGGTTCGGGTACAGCGTCGCCCTGAGTGGAACCACGAGTGTGGTCGGGGCGCGTGCCAACCGCTGGTCACAACCCACGGGTTACGGCCCCGGCGCCGCGTATATCTTTGGACAGTAGTCCACTGCTTTTGGATTGGATATTCCCCGCGCAGCACGTTCCGCATATCTCCTGAGCAGAACCGCTGCCGGCAGACGCTTTTCCGATGCCGCGTTTGCTACCATGAATTGCGTCCGTGCCCGCGGCCGCGAACCGCATGGCTCATCTCTCGCCGACAGCGCTTTCCGACGCCCGAACAGGAGCCGCGTACGTCATCTTTCTCGCCGGCTATCTGGTCTTTGCGCTGGGAAAATTCCCCGGGCTCAAGATTGACCGTCCGGGCGCGGCCATCATCGGCGCAGTGGGCATGGTTGCGTTTCGCATTGTGCAGCCTGCTGATGCGATCCGCTTTATTGATTTCCCCACGCTGGTCTTGCTGTTCTCCATGATGCTGATTGTGGGAACGCTGCATCTGGTGGGATTCTTCGAGTGGAATGTGGAGATGGTGCTGCGCCGGCTGCAACCGTCGCGCCTGTTGCCCGCCGTAGTTTTCACCGCGGGACTGCTTTCCGCGTTTTTCGTGAACGATATTGTGTGTCTGGTGATGGTTCCGTTTGTCCTGAGCATCACCCGGCGCATGGGCCTGAAGCCAGTTCCCTATCTACTGGCGGTGGCGACGGCGTCTAATATCGGCAGCGTGGCAACGATCACGGGAAATCCCCAGAACATTCTGATCGGCTCGTTTTCCCACATCGGTTATCGCGACTTTCTACTCCACCTTGGCCCGGTGGCTATAGTGGGGCTGTTGCTGGATTGGCTGGTGCTGCACTGGGTATATGGGCGCGAAGTAGGGCATGGCACAGAGGTGAACGTTGGAATTCCATTGCCGCCGCTGGATCTTTCGCGGCTCACCAAACCGGTGATTGTAGTAACCGCCGTGGTGATTGCTTTTTTCGCGGGCGTGCCTCCGGCCATGGCAGCGGCGTTGGGCGCGGCGGTTTTGCTGATTACCCGAACCTTGGAGCCGCGGAAGGTCTACGACGAAGTGGACTGGGGACTGCTGGTGTTTTTTGTGGGGCTGTTCCTGATTGTGGGCGGAGCGCAAAATGCCGGAATCGTCGGGAAGTTTCTGGCCATTGCCGAGCATTGGAATCTGCATAAGCTGGGCGCGTTCACGGTAGCGGTGTCGTTGCTCAGCAATGTGGTGAGCAACGTGCCCGCAGTCATGCTTTTGAAGTCGCTGGCGCCGAATTTTCCCAATCCCCATACCGCCTGGCTCGTTCTGGCGATGGCTTCCACGCTGGCGGGGAATCTGACGATTACCGGCAGCATCGCAAACATCATTGTGGTGGAGAGCGCCAAGCCGGAGACCAAGATCGGGTTTTGGGAATATTTCCGCGTGGGGCTGCCGATCACGGTGATGACGCTGTTGGCGGGATGGGCTTGGCTGCAGTGGGTCAAATAGCTGGTTGACTTGAAAGTCAGGAACAAGCTGGATTGAGCTTACAGCTTCCCCAGAAAATCGGTGATCTCCGGTTCCGTCCAGTCGACCGCGCCAATGAATTTTCGCCGCATGACCCCCTTGCGGTCGATCACGTAGGTTTCCGGAAATTTGAAAGTGCCGTAGAGCCCGTTGCTCTTGCCGCTCGGATCGCGCACCGTGAGCAGGTTCACATTGTGATCCTTCACGAACTGCTTGTAAGCGCCCTCGTCGACGTCCACGCTGACCGCCAGCACGGTCACGCCCTTGGCCTTCAACCGGCGCTGCATCTCGACCAGGGACGGCAATTCCTCCACGCAGGGGGCGCACCAGGTCGCCCAGAAATTCAGTACCACGACCTGTCCGCGGAACTGGCTCAGCGTAACTTTATTCTGCGAATCTTGCACCGTGAAGTCCGGTGCGGCGGTTCCGATCCGCGGCGGCCGAGACCCGCCGTAGCAGGCGGAGAGACCAACTATGGAAGCGACTGAAAGAAGAAGGGCCGCAGAATAGGCGAAACGTTGCACCCAGATATAATAATCGAACTCAGACTGCGAAATGGGTTTGGGAAGGCCCGGCTTCTTCACCGTGCCGCTTGAGCCCGCTTCCAACCTGGCTTTTACCTCTGAGGTTCCGCTGTCGACCTTGACACAATGCTGACAATACACTCTACACTCGAATTATGACGGCTGCGGAAATGCTCCCGGATTACCCGCAAATCTCGGTCATCGTCCCCGCGCGCGACGAAGAGGCCAGCCTGCCCTCTTGCCTCGAATCGCTGGTCGCGCAAACCGGTGTTGCATTTGAAATCATCGTGGTCAATGATCATTCGACGGACTGCACCCGCGAAATTGCCGCATCGTTCCCTGCCGGGCGCGTGATCGATGCTGGCCCACTCCCCGCCGGCTGGACCGGCAAAAACAATGCCGCAGCCACCGGAGCCCGCGCCGCCCGCGGCGAATGGCTTCTTTTCACGGATGCCGACACGGTTCACCTGCCGGGTTCCCTCGCTCGCGCCCTGGCCGAGGCCCAAGAGAACGCCGTCGACCTGCTCTCCTACTCGCCCGAGCAAATCGCCGTCAGCTTTTGGGAGATGGCGACGCTGCCGGTTGTCTTCGCCGAATTGGCGCGGCAATATCCACCGTCGAAGGTCAGCGACCCGAACTCTGCTGCAGCCGCCGCCAACGGGCAGTACATTCTGGTAAAACGCGAAGCCTACGATGCCATCGGCGGCCATGCCTCCGTCGCCTCCGACATTCTGGAAGACGTCGCCCTCGCCCGCGCGATGAAGGTCAACGGCTACAAGATTCGCTTCCGCTACGCCGCCGACGCTGTCCGCACCCGCATGTACCGCAACTTCCGCCAACTCCGCAAAGGCTGGACCAAGAACCTGGCCCTACTGTTTCCAAGTCCCGGTCGGCTCGCTCTGCAAACCCTATTCTGGTGGGTTGTTCCTTGGGCGATGTTGTTCTGGGCCGTACCAGCGACTACACGACATCAGGTGTGGTGGTACGTAGTTGGAATCCTCGTTTTCACACGCAATACCGGCTATCTTCGCCGGGCGAATTTTGATCTCACAATGGAATTCTTGGGCGCCCTCTTTGGCATGCCCATGTTTTCCTACCTTCTGCTGCGTTCAAAACGAATGCACGCACGAGGAAGCGTGTCGTGGAAAGGACGTACCTATGGAAGCGCAGATGATTCTCCAGAAAACAATGACGCAGCTCCCAATGTTTCCCAAAAGAGTCTCATGAAGATGCCTCTGGTCCTGCTTCTTCCAGTTGCGTTATTGTTCTCACCGTCCAGCCCCGAAGCGCACTCCATGCCGCCCGGTGCGGCTTTACAGACATCCGGCGCTCCGCGTTTCGACAATACCCTGATCGAACCTGGCCTTAGCGTAGGCCCGCTCAAGCTCGGGGACTCCCGCGACCGCGCACTGGAACTATTTCCCAGGAAAGCCGAAGACCAGGAATGGGAAGATCCCTGCGGCACGACCATCGACTGGGTCGACACCACCAACCCGATAGGCCGCGGGGACGTGTTCATTCGCATCAAGAAAGGCAAGATTTTTCAGATCGAATCTTCCAGCACGCGCTTTGCGACCGCCGAAGGCATCACCACCTTCGACTCCCCCAATAAAGTCGCCAGCTCCTACAAGGAACTCCGCGCCGGCGTTCTGCTGACCGCCCCCAATCCCGCGTTGGGCGATCGTCCGCTGGTTTTCTGGTACGACAAGAGGCGGGGCATCGCTTTCACCCTGGCCTACGACCCCTCGCATCGCAAGCGTTACGTTTATAAAATTACGGTGTTTGAACCCGGCAAGAATTTTTGTCCGGAGCAGGAAAGCATCAATTCCGCGAAGTGGCAAAACATCGACTCCTACCGGGTCGAACCTCCACGCGAATTGAGCCCTGAACCTTAATGCAGCCCGCGAACGTCTATGAAGAAAGTGGTTGAAAAAAAGTGATCAGTGGCCGGTGATCAGTGGCCAGCAGCGAACTGATCACCAGGCGTCCGGCGCAAGGATCGCACACACGCATGGTTTATCTCACCCGCAAAGCCGAGTTTTCCGCCTCGCACTACTACCACAACCCGGCGTTCACCGCTGAAGAGAACCTCCGCCTGTTCGGAAAATGCAATAACCCGCATGGCCACGGCCACAACTACACGCTCGAAGTTACGGTGAAAGGCGAAGTCGATCCACGCTCGGGCTTCGTCGTCGACCTCAAACAACTCAAGGAAGTGATGCACCGCGAAGTCCTTGACGCGATGGACCACCGCTTCCTCAACAAAGAGGTCCCCGAGTTTTTCACGAAAATTCCAACTACTGAAAACATCGCCATTGCCGTCTGGCAGCGTCTGCAGCCAAAGCTGCAGCAAGCCAGCCTGCACCGCGTGCGCGTCTATGAGAGGCCAGATCTCTTTGTCGATTTCTATGGGGAGGAATAGAAGAAGCTCATCGCTCATGGCTCACCGCTCCTCATGAAAGCGCATCTCACCCGCCGCTACCTTTTCTCCGCATCGCACCGACTGCACAGTCGGGCCATGTCCGCCGCCGAAAACCGCGCCATCTACGGCAAGTGCAACAACCCACACGGGCACGGCCACAACTACACGCTCGAAGTTACGGTCAGCGGCCAAGTCGATCCCGGCACGGGGATGGTCTGCAACCTGGTCGATCTGGACGGCTTCGTCGGGAAGGAAGTGCTTTCGCGTTACGACCTGGAGAATTTGAACCACATTCAAGAATTCGCTGGAATCGTTCCTACTACGGAAAACCTGTGTATTCACATCTTCGAAATAATGCAGCGCGGCTTCTCTCACGCGCATCTGGAAAGAGTGAAATTGGAAGAAACCATGATGAACTCTTTTGAATACTTCGGAGGACAGGAGGATGGGAAGCACCGCTGATTAGTGGTTAAATTACACGATTATTCAATTACTAAATTACCCAATCTCTATGAAATCGACTCCGCTAGCCACTAAAGAAAATCCGACCTTGACCAGTGCCAGCTTTGAAGATCTCGTCCGCGAAATGATCGTCCGCCTGGGCGAAGACCCGCAGCGCGAAGGCCTTGCCGCCACTCCCGAGCGCGTGCACAAAGCCATGAAGTTTCTCACCACGGGCTACCAGCAAGACCCCGAAGCCCTGCTCAAAGGCGCGCTCTTCACGGTAAGCTACGACGAGATGGTCATCGTCAAAGACATCGAGATGTTCAGCCTCTGCGAACATCACATGCTGCCCTTCTTCGGAAAAGTCCACGTCGCCTACATCCCGAAGGGTCGCGTGATTGGCCTCAGCAAGATCCCGCGCCTGATTGAACTTTTCTCGCGCCGCTTGCAGATTCAAGAGCGGCTCACGACTCAGATCGCCGAAACGATTCAGAAAGTAATCGAGCCGCAGGGAGTCGGAGTCGTGATCGAAGCCCGCCATCTCTGCATGATGATGCGCGGCGTGGAAAAACAGCACTCGGCAGCGGTCACATCTTCTATGCTAGGCTGCTTCCGCAACGAAGAAGAAACCCGCACCGAATTCCTTTCCTTGATCCACCAGCGCGCGAACGGCATTTGACGCCACGCTCTGGCGCGACATCATGACGCGGTCGCCGGTTTTGTGTGTCGGGTCTTAGGTGTTCGGTCTGAGACATCGCCAAATCCTGATCCTAAGACCCAAGACCAATGACCCAAGACGCGAGCTCCACGTCAATCGAGGCATTTGCATGATCGCTTCCGTTTTCATCGGCACCAGCGTCGACGGCTTCATCGCGCGTCCTAACGATGCTCTCGACTTTCTCCCGACGGATGGCGGCGAACCTCACGGCTACCCCGAGTTCATCGCCAGCGTCGATGCCATCGTGGTCGGCCGCAAAACCTTCGAGGTGGTCCTCGCCTTTCCCGAATGGCCCTATGGCGACAAACGAGTCATAGTTCTGAGCAGCCGCCCCCTGGATCTCTCGAAGGTGCGAGGCGGCAAAGTCGAGCAGATGTCGGGCTCCCCCGCCGACATTGTGTCAAGGCTGGCCGCGAGTGGCGTTAAGCATGCATACGTTGACGGAGGAGTCACTATCCAAAACTTTCTCCGCGCCGGTCAGATTCAAAGCCTCACCATTACGCGCGTTCCCGTGCTCATCGGTCAGGGAGTTCCACTGTTCGGCACGCTGCCCAAAGATATCCACCTGCGCCACATGGCCACGCACCACTACGCCAGCGGCCTGGTCAAAACCGAATATGAAGTTGTAAAGGAATAAAGGCCGGGACAGCCACGGCGGCTGTGCTGGCGAAGCGCGGGTTGTCCGCTAGCCCGAACCGAACAGATGCCCCATCTTCTCTTTTTTGGTCTTCAGATACTCTTCCGCGTGCGGGCTCGGAGTCACCTCACACGGAACCCGCTCGACTACTTGTACTCCAGAGCGCTCCAGCGCCTCGACTTTGTCGGGATTATTCGAGAGCAGCCGCACCCGGGTCACGCCTAACGCCTTCAGAATCTGGCCCGGCAAAGTAAAGTCCCGCTGGTCCGCTTTGAATCCCAACTGGACATTGGCTTCCACGGTATCGAGGCCCGCATCCTGCAATTCGTAGGCTTGCAGCTTGGCCATGAGCCCGATCCCGCGCCCCTCCTGCTGCTCGTAAATCAGAATGCCCGCGCCTTCCTCGCCGATCAGCGACAACGAAAGCTCCAACTGCTGCCGGCAATCGCAGCGAAGGGAAGCAAAAACATCCCCGGTCAGGCACTGCGAATGCACTCGCACCAACGGAGGCGCCGATTTCACGTCGCCCATCACCAGCGCGACCGCCTCTTCCACGCGGCCGGCGCCATCCGAGCCGGTCTCGGCGCGAAAGCCGTAGATGCGAAACTTTCCCCAGCGAGTCGGGAAATCCGCTGACGCAACCTGCTTGACTTCGTTCTGGCTCACAATTTCATTATAGCGGCTGTGCACTTCCGAAAAGCTCGTGACGCTAGCCTCGCGCGCCAAAAGGAAAAATAGCGTCCTGCTTGGAAGGGATCGGCCTGCCATTGCGCGTCGCCGGTTGAAAGTGCCAGTTTTCCAGGGCCGCAAGGCATTTGCTGTCGATGTCTGGCCCGAGGCTCTGCAAGACCGTCTTATTCACGATTTCGCCGCGCTCGTCGATGGTGATCTCGATAATCTCGTTCCCGGGAGAAGTTGGCAATTGCCATGGCCACACTGCGGGATCGGCCGTTGCGACCGGAAGCGCCGGACGAATCTCGTCACCGTTGAGCGCACCGTGGTACAGGCTGCCATAGGGAGCTCCCGCCTGCGCGCCATGGCCTATGGCAGATAGCGTTTGCGTTTGCGAATGATCTTCCGCCTCCACTTTGGCGACGGGCATTTGCGGCGGAGGAAGTTTCTGCGAGCGAGCCGGCGCCTTCCATGTCAGCTTCTGCCCCAACCGTTCGTGGCGATACCGCTGGGTGGCCCGATCGGAGGAACTATGCGAGCCGTCGTCCGGATTCTTACTCGACCAGTGCAGCCGCGTCACCGACGTGCCGTTCTGCCCTAACGCAACCGAGTTGGGAGTCAGCCGAATTGGCTCCGGAGATCGCAGAAACCAAGCCAACACTAAAACATGGCAAGTGCATGACACGACTAACAGCCAACGCTGCCGCCGTGCGCTCGCGGGATTCAACTGCGCAAACATAAAAAACCGTTCCCCATCGCAGGTTGCTTTGCACAGTTAGACGTTGTTCCCCAGATTTCGTCAAGCGGATAGTTTGAGTCGCCGCGCCGCTCGCCTGCCGGGTATCGCGATGTTCGAGCCCTCCACTGCATTGCTCAAACGCCGGTGGTGTCGTGGTTAAAGGAAAGCCCGGCCATTTGGTCAGAATCCCGCGCCACTGCTAAAATAGTCGAGCAGCGCACAATCCATCCGCACACGGGGCTATAGCTCAGCTGGGAGAGCGCATCGTTCGCAACGATGAGGTCGTCGGTTCGAGCCCGACTAGCTCCACCAATTTTATCAATCACCTGCCAAAAAGTTGCAAGATGTTTATAACCTCGCCTGGATCTTGCCTGCCAGGGTGCGGAAGTCCGTGACACCCTGCAGTTCGTAGTCGGGGAGTTCGACGTGGAAGTGGTTTTCCAACTTGGTCAGCAGGTCGAGAGTCTGGAGACTATCGATGCCGAGCACCTTGAAGAAATCCTCGTCCGGCGAAAGCTTCTCGCGCGGCACCTTGAAGTGGGAGGCGGCCAGCGTCAGTATCTCGTCGAGGGTCTTTTCAGCAGTGGGCATAGGCCGTCATTGTAATTCAGGCTGGTTCACGGCAAATAGGGCTGGGCGGCCGTACTCTCCACGAACTTTTTCAATCCGGCTTGCACGGCGGGGCGCGAGAATAGTTCGCAGAAAAGATCGATCTCGCGCCCCAATTCGTCGTATGGAATCGGTTTGATGAAGCGCTTGGCCGCGGCGGAAGTGGGGCGATCGAATTTTCCCAGCTGCGCGGCGGTGGCGCGCGCCGCACGGACGGCTTCTCCTTCCGACACCACTTGGCTGACGAGTCCGATCTGCTGCGCCTTTGTGGAGTTAAAACTGCGGCCGGTCAGCAGCAGGTCGCGGATGGGGGCGTTGCCTACATCCCGCTTCAGGCGAGGGATTCCACCGAATCCGGGAATCAGACCCAGGCGGAGTTCAGGAAACGCGAAGCGGGCAGTCTTGTCGGCGATGATCAAATCGCAAGCCAGCGCCAGTTCAAGGCCGCCACCGAAGGTTACCCCGTGGACTGCGGCCACAGTTGTCAACGGGGAGGAATCGATCCGGTTCAGAACAGCGTGGATGCGCTCGAGAAAACTGCGAACCTGAATGAGGGCTTCGGAGTTCTCCATGGCCAGCGAGCGATGGTACAACTCGCGCAGATCAGCTCCCGCGCAGAAACCGGACTTCAGTTCGCTGTGTATGATGAGCGCGTGCGTGCTCTTTTCCATAACGTCGAGCGCGGAAACGAATTGCTCCAACTCCCCCAGAGACAACGATCCCAGCTCATTGCAGGGCGTGCGGTAGAGCGCGAGTTCGATGACTCCGCTTTTGATCTGCCAGGACAGCGTCTGACCCTTGAATTGCTCCACCGCGACCCCTTTCGCAGCTAGAACCATAGGCACTAGACCGCCTGTCTGACCTGGTACATGTCTTCAATCTCGTTTTTCATGCGAGCGGAAATCAAATCGCGCTTCAGTTTGCCGTTAGCAGTCAGCATTCCGTTTTCGATGGAAAAAGGCTCGGGCTGGAGGCAAAATGCGCGCACTTGCTTATAGTGCGGCAGTTCCTGGTTGACGCGATCCAGAGCTGATTGCACCTGCTGGCCCGTGACATTGCCGGTGACGATCACCGAAAGATACCCGCGGCCATTGCCCACAATGACCACCTGCTGGGCTGCGGGAAGATGGCGCGCGATTTCGTCCTCGACGGGTTCGGGAGCAATTTTGTGACCGGAGCCGAGCACGATCAGATTCTTGATGCGGCCCACGATGCGCCAGGTGCCGGATTCATTTACTTCCCCTTGATCGCCGGTGTGAAACCAGCCCTCCCGCAAAACTTCGGCAGTTTGTTGCGGACGCTTCCAATAGCCGGGAAACACGTTAGGACCGCGGACGATGATCTCGTCGCTTTCGCCGAGCTTCATTTCGATTCCTGGAATTGCTGGACCGACGCGCCCGGGCACCGGATGCGCGGGATCATCCATAGCGCAGATGCCGGTGGTTTCGGTGAGACCATAGACCTGCAACACGGGAATTCCCAACATGCGGAAATAGTCTTGCGTGTCGGGGGTTAATGGAGCGGAGCCACAGATCAGGGCCTTGAGGTTGTCGCCGACCATCTTCCTGCGAATTGTGGGAAATACCAGCTTGTTGGCCAGCCACAGCCAGAACCCGTCGCCCGCTCGCGATAATTTTCGCGCCCAGGCGGCCCGCGCCCGCGAATAGATCGTTACCGCGATACCGCCTCGTTGTTTGATCTGCTCATCTACGCCTCGGCGCATGCGCTCCAGCAACTGCGGCACGTTGAGGAAGTAATGCGGGGCCACAACCGGCATGTCATTCGGAATTTTCGTCAGGTCGGTATTGAGGGTGATGCGGCTACCGCGCAGCATGAAGGTCAGCACCGCGATCCAGGATGCGCAGAAACTGAAGGGCAGGTAATGGAAGATGCGATCCTGCCCGGTTCGCCCGCCCATCAGTTGATCCAGCCGCGCCGAAGTGCAGCCCAGCATGAATCCAACGTTGGCGGCGTTGAGCACCACGCCTTTGGATTCGCCCGAAGTTCCGGAGGTGTAAATGATCGTGACCGGATCTTCACTGCGCACCTGTGGCCGATCCAGCGTGACGCCATCGACTCCGGCAAAGATTTCATCAAACAGGAAATGCGGTGGAGCATCCGGCCCCTGCTGCTGAATGGCGTCCCGCAGCTTCGCATCACCGCAGCAGATGAGGGCGGGAGTGCTGTCTTTCATCATCGCGACTAGCTCAGCGGGAGCCTGGCGGGAATAAAGTGGAACCACAATCAAGCCTTCCGCCATGGCCGCCAGGTCCAGGGCGATCCAACGAATGCTATTAGCCGCCAGCAATCCGCAGCGGTCGCCCTTGTTCAGCTTTTTTGAGGCGAGAAAGGTTCGCGCCTTGGCGATCATTTCGAGGAGTTCAGTCCCGGTCATGCCTGTGACTTGGCTGTCGCGAATTTCTTCCAAGACCGTGGCGCCGCCGCCAGCCTTGAGCTGCGCGAAGATGTCTCCGAGAAAGGGCATGATCGTTTGTGCTGGCACCGGGCCGTTAGCCATAAGCGGCGACCAACTGCCGCAACGACGAATTCATGGGCGGCAGATAATCTTCCCAGCTCCACTCGCCCGTCCGAGTAGGAAACTGAGGATATCGCCGCTGCACTTCTTCTTCGAAAAAGACGCCCATCCGTGCCATCGCTTTCAAATTTCGCACTACCGTGCGGGCGATGCCGTCGGAAACGCGCTCCCCCTCGCTGGCCAAAATGTTGAGCGCAGCCAGCAGTTTTGGCTCGAGATCAGGATCGTCCACATTCATCAGCAACTCCTGATGACCCCGCTCGCGCATAAGATTGCGAATACGCTCGTCCATCGTGATGCCTGCAGATGGAACCAGGCCCGGCATGGATGTGACGATCCCGTGGTAGCGCGACGAAACCATCATGTGGCAGGCGCGAAGAATGCTAACCAGTTCATACATGTTGTACTGATCGGAGGTCAGCACTGGAATGCCACCGAGTCTCTCGGAAATGCGACTGGCAGGGCGAGCATCCAGGCGTTCGGTCGCCACCAAAATGACAAACACGTTACGCTGCTTGCGGAATGCTTCCAGGGCATTTGAGATGGCGGTCAGATAAAATTCATAAGCCCGCTCGGCCGCCGGCCCGGAATTGTGAAAATAAGGCCCGCGATAATGGGTCTTCTTATAAGCGCCAGTCAGACCGTGCAGCGCTGCCTTCGCCACCGACGCTCGCACCGGCCACTCGAAGGGGTTGATCGGACACACGACGAGGACGGGAGCGCGGCCATCCCAGCCGACCTGCCGCAGAACACTCTGGCCATATTCTGCGGGACGCGGCTCGAACGTCCACGCTGTATCAGTACCCAATTCCGTGGGAACACCCAGTTCGCTCAGCAACGTACGGGATTCTTCATTGCGCGTGATGATCAAAGAATTGCGGCAATAGCGCGCGCACATTTTGGCCAGCAAAGGATCCATGTGGCCGGCTTCTCCGCCGTAGCCGACCGAAAGCTTGTTCTGGGCGGCGGCGATGCCTAACGAGCCAATCATCATGGTGGTCAGGGCATTGGCGAATTTGCTCTTGAACATCGAGCCTTCACACGCCACCACGCCGTGATGGCGAGGCACTTCATTCGCCAGGAAGGGCGGAAAAATATCGGGCAGGCGAACCTGGTGGGTATCCGCGAAGTATCCCCGGGAGCGCTCAAAGTCGAAGGTCATGGCGGTAAATTCGACGCGCTCGCCTCCCAGAATGTGGCGGATCTGGCGCAGCATCTCTTCCACCCGCACGTCGGAGCCCATGTTGCGCGTCCCGTTGTAACCGGCGAACAACAGTTTGAGTTTTTCGCCGGGCTGCCAGGGCTTCCCTGCCCCCAACATCCAGCCCGCTTTGGCGCGCTCGATATTGCTGCTTACCCATGCTTCCAGAAAGAAGTCCATCATGCGGCAGTGCCTCCGCGAGCCGCGGGCCAAGGCTGGTAGGGATAGGCGAAATTGTTCTCGCGGCTGAATTTCAGCAAAGCATAACTGTATTGCGAAAACGGAACTGGCTTGCGCCCTAGCTCGCTCGTCACGCGCGTGTTGTCGAAGACCGTGTTCCACACCAGATACGGCAGAAAGACCTTCATCAGCGAAGCGCCGTGACCAAGAGCTCCTTTGCGGTTGGAAAGAAATTTGACCGATCCGGAAAATGGCTTCTCCGTGAACGGCAGGAAAACAGGCTTGCGCTTCTGCTGCACCGCAGCCAGGGCGGCAGTTAACTCGCGGAAGGTTTGGGAGGACGTGCCTGAGGACAAGTGATAAGTATCGTATTTGGGTTGATCTTTCTGATGGAGCGTGGCAATCGCGTCGGCAACAAAGTCCACGTTCACGATGTCAATGCGGTCACTGGGACGGAACGGCAATACCGGCAAGCCCGCGAGAAAGACGAAAGCTTTGACCATATCGAACTGCGTGGTCGCGGCATGCCGGCTGTCGCCTAGCACAACACTGGGGCGGAAGATGGTCTTGGGCGTTTCGGGGAGCAATACACGCGTCATGTGTTCGCAGAATTTCTTGGTGCGCGCGTAGGGGTCGTAGTCGGAGCGATCCCATTCGATGGAGCGATCCTCGGTCACGACTTCGTTGCTGCGTTTTCCTGCCACTGCCACGGTGCTGACTTCGCTGAAACGCCGCAGGCCGTGGTAGTGCTCGGCGTGGCGCGCTAGAGTCAGAACTTCGAGCGTGCCCCGCAGATTTACATTCAAACAGCTCTTTTCGGATTTGCGGTTGAGCGACGCGGCGCAATGGATCACCGAGTCGGTGGTATGCACCAGGCGGTCATATTCATCCCGGTTAAGGCCGAAGGCGGAAGAAGTCAAATCTCCGCAGAAAATGCGTACCTTTGTTTGCAGCTGCTCGTAAAAATGCGGGAACTCCATGTGCAGCTGCAGAGCCCGCCACAGGCGGAGTTGCGCCTCCTGGGGATCGCGCGCTCGCACCAGCAGGTTCAGCGAAGCGCCGTGCCCTTCGAGAAGATTGGCGGCGACATGCGCGCCGATGTATCCGGTCGATCCAGTCAGGAATATCGCCACGTTGCTCCGTTGGTCCCGGTTTTTATGGCGTCGCCGCTCTCGGGCGCAAGTTGAAAGCTGCGCGGAGGCCGCGCCTCGAGAGGCCGGCCCTCGATCAAGGGATACGTCCAGCGACGCAAAGCCGGAATGTGAATGTTGATCCAGTATTCCCACCAGTCGAGGGAGCGCGTATCGTAACCAAACTGGTCCCGCTCTTCCGGGACGAGTGCGTAAGACAGCCGCTCAACATTTTCCGCGATGAAATCGTGCTCGTTCAACAGAATGAAAGGTTCGAACAGTTCGATTAACTTTTCCAGGCGTTCGAGATTCCGCTCCGCCTTGACTAAAGGAGCTTTCTTCAGCGGAAGCGGCGACATGATGCGCTGAATGGATTTCACGATCGCCTTCTGCGCCGGCGCCGACATGCGATTGTAACGTTGCTTGGAAACGGGGATGGCATCGAAGCGCAGGCGGAGCCAGGATTCCAAGCCTTCCTGCGCCCGGTAGTGCTTGCGGTGCGCCAGAGAGGTCAATTCGATGCAGCGGCCCATGTCGCAGGGATTAGTTACCGAAGTGGCCAGTTGATAAAGCGGATCGTGACGCCGCTCCATCACGGCAGCGGCGATCAGCGTCATTCCACCGCAAACCGAATCGACGGGAATGATGTCGAGACGCTTGCTCTCGTTCGAGGGCAACTGGCGGAAGTATGTGCCCAATAAATAGGAGAGCGAGGCCGAGGTATTGATGCCCTCGTTCCACCCCACAAAGGGCTTGGCCACGGAAGTTTCTACGATCGCCGGACGGACCACCGCCACCGGCAGACCTTTGCCGTGCTTGGCAATTAGCGATTCCGCAAGACTCTTGGTGAGCGTGTAGGTGTTCGGCCAGCCCAGTTCTTTCGCCCGCCGCGTGCCGGCTTCAGTCAAGTACGTCTTCAACCAGCGTACGCGATTCTTGCGAACCTGATTTTCGAGTGCCGCACCCTGCAGATCTTTGGCGGCATGTTCCTTGGACCGTGCCTGCATACGCAGCCCCGAAGTGACCTCTTCGCTTTCCGACTGCATCTCCGCCTGACGGACCAATTCCTGTAGAGAGCGCCATTCCTTTTCAGCATCGAAATCAGCCAGGCCATGCGGGTTGTAATTCGGGATGATCTTTTCGCTCACCCGTCCGTCCTGTTCGCCGGCCACGTAGCAGGTCGAGAGATGCAAAAGTCCGGCATGATCGGAGGCTCGCACAAAATCCAAAATGTTCACAGCCGCATCCGCGTTTGTGGCGAGCGCATCGCGGAGGTCGGGATTGAAGTCGGTCAGGCCTGAACTATTGATGATCAGATCCAGGTTCTTTTGCAAATAGAGGGCACTATCAGCGTTCAGGCCGAGGCCGGGCTGAATGACGTCGCCTTCCACAACCTCAACCTTATCGCGCAGGAAATCCGCGAGCCTGTTCCCGTAACGCTCAAACAGCGGGTCAAAAACGGGGGATTCTTCCACCATTTTCTGGAAACGACGATCCGCAGGATTGGACTTTTGCCGGCGGATCAGCAAGTAAATCCGCTTTACTTCGGGTAGATCGAGGAGAGTATTGGCCAGCCAGACCTTGCCGATGAATCCGGTGACGCCGATCAGCATGATCTCCTTGCCGGCAAAAGCTCGACGCACGGAAAAGCCCGGAGCCTGACGGTATCCATCAAAATAGACGATGGGCCGAACCAGAGCCGGGTTCTGGCGAACGGCAGGAACCACTGCGGATCGGAGGCTCTCGACTGGAATATCGAGATGGCGAGCCAAGGTCTTCGGGGCGCGACGGCCATCCGGCATGTTCTCGCGGAACGGAGCGAAGGCGCCGCGGGGGCGGATCACCGGCTCGAGCAGCCTTCCGGTGGCAATGCGGTCGCGAAATTCCAGGCGGTTGGCCACGATGTGCCTGACCCCGAGATGATGGGCCAAAGGACGCATGATTTGTTCGAGAGCCTGGCTGACCAGCACGACGTCGGCTCCGCTCTGGACCAGTTCTTTCACCTGCTGCACGCCGGTTTCTTTGAGTCGCGGCTTGAGCTTATAGGTAAAGAATTCTTCGCCGAGCAGGTCCAGGCGATCGCGCGAAACCCCACGCAGCACCGTGTGCACCGCCCGGGTGGCAAACTTTCGGTTGGTCGAATACAGGAAGGGTCGAAGAACAGCCATCAGAAAGATAAGGCCGCGTCGCCGGAAGCGCTCCGCGAAGGTTTGGGCGTTCCAGGTAAAGAAGGCGACAGGCCGGACTACAGTCAAATCGAGAAGGCTGCCCTCAACCCGCCAATAGACGGTCGGTCCGATGCCGGAACTGTGATTTGTCTGCTCCAACTACGATGAGTCCTATCTGGGGCTTACGGCCTAAGGCGAAACCCCTATTGTAAACAATGGCCGTGCTGGAACGAAGCCATTGACGCTGATTTCTGCTTGCATTGACAAGCGATCAACATCCGAGCAGCAGCCTCCTTTTAAGCTGCGGCACCCGCGCGTTTGGGCAGTGGCTTTCGTCCTACGACGAGGGCTGTCAGGCCGCTTAGCGTCACCGTTCCGGCGATCGCAAGCAGACCACCGCGGAAGCCTCCGTTCGCGGTGCGAAACAGTCCAATGATGTCGGGACCATAATAGCCCCCGAGATTGGCCAGCGAGTTGATCACTGCAATTCCGGCAGCTGCCGAAAGGCCATCCATGCGCGAGGTCGCCATCGCCCAGAAGGGCCCGACCATGGCTTCGGCGCCGGCAAGTCCAAGTCCGATGCCGGTAACTACCACGATCGTCGACGTGCCATAACCGGCGACCATTAACGAAGCGCCTGCGGCAAAGGCGGGTACCGCGGTGTGCCAGCGGCGTTCGCCACTGCGATCGGAGAGCATGCCGACCCATACCATCGCAATCACGGTCACCAGGAATGGAAAGATCGCGACTACGCCCGTCCAGAAATAGCTGAGACCCGAAAGGGCGCGGATGACTGTGGGCAGCCACAGCGTGACCCCGTACATGGTCGTCGACACGCCGAAATACACCAGCGATAACAGCCAGATTGTTGGGCTCAAGACGACTTTCCAGAAGCTGCCTTGAGCCACGGGCGATTCCGCCAGCCTCTCAGATTCCAACTGCTCTAACAGCCAGGTGCGCTCCTCGCCTTTCAGCCAACTGGCTTCGTGGGGAGTATCCGGCAAAATGCAAAATACGATGGCTCCCAATCCCAGAGCCGGCAAGCCCTCCATCAGGAACATCCATTGCCATCCCGCGAAGCCTGCGCCGTGCAGATTGAGCAGCGCTCCGGAGATCGGGCTGCCCACGATTCCGGCGATGGGATTCGCTGTCATGAACCAGGCCACGGCCCGGGCTCGAGAGCGGGCGGGAAACCAGCGCTTCATGTAGAGAATCATGCCGGGAAAAAATCCGGCTTCGGCCGCTCCCAGCAGAAAACGCATGGTGTAGAAGGTGAAGGGGCCGCGGATGAAGATCATCAGGCAGGAGATAACGCCCCACAGAATCATCAGGCTCGAAATCCAGCGCCGCACTCCCACTTTCTCAAGGATCAGATTGCTGGGGAGTTGAAAGAAGAAATAGCCGGCAAAAAATATACCGGCAGCCCGACCATACACCCGGTCGCTGAGATGAAGCTGGGGGCGCATCTGCAGCACGCCGAAACTGACATTGATCCGATCCAGGTAGGCCACGATGTACAGCAGAAAGAGAAACGGCATGAGCCGCCAGATCAGTCGGGAAACAACGGCGGGTTCGAGGCGGTCGGAGGCAGTTTCCAAGCAAAATCCGTATTCGTCGAGGGCAGCCGTTCTGCAGCGGGAGGATTCTACTCCAAGCCGAGCCCGCTTCGGATTTTATCCACGATTTGCGCCGGTGATTCGGCGATATCGACGGTCAGCGCTGATTCGGGTTCTTCCAGGTCGGCCAGTTGGCTCTGCAGAATTTTTTCGTCGGCGAAATGCCCCTGCCGGGCGCGCAGGCGCTCCGCAATCAGCGCGGCAATTCCCTTCAGGTAGACAAAGCGAACTTCCGGCCCGGCGTTCAGCCTCTCGCGATAACGACTTTTTAAAGCGGAGCATGCGACGACCACGTTTCGGCCTTGAGCAATCCAGCCGGTGATGGCCTCTCGAAGCTTATCCAGCCACGGCTCGCGATCCCGGTCCTGCAGGGGAATGCCACGTCGAATTTTCTCGATGTTGGAAGCTGGATGGAAGTCATCCGCGTCCGCGAATTCCCAGCCTGGTTGCTGGGCCAGGAGCCGGCCCACCGTCGTCTTGCCGCTCCCTACTACTCCCATGACGATCACGATCATCGCTGGATTCTAAGTGTGGCGAATTCCTGAACCACAAGGAACACGCAGGTGCGCGAAGGAAACCTTACGAGAACTGCTCACTTCTTGGTGTATGTCTTCGACGCGCCGGTTCGCGCATTGGTCACGGTAAAGTTGCCATCGGATTCTGCGCTGACCTTGATGTACTTGCCTTCGCAGTTTTCTTTCACGTTGGCGATGTATTCCGGATCGACATTGTGCTCTTTGTCGGACTCCTCGGCGTAATGCAGTTGGTACAAATCCTCGAGGCCGGGGGAATCGTGGACGATCTGCCAGGCCGCGGGACTCGATCCCTTGCGCGGACCGTTATCAATGACCGCAACTCGCGGATGCAACGCCCAGTCCAAAGCCTTCGCATTGGAGAGGTCGGCTCCGTGATGGGTGACCAGAAAAAGATCGACGGTGCCGATCAGATTGTTGGGGCAGGCAAGTTCCAATTCTTTTTTCTTGGTAAGGTCGCCAAGATCGAGAAAGCGGAATTGGCCATAGGTGATCAGCACTCCGACCGAGCGCGCGTTTTCAGTGTCATCCACCGGCGCGGACGGCTCGCCCTTGCAATAAGCATTGGCTTCTCCGGCGCCCGGCAAAGGGTCGGTGATGTGGTCTCCGGCAGCTGCCAGAACGCGAACCTGAATGCCCTTGATAGGAAGGCCCCAGCCCGGTTTAACCGTGACCCGAGGATGGCCTGCGGTGGCTTTTTCATAGGCCGCATAATCGGTCCGCGTAACTTCGGAATCCTCCTGATTCGGCCCGTGATCGACGAAGGTTCCCACCTTGATGCCGTCGAGCAATTGCGGCACACCACCAACATGGTCGCGGTGATAGTGAGTGATCAGGACATAATCGAGGTGCGTCAAGCCTGCCTGGTGCACAGCGGAGAGGATGCGGTCGGCGTCCCGGCCTTCGTATCCCGGCCAACCCGCGTCGATCAGCAAAGATTCCCCTGACGGACTCACGACCAGCGTGGACTGGCCGCCCTCCACGTCAATGAAGTAGATCTGCAACGGCTTGGCATCGGGAGCAGCCGCCGCGCCGGGCAGAGCCGTCACCAGGACACAACCGCAAACCAGAGCGATCAGAAATGAACGCGGGTTCATGTTGCCTTTGGTACCTGAAATAGCAGACGTTGCCGAAGATTATGCCACGGGAGCAAAGGGGGCGCACCAGAGATGTTCCAGCTTGAATAACAAATGACAATGACATCGAACGGCAGTGCGCTCGAAGCTTTGCGCCTGGGGCTGAACCCTGCTTAAGGCCGAGATACAACCCTCTTGTGCCTAAATCTATCCAAGCTATTGGTGCTCCAGGTACGAAGGTCACGTGTGACCCCTTGCTTCCGTTCTCTCGACCCGATATGGTTAAAGGCAGTCAACTGAATAAGCAAGCAATGCTGAATCCCACGAATCCCGAAACCGGGCGCTGCGCGCGCTGGTGCGCGCTGGTCGCGTTGCTCGCCGTATGCGCGCTCACGCTCAGCGTGGCAACGCGTTACGGTTCAACGGAGATTTCCGATTTTTCGGCGGCCCACACGGTCCATAAGCATTCCGGTCCGGAGTCCGTGCGTCAACGCCTGGACTTGAATGCTGCCAGCTGGATCCCGCCAGTGAGTGGCTCGGCGCTTTTGCAACCGCCCGGGGAATATTCACGCCTCATCCCGCCTGGACCTTTCGTCCTCAAGCTTTTCCCTGAAAGCAGTCTGTATAACCGTCCTCCTCCGACGGTGCAATTCTTTTCGTAATTTTCCTTCGTAGCTAAGAGTATCTGTCGTACTGACGTCGCGGTTTGCCATCCTGCGTCCTCTCAACTTGCGCCCGGCTGGCGGGGGACCCGGGAAACTGGCAGGCAGGGGTTGCTCAATCTGCTCCTTATGGCGTTCTCTTGAGTTGCCCTTCTACTGGCTTCAGGCAACCAAGGTGCAGCGGTAGGTAATGTTAATTCCGAAGGAAATATCGATGAACGTAGCCTTGCGGTTAACCGAACCGGAACTAAACGCACTGCGTCAGATTGACAGTTGCATGGTCGCGAACGCAGTCGAAACTTTTCATGTGCGGCTGCGCAATACGGGTTTCACCGACGGAACCCTTCACTGCATGTTCGAGGATGCTCCGCCCATGGTCGGCTATGCGATGACGGCCCGGCTTCGCGGCGGGGAGCCGCCCATCGCGGGGGGCACATACCACGATCGGAGCGATTTCTGGAACGAATTCGTAAAGGTCCCTGCGCCGCGGGTTTTGGTGCTGCAGGATATGGATCACCCCCCGGGGCGGGGCTCATTCATCGGCGACGTGCACGCTGCCATTTTGAAGGCGCTGGGCTGCGTTGGATATGTCACCAACGGTGCGGTGCGGGAACTTCCGGCCGTGAAAGAAACGGGAATTCAGATGTTCGCCGGGGGCGTTGTCGTATCGCACGCTTATGCCCATATTTTCGATGTGGGCGTACCGGTGACCGTTGGCGGAATGGAAGTCAAATCTGGGGCGCTGTTGCACGGGGATCGCCACGGCGTGCTCACGATTCCGGAAGGGATCGCGACCGCGATCCCGAGGGTGGCACAGGCTCTGCGGCTTTCGGAAAAGAGGGTCATCGATTTGTGCCGATCCGATGAGTTTTCCATTTCTAAGTTGAGCGAGATGATCCGGCAAATCCGTTAGGAAAAAGTGACTGGCGGAAGATTTCTGGCAACGCGCGCCAGAGAAAGTTGGTCAGGAACAGGCAATGAATCCAACTCGCAGTGAGGTGAACTTCATGCGGAAGCGCGCTTCGAAGAGCGCGATGGGTTTGGTTCTCGCGGCCGTCGCACTGCTCATCGCAATCACGCTGTCTTCGTGTTCCAGTGACGAGCGGCGCGTGCACGCGAGCGGGCCGGCGATCACCGTCGGCGTGACCAAGGTCGTGAAGAAATCGCTCGGGCGGGATATCACCCTGTCTTCCGAGCTGGTGCCTTTTCAGGAGATCGACGTCTACGCCAAGGAATCCGGTTACATCAAGAAGCTGCTCGTCGACTACGGAACGCACGTCAAGGCCGGACAAGTGATGGCCATCCTTGAAATTCCGGAATTGGAGGCGCAACTGGAGGAAGACCAGGCGGAAATAAAAAACGCCATGAACCAGGTGACCCGCGCCCAACATGAACTGGCGCGCTATCAGGCCCAGTACAACGCATTGCACTTGGAGTACACGCGCCTCAATGGGGTCTTCCAAAGCCAGCCGGGCATCGTGGCGCAGCAGGAAGTGGATGATGCCCAGGGCAAAGACCTGGCCGCCTCGTCGCAAGTGGATGCCGGACAAGCCGCGTTGGACGCGGCCCAGAGTCAGCTCGCCGTATCGAAGGCCAAACTGGCTCACGATCAGACACTATTCGATTATTGCCGCATCACCGCGCCGTTTACTGGAGTGGTTACCGAACGATACGCCAATCTTGGAACCTTAATGCAGGCCGGGACCGGGTCGAGCACCCAAGCTCTACCCCTGGTGAAGCTCTCCGAGGACGATTTGTTTCGGCTGGTGATTCCCGTGCCCGAGTCTTACGTTCGCTTCATAAAGACAGGCGACCCGGTCGATGTTCGAGTCCCCTCACTAAATCGTACTTTCCCCGGAAAAGTGGCTCGCTTCTCGGTGGACGTTCGGGAAGACACCCGGACCATGCACACGGAAGTGGACGTGCGCAATCCGACTCATGCGTTGGTGCCCGGATTATATGCAGAAGCAACATTAACTCTCGAGCACCGGGAAGACATTCCGTCGGTGCCGCTGCAAGCGGTCAATCACGAAGGGAACAAGACCACAGTCTTTGTGGTGAGTCCGAATGGCGTGCTTGAGGATCGTGCGGTAATGCTCGGGCTGCAAACGGCCAATGACGCCGAAGTTGTGTCGGGATTGAGCGAAGGCGAAGAGGTAGTCGTCAGCGACCGAAGCGGGTTGAAGGCCGGGGAGAAAGTAAGTCCGCAAACGGTACAGATCATGGAGTATCACGACAACAGTTAGTGATCGATCCGGCTTGAACCACGATCGCAGGAACCGAAATGTCACGTTTTTCTATTCGCAACCCGTATTTCATCGTCGTCATTTGCCTGGCGCTCGCTGTGATTGGCGTGACGAGCCTGGTGCGCATGCCGCTGGATTTATTTCCGACCATCAATCTGCCTGAGGTTGTGGTCGCAACGTTTTACTCCGGCATGCCGCCGCAAGACATTGAGACGGATATCACCGATCCGCTGGAGCGATTTTTCACTCTGGCCAGCGGCATCGACCATATTGAATCCAGATCGCTGTTGGGGGTCAGCATCATCAAAGTGTATTTCCAACCGGGCACAAGTGCTGACGCCGACGTTACGGAATTGTCCAATCTCGCGCTCGCGGACCTCAAACGCTTGCCGCCGGGAACTCTGCCGCCCGTGGTGTTGAAGTTTGACGCTTCGAGCCTGCCGGTCTGCCTGGTGACGCTTAAGGGCGAAGGCCTCAGCCAAACGCAACTGCACGACATCGGTCAGTTCACGATTCGCAATCAGATCGCCGTGGTGAAGGGAGCCGAGATTCCTCCTCCCTTTGGGGGCAAGTACCGACAGATCATGGTCTATGTCGATCCCTACAAGCTTGCTTCCCGGCAACTGAGCCCCATGGATGTGGTCCAGGCGGTGAACGACTCCAACCTGATCCTGCCGGCCGGCGACGTCAAAATGGGTCCGTTCGACTATTACGTGTACTCGAACAGTTTGGTCGAGAACATGAGTGAATTGGGCCAAGTGCCGGTCAAAACCGTGGGTACCTCCTGGGTCACGGTCAATGATCTGGGCAGGGCGGAAGACGCGAATCAAATCCAATACAACCTGGTGCGGGTAGATGGGCAGCGCTCAGTGTATCTGCCGATCATGAAGCAGGGCGGCGACACGAATACGATCCAAGTGGTTGACGGCATCCGCCACATGATTGCCCATCTGTTTGACATTCCGAAACAACTTGTGGCCACCGTGGTATTCGACCAGTCGGCGTATGTGAAAGAGGCGATCACGACGCTGCTGCATGAAGGCCTGATCGGTCTGGTGCTGACCAGCCTGATGATTCTGATTTTCCTCGGCAGCGTGCGTGCGACCTCGGCTGTGTTTCTGTCGATTCCACTTTCGGCGCTGGCGACCTTCGTTGTGCTGTACTTCATGAACAGCACAATCAACACCATGATTCTGGGTGGGCTGGCGCTGGCGTTTTCCCGCGTAATCGATAATTCTGTGATCTCTCTGGAAAACATCTATCGCCATCTGGAAACCGGAGCCGCGCCCGAGTCCGCCGCCGAAGTTGGAGGAGCGGAAGTGAGTCTGGCTGTTCTGGCCGCGACGCTGACTACAGTCGTAGTCTTCTTTCCTGTCACTTTTCTTTATGGAGTCAGCAAGTTTCTCTTCACCGCGTTGGCGCTAGCGGTCGTGATCTCGCTCTTTGCTTCGTATGTGGTCGCGATGACGGTGATTCCGCTCTTCTGCTCCCGCTTTTTGAAAGCTGTGCCGCATGTCGGATCTGGCGGGCCGAGAGAGGAAGTCGTGGATGGCGAATATGAAATCGAACCTACCGTGGCAACCGATCGCTCGCTCTGGGGCCGTTTCAACGCTGCCTTCAATCGCATGTTCAATCGCACTCTCGACTTTTACGAAATTTGGGTGCGTCGCGCTGTGCAAAGGCCGGGTCTTACCGTTGCTGTCCTTAGCGGCGTGTTCGTCCTCAGCCTCGCTATATATCCTTTCCTCGGGGTCGCCTTCTTTCCCCAGACCGACGCCGGCCAGTTCACGATCAATCTGAAGGTTCCCACAGGCACGCGCATCGAGGTGACGGAACAGTACGTGGAGAAGGTGGAGGATCTCATCCGCCACGACGTCTCTCCTCATGACCTCAAGATGATCGTCTCCAACCTGGGAGTCGTGCCCGATTTCTCGGCCCTCTACACTGCCAATGCCGGACCCTATACCGCCAGCGTGCAAGTGCAATTGCATGACGATCACCGTGTCAGCAGCTTCGCTTACATGGATCGGGTGCAGCAGGATATGGCGCGGCAGTTCCCCGATATCCGGACGTTTTTCTCCAGCGGATCGATGGTCGACGCTGTGCTGAACATGGGCATGCCCGCGCCAATCGACGTGCAGGTGAGCAGTCCGAACCTGCACCAGATCTACAGCATCGCGCAGGACCTGGCGGGGCGCATACGCGCTTTGCCCGGTGTGGGCGAGGTCTACATTCCCCAGGACATGAACTATCCTGCTATCCGTCTCGACGTCGACCGCGTGCACGCCGCAGAGCTGGGGCTAACCCAGAAGAATGTCGTCGACAATGTCATCACCGCCCTCAATTCCAATTACATGATCGCGCCCAATTACTGGGTGGACCGCAAGAGTGGCAACGATTACTACCTGACCGTTCAGTATTTCGAAAAGGGACAACCCGCAATCCACAATCTGGTGGATCTCGGGCAAATTCCGTTGCGCGGCAGTGAGAAAGGAGACAAGGACGCGTCGTGTGGACAGGGACAAATCAAGGCCGCTGTTCCTTCGAAGTTCACCCCTGTCGCCGATCCTCCAAAGGGCACTGGGAAATGTAATTCCATCGCCCCGGGTTTTCGGTCGCCTGCGGTTGACGGAAAACAGCAGGGACAGCCTCTGTCGGTATTGAAAAATGTGGTGCATATCGATTATCTGCAAACTCCCACCGAGGTCGACCACTATCAAATTCAACGCCTCGTCGACGTGTACGTGACGCCGGCATCGGAGGATCTCGGACGAGTTTCCAGCGAAGTGCAGCGCGTCGTGCAAAAGATAAAGGTTCCCGAGAACGTACGCATTAACCTGCGCGGCATGGTGCAGGGCATGAATGCATCGTTCCGCAGCTTTGCGATCGGTTTGTCGCTGTCCGTTGTTCTCCTTTACCTCATCCTGGTCGCACAGTTCAGGTCGTTCAAGGATCCGTTTCTCATCATGCTGGCCATTCCCATGGGATTCATCGGAGTGCTCATTATTTTGCCGCTGACTGGAACCACTCTCAATGTCATGTCTCTGATGGGCGTGCTGATGTTGGTGGGCATATCCGCCTCTAACAGCATTCTGATCGTGGAGTTCGCGCATCGCTTGGAACAACAGGGCAAATCGGTTGAGGAGGCGGTCATCACCTCATGCCGCGTGCGCCTGCGCCCCATTCTGATGACCTCGTTGGCGACCATCATCGGCATGGTGCCGATGGCGCTGAAACTGGGAACGGGCAGCGAACAATACGCTCCGCTGGCCCGCGCCATTATCGGAGGTTTGACCGCCTCCGTGGTACTGACCGTTTTCATTGTTCCAGCTGCTTACCTGCTGGTGTATCGCAAGCGGGAGGTTACGCCGGCGGCGTGAGCACGAAACGCGTTCGCTGGCGCAACGAGGAACAACGGGAAAGGCAAGGATAAGGACTCAATGCCAGGATTTTCAATTCGCAATCCATATTTCATTATCGTGATCTGCCTCGCGCTGGCCGTCATCGGCGTGACGAGCCTGGTCCGCATGCCGGTGGACCTGTTTCCCTCGATTAATCTGCCGGAAGTTGTGGTGGCGACGTTCTACTCCGGCATGCCGCCGCAGGATATTGAGACCGATATCACCGATCCGCTGGAACGGTTCTTCACTCTGGCCAGCGGCATTGATCATATGGAATCGCGCTCTCTGCTAGGCGTGAGCATCATTCGCGTCTATTTCCAGCCGGGAACCAGCGCCGATGCGGATGTGACCGAGCTCTCCAACCTGGCTTTAGCCGATCTCAAGCGGCTGCCGCCTGGGACACTACCCCCCGTGGTTTTGAAGTTCGATGCCTCCAGTCTTCCAGTAGCACTGGTTACGGTGAAGGGACAAGGTCTCAATGAGACACAGCTTCATGATTACGCGCAGTTTCAGATCCGCAACCAGATCGCGGTGGTGAAGGGCGCTGAGATTCCCCCTCCCTTTGGCGGCAAGTACCGCCAAATCATGGTCTACGTCGATCCCTACAAGCTGGCTTCCCGGCAACTGAGCCCGATGGATGTGGTCCGGGCGGTGAACGACTCGAATCTCATTCTGCCCGCCGGCGACGTCAAGATGGGCCCGTACGACTATTACGTGTACTCGAACAGCCTGGTCGACAATATGCAACAACTGGGTGATGTTCCCGTAAAAACGGCAGGAACATCATGGGTCACGGTGAATGACGTAGGCCACGCCGAAGATGCCCATCAGATCCAATACAACATCGTCCGCGTCGATGGACAGCGTTCATGCTACATCCCGATCATGAAGCAGGGCGGGGACACGAATACCATCGCTGTCGTCAATGGCGTCCGAGATCTGATCAAGCATCTGTACGACATTCCCAGGCAGATGAAGGCTAGCATCGTCTTCGACCAGTCGGTCTATGTCAAGGAAGCGTTGAAGACGGTTCTGCACGAAGGCATCATCGGCCTGATTCTGACCAGCGCGATGATCCTCATTTTCCTGGGCAGTTTCCGTGCGACTACCGCTGTTCTGCTGTCGATTCCACTGTCGGCGCTGGCGACGTTTGTGATCTTGTACATGTGGGGCAGCACGGTCAACACCATGATTCTGGCGGGACTCGCTCTGGCCTTCTCGCGTGTCATCGATAACTCGGTTATCTCGTTGGAAAACATCTATCGCCATCTGGAGATGGGCGCGGCTCCCATGATTGCCGCCGAGGTCGGCGGTGCGGAAGTGAATTTGGCCGTATTGGCAGCCACGCTGGTCGACGTGGTGGATTTTTTCCCGGTCACGTTCCTGTATGGCGTCAGTAAATTCTTGTTCTCTGCCTTAGCGCTGGCTTTCTGTCTCTCGCTGCTGGCGTCTTTCGTTGTCGCCATGACGGTGATTCCATTGTTCTGCTCCCGCTTTTTGAAAGCGGTCCCACATGGTGGCGGACATGCGCAGCATGCCGGAGAAGAAGTCGTGGACGGCGAATATGAAATCGAGCCGACGCAGGCAACAAATCATTCGCGCTGGGACCGCTTCAATGCTGCCTTCAATCGCACGTTCAATCGGGTGCTTGATTTCTACGAAGTCTGGGTGCGCCGGGCCCTGCAGCGGCCGGGATGGACGGTGGCGGCTCTGAGCGGGGTATTTGTGCTCAGTCTCGCTATCTATCCTTTACTGGGCCTGGCCTTCTTTCCCCAGACCGATGCCGGGCAGTTCACCATCAACCTGAAGGTTCCCACGGGCACGCGCATCGAGGTCACGGAACAATACGTGGCCAAGGTGGAAGATCTCATCCGCCACGACATTGCGGCGAAGGACCTCAAAATGATCGTTTCCAATCTTGGTGTGGTTCCGGACTTTTCCTCGCTCTACACGACCAACGCCGGAGCCTACACAGCCACCATGCAGGTGCAATTGCAGGATGACCACAAGGTGAGCAGCTTCACCTATATGGACCGGGTGCAGCAGGATATAGCGCACCGGTATCCCGATATCCGAGCCTTCTTTTCGAGTGGTTCGATGGTGGACGCCGTGCTGAACATGGGCATGCCCGCTCCCATTGACGTGCAGGTCAGCAGCCCGAGCCTGCATCAAATCTACGGAGTGGCGCAGGATCTGGCAGGCCGGATTCGTGGCCTGCGTGGCGTGGGGCAGGTCTATATTCCCCAGGACATGGATTATCCCGCCTTGCGCCTCGATGTAGACCGGGTGCACGCCGGCGAGTTGGGACTGACGCAGAAAGACGTGGTGGACAACGTGATCACGGCGTTGAACTCGAATTACATGATTGCGCCGAATTACTGGGTGGACCGCAGGAGCGGCAACGATTACTACCTGACGGTGCAGTACTTCGAAAAGGGACAGCCGGCGATCCACAATACGATCGACCTGACCAATATCCCATTGCGCTCTCCCAACCTGCCGCAGCCCACAACGTTGGATAGCGTGGTCGGCATCAAGCGGATCCAGACCCCAACCGAGGTCGACCACTATCAGATTCAGCGAGTTATGGACGTTTATGTAACTCCGTCGGGTGAAGACCTGGGTGGGGTCAGACACGAGATCGAGAACATTTTGAAAGACATGCCGCGGCCAGAGAATGTGCGCGTGAACCTACGCGGTATGGTGCAAGGAATGGAAGCATCGTTCAGCAGCTTCGGGTTGGGCTTTTCACTCTCATTCGTGCTGCTGTTTCTGATCTTGACGGCGCAGTTCAAATCGTTCGTCGATCCGTTCCTGATCATGCTCGCGATTCCGATGGGCTTCGTGGGCGTGCTGATCATTCTGCCGCTCACGCACAGCACGTTGAATGTTATGTCGCTGATGGGCGTGCTGATGCTGATCGGCATCGCCGACTCGAACAGCATTCTGATCGTCGACTTCGCCCACAATCTGGAATCGCAGGGATTGTCGCCGAAGGACGCCGTCATCAGCGCGTGCCGGGTGCGCCTGCGGCCGATCTTGATGACCTCGCTGGCCACGATCATCGGCATGATCCCCATGGCTTTGAAATTGGGCACGGGCGCGGAGCAGTATGCCCCGATGGCGAAGGCGATCATTGGAGGGCTGACCTCTTCGGTACTTCTAACAATCTTTATCGTGCCCGCCGCTTATCTGTTGGTCTATGGCAAGAAGAACCAGCAGACCGCGACCGCTTCTCCGACCGAAACCGCCGAATGAAATTGAAGAGGCAAGTCGAATGACAAGAGTTACTCCTTCCATACTCTGTTTGCTGTGTGCCTGCGCCCTGATGGTACCCCAACCGGCAAACGCGCAGGCCATCGAACTGGCTGAATTGCCATCTGCTCCGCAGCCGCAATCGCAATCGTCGGGCAGCGCAAGCGTTTTTTCAAAGACGCACGCGCCACTTACGTTGAACGCGGCATCCGGCCAAGCGAGCGCTCAAGCCAACACCTACTCCGCGCCGCAAACCACCGCACCTGGGGCGTCGATGCGCCTCAACCGGACCCAGGCCGAACAAGTGGCGCTCAAAAACAACCCGCGGATCAGCGTGGGAAGACTGCTTGCCCTCGCCGAGCATCAGGTTTATCGCGAGACGCGCTCGTCGGTGCTTCCCAACTTGAACGGCTTGATTACGGCCGTGGACGCGAATGAAGGCAGCCGCATCGGCGCGGGAGCGCTGAATGCTCCCCGCCTGCTGGAACACGCGGGCGCGGGCGTGGCGCTCAGCCAACTGCTCACTGATTTCGGCCGCACGGTCAACCTGGTGTCCTCCGCCAAACTGCGCGAGAAAGCGGAAAATGCTAATGCGCTGGCCACCACCGAAGACATTGTCTTGGCCACGGATCAGGCTTTTTTTAATGCCTTGCAGGCGCAGGCTCTGCTCAAGGTTGCGCAGCAAACCGTTACCACGCGCCAGTCCGTAGAACATCAGATTGATGAACTCACCAAGAATAAACTGAAGTCGACTCTGGACCTGGCGTTCGCCGAGGTGAATTTGTCGCAGGCCAAGCTGCTGCTGTTGGACGCACAGAACAATGTCGATTCTTCCCTCGCTGCGCTCACCGCCATTTTGGGATTCGACAAACAAGTGACCTTTGCCCTGAACGACGAAGAGTCAATTGTGCCGGCTCCGCCCCCAGACTTGGACGTTCTCATCAATACGGCGATGCAGCAGCGCCCTGATTTGCAGGCGCTCAATTACGATCAACAGGCGGCAGAAAAATTCCGGCGGGCTCAGCGCGACCTTCTCTTCCCCACGGTTAGTGCCCTCGGCATCGCGGGCGGCACACCCGTGCGCCCCGATTGCTTTGGCGGCTGCTACCCCAATTACTTTATTTCGAGCTGGTACGGCGCGATCGGCGTGAATATGAGCATTCCCATTTTTAACGGATTTCTGTTCACGGCGGAGGCATCGGAGGCAAACTATCGCGCCAAAGCCGCGTCCGAGAGTACTCGGGACCTGCGCGATCGCGTGGTGCGCGACGTGCGCACGGCGTGGCTTTCGGCGAATACGGCCTTCCAGCGCGTGGGAGTCGCTGCTGAGCTCTCCAAGGAAGCGGACCTGGGGCTGACCCTGGCCCAGGAACGATACAACCTCGGACTGGGTTCGATTGTCGAACTTAGTCAGGCGCAACTGCAGCAAACCGATGCTGCCATCGGCTACGTCAACTCGCAATACCAGTACCGCCTGGCACTCTCGACGTTGAACTTCGAGATAGGAATGCAGCCTTAAGATTTGTCATTCGTCATTGCCGGGACAAGAAAAAAGTGGCACGCGGCGGAGCCGCAATGCCACTTCGTAGACCTTCGATTCGAACCGGCTATGCTCCCGCACCCACGGCTCGGACCATCGGGAGCGGCTTCGCAGCTTCGGCCATCTGTCCGAAATACATCCGGTAGGACCGATGGATTCCGTACATGACCGGAAATACCGCGAGCGCCAAGCCCCAACCGAGGTGCGAACTCATGGCCTGTACCATGGTCGTGATTCCAGCGCTGACCACGTAGTAGGGGAACGACAGATGGGCCAAGCTCCACCAGACGATGCCCGCCGTCTTGCCTTCGCTCACGGCGACGATGCCGGCTACGGGAGCCGTCTGTCCCAGGAACAAAGTCGCGGTTGCCAGCACTAATCCCAGCGTGGTCGAATTCCACCCCATCTGGCTCAGCCAGTGGGCATGGAACATCAGGCTCGCCGCCGAACTGGCGAAAGCCATCATGCTGAGGTTAAACGCCATCTGCTGCGGATTGAATTTCGCGTCCTTGCGCGGCCAGCATTGCACCGCGGTCGAAACGCAGGCGACGACAACCGCTTCGGCAGCGCTCAGATTCATCACCGCTGTCAGCAGGAATGGCAGATTGACCGACATGTTGCCGTTGACTCCCGGCAGCTTCACTTTCATGCGCGAGGTTGCCGCCGCAAGCGCCAGAACGGCCAGTGCAAAGTACGGATGCAGCGTGTGGCTGGCGAATACGGCATAGCCTGCGCTAATGGCTCCGGCCAGTATCATTGCTCCGATGAATGTCTTGATTTGCCGTGTGTTGTTCATAAATTTGTCTCCTTTCTCCCCAGATTTCACACGGTTATCTACTGTTCATCGTCGCCGGCGTCACTGAAAGCAGCGTCGGCATTGCCTACGGACGAGCCCCACACTACGCTGGTGGCAGTAGCGGTGCCCGTACTCGAGCCCCAAACCACGCTGAACGCACTCGCAGTGGCACTATTCCAGGGCAGCGAGCTACCCCAGACCACCGACGCGCCGTTCACGAGTGAAGTGCCCCAAACCACCGAGGTTCCCCATACCACCGAGGTTCCCCAAACGACAGAGGTGCTGGCCACGCTCGAGTTTCCGTACACCAGCGAAATCACTCCGGTTTGCGGATTGTAGACTGCGGTCGGCGACAGCGCCGCTCCCACGTTCGCCGGGGCCAGATCCGTACTGGTCGTGGCTGCCTGCGCGTTCATGAAGCCTGACCCCACGGAGAACAAGTCGTACGTGCCGATAAAGGTTTGCAGCAGGTGCGGCACATAAGCCGAAGTGGAAACCAGCCCGAATGCGGCATTCATCTTGGTAGCCGTCTTCATCAGCCGTGCCTTCACCTGATCTGGCGTGAGAGTGCTCTGCTCCTGCAGCATGAGTGCTACCGTGCCGACAACGGCCGGAGTCGCCATGCTGGTACCGCTCAGGGTGAAGTAATCCGCTTTCCCGTCCGTGCCATTGACCAACTCACTGGGATAGGTCGCTTCCAGCGTCGCACCCGGCGCCGACAAGGAAACCACGTCGTTTCCCGGAGCGACCAGGTCGGGCTTCACGATGTGATCGTAAGTTGTCGGCCCCTTCGAACTGTAGCTTGCCAGGGTCTGCGCCGAAGGCGTAGACGATCCATTGCTCTTGGTCGCGCCTACGGTGATCACGTAGGGATCGTTGCCGGGAGCGGTGATCGTGCCGAAACCGTTGCTGCCATTCACGCTCAGGCGGCCGTAGTTGCCGGCGGCTACTACCACTACGATTCCGCTCTGCCAGGCCGCTTCTACCGCCTGGCAAAGAGGATCTTGCGTGTAGCTCACTCCGATTCCGCGGCCCAGAGAAAGATTGATGACCCGGATGTTGTAGGTGCTCTGCAATGCGATCGCTTCCTGAATGGCTGCAATCACGGTGCTGTCGTTGCCCGCGCCATTCTCATCCAGGGCTCGCAGATCGATCAGATTCGCCTGCGGAGCTACGCCTTCATACTGTCCGCCCGACAGGTAGCCGTTGCCGGCGATAATGCCTGCAACGTGCGTGCCATGGCCATAAAGGTCATACTGCGCTCCATTGGGTCCAGTCGTGGCCGTGCCCGTAAAGTCCTGGTGATAGAGCACGCGCGAGGCGGTCTCGGTGGAGTTCCACAGATCGGGATGGCTGTCGTTGATGCCGCTGTCGATGACGGCGATGCCGACGCCGGCGCCGGTCCAGCCCGCGTTCCACGCTGAGGGCACGCCGGTCGCAATGTCCGTCAGATCATCCGCCACGTTCATCGGATGGTCGATGGTCACCGATGCGATCTCAGGGTCCGCCTCTAACAGAGGCAGCGCGCTCACCGGAATGGTGAAAGCAGCGCCCTTGATCATGTGCAGCTTGGCATGCAGCAGTCCGCCCCGGTTTTTCATTGTGGCGTAGTGCGCCGCCGTGGGCACCTGCTTGTACTGCACGATCACTCGCACAGTTTCGCCGTTGGCCCTACCCTGCTTGGCTTTCGCCAGCAGTCCAGAGAGCTCAGAGGCAATCCGCGAAGACGCGTGTCCCTGAAAGACCGGCTGGCCGAATGCCATGCTGGTGGTTAACACCAGGATCAAGCCAAGGCGTTTGCCCCAAGCCGCGCTGTGGCGTTCGTTGCGCCCCGCCGGTTTCCGTAATTTCTGTTTTCGCTCCATGAAATCTCACCCTTCTTTCTTGAATGGGAAAAGACTGAAGCTGTACCCACTCGCTGTGGTGCACGGAAACGGCCAATCAATCCTGGCTAAGTTATTGATTCTGCTAGCGATCATTGCTACCCGAAGAGGTGCGAGTGGGCCACTCTGTCCCGCGCAGGTGGGCGTGGGACACTCTGTCCCACTTGATTTCTGGTGAATGACGGGTGAGGCTGGCAACTAGCGGCGAAAAACATGAGAAACCGGCACGAAAGACGGACGTTTCCTCGTGCAAATGAGATCAATCGCCCCGATTTGGAATTACACTGCGGCTGCTTTGGCGGATTCGTTTCGCTGCGGCATCCGCGGCATGGCTGCCATGAGGCGCTGCGTATATTCGTGCTGGGGATGAAGCAGAACCTGCTCCGTAATCCCCGATTCAACGATTTGACCCTGGTGAAGAATGGCGAGGCGGTCGCAAATGCCGGCAACGGAAGCCAGGTCGTGCGAGATGTAAAGAATCGCCATGCCGAAAACTCGATTCAAGCTGCGGAACAGAGCCAGAATTTCCGATTGCGTAATGACGTCCAAAGCGCTGGTCGCCTCATCGGCGATCAACAATGCCGGACGGTGCAGGATGGCCATGGCAATCAGCACGCGCTGCGCCTGGCCCACGCTCATTTGCGATGGCAGTTTTCGCAGGAACTCGTCCGAAGATGGCAGGCTTACGTTCCGGAGGGCCTCGCGAATCGCAACATCACAGTCGCTGGCCGCTCCGGATAAGTGCGCGCGCCAGGTCTCTTTGAGCTGAGTCCGGATTTTGAGGGCCGGATTCAGCGAGGAAAGCGGGCTCTGCAGGACCAGCGCGATTTTTCTTCCCCGAATCTCGCGAAGTTCCCTCTCGCTGAGTTTAAGAAGATCGCGGCCTTCGAAGTCGATGGCGCCTTCGGCATGCACCCGCTTGCGGTCCAGCAGGCCCAAAAGCGACATCGCCAGCGTGCTTTTTCCGGATCCACTTTGTCCGACCAAGCCCAGTACTTCGCCCCGCCGAAGGTTCAATTCGACATCGCGCAACACCGCAAGCTTATCCCCATAGCGCACCGATAACCGCGCCGATAACAGCATCTCGGATTGAGCTTGCGGAGCGGCCAAACTGGATTCCCCGTGCCCTCTGCGGCTAGAGATTTTTCGCTACTTCACCGACAGCCGTTCCACGTTCCAGTACGTTTGCGGGACAAGAATCACCGGGCTGGCCCCCTGCACATGGGCCGACACTGCCGACAAAGCATTGCGGTTCACGAGATAGATAAACGGCGCCTGCTCCACTGCAATCTCTTGCACGCGATCAAAGCTGGCCTTGCGCTGCTTGGGGTCGGCGGAGGACGCTTGGGCCAGCATCAGGCGGTCAATTTCGGCCTCCCATGCGGTTTCCGGCGTCTTTTCCTGCGGATTCCACTGGTGCGTCTCCGACGAGCTCAGCCACACGTTCATCTGCTCGTTGGGATCGAGTCCAACATTGGTCAATCCCAGCAGGATGGCCTCATAGTCGAAGCTCTGCGTCATGCGCTCGATCAGTGAGGGGAAGTCGAGAGTCACGACGTTGATGTGGATTCCGATCTTCTGCAAGTCATCCTGCATCATCGTCGCCATGCGTTCGCGGTATTTGTTTCCCGAGTTGGTAATGATGGAAAATACGACCGCATTGCCCTCGCGATCCTTGAGTTCGCCATTCTCCATGCGGAACCCTTCGCTCTGCAGCACTTTCAGCGCCGCATCCGGCGAATACTCGACAGGCTTCAGCTTGGCATTGAACCAGAACTTATTGGCCGGCGAGACCGGGCCGATGGCCGGTTGCGCGTGCCCGCGGAAGACGACGCGCGCCAGATCGTCGCGATTGATGGCCTCAGAAATTGCCCGCCGGAAATTGGCGGAGCGAAACCAGTTTTTCTTGTACGCGGGAATCGGCGCCTTGGCCACTTCGTTGAACCACATCTGCTCGCTATCCAGCGAGGGTCCGGCATCGTGCACCAACTGCGGCGAGGTAGCGGCCAGCTTGTCGAAATATTCGCTGTCCAGCGAATTGATTAAATCGATCTCCCCGCGTTTGAAGCGCAGCATCTCAACGTCGCGGTTCGGCTGAATATCCAACTTGATGGAATCCAGATAAGGCAGTTTGCGCCCCTGCGCGTCGCTCTTCCAGTAATTGGGATTCCGCTTCAGCAGCACGCTTTCGCCCGGCTTGTAATCCGCAACCATAAACGGGCCCAGCACTGCCATTTCTTTCTTGCCCGAATGCGCCGAAAGGATTCCAACCTGGTCAAACTGGCGGTCGAGTCCGGCCACGGGAGCCGGAAAAGTGATCGAAATCTCGCTCGGCGAAATGATTTTCGTTTCCACATTACCCGGCCCGGAGCGGAAGGCATCGCCGGTAGGCGAATGCAAGCCCGGATCCATCAACTGCTGCACCGTGTAAGCAACGTCGGCCGCGGAGAATGGCGTGCCGTCGGAAAACAAAATCCCGCTGCGCAGCTTGAATGTGATTTGTCTCCCGTCTCTCGAGACCTTCCAGGATTGCGCCAACTCAGGCTCCAGAACCTGCGTCTGGCGGTTGATCCGTACCAGCACGCCTCCGGTCAGATAACGGATTGCTGCCGAGGCGTCGTCTTCGACCTTCAAGGGATCGAACGTCTTGGGCTCGGAACGCAGGCAGAAGCGCAGTTCGCCCTGCGCCGCGGCTGAGCTCACTAGAATTCCCAGGCAGGCCAGCGCAGTCAGCATCAGCTTCGCGCTCGCGATCTTCACCTTTGCCGGAGTGACCCGGAGGTCTTTCATGCCGCCACCTCTTCTTCCTGCTTCGAAAGTACGATCTGGAACGACGTGACTACGAGGGCCAGCAAGATCAGCGGCACAAACTTCCACGGCTCTTCGCCAATCGAAACCAGCCCTTCAAGTTCTTTCAGCAAGCTGCCCCACGACGGCATGGGCTCTGCCACACCCAATCCGAGAATTCCCAGATTCGCCTCGCTCAAGATGAACGCGGGAATCGAAATCCAGAACTGGGCCAGCAGCACCGGTTTCAGATTGGGCATCACGTAGATCCAGAACAATCGGGCGCCTCCTATCCCGGAGGCCCGCGCCTGCCGGACAAAGTCCGAATTCCGCAACGATCCTGCGCTCGCGCACAGCACCCGCGCCGCCCCGGTCCAGCCGAGCAGACCCAAGATCAGAAACGTCACCAATACCGAAACCAACGGCGCCACGTTCAAGGGCATCAACGCGCGAACTGTAAGCAGCAGGAACAACCAGGGCAACGACAGAAATAAGTCTGTGATCGCCATCGCACCGCGCGCCAAGCTCCCGCCCAAATATCCGGCCAGCCCCCCGATCAGGGCCGCCATCAGGGTCGAAAGCAGGGCCGCTGCGGGCGCCAGCAGCAAAGAAATTCGCGTGCCATACAACACCCGCGCAAAACGATCCCGGCCAATTTCGTCTGTCCCCAGCCAGTGGTCACGCGAAGGCCCAGAATCGGCCGCATCGCGGTATTGCCGGGCATACCCTGCCGGCGCCAGCCAATTGGCCGACAGCGAGACGCCCACGACCAGGAGCAGAACCGCGCATGCCACCCTGCGCCAGACGCTCATGCTCGGTCGCCTCGCAGTACATGTCCGATTACATCGGCACTGGAATTGGCCAGCAAGGTTACCAGCGTAACCAGCAGCGTGATATTCACCAGCAACGGGAGGTCGCGGGCCAAGGCTGCCTGCCAGGCCAACTGCCCGATTCCCGCCAGCCCGCACAAAGCTTCCACGGGAATGGCAGCGCCCATCGCGAGGCTGACCGACACGCCTGCTACTGCGAGCATTGGCGGCGCGGCGACCGGAATCACGTGCCAGAACAAAATATGCAACTCACTCAAGCCTTTCGCGCGAGCGGTCACGATGTGGGGCTGGGAATAAGCCTTGGCCAACAGATTCCGCGTATAGCGGTAGTCCCGCGGAAAAATGATCAGCGCTATCGCCAGCGCGCCTGGGACATTCCACAGCACCGATAACAAGGCCAGCACTGCGGCGGGAATGCAGAGCAAGGTTCCGCTGATCAGCGTGGATAGCGCGTCGTAGGCCGAAATGCGCAGCCACGCCGCACTTAGCGCCAAAGCCAGAGTTGCAGTCCAACTCAGCAGCAGCCCCAGGCCAATCAGACGCAGCGTCAGCGGAGCCCGCTCCCGCAAGAGCGCGCCGACCGGCTGGCCGAGAGAAATCGAAGTCCCCAAGTCTCCCGTGGCCGCACGTTCCAGGGAATGAAAATAGAAGCGAAGGATATTGTTTTGCTCGAGCCTGGCCTGGCGCAGCGCCTGAATGCTGCCGGAATTCAAGTGCGGATCGAGCTGCGATTCGTCCGTGTCGAATCCCGGCGCCAGCCGAACCAGAGTCGCCGCCAGCAGTCCGCCCAGCAACGCCGTGACCAGGATGGTGAGTCCATGCCGCGCAATTCGTCGCCCCAACATGCTCGGATCTCCTATTGGGCGGCGGCCCCGCGCTTGCTGGTTTCGTGTTCGCGCGCGGCCGCTTCGGCATGGTGAATTTGTTTCATGGAGTACATGCGTCGGTCGGCCTCGGCCAGCAGACGCTCCACATCGGTGCCGTCATCCGGGCAAAAAGCCATGCCCACGCTCAAGGTGATCAGGTCGCGGCCGCAAACATGGCGTCCGGACTCGATGGCCGCGCGATTGAGTCGCTGCGCCTTCTCGATGGCCGCGTCTGCCGTGAGGCCGGGAGCCGTGATGACGAATTCATCGCCGCCCATCCGCGCCACGTAGTCATAGCCGCGGCATACGTCCTTCAAGCGCACCGTAAACTCGCGCAGCAATTTGTCGCCCTCCAGGTGACCGAAGGAATCATTAATCTGTTTGAAGCCGTCGATGTCGCATACCAACACCGCCAGCGAGGTCTTCATGCGGCGGCAACGCGCGACTTCTTGCGCCAGGTGCACGAACAACGATCGCGCATTGGGCAAGCCCGTCAGGTAGTCCGTGGTCGCAGAACTTTCAGCTTGCTGGTATTTCAGTGCGTTTTCCACCGAGAGTGCGACTTTGGAAGCTACCGCCAGCAGAATTCTCAAGTGATCGGGGGTAAACGCGTCGCGATTTGCCTGATACATGGCGAGTACTCCGACCACGCCATTGAGTCCTTCCAAGGGCACCACCAGCGCCGATTGCAGAAGCGTGCTCTTCCCCGGCTCAACCACGAATCCTGCTTCCACCTGCGGATTTCCATTGACGATGGGCTTGCAGTTCTCGGCCACCCAGCCACACAGTCCTTCCCCGACCTTGAGCTTCAACGAGGACAGGGAACGGAAGTTTTCGCCGCTGACCAATTCCGGGAGTAACCAGCCGTTGCGGTTCACGAATACCACGATCGAGTCGTACGGAATCATGCGCCGCAAGCGCATGGACAAAACGGAGAGCGTTTCGCTCAAACTCAGCGACACCCCTAAGTCCTGGCTGAGTTCGAACATGGTCTGCGCCTCTTGCCGTGCCGATGCGATGGAGCTCAGGAAATCGGCGCTGTCCGTACCCGCATGGGTCGGATCGGTTCGTTCAAATCCGGTCGCTGGCGCCAGGCCGCGTTCCACGCGAACCTCTTTCGAGAGACTGTGAGGCGAACTGTTTGTCTCTTCGCTCATTTGAGCCTTGCGCTCCAATTCGATGTAGCGCCGTTCGAGAACCTCCACCACTTTCGGATCGAACCAGGAACCCGCCTTCGACTTCACCTCCGTCATGGCCTCGTGCAGAGGCAAAGCGGGCCGGTATTGCCGGTGGGAAGCCAGGGCATCGAGGCAATCCACCGCCGCCAGAATGCGGGCCCCGATCGGAATATTTTCCCCGGCTAGACCTTCGGGATACCCCGAGCCATCCCAACGTTCGTGATGCGAGCGAACGATGGGCGCGACCGGATAAGGAAATGCGACCCGCTCCAGAATTTCTGCGCCTACGATGGGATGCACTTTCATCTTCTCGAACTCTTCGCGCGTCAGTTTTCCCGGCTTGTTGATAATCTGTTCCGGAACGGCGAGCTTGCCGATGTCGTGCAGCAGGGCTGCGGCGCGCAGGCCTTCAATCTCTTCTTCGCTTAAATTCAACTCGCGCGCGACCGCGATCGCGTAGGTTCGGACGCGCTGCAGATGGGTGTGGGTGGTGTGGTCCTTGGCTTCGATCGCCAGCGCCAGGGCCTCAATGGTGCGCATGTTAAGCGAGGCAATCTGCTCCACATGCCGCTTTTCGATTTCCACTCGTTCCTTCTCCGCTTCCAGGCGACCCAGGTACAAACGGTACGAGCGATACACCCAATAAATCAGCGGCAATACCAGCAGTGAGGTCTCCCATCCCGCGGCCCGGTTCACAATTCCCACCAGGCCTACTGCCGCCGCTCCCACCAGGTAATACGGGAAGGACCAGAAATAGCATTCTGACCAAACCTTGCGGCTCGACTTCCCTTCCGTCAGTGCGATAACCACCGAAATCGGCAGCGTATTGGCGAAGAAGAAGACCAGCGCCGCCACCATCAGCAGCATCGGCTTGCTCGCTCCGAAGCGCCCGTACAACCATTGATAGGTCAGGTATGTCAATGCACTGGCATTGGCCATCATGCCGGCCACATTGAAGAGAACTTTTACCGGATCGAGCCTTTTGCGCGCCTGCCAGATGCTTTGCACCAGCGTAGCGGTGCAACCGATGACCAGCGTCTCGGGTAGGCTCAATTCCATTACGCCCAGCAGGATGAAGAGGAAATTCACCGACATCGTGCCGTCGATGCCGGGCAACTGGACCTTCAGACCCGAAGCCAGCACTGCCACCACGAGGTAGCAGACAAAGCGCATGGGATCGTGCGACTGCCAGTGCGCAAGCGAAAACACCAGCACCACCACGCCCATGGACGCGGTGATGCCGACGAACGCTTTCGTCTGCAGCGATAATCGATCCGCTTCTGGACTCATCTACGATCTTTTACGGCAGCGGTTCCGCGCGAACCGGGCCGCAGCCTCGTGACGCTCCGATAAACACACGGTTGCATGGACCTTTCGTTCATTCCGTGGGCCCACTCATGCCAATGACCCTTCAGTTGGGTCTCGCCGGAATCGTATTGCAAGGATTGGAGCTTCAGAAGCTTACTTTGGTAACTTCCTGGGCGACTGGTACTCGTTACCCGCTTTCCCGACGTGGGCCTAGAATGGGGCCGGAGCGGTCCGGAAGAAATGGCAGGTTACCTTCGTTACCCTCGCCGCCACACGCTTCTCGGCGATCCCTTTCGTTTGTGTCAACATCGTCCCCAAACGACCTGCATGTCCATCGTGCATCACAGCTCGGACCAGAATGAAGCTCTCGCCGCCTCTGCGGCGAACGGTCCCGTGCAACAACATTGCCTCCCGTCACAGATGGCTGTCTTCTACGCCGACCTGCATGGGGAATTTGTCGCCTGCAACGATGGGTTCAGCCAATTGCTGGGCTATTCTCCCCAGGAGTTCATCGCACGGGAATTCTCCGCCCTCTTCGGCCCCTTAGAGAAGGCGCAGAACGGCAACCGCACCCCTTTGCTCAAGACGATTCTGGATGCGACCTTGGCGCAAGGAGATTACTGCTGCCAAGTGATGGCTCAGCCAAAAACCGGGAAGAGTTTCGCAGTGCAGTTCTCGACGACCCTGCTTCGCGATGCCAAATGCATGCCGATGGCCATGGTCGTGGTGGTCGTTCCTGCACAAAAACAAGCAAGCCACATCGCTGCCCCGGCAACGTCGCCAGCAGTCCGCGGCATGGTGTCACGCAAGATCGACGACACCCAGTTCATTCTGGCCAGCCCAGCCATGCACGAATTCATGACCCTGGTGGATCGGGTTGCCAGTCACAGCGAGAGCGTGCTGATTACCGGTGAGACTGGCACCGGCAAAGAACTCATCGCGCGCACGATTCACAGCTCTTCTCATCGCCGCAACCGCCCCTGGGTCGATATTAACTGCGCTGCTCTTCCCGAAAATCTGGTGGAGAGTGAACTCTTTGGATACGAGAAAGGCGCCTTCAGCGGCGCCGATGCTTCCAAGCCCGGCTTGTTCGAGCTGGCGGATAAAGGCACGCTCTTCCTGGATGAAATCGGCGAACTGCAGCTGCAAACCCAGGGAAAACTGCTGCGCGTGCTCGATGGCCAGCCCTTTTACCGGCTGGGAGGACATCGCAAGATTCGCGTGGATGTCCGCATCGTTGCCGCCACCAACCAGGATCTGGAAGCCGCAGTGCGCGAGGGCCGATTCCGTCAGGATCTATTTCATCGCCTGGGCCAATTTCAGCTGCGCGTTCCCCCGTTACGGGAGCGTCCCGAAGACATTGTCGCCCTCGCCGAACATTTCCTGCGCCTGAAGGCTCCTCGCAAAAATTTCTCCGAGCAGGCCATCTCGGCTCTGCTTTCTCATTCCTGGCCGGGCAACATTCGCGAATTGCGCAACCTCGTGGCTCGCATGGCGATGGAATCTTCCAGTGCCGAAATTGATTTCCCGCGCCTCACCGCAACCCTGACCGGGGAGCCCACCGCCCTACGCCAAACCGCCTCCATGCCGGTCAGTAATCTGGAGAGCATGGAAGAACAGATGATCATCAAGGCGCTGGAGCGCACCGGCGGGCAGCGGACCCAAGCGGCTGAGCAACTGGGCATCTCGCGCCGGACTCTCAGCCGCAAACTGAAGGAGTACAACATCAACTTCGCCCCCGGAGAAAACTCGGCCTCGCTCGGCTTGATCAGCAACGATCAGCAGAAGTTTTTCCGCGCGCGCGTGGAAACTCCCGTCATGATCAGAAATTCCAAAGGGGAAGAGATCACGGTCCAGGGAACGAATCTCAGCACCGGCGGGATGGGCCTGGACGGGGTGAAAGAGCCTCTCCGCTTCGCCGGCTTGCTAGATATAAGTTTCGTACTGCCCGAGAGTGACATCTGTTTCCAGGCCAAAGCCCGGCTCATGTGGGTCGGAGACGAAGGCCGCGTGGGCATCCGCTTTTCCGTCATCGAACCTGCACTTTTTGAACAGCTGCAGCACTGGACCAACCGCAAGATGAAGGAAGAAGGCTGGGACTTCCCCGCCTAATCCCGAATTTTTCTTCACCACGCCGCAACTCTAAAGTATGCAAGAACTTTCATTCTTGACAGGGTTGTCCGCCAAATCCAGAATGACTTGCAGACTTCCCGGTGACCTCACCAGTCCCGGGACTCCTCCCCAATAACCGGTACTAACACGGGTCAACGTTTCCAAATGGTGGTGTGACTACCCAGGAATTCCCCGTTTCTAAGACTGGCTTGGCGATCAATGTGTTCCACGGCAGTGGAGTTCTTTTCTAACGGAGGCTGGATTATGAAGTTGGCGACACGCCGTAATCTGTTCCTTGCCGCAAGCTGCATTCTGCTACTCGGATTCGCAACCCTGTCGGCGTTCGCGCAGACGACGGACATTACTTCCAATCCCACTTCCCTCGAGTTTCCGAATACCTATCTCGGCATCCAGTCTGGCGCCAAAGTGTTGACCATCACCAACGTGAGCGGCGGAGGAATTACGATTACCTCGATCGGCTTCGACTGCACCGGAGCCTACGGTATTTCCTCGGGGATTGCGCCTTTTTCCTTCGGCGCGTCCCAGAGCATTACGCACTATTCCATCTATTTTCAGCCGACTGCTGCGCAGACTTATAACTGCAACTTCGTAATCAATCTCAGTGACGGAACCTATTTAGATGTTCCCCTGAGCGGCACGGGACTGAGCAGCACAGCCGCCGCCAGCGTCAGCACCACCGCCATGAATTTCCCCAATCAAACCGTGGGGACCACGAGTGCGGGACAGGTTGTCAACATTACCAATACGGGCACCAGCGCCCTGAACTTAACTGCCATTGCGACAATACCGCCGAACTTCAGCACTTCATCGGTAACCCTTCCGGTTTTAATTCATCCCGGAAACAGCGTTCCGATTACGGTGTATTACACTCCGAGCTCCGCGATTTCACAGAACGGTGCCCTGAATCTGACCTACGACAGCGTGGTTGACGATGGAGTCTCGCTGAGCGGCAATGGAGTGGCATCGACCGCGCTCGATATCGCCACTTCGACAAACCTGCCGCAGGCCACACAAAATGCCGCTTACCAGGCTACGCTCGCGGCCAGCGGTGGAACTGGTCCTTTTACCTGGACTCTGAGCTCGGGATCCTTGCCTTCGGGGCTTTCCTTATCAAGCTCAGGGGAGATTACTGGAACCTTGGCTTCATCGGTCGGCACCGGAAATTATTCCTTCACCGTTAAGGTCACGGATTCCAAGAGTGCCACCGCCAGCAACACGATGACCATCATCGTCTACGCCAACCTGGGTGACAACTGCAACGACCTTTCCTTCGATGTCCCCGGAACCACCACGCCGATGACTGCGTTGACCGATCTCGGCACCGGAACCTATCAGGGATCCGAGGGCGGCTTGTATCCGGACGGCAGCAACGTGCGGCCCGCGTCCCATGACTCCGATGGCGTTAACCTGGCCAAGGGCATCGTACCCCTCGATGCCAACGGCAATTACAGCCCAACCGGAAAATACGTGATGATGGCGATCGGCGAATCGACCGCGCAGAACGAGTTCAACAGTTTTCTGCCCATCGCCGTCGCCGATCCCTCGAAGAATCCTTACCTCGTCATCGTCAACGGCGCCCAGGGCGGCGCCACTCCCTACAATTTCGAAAGCACCACCTCGCCCTATTGGGATACGGTCCTGAACAACTACCTGCCCCAGAATGGCGTCACGCCGCAACAAGTAGTCGTGATCTGGATGGAAGATACCGACGGAATTTCCACCGGAACCTTTCCTTCGGATATTTCCGAACTTCAGACCGAATACGAAACCATGATGCAGACCATGCATACGCTGTTCCCGAACCTGAAGATGGTCTACTTCTCGTCGCGCGTCTATGGCGGATATTCCAATGGCGTGGGCAATCCGGACAATCCTGAGCCCTACGCCTATGAAGTGGGTTTCGCGGTCAAGTGGTCGATTCAAGATCAGCTGAATGGCAACGCCAACCTGAACTACAACCCCAACAACGGTCCAGTCGTGGCTCCCTGGATGTCGTGGGGCCCGTACTACTGGGCGAATGGCATGTTGGGACGGAATGACGGTCTGGAATGGGATTGCGAAGATTTTTCCTCGGATGGAACCCACCCCTCTTCGACTTATGGGCAATTGAAGGTGGCCACCGCGCTGTTGCAGTTCCTGAAGACGGACGATACGGCCATTCCATGGTTCCTGGCCCCGTCGCTCGCTCTTACCCCGAACGCCGGCAACAATCAGACCGGCAACGTTGGTACCACGCTGCCGACTGCTCTGACCGTGCTGGCAGCCAACGGTTCCACCGTGGAATCGGGAGTTACGGTCACCTTCAGTGACAACGGTGCGAACGGCAAGTTCAATCCCACTTCCGCGACGACCAACAGCAGCGGTCTGGCGTCTACCTCTTATACCCTGCCATCGACTGCGCAGACCGTTTCCATCTCCGCGACCGCTGCCGGCTATGCACCGGCGACCTTTATCGAGACCGCCACTGGTGCGGTCAGCCAAGTGCTCGCGGTGAACGGCGGCAACAATCAGAGCGGCAGCGTCAGCACGACTTTGCCGACGGCCTTGAGTGTGTTGGCAACCAGCAACGGAACCGCAGTCTCCGGTCTCACGGTGACCTTTAACGACAACGGCGCCGGTGGAACCTTCGGTTCTCCAACCGCAGTGACCAACAGCAGCGGTATCGCCTCCAGCACTTACACTCTGCCCTCCACCGCGAAGACCATCACCATCACGGGCAGCGCCACCGGCTACAGCTCGGCCACGTTCACCGAAACGGCTACACAGTCCGTGACGAAACTCGGCCTGGTTTCGGGCGGTCAGCAGACTGGAACCGTGGGTGCACCGCTGGCATCGCCCATTGTGGTAAGGGCAAAGAATTCCTCCAATCAGGTTGTGGTCGGCGCCTCGATCACCTTCTCTTCCCCGCAGGGTGGCAGCTTCTCGCCCAACCCCGCCATCACCGATTCCAGCGGGGATGCGACCACAACTTACACCTTACCGACGATTCCGGAATCGATCACCGTTACCGCGACCGATGGCACCGTCAACGTCAACATTGGCGCGAAGTCGGTTGCCGGTCCTCCCTCGATCGTCAAGATCATTTCCGGGAACAACCAGTCGGCAAATCCCAAAACGAAGTTGGCCAAGAGCCTGGGCGTTGCCCTAACCGATCAGTACAACAATCCGCTTTCCGGCTATACCATCTCGTTTACGGATAACGGAGCGGGCGGGACTTTCGGAACACCCAACCCGGTCACCAATTCAACCGGGCAGGCAGGAACTACCTACACCACTGGATCGACCGCCGGAACCATCAAGATCAATGCGACGGAGTCAACCACGATTGGTGTAAGGTTCACCGAAACGGTCAAGTGATTTTTCTCGCGACCACGGGTTTCACGGATCAAACCAAGAGATTCAAGGTTTGATCCGTGAAGATCCGTGTAAATCCGTGGCTTCGGTGTTTTTAATTGAACTCCCCGTGCGAGGTTCCTGAGGCAATTTGCCAACGGAGCCTTTTCTATTCGCCTCAAGGCAGCTGCCAGACCGTGTCCAACACGGTGCCATCGACCCACTTCACGACGGCTACGGGACGGCTGCCGCGCTTCGGCCGCTGCGGTTTTCCCCCACAGATTCGTTCCACTTCTTCTTTGATTTCCTTCAGCGAGCGAATCGGCAGCTTCGATCCTTTCACGGCGTCGATCAAGTCTTGCCGTTTGGGGTTGATGGCGATACCGCGCTCAGTCACAACCACGTCGATCAGTTCTCCCGGACCGCACAGCGTGGTCACCTGATCCACAATCACCGGAATGCGGTCGCGAAACGACGGCAGCGCCAGAATTGTGCAGCGCGAATCGAGGCAATTCTGCCAGCCACCGATCCCGTGCAGCAGCCGCCCGTCGGAATGAGTCACGACATTGGCGTTGAAGTTGGTGTCGACTTCCGTGGCTCCCAGCACCACCGCGTCGAGCAGCGAGGCGAAATTGCCCTTGCCATGGTAGTTGTACGAGGTGAATGGCGAAGTCGCGACGTGGCGCGGATTATTGGCGATGGAACGCACCCCGTCGAGATCGAACGTCTGGCCATCGAGAATGTAGTCGGTGAGCCCCTCTTCCAGCAGTTCAACCAGATATTTAGTCGAGCCGCCCCGCACGAAGCGGGCTTTCACGCCAGCCTGCTTCATCATTGCCTTTAGGTAGCCGACGAAAGCGAGCGCGATCCCGCCTGAACCTGCCTGAAACGAAAACCCATTGCGCATGATTCCCGCGTCGCGCAGGAAACGGGCGACGAACTCCGCGATGCGCAAGCGGTCGGGCGAGCGCGTGATCTGGGTTGTGCCGGAAACAATCTTCGCAGGATCGCCAATAGACTCGACCTCTACCACATAGTCGACATTGTTGCCCTGAATCTGCCAGGGCACGCAAGGAAACGGCACCAGATTGTCGGTTACGGCAATCACGTGATCGGCATAGATCGAATCGGCTAATGCAAATCCGAGGGAACCGCAGGCCGATTTTCCATGCGAGCCGTCGCAGTTGCCGAAAGCGTCGGCGGAGGGCGCTGCTATCACCGCAACATCAATATGGACTTCGCCATCCTGAATCGCCTGCCAGCGTCCGCCATGCGAGCGCAGCACACCCATGCCGTGCATCTTGCCCTGCGTGCAGTAATCGCCCAGCGGCCCGTTCATGCTGCCTTCGATGTGGTCGATCACTCCCGATTCCATCAACTCGATCGCGCTCTTTTGCGAAGGAAACGACGCGCTGGGAAACCAGGTCAGATCTTTCACGCCGATTTTTGCCGCAGCCTCAAGCATCATCAGCGCGACCCGATCGCCGTCTCGCAGATGGTGATGCGACGACACCACCATGCCATCGCGTAGGACGCATTTGCGCAGCGCGGTTTCGAGGTCAGTCGTGCGTTTATCGCCATTGCTGGGATAGTCAGCCGCGCTTCGAATCGGAGGCGCAGCTTTCCCGCCCACGGGCCGGTATTTTCCCACACCCATGTAGGGAGTCTGGGTGCGGCCATTCACAAACTCGGGGACCACGCGTCCCGCGGCATTGGCGATCAATTCCGTTTTCTCGATAACTGCCATGACCTTTTCCTCGTATTGCGCTAAGAGACCAATCCCATAGCCTGAGCGCGAGCGATCAGCTTCAGCGCGCGCTGCACCACGGGTGGATCGATCATCTTCGACCCCAGGCTCACCACGCCCAGGCCTTTCTGCTGCGCTTCGTGATAGGCGGTGACGATCCTCAGCGCGCGCTCGATCTCCGCAGACGTAGGCGCGAAGGCTTCGTGGATCACCGCAATTTGCATGGGATGTACGCATCCCATGCCTTCAAAGCCGAGCCCGCGGGAATGCACCGCCCACTGGCGCAAACCATCCACGTCGCCAACGTCGCCATAGACCGAATCGATAGCCTGAACGCCTGCCGCCCGCGCTGCATTCACCACCCTTTGCCGCGCATAGAATGACTCAGTCCCCCACGCCGTCTTCACGACGCCCAGGTCCGCGGTGTAGTCTTCCAGTCCGATAGTGAGCGCAACGATCTGCTCACTGGCCTTGGCAATCGCAAAGGCATTCTCGATTCCCAGAGCCGATTCGAGAATCGGCATCAGCCAGATGGGCCGTGTAAGACCGTAGTCCGCTTTGATCTCCGCGATGCGGCGGTCTGCCTCGATGACTTGGTTCGGATTTTCGACTTTTGGAATCAAGATCAGGTCGGGAGACTCGGGCACCACTTCGTCCAGATCTTCCAGTCCGAGCGGAAGCTGGTTGATCCGCACCATGCGCTCACATTGCAGGAAATCCACGGCCCGCAGGGCATTGCGCGCCAGCAGCCGGGCGGCATCCTTCTCGCTGACGTGGACCGAATCTTCCAGGTCCAGAATGATTGCGTCCGCGCCATGCAGCGCGGCATTAATGAAGTACTTGGGCTCGCTGCCGGGCAAATAAAGCCGCGAGCGCCGCATGCGATCGCGGCCGGAAGGCTCCGGAAGCGCGATGCGATCGGGCAGAACCCGCGTCCCCTGCCCGAGTCCGGCACGCCGGGTGGCCGCTTCGATGCGCGCCGCGATCACAAAGGGCAGCGCGCCTTCATCGTGAATCCCAACCTGCGCGTTCGGTACGCCCAATGCCTCCAGCACCTCCTCGGCCTGTCTTCGTATGGAGGCGCCATAATACGGCTCGACCCGAGACTCGACTTCAATCTTAATGCCCCCGCGCTCTCGCGGTTCCACTCGCACGCGCAGGTCCGAGCGAATGTCCGGGCCGGAATGGCCGGCTTCGCCCGCTGCAGTCTCTCTGCTCTCGATCACATGGTTCATACTTCCAACTCCTGCGTTTCCACAATGGCCAATGCTTCGCTCCCGCGGCCGGCTGCGGCTTTGTCCACCCACTCTTCATCCGGGCGGATGGTGTGGAAGCGCACCGTGCAGGTAGGACCGGGAAACGCCACGATGATTCGGAAATGCCTGGCTCCGTGAAGACGCGAGAGGCGTTCTCTTAATTCGTGTGCCAGAGCCAGCCCGCGACCCAGCATTTCCAGCGGAGGCAGGCCGCCATTCTCCAGGTACTCTTCGATGTGGATGCAATTTACATAGCACTCATACGCTGTGGAATGAGGAAAATCCGGGCGCTGGACAGAGGCTTTGTTCTTGAGTGCGGAGAGAAAAATGCCGCCGTCAACTTCTGCAAAGCCGCTGTTCAGCAAGGCCAGCAGTTTCTGCGGTAGAGCCTTGCAATCGTCGAGATTGCCCTCCCGGATCTCGTCATACAGCGCATCCATCTGCGGATTGGTTTTCACGCGAACTGCCGCTCCATCCCGGCATGCACGGGCTCTCGCATCGCCTCAAGTTTTGCCAGAACCGCATCGGTCATCTGAATCGTGCTGGCCGCGCCCTGGCTGATCGCCTTCGCACTGCCAGTCATACGCATCATGTCGTAGGTGCGGACGTTTCCCTCCTTCACCACGGCAGCAATGGCCGCGCGGATGCGTTGCGCTTTTTCAATTTCGCCCACATGCTCCAGCATCATGACTGCCGACAAGAACATCGCAATCGGATTGACGATCGGAGGATTCAGCTCGGCATACTTCGGCGCCGAGCCATGGGTCGGCTCGAACACAGCGACTTCCTCTCCGATGTTGCCCGAGGCAGCAAATCCGAGCCCGCCGATCAACCCAGCGAACGCATCCGAGATCACATCCCCAAATAGGTTCGACGCTACGACCACTCCATATTCTTCCGGATTCTTCGTGAGCCACATCGTCTGTGCGTCGATGTTTGTCGACCACAACGCGATGCCCGAATAGTCCTTCGCGACTGTTCTGGCTTCCTCCTCCATCATTCCCGAGGTTTCGCGCAGCACGTTAGGCTTCTCGCAGATGGTGACGGATTTGTAGCCGTACTTCTTCGCCCACTCAAAAGCCGCCTTGCAGATCTTGCGCGCCGCGCCGCGGGTGATGATGCGCACCGAAATCGCCAGGTCCGCTCCCGGAACCGAGGCAAACGGCTTGAATTTCGAATGCGTGGCCAGCGCGGCTCGTACCGGTTCCGGCGGATTCGTCCACTCCACTCCGGCGTAGAGTCCTTCTGTGTTTTGCCGGAAGACGACCACATTCACCATCGGTTCTTCGTAGCCGCCGTCGGCCCGCTTGCGAATAAAGTTCAGCGGATTTCCCGGAAACGAAATGCAGGGACGTATGCAGGTATCCAGATTAAATTTCTGCCGCATGCTCACAATCGGGCTGAAGTAGGAATAGCCCTTGCCCTGCAGCTCGGGGCGAAGCTCAACTTCCGCCTGCTTCTTCGGCTTTGACGTGATTGCGCCAAAGAGTCCGAGTTTGTGTCTGGCCAGCAGGTCAACGGTGCGCTGCGGCAGCGCGTTCCCTTCGCGCCGCCAGCACTCCCATCCTATGTCCGCGTGAATGTATTCGGCATCGAATCCGGCAGCTTCCAGCACGCGCAACGCCTGCGGAAGAACCTGGTTTCCAATCCCGTCTCCGGGCATAGTAACGACGGTATGTCTCGCCATAATGGTCTAGTCTCCTGAAACCGCCACGGGCTCTGGATGCCCCTGCGGGCGGTTAATTCCCAGCTTTTTCGCGACCACGTTCTCTGCCCCGCCGGCTACGACCAGGGATTGCGGGACGCTTCCGAGCGGCGGAAAACTGAATTGCTCGCCGCGCCAAGTCACCCTGCTCGCCGTGAAATCAATATTGAGTTTCTCGCCCGGAATGATGGTTGTTTCCTTGGCCGCGATCTCGTTCGCGAACTGTTCCCGCAACCGCTTCACCAGCGCCGGAACTTCAATGCACAGGAATCCGTTGTTGTAGGCATTGCGCAGATAGGTTTGAGAGAAGCTGGCGGCGATGACCAGCGGAATCCCCTTGGCCTTGAGGCAGGTCACCGCCTGTTCCCGGCTCGATCCGGTGCCAAAATTGAATCCGCCGACGATGACATCTCCCCCGCGAATTCGCGTTGAAAATTGCGGATCGTAATTCTCCATCACCACACGCGCCATCATTTCGGGCGTCATGTCGTCGCGGTAGGTGTAATCCTTGCCATAGATGGCGTCGGTGTTGATGTTGTCCGGGGGCATGAACACTGCCCGCCCCTCGATGCGCTCGGGAAATCCGGGCACGATTTCCACGCGCTCCGCCGATTCCCCCTGAACGGCGAACTCCCGGTAATTCCGCTTGGCGGTGCGATCGGCAAATTGAATCGGACCGGTAATGTAGCCGGTCACCGCTGATGCCGCGACGACTGCAGGACTGGCCAGATAGCACTGTGCCTCCCGCGATCCCATGCGGCCTTTGAAATTGCGGTTGGTCGAGGAGACGCCGGCCTCGCCCTTTTCCAGCAATCCTGTACCCAGCCCGATGCACGGCCCGCAACTCGGCGGCAGCGCAATCGCCCCGGCATCGAGCAGCGTTTGCCACGCCGAGCTTTCTTCGGCCTCGCGCTGTACCCACGCGCTCGCCGCTCCCACGTAGAACTTCACCCCGGAGGCAACTTTCTTCCCGCGCAACACCGCAGCCGCCGCTTGCAAATCTTCCTGGCGCGAGTTCACGCACGAAATCAGATATGCCTTCTGAATCGCGATTTTTTTCTTTTCGATTTCCGCCAGCGATTGCATGGTTTGCACGGAGTCAGGCCCGGAAACGTGCGGCGTGACCTCGCCGAGATCGAGCACAATCCGCGCTGCATAGGCCACATCGGCATCGGGTGCCGGAGAATTTTTCGCCCACTCCTCAAGATCACGCTCGGTAAAGCGTGTAATTCCTTGTTTCTGCAAGCGCTCGCGCACCGCTCGCAAATAACCAATTGTCACTTCGTCCACTGGGAACCAGGCCACAATCGGTCCCCATTCCGTGCTCATGTTGGAGATGGAAAGGCGCGCATCCATCGACAGGCTGGCCACGCCTGGACCCGAAAACTCAACCGCAGCGTTCAGGGCTTCATCGTGGTTGTAGAGGCCGCACAGCGTGATGATGACGTCCTTGCCGCTCACTCCTTCGGCCAACTTACCTTCCAGCACCACTTGAATGCTGCGCGGTATCTGCCACCAGAATTCTCCTGTAGCCCATACTGCCGCGGCATCGGTGCGCACAATCGGCGTTCCAATCGCGCCCAGCGCGCCATACATGTTGGAGTGCGAATCCGAGGCGACGACCAACGAACCGGGCAGAACGTATCCCCGCTCGACCATGATCTGGTGCCCGATTCCTGATCCTGCCGGATAAAAATCAATTCCCTGCTCACGAGCAAAGGCCTCGATCGAGCGGTACTTCTTCAAATTCGCCTCGTCATGGTTCTGAATGTCGTGGTCGAGCGCGAAAACCGGTTGCTTCCGATCGAAGATTTTCCGGGCGCCAATACTCTTGAACTTGCTCATCACCGCCGACGTATTATCGTGAGTCATGACATGAAACGGCCGGAGGGAAACGAAGTCTCCCGTTCGTAAGGGCCGCGCCGGGCCGTCCGTCATGAAAGCTTGTGCGATTTTCTCGACCATGGTTTGAGGCATGCGAACTCCTTCGCCTTCGCGGCGATTGCGAACGACCGATTCTCTTCAGGCCAGCACCGGTTTCCGGCTCTTCTGACTCTTTCCGCGCGCCCGCGCCTTACCTTTGGTTCCGGCCAGCTTTGCCAGGCGAACATCAGCTTCCATCAGCGCCATGAGTTCACGCACGGAACCAACGCGCTCCAGATTCCAAACCGCTTCTTTCACCCGTTTCTGCGCGCCCTCGCTAAGGACGCCTTCGGCCAGTGCGGCAAACTTTTCTTCAATTTCCTGATCCGTTAATGGGTTGCGAGGATCCCCTTTGGGAAAATCCAGTTGTTTGCTGAACGAACGTCCATCTTTGGTATCGATACGCACAATCACCCTCTGTAGAGCGGGAAATACTTTTTCAATCTCGGGATCGGCGACGACCTCGACTTTGCGCAACTGCTCCCGAATTTTCGGGTCCAGAATTTTCTGCAGGGCGAATTGCGCGGGCGTGACCTGGCGCTCCACCAGCGCTGCCGCGATTACGTACGGAAGCGAGTGGTCGGCGGTCTCTTTGCTGCGCGGATCGTATTTGCTGGGATCGGAAAGAATGTCGGCCGCGCGCGCCAGCGATCGAATCTGGATTTTTTCTACGTCGTCGGGACCGAGGTCGTTGCTCTTTACCAGGTCCAGCACCGCTGAGATTGGGGTATGGGTGAGCGCTTCCGTCGGGAAGGCTTTCATGCCGCAGCGGGTGATCCGCCACGATTCTCCCAAGCCATCCGTGAGCAGGTTCAGTTTCCATTCCGGACCGAAAACATGGGTCAGTCCTTCCTTGCCGTCGATCACGTGCTCCGGTCCGGTATAGCCTTTTTCCGCCAGCAGCGCCGCCAGCACGCCGCTTTGCGTCGCCATGGGATCGACCGTATTCTTCATCATCGTCAACTTCCCGGCGGTGACGGCACCCAGCGTGCAATGGCGGCTGGCCGAAATGCCGATCGCATGCTGAATCTGCTCCCAGCCGAGGTGTAAGGCGCGTCCGGCAACAATCGGTGAGACGAAAGCAGTGAGCGTGGCGTGGTGCCATCCGCGCTCGCGAATGCCCGGAAATGCCGCTTCGCACAGCCGCATCTCGAATTCGTGCCCGAGCACGAGGCCTACGATGAGTTCCCTGCCTCCGCTGCGCGAGCGCTCGCAACCAGCAATGGCGGCGGGAAAAATGTCGGAAGGATGCGAGGGGTCCTGTTTCCAATAAATGTCGTTGTAATCCATGCAGCGGATCATCAACCCATTGGCCAGCGCTGCCGACACCGGATCGATGCGCTCACCGCTTCCCATCACGGTCGCGCGCCCGGGCGCTGCGATTTCGTCGAGAACTTCCAGGGCAATCTTCACATCGTGCTGCCGGTAGCCGCCCAGAGCGCAACCGAACGCATCGAGCAAAAAACGTTTGGCCTGATAAATGGCTTCCTCGGACAACTGCGCATACTGCAGACCGGCCGCCCAGCGCGACATCTGGGCGGTCACCGTTTCTTTCGCAGGGATTGGATTCGTTGCCACGGCTGGCTCCTTATTTCTCTTGCACTCTGATGTTTTTGGGGTTTTTGAACGGCAGAAAGGCCATGAAGTCCGCGTGATGCACAATGAACGCTTCTGTCGTCCGCTTGACCAGGTCGCCCTCCGCCGCATGCGCCGCGATGATGTGACATACCGCATCCGGCACGCCGCATTCCAGCGCCAGCGTTACCCCCGTGAAGGGATGGCGCAGCGCCTCTCCGCGCTCGCTCTGCCGGCTTCTTCCGTCGGGGCCGAGTTCGTACTCCAGCAACTTGCCGACGTCCGCCAGGATTGCGCCCGCGATCACCGTGTCGAGGTCGACCGGCAAAGCCCGCCCCATGAACGACTGCATCGCCCGGGCGCTTTCGCGCGCGATGTGCACCACGCACCGCTTGTGTTCCATGAAGGTGATCGGGCAATTGGGAACCAGCAGGGTGAATGGGATCTGGTTCAGATCTTCCGCCTTAAGCGGACTGCGCTCGAGGGCTTTGATCCAGGTTTGGGTGACCTGCTCACGTAATGGAGAACTCTGGATCCAATCGATCTCCGGCCATAGGCGCTTGACGGTTTCTCGCATACCGGCGTGCCCACCCCAAACCCTTGAGGCTAGCTGGCGCACCGGGTGCAAGCCGCGACTGGAATCACACGGTGCTGTGATTAGAAAACAAGGCAGGAAGGCAGAAGTAAGAAGTAAGAATGAAGAAGTAATGCAGAAGTGAGAAGTCAGAATGCAGAAGGAAGGCAAAACCTAGAAGTCACAACGAGGGGAAGCAGACGTGGGTAGTCAGAACGATGAATTAAGCCCTTACTTCTTGATTCTGACTTCTGACTTCTGACTTCTGCCTTCTCCATTCTCATTTCTTACTTCTGCATTCTGCCTTCTTACTTCTGACTTCCAGCCTCGTTCAGCAGCCGCTGAATCTCTCTTTCAAACACGGCCGCGTCGGTGGCTCCGATGTGCTTGGCCGTGATCCGCCCTTGCCGGTCGAGCAGAAACGTGATGGGCAATCCCAGCAGCCCGCCGTAGGACTCGCCGATTTTTGCGTTTCCCATCACCACGGGATAGTTCATGTGATATTGCTGATAAAACGCCGGCACGGGATCGGGACTGTCGTCCATGGAAACCCCAATTACCTGCAGCCCACGAGCAGCGTATTTCTGCTGCAATTCCACGAAGTGAGGAATTTCTTCGCGGCACGGATAACACCAGGTGGCCCAGAAATCGAGCAGAACCACTTTGCCGCGATACGACGAGAGCGTCAGTGGCGGGCCGTTGATCTGCGGGAGAGTGAAATCCGGAGCCAGCACGCGCGCCTTTGCAGCCGCGATTCCGCCTCGGCGCCGAGCCCTCCAGTAGAATCCGGCGCCCAGCACGAGGGCCGCGATGACGACCAGCACCATCCACTTAGTCGCGGGCCGCAGCGCTCATTCTCCCTTTGCCGTGGGATAGCCTTTGTCCACCCAGTCGGTTCCGAAATTGTTGGCAATATAAAGCACCTTGACCCGGGTGAATCCCATGGCGAGCAAGGCATCCAGGGAAGGCTTTACATTGGGGCAATGGCTCCAGGGACAACATCCGCAATACAGAACGATGAATTTCGTTCGCGGCAGTGCATCCACACGCTTGCGCAGTTGCTGCAGCCCGGCCTCGGTCGATCCGGCGCCGATGTATTCGGAACCCGGAATATGGGCCTGCGCATAGAGCACGTGTGAGCCGACGTGCAACAGAAGAGGTTTCTGCGTACTCGAACCTTGCAGCAGGTTGATCAACTGTTCCGGACTGATCTGCTGCGCCGCAGGAATCGCAGTGGCCTGCGCGCTCGCCTGAGCCAGCAGGACGCAGATCGTCACGATGCCAATCAGGCCAACTTTCGTAATCGTGCTTATAACTTTCATGGCTGATGCCTCAAGGTGCGATATGGAGATGTTACAACAGTAAGCGTGCGTGACCGGGCCGAGTGAGATTAACCTAGGGGTCATGGCGAGCGCGAAGTTGTCCACAACCATCTTGCAGTTGGCGCTTATCTTTTGCTGCCTTGGATTCTTAGCAGGGTGCCAGTCCACTCATAATCGCGATTCCAAAGTGGTGGAGCAATCTAGGGTCACCTCTCCGAATGGTCAGTTGGACGCCGTGTTTCTACAAGACTTCTACGGGGGTGCCATGGGCGGAGGGGTCGAGTCGGACGTGTACATCGTCAGAAAGGGTGCTCCGGTAAAGACGGACTCGGCCCGCAAAATTCTTCAGGCCGAGCCGTTCACGGGTGCAAAACTAGTCTGGAAACAGGACCATCTTTTGCAGATTCAGTACGACGTTGCGCATATTGAGCAGTTCCGAAATTTGTGGGGCTTGTGGGAAGTAGAAAACGTCGGCAGCGCCGGGGAGCACAACTTCGAGGTAGAGATTCGGTTAGAACCATTGGCTGGGGACTTCTCCGCACTGACGCCTAACGGCTCGTACCGACGCGCCTATTGAATCGCTCCCCTCTGAACCCGACGTAATCGGGCCCGTTACACTCAGAATCCCCCAAATGAGTAATATCGCGATGTTACGACAGTGTGCTTCTGCTGGCGGCGTAAGATTTTGGAATGGCACGACCCACTAGTTTTCGCCCGCTCTCTTCTCGATTTCGGCAATCGCTTGCAAAGTTCGTCTCCGGATTGAGCGGGAGCCCGCATCGTTGGAGGCATCCGCATCTGCCGACGCCCTTAATGCCGGGATCATGTCCGCCCCACCGAATTTCCCGAGTGCTCTGATCGTCTCGCCCTTGACACCGTGATCGGGATCGCGAAGCCCACTCAGAGTGATCTCGTGTATTTCGCTTACCGTGGCAGCATCAAGATCGCTCTTTCCTTTTGCCTGAGCCTGCACGAGCATGGCCACGACGTTCCCTCGAAATCGAGCCGGGCTATTGTTATACCTTTTCAGAAGGCACGGGACCGCAACCTTAGCATGATTCGCAAGCTCGTCCGAAAGATCTATACTGTTGGCGAGAATGCATACCTGGCGCGGGTCGCTCCAGTCCACGACCTTCGCAACCGTGTCAGCAAGCCAACTGGTGTACTCTGCATAGCCTTCATCCTCGCCAGACTCAGAGGGGGGTTCATGATTTTCGCGATCCAGCAGGTTGACGAGCGCAGCCTTGATCTGCGGATCGCGCAGTGCTGCCGGATTAGTTCGTACGGACTCGAACGCCCCGCTCCTCGCCTGCTCGTTATCCGAACGGAGCTGTGCGATCAATTCCGCTGTGCTCGGTTTATGTGCCGGGGTCTGCTGACCAGAAACAGCACTGACCGTTGCGCACACGGCGATAAGAGAGACCAGCACTGTTCGCGCTGACCTTGGCCGCCACTTGCGGGAAAGAAAAGACATGCCTTCATTGTGGAGTAGAACCTGATGTTGTGACACCATAACTGACGTAACCCGGCGATTACACGCAATATAAAAAGGCGCCCACTTTTGCGGTAGGTTGAGATTGTTCGCATCGCCAACCTAGCGAAAAGGAGCGCCTTTATGAGTCAAGAGAAGTATATCGGCATGGACGTGCACCAAGCCA